>Ga0116227_10000001_pt1 | contig 593939 bp, 494 predicted proteins | sample S1TSphgellanicum_FD_89693 | JGI IMG/M metagenome (GOLD analysis project Ga0116227, IMG submission 89693) | Host-associated microbial communities from peat moss isolated from Minnesota, USA - S1T2_Fb - Sphagnum magellanicum MG | ecosystem: Host-associated > Plants > Peat moss > Unclassified... | reverse complement strand
AACACAAAGCATCTGTTTTGGAGGTTCCTTTATATGGCCGGCAGACGGGCAAACTTATACCGCTTCAGGAACTTATACCCAATACAATGGCGGATGCACCGCCGATCAGCAATTGATATTGACCGTTGGAACAAAACCAACAACGGTAACCACAACAGAAAGTATATGCTTTGGAAATTCCTTTATATGGCCGGCAGACGAGCAAATCTATACCGCTTCAGGAACTTATACCCAATACAATGACGGATGTACTGCAGATCAGATATTAGACCTAACTGTTGGAACAAAACCGACAACTGTAACTACAACAGAAAGCATCTGTTTTGGAGGTTCTTTTGTGTGGCCGGCAGACGGGAAAACCTATACCGCTTCAGGAACTTATACTCAATACAATGACGGATGTACTGCAGATCAGATATTAGACCTAACTGTTGGAACAAAACCGACAACTGTAACTACAACAGAAAGTATCTGCTTTGGAAATTCCTTTATATGGCCGGCAGACGGGAAAACCTATACCGCTTCAGGAACTTATACTCAATACAATGATGGATGCACCTCCGATCAGCAATTGATATTAACCGTTGGAACAAAACCAACAACTGTAACCACAACAGAAAGTATCTGCTACGGAAGTTCCTTTAGGTGGCCGGCAGACGGGAAAACGTATGCCACTTCAGGAACTTATACTCAATACAATGACGGATGCACCAGCGATCAGCTATTGATATTAACCGTTGGAACAAAACCAACAACTGTAACCACAACAGAAAGTATCTGCTTTGGAAATTCCTTTATATGGCCGGCAGACGGTAAAATCTATACCACTTCAGGAACTTATACCCAATACAATGACGGATGCACTGCTGATCAGATATTAAACCTAACCGTTGGAACAAAACCAACAACTGTAACCACAACAGAAGCTATCTGCTTTGGAGAATCTTTTCTTTGGGAAGCTGACGAACAAACCTATAACGCTTCAGGAACTTATACTCAATACAATGACGGATGCACCGCTGATCAGATACTAAAACTAACCGTTGGAACTAAACCAGAAACTATAACCACAACAGAAGCTATCTGCTTTGGAGAATCTTTTCTTTGGGAAGCTGACGAACAAACCTATACCGCTTCAGGAACTTACACGCAAAAAAATAATGGATGCACCGCTGATCAGATACTAAAACTAACCGTTGGAACTAAACCAGAAACTATAACCACAACAGAAGCTATCTGCTTTGGAGGATCTTTTCTTTGGGAAGCTGACGAACAAACCTATACCGCATCAGGAACTTATACACAAAAAAATAATGGATGCACCGCTGATCAGATATTAAAACTAACCGTTGGAAATAAACCAGAAACTATAACCACAACAGAAGCTATCTGCTTTGGAGAATCTTTTCTTTGGGAAGCTGACGAACAAACCTATACCGCTTCAGGAACTTATACCCAATACAATGACGGATGCACCGCTGATCAGATACTAAAACTAACCGTTGGAACTAAACCAGAAACTATAACCACAACAGAAAGTATATGCTTTGGAGAATCTTTTCTTTGGGAAGCTGACGAACAAACCTATACCGCTTCAGGAACTTATACCCAATACAATGATGGATGCACCGCCGATCAGCAATTGATATTAACCGTTGGAACAAAACCAACAACGGTAATCACAACAGAAAGTATCTGCTACGGAAGTTCCTTTAGGTGGCCGGCAGACGGGAAAACGTATGCCACTTCAGGAACTTATACCCAATACAATGATGGATGTACTGCCGATCAACAATTGATATTGACCGTTGTCCAGCCGTTAAATGCATCTTTGATAAGTTTGCAGCCTGAAATCTGTGCAGGAGATAATAATGGATCTTTTGAGATTGAAATATCTGGAAGTACTGGTCCTTATAATATCAGTTTGGATAACCCTCATGGTCAATATGAACAACTTACCGGAAATAGAATTTCATTTATAAATCTTAGCGAAAAACTATATACTGTTTACATTAAAGATGCTCTAAATTGTGCTATAGAAATCGAAGTCTTACTTCCTAAGGCAATAGCTATTAATCCTGTTGCCCATATTAATTACTCTTGTGAAAATGATGTTCCATCAAACTCCGTTACAATTGTAGTAGATCCAAGTGTTATAGACCTGACCGATTTAGATTACTCTTTGGATGGAACAATTTATCAGCCTGATAAAACATTTATAAATGTTGCTTCTGGTTCACACACCATAAAAGCAAGACATACAAACGGCTGCATCCAATCAACTGCCGAATTCTTTATTGACTACATTGAGCCATTGACGATAACATTAAGTGACGGAGAATTAAACCAAATTATCGCCACAGCAAAAGGCGGTAACGGAAATTATAGATACTCCTTTGCAGGAGAATCTTTCAACTCCAACAACAAATTCATTATATACAAATCAGGCACATACGAAATTACTGCAGAAGATCAAAATGGTTGTACTGTTACAATTAGCAAATATTTCGAGTTCATTGATGTTTGTATTCCAAATCACTTCACGCCAAATGGAGACGGTATTAATGATGAGTGGGGTCCGGGATGCACGATAAACTATAAAAATTTAACGTTTACCATTTTTGATAGATATGGGCGTGTAATTGGTAATTATAAATACGGTCAGAAATGGGACGGAAAATACAACGGTCAAGAATTATCTTCAGGTGATTACTGGTATGTTTTCAAACTAAATGACGATAAAGACAACAGAGAGTTTGTTGGGCATTTTACCCTTTACAGGTAACCTATAACAGGAGTATATGTTATCTAAAACTTACAATACAATGAAAAATTTTATAATACTACTATCTTTTTTAGCTTTAACTTCAGGTTATAGTCAAGAATTGAACTTACCTGTTTTTACTCAGTATTTATCGGACAATCCATTTGTTGTATCTCCTACATATGCAGGTATTGGTGATAATTTAAGAATACGTGCCAACGGATTAACGCAATGGGTTGGAATTAAAGACGCACCGGATAACCAATCATTATATGCTGACCTTAGGGTCTTAGATCGTTCAGGCATAGGAATTTCACTTTACAACGACAATAATGGGTACACAAAACAAATGGGTGCTAAAATATCATTTGCTCATCACCTGATTTTAGATTATTACTCTAAGCAATATTTGTCATTTGGAATCTCTTATAATTTTAATAGCTTTAAAGTTAACATCAACGAATTCAAACCCACTTATGAAAATCCAATTGCAGATCCCGGCATTACAGATGATCGCTATTTAGCTAACAATAATTTTGAAATAGGAACATTATATAGAAATAAAGGGTACTTTTTAAGTATAAACATCAGCAATATCCTGAATAAAAAAATTGATCAGTTTAGAGGAATAGAGCCAAGTTTACTTCGAAATTATCAATTGTATACGGGATATACTTTTAAAGGTGCGACTAATAAAATTGAGTTTGAACCTTCTGTTTATTATCAAATGTTTGAAAGCGATAAACGCTCCAGTACCGATCTTAATTTTAAGTACAGGCAATACAACAATTATGAAGATTATTTCTGGATTGGAGTTTCTTACCGTTTCCTAAATGATCAGTTATTAAAACCTCTAATGCTTGGACCAATTGCAGGATTTAAAAAAAACAATTTCTACTTTGGTTATTCTTATCAGGCATCTTTAAACCAACTTGGAGCTTACAACTCAGGTACTCATGTTGTAACTATTGGCCTTGATTTTTTACAGGGTATTAGCAATTGTCCTTGTACACAAAGTCCTGTTAGGTACTAAAATGCAGTCAATTGATTAAAAAAGTGATAAAAACAGATTTTTCGGTAAGATTAAAACTGAATTTCTGTATTAAAAACCAAAATTAGTCACAAAAAACTATGATCGTTTTTCTTCTGCAAATGAAGATGGCGGCGTTTATTTTGCACCGGAACTACTCGTTGAAATAAACAAAAGCAAACTCCTTAAATTATTTGCAATTAAAGACTTTGATGAGCTTGAAACTTCAGGAGAATAAAATCATCCCTTAAAATTTAAAAAAACTATTTTATGTATACGGAGTAGCGTTTTGCTTTTATGCAGGAATATTTTCAGTCTTTTTACTTTTTATTCTAAAATATATTTCTCATTTTTATGTTTTATCTTACAGCATCGCTTGTGAAGTCAATAAATCTAACGAAAACTTCATCGCAACTTTATCTTTATTTTAAATAAATTCCAATGCAAATACAAAACCAAATTGAAAATCTCCTTTTTCAGGGAAAATTTGACGAGGCAAGAGAATGCCTAAACAACGGAGAAACTTTTAACAAGCAGTACCTTGAAAACAATTTTTCTCAAATAGCAGCAAAAATCATTGAAGCCAAAGAAACTGATTTTATCGAAAAATTAGTTAAAGCCGGTTTTATTGAAACCGATATTTACGAATTAGACAGTTTTGACAAATCAATTTTTAATCCATTGACCCGATATTTAAAAGATGATGATGAATCGGTTGATTTTTTTAAAGAGCTAATGTCGAAAATGGACAACATTAATGATGAAATAAGCGACAAAACTTTACTTGGTTATTTTCTTGAAAAAGGAGCTTCGCCAAAAATTATAAAAGTGCTTATTGATGATTTCGGAGCCAATACACAGTACAGAAATAATGCAGGAGAAAATTTCATATATAGCGTTTTAAATATTTATGGCCTGGAAACAGAAAAGGTAAAAGAATATATCACCATTCTTATAGATAATGGCGTTGATATCAACGAAAAGAATATTGTGGGGACAACTCCGTTAATATGCGCCGTAAAAAGAACCCGAAAGGAACTTTTACCGTTTTTACTTGAAAATGGCGCAGATGCAAATGAAACCGACAATCTTAATAATACTGCATTTTATTATGCCGCTGCTGAGCAGTTTTCGTATGATATGTACGATGCATTAGCAACAGTTTCTTCACCTGATTTTAATATTGTGAATAAAGACGGGCGAACTTTATTAACTAATTTTATAAGTTCTGTTTCCGGATCTGCAAGCGACATCACTTTTTTAGAAAGATTATTATCTGATGGCGCCGATGTCAATTTCTGTGCGCAATATTACGGTCAGCCTAAATCAGGAATTGACTTTATTGTAGAAAAAAAATCCGATATCCTAAAATCGGTTTTAGAAAATGTTTCATTAGATGTCAATGAACAAGACAATCAGGGAAACACCATTTTGCATAAAGTTTGTGCCTACAATGTCAATTATGATTCAGAAATGGCCAAAGAAACCTATCGAAAAGTAAAACTGCTCTTAGATCAGGGAGCCGATACTTCGATTACCAATGATAAAGATGAAACAGCATTAATGCTCGCATCCGGAGATAATTTGAAGATTAAAACGGTCGAACTTCTAATGAAACAATAAAACGATTATTATTTAAAAAATTAATACATGTCAATGTCATTTATAATTGCCTGCGAAAACGGCAACAGAAAAATAGCCGAACTACTGCTTCAAAATAAAGAAGTCGATGTAAAATATACTGATGAAAAAGGAAGAACTGCGCTTCATTATGCTGCGCACAGAGGTTATCTGGATATTGTAAAAATACTAACCGAAGACGGCGCCGATATTAATTATGAAGATCATCAGGGCGAAACACCTTTGTTTTTTGCCTGTCTTCAAAAACAAAAGCAAACGACTTTGTATCTGCTGGAAAATGGTGCAGAAATCACCAAAAATGATAAATACGGAAACAGCCTTTTACATTTGACTGCTCAGACCGCTCAAATTGAAATTGCAACAAAGTTGCTTGAAGCGGGAATTGATGTTAATTTACTGAATAACAATGGAGAAACTCCGTTATTATTAGCTTCTGCAAAACTAAACAGAGAAATTATACAATTGCTTTTAGACAATGGAGCCGATATTAATGTAACCGATAAACAAGGAAATACACCTTTGATTTATGCTTGCTACACCAAATCGATCCCGATGGTAACTTTACTTCTCGATAATGGCGCAGACATAAATCACGTAAATCATTCCGGTGAAAATGCACTTTTAATTGCGTGTTATGAAACCAACAGAATGCTCGCTAAATTATTAGTAGAAAAAGGTGCCGATGTTTTCACCTCAAACAATAATGGCTATTCTCCTATTTGGTACGCTTGCGCAAATAATCAAAAGGAAATTGTCTCTTTGTTTTTAGAAAATGGCGTTGATGTGAATTACAGTAAACCCTTGGCCAGCGATACATCTTCAATGAACGATTATCTGGATTGGATTGTGAGTGCAACCAATATTTCGAACGAATCTAGTTTTACGCTCAACAGTTCTTATACGTATGGCGGAGAAAGTCTTTTGCACGTAGCAACAAAAAAAGGCAATTTGAGCATGGTAAAACTACTTATTGAAGCCGGAGCCAATATCAATATTCAGGACGAATCGGGAAATACGCCTTTGCATTACAGTGCAGCAAACGGAAAAAAGGATGTTGTAAAATATTTATTGGATAATAAAGCCGATGCTTCAATCGTCAACGTAAAAGAGCAAAAAGCTATTGATTACTCCAATGTAAAAGGTTTTAATGAAATTACAGAATTGATTCTAAAATATGCCCCATCAGGAACTGTTGTAACTCCAATTCAGAAAGAAGAACCGCAAAAATCAGATTCAACAAATTCTATGGAAGGAAAGAAAAAGGCACTTTTAGATTTAAAAGAACTTTTGGATGCCGGAATTTTAACTTCGGAAGAATTCGAAACTGAGAAAAGTAAAATTTTAAAAGGATAAATAATAAACAAAATTAAAAATGAAAAACACTTTAAATAAATCCATAGCATTCGTATTAATCGCTGTAAGTATAATTACCACTTCTTGTACAAACCTTTCACCAGAAAAGACGTTTGAAATTGCTGCTTTAAATTCAAATTTGTTATCTCGTTTTGGAAGCAAAGAAATTAATGAAAAGCTGCAATCTGAACCTCAGGTTTATGACGAGAGCCAAAAAAAGATGATTCCGTCTTCTTACCAGGATAATTTCAAATACGATATAAGCAATTTAGAAATTCAATTTAACAGAATTAAGGAAATTCCGGAAGATGATGATAATAAAGAACTTCTTCAGGCATCAAAAGACCTGTTTGCTTATGCGATTGCAAAACAAAAAGAAGGTTATTTGCCAATTGCTAAAATGAAAGATGAAAAAGTTTCACCAGAACAACTAGAAAAAGCAATTGCAGATTTTGACGCCTCAACTCAAAATGAAATTGATGCCAAGTTTACAAAATTGATGACTGCAGCTAAAGCCTATGTAGAAAAACATAATATCAATGCAAAAATCGGAATTTAAATTTCATATGCTTGATAAAAAAAATCCTATTTTGTAATACTGCAAAATAGGATTTTTTTTATCGTTGAATCTAAGTTTCTTTAACTGTAATAATCTTCACCGGACAAGCTTTTGCAGCCAATTCAAAACTCTCTGCAAGCACATGATTTGGTGATTTTAAAGTAAAAAATCCTTTTGCGTTCTGTGAATGCAATAAAACCGATTTTCCGTCTTTTTTTGACATCTGAAAATGAACCGGATCCATTTCGACACAGTAATTACAGCCAATGCATTTTTCTCTTTGTAAGGTAACAATAACCATTATGCCTCAACAATTTTATATAGTTTATCCGACATTCTGATTCTGAATGGTAATTTGAAACTGCAGTCATCTCCTTTAGTCGCTTTTTGACCTGCAGCATCATTTACAAACATTTCATCAATAATCATTTCCTGAGCACCTGTACTTGGCCCCGTTACCAGGATTTTGTCTCCAATTTTGATGTCGTAAGCTTCAATTTTAAATTGTCCAACCTCAGCTTTAGGGAAATAGTGCGTTCCTTTTCCAACATAAACCTTTTTCTGCGTAGCCGCAGATCCCGGAATATCACTCCACTCTCCCAATTCCTGACCCAGATAATACCCTGACCAGAAACCGCGATTGTAAACCGTTTCTAAAGCCTTCATCCAAACTGCCGTTTTTTCTTTAGAAAAAGTATCGTCATAATAAGCATCAATCGCTTCCCGATAGGTTTTGGTTACTGTTGCTACATACTCTGGTGCACGGCCGCGTCCTTCAATTTTTAAAACTTTAATTCCGGAATCAATAACCTGATCTAAAAAATCAAGTGTACATAAGTCTTTTGGAGACATCATGTACTCGTTATCTAATTCTATTTCAAAACCGGTTTCCTGATCGATAACAGTATATTTTTTTCGACAGTTTTGTTTGCACGCACCTCTATTTGCAGATGAATTATGCGAATGTAAACTCAAATAACATTTTCCCGAAACCGCCATACACAAAGCACCGTGACCGAAAATTTCGATTTCTACTAAATTTCCGTTTGGGCCTTTTATCTGTTCTTTCTCAATTTGATCCGTAATATTCTTAACCTGGCGCAGGCTCAGTTCACGGCTTAACACCATTGTATCAGCAAATAAACTGTAGAATTTTATGGTTTCGATATTAGTTACATTCAATTGAGTTGAAATGTGCACTTCCATTTCAATTGATCTCGCCATGGCAATTACTGCCTGATCAGATGCAATTACTGCTGTAATATTGGCTTCTTTGGCTTTAGTCAATAAGGTTTTTACAACAGATAAATCGTGATCGTAAATGATCGTGTTTAAAGTAAGATAGCTTCGAACGTTTTTGGCTTCACATCGGCTGGCAATTTCTTTTAAATCCTCAATTGTGAAATTTACTGTTGAGCGGGCACGCATGTTAAGCTGTTCAACACCAAAATAGATAGAATCCGCGCCATTATCGAGCGCAGCCTGAAGCGACTCAAAATCTCCGGCAGGCGACATGAGTTCAATTTTATTATTTGTTGTCATGATAACCTATTCTAAAATCTTATATATTTTATCTGACAGCCTGATTCTGAAAGGAACCTCAAAAGTAACTTTATCACCAATTTTAGCAGTTTGAGTTTCTGCTCCGTTAACAATTAGTTTCTCTAAAGTCATTTCCTGATTTCCAGTAGTTGGTCCAGAAATTAAGATTTTATCGCCAGCGCTTAATTCTTGATTTTCAATAGTAAATTGTCCCACTTGTGCTTTTACATAATAATGCTCTGCTTTTCCAAGAAGTACTTTTTTTACTTTTATTTTCTGACGAATATCGGCTGGTTTTTCTGCCGCACCTAAAGCTGAATTTGGCAGATCGCCCGAATGTTTGAATTTTAGATTTTCAGATTTCCCTTTTCTAAACACTTTGTTGCCCACTTGTTTTCCGGTTCTTAATCGAACCTGGTCTACTAATGGCATGTGAATAATTTCTAAACATTCTGTAGAACAGCAGTTTTCCATTGCCGCTTTACATTCATCACATTGAATAAACAACAAATGACATCCGTCGTTTTCACAATTCGTGTGATTGTCGCAAGGTTTTCCGCATTGATGACATTGTGAGATGATGTCATCTGTGATTCTTTCGCCAAGACGATTATCAAATACAAAGTTTTTCCCTATAAATTTGCTTTCAAGACCTTCCGCTTCAATTTGTTTGGCGTAATTGATGATTCCGCCTTCTAATTGAAATACATTTTTAAAGCCCTGGTGCTTGAAATACGCACTTGCTTTTTCGCAGCGAATTCCTCCGGTACAATACATTACAAGATTTTTATCTTCTTTATGGTTTTGAAGCTGCTCGTTGATTATAGGTAAACTTTCTCTAAATGTTTCAACATCTGGGGTAATAGCACCTTTAAAATGACCTACTTCACTTTCGTAATGATTTCTAAAATCTACTACAATAGTATTTGGATCATCAAGAATATCATTGAATTCCTTGGCTTTCAGGTGAACGCCTATATCAGTTACATCAAAAGTTTCGTCGTTCAAACCGTCAGCAACGATTTTATCACGAACTTTAATTGTCAATTTTAAAAACGAATGGTCATCGTGTTCTACCGCTTCATTCAAACGTATGCCTTTCATAAAATCATACACTTCAAGAGTGGCCCTAAAAGCCTCTAAATTTTCTTCAGGAATACTCATCTGAGCATTTATTCCTTCGTTGGCAACATAAATTCGGCCTAAAGCATCGAGCTTATTCCAGGCTACAAATAAATCATCACGAAATTTTTTGGGATCTTGAATTTTGGCATACGCATAGAAAGACAACGTTAGTCGTTGTTTACCGGCATCATCGATCATGATGGCTCTTTCTTCTGCGCTTAAAGTGTTGTACAGTTGCATGCTATAAACTAATTTAAGTTGAGAAATAAAATATGTATTGAATTCAATTTTCCTAATGAATTCGGGCGCAAAGGTAAGCTTTTATTTGCAATTTCAAAATATCTCATCGTTTCGAAAATAATAAACGTATAAAATAATCCGAAACTTATAAGAGTCGGTTATAACTAAAAAGCTTATGCAAATCACAAAAACCAACCTGTTTATCAATACATTATAAAAAATTTGTACTTTTATATTTACAATTTTAACATTTATACCAATGAATGCTTTAAAACTACCAAAACCAATCCTCCCCTTTCTCATTATTTTAACCGCTTTTTTTTCGTGCAAAAAACAAGAACAGAAAGCGCCACCTCCAATGCAGGCTCCATACATTTTGGTTAAAACTGAAGATGTTCCTATATATAAAGATTTTGCAGGACAGACATTTGGAGATTTAGACATTGAATTAATAGCGCGGGTTGACGGTATCCTTACCGGAATATTTTTTAAGGAAGGCCAAAATGTAAAAAAAGGACAATTACTCTATACCATTGATCCTCTCCAATATGAAACCCGGGTAGAGCAAGCCCGCGGCCAGGTTGCCGTAGCACAAAGCTCACTCGTAAATGCCGATGAAGAATTGAAACGAATTCGCCCTCTCGCAGAGATGAATGCCGTAAGTAAAAGAGAGTTGGATGCGGCTGTTGCAAAAGATAAAGCTGCCCGGTCTAATTATGAGAGTGTAAAAGCAAACCTGCGTAATCAGGAAATAGAAAGAAGTTACTGCAATATTTACTCCCCAATAGATGGTGTTATCGGGATAAGCAATGCCAGATTAGGGGATTATATCTCAAGAATAGGAAATAGTGCAAAGCTCAGCACCGTTTCTAAATTAGGAAAAATGAGAGTTCAGTTTACCATTAGCGAAACAGAATATTTACGCTATCAAAAGCAGCAACAAACGCAACAACAAGCCGTTTCCAATCTCCAATTACTATTATCCGATGGAACGATATATTCTCAAAAAGGTTCTTTAAATTTTTCTGATAGCAGAATCGACCCCACAACAGGAACCATTACAATAGAAGCCCAGTTTCCAAATCCCGATAAATTACTTCGCCCGGGACAGTTTGCCAAAGTTCGCTTTATTGTAGAAACACTAAAAAATGCAGTTGTGATTCCGCAAAAGGCAGTAACTGAATTACAGGGACTTTTTCAGGTCAATATTATAGATGCTTCGAATACAATACAAATTCGAAATGTGACAGTAGGACAAAAAACCGGAACCGACTGGATTATTACCAAAGGTTTGAAAAGTAATGAAAAAGTGGCCATAATAGGGAATCAGTTTATCCAACCTGGGTCTAAGGTTACTCCGGTGGCTTATATCGAAGAAAAGAAAGCAATTACCTCATCTGAAAATTATTAGCTTATGGATAATTTTTTCGTACGAAGACCCATTGTTGCCATTGTGATTTCTCTTTTTATTGTAATTATGGGAAGCGTGTCTATTCTTTCAACCCCCATCTCTCAATATCCGGAAATTGCGCCACCTATTGTTCAGATCCAAACCAGTTATAGAGGTGCAAATGCTTTGAATGTCGAACAAGCTGTTGCAACGCCTATCGAACAAAAAGTAAACGGAGTCGAAGACATGCTCTACATGCAATCGACCAATACCGGAGATGGCAATATGAGTTTGTCCGTGACTTTTGATATGGGAACCGATCTCGATAATGCCACAATGCTCACGCAAAACCGGGTGTCACAAGCCGAAACTACTTTGCCAATGGATGTAAAGACAACGGGGGTTACCACCAAGAAATCACTATCAATGCCGTTGTTGATCATTTCTCTATATTCTCCAAACGGAACGTACGATTCTAATTTTCTTTCGAATTATGCCAACATCAATATTATAGATGTTTTGTCCCGATTGAAAGGTGTTGGAGAAGTCGTCCTTTTTGGCGGAAGTAATTATGCAATGCGTATTTGGGTCAAACCGGATATTTTGGCCAAATACGATTTGACTATCTCTGATCTGATGTCGGCAATCAAAGACCAGAATACAATTGCTCCGGGAGGAAAATTTGGCGCACCGCCTGCAAAAGGAGGAAACGAATTTACCTATAACGTAACCCTCAAAGACCGATTGATTGATGCTGAAGAATTTGGCAATATTATTATAAAATCAAATATAGGAAATCAACAAGTACGCCTAAAAGATGTAGCCGATGTTGCCATGGGAATAGAATCCTACGCCTCTGAAGGACGATTAAACGGTAAACCTGCAGCAGCAATTGGTGTTAAGCAAATGCCCGGTTCGAATGCATTAGATTTAGAAGCTCTTGTAAAAAAGAATATTGTTGAACTAAGTAAAAAATTCCCTCAGGATTTAAAGTACAAAGTCGCCCTTGACACCACATTGGCTGTATCAGCAGGAATCGACGAAATTATTCATACACTGGGCGAAGCTATTTTACTAGTGATTTTAGTGGTTTTCATTTTCCTGCAAAACTGGCGCGCTACTTTAATCCCGCTTCTTACCGTGCCCGTTTCTTTAATTGGCGTTTTTATTCTTTTTCCATTATTGGGATTTTCTATTAATGTATTGTCATTATTGGGTTTAGTACTCGCTATTGGTATTGTCGTCGATGATGCGATTGTGGTTGTCGAGGCCGTGATGCATCATATCGAAGAAGGAAAGTCTCCCCGTGAAGCCACCAATCAGGCACTTAAAGAAGTAACAGGTCCTGTAATTGCCATTGCCATTGTATTATCCGCGGTATTTATTCCGGTTGCGATGACTCCCGGAATTACCGGACGTTTGTACCAGCAGTTTGCTTTGACAATTGCGATTTCGGTAATTTTTTCGGCTTTTAGTGCGTTAACTTTAAGTCCGGCTTTATGTTCTTTGCTATTAAAACCCAATCAGGAAGCTAAAGGACTTTTGGGTCGTTTCTTTAAATCGTTTAATGCAAAATTCGAATCCTTTACTTCTAAATATACTGGTTTTACAGCTTATTTAATTAAGAAAACAATTAGAAGTTTTATCTTCATTGGTATTCTTGTTGGCGCAATAATCGTTATGGGAATTAAAATTCCGGGAGGATTTGTTCCTGAAGAAGACCAGGGATATTTATTTATGAATGTCGAATTACCCGGGGCCGCTTCTCTCGAAAGAACCAACGCAGTTTGTGTTAAAATCGAAAAAATACTAGCTAAAAACCCCAATATCGATTCGTATACCACCGTTGCAGGATTTAGTTTACTGAAGAATTCTGTCGCAACAAACAACGCCTTTTTCTTTGTTTCTCTAAAAGAATGGAAAGCACGTAAAAATAACGTTTTCCAGATCATTAAAGATATAAACGGAAAAGTAGTTTACGGAATTCCCGAAGCCACTTGTTTTGCCTTTGGTCCCCCGGCAATTACCGGAATAGGAAATGCCGCGGGTTTTACCATGATGTTGCAGGACCGTGGGGGAAAAACACCTCAATACTTATTCGAAAATGTTCAGAAATTTATGGCTGCAGCCAAAAAACGTCCGGAGATTGGAAGTATTAGAACTACATTCAACCCAAATGTGCCACAGATTAGTCTGGATATTGATCGTGAGAAAGTCACAGAGCTGGGTTTGTCCTTATCCGAAGTAAATCAAACTATTGGGGCAAGTTTGGGCGGACAATATGTAAACGATTTCAATAAATACGGCAGAAGATATATCGTTTTAATTCAGGCGGCTCCTCAATTTACCATTAATCCGGATGACATTAATAAAATATTCGTGCGAAGCAAAACCGGCAAAATGATTCCGATTTCAAGTATTGCCACCATTAAAAAAGAAAGCGGACCCGAGTTTACAACGCGATTTAATTTATACCGCTCCGCAGAAATAGGCGGAACACCCGCTCCGGGTTATACATCATCTCAGACAACCAAAGCTCTTGAAGAAGTCGCAGCAAAAGTATTACCAACAGACATGGGTTACGAATGGTCGTCTATGAGTTTTCAGGAAAAACAAGCCGAAGGAAAAGGAAGCATTGTGTTTGTTATGGCGCTTTTGTTTGTATTCTTAATTCTGGCGGCACAATACGAAAGCTGGAAATTACCTTTTAGCGTACTGCTCGGAACTCCATTTGCCGTTTTCGGAGCATTTTTAGGATTATATTTATGCAATTTGTTTAATCCAGGATACGTAAACAATGTTTTTGCTCAAATTGGCCTTGTAATGCTTATTGGCCTTGCGGCGAAAAATGCCATTTTAATTGTTGAATTTGCCAAAGAAAAATACGAAGGCGGAATGTCTGTAGTCGATGCAGCATTGTTTGCGGCCAAACTCCGTTTCAGACCCATTTTAATGACGGCCTTTGCTTTTATTTTAGGTGTTGTCCCGCTGTTAACCGCATCCGGAGCAGGAGCTGAAGCCAGAAAAGTAATGGGAATGACTGTTTTTAGCGGAATGCTGGTGGCTACCATCTTTGGGGTATGCCTGATTCCGGTTTTATTTGTTTTTATTGAAACTTTCGGTAAAAAATCTTCAAAGGAAATTGATGAAACTAAAAAGGAAGAGCCATGAAAAATCTAAAATTAATAGTCGTATTACTGCTGATCGCTATTTTTCCTTTTGGATGTATGGTTGGACCTAAATACGTTCAGCCCGAACAACCGAAACCGGAAAGCTTTTTATACAGCAATCACAATACAGATACCACTTCATCAGTAAGAATGATAAAATGGTCCACGATTTTTAATGATCCAGTTTTAATTGGTCTAATCGAAAAAGGAATTCAGAATAACTTTGATCTAAAGATTGCTATTTCGCGTTTAGAGCAAGCCAGAGCCAATCTTGGAATTGCAAAAGCCGATTTATATCCGTCTTTTCAATATTCAGGACAAATAAATAGCGCCCAAACGATTACGCAACCTACATCTCTATTGGCCAATATGTCCTGGGAACTGGATTTTTGGGGAAAATACCGCCATCAGAATAAAGCATTTCTAAACGATCTGCTGGCAACTGATGAAGCTCGAAAAGCAGTACTTTCTGACATAGTAAGTAACATTGCTACTTCCTATTTTGAATTGCGGGATTATGATAATCAACTAGAAATCACCATTCACACTTTAGAAACCAGACAAAAGGCTTACGATATCATCAACGAACGTTTTAAAAGTGGCTATGTAGCCGAATTAGACAAGGTTCAAATCGAACAGCAAGTTGCCATTGCCGAAGCGAATATCCCGGCCCTAAAAAGACAGATTACAGCTCTTGAAAATTCTATTTCAATCTTAGTAGGGCAAGTCCCGCAACCTATCGAAAGAGGAAAAACGAATAGTGAGTTATTAATTTTGACGACTTTTCCCACTTCTGTTCCTTCCGCCTTACTCGAAAACAGACCAGATGTAAAAAATACAGAACTTTTGTATCGTGCGGCAAACGAAAGAATTGGCGTAGCGGAGGCATTGCGATATCCATCCTTTAACATAGCAGCTCTTGCAGGCTTTTCAAGTATTATGGCAGGTGATTTATTCAATGACGGTTCTTATACCCAAAATGTGGGTGCCGGAATTGCCGGCCCTATTTTCAATTTTGGAAAAAACAAACGTCGCGTAGATATCAATCGGCAAATTGCTCAGGAACGTAAGCTAAACTTTCAGAAAACTTATTTAACCGCTATTTCTGAAGTCGAAAATTCGCTTCAAAACGTTGCCATGTACAAAGAAGAATGGACAGCCAGAAACAAACAGGTAATTGCCGCACAGAAAAATTACGAGTTATCAAACGCCAGATATTACAACGGTTACGTCTCGTATTTAGAAGTTCTTGATGCTCAAAGATCTCTTTTTGAAGCGCAACTCAGCCTTTCTCAACTGACCCAAAAACAACTGAGTTCAATGGTTCAGTTGTATAAAGCACTGGGCGGAGGATGGAATTAGTCTTTTATAAGATTCAAAGGTGCAGAATGGCAAAGTAGAAAGCTGCTCAGACTCTAAGTTGCTAAGGTTCTAAGTTCAAAACAAAGTTCTTCATAGTTCTGATTTTTAGCCCGGATGAGAGCGGCATCCTTTTGTGCCGGGGTTCGACACAAAAGATATAGCGGACAGCTGGGATTAGCTCCAAATAAAAAGATTTATCAAATTTCTAATAAAAACTTAGCTTGTTCTCTTTTATATCAGATTATATTCCATTGGAATGTTTTCATTATTAAATAATGATAATAATATAATTTTTGCCAATAAAATATTCCTACGGAACAAGAAAAATGTATAAAATTAAAAGAGGCTATTTCAAAAATTGAAATAGCCTCTTTATAATATTTGTGCCTCTGTCACTTTGAACCTAAAAAAACTTAGAACCTTAGCAACTTAGTACCTCAGTAACTTAATTAGCAAAACTCGTTAAACGCATCTTGCAGGTTTTCAGCGATTAATTCAGCTGGACGACCTTCAATATGGTGACGCTCTAACATGTGAACCAATTCTCCGTTTTTGAACAAAGCCATAGATGGCGATGATGGAGGAAAAGGAAACATATGTTGTCTCGCAGCATCAACAGCTTCTTTGTCAACACCTGCAAAAACGGTGATTAAGTGATCTGGTTTTTTAGCTCCTTCTAAACTCATTTTTGCTCCCGGACGTGCATTTCTTGCAGCACAACCACAAACAGAGTTTACAACAACTAAAGTGGTACCTTCTGCTTTGATAGCATTATCTACAGCATCAGCACTATGTAAATCTTGAAAACCTGCAGCAGTCAATTCAGCTTGCATTGGTTTTACCATTTCTTCTGGATACATATCTTTTTATTTTTAAATTTTACTTTTGAACTGCAAAGTTACAAAGTTTACTCGCAACTAGTTAATTTCAGGTATAAAGTTTTGTTATAGTTCAATTGATATTTTATGGTTGGACAAATGGCACGCAGATTTGGCGGATTTTGACTGATGAACAGAGGTTTTTATTTTAAATTTTTCTATTGATAAAAGCCAAAAGGAAATGTATTATAATCCGCAAAATCTGCTCGAAACGAACTTTTTCAATTAAACATCACCCGAAACAAAGCTTTGATAAACGGCATTTTAGGACATTTTAAAATTACTTGAATATCTTCAATTACACTCGTTTCTTCATCCAGAAATTTAAAAATCAAAGCGGGATTTCCTTTTCTGAACATAGATGAAAAAACAGCACTTCCCAATTCATTATGACGATACAGAATATCTAAAAGCAATAAATCATAAAACCAGAATCGGCTTTTTTTATGAAACTTCGTCATTTTCAGCGATCCTGAAGCTTTCGGAGAAGAATGAAGAAAAGAAATCAATTCAGATGATTTTTTATCTGAATTTCTAAAAGTATATCCCGTACTTGCTTTTGTCCAGCCGCCGGCAGTTCCAATATTTAATACGCGTTTCGAATTCTTTTTCCAAAAAGGGAAACACGTCATAGGGATACTTCCCTGCTCTTTTTCGATAATTGTGTATTGATCAGTGCCCAGATTTTTTAAGTAGATCTCAATCTCATTTTCGTATTCTTCTTTGGGAAGAAGATCTTCAGAAAACAAAGTATACTCCACTAAAGCTTCGGTTTTAGAAATAGGCAAAACATACATAAATCGTGTATTCCCTATTTGCTCTACCGAAAAATCCATGAAAACAACTTGCTCCGGATTGAAGATTTCTTCTTCGGTTTTTATTAACCAACCCACAAAATGCTGCTGCAGAACCGGATATTTAGTTTGATTTAAAGCAAAAGCTTTAGTATAAATACTGTTGAACAAATAATCACAAGTATATCTATTTTCTTCTGTACCAACAAAAACATGCGTTTCGAGTTCGTTGATATCGGTTACTTTTTCATTTAAAAAAGTAATGTTTTGATGTTTTGAAAGTGCTTCAAAAACAAAATTATAAAAGTCTAATCCACGAATTTGATTATATTGATAAGGCTTAAGGTCTAAATCTCGTCTAAAATCTCCATTGGCAAACAAAGCTGAATCCCATTTTTTGGAAATAACGGAATTCCAAAGCGTTTCTTCTTTTGCCCAAAAACACCAGGTTCTGTCGTTTGTCTTTTTCGAATCTTCATCCAACAACAAAATTGATTTATCATCGAATTTTCCGGACAACACCATTTTATAAACGGTCAGCAAAGCAGATAAACCGGTTCCTGTAAAGATATAACTGAAGTGTGGGATTTTTGAAGAAGCCATTTTCAAAAATAAGAAATTTTATTCTTCCAATTTTTCTAAAACAAGTTTAAAATCCTTTGGGTTAAGATAGTTGTTGTATTGTAAGATAATCTCTCTCTTTTCATTCAAAACACACAAAACCGGATATACAATTTGATTGTTTAGGGTTCCCAATTGCAAGGCCAGTTCATGAACGCCTACATTATTCCCTGATGGTTTATATTTAAAAATCTGATTATTAAATATAATATCTCGTCTTTCCTCGGCATTAAAGTCAATAAAATAAAAGTCTGAATTTAGTTTTTCGATGATTTCCTGGTTTTTAAAAGTTGTATTTTTCATTCTTTGGCAAAACTGACACCAATCAGTATGAATAAAAACAATTATTTTTTTCTTTTGAATGTGCTGCAAACTATCTATTTCCTCAAAAGATCTGTTTTTAAGTTGGCAGAATCCTGTTGAAGTTATAGCTAAGAAGAAAATCATTAGGGTTAGCTTTTTCATTTTGTTTATTTTTTCTGCCACAGATTAAAGGATTAAAAATGATTTTTCCTGGGCGAAAGTTTGCCGCAAATTGCACTAATTATCACGAATTTAATTAGTTTGGTTTATGGGAAAAAACACTCCGATTATCGCCCTGACAATTGTTCATCGACAATTTAAATAATATAAATCAGCGGCAACCCGTTTAATCAGTTTGATCTGTGTCTATAAAAGAAATCAATTTTAATCCTTTAATCTGTGGCATTAATAACTTATCTCAAAGTATATCTCAATCCTAAAAAACCACGAATAGTTTGGTTTTGTCCGTAAACATAAGTGGTATCAAAAGTCAAACCGTACGGATTATCGGGCGTATCGACTATCTGACCTTTTGGAACTACATTACCATGAATCCCAACAGCAGTTCCGTCTGAAGTTTGTACATTTTTATCGAAAGGATCGTTGGTTCTCGAAATCAAAAACGGATTATTTCGTTTTGGTGTAAAGTTCAATAAATTTTTTACTCCGCCATAAAGCTCAAAATTCTTCCATCCCAAATACGTAAACTGAATATTCTGAATACTATACCACGGCGAATTTGGGTCTCTTGGATCATATTGGCTCAATAAAGGCAGTTTCATCGGACTGTAAACATTCCCCGTATAATCCAATGATAAATTCCATGGTTCTATTTTATACGAAATGCTCCAGGTTCCGGTAAATTTTTCGGTTAGAAAAGGCCTTTCCGAAATTCCGTCCTGAACATTTTTATTATCTAAAACCGTTGCGCCCAGAATAAACTTTAATCCGTTTGTAAAATTCAGATCAACATTCGTACTGATTCCCTGACTGATGGCATATCCGTTGATGTTGTCGTAAATAATTTTATTGGGATCCGTTTCATAATCGGATATAATCTTGTTACTGAAACGGGTATAAAAAACCGTTGTTTCTATTCCCATAAAAGTTCCGTTGGTAAAGTTTATTTTCTGAATATAATTCAGGTTCGCATTTACTGATCGTTCCGGTTTTAAATCGCTTTTGATTACCACATCTCTGGAACCTGTAAGCGCTGCGTGATCTTCCGTAAATAAATTCACGACGCGAAATCCGGTTCCTGCATTCAAACGGAAAATGGTATTGTCATTCGCTTTCCATCGATACGCGACTCTTGGCGTATAAATCGAACCATGAATCGAGTTGTAATCGTAACGCATTCCTAACAAAACCTGACTTTTGGGAGAAAGAGTAATTTCATCCTGAACAAAAATTCCCGGCAACCAGGTACTTTCAGCTTCTTTTGTAGCGGTTGTATTATCATCGTAGTACGAATATCGGGTTGCAATTCCGGCAAGAAAGTCATTTCTGCCTATCTTTTTATCCCACGTCAATTGCAGGAAACCTATTTTTTGATTGGCGATGTACGATGTTGTTCCGTAACGGCTGTCCTGATAATGCACATTTCCGGAGAACGAAAGCATTATTTTTTCTTCGAATGGCAATTGGTAACTTCCTATCAACTCTCCTCTTTTAGTATAAATACTTTCGCCATAAATTTCATCTCCTCCACGATACTTTTTCTCCCAACGCACATCGCCACCCCAGCGATCTTCGTACATTCCGCGTGCTGCAATGCTAAACAAACGATTATTTTTTCTTTGAAAATTCCATTTATTAAAAACAGAAATTCTTTGCGAAAGCGTCACATCAGTAAATCCATCCTTATCTTTATCGACAACCTGATTGTAATCGAAGTAATTGATTCCTAAAAGTGTAGTTGATTTTTTGGTTGGATTGAATTTCATTCCCAAATCGACATTAGTTTCTAAATAGGAAGTCGTAAAAGCATCTGCCGAAAACAAAGGTGCATTGGTTGGATTCTTAGTAATAATGTTGATTAAACCACCCACCGCTTCACTTCCGTAAAGAGACGATGCCGGGCCTTTTACGATTTCGATTCTTTCGACCAAAGAGTTCGGAATTCCTGATAAACCATAAACGGTCGAAAGACTGCTCACGATGGGCATTCCGTCAATTAAAACCAAAGTATACGGACCTTCTAATCCGTTAATATGAATATCTCCCGTATTACAAACACCACAATTCAATTGCGGCCGAACGCCGTTGATGTTTTGAAGTGCTTCGTAAATACTTGGAGTCGGGTTTTTCTTGAAGAAAACTGGTGAATACACCTCAACCGGAACGGCACTTTCTAAACGTTTTACTGCTTTAAGCGTTCCCGAAACTACAACTTCATTGAGCTGATTTTCGTTATCCGTCAATTCAAAATCATAAGACTGAATAGAATCTTTAATAACTTCTATTTTTTTCTTTAAAGTCTGAAAACCTACCTGAGAGATTTGAATTGTATAATTTCCAATTGCAACATTTTCTAATTTATAATACCCTAAACTATCTGTAATTGTTTTGTGTTTTGTTCCTGTAAGCTGAACATTCACCAATTGTAATTTATGGCCTTCGCCTGAAATGTATCCGGAAATACTGGAAGTTTCCTGTGCGAAAGTAATTTGCAAACCAAATAAAAGCAATATCAAAAATAGTTTTTTCATTGTTATAAAATTAAATTTAGACAAAACTAAAAATTAAATTTGATATATAATGTTTCTAAAGCAAAAAACTTTAAAAAGTGTTTTAATTCAATGATTTGGAGTTATTTTTTTTAAAGAAATAAGCTAAACAAATTCTTCATCGATAATTTCTTTATTGATCATCGCTCCTGCAAAAGATCCGGAAGAAACCGCCATTGCAACAGATCTTGCCTGAATATGGCAATCGCCACTTGCGAAAACTCCGGGAATTGTTGTTTTCTGAAAAGAATCTACTTTTAATAAACCTTGTTCAGTCAATTCGCAGCCTAAAGTTTCCGGTAAAGGGCAATGCTGCTCAAAAGGTGCTTTGAAATAAATTGCTTTAACCTCTATTTTTGATTGATTTTTGAAGATAATTTGGTGAACATTTCCATTTTTATGGTCGAGTGAGTCAATCTCTTCTTCGATAATTTCGACTTTATGTTTCTTTAATATCTGTATTTGCTCTAAAGTCAGGGTTGATTTTCCATTAGTAATTAATCTTAAATCTTTTGTCCAGTTCGAAATCATTTTAGAAAATTCAAAAGCCATATCACCATTGGCGACAATGGCCGTTTTCTCTTTTTTCACTTCATAACCGTGACAATAGGGACAATGTAACACCGAAATTCCCCAACATTCTGCAAAACCAGGAATTTTAGGCAACAGATCTTTTACCCCTGTTGCGAACAATAGTTTTTTAGAAGTGAAAATTTTTCCGGACTTAGTTTCAATTTCAAAACCAGATTCTGTTTTAATCGCACTAATGGCAAGTCCGTTATAGAATTTAACCGTATCGTAAAAGTTTACCTGAGTTTTGGCTTTCGCCGAAATTATTGCAGGTTTTTCACCATCATGTGTTATAAAATTGTGCGAATGTGGTGTTTGTCTGTTGCAAGGCAAACCGCTATCAATGACCAAAACATGTCGTAAAGAACGCCCTAAACTCATTGCAGCCGAAAGTCCGCTATAACTGCCTCCGATAATTATAACATCGTATTTATTATTGTACATCATAGTGGTTAGATTTAATGATTGTTATTTTTATGCATTTTATAATTTAAGAGATGTCCGATAATCATTCCTATACCTCCAACAAAGATTAAATCTAAATGTATGTCCAGAAAAACTTCAGCCAAAACACTGATCCAAATCAATGCCATCGAAATAATCAGTACTGTTGATATTAAAAGACTGGATTTATTTATAATTTTGAGAATTGCAAATAATCCCATCGTGGCAAAAAATAAATCGATAAAAGGATTATGACTTATGCCCAAGGGCAAAATCGTTAAAAGCGGAAAAACCAAACAATGAACCAAACAAATGGTTGCACTTGAAATTCCTAAAATATCGTAAAAAGGTGTGGTAGATTTCTTCATTTTCAGTACATTTGCTTAATGCAATTTTGTTGCAAATATATCAATTTATTTTAATTGCAACAATGTTGCGATAATTTTTTTAATTCCATAAAAATGAAAACAACAAGAAATACAGCAGCAAAGACGGCCGTTTTAGAGATATTTGGCAAATCTAAAACCGCACTGTCGCACGCCGAAATTCAAAAACAAACCGGAGATTTGTGTGATCGTGTTACGATTTACAGAATTCTGGAACGATTAGTAAATGATGATATCATTCATAAAATTGTAAATCTTGACGGAACGGTTAAATATGCAAAATGTCATCATCATGCGCAACGGGTACACATTCATAATCACGCTCATTTTAGCTGCGAAAACTGCCTGGAGATTACTTGTCTTGAAAATGTAAAACCAAGTTATATCATTCCGCACAATTATAAAGTCAATGACATAAATTTTACGTTGTCAGGATTATGCCCCAATTGTTTAAATTCTAACAATTAATATTTAGACAAGTCTAAAAATATTGTTGAGCGAATATAATTTTTCTATATATTTGTTTAAACAACATTTTTACAATGGGTAAATCTTTAGAAGAAGTGCACCAATCGGTTGCAACACAACATAAAAAAACAGGTTTCAGAAAAATATTAGCCTTTTTAGGCCCGGCATATTTAGTAAGTGTAGGATACATGGATCCGGGAAACTGGGCTACCGATATTGCCGGAGGTAGCCAATTTGGATATTCCCTTCTTTGGGTTTTGCTAATGAGTAACTTAATGGCTTTGTTGTTACAAAGTTTAAGTGCCAGACTCGGAATCGTTACGCAACGAGACTTAGCGCAGGCTTCGAGAGAAACCTATTCGAAGTTTATCAACTATATTTTATACTTTCTTGCCGAAATTGCCATTGCTGCTTGTGACCTTGCTGAAGTATTAGGAATGGCAATCGGGATCAATCTTCTTTTTGATATTCCATTGATCGAAGGTGTTTTGATTACCGTTTTAGATACATTCTTGTTGCTCTTCTTAATCAATAAAGGAATCCGTAAAATGGAGGCTTTTATTATCGTATTGGTTGCGATTATAGGCTTCTCTTTCATTTTCGAAATGATTTTTGCCGAACCGGAACTTGATAAAGTACTTTACGGACTTATTCCGTCGATGCCTAATTCTGCTGCCTTGTATATTGCTATCGGAATTATTGGAGCAACCGTAATGCCACACAACTTGTATTTGCATTCCTCTTTGGTTCAAACCCGAAAATTCGACCGAACCCCTGCCGGAATTAAACAGGCATTGAAATACAATCTTATCGATTCGACCATCGCTTTAAACCTTGCCTTCTTTGTAAATGCCGCCATTTTGATTTTGGCTGCAGCCACATTTTACAAGAACGGAATGTTTGAAGTTGCTGAAATTCAGGATGCACATCAGTTTCTGGAACCATTATTAGGAACCAAATGGGCGCCTATTTTATTTGCCGTTGCCTTGATTGCTGCAGGGCAAAGCTCTACTGTAACTGGAACTTTAGCCGGACAGATCGTAATGGAAGGTTATCTGAATTTAAGAATTCAGCCTTGGGTTCGACGAATTATAACGCGTTTGATTGCTATTGTCCCGGCCGTTGTCGTGATCTTAATTTACGGAGATAGTGTAACCGGAAAATTATTGATTCTGAGTCAGGTGATTTTAAGTCTGCAACTAGGATTTGCTATTATTCCACTGATTCATTTTGTGAGCGACAAATCTAAAATGAAAGGCTTTCATATTTCACGAACTACTCAGATTGCTGCCTGGATTATTGCTTTGATTATTGTTTCGCTGAATGCAAAATTAGTTTACGACGAAATCAGTTCTTGGCTAGAAAATTCCGATCATCCAATGATTCTTTGGTTTACGGTGGTTCCGCTTGCTTTTGGATTTCTTGCCTTGTTATTATACATTATCGCAAAACCTTTTATCGCCAGAGCAAAATCAAATATCGAAAATCATTCTCCTCATCATTTAAAATTGGTTTACACGCCAAAAGAAAGTTATGGCAAGAAAAATATAGCCATTTCAGTCGATTTTTCTAAAGCCGATGAAACTGCGCTTAACAATGCCTTCGAATTGGGCGGAATCGACGCGCAATATACCTTAATTCACATTGTAGAAACGGTTGGTGCACTAATGTATGGGCAACATGTTGACGATCATGAAACGACTATTGACGAAAAATTATTATTAGAATACAAAGAGATGCTTTCGCAGAAAGGATTCAGAATCGAAACTGAACTTGGTTTCGGAAAACCTAACACCGTGATTCCGAAGATTATTAATGCCGGAAGTTTTGATATTTTAGTCATGGGAACCCACGGCCACACTGGATTAAAAGATATTTTATTTGGTACAACGGTAGACAAATTGAGACATAAAATTTCAATACCTTTGTTGATTGTTAAAAAATAGCGACTAAGGTTCTGAGTTGCTAAGTTGCTGAGATTTTTTCTTTGAGACTTTTAACTTAGAACCTTAGCATCTCAGAACCTTACAACCTTTCAAAAAAATGACTTTTTCAGAAGAAAATTATCTAAAATCGATCTATCACCTTACTACTTCTAACGATTCAGAAGTGAGTACGAACGCTATTGCTGAAATGATGGAGACTAAAGCTTCATCGGTTACGGATATGCTTAAAAAGCTTTCTGAGAAAGATTTAGTGAATTATAAAAAGTATCAGGGAGTTTCTTTGACTGAAAATGGAAAGTTGGCCGCAAAAATGATTGTTCGAAAACATCGTTTGTGGGAAGTATTTTTGGTTGAAAAACTGAATTTTTCCTGGGATGAGGTTCATGATATTGCAGAACAACTGGAGCACATCAAATCCGAGCAATTGATTAATCGTCTGGATGATTTTCTGGGAAATCCTACCGAAGATCCACATGGTGACCCGATTCCGGATGCCAACGGAAGAATCGTTAAGATCGAAAAATACTTGCTTTCTGAGTTAACCGAAAATCAAACCGGTATTTGTGTGGGGGTAAAAGACACTTCATCAGAATTCCTGAAATACCTGGACAAACAAGAAATTGCTTTGGGTTCTCAAATCGAATTTTTGTCTAAAGAAAGCTTCGATCTGTCAGTAAAAATCAAAGTTGATGGTCGTGAATTGTCTATTTCGAATAAGATTGCTTCGAATTTGTTTGTAAAGCTGGTTTAGGTTGTTTCATGGGGAAATCCTCTCCTTTTTGTCATCCCGAGGAACGAGGGATCTCCGCAAGAAACTAACGTAACGGATTTTACTTTGTCGAGCTACTCGTGGAGATCCCTCGTTCCTCGGGATGACAAAAATGCGGTTATTATCGCGAAGATGGATTTTAATCCGTTGATATTGAACATTGATAACAATTTAGATCTTTCGAAACCAAGTGTCCTAGCCCCGATAGAAGTGGAAATCCTTTTGTGCCGGGGTTCGGCACAAAAGATTGGAACGTCCCGAGGCTTCGGGAGCGGGATTAGCTCCTAAAAACCAATCCCCTTATTATTAAACAATCCCTTTCTCGATCATTTCCAACATTACGGGCGAAGCATTTTTAAAAGTTGGCTCTTGCTCGATAATACTTCCTGCGTTTTTTTTGTTTACTTTAAAAGTCACATCGTTATCTGTTGTGAATAAAAGCGCTGTCAAAAACGGATTTTTAATGTAAGTTCCCAAGATCAATAAGGCTTCATCTAAGGTATGTGTACTTTCGATTTCTTCGGTTTTGTAGCGGGTTGTTAAGGCGATCGAGTAGGTATTGTCTTCGTTTATCGCCAAACGGAAATAGATATTTTTAATCTCGGTATCTCCGATGGTTTTTGCTAAGGTTAATTTGGCAAAAGTTCCGGCTTTGATGCTTTCTTTGACGCGTTCGCAAAAAAGAGCGAATATAGGTTCGTAGGACATGCTTTTTATTTATTAGTTGCTATCCCGAAGCTTCGGGACTGAGATCCTAAGGTTATAAGTTTTTAAAACCTTTGTCTGTTATTTAACCGCAAAGTTCGCTAAGATTTACGCAAAGGGCACAAGAAAATAAAAAAAACTTTGCGAACCTTGCGTAATCCCTTGCGAACTTTGCGGTTAAGAAATTATTTTCCTGTAAATTCAGCTTTACGTTTTTCTAAGAATGCTGTAGTTCCTTCTTTAAAATCCTGAGTTCCAAAACATTTTCCAAATGATTTTATTTCGGTTTCGAAACCGTCTTTTCCATCTTTAAAATTGGCATTGATCGCTTTTATCGCTTTGCTGATGGCAAAAGGAGCGTTCTTAATGATTTTTTGGGCAATTCCTTTAGTAAAATCCAATAATTCGGCTTGTGGTACTACGTGGTTTACTAATCCGTATTGTTTGGCTTCTTCGGCAGAAATCATGGCTGCGGTCATGATCATTTCCATTGCACGGCCTTTACCCACTAATTGTGGCAGACGCTGTGTTCCGCCATAACCCGGAATTAATCCTAAAGTTACTTCCGGCAATCCCATTTTGGCATTGTCTGATGCTACTCTAAAATGGCATGCCATAGATAATTCTAATCCGCCGCCAAGAGCAAAACCGTTTACGGCAGCGATTACTGGTTTCTTAAGGTTTTCGATATAATCAAAAAGTGATTCTTGCCCATCGGCTGCTAATTGTGCGCCTTCGATAATGGTATAATTGGCAAATTCTGAGATATCGGCTCCGGCAACGAATGCTTTTTCGCCAAATCCTGTTAGTATAATCACACGAACATCATCATTTTTGCCTAATAATTTAATGGCTTTACTCAAGTCACTGATAGTCGCTTTGTTTAAAGCGTTTAGTTTTGTAGGTCGGTTAATGGTTACGGTCGCAATTTTGTCTTCAATCGAGATTAAAAGATTTTCGTAGTTCATGACGCTGATTTTATGAGTTTGTGATGGGCAAAGAAACTGTAAATGTGGTTCCTTTTCCGTATGTTGATTCAAAGGTAATTGTTCCTTTGTAATTTTCGATAATGTTTTTTATAATTCCGAGTCCAAGTCCCATTCCGCTGGTTTTGGTGGTAAATTTTGGTTCGAAGATTCGGTTTGTATCTTGTTTCTGGATTCCGATTCCGTTGTCTTTTACAGCAATTTCAACATTGTTATCTCTGCGTTTTACCGTTACGACAATAGATTTATGAAACTGACTTTCCGGAATAGCCTGAGTTGCATTTTTAACGAGATTGGTAATAACGCGGATTAGTTGCGTACGATCCATTTTTGAGATGATTTCCTCTTCTTCGCTTTCAAAAACAATATAATCTTCGTTGAAAATATCTAACGAAAGCTCGACAACCTCCACCACATTCAAGGTTTCGTTTTGCTGTGCCGGCATCGAAGCAAAATTCGAAAATGCCGATGCTACCGCGGTCATAGTGTCTATTTGCTGAATTAAGGTTTCAGAATAATCGTTTAATTTCTGCTTAACGTCCGGAGCTGTTGGGTCAAACTTTCGCTGGAAACTCTGTACCGTTAACCTCATCGGCGTAAGCGGATTTTTGATTTCGTGCGCTACTTGTTTCGCCATTTCGCGCCAGGCTTCTTCACGTTCGCTTTGCGCTAATTTTATGGCGCTCGTTTCTAGCTTATCAACCATACCGTTATAAGCCTTGATTAAGAAGTTTACTTCTTTGCTATTGGCTTCTAATACAATTCTCTCGTTTTTCTGATCCAGATTGGTTTCTTCTAAACGATCTGAAATGGTTTTTAGTGATTTTGTTATATAAGTCGAAAGAAAATAAGCCAAAGCAAAAGCCACCACCAGCATAAACGAATAGACCTGACTTAAACGAATCAGGAAAGTATTTAATTCGTTATCATAATAACCGTCGTCTTCTAAATAAGGTAGGTTTAAAATTCCAAGCGGTTTGAATTTTTCGTCTTTGATCAAACTGTATGATGATCGGTTTTTAACGCCATCGATGGTTTTAATATCTACAAAACGCTTTTCGATGGATGAACGTACTAATTTCAGAATATATTCCGGAATTGGCGGCGCTACCTTATCTACCGCAAAAGATTCTTTGGAGGATTTTAGCAATTTCCCGTCAAGGCTGTAAATATTGATTTCAATTTTATGAATCTGAGCCAATTCGTGGATTTTATCTTTGAAAATCAAATCCAGATTTCCGGTTTTTAAAGGATAAGTTGTCGTAGATAAAACATAGTTGATATGTTCCTTTACCGCATTTTCTTTTCGTTCGAGACGTTCCTGATGGTATTCTTTGGCTTCATTTTTAAACTGAATAATCGAAATGGAAGCCAATAAAAAAGATGCCACAACAATCAATACAATCATCGAAAGGAAAATCCTTACACGAAGAGAAAGCATCGACATTTTGAAGTTATTCAGCATATTTTTTTAATTATAAATTATGAATTATGAGTTATGAATTACGGCTTAAGCATCAAAAAAAAACTTACAACTCATAATTCATAACTCACAACTCATAATTATTTCCTCTCTCTTATTCTTTTATAAAAACGGAAACCCAGCATTATTAAAACTGAGAATAAAATGATTCCGATTACGCCGAAAATCCAGTTGATGGCACTTTTTAAAATTACTAAAAAAACCACTGCAAAAAGGATAATCGTTGCACCTTCATTCCATAAACGCATAAAATTGTTGGAATATTTTACCTCATCATTTTGCAATTGCTTAAAAATTTGATGGCATTTTAAATGGTACAGATATAATAAGAAAACGAAAGCCAACTTAACGTGCATCCACGGCATTTTGAGCCAGGCCATTCCCAAGTCTGTAAAAAACAACATCCAAAATGCAAAAATACTTGCTAAAATTGCCGATGGCCAAGTAATAATGTACCACAAACGGTAGGCCATTATTTTGTATTGCGCTTGTAAAATTTCTTTTTCGGGCGAAGGTTTTTCGTTGGCTTCGATTTGGTAAACAAACAGACGCACAATATAGAACAATCCCGCAAACCAGGTTATTACAAAAATAAGATGTAGTGATTTTAAGTAGTTATAGTATTCCATGCTTTTTGTTTCAAGTTTGAAGTTTCAGTTTTTTTTTTTTTTTAAAAGTTGATTTTCACGCAACAATCTTTGTTCTTTACTCTTTACTCTTTACTCTATTTTCTATTTTCTATTTTCTATTTTCTACTATTTAGCCCACTCGTTAATCCAGTTCCCAACAGTTTCACACCATTCGTCATCGTCATTCAAACATGGAATTGCTAAAAACTCTTTACCGCCATTTGCTTCAAAATCTTCTTTGGCGCGCATCGCGATTTCTTCCAAAGTTTCTAAACAATCTGAAACGAAAGCCGGTGTTACAACCGCAAGATTTTTGATTCCTTTTCCTGGCATTTTATCAATTTCAACATCGGTGTAAGGCTCTAACCATTTGTCTCCCGCTAAACGAGATTGAAAAGTCAGGCTATATTTATCTTCGGGAAGTCCTAATAATTTAACGACTTGTCTTGTAGTTTCATAACATTGGTGACGGTAACAGAAATCATGTGCCGGCGATGGTGTATTACAACAAGAACCGTCAATTTTACAATGTGATTTTGTTACATCGGTTTTGCGAATATGACGTTCCGGGATTCCGTGGTATGAGAATAATAAATGATCGTAATCAAAACCCACTAAATGCTTCTGAATCGAATCGGCCAAATTCTTGATGTAATCCGGTTTGTTATAAAACGCAGGAACATCTGTAAAGGTCATTTGTGGAAATTTCTTTTTACGAATTTCTTCTGCTTTTACCAAAATAGTCAAAGTCGAAGCCATGGCGTATTGCGGATATAATGGAAAAAGTAGTACCTCGGTAACGCCTTTATCATGCAATTCCTGAAGTCCTTTTTCGATGGTCATACTTCCGTAACGCATTGCCAAAGCAACCGGCACATTTACTAAAGGCTTCACTTTTGCCTGCATTCTTTCTGAAAGTACTACCAAAGGAGAACCTTCGTCCCACCAAATTTTCGCGTAAGCATGTGCTGATTCTTCTGGTCTTTTTCTTAAAATAATACCACGAACCAACAAAGCTCTCAATAAATACGGAACATCAATCACGTATTTATCCATTAAAAATTCGTCTAAGTATGGTTTTACATCTTTTGGTGTTGGACTTTCCGGAGATCCTAAGTTTACTAATAATACGCCTTTCATTATAATTTTATTGCTTTAGGCTTTAAGCTTTAGGCTTTAAGCATTTGTTTAAATATTCGTCAAAAGTAGTACTTGCCACTTCGTAGAAATATGATAATTATTCTTTTTTATTTATTGTTGAATATGAAAAATTGATTTGTTAGCTATTAGCACACAGATTAAACGGATTAAGCAGATCTTCGCAGATAATTGATTCGTGCTAATTCGTGAAATTAGTGTTTAGTAAAATTCTAAACATTCGTATTAATCGACATCAAATATTTTTTAGGAGTTGTCGCAAATTTTTTCTTGAAAGCCGCTATAAAGTGACTTCCTGTACTGTAGCCAATTTTCAACCCTACTTCGTTTACATTATAAGATCCGCTGTCAAGTAGTTTTCGGGCGAAATCCATTTTATAATCAAATAGAAAACCGTAAACCGTGTCGCCATAAATTTGTTTGAAACCCATTTTAAGTTTCTTCAAATTCAAACCAATTTCATCTGCCAGTTCTTGTAATCCCGGCGGTTCGGCCATATTGGCGATGATGATTTCTTTGGCTTTTCGGATTTTCAAAACATTGTCTTCATCAATCAAAAACGGACATTGTTCTGCGTTTGGATCTTCGGTTCTGTTAAAATATAAACTCAGCAATTCGTATCCTTTTCCTTTATAATAAAGGTTTTTTATGGATGGATGTAAGTTATAATGAAACAGTTGACTCAAAACAATCGCCATCGACGGACTAATATTTCCTTCGTTATAATATTTCTTGTCCTTATTATCGGGACTTAAAAAAGTAATATAATCTGCTTCTGCAGAAAACAACGCGTGAAATTTCTTGATCGAAACAATTACGGAAATTACCCAGGAATTTGGAGCCAGCTCTAAATTTAGAGGTAATTCTTTCTGCGGATTATACAAAAGCAACGATTTTTCTTCTTTCAGATCTAAGGCATATGTACCCTGATTGAACAAGAATTTGGCATTTCCTTTTATCCCGAAATGAAACTGTATCAGACCACTACCTACTTCGTGCTGTCCGAAGAAGGGCTCTGAACTGTCGTTTTGAAAACGAATTAGCGTAAAGTCGTCTTCAATTTTAATAATTTCCTGAGAACTCATAGCGATATTTTTTTAGTACAAAAATCAAGATAATCACAATTTCTTATTTAGAATCACTCTAAACAAAACTTTTCTAACCAATTGATTTTGCTACAAAAATACTTCTTTTTGCATAAAAACAGTCGTTTAGAAACAAAAAAACACGCAGCGATACAAAAAGTACTTTCAGCGTTACTTTTATAAAGACTATAGTGATAATTTTGTTGCACTTTTATGAAAGTGAATTTATGGAAAACAATAACGTACCGAAACATCTTTATTTTTACTCAGTTGGTCTGAGTTATAAAAAAGCCGATGCTGAGGTCAGAGGTAAGTTTAGTTTGGATGCAATTGCAAAAACGCGTTTGCTGGAACAGGCTAAAGAAGAAGGAATAGAAAGTTTGATTGTCACTTCGACCTGCAACAGAACCGAGATTTATGGTTTTGCAGAACATCCATTTCAATTAATAAAACTAATCTGTGATAATAGCAACGGTTCTGTCGATGCTTTTCAAAAAGTTGGTTTTGTTTACAAAAATCAGGAAGCTATTAGTCATATGTTTCGTGTAGGAACTGGTTTAGACAGTCAGATCTTAGGCGATTTTGAGATTATTTCACAAATCAAAACCAGTTTTGCCCATTCAAAATCTATGGGATTGGCCAATGCTTTTTTAGAAAGATTGGTAAACGCCGTTATTCAGGCCAGTAAAAAGATCAAAAACGAAACTGAAATCAGTTCAGGCGCAACTTCGGTTTCTTTTGCATCAGTGCAATACATCCTTAAAAATGTAGAAGATATTGGCAATAAAAACATTTTACTTTTCGGTACAGGAAAAATCGGAAGAAATACTTGCGAGAATCTTGTCAAACACACCAAAAACGAACATATTACTTTAATCAACAGAACTAAGGATAAAGCGGAGAAATTGGCCGGGAAACTTAATTTGATTGTTAAAGATTATTCGGAATTACACTTAGAACTTCAAAAAGCGGATGTTGTGGTTGTCGCTACAGGGGCTCAAAACCCAACGGTAGATAAAGCCATTTTAAATCTAAAGAAACCTTTATTGATTCTGGATTTATCGATTCCTAAAAACGTTAATGAAAATGTTGAGGAATTAGAAGGTGTAACCTTAATTCATATGGATTATTTGTCTCAACTGACAGATGAAACTCTTGAAAACAGAAAACTGCATATTCCTGCTGCCGAAGCAATTATCGAAGAAGTAAAAGAGGAATTTGTTACCTGGACAAAAGGAAGAAAATTTGCTCCAACCATAAATGCTTTAAAAGAAAAACTGAATGAAATTAAAGTTTCTGAATTAGATTTTCAAAGCCGTAAAATTGCTGATTTTAATGAAGCCCAAGCTGAAATCATCAGCAACAGAATCATTCAAAAAATCACTACACATTTCGCCAATCACTTAAAAGACGATGATACCATGGTTGATGAAAGCATCGAATGGATCGAAAAAGTCTTCAAAATAAAAGCATCTTAAAAAGGTTTTACCATTAAGATATTAAGAAAGTTAAGATTTGATGGCTAAAAAAACAGAATCATTAAGTTTATAAAAAGAAATTTAAGTGTGGCGTTACCTTAATTAACTTAATTTCTTAATGGTAAAAAATAAAAAACCTTGGTTTTAAAAATAAATAATGGCTGAAAAAACAATCAGAATTGGAACTCGCGATAGCGAATTGGCACTTTGGCAAGCACATACTGTCGAAAAAAAACTAAACGATTTAGGTTATAAAACCGAGATTGTTGCGGTAAAATCTACAGGCGATATTATTCTTGACAAACCGCTGTACGAACTAGGAATCACCGGAATCTTTACTAAAACTTTAGATATTGCCATGATCAATGGTAGTATTGATATTGCTGTACATTCTATGAAAGATGTTCCAACGGCTTTACCAAAAGGGATTGTTCAGGCAGCAGTTTTAGAAAGAGCCAATGTTTTGGATATTTTAGTTCATAAAGGAAATCCTGATTTTGCTAATCCAAGTACGATTGCAACCGGAAGTTTACGTCGTCAGGCACAATGGTTCAATAAATACCCAAACCATACTGTGGTTGATTTACGCGGAAACGTAAATACACGTATGCAAAAACTAGAAGATAATAACTGGGATGGAGCTGTTTTTGCTGCTGCAGGTTTGGAGCGCATCAACCTGAAACCCGGAAATTTTATCAATCTTGATTGGATGATTCCGGCACCGGCACAAGGCGCAATGCTTGTTGTGGCAATGGAAAATGATAACTACACTCTTGATGCACTTTCGCAACTGAATCATATCGAAACAGAAATTTGTACGTATATCGAACGTCAGTTTTTAAGAACGCTGGAAGGCGGTTGTACCGCGCCAATCGGGGCTTTGGTTACTTATAAAGAAGAAGAAGATACATTACATTTTCAGGGTGTTTTACTTTCTGTTGACGGAAAACAAAAACTCGAAATCGACAAAAAAGTAGACATTTCAGAATGGAAAAAGCTAGGTTTTTTCGCCGCTCAGGAAATCTTAAACAACGGCGGAGCAGAATTGATGGCATCTATTAAAGAATCCCTAAAAAAATAATGAGCAAATCAATTCAAATATTATCTACAAAAAAGCTGTCGGGCGAACAAAAACAAGCATTCGTAAAAGCCAATATTGAAGTAATCGAAGCTGATTTTATTCAAACTCAAAACAAACCTTTCGAACTTAAAGACCTCAACGAGAATCTGATTTTTACGAGTCAGAATGCTGTTCATAGCGTTTTATCGAATCCAGAATCAGAAAAACTAAAAAGTAAAAACGTTTTTTGTGTAGGTTTAAAAACTAAAATTCTTTTATCTGAAAACGGATTTAATGTTGTGGCTTACACGGGATATGCTGCTGATTTAGCAGAAATCATCACTTTGATTTACCGCAGTGAAAGTTATACTTTTTTTAGCGGAAATCTTCGTAGAGATACTTTACCACAAGCGCTAAAAAATGCTGATATAAAATTCAACGAAATTCAGGTTTATGATACGTCATTAACGCCTCAGAAAATAAAAAGCGCTGTTGACGGAATCTTATTTTTTAGTCCTTCGGGCGTTGAAAGTTATTTGAAAGACAACACGATTAAGAAAGAAAAGTGTTTTTGCATTGGAGAAACCACTGCAGAAGCTTTACATAAAATTACAAAAAACATCATCATTGCAGATCAGCCAACGGTTGAAGACGTGATCGAAGATGTTATAGAAGAATATAAATAATAAACGAGATTTCCTGCAAGGTTTTAAAAACCTTGTAGTTATAAATTAATCAACAACAATACCTACAAGGTTTTCAAAACCTTGCAGGATAAACAAATAAGAAATGTTAAAAAACGACCTATTTTTAAAAGCATTAAAAGGAGAAACAGTTCAACGTCCACCGGTATGGATGATGCGTCAAGCCGGAAGATATTTACCGGAATTTATCGCTTTGCGTGATAAATATGATTTCTTTACCCGTTGTCAAACTCCTGAATTGGCTGCTGAAATCACTGTTCAGCCTATTCGCAGAATTGCTCCGGATGCAGCAATTTTATTCTCAGACATTCTGGTTGTTCCGCAAGCAATGGGAATTGAAGTTTTAATGAAAGAGAATTTTGGTCCGTTTATTCCAAACCCAATCCGTTCAATGGCTGATGTTCACAGAGTTTACGTTCCGGATATTCAGGAAACTTTAGGATATGTAATGGATGCCATTAAATTGACTAAAGAAATGCTGAACGACGAAGTACCTTTAATTGGTTTCGCTGGTTCGCCCTGGACAATTTTCTGTTATGCTGTTGAAGGAAAAGGTTCTAAAAGTTTTGACACCGCAAAAGGTTTCGCTTTCTCAAACCCGGCTGCAGCGCATACTTTACTACAAAAAATCACCGATACTACCATTTTATACTTAAAAGAAAAAGTAAAAGCGGGAGTTGATGCCGTTCAGATTTTTGATTCCTGGGGAGGAATGCTTTCTCCGGTTGATTATCAGGAATTTTCATGGAAATACATCAACCAAATCGTTGAGGCATTGGCGGATCACGCTCCGGTTATCGTTTTCGGAAAAGGATGTTGGTTTGCTCTTGGCGAAATGGGAAAAAGCAGAGCTTCGGCATTGGGTGTAGACTGGACTTGTTCCCCTAGAAATGCTCGTTATTTGTCTGGTGGAAATATTACTTTACAAGGAAATTTTGATCCTTCAAGATTACTTTCTCCAATTCCAACCATCAAAAAAATGGTTCACCAAATGATCGACGAGTTCGGAAAAGATAAATATGTTGTAAATTTAGGTCACGGAATTTTACCAAATATCCCTGTAGACCACGCAAAAGCGTTTATTGACGCAGTGAAAGAATACGGGAACTAATTATAGTATTCAGTTTTCAGTCGCATTTTAAGCTGAAAACTGCGACTGGGACTGAAAACTAAAAAAAGCCTTAGATGTTTGCAAACCTAAACTTCACCAGAAACTCGCCATTTTCTTTTGTAGAATATGGATTTCAGGCGTATTATGCGACTGTATTTTTGATGGTTTGGCTGCATCCTGAAGAACATCCCGTAAGTATGATAAATGATTTGGCTATTTTAATGGCTTTCGAATTTATTATGGTTCACTCAGGAGTTTTTATGGCCGTTATGCCTAAAAAATTATCGCTTTTTGTGTTTTTTCCCATGTATGGATTGTTTGCATTGGCTTTTCACCATTCTGTTATCAATACAAATATTTTATATATTTATCTCCTAACGGTTTTAAACCGAATGAGATTTGCTTTTTCAGATGTCAGTCCGGAAGTTCGGACAGTGCAAATAGGAAAATCTGTTGCTAAAGCAATGTTGTATTTCTTTTTAATTTTTGCCGTTTGTTTTGGAAATGGGATAATTCCTAAATTTGGATTAACTGAAGAGTTTTTAGAAAAATCAAAGTATTTTGACACTGTAAAATCAAGCGGATTGTTTATAGAAAAACCGTATGTACCAATATGTATGGGTTTTATATATTACTCGTTGCCGGTTTTGTATTTTGTTTATCGAACTATTAAAAGCTTTGGCAGCAGTAATAGCGATGCTTTTCAGGAAGAGAAATTAATTTTCAGTAAAACGACATATAATCAGAAATTTAAGTCGGATAAAAAATAAGAAATCATGCTCAACAAAGGACTTAGAGATGAAGAAAGTATCAGAATAGAAAATACGCTACGAACTTTGCATGCATTAATTTTTGTTCCAAAGTTCTGGAATGCCGAAGACACGAACCTTATAGATGAGCAACTTAAGAGTTTTGAATTAAGTTTAGAAAGAACAATCGAAATACCGGAAGAAGAATTAATACTTCTGTTACAGCAATGTCATTTAGACTGGAACCAGCAAGAGCAATTTGCAGATCTTTTAGTTGGTTTGTCCCAGGAAAATCAATTCGATTTTTAGGAAAAGCACTTGCCATTTACCAATATATTCAAAAGGAAAGCAAAGTTTTCTCCTTTGGAATCAATACTAAAATTGCTTCGGTTAAAAATAAATAAGACATGAGTTTAACAGATTGGAAAATAGAAAGAATTGACAATATCCTTCCGGAAGAATTTTATAACCTAATTGAAAAGAATAAAATTCATATTGGAAAAACTTTCCCTGTTACATTAGCCAATTCTGATTCTCTACAGAAAGCAGAGCATTTTTTAAAAATCAGTATTCAAAAAGAGGAGAATAAAGAAGGTTATCATTTTTATGCCAGAGATATAAAAACCAATACTTTAATTGGCTATTTGTGTGTTAAAACCATTGATTATCGGATTTCAAAATGTGAATTGGGCTATTTTGTTGACGAAGATTTTCAGGGAAAAGGAATTACATCAAAAATGGTTGCTGAAGCACTTGATTTTTGTTTCAATACATTAATGCTGAACAAGGTTTTTATATGTACATCCGAAGTTAATTGGGCAAGTCAGCGAATTGCATTAAAACATAATTTTAAACAAGAAGGAATTTTGCGTGACGAATTTAGAAATGGTGATGGCGAATTGCAAAACACTGTTTATTTCGGATTGCTTAAATCAGAATATAATACTTATGAAAGATAAATTTTAGCCAAAAATAAAGATGCCTTCTTTTGAAAAAATTTTAACCACAATCTTAGATTTTGATTTCAAAAAATTGAATCCGATATACCAAAGCTTTTTTGTGATGCTCTTTTTTGCAATATATTTTTGTACTTGCTCTTATTATTCCAACGATGCTAAAATTAGTAAAGACGGGTATAGAAATATGTTTAATGAAAATTTCTCAGGGCTAATTGTAAAAAAATATTTAGATAAAGATAACAGAATGTCTCCCACTTTTAAACTAAAGGACTCCAGTGAAGTATATGGTTATTCTGTTCTATGGGAAAAAGCTGAAATAGGAGATTTATTAGTAAAAAAAACAAATTCAAGATTTGTGAAAATTTTAAAAAAAGATACTACGATAGTAGTTGATATGGATGTAGCATTCAAATATCATGATACTTTCCCGGAAAATAAAGAATAAAAACATGAAAGATAAATTTTACGCATACATACAAAAATTACAAGACCAGATTTGTGCAGGATTAGAAGCTGTTGACGGAACGACAAAATTCCGTGAAGATATATGGAAACGTCCTGAAGGCGGTGGCGGAAGAACGCGCGTTATTGAAAACGGTGCAGTTTTCGAAAAAGGCGGTGTCAACATTTCAGCCGTTCACGGAAAATTGCCGGAAGCAATGCAAAAGATGTTTGGTGTTGGCGAAGCTGATTTTTTTGCCTGTGGGTTAAGTTTGGTTTTACATCCTAAAAACCCAATGGTTCCTACTGTTCATGCGAATTGGAGATATTTTGAAATGTATGATGAATCTGGAAAAGTAATCGAGCAATGGTTTGGCGGCGGACAGGATTTAACGCCTTATTATTTGTTTGAGGAAGATTCCAAACACTTTCACCAAACCTGTAAAACGGCTTGCGATAAGCATAATCCGGAGTTTTATCCAAAATATAAAAAACAATGCGACGCTTATTTCTGGAATGCTCACAGAAACGAAGCCCGCGGAATTGGCGGTTTGTTTTTTGATTATTGCAAAGCAAATGAGCAAATGTCGATGGAAAACTGGTTTAATTTTGTAACCGAAGTGGGTAATAGTTTTCTTGAAGCCTATGTTCCGATTGTGGAAAGAAGAAAAAATCTTAAATATACACCCGAAAACAGAAACTGGCAGGAAATTCGTCGTGGCCGTTATGTTGAGTTTAATTTAGTTCATGACAAAGGCACTTTATTTGGTTTAAAAACCAACGGAAGAATCGAAAGTATCCTGATGAGTTTACCTCCGCACGTGCAGTGGGTTTACGATCATCATGCAGCAGCGGGAAGTGATGAAGAAAAATTAGTGAATGTGTTAGAAAATCCGATTGATTGGGTTTAATATTAATACACGAATTTATATTGTTATAAATATGTCGCTCCGCTGGAGCTTTTCGCGACGTCCATAATTTTTGCTATAAATATTCTGTCCCTCTGGGACTGGCTGTAGATTACATTTTTACAAAAGTACCAGAGGAGCTATATATATAACAATACATTACCATTCACATAAAGCTCCAGCGGAGCGACATATTTATAGCAACATATTACCATTCAAATAAGACCCCAGAGGGGTGACATATTTATAGCAAAATTATTACCATTCAAATAAAGCTCCAGCGGAGCGACATATTTATGACTATCAACAGGATTAAACATTAATCTTTTACAATAAAAAGAAATATTTATCTTACAAATTAAATTTATTAACTAGTTTTACTATCAATAAATTTAATTTAAATATGGCAAACACTTACTCTCAGCTATATATCCAAATTGTTTTTGCAGTTAAAGGAAGACAAAACTTAATTTCAAAAAAATAATAAAGACGAGATTTATAAATATATCACAGGAATCATTACCAATCATAAACAAAAACTGATTGTCATTAACGGAATGCCAGATCATATTCATATCTTAGTTGGAATAAAACCGGATATCTCATTATCTGATTTAGTGAGAGACATTAAATCAAGTTCATCCAAATTCATAAATGAACAAAAATGGATAAATGGAAAATTTGAATGGCAAACTGGTTTTGGTGCTTTTTCATACGGACATTCACAATTGGCCACTGTTATAAAATACATTGAAAACCAAGAAGAACATCATAAAACAAAAACATTCGGAGAAGAATATATCGCATTTTTAAAATTATTCAATATTGATTTTAAAAATGAATATCTTTTTGAAGACGCTTAAATTAATATCGTACCTATGGAGCTTTGAAACTTTTCGGCAATTCTATTGCTATAAATATTTTGCTCCGCTGGAGCACGATATAATTATTATTATAAAAATGAATCTAAAACTGATTTATATAGTATTCTTTGGAAGTATTTTTGGGTGTTTTGCCCAAAAAGACACGCTACAAAATCCTTATTTTAAATCGTATGACGATAAAGTAACCGCCAGTGTTTATTATCTGGATACTTCAAACAGTTTTCAGATTGGTTTTGACACTAATGGTCAAAAAAAATACGTTGATCTTAACCCCAACCGAAGAGAGCAGCTAGGCTTAAGTTTAAGCTATAAATTTATTGACATAAGTTTAGGTTTTGCACCAAAGTTTTTTAGCGAAAACAAAGACAACTCCGATTCTAAATTATTTAGTTTTAATACCCGTTTTTACTTCAAAAAATGGATGCAATCCTTCACTTTTATCAATCAGAAAGGATTTTATATCAGCGATGATAATGTCAACGTGTTTTTACCGAGAATGCGTACCACAAAAATTGGCGGAACGACATCTTATATTTTCAATGATAACTTCTCGTATAAAACATTAGTAAATCAAAACGAATGGCAAACCAGGAGTTCCGGAAGTTTTATCCCGACTTTCTCTTTTTATTACACTAACCTGAACCTGAATACGGAGCCTGATTCATCAAATGGTGACATCTATGTTTTTTCATTAGCTCCCTCCTATTTTTATAACTTTGTAATAAGTGATCGCGTTCTCATAGGAACCGGACTTGCCTTTGGAGCCGGAATCAACGATGTCGACGGAGATGTTTCTGTTTTATATCAATTAGACTTTAATTTAAAGCTCGCCTATAATACAGATCGTTTTTTTGCTTTTGCGAGTTTAAACACGCTTAATTTCCTTCAGAATGATGCTGCAGAAGCCCGACTGAATGATAATATATCCACTTTAAAATTTAGTATTGGTTATCGATTTGATCCTCCCAAAAAAGTAAAAGAAGTTTACGACAAGGTCAATCAGAAAACAGGCTTGTAAACATTCCGGTTAATCTAAAATCTGAAATCTAAAATAAAATATTATGAAAAATAGAGAACGATACATCACACAGTTAAACCGTATGCATTCCGGAAAAGGCTTTATTGCCGCACTGGATCAAAGTGGCGGAAGTACCCCAAAAGCACTGGCTCAATACGGCGTACAGGAAGGCAGTTTCTCGAATGACGAAGAAATGTATACACTTGTACATGAAATGAGAACCCGAATTATTAAAAGTCCGGCATTTGACCGCGAATATATTCTGGGAGCTATTTTGTTTGAAAATACTATGGATCGCAAAATCGATGAACAATGGACAGCGGATTATTTGTGGGAAAAGAAAAATATTGTTCCGTTTTTAAAAGTCGACAAAGGACTTGCTGATCTTGCAAACGGTGTGCAATTGATGAAGCCTATTGCGAATCTGGACGAATTGCTGACTCGCGCCGTAGAACGAAATGTTTTTGGGACTAAGATGCGTTCTGTAATAAAAGAAGCCAATGCAACGGGAATTCGTGAAGTAGTTGAACAGCAATTTGCAGTAGGTTTACAAATTTTCGAAAAAGGGCTTATCCCAATTATCGAACCTGAGGTCGATATTTATAGCGCTGATAAAGAAAAGTCAGAAGCAATTCTGAAAGAAGAAATCAAAAAACAACTCGGTTTATTGGGTAAAGAGGTAAAAGTGATGCTCAAACTTTCGATTCCAACTGTAAATGATTTTTACAAAGAACTAATGTCAGATCCGCATGTAGTGCGTGTTGTGGCATTATCCGGCGGATACGGCCAGGATGAAGCCAATGGTAAACTTTCGCAAAACCACGGTTTAATCGCCAGTTTCTCAAGAGCATTATCCGAAGGGCTTGCTGTCGGTCAGTCTGATGATGATTTTAATACCAAATTAGGTAAAACCATCAAAGAAATTTATGCCGCTTCGATCACATAATCGAATGATTTTTAACACATAAAAAATCCCCGAAAGCTTTAATTTTCGGGGATTTTTTTTATATTTTAAACCTATTTAGAGGTTAATTCCTGAGCTAAATCTAAAGTTTGCAGAATGATGTTTTTATCGGATTTCAACGAGTTTAACTTAAATCCAAAAATCAATTTATTGTTGATGATCTTTTTAGGAGATTCAAATGTGATGTCTGAAAATTGTTCCGAAAATTTGCTGAATTTTCCTAAATCTGCAGGGTTAGCTTCCCCTGATTTACCAAATGCATTTATTAGCTCAGCCATATTCAGTTTTCCGAACATATAATTTTTCTTCAAATCTTTTTTGGCTTCACCGGAAAATGTACCGTTTACAGCATTAAAATAGTCGAGAGTATTGGCTATTACGATAACATCTTTGTCTTTTTTGATGAAGATATCTCCGTATTCTTTGGTTCCGGTAATAACATAATAATTGTCTTTTTGCCCCAGTACTTTTTTGCGAACCCCTAACTGCAGCAATTTATCACCAAAGGTAGGATGTGTCGAAGTAAAAATCACAGAAAACAACGGAACTGATTTTTTAGTCTTTTTATCAATTATTTTCTCTTCATAGTTTTCATCATACTCGTATGATTTGGTCATCACTTCAATTTCCTTGAAACCATACAAAAACGCGCTTAAATCGCCGTCAAAAAGTGTTGCCGTGGTTTCTTCATCAACAATTGTCGAAATTAAATCGGTAACCACTTCAATATCTTCTTTTATCAGTTTTGGACTTTGAAAAATATCTCCCATTAAAGATGGCAAATTTTCAAGAGCCGCTTTTGTATTAACATGATAAGACATATAACCCAAAGGCTTTTGCGCAGGGAAATAATTAAAGACATTCTTGTTTATTTTTCTATTCGTGATTTTACTCACCACTGCGGCAAGCTCAGGCGAATACTCGACAACTTCTTCTACACGCGCATTATTATTGTCAAAATAAAAATCAAGATTGATGCCTTTTATAAAATTTCCAAAGCTTTTCTGCATAGGCAAAAACTTATCATAACCTCCAAAAATGGCCATTGGATAATTGTATACAGAATATAAACTTGTCATTGCAGCGCTATAATTTATCCAGGACGAAATATCGGCATTGGCGTTTATTTTTTCTGAACCTGGTGCTGTAAATCCATTTTCGAATAACGATTTTACAATCTGATTCAGTTTTTCTGTTTGTTCCAGATTAAAAGTAGCCTCCTGAATCGTGTACGGTGCGTTTGGAGTATACGCTTGTTCCCCATTGTACGGAACCGGAGCTTCTTCTACCGCAATTGGGGCATCATTTACGGGAGTATCGATTATGATAGAAGGTTCCTCTGTTTTTGTTTCTTCGTATACCTCATCAACAGCAACAGAATCTTGTAAAACGGTTTGATTTTCGGTTGTATAAAAACTCGAAGGAAGTCTTTGGGTAAGTTCCAGAATAACCAGATAATTATCGTTCCAAGCCAATATTTTGTTTTTCCCTCTTGTATTAAAAACAGCATATTTACCTAAATCCTGAATCTGAACGTTTCCAGCTAAGCCATTCCCAAATTCCTTTATGATAAATTGCTTTACCGATTCTCTGCTTTTTACAGGAATTGTAACCTGATAGTACGGTATACTGTCTGAGAATTTTCCGTGAATGGTTATTTTTTGATCTAACTGAATGAGCTCTGTATATTTTGTAAAATCTAAATCAGGCTTTTTAGCGCTGTACTTGGTTACGATAGGATGGTTCAGGATTTCGGCAACGCTCACTTTTTTAGAAAGCTGGTTTCCGTTAAACTGAACAAAATAATCGTATTCGTTTTTATTGATTTGTCCAAAAGTTACATACGTGGCTAATAATAAAAATAAAGTATAAAAGTGCTTCATAAATCAGGGAGTTAATTGGATTGTATTGTTCATTAAGGCCGATTTTTTAAGCACGCTGTACATACTCTGTTTTAAAAATACGGTCTTTTTGTTTTGTGAAATTTTGCTGTTTGGGTTCTGCACCGCCTGAACATCTTTATCAAATGTATAAATGGCAATAATACTGGCGGCTTCCAGATCTTTCTTTTTCTTCGGGTCTTTCACCACTTTTTCCGGAACCGGATAAGAGGCAATTCTTTCGAAATTTTTTTCGCTTCCACTAAAGTGAATCTGATCGCGCTGATTGTTTATCGTATTGACCACCGCATTCAGTGCTTTTAGATTGGCATAATTGAGTTTGATGATGAAAACATAATTTTCAAAATCAGTCTTGGTGGTAACGTTTGTAATTCCGTCGATTTTCGAAGCTTTTATTTTAAAATCCTCCAGTTTTTTAGTGATTTCCTGTTCGTTGGGAATTTTTACGCCATCGACTTCTTCGAGCCAAATTGCTGATTTTGTCTTAAACCATGATTTCGAAAAGTCGACCATTAAAGTATATTCACCACTTTGGTCGTCGTGGTGTTTGATTCGTTCTGTTATTTCAAAGCAACTTGTTAAAAGTAAACAACAGCATAAAGCGAGAAATTTCTTCATTAGACAAATTTAATGGGAATTATTTTAAAAACCCATTAGATAAAAGAATTCCTGAAACTTATTTAAAAAATGAAAAAACGACATCAAGTTTTACAGACTTCTAAAAACTACCCTCAAAAACTAAAAAATCAGTAAATTTTTAGATAATATTAACGGATTCTACGCTGAGCTAACCTCCTAATTCTGTTCATTTTTCTTTAACTTTGCACTGCTTCATAAAAAGTAATACAATCTTCAAAAAAATAAAAAAACAACTGCAGTTTTTAGAAGAGGAATAATCAATCTGCTTTCAAAGAAATCAGATTAAAATCTGAAATCTAAAATCTAAAAATCTAAAATTATATGTTCCCATTACAAAGAAACCGCCGTTTAAGAACCAATGAATCTATTCGTTCTTTAGTTCGTGAAACAAGTTTGAGTCCACAGGATTTTATGCTTCCAATGTTTGTTGCCGAAGGAAAAGACGTAAAAGTCGCTATTCCGTCAATGCCGGGAATCTATCGTCATTCGCTAGACAACACCATCAAAGAAGTAAAAGAAGCCTGGGATTTAGGAATCAAAGCGGTGAACATTTATGTAAAAGTTAGTGACAGTCTAAAAGATAATAAAGGTGTCGAAGCCTGGAATAAGGATGGTTTAATGCAACAAACGATTCGTGCCATCAAAGATGCAGTTCCGGAAATGATTGTAATGCCGGATGTAGCTTTAGATCCATACTCAATTTACGGTCATGACGGAATTATAGAAAACGGTCAATTGATGAACGATGCAACTGTTGATGCTTTAACACGAATGAGTTTGAGCCATGCTGAAGCCGGAGCTGATTTTGTGGCACCAAGCGACATGATGGACGGACGTGTTTTGGCCATCAGAAAAGCATTAGAAGAAAACGGACATCACAATGTGGGTATCATGAGTTATAGTGCTAAATATGCTTCGGCATTTTACGGACCATTTCGTGATGCATTAGATTCTGCTCCGGTAGATTCTCAAAATATTCCTAAAGATAAAAAAACATATCAAATGGATTATGCCAACCGAATCGAAGGAATTCGCGAAGCATTATTAGATGTAGAGGAAGGTGCAGATATTGTTATGGTAAAACCGGGAATTGCGTATCTAGACATTGTTCGTGAGGTAAAAAATGCTGTTCATGTACCGGTTGCAGTGTACCAGGTATCTGGTGAGTACGCTATGGTAAAGGCCGCAGCAGAAAGAGGATGGTTAGATCATGACAAAATTATGATAGAGCAACTGTATTGCATTAAGCGTGCGGGTGCCAGTATTATCTCTACTTATTTTGCAAAAGAAGCAGCTTTACTATTAAATAAATAATGATGAAAAACGTATTATTCTTATCAGCACTTTTAGCGTTGACTTCCTGCAAAAAGGAAACAACAGAAGATCAGGTTCAGGATCCTGCAACAGAAAACTATTCAGAAGGACATTCAGCAGAAGTAAAAACTCCGGAAGCATTAGGGAAACAAATTTTTGAAGGACAGGGAAATTGTATTTCATGTCATCAGATTGATCAAAAAGTAATTGGCCCGAGTATTCAGGAAATTGCTAAAATTTATAAAGACAAAAAAGGCGATATGGTTACTTTTTTAAAAGGAAATGCTGATCCAATTGTAGATCCAAGTCAGTTTGCAGTGATGAAAACGAATTTGCCTATTACTCAGGCAATGTCTAACGAAGAACTAAAAGCAATTGAAAGCTATATATACAGCAATTTAAAATAGTTTTCAGGGTTTCTGCTGACATACTGTTGTCATTGCATCGTTTTACATTTACAGCCTAATATTAATGAAGCAAAAATGATAATTCAAAAATTCAATGTAATTGGTATTTCGGTAAGAACTACAAACGAAAATGGAAAGTCAGGAGAAGACATTCCTGCTCTTTGGAACAAGTTTATGACTGAAGACATTCAGGATAAAATTCCAAATAAAATATCGAATGACATCATTTGTATTTATACGGATTATGAAAAGGATCATACTAAACCTTATACCACCATTTTAGGTTGTAAAGTAGATAATTTAGATGTGATTCCTGAAAACATGATTGGTAAAACAATTGAATCAGCGCATTATGAGCAACTGATTGCCAAAGGAAATTTAGCCGAAGAAATTGTTTATAACAAATGGCTGGAAATCTGGAACTCCGATTTAGACCGAAGTTTTACAGCAGATTTTGAAGTTTATGGAGACAAAACCAGCAATCCTGAAAATGCAGAAGTTGCTATCTACATCGCACTTCGATAAAAAACAGAAACAAAAACGGCACTAAAATTAGCGCCGTTTTTTATGGTTTGATATTACCAGATTTTAACTCTCTTCTCAGGTTCTACATACATTGCATCTCCTTTTTTGATTCCGAAAGCCTGGTAGAAAGCATCTACGTTCTGAATAGGCACAACTGCTCTGTACATTCCAGGTGAATGCGGATCAGTCTTAACCTGACTTTTAATAGCCTCATCTCTTGATTTAGTTCTCCAGACTGTCGCCCATGAAATAAAGAAACGTTGTTCCTGCGTAAATCCGTCAATTAAGCCTGGATTTCCATTCGCTTTCAAATACAATTGTAATCCATCGTAAGCAGCGTTAATTCCGCCTAAATCTCCAATGTTTTCACCTAAAGTAAATTTACCATCTACGTGAATTCCAGGTAAAGGCTCTAAAGCGCTGTACTGATCTGCAAGTTTAGTCCCTAATGCAGTAAATTGTTTTAAATCTTCTGGTGTCCACCAGTCAACCAGGTTTCCGTCTGCATTGTAACGCGCTCCTGAATCATCAAATCCGTGAGAAATCTCGTGTCCTATTACAGCGCCAATTCCACCATAATTAACTGCTTCATCAGCCTGATAATTATAGAACGGTGGCTGTAAAATCGCTGCAGGGAAAACAATCTCGTTGTATGACGGGTTGAAATAAGCATTTACTGTTTGAGGAGACATTCCCCATTCTGTTTTATCAACCGGTTTACCCAGTTTTGCTAAATTTTCTGCGTAAGCCCACTTTGCTATATTTCTTGAATTATCAAAATAAGTTCCGCCTTCGTTAACATTTTTAAGTTCTAACTTAGAGTAATCTTTCCATTTATCAGGATATCCAATTTTAATGGTCAGTTTCTTCAACTTTTCGATTGCTTTTGTCTTTGTTTCTGCAGACATCCAAGGCAAAGCATTGATTCTGTTTTCGTAAGCCAACATTACATTAGCAATCATATTTTTTGCTTTATCTTTTGCTTCAGCAGGAAATAATTTCTCTACATACAGTTTTCCTAAAGCTTCTCCGGTTGCACCGTTGATAACCTGTAATGCTACTTCTTCACGCGGACGTTGTTTTAACGCTCCTGTTAATGTTTTTCCGTAGAAATCAAAATTTGCATTTTCGATTTCAGTAGTCAAAGTCGAAGCAGTTCTGTTTAATAAAGACCATTTTAAATACTCTTTCCAGGCTTCTACTTTCTTTTCTGTTAATGTTTTTTCTAAAGCAATCATGTAACGTGGCTGCGCAACATTTACTGTATCCAGTTTTGCCATACCAATTCCTGTGAAATACTTATCCCACTGAATTGATGGTGTATTCTTTTTTAAATCAGCAACAGCCGTTGGATTGTATTGTTTTCTACGGTCTCTACGCTCAACACGATCTAATCTTGGAGCAGACAATTCAATTTCTAAAGCAAGGATTTGTTTGGCACTTTCTTTTGCTTTTGCCGGAGATTCTCCAATAAACTGCATCATTCTGGCAACGTGTACTTCATATTTCTCACGTTTTTCTTTTGAATCCTTGTCATCTGCGTTGTAGTAATCTTTATCAGATAATCCTAAACCACCCGGGCTTAAATTTACTGAGTTTTTGTTACTGTTTTTTGCATCAGCTCCCACATAAACCCCAAAGAAACCAATTCCGCCCTGAGGTTGCATTTCGATAAAGAAATTTTGCAAGTCAGTAACATTTTTAATAGCATCGATCTTCTTTAGATAAGGCTGAAGTTGGGTAACACCTCTTTTATTACGTCCAACAGTATCCATAATAGTATTGAATAAAGCAATTGCTTTACCCTGATCTGTAGTCGATTTGTATTTAGGATCTTTTGAAGCTTCTTTTAAGATGGTAAGTGCATCGTTATCAGTCTTCTGACGTAGTTCATTGAAACTTCCCCATGAATTTCTGTCACTTGGAATTTCGGTTTTATCCAACCATGCTCCGTTTACGTAACGGAAAAAATCCTGACCAGGACTTACTTTCGTATCCATGTTAGAAAGGTTGATACCAGGTTCTTTTGGTTTAGCATTTTGTGCTTCGATTGTAACACAACAAAGCATTGCTGAAAATGCACAAAACACAGATTTGTTAAGCTGTTTTATCATTTTTATTTATTGAATTAGTATATATACAAACGTATTGTTATTATTTTGAATTCTATGTTAAATTTTTTCAATAATTGATTTGAAGAATTATGATCTAATTAAAAAATATATTTTCAACCAAAAATCTCCTCTAAAATCTTTAAAATTTAATTTGTAGAAATAGCTTAAACCCAAAAAAAAACGACGCTTTATCGGCGTCGCTTTTCTTTATTTGTAAATTACCAGATTTTAACTCGTTTATCCGGATCAACATACATTTTATCTCCTTTTTTAATACCAAAAGCATCATAAAAAGCATCAACATTCTGAAGCGGAACATACGCTCTGTACATTCCAGGTGAATGCGGATCTGTTTTTACCTGATTTTTAATCGCTTCGTCTCTTGTTTTGGTTCTCCAAACGGTTGCCCAAGAAATAAAGAAGCGCTGTTGTGGAGTAAATCCGTCAATTAATCCGGGATTTGGGTGCGATTTCAGGTATAATTGTAAACCATCGTAAGCGGCATTGATCCCCCCTAAATCTCCAATGTTTTCACCTAAAGTAAAATTACCGTCTACATGAATTCCCGGCAATGGTTCTAAAGCGCTGTATTGATCTACTAAAGCTTTACCAAGTGCCGTAAATTGTGTTAAATCTTCCGGAGTCCACCAGTCTACCAAATTTCCTTCGGCATTATAGCGTGCGCCTGAATCATCAAAACCATGAGAAATTTCATGACCAATAACAGCTCCAATTCCACCATAATTAACCGCTTCATCTGCCTGATAATTATAGAAAGGCGGCTGCAAAATTGCTGCAGGGAAAACAATCTCGTTATAAGATGGGTTGTAATATGCATTTACAGTTTGTGGCGACATTCCCCACTCTGTTTTATCAACCGGTTTATTTAGTTTTTCGATTCCTTTTTTAAAATTCCATTTGTTCAGGTTACGGGCATTATCAAAATAACTTCCACCTTCTGCAACACTTTTAATCACAAGGGCTGAATAATCTTTCCATTTGTCCGGATAACCTACTTTTATAGTGATCTTATTTAGCTTTTCGATCGCTTTTACCTTAGTAGGCGCCGACATCCATGTTAAATTATTTATACGGTTTTGGTACGCCAAAATAATGTTATGAATCATATCGACTGCTTTTGCTTTTGCTTCTGCAGGAAATACTTTTTCTACATATAATTTTCCAAGAGCTTCACCAACAGTTGTATTGACTACTTGCAATGCTTTTTCTTCGCGTGGCAATTGTTTTATAGCACCTCTTAAGGTTTTGCTGTAAAAATCAAAACTGGCTGTTTCGATATCTGTCGATAGTTTTGTAGAAACGGTATTTAATAGATCCCATTTTAAGTATTCTTTCCACTGTGCTACTTTATTTTCCGTAAAAACAGTTTGCAAAGCTTTCATGTATTTAGGCTCCATAACAACCACTGTGTCTAACTTTGCCAGGCCAATACCTGCAAAATAAGCATCCCATTTAATGGCCGGCGTTATTTTTTGAAGTTGGGCAATCGTCATCGGATTGTATTGTAAACGGCTATCTCTGCTTTCGACACGGTTTAATCTTGGTTTGGATAATTCTGTTTCCAGAGCTAAAATTCCCGCTGCATTTTGTTTTGCTTTTTCAGGAGATTCGCCAATAAACTGAAGCATTTTCGCAATATGCAGTTGGTATTTTGCACGTTTTTCTTTAGAATCTTTGTCTTCGGCTGTATAATAATCTTTGTCCGGCAATCCTAATCGGCTTACGCCAAGACTTACTGAGTTTTTTGAACTGTTTTTTTCATCAGCTCCAATGTATATTCCGAAAAAACCAGAACCGCCTTCCTGCTCCATTTCGACTAAATACTTTTGAAGATCGGCAACATTTTTAATGGCGTCAATTTTTTTAAAGTAAGGTTGCAAAGGTGTTATCCCTGCTTTATTTCTTCCTACCGTATCCAGAATAGTTGAGAATAAATTTACTGCTTTTCCCTGATCTGTATCTGATTTATATTTTGGGTTTTTAGATGCATCTTTCAGGATCGACATAGCATCTTTGTCTGTTTTCTTGATCAGCTCATTAAAACTTCCCCATGTTGTACGATCACTTGGAATCTCAGTTTTACTAAGCCACGTTCCGTTTACATATTGAAAAAAATCCTGACTGGGACTAATTTTGGTATTCATGTACGAAACATTAATACCCGGTTCTTTTACATCCTGAGCTTTCATAGACGTAAATGAAACCGTTACAAAAAAGGCGCAGAACAAAGGTCTGCTAAAGTGTTTTTTCATTTATATTTAAGTTTTTGGTCATAATACAAACGTATTCTTAATATCTGGAACGCTATGTTAATTTTTTTGAAATAATCGTAAAAAAGTAAATCATCCTAACTTTCTAATAGATATCATCGAATATTTTCATGTATTTAAAACCGGTTTCTAACTGATTATTAGAATTGTTTTTGGAATATTTGTTACAAAGAATTCAAATAAAAATGAGAGCAAGAATACAGAATGCCGTTTCCGGAAAAATCGATGCCATTGGACTACCGATATTAGCTGTATGCTGGGTGAGCTTTTTTTGGGGAACTACTTGGCTGGCCTCTAAAGAAGGTGTTAGATATATGCCAGCGTTGCAGTTGGTAACAATCCGTCAGTTTTTAGCCGGGATTTTATATGTGGGCTATTTTTTTATAAAGAAAGAACCCTGGCCAAAAGGAAAACAATGGCGAACAATAATGGTTTTGGCTATTTTAAATTTTATGCTTAGTAATGGCTTAAGTACCTGGGGTGTTAAATATATGAGTAGTGGATTAGGTGCCATAATTACTGCACTTTTCCCCATATTTATCATTATTATTAATTTTTTTAACGGTTATAAAATTGCACGAATGGCTTTATTTGGCATTTTAATCAGTTTTGGTGGTATTTGTATTCTTTTTATCGATTATATTGCTGATATACTAAAACCAGAATTTCAATTCGGCATTATTTTAATGACCATTTCTACTATCTCCTGGGCATTTGGAATTTTACAAACAAAGAAAAAAGCAGCAAGTTTTAATCCTTATTTTAGTTTAGGACTACAGATGCTGATTTCGAGTGTATTCTTATTTGGCATTACTGAAGCTACAGGAATTAATATTCCATATGCTGAGATCCCACTGGCTTCATGGTGGGCTATTATTTATTTGGTTATTATTGGTTCAGTTCTAACTTTTATCTTTTTTATCTATTCACTGAAAAATCTTCCAACAGAAATTAGCAGTATTTATGTTTACATCAATCCAATTGTGGCTATGGTTTTAGGATCTTTTATTTTTGGAGAAATACTTACAAAGGCCGTTGTGATTGGTGCAGTTGTAACACTAACCGGGGTTTATCTGGTGAATAAATCTATTAGAAAAGTTAAAAAATAACTTTGTTGCTTATTTTTTGCCATGAATTTTTGCTAATTCGCATCTTATCTTAAAATTATATTTACAAATAAGAATTTATAAGCGATGGGATTTGTGACAATTCGTGTCAAAAACCTTTTTGTCAATTTGTTGTCCTGTTAAAAACAACGGTTAGTTAGCATTTTAAAATGTGCTTTTTGTATTTTTGCGCCAAATTATTTTTATGAAATCGTTTCTTTACAAATACCGCAAATTTTTTATTGTTCTAATTGTATTTTCAGCTGTAACCATATCTCTATTTTATTCGGCTTTAAAGCCACAAAAGACATTACCTATTTATAATCCTGCCGATGTAAACCCTGAACTGGTTGATAGCACGGTACAATATAAAAGTAAATACCACACGATTGCCGATTTTAAATTTGTCAACCAAAACGGTGATACTATAACCCAAAAGAATTATGAAGGTAAAATTTATGTAGCCGACTTTTTCTTTACCACGTGCGGTTCTATTTGTCCAAAAATGACAACAAATCTTGAAGAAGTTCAAAAAGCAATTTTGAATAATCCTAACGTAATGTTGCTTTCGCATACTGTTTTTCCGGAAGTTGACAGTATTCCGGTTTTAAAGGAATATGCTATAAAACATCATGTTGTTGACAGTAAATGGAATTTGGTTACGGGAGACAAAAAAGAAATCTACACGATGGCCAGAAAATCGTATCTGGCGGTAAAATTGGGTCGCCCAGATCAATTGTACGATATGGTACATACAGAGAATTTTGTTTTGGTAGATCAAAAAAGACGCGTTCGCGGTTTTTATGACGGAACGAATAAAGAGGAAATTCAGCGCCTTTTAGAAGACATCAATTTCCTTTGTCAGGAGTAAAATCCCTTATTTTTAGAAACATTTAGCATTTACAAAAGTGTTAAATGCCTTGAAATAAAGAATAATTGCCTACTTTTGCAATCTAAATTCAATCTAAATAAGCTTTGCAAAATACTATCCACACTCTAAAAAAAGGCGAGAAAGCCATTATCAAAGATTTTGATATCGATCTTATTCCTCTAAAATTATTAGAAATGGGTTGCTTGCCGGGCAACTTAGTCGAATTGCTTCAAATTGCTCCTTTTGGAGACCCATTATATTTAGATATCAATGGTTCACACGTAGCCATTCGTGTTGAAACTGCTCGTGAAATTGAAGTTGAACTTATCAAAACCAATTTGTAATGAGCATTCAAAATATCAATGTTGCCCTTATCGGGAATCCTAATACAGGAAAAACTTCTGTTTTTAATCAGCTTACAGGTCTAAATCAACAAGTAGGGAATTATCCCGGGATTACCGTTGAGAAAAAAATCGGGTTCTGTAAATTACCGCACAACATCAAAGCCAACATTCTGGATTTGCCCGGAACTTATAGCCTAAACGCAAGTTCTATGGACGAAAGTGTGGTGATTGAACTTTTATTAAACAAAAACGATAAATTATATCCGGATGTAGCGGTAGTAGTAACCGATGTCGAAAATCTGAAACGAAATTTACTGATTTATACTCAAATCAAAGATCTTGAAATTCCGACGATTTTAGTCATTAATATGTCGGATCGTATGGAAAGCAAGGGAATCACTTTGGATATTCCATATCTTGAAGAAAAACTAAAAACAAAAATTGCTTTAGTAAGTTCCCGCAAAGGTCATGGGATTGAGGAGTTAAAAGAACTGATCGTTTCTTATAAAACAATTCCGCATGAACCTTGTATGAATGCTTCGGTTATTGATCAGGAATATTTTGAAAAACTACAACATGCTTTTCCTAATCAATTATTATACAAATTATGGCTGGTGATTACGCAGGACGTGAACTTTTTAAATTTAGAGCGAAATGAAATCAGAAGCACTTTTACCAAATCGCATTCTGAATTAAAGCGCTTACAGCAAAAAGAAACTATAAAGCGCTATCAATTCATCAATGATGTTTTGAAAGAAGGTTTAAAAGTAGATGCCTCTATAGCAAAAGACTTTAGAGCTAAGCTTGATCGTATTCTGACGCACAAAGTTTGGGGTTATGTAATATTTCTGGCAATTTTGTTTGTGATTTTCCAATCGATTTTCAGCTGGTCGACTATCCCAATGGATTTTATCGACAGCACTTTTGCTTCTTTAAGCAGTTGGGTTGCCCAGGAATTACCAAGCGGAATTCTGACCGATTTGCTTTCGCAGGGAATTGTACCGGGAATTGGAGGTGTTATTATTTTTATTCCGCAAATTGCCTTTTTGTTTTTGTTTATATCCATTCTGGAAGAAAGTGGTTACATGAGCCGTGTGGTCTTTTTGATGGATAAAATCATGCGAAAATTTGGTCTCTCCGGAAAAAGTGTCGTGCCTTTGATTTCAGGAACTGCCTGTGCTATTCCCGCAATTATGGCGACCAGAAATATCGAAAACTGGAAAGAACGTCTGATCACAATCCTGGTTACCCCGTTTACTACTTGCTCTGCAAGATTACCGGTTTATACGATTATCATATCATTGGTAATTCCTGAAGAACGTTTATTTGGATTTTTAAATGTACAAGGTTTGGCTTTGATGCTGTTGTATTTACTAGGTTTTGGAACTGCGATTCTTTCGGCTTATATCTTAAATAAAATATTAAAAATAAGTGCCAAAACGTATTTCGTTGTCGAAATGCCAAGTTATAAATTACCTCTTTTCAAGAATGTTGCTATTAATGTTGTCGAAAAAACAAAAGCTTTCGTTGTTGGTGCCGGTAAAATTATCTTAGCGATATCTGTAATTTTATGGTTTTTAGCTTCGTATGGACCTGGAAGGGATTTTAATGAAGCAGAAGAAATTGTAAAAGAAAAATTTGTTAATACACCGCTTGACGAAACACAATTTGAAAACGAAGTTGCTTCTCAGAAATTAGAGAATTCTTATATCGGACTTATGGGAAGAGCGATTGAACCTGCTATAGCTCCTCTGGGTTACGATTGGAAAATAGGTATTGCCATTATCAGTTCGTTTGCTGCACGTGAAGTTTTTGTAGGAACGCTTGCAACAATTTATAGCGTAGGAAACAGTGATAATGAATCTACTATAAAAAGTAAAATGCAGGAAGAAATAAATCCGGAAACAGGTCATAAGATCTTCAATTTTGCTTCTGGTATTTCATTACTGTTATTCTATGCTTTTGCGATGCAATGTGCAAGTACACTGGCCATTACCAAAAAAGAAACCAACTCGTGGAAATGGCCTGCAATGCAGCTATTTCTGATGAGTGGTCTTGCTTATTTTGTAGCGCTTTTTGCTTATCAACTTTTAAAATAAACGATCATGGTACAAGAAATTATTGCCTTTGTCATATTATTTATCGCCGTTGGTTTTTTGATCAAAAAGTTCTTTTGGAAATCCAAGAAGAAAAAAGATTGCGGTGAGGGAAATTGTGGATGCTCTTAGAGGAAGGTTCTGAGTTGCTGAGATTCTAAGTAGCTAAGGTTTTTTCTACCACAATTCTGAGGATTCTCTACCACGAAGATTCACAATCCCGATAGCTATCGGAATCACAAAGATTCGCAATCCCCCTTGGACGATAACTTCACAAAGCTATGTCTAGAAATAGAATTTAAAAATTAAACCCATAAAAAAGGCTTCATAATTTGAAGCCTTTTTTTATTACTTAAAACTGAGACTGAAAACTTATTTAATCCCCTCCCACTCTGCGTAGAACTGTGCCAGGAATAGCTCCATAAAACGATGTCTTTCGCCAGCGATTTGTTTTCCGGTTTCGGTATTCATTTTATCTTTTAAAAGTAAAAGCTTTTCGTAAAAATGATTTATCGTTGGTGCATTATTCTTTTTGTATTCTTCTTTTGTCATATTGGTTATTGGCGCAATTTCAGGATTATGAAGAGCTCTGTTTTTAAATCCTCCATAATTGAATGCCCTTGCCACTCCAATCGCTCCTATTGCGTCTAAACGATCCGCATCCTGAACGATATCCAATTCTATAGACTTGAAGTTCTTTTCGAAATTTCCACCCTTATAAGAGATGTTTTCGATGATATTGACCACATGCTGAATAATGTCTTCTGAAACATTTTCGGATTCTAAAAACAAACGTGCTGTTTTGGGACCTATGGTTTCATCTCCGTTATGAAATTTACTATCGGCGATATCGTGGAGCAAAGCTCCTAATTGCACCACTGTAAGATCACAATCCGTGTCTTTTGCAATTAAAAGAGCATTTTTATAGACGCGTTCGATATGAAACCAATCGTGCCCGCCTTCGGCATCATTTAGCTTTTCTTTTACAAAAGCGATGGTTTTGTTTATTAAATCAGAATTATTCATAATGTTTATATTTCTTGTGTCAAAAATGGCATTCAAATCTGGCAGATTAAAAAGATTTTACACAGATTCTTTTAATTTTCTATTTAGAAAATCGTTGTTTAATAAAAAATGTTGATTGTCGAAGTTTTCAACCTCAACAATCAACAATATGTTTTAAATGTCAATATTAAATATCAATTGCAAAAATCAGTTTTAAATCTATCCCGAGGCTTCGGGACTGAAATCTACAATCTAAAATTTAAGAGCTACAATCTCGCTGGTTCAACCCATTTAAAGATGTGTGACTCCTGCGGAATTACTAATCTTTCAGAGATTCTTGCCATACGAGCCGGTAATTTCATTAAATAATCTCGTGCTTTTTCGGCTTCATCGGTTAGGTTAGTGATCTTATCTACTTCCCATTTATCGATTAACTTTTGCATGATATCTACATAATCGTTTGCCGTGTAAACACCAATACGTTGTGCAGAATCAGAAAACTGTTCGAAAGCAGAACTGATCTTTTGACCGGATTCTCTTAAGAAATGTGCGGGCATAACGATTTTTTGTTTCATCATGTATTGAAACGCCAACATCATTTCGCTAGGATCAACTGCAAAAATACGGGTAACAAATTCGCTGTAAGCATGGTGATGACGCATTTCGTCACCTGCAATCATTTTACACATTTTAGACAACTTATTATCTCCAAATTTCTTAGCCATCTGAGCTACTCTGTTGTGCGATACATATGTTGCTAATTCCTGGAAACTAGTGTATACAAAGTTTTTGTATGGGTCAGATCCAGTTCCAATATCAAAACCGTCGTTGATTAAATGCTGTGTTGTCATTTCGATTTCACGCATGTTTACACGACCAGACAAATACAAGTATTTATTTAGCAAATCACCGTGGCGGTTTTCCTCACCGGTCCATTGTCTGATCCATTTCGACCAGCCATTTCCACCATTTTCTATTTGATTTACTCCTTCTACATCCATTAACCACGATTCGTAAGTTGGTAAAGCTTCCTCAGTGATCGTGTCACCTACAAGCGTTACCCAGAAATCATATGGTAATTCTTTGGCGATTTCACGTAACTCTTTTACCTCCTCAAAGAAATTATCTCCTTCAGAATTAGGCAAAAAGTCTGACGGCTGCCAAATTTTTTCCACTGGAATTAAATACTGTTCAACGAAGCTATCCACGTTTTTTTCCAAAAACTGCATTACTTCTAATCTAATGTTTTTTATAGACATTACTTATTTAAGATTGGGATCTCTGTTTCAGTATAATTGCTGAAATCAAAAATCTATTTATACTCGTTTACTCCTTCTACAACTGCCTTCTCTGTCATCTCCATTAAATCGGCAAAATTATAGTCTTTTACGGCCAAAGCCTTATGAACGGTAAAGGTAAGGCGATTTCCTAAACCTACAGGAAAAAAACCATATTTTACCATTTTCCATGAATTATTGATACTCACTGGTACTACATACGCAGAAGGTGCATATTTACATAGAATTTTTACACCATTTTGAGCGAATTCTTTAGGTTTTCCTGTTTTACTACGTGTTCCTTCAGGAAAAATAACAGCTGCTCTATTATATTTTTCAATATATTCAGACAAACCTTTGATTGCCGGAATAGCTTGTTTAGGGTCTTTACGGTCGATTAGCACCGATCCTCCGTGCTTTAAGTTATAAGACACACTTGGGATTCCGCTACCTAACTCTTTCTTACTTACAAATTTACAATGAAAACGTCTAAAATACCAAATCATTGCGATGATATCGTACATACTTTGGTGATTACAAACAAAAATAATGGGTACTCCTTTCGGAATCGTTTCTCTGTTTTCGATTTTATAGGTTGTTCCCACAAGATTGGTACATCTTAAAAGAAAAAAATTCAAATAATCGACACTTTTTTTATGAGCCTGATAGCCAAAAACATTTAGGCAAATCCATTGTATTGGATGAAATACAAGCAAACACAAACTAAAAACTAGATAGTAGATTACTGATATTGGATAGGAAATTATTTTTTGCATGCTTAAAAAATTAATGCCCAAAAGTAATAAATAAATTTTTAGCTGTATAAAAATTATATAACCATCAACAAATATGCTAGTTACCAAAATAAACCTATTACAAATCGTACAAATTTGCAGCCTTTATAATGGCTTTATAATTGAATTCTACAAATATAAGTCTGATGCAAGCCTTATTGTTTATAGAAAATCAGGATTAATTTATAAAAACCACATTTATACGTGTTAATCCTTACTATTTATACCTCAGCATAAATCTGAATAAAAGTAATTGTCTAATATTCGTTTGCCTTTTGCAATACAATTGTACCTTTGTCCGGTAATTGCAAATTTTTTCTGAATTAAATGAACTTCACATACCCAAAAAAGGAACGCTTAAAGAGTAAAACGACAATTGGTTTACTATTTTCTGAAGGGAAATCGGTATCTAAATATCCGTTGCGTTTGGTTTACCGCCAAGCGGAAGAAGGTTCAGACGAAAAAATTAAAATGGGGGTTTCGGTTTCTAAGAAATATTTTAAAAAAGCCGTTGATCGCAATTATTTCAAACGCGTTTTAAGGGAAACGTACCGATTGAACAAACACTTACTTTTAGATCATATTCAGCAACCTTATTCTTTGATGTTTTTTTATCAGACAAAGGACAAGTTATCTTATGAAGAAATCAATATTAAAACGATCCAATTGTTCGAAAAATTTCTTCTGCAGGTAAACAAAACCAGTGATTCTGAAGATAAAACTGATTTGTAATCCTTCGATGACAACTTTATTTATCAAATTAGACTAAGAATTATAAAAAAATTGTAGTTTTAGATTTAATTTGAAATAGATATGAAATATATTTTCTTTTTATTCTTTGTTTTTTTGAGTTTTTCAGGTTGTAGCAAACACGAAGAACCAGCTAATATGATGGTTAGTGCCGTTAAGCTTCCTCCAAAAAATGAATCTGCTACTAGTTTAGATGCGCAACCAGATCCTGCTTCTCCTCAAATTCCGCAGAAAATTATCAAAGAAGCGTCACTTCGCTTTGAAACGGATAATCTGGAAGATACTTTCAATCGAATTCAAACTGCAATTACAGCAAATAAAGCCAGCATCCAGAATGATTCTGAAGGAAAAGATTACGGCAACATCTATAGAAATTTAACTGTTCGTGTTCCTAGCCAAAATTTTGATTCGTTTATTAATGCTATTTCAAAAGGGGTTTCTTATTTTGAAAGAAAAGATATTTCTTCTCAAAATGTTACCGAAGAATATATTGACTTAACTACAAGACTAAAAACGAAACGAAAACTTGAAGAACGTTATCTTCAAATTCTTCAAAAAGCAACTAAAATAAGCGAGATTCTGGAAATTGAAAAACAGATTTCTGCCATTCGCGAAGAAATTGAAGCTAAAGAAGGACAACTGAAATATTTGGAAAATCGTGTTTCGGAAAGCACCGTTACTATTGAATTTTACAAAACTATTGCTCAAAAAGAGGGTGTTAAAACATCTTACGGATCTAAAATCTGGACGGCGATTCAATCCGGATTTTTTAGCCTTTCAGAATTTTTAATATCCATTATTAGCCTTTGGCCATTTATTATACTATTTTGCGTAATTGCTTATTTTATTAGAAGAAGATTTAAAAGAAAAAAATTATAATCATGTATCCTTATTTCAAAAAGAAATTCATCATACCCACTGTTGCGGCAGGATTTTTATTTATTGGAACCAGTTTCAAAGACGACTTTTTTGAGATTGCCAAACAAATCGAAATCTTTACCACATTGTTTAAAGCCGTAAACACGAATTACGTAGACGAAACCAATCCGGGTGATTTGATGGACAAAGCCATTAAAAGCATGTTGGGGAGTCTAGATCCTTATACGGTTTACTTTAACGAGCAGGATGTCGTAAATTTTAAAATCAATAATACCGGAGAATATACCGGAATTGGCGCTTTAATATCCAGAAAAAAAGACCGACTAATTGTTCGTGAGCCTTATAAAAATTATCCTGCTGATAAAGCCGGACTAAAAGCGGGTGACGAAATTATTCAGATTGGGGATGTTTTGATTTCTGATTTTAAAGACGATGCCTCGCAATTGCTCAAGGGAACCAAAAACACTAAAATCCAGATTAAATACCTGCGTCAGGGAAAAACTTTTACAACTGAATTGGTTTTGGATGAAGTTGATATCAAATCGGTACCGTTTTATGGAAAGATTGATGATAAAACGGGGTATATTGTTTTGGCACACTTTAGCCGAAAAGCTTCTAATGAAGTAAAAGATGCGCTGGAAAAACTAAAAGCAGACGGAGCAACACAAATTGTTCTTGATCTAAGAGGAAATCCGGGTGGTTTACTCAATGAGGCCATTGATATTTGCAATTTATTTGTGCCAAAGAATGAAGTAATTGTAACTACAAAATCAAGAATCGAAAAACACAATAATACATACAAAACAACCAAAGAACCTGTAGACACTCAAATTCCGTTAGCTATTTTAGTCAATGGGCGAAGTGCTTCTGCTTCTGAAATTGTATCGGGTGCATTGCAGGATTTAGATCGTGCTGTGATTTTAGGAACCCGCAGTTTTGGTAAGGGTTTGGTACAACGTTCTGTTGACCTTACGTACGGAACGCAGCTTAAAGTGACAATTTCCCGCTACTACACGCCTTCCGGACGCTGCATTCAGGCTTTGGATTATGCGCACAAAGATAAAAACGGTGTTGCCCAAAAAACAGATGCCAAAAACTTTAACGCTTTCAAGACCCGCAAAGGAAGAACGGTTTACGATGGCGGTGGTGTTTTGCCGGATATCGAATTAGACGAATCTAAGATGAGCCCCATTACGACTGCTTTATTAAAAAACGACGGAATCTTTGATTACGCTACAACCTATTATTATAAAAACCCAAATCTGGGCGATAAAATTCCAACGATTTCTGATGCTGATTATGCAAGTTTCAAACAATATCTGAAAGACAATAAAATCAGTTTTGATACTGAAACAGAAGTGGCTTTGAAAAATACTTTGGCTGCAGCCAAAAATGAAAAAATCGACGAAACTATCGCTCCGCAATACCAACAATTAATGGCCGCTCTTGAAAAAAGCGAAACGACGTTGTTGGATAAAAACCAGAAAGAGATTAAAAACCTGATTCAGGAAGAACTAATAAAAAGATATCAATACCAGGAAGGTTTGTATCAATATTACATCAAAAACAATTCAGAGATTAAGAAAGCGGTTGGCGTTTTAAACAATCAAACTGAGTACAAGACGATTTTGAAAATGTAGATTGAAATAACTTCTATTAAAAAGCCTTTATTGATTTAATGTCAATAAAGGCTTTTTTTATTTATATCATGCCATTTCTATGGCAATATATTACTGGCTTACAAGATAATTAACCGCGAACCATTTCGATATGCGGAATATCATCTTCAAGATACATTTCGCTGTTTTGAATAAATCCATGGCTTTCGTAGAATTTCTTTAAATACAATTGTGCCCCAATAGTGATTTTATCTTTATCAAAATTCGATATTATGGCTGCAATAGCTTCGCGCATTAGGTCATGTCCCCATTTTCTGTCGCGATAATTGGCATCGACTACCACTCTTCCAATCGAAGCATTATCGAAACTAATTCCGGCATCAAATAATCGTACATAGGCAACAATTTTACCGTCATACTCGCCTATTAGGTGTAATGCTTTCTTATCTTTTCCGTCAAGGTCTAAATAAACGCAATTTTGCTCTACTACAAAGATCTCACTTCTTAGTTTGAGCAAATCATATAACTCATGAACCGTTAATGCCTCAAACGGCTTTATTTTCCATTTTAATTCCATTTAATATTGTTTGTTGTTTTTAATTTTTATTGAAAGGCTGAAAAGTACCTGGTCTTTTTGTATTGATTTAACCGCAAAGTAAGGGTGCAAAATTTTTATTATTAATGGTACTTCTGCATCCTAGCGAGATTAAAACATTACAACTTATAAAATAACTTTACAAACATTAGGAGTTCGCCAAGTTTTTTTTGCCAACCGGATGTCGCAAGTAGAAAATCTCAACCTTGAAACTTCGAGAACCGAAATAAAAAATTATCGTTTATCTATTTTAACTGATTTAATAATTGCTTCGAGATCAAACATCAGATCTCTTTCCTGATTGGATGGTGAATAACAAAATCCTTCTATAACCAAAATCCGATTGTACATTTCGTCTACAATTGCATAATTGATAAAGGGCCCGGCCATAAAATCGTTTTTGAGTTCCCAGTTTCCCCTTGTTTCATAAGCTTTTTTTCCATCGAGCATTGTAGTGGAGAAATAGGGCGCATAGGCCTCACCGGTTATCATTCGGGTATTGGGTTCACGGCCTTTGATATAACTCCCGACTGAATCACGCATTTTAATAATATTATCTACAAGATCTGAGCCTTTCTTAAAACTGCGAATTGGGATTTGATAAATCAGCAAGCTTGTATTGCCGCTTATGATGTCTTTCTTAAGCCAAATGAAATTCTTTTTGTGCAGCATGTACTCATAACCGGTTGGAATTTGCAAATCGATATGAAATTTGTTTTTGATAACCGTGGGATTCAATAAAGATTTACTGTTGTCTTCCTGTACTTTCTGAATTTCAGCATCGCGTATCATTTTGATAATTTGCCCGGAGTTGAGTTCTATACTGCAAATAATGTCATCGACAGATTTGCCATAAATACGAAAGGTGTTATGCGGCAAAGATTTGCTGTGAGTGATTTCGAATTTATCTACGGCAGCTTTCTTAACTATGATAATACTTCGGCTATCGGTAACGAAACCTTCAAGCAAACGGGCGGGATATTGATTTATGGTAAATAAAGGTTCCTCCTGAGTGAGGCCCAAAACGGGCGAGGCAAATTTATTTCGGATACTATCGCCTACTTCTCCATACCATAACTGATCGTCTATAATAATAGAAATCGAATTGGTTTTCCCGGATACGGGCTGAGGTTTCTCATTTTTTAAACAAGAAATCAAGAGAAATGGAATTAGCAGCAATAAAAAATGGGTTTTATTCATTTTCTTAATTTATGAAATAAAACCCAAATTTATGTAAGATTTTTTAACTATCCGTTTATTTTAAGTTTCATTCCTGGTTTAATGTCTCCGTCTTTAATATTATTCCATTTTTTAATATCTGAAATTGTAACTCCAGGATATTTTTTAGAAATACTATACAACGAATCTCCTTTTTTAACGTAATAGTCTTCTCCAAGATCTTTTGAAGTTGCTTTTTTCTTGAATGAATCAATCGAAGAATTTGAAGCTACTGCAGTATTTACAGCATGTTCATCAATAATATCCGGCATAATTTTAGTAACCGTCAAAGATTTACCTAAACCAATATTATTTGAAGTTAAACTATTAAGCTCTTTTAATTCAGCAATATTCATACCGAATTTTTTTGCAATGCTTCCTAAATTATCACCAGTCGCTACTACATATACATCGTATACTTTTGAAGTTTTGTCTTTGTCATCGACCACTGCAACGGCTTCTTCAGGTTTTTTGTCTATTGCAAGAGTTGCTTTTACTTCTTTTGGATTTTTAACAACGGCATCAATATCTGACTTAATCTTTAAATTTCTACCCAATGCAACTGCATTTGTTTTAAGATTATTCCATTTTTTTAAGTCTACCACGCTTACATCATACCTGGCTGCAATAGCACCTAAATTATCTCCTTTTCGAACTTTATACCATTTTACATCGGTATCAATTGGCTCGATTGTTTTCTCTAGTTTTGCTTTTGCTTTAGGTGTAACTTTCAGGGCCAGCTGAGCAGGCATTGTTTTATTTTGTGCCTGATAGGCTACGTAGTCGTAAATTTTATCTTCGTTTGAAACGAAAGTGGCAATTTTATCTTTTGGTAAACGAAGGTAATGTGCTTCTCCCTGATAAAAAGGAACTACATTTAGTTTATACGAAGGATTTAAAAGCTGAATTTGAGATTGCGGCATGTCTAACAAATCTGCGATTTGCTTAAATGACATCTGGTTTTTAATCTGAACCGTATCTGTTTCAAAGTTTTTAACAACTGCTCTTTGAGGATTAATTCCGTGTTCTTTATGATATTCGAAAAGATACATTGTTGCTAAAAAGGCAGGAACATAACCTTGTGTTTCTTTTGGAAGATGGTTGCGAATGTCCCAGTATTTTGTTTTTCCTCCGGAGCGGCGTATTGCTTTTGTCACATTCCCCGGTCCTGAATTGTATGAAGCCAAAACTAGCTCCCAATCACCAAAAATGTTGAACATTTTAGTCATGTATTCTGATGCTGCAGCTGTAGCTTTAAGAGGATCGCTACGTTCATCTATATACGAATCTATTTTAAGGGCATATTGTTTGCCTGTTCCGTACATGAATTGCCAAAGTCCTGTGGCGCCCATTTTAGAAACTGCTTTAGGATTTAAAGCAGATTCTACAACGGCTAAATATTTAATTTCTAAAGGCACGTTTTGTCTGGCAAAAGCGTCTTCAAAAATTGGGAAATAATATTCTGATAAAGCCATTAATCGGGAAAACGATTTTTTACGGTTCTTGAGAAATGACTTTATTATGTTTTCTAAACCCTGATTGTATTCAATGTCAAAAGGTGATTTCTCATTCATTGCCTGCAGACGCTGTTTGAGCAATGCTGTTGGCAGTTCTTCATCAACTGTAACATCTGTGTTGATGGTTTGAATGTCTTTTGTAAGATCATCGTAAATATCTAAACTAACTAATTCGTTCATCCAGAGACTGTCAACGCGAGTTGCCATTTCATCTCTTTTAAAAGTATTTTTAACAGAATCTAAATACGATATCTTTACAATTGGCTTAATTTCGACATCTGTCTTTGCAACATCCTGGGCAAAGATTGACATAGAAAAAAACACCGAAACTACTATTGATATTTTTTTTACAATCATATAACATTTTTTTAAAATTCTATAATTCAAAGAATTACATAAACCTTACTTTTGCAAACTTAACCAGTTTATGCATGTAAACTATCTAAAAAAATGTTAATTGTGATTTTTTAGTCTAAAATCGCAGCGATTCCAGGTAAAACTTTTCCTTCTAACATTTCAAGCATAGCCCCACCTCCGGTAGATACATAACTCATTTTATCTTCGAATCCGAATTGTTTTACAGCAGCAACTGAATCTCCACCACCTACTAATGAAAACGCTCCGTTTGCAGTAGCTTCTGCAATATAATCACCTAATGCAATTGTTCCTTTTGCGAATGATTCCATTTCGAAAACTCCTAAAGGACCATTCCATAAAATAGTTTTTGACTCTAAAATTACTTTTTTGAAGTTCTCAAGAGATTTAGGACCTGCATCAAGACCTTGCCATCCGTCAGGGATTGCTGTTACATCTACCACTTGTGTATTTGCTGTATTTGAGAAATCATCTGCAGCGATAACATCAACCGGAATATGGATTTGTACTCCTTTTTCTTTTGCTAATCTTAAAATTTCAAGTGCCAATTCTTGTTTGTCATCTTCGCAAATAGAATCTCCAATTTTACCACCTTGTGCTTTAATGAATGTAAAAGTCATTCCGCCACCTATGATCATGTGATCTACTTTGTCTAAGATATTTTCGATAACAGTAATTTTTGATGATACTTTTGATCCTCCAAGAACTGCTGTTACTGGTTTTTCGCTATTTTTAAGTACTTTGTTCAGACTTTCTATTTCTTTTGCCAATAATGTTCCGAAACATTTTTCTGTTGGAAAAAATTGTGCAATAATAGTTGTTGAAGCATGCGCTCTGTGAGCAGTTCCAAAAGCATCGTTTACGTAGATATCTCCAAGTGACGCTAATTCTTTTGCAAAAGCAACATCTCCAGCTTCTTCTTCTGCATGAAAACGTAAATTTTCAAGCAATAATACTTCTCCTGGTTTTAAATCTTTGGCAGCAGCCTGAGCTACTTCTCCAACACAGTTTTCAGCAAACTTCACCTGAACTCCTAAAATTTCAGAAGCTGTTTTTAAAATATGTTTTAAAGAATATTTTTCTTCAACTCCTTTTGGTCTTCCTAGATGCGACATCAAAATTACACTTCCGCCTTGTGCCAAAATAGCATCAATTGTTGGTTTTGCAGCTTCGATACGTGTAGCATCAGTTACATTAAAATTTTCATCCAATGGTACATTAAAATCAACACGGATAATTGCTTTTTTATTCTTAAAATCGAAATCGTTTAAAGTTTTCATTATATAGTTTTTTAGTTTTTTTTGAAAGAAAAACAAATATAGAACTTTTAAAGTATCATAAATATAAAAATAACCTATCTATAACAGCGAAAACGTTATAAGTTAAGAAAAAAAACAAATTAGTGCTTAAAATAATCAAAATGCGTCTCTAATCGTGGACCGGACTTTGTGTACAAGGACAGTTACTGATGGACTGTAAGAAGTCGAAACCAATCGTGACAGAGTGTGTTCCTGAATTATAATTTCCAAGCTGGTTGAACATTACCTGATAAGAGTATCCAAAGTAAAATTTAGATTTCATGAAACCTACCATTGGCCCAACTGATAATGGTTTTGGAAACTGGTCGTTTAGGAAACGGTATGAAACTCCTATCCAATAATAATCTTCGTAACGGTTGTAACGTCTGTACTTGAAGTTAAAATCGGTTGTAGAACGTCCGTCACTGGCAAAGTATTGGTAATAAATAGATGGCTCATATTCGATACGGCTATTTTCTCCGTCTTTGAATACAAATCCGGAATATACCTGATAATTGGAAAGTAAATTAGGTTCTACTCCTCTGTACTTATCAGTATTCTTCTTTAAAACGTTATTGGCATTAAAACTTAGGTAAAAACCTTTATTACGGTATAAGGCACTAATATCAAAGTTGTTATTGGCATTATAACGATTATCTGTTACAGACGGATCTATAACAGGATGCTCGATGGTCGTATTGAACTCATCTGTGTTGATACGAAATGTATTGAAGTTATACGAAAGTCCAAAAGATAAATATTGCTTTGAATAATAATCTAAAATGATGTGATGCGCAAACGAAACTTTAGCCCCTGTCTGACGTGTATAACCATTTCTGTCATTATAAAGTGAGATACCCACCCCGGAACGATCGAGAACTCTAAAATCAGCATAAAGCGACTGGTTTTGCGGTGCATCTTTAATTCCGACCCATTGCGTAAGGCCATTGGCTCTAATTCTAAGATTATCCCCAATACCGGCAAACGCAGGTGAAATAACAAAAGGATTGTCTGCTAAATATTGTGTAAATACTGGTAGGTTTAACTCTTGGCTGTAACTTGTTGTTACAGCCATGAGTACTAAAGATAAAATAAACTTTTTCATTGTAAATAATTTTTTAGATAACATCATTAGGGGCTCTTATTTTGTTATCTGTATAAAGTGAAATGTCCTACAAACTCTCTGTCATCCTTCGCATCATTCAGTTTAAGAACATACCAGTAATCTCCAGAAGGCAATTCGGCACCGTTGTATCGACCATCCCATTTTTGACCGTAGTGATACTTAGCAATTACACGACCGTATCTGTCGAAGATAGAGAACTCAAGGTTGTTGTAAATATTTGTACAACCAGGACCCCATGTTGTGTTGGTAGCACCAGCAGGAGTAAAGTAATTATCTAAACAAACATCGATGTATGTCGCAGGAACCGTAATTGTTGCTGTACATCCGTTTTTATCTCTAACTACTACAACATAATCTCCGGATTTGTAGATTTTGTATTTGTTAGAAGATGTAAATGGCTCTCCGTTGAAGCTGTACTCGTAAGCAGGAGCTCCACCAGAAGCAGTAACCGAAATTACATTCATTTCTTGTTGCCCTCCGGTTAAAGCAAGTGTTAACGGATCGTATGCTTTGATATCGAAACTAACCGTTGGTACTTTACATCCGTTAGTATGTCTGGCTACAATATAGTGTTTTCCAGGAGCAACATTTGTAAAGATGTTGCTTGGTTGCCAAGGACCTACATCACTGTCAAGTGAATAATCTACTTGCGAAAGATCAATATTGCTCTTATCAACTGTAACGGTTACCATGTTTGTTTGTGTATTGTTTACACAATCGTAGTTGATATCGAAAGTTGGATCAAGTATTACTGGTTCCGGCATTCTGATTTCTACTTTACTAGTACATCCGTTACTATCTTTAATATAAACATTGTGTGTACCTCCTACCTGGTTTATATAGTCTTTTGTCAAGCCAGTCATAAGTACATATGGTCCTTTCTCGTTATCTAGACTTTCAAAATATGGAGCGACTCCACCTCTTACCTGAATGCTAAATGCACCATCTTTATCTCCTTTACAAATTTCAGGCAACATCGTGTTCGGAATTTCAGAAGCAATTAAAACAGTTGGTTCTTTAACTTCGATTGTATAAACGTTGTTACAACCTAATACATCTTGTACAATCACGGTGTAGGTTCCTGCTTCTAAACGATCGAAAGTTCCATCTTCTACAAACTGATTTAAGTATGGTGAAATTGCATATTTGATAACACCTGTACCACCAGAAGCAGTAATAGTAATTTTACCATTCTTTTCACCAAAACATTTAACCGGTACAACATCATATGCTGAAACCAAAGGATTCACAGGTTCTGTTACGGTTGTAGCTGTTGAATTTTCAACACAATTACCACTCTTCACATGAACAGTGTAAGGACCATCTACCGCATTTAGATCTGCAAAAATACCATCTGGCTGATCAGGTCTGATTTCGATACCAGCCCCATTTAACAATGAGTATTGGTAATTACCTAAACCACCTGTTGCTTTAGCTACAATTATTGCAGTGTTTTCACCTTTACAATTAACTGTCGCATTTCTTAAATCTAATTCAATAGCCAAAGGCACAAGAGGATCAATTTTAACATCATTAGAAATAACACTCACACAACCTAAATTGTCTTTTACAAAATAACGGTGTGTTCCAACCGATACAGGGAAATCAACTGAATTATTGAAAGGTGCACTGTATGTGTTTCCGTCTTCACTGTAAGTATAAGGACCTGTACCACCTGTAGCACTTAATGTAAGTGTAGCATCAGTAAGACAAGTAATCCCGTCTTTTAAAGATAATACCGCTTCAATTTCTGTTGGATTTGTCAATGTAATTGTTGTAGGTGATATTGTTTCACAACTAAAACTATCGCCAACAGTTACTGTATAAGTTCCTGCACTTAATCCTGTAAAGACATTAAGTTCCTGAGGCCCTAAAACAGCAACATCACCGTTTTCCATTGTATAACTTAAAGTATAAACATAGTTAGCACCTTCTCCTCCTGCTGGAGCAGAAACTGTAATTACTCCACTATTATCACCATAACAAGTTAATACTGTACTAGCTGCTGCTGCAGTAAATGTTATTGGATCCGGAATAACCAGGTCTACAACATCTGAAACAATACAACCTTTGCTATCTCTTGCATTAACAATATAATGTCCTGGGGTTAATTTTTCAAAATAACCAAATTCTGAATATGCATAACTTACCGGACCAACTAATTCATATTGATAAGTTCCATACCATCCACCTTCGGCAAATACATTAATAGTACCATCATCATTACTTGCAGATGCACATGTAATACGTGTATGTGTTACAGTACTTTTTAATGGAGTTGATGGCTGTCCAATATCAAAAGTGGTACGAACTTCACATCCAGGGCTATTTTCTAATGTAGCCACAACTTCATATCTACCCGCCATTAGGCCTGTTAATTGAAGTGGACCTGCACTTGTTGTTCTTCCTGTAATAGCAACAGGCATTGGACCCGAAATTGTATATCTAAACGCACCAGCTTCATCAGCAGGATAAGGACGATTATCTATAAGAGTTAACTCAACATTTCCTGTTGATTCACCAAAACAAATATCTGCTCTTATTGCATTTACCTGGAATCCAAAAGTATTTGGATCAAGTACCTGATGATTTTGTGAAATTGTACAATTAGTCGCAGTATTTAAAACCGTTACTAAATAATTACCAATTCCTACTGTGAACTGTCCGTCATTGTTTATTACCGGAGCAATAGCAGTCCCGTTTGCATCTGTACCGGTTAATGTATATCGCAAAGGAGATGTTAAAGTTCCGTTTGTAATAACTTTTGTCTGAATAATTTCAGGTGTAACACATGTAATTGGCGTTACGTCAAAAGTAATATCTAATAAAGTAGCAAAAGGCGCAACACTAATAGGTGCTGTAGAAGAACCTAAACAGCCATTACTATCATACACATTCACAACATAATTCCCAACTAAGTGATCCGTTTGAGTGTATGTTTTTGAATCACCACTCTGAACTTCAACACCATCTCTCATAAACTGATATGTTACATACTTACCTGAACCACCTGTAACATTGTCTACTGTAATAATAGCATTGTTATTAGTGTTCGTATTTGGTGTACACATAAAATCAGTATTACTTGCTGTTACTAAAATAGCATCCGGCTCCGGAACAAAAACATCTAGTATTTGCTTTTCACAACCTCTACCTGATTTTACTGTTATAGTATAAGTACCAGAACGTAAATTATTGAATTCAGGAGAAGTCTGATTATTTATATTAATACCCATACCTAATATGCTGTATGTGTATTGCGGATTAACATTAGCATCTGAAAGACTTACAGAAATACCACCATCAGCAGTTCCTTTACATGTAGTTTTTCTTGGCGTTGCCACCGCATCTATAATATCTGCCGCTAATGTGATTTCTTCTTTAATTTCTTTATAGCATCCTGTAACGATATCAGTTACCCTAAACACATAAATTCCTGCAGCTAAACCTGTAAACTCATTGCTTGGCTGTGGAGCACCACCATTCTTAGTATAAACATAACTACTAGGAGTAGAAACTGTTCCGCCCTCTGCGAATAAAGTAATTTTACCATCAGCATTTTTACAGATTGGCAATTGAACCTCCGCACGCAATGTTAATGGCTCTAATACTTTAACTGTAGCAGGTGCTGTAACAGGACATTGGTTTTTATCCCATACCCATACCTGATAATCGCCTGGAGTATTAACTTCCAGTATATTACTATCCTGATAGCTTATACCATCTAAACTATATTGTAGTTTAGCTAATCCATTTGCAGTAACTTCAATTTCATACTTATCAGTAGGACATTGATTCAAGACTTTTACATCTATAATTGTTGGCAATGGATCTAATGAAATATTTACTTGCTTAGATTGCGGACAACCATTAACATCTTTTACATATACTACCCAAGTATCGAAAAGAGGAGATACTTTATTAGTTACCACTTCTTTTGTTGTTACACCTGAATAATCAGCATCTGTAACAGTTTGCCCTAAAGGTAAAATTGCAAACTGATATGGACGAGTTCCTCCTACAATAGAAGCCGGATCTACTGTAATTGTTCCTTTATCATGACAATTTTGATTTTCTACTACAATATCAATACCGTTAATATCTAATATATCCGGTTGAGTAATTGTAACAGGATTTGAATCAGCATCACATGAAGGATAATCTGTTTGGGTAACTTTTACTATATAATTTACTCCTGCAGCTAATCCGGTAATAATATATGGATTATTAGTTGTTGCATTTATTCCTGTTCCGCTTTTTACAGAAACTCCGCCAAGGAGAACATCGTAATTATAGTTACCCGCATAATCTTCAATGTTAATTGTAATTGCACCATCACTTAATCCGTTGCAAGTCACCTGTGAAGATGCTGTTGCAAATACTTTCATTTTATCAAACAAAGGAACTTCATGAACATTTGTAAGTATAGTACAGAATGTATTTACATCTGTAATTTTAAACTGATAAGTATGTCCTGCCGGAGCTGGATAATTAAATGTAGCCCCAGTAGTTATTGGTGTTGCTGGTGTGCTATATGCTGCACCATCAATAGAAACCTGATATTCAAAAGCACCAGTTCCGCCAACAATATCAACTTTAATAGTTTCCACTCCTAAATTTGGACAATCTGCAGCAATAAACAACTCTGCTTTAGCAGAATCCAATACAGGGAATGGGTTGATAATAATCTGTACATCATCAACACAACCGTTTTTATCCTTAACATAGTAAGTATATGTCTGAGGTGTTTTTGGAGCATCAACCGTAAACTCATTACTAGGATACCAACCTGTTCCGTCGCTATAGGTATAATCACCAACTGCGCCTGTACCTGAACCTGTTCCACCCGTACCGGTTACGGTAACAATGGTTCTCTTAATTGCATTAGCAGGTTGTGTACATTCAAATTTAGCTGCTACTGCTTTAGCTTCTACAGCAATTGGAGCTTTTATCTCAATATTAAATTTTGTTAGAGGACAATCTTTCTCTGACTCTACTGTCACGTCGTACATACCAGCAATTAATCCTGTAAATAAACCTGAATCAGTCTGCACTACAGGAGTTCCTGTTGTAGGACCAGTTCTTGTTAATGTATAAGTATAAGGAGTGTTTTCTGTAACTCCTGTTAATGTTACCAAAATCTGACCATTAGACGAATCACCTTGTGCTGGTGTTTCAACACAATACGGTGAAGTTGGCACTGCATCAAAATTGATCGATTTTGGTGCAACCATTTCTACAGCAGGAATATCATAAGAACATCCTTTCGTATCCGTAATTGTAAATTTATAAAATCCTGAAGCTGTAACATTATAATTTGTACTACCAGGAGTATCAAATGTAAATGGACCAGCTGGTAATCCTGCATCCTTAGTAACAGTATAGCTATAACCCGGGTAACCACCTACTGCTTCTAATTTAATTATACCATCAGTTGCACCTGTACAATAAAGTTCTTTTTCTATTGTTGCCGACGCAAATAACTGACTGTTAATTTTAACTGATACCGGAGCAACAGCTTTACAACCAAATTGATCTCTAACTGTAACCTGATAATCGCCAGGAGCTACATCATTAAAAGTATTTCCTTGCCATTTTTTACCATTATCAATACTATACTCGTAAACTGGTGTATATGCCGGTGTACCCGGAGTAGTTGCATTAACTATTATAGTTGCACCTTGACCTACACCTGTACCTGTATAACAATAAACAGATGACGCATCTATTGAAGCTACTGGTTCTGCCGGGGTAAATAATTCGAATGTATCTGTTAATATACAACCTTTAGCGTCTTTTACAGAAAAACTATATACTCCTTCTTTTTTAAGTCCTCCAAAAGTACCATCAGTTTTAGTTGGTAAAATTGTTCCATCAGGTTCTGTTAGTGTAAATAAATAACTTCCCCATCCCTTATCAGCCGTAATAACAACTTTTCCATCTGTTGTACAGCCTAATGGTGTAACTACCTTATCAATAACTAAAAGCTCAGCCGGAGTTGCAATATTGAAATCAATAAACTTAGAACAAGTCGTTGCATTATCGAAAACTAAAATTTTATGATTTCCAGGAGTAAGATTTGTTAACTCGATTTTACCATCAGCAGGACCTGCTACTGCTGGATCACTATCAAGCGTATAAGTATAAGTAGCAGTACCAAAACCTGTTACCAAGAAACTTGCTTTTCCGTTATCTGCACCAAAACAAGTAATATCTGTTAAAGATTGTTCTTCGATATTAATTTTAATAACATCTTCAATCGTGTATGGCAATTGTTTTGTACATCCGCTTCCGTCTGTTATCTGAAATACATAATCTCCCGGTAACAAGTTAGGGAAAGATGGATTTGTTCCATTATCTACAATTGCAGCTATTGGAGAAACAATTTGATATGTTATAACAGCAGGAGGAATAACAATTAAGCCTGATGCATTTCTTGGTTTAGAAATATTAACTATTGTTCTTTGATCTGCACAAGTAATTGCTGCAGTTTGATCAATATCAAAACCTGTTGGAGGATCTAATTTGATTATATCAACTGTACCTGTTTTAGTACAATTGTTTGCATCTCTAATCGCATAAGAGATAGTTCTTGTAGTATTATCACTTACATAATAAGTGTTTTCTGTGCTAAAATCACTGTTGTCAAAGCTATATTCATAAGGCTTAGTCGGTGTAGTTGTACCACCAGTTGCTGATAAAACAACTTTTGCGCGCTGTGGTAAATTGTTTGGACCACAAGTAGGCTGATCTACTAATGGAGTATCAAGAAGTAACTCAGGAGTAACCGCTAAAGTAGCAGAGCCTGAAACTTCACAACCTAAAGCATCTTTTACGATGAATGGATATGTTCCTGCAATTATACTATAACTAGCCTCATCAGAAAACCCTAAATTATTAAAATTGAACTGATACGGTTTTTGACCTCCTGTTGCTTTTAATGTTATTGTACCATTTCCACCAAAACAATTAGCTAAAACTGTATCATAATCCGGAACAATAGGAACATTAGGTTTTATTATTACAGAGCCACTTTCTGCGATGCAATTGTTTGCATCCTTAATTTGGAAAGTATATGTACCTGCATTTGCAGAACTTACTGTAAAATCAAATGCCGTTTGTCCAGCAACTCCAACTGGCACAAAAGCAGTGTAAGGATCTGTATCTTTTTTGTATGCATATTGGAAATCTGCTGTCCCTTTTGTTATTTCAACATGAATGATAGCATCTTCAACTGTTGAACCATTAGTAGGACAAGAAATTACTTTTGTTGGAACCGCCGATACAGCTGGTCTTTCATTAATATTAATAGTATGCGTTACTGGACAACCATTTTTATTTTTAATAATAATGGTCTGAGTTCCTGCGTTAAGATTTGTTGCTGCATAAGTTGTGCCCATGCTTACAAAACCTCCACCATTTACGCTTATAGTATAAGGTTCCATTGTAGGTGTTGGATCTGTTACTGTAACATTCACAACAAAATTTCCTTGTGCAGCACATCTGTCAGCAACAGCCAAAACAAATACCGGATCCGGATCTTTATCTAAGACCACTGATGTACTTACTGGCTTAATACAATCGTTATTATCTTTTGCAAAAATATAATATGTTCCTGCCGCTAAATTGAATGTTCCACTAGATTGCCAAGCTGCAGTTACAGTTGGTAGAGTTCCTGTTGTATTCTGAAAATAAGTATATGGTCCTGTACCATCTTTTGCTTCAGCAATAATGATTCCTAAATCGCTACAATTCTCATTTTTAAATACTGATGCTTTTACAGATAATTCAACCGATGATTCTTTAATATAGAAAGGATCAGATGCCTTTTTACAACCATTGTTTGGACCACCATTTTCAGTAAAGGTGATATAGTAGTAACCTGGTACCATATTACCTACAGCTGGAAGCGCAGGATAAGTTATTGGTTGTGAATCTCCAACATTATAAGTTAATACTCCTGTAACCGGAAGATTTGACTGATTAGTGAATATTTGATAACTTATAGAAGTTGCACCAGCATCATAGCCTGTGATCTTAATCGAAACACTTCCATCATTTGCTCCTTTACAGCTAACGTTTTTAGGTGTAACATCTGGCACTAATGTTGAATTACCCGGAATAGGAATATTAGCAGTATTAACAAAATCACAACCCGTATCTCCATCATGAACTACAAAAGTATATGTCACACCAGGAGTTAAACCTGTAAAAGTTTTAGTATCTCCACCTGCAACATCAGGTGCAAGGAAACTTCCTGAGAACGGAGGTACATTGGTAGTAAGTATAGCAAATGTATAGTTACTTCCTAATGGAGAAGCTTTAACTGTAACAACTGCAGTACCACTTGAACAGTTTGGTGCAGATGTGTCAATCACAACTAATAAATCACTAGGTGGAGATGTGATCGAAATATCCTTAGAAAGCTGACAACCATTTGCATCGACAACTGTAACAGTATAAATTCCAAAATTAATTAATTGATCGAATGTATGCTCTCTGTCTGTAGTCGCATAAGGATTATTTGGGATTACATTATTAAAATTATTTTTAATAAAATAAGTAAATGGAGCAGTTCCTCCAACTACATTTTGTACAAGAACAGATCCTAAATCATAAGTTCCGCCCGTACATTGAATATTTATTTTATCTAATTTAAAGTCTATTGCAGCAGGTGCATCAATATTAATATTTTTTGTACCTGTACAACCTTTACTATCAGTAACAGTAATCGTATAAGTACCTGCTGCTAAACCTGTAGTTTGTGTGCCGTAATCATGAGATGTTGGTCCTGTTCTTTTTATATTGAATACAAATGGTCCAACACCTTTAGTATCATCTATAGTAATGCTAATCGCCGCCGTTTCATCTCCATTACACTTAATAGATTGTATTTCTGTAACATTGGTAATTACTGGCGAAACAGGAATAGTTACCTGAACGCTAGCAGTAGTTTCTACAGAACAACCATCTGAAGTTACTTTAAAGTAATAATCACCATCTAATGGAGGATTAAATACAGCACCAACAGGTGTATAAGTGCCTCCTGGCCCTAATTTATATTCGTAACTATAAGTGCCGTTTCCTCCTGTTGCTGACAAATCAATTTGTGCTGCTGTAGCTGTTGGCGGAGTGGTTGGACAAGTAAGATCTTTCTTTAAGTCTGCTTTAATTGTCAATATATTATTAACATTGATTGATGTAGTGATTGGGCAACCATGATCATCTTTTATTCCTAAAGTATAAGTTCCCGGACCTGTAATTGTTTTCACAGGATTAGTATCATATACCCCGTTTAATCCATAAGTAACATTTAAGTTATTATAAGTAACACCTGTAATAGTGACATTAAAATTAGTTCCTGAATAACATTGCGCTACAGTTATTGGATCAATTGTTGGCGTTGCATCAGTACCAACTGGTACCGCAATACTTTGCACACAATTTCCGTCCTTATTACTAACGTAGGCAATGTAAGAAACACCATCTAAAGCAGTATCTCTTGAAAAATTACCTGATGTTTGGTAACCTGACGGGAAAGTTGGCACAGGATCTCCAGCTTTTACAAGTGCATAATATAATGTTGTTCCTGCTGCAGTAGCAGAAACTGTAATATCTGTTTTAAAATAATCACAATAAATGTTTGTAGCCTTTGCAGTAAAAGCAGTAATAGCTACTGGCTCAGCAAGTGCAACAACACTTTTGGCAATACATTTTGTTGCAGTGTTTGTTACTGTAAATGTATAAGACTCTCCTCCTTTTAATCCAGAGTAAGTGATCACATCTCCAGAAACACCTGGTGTAGTAGAAATTGTTCCAGAAGTACTTCCTTCTAAAGTATAAGTATAACCTCCAGTTCTATTTCCAGAAACAGTGTATTTAATTGAACCGTTGCTTACGGCATTACAAGTAACGTTACTAACAATAGAGCCATCTGATTGAATACCAGTAACATCTAAAATTTCAAAATCACCATTTTTTGTACAACCATTTGCATCTGTTACTTTAAAGTAATAATGAGCTGGCACTAATCCTGTAAATGTATGTGTATTTGCATTTACTGAAACAGTTGATGCAGTTGGACTTGTAATTTCATATGTAAACGGTAATACGCCACCTGTAACATCTAATTTTAAACTTGTTTTATCATGACCCGCTTCACAAGTAATTGGAGCGATTTGAGTAAAATCAATTTTTGTTGGCGGAGCCAAACCTTTAATCTCAACATCTACTGGAGCTGATAAAGAACAGTTACTCGCATCAAACACCTGTACTGTTACAGTACCAGAGGTAGTTGTAGTATAAACATTTGATGTTACCGGAGGCATAACTCCATTATAACTGTATCTGTACGGATTTACACCTGGAAATGGTGTTCCGCCTGTAACTGTAACTGTAATTTTAGCTGGTTTTGCATTATTTGAGGCATCACACAATAACTCAGTCGTAACCTTAGCATCTACCGTTAAACCAATTAACGGTTCGTTAATATCAACTGTTTTAGCATCTGATTTACATTTTTTAGCATCTATAACGTAAATGCTATATTTTCCTGCCTTTAAATCTTTAAATATATTAGTTGTTTGTGTTTTTTCTACAGTAGCGGGAACAGTATTTAAAACATACGTATAGGTTCCTAAAGCTGGTGTAGTATTAACTGTTATTGTTCCTGTATTATCTCCTTTACATTTTACATCTACTTTGTCTGTTGTAAAATCTGGTTTTACTGTCGCATCTACTTTTTGAGAAACTATTACAGTACAACCTTTACTATCTGTAATCTCAAAATAATACGTTCCCTCTAAAACTGAATGACTAAATTTAGTCTGACCTGCAGGGACATCAGTATATACCTCTGATGAAAAAACACCTGTCGTATTTACTCTATATTTATAATCCGGATATCCGTTAAAAATTGAAACTTCAATTTTTGCTTCCGGACTAGTAGGATCACACGTTAAATCTGCTTCAATTCTTGGAGTTGCTGATAAAGGTCGCGCAATTGTTTGTTTTGCTAAAACATCTGTACAACCCGTAACAATATCTCGAACTGTAATGGTATAATCACCAGGAATTAATCCGGAAAAAGTTCCAGAAGGCTGGTAACTACCGTTATTAAGTTTATACTCGTAGTTAGGGTTTGGATTTGGTGCCGAACTAGGTTCTGCAATTAAAGTTGCACCTAAACCTCCCGCACAATAAGTAGTGCTCACACTAATTTGTGCTGATGGTTTAACGAAATCATTAATTACAAATGTTTGACCTGCAACAGTACAACCTCTCAAATCACTTACCGAAACACTGTATGTACCAGGAATCAAATTAATGAATTTATTATCATTAATCTGAACTTTTGCTGCACCTGCCGGTAATGGTAAAGTACGGGTAACGGTATAGGTATACGTACCCCAGCCACCTACAGCATTAATATCTGCGGTACCCTGATCTTTACAAGTAACATGAGTAAGATCTGGTAAATTTAGAGTCAATGCAGCTGTTGGACCTTCAACTTTTACAGTTTCTGTAACCGGACAATTTGTTGTAGAATTCGTTACAACAATCTTATGGTCACCAGCGCCTAAACCTGTAATTACAATATCGAATGGGCTTCCTATTGATGTTTTTGTTACTGAAGATTGTGTATCAACAACATAAGTATAATCAGTAGCAGCATCAATTCCGGTAACTGTAAATGTTGCTGTACCATCTGTACTTCCTGTAAAACAAGATACAGGAGTAGATTTGCTGCCTACAGTGAAAGTCTTAGGCAATGGTACAGAGTGTTTGTCCTGTACTTTACAATTATTTGCATCTTTTACTTCAAAAGTATATTCTACTCCAGCTGCAAGATTAGTAAATACATTATTTGTACTAAATGTACCGGCTGTTGGTAAAACCATTCTATACTCTAAACCAGTAGTTAAAATAGTACCTGCAGCATTTTTTACATCTGTAATCGTTATTGTTGAAAGATTTGTTGGACATGTAACCGGTGAATGATCAATTTTCATTGACGCTGGTTTGTTCAAAGCATTTATTGTTCCAACTGTTATTGTTTTTGAACAAGCATTAACATCTGAAATAACAACCTTGTATTCACCTGCAATAGTTAAATTAGTAAAAGTTAAACCATCTTGTGGTCCTGCAACTGCAATATTATCTCTTAATAATGTGTATTTGTATTGAGGTGTTCCTCCCTTAACTTCTGAAACAGTAATTGTAGCCGCATGATCACAGGTATATGCTGTGCTTATTTCTGCTTTTCCGGAGATATCTTCCGGCTGATAAATTTTAAATGAATATGATTTAGTACACTCATTAGCATCTTTAACAATAAATGTATATTCAATTCCTGCAACAGAACCTTCTAACCCTTCGTAATGTGTTTTATCACTGAAACCACCTGTACCATTAAATTCGAAAGTATAAGGTGCTACTCCTGTTAAACCTTTTAGATCAACATATCCATTTTTAGTTCCAAAACAAGTTGCATTTTCAGGTTTAGCTTCTGCTGTAACTTGTATTTTGTCACTAACTTTTTGTGTAATTTTTATCGGACACTTATTTGCATCTACAATTTCAAAAGTATAAGTATCTGAAATTGTTGTGGTATATTCAAATGTTGATGTTGTAGTAGTTCCCTCATCCATTTTGGTTCCTAAACTACTTTTAACAACATAGTTAAATGGACTTGCACCTCCCTCAATTGTAACTAAGATAGTCGCAGCTGCTGCGGCACCAGCTTTACAGCTTAATGCGGCTTTGATCGATGGCTTTGCTCCAAATGTTGGGTTAATGGTTTGGCTTACTGCATCGGCAGAACAACCATTGGCATCTACAATAATGAAATCATAAGTTCCTTCTGTAGTAGCTTTATATGTAAAAGTTGGCCCGTCGAAAAGATCACTTAAATCACTATAAGAGCCTCCATTACGTCTTACTTTGTATTGAAATTTTCCTTTACCACCAATAATTTTAACTGTAATATCAGCTCCGTTAGCACTAGTAAAACATAAATTTGAACTTGCATCAATTTCAGCTTTTATTGCAGCTGGACCAGTTACAGTTAAATTTACAATTTGACTCGCCGGGCAATTTTTTCCATCAATTCCGGAAACGGTATAAGAACCGGCATCAACATCCCTTACTTTATACTTGCCATCGACTGGGTCAACAATAAAAGGTTGTGTGGTTCCGTCTGCAACATTTTTTAAAGTAATATTATAAGAAGGACCTGTACCACCCTCTATTGTAGCTGTCACTATAGCTTTAGCATTACAAGTCGCAGCAGTAGCACTAACGCTTAATTTAAATTGTTCAGGCGATTTTATTTCAGTTGGAATTGTATAGCTACAATCTGTCGCTGTTTTATTATATCTAATTCTTATATCATAAGTTTTAGCAACGATCTCCGGAAAAGTAGCATTTGGGAATTTAACTTCTGCCACTTTTGATGTATACCATTTAACACCACCATCTATAGAATATTCGTATCCATCTGTAGTATTAAAGTTTTCTGCTTTTATTGTAAAAGATCCGTCTTTGCTTCCAAAACATGAAACCGGAGTTACTCCTTCCACCGTTCCTAAAAACTTAGGCGGTGCATTAATGGTAAAATCCCATTTAAATTGTGCCCCACAAACTCTTGGAACCTGATACACTTTAATATCATCTATAGCAACGTCATTTCCATTATCATCTCTTACATTAGAACGTACTATAAATCGTAATGAAGTGTGAGCACCCGGGTCAAGAGTAATTGCTGTTTGTGGAAATTTCTTCCAATCAGTATCTGAACTTGATCGGGGAATACTTCCGGTAGCAAACCATGAAATTTCGGTACCACTATCATCTACAAGGGCAATTCTTAAATTAGCATCAGCTTTACCTGCTCCGGGCATCATTAAGTTCATTGCATAAAACTCGAAATTAATAGGCTGATTTGGGATCACATCATTAATTTGTTTTTCATACAAAATAGTCGTTACCGGTATTTTATCTCCAATATTAACTGCAAGGAATCTACCTTTAGGATCTTTTCCGTTACTGGTATTATCTTTTGGATATCTCCAATTCCAGCCTGAAGTTGCTGTTTGATTTATAAAACTGGTTACAGAATAATCCCCATCATTTATAGCAGGACTACCATTACACCATGTTGCACTTTGACTAGCATCTTGTATTTGTCTTTCAAAACAATAATAGAACGTATTGATACCAGGTGAAGTTGTATTCTCTCCACTTCCAAAAGTTTCTGTTAATAAATTACTAGAAGTCGTAGCTGACTTCACATTATAATCAACTGTAATAAAGTGCTGCCCTTGCGGAATATTCAAGAACACGTTAGGCTGCGCAGTATTGGGATTAGGATAACCATCGATGTAATATTGAAAAGTATATCTTGAATCTCCGGCACCACCGTTGATAATAACGGATTGATTAGCTGTACCATCACAATTAAAAACCAAAGGACCGCGTTCAATTTTTGGAGCAGTTGGTTTAGCATCCATAAAAATATTACCCATATCATATGTACAGAGTGATTTATCTCTAATACGTACTGTATACGGACCTCCTTCAGGCAAATATCCTTCATTTTTGGCTTGCCAGCCGTCGTCACTATTAAACCAATATTCGTACGGTGCAGTTCCTCCCTGAGGGTTTGTAATTCTTACAATACCTTTTACTCCGTCAGGCGCACAACCGGCTAATGCGGCAACTCCTGCAGAAGCAGTTAAGGCTGTTGTTGTACCAATATTGACTACAGTAAAGGCATCAGTACAATAACTACCGTTACCGTTACTATTTGTTCTATATCTAATGGCTACATTATATTCTCCAGCCAGTAAATTTTTATAAGTATCAGTATTTGCCTGCCAGGTTTTTCCAAAATCTATACTGTACTGTATGCCGTTATAACCATTCTTATTTATTACAGTTATATTAATATTTCCGGTTGGGTTACAGTTTCCGCTAGTTGTTGTTGTTATCTTATATTCTGGCTTTGTAACACCATCAATCACGAATTTTTTATCAGCTGTACAGCCATTTAAATCCTTAACTCGCATTTCATAAGTTCCGCCCTTACTTACAATAACTTTACCATTAGGTACAAGAACAAAACCTGCGTTATCTATATTAACATAATAATTGTATGGTGGGGTTCCTTCTGCTGCACCACCAGTAATAATACCTGTAGTACAAGGACTCAGTGAGGTGGTAATAGATGAATTATTAAGAAGTTTAGTTGCTGATTTTATAGTGATTGTTTGTGTATCTGTCGCACAAGTACCTTCTATACTGGTTACGATTACATATTTTCCATCGTCTAAACCTGTAAATTCATGCTCGGCAATAGATTTAGGACCAGCAGTCGCAATGGGGTTTATTAAATTAGAATCCCTGAAAATTTTATAAATAAATTGATTATTGAGTGTATTAGGCTTAACGATTACACTTCCTTTTTGCCCATTACATGCAGGCTGTGTTTCTACTACTGTAGAAGCAAAATTAATTTCGCTAACCACAATACCTTTAACATTAAAAATACAGCTTCCGGTAACATTTTTCAACCTAATAAAAACATTATATCTACCCGCTTTTGTTACAGTATAAGTATTGCTATCCTGCCACGTATTTGCATCAGGATTGGTAGTAAAACTGTATTCATAGTCATTATTAAAACCTCCGGAAATTATTTGACCCGGAATTGTACAACCTGTACCGTCTTTAACAATATCACTTTTTATAATTCCGGTAGGGTCAACTTCATTTGTATAAACATTAAAGTAAAAAATAAACTCTGTTTTATCTGCGTATCTGATTTTTACTCTAAATTCACCTGCTGCACTCGCATTATAATCTGGTCCGCTGGCAACATCTGCCCACGTACAATTATCTGCGTCATTAGCACAATTACCATTTAAATTGGGCGTACAACCTCCTGTACGTCGTTCCCATTGAATAGAAATCGCATCTGTAATACCAGTCTTGATTAGTCTCGAGTCATTTTTTCCGCATAAAAATAACTTTGGAAGTTTTTTTCCGTCATTAGGACACTCAGAAACAACTCCTGCATACTCACCCTGAGCGTACTTGATAACCGGATTTTCAATAATTGGAACTGCTATGTCAGCAGTATTATTGTCCTTTCTGGTATCTAAACTAAAAGGATTTTCTGCCTGATTATTTGCTTTTAAGAATATATTCTCATTCAGGTTTTTGGGAAACTTGGAGTTATACGCGATTCCATTTTGCGAGTAGGATGCAAAATTGAACAACATGGCTAAAACAAAAATCAGCGTTCTTAAAATAGTAGGTTTTCTCATAATCATTTTTTTGTTTACTTACATCTTATCCTCTAAGGGGCATTAGTGAATAAAACAATTAGTATTCTATAACATTTATTATTATGTCCTCCTTAACCTAAGGAGGACCGACTTTACTCTATATTTTTGTATTAATTCTCAACTTTTACGATCGCCATTTTCCCATTATATGGCTTGGTTCCTTTTGCTTCTAATGCTTTAGTCGCTTCAGATAAACCATCGAATTTCTCGTAATAGATATAATACTTACTTGTTGTTACGTTGTAAAAGAAATTAACATCTGAGCGTCCTGCAGCAACTGCCTTAGTAAGGAACTGATCTCTTTTTTCGACACTGCTGTGAACCGCAATAATCAAATAATAACCGCTATCAGAATTTTTAATGTTCTTAATAATTTGCATATTCGACTGGTCTTCACCAAAATCAAAATCACTTGCGGTTAATGGTGTACTGCTTATCTTAGTTGTTTCTTTTATACGTTTTAGAGCGGCAACGTCCTGCGCATATCTTCCCTGATCATTTTCGTAAGCTGCACGTTTGATTCTACGTTTTTTCTCAATCTCAGTTTCAGCTTTAATACGTTCTAAATTCGAAAGTAAAACAGCACTGTCTGATTCCATTTTTAATTGTGCCGCTTTAAGCTGGTTGATCTTATCCAGATATGCCTTGTTTAAAGCGTCATTTTTATTCGGGAATTTTTTAAGTCTTTCGTTATACAAATTAGTCAGCTTAGCGATTTCATCTTTTTGAATTCTGTTCGCATCTGCTAGCTGTGATTTTAAAGCCTCTAACTGACTGTTTTCAGCCGCCACACTTTTAAATGGTTTTGGCTCTTTATAAATTCCTTTTTCGCTTAAATCATTCTCTTCTTTTAAGTCATTCAAATCTCTTTGTTTATTCGCCACCGTTGTATTGAACTGTGATAATAAATCTTTTTGATTTTTAGTTGAATTTTCTATTGATAGTGTTAAATCTTCTATTGCTTTTGCTGTATCATCTTTTGGAGCTGAAGCCGCTTTTGCAAGCGCATCTGCTGCTAATTTAGCCTGAAGCGCTTCGGCATCGGCTTTCGCTTTTGCATCAGCCAATAATTTTGCTTCACGTGCTTCTTCAGCTAATCGCAATTGTCTTGTTTCTTCTTCTGCCTTTAACTTTTCAGTAGCTTCTGCATCAGCTTTTGCTCTTTGATCTGCCAATAACTTAGCTTGTGCCGCTTGCATATCTGCTTTCGCCTTTGCATCTGCATCTAGTTTTGCCTGAAGTGCTTCTGCATCTGCTTTGGCTTTCGCATCAGCAGCTAATTTTGCTTGTAATGCTTCTGCATCTGCTTTGGCTTTGGCATCAGCAGCTAATTTTGCTTGTAATGCTGCTGCATCCGCTTTTGCTTTAGCATCAGCAGCTAATTTTGCTTGTAATGCTTCTGCATCGGCTTTCGCTTTGGCATCAGCAGCTAGTTTTGCCTGAAGTGCTTCTGCATCGGCTTTCGCTTTCGCATCAGCAGCTAGTTTTGCCTGAAGTGCTTCTGCATCGGCTTTTGCTTTGGCATCAGCAGCTAGTTTTGCCTGAAGTGCTTCTGCATCTGCTTTAGCCTTAGCATCAGCAGCTAACTTAGCGAGACGTGCATCTTCTGCTTCTTGTAATTTTTTCGCTTCGGCTTCGGCTTTCGCTTTGGCAGTTGCTTCTGCATCGGCTTTAACTCTGGCATCAGCAATTAATTTTGCCTGCAATGCTTCCATATCAGCTTTGGCTTTAGCGTCTGCTGCTAATTTTGCCTGAAGTGCTTCGGCATCTGCTTTTGCCTTCGCATCGGCAGCTAATTTTGCTTGTAGTGCTTCCGCATCGGCTTTGGCTTTGGCATCAGCAGCAAGTTTTGCTTGTAGTGCTTCTGCATCCGCTTTAGCCTTCGCATCAGCAGCTAATTTTGCCTGTAATGCTTCTGCATCCGCTTTGGCTTTCGCATCAGCTGCTAATTTTGCCTGTAATGCTTCTGCATCGGCTTTCGCTTTGGCATCAGCAACGAGTTTTGCCTGTAGAGCGTCTGCATCTGCTTTGGCTTTCGCATCGGCAGCTAATTTTATTTTCAATGCTTCTGCATCGGCTTTCGCCTTCTCATCGGCTTCTAATTTTGCTTTTGCAGCAGCTTCAGCATCGGCCTTAGCTTTTGCATCTGCAGCTATTCTTGCGGCTCTCGCTTCTGCATCGGCTTTTGCTTTTGCTTCGGCGGCTAATTTTTCTTTTAATGCAGCATCTTCAGCAGCTTTCGCTTTGGCGTCAGCAGCTAATTTTGCTTTGTTTGCAGCATCAATGCTTGCTTTGGTTTTTGCAGCAGCAGCAGCAGCAGCTTTTGCTTCAGCAGCAAGTCTTGCCTGATAAGCATCTGAATCTGCTTTTGCTTTTGCATCAGCAGCCAAAATTGATTGTAAATCTGCCGCTTCTGCTTTTGCTTTAGCATCAGCTTTACGCTTCGCTTCGGCAGCATCGGCTTTAGCCTTAGCTTCGGCAGCTAATTTTATTTGTAAAGCCTCGGCATCTGCCTTAGCTTTATTATCTGCTTCTAATTTTGCTTTTGCAGCAGCTTCAGCATCGGCCTTAGCTTTTGCATCTGCAGCTAGTTTAACTTTTAGCGCTTCTGCATCCGCTTTCGCTTTATCAGCAGCTAATTCAGCTTGTGTTTTTTGTGGTGCTGCAGTTGTTGCAGCTTTTGCTTTTGCAGCTGCTGCGGCATCGGCTTTGGCTTTATCTGCAGCTAACTTAGTTCTCAGTGCTTCGGCATCAGCTTTGGCCTTATCAGCCGCCAATTGTGCCTGAGTTTTTTGAGTTGCTGTGGCAGCAGGTTTATTTGCAATTGCTTGCGCTCTCGCAGCGGCAGCAGCATCTACTCTAGCTTTATTATCTGCAGCTAATTTTAACCTGCGCGCTTCAGCATCAGCTCTCGCTTTGTCTGCAGTCAGTTGTGCCTGTGTTTTTTGTTCTGTAGCAACTGCTCTGTTTGTTGTTGCAGTTTGTGCTCTTGTTGCATCGGCTTTTGCTTTTGCATCAGCAGCTAATTTTATTTTTAATGCTTCAGCATCGGCTTTGGCTTTATTATCCGCTTCTAGTTTTGCTTTTGCAGCAGCTTCAGCATCAGCCTTCACTTTTTCTGCCGCAGCCAGCCTTACTTTAAGTGCTTCTGCATCTGCTTTTGCCTTAGCTTCGGCAGCGAGTCTTGCTGTTTCTGCACCACTTACTCTGGTTACTGGTTCTGCTTTTGGCTTAGCCATTACTGCTTTTGGTTTCGAAGGATCTATTAAAGAGCCCTCGTCATCATCACCATAATAATAATTTTTATTCTTGAATCTGTAAGCAATAGCAAATTCATGAGAACCTCCCATATTTGTGAAATTCCCCATACCTCTTTCGTAATTGTATTCGATAGCGATACTTGGCGAAATATTAATTCCTAAACCTGCTGAAATTCCATATAAAGTATTGTATCCTGCCTGTGCCCAAACTCCTTGTGGAATGGCAATCATGGCAAGACCTGAAATTATTGTTTTGTCTTGTTTGATTTCTGTTTTTACGATTCCTGAGAATTTGCTTCTGTCAAAAAATCCATAACTATCGAGATATCCAGTGTACATAGCATGTAATTCGATAGCTCTTTCCGGATCATCTTTTACAATTCCTGAACCGAAATTGTAAAGAATTAAATTGTTTACAGAAACTCCAAAATCAAGAAATGCTGTACCGTAGTTGATACCCGGATTGACGGTAAGTAATGTATTTGAAGGGTAATCTAAATTTAAAAGATTGGGATCATCTGATATGATTTTTCCTTTGTTTAAACTACTTTGATATACACCAACGTTCATACCAAAAGTTAAGTTGCTGTCCTGCTCTAAAACGATGTTGTGGGCAAAGTTTCCTATTCCTCCAAAAACAGTCATTATACCATAATTTTGCTGGAATAAGCCAAAAGCAAATGCTTCATTTTCTCTAAAACGACCTGAATAATTTGCCAGATAAGTGTTAGGTGCATCGTCAAATTGTACCCATTGTCTTTTATTATAAAAACTGGCGTAGGCATTTGTTTCGCGAACAAAACTAAATGTAGGGTTGATTAAATATCTATTAAACTTTAAAGAATTTCTGATAGGTAATGAAAACGAAACAACTCCATTCTCAGAATCTGTCTGTGAATAGAGTGTATTTGAAAAACCGTAAAATAAAGTGATGAATAGTAAAATTTTCTTCATATTATCTTATCACAGTTATTGATCCTTTTTTCTCACCTGCGTCGCCTTTAATGACATAGTAGTAAACCGGATTTACATTTTTAAAATCTATTGAGGTCTGGGGCCAGTCTCCCTGGTAATTGGTAACATCAAGAACCATATCGCCATTGGAACTTATAATCATAACCTTGGTATTTGCATTTTTATATTCGTCAGGTATATTCCAGTAAGGACTTAAACCACTAAGACTTATAATATTTGGAATCACTGAAGAAGGGCCCGCCTTTCCTTTGGCTTTAAACACAAACTCTTTGGAAGACAAACAGCCTGAGGATTGCGAAATTTTTACTTTGTAAGTACCAATAGCAGCAACCAGATAACTGCTTGATGTTGCTCCGGAAATAAGATTGTTATTTAAATACCACTCATAAGTTGGACTTGTAGCATCTGTTGTAACACTAACACTTTGAGTACCTCCTTCTTCAAGTTGAAACTCGTCAGCAACATCGATACTGGCATTAAAGCCATTGCTTTTAAGGTCTATAGAACCTGTAGCATTACATCCTCCAAAATCAACCTGTACAGTATAAATACCGGATTCTGTTGCTTTCACGGTACGGGTATTACCTCCAAATGGTGCACCATCTTTTTTCCAGACATAGCTATTACCGCTACTTGCTGTTAAAACAGTACCATCTGCAGTTGCACAAAACGGGTTTCCTAAACTAGAAGTAATAACTACTGCAGCACCAGAAGATGAGCTCGCAACTGTTACACGATTAGAACTAATATTAGGTTCTGTACAAGCACCGTATTCTACAAAGGCATAATATTCTCCTGCAGAATTTACCACTAACGACTTAGCACTTTGTCCTACTATAATTGAACCATCTTTAAACCATCTGTATTTAAGATTTGGAAACAATACTGATGGAGATGTCGCGTCATCGTCTACAGAAAGAGTCAGACTACCGCCAGCACAAATAGTAGCATTACCAGATTTACCATTTATAGAAAAAGATCCCTCATATGATTTATAATAAGCGGGAAAATCAGTTGCATTGGTAATACCATTCTTAAATCGAACGCTCGTAACACCAGTTGAACTTTTTATTCTTATTCCGTACGTTTCTGAACCAACCAAATTAACCGGAATTGCAAATTTTATAGTTTGTTTAGTTGGAGAAACATCTATAGGCTGACCTATTAAAGTAGTAGCAATTGCTGCATTTGAATTGTCTAAAAGTTCTACCGCAAATGTAGTTCCTGCAGGAAAATCAACATAACTAAATGTAGCGTTAAATTCATTAAACGTTCCGCCGGCACAAAGTTTCTCTAAGCCATCAAATGGTTGAGGGACTATAGTTTGCGCATACAGATTTGATTTAGCTAAAAATAAGAAGCCAAATAAAATGAAAATTTTAGTAAAACTTAAAGTAGTTTTTCGAATCATATAGTGCGTTTTCTTGCTAAATCTATATTCTCAAAAAACAAGATATCGATAAATGTCTCAGAAAAATCATAGCGGTAGTTCTCGATAATATCTTTTGCAAGAAGCGAATAAGAAGCTGCCAACGATGAATTGTCTTCACATTTAGAAGTAGTCTGATCATTCGAATCAGTTGCAATAGGAAGGCTATCCTTGGGGATGGATAGCCCTGCTATAAACTGATTAGAATTATCTAATTTGCTGATATTTTGATAATCAGCCGTATCATTTTTTTGGTTATTCGACGCGGTCATATATGTAGCATCAATAGAAACTGTAGGTTTTTCTACTGAACTTTGTGCATATAGACTTAACGTAATAGGTGAAACCAAAAATATTATATTTAAAAAATATTTTTTTCTAGATTGAGCCATTATGTTTTGATCTTTATTTGGGTCCGGTTTAAGACGAATACATAAATTGTGTCTGGGGACTTTATTAATAAAATTTACGCTTTGAAATAAAAATCTAAGTCTATTATCTATTGCCGCTTGAAGCTGTAATTTTTCCTAATTGTAATCTGAAATCTGGTTTTTTAGCATTGAAAATATCAATGAATGTTTCTTTATTATCACTTTGAGAATAAACGTTAAAGAACACGCTATTTCCGTACCAGCTCTCTAAATCTTCGTTGTTAGAATTGTATTCTGTAAAGATGTTTCCTTTACATAAGTTAAAATACATTTCTTCGAATTTGATTTTCTTAAGGTTTGCGTCGTTGATTTCTGTTTTGCTGTCTAATAATACTGCAGGATTAAATCCTGAGATTACACTTCTTTTCATTTCGATAGAAGCATTTTCAGCCACATAAACCGCTTCTTTTACTAAACCAGCCTGGATATCAGCATTAATGTTTTCGCTGTCGTTAAGCATCGTAATATTAGTAGCTACAACCAAAGTTTGTTTTTTAGTAAAATCAGTTTCGCTTTTCTTTTCGTAAGATTTTACTTCCATACAACGAGATCCGTCTTTGGTACTTGAGAAGTAAGAAGATCTAACTGCCAATGAGTTATAGAAACGACATTGTACACCTTGAGAAAATTTATAATCGTCGTTGATTGATTTATAAGAAACAAATTTTGTAGCATTTACATCTCCGCCTAAGAAACCAAATGAATCTCCACCGGCATAGCTTACCATAATGTTTTCAAGAATCGTTTTGTTTCCAACACCGGCTAAGGTTAAAGCATTGAAAGTATCAGCACCTTTTACTTTTTTACCAGCAAATTCGATTCTTACGAATCTTAAAATACCAGAGTTTGAAGCCACGTTATCACCACCGTAAGTAGTAAGTGTAGGATCAAGATCCAGGTTATAAGAACCAACATTTCCAAATTTATTGATTGGAGCATCACCAAGAATTACAACTCCGCCCCAGTCTCCAGCTTTTTTCTGGCTACGGTTTGAAGTAAATACAATTGGGTCAGTTTCTAAACCATCTGCAATAAGTTGTGCACCTTTTGTAACTACCAATGTTCCTTTAGTTTCAAAATCACCAATAATCAAAGTTCCTGGTTCGATAGTTAAAACAGCATTATTCGTAACATAAACGTTCCCTTGCAAAACGTAAATATTCCTCTTAAGCAATTTCGTATTAACAGAAATATTTCCTGCTAAAATTTGGTTTGCTTCTCCATACTCTACTTTGTTAGGCTTAAATTCAGTCCAGTTGTTTAACCAATTGGTGTAGCCCATAATTCCTTTCTCTTGTTGAGCACTCATACTGGTAACTGTCAAAAGAACGCAAATCATTTGAGTAATTTTTTTCATGATAAGGGGGGTATTACGGTTAATAATAAATTTGGGTATGCGTATGCGTAAATGATAAAAACTCATCCCGGGTTTTCTGATAAAAATCAGAACACATCGAGAACGAGTTGTTTTTATATCTTTCTTAAATGGCGCAAAAATTTAACTCATCTACGCAAACACTTCAAAAAAGGTTTTAAAAATATTATATAATATTACATTTCGTTCAATTCGTTGAACTCATGTAAAGATTTCAATGTGCTTTCGTAAAATAAAATTGCCGCTATCAGGTTTCCTTTGTCTGAATATGGCATCATTTTTCTTTGAAACTCTACTGTTGTATCTAAAAACGTAGTTGTACCAACAGCCTGAGCATCTAAAACTTTTTTGTGTTCGTTATCGTCCGGAATACCAAGATCCGCCATCGTAACACCTGGTTTAGTAACCAATGCAATGTAAGGGAGAGTTTTTACTAAAACTTTAATACGCTCAATGTACAATTCCAAAAGTTCTCCTTTTTGCATACCACTCAATTCTTTTTGATCATGGTATTTGCGAATAAGAGCTGTTGTACTAATTATACTTCTTGGAGCATTTTTTGCCTGAGCAGAAATAGCCCCGGTAGTCAATAAAAAAAGTGCACTAAATAAAATAATTTTCCCTTTCATAGATTCTTATTATAATGGGTTGTTGATGAAAACAAAAATATGTAAATTAACTTAAATTGCAACTTTATTAATTTCTTTTTTCAAAAAAAAAGCTTAAAAAAAGCTTAAAAATCAGCCTTATGTCGAGAAAATGTGCGTTTTAACGGGCTTTTTGTTAAAATTGTTAAAATGAAAACCGTAAGATATTACACATAAAAAAAATCAATTCCTTTAAATTAATAACCAAAAAAACCTTACGTTTATCGTTTTTTCGAAAAAACTATTAACAAAAAACTCTTGATATCTGCTCGATTTAACCTCGTTATTAACAAAAGTTGGTTAACAAAGCACAAAAAATTAAGCAAAAAAGTTTTATTACAACATAAATAAAAACCAAGCAAGAAAGTTTTGATCGAAAATTTTTGACTACATCATTTTCTTCTATCTTTGCTTCATGCAATTTTCTCAAATTTTAGGTCAAGATTACATCAAAAGTCACTTGATAAAAAGTGCATCTTCCGGACGAATCCCGCATGCGCAATTATTCATTGGGCCGGAAGGAAGTGGTACACTATCAACGGCCATCGCTTATGCGCAATATATTTTGTGCAGCAATACAGGAAATGAAAATTCAAACGGAAATGATTCCTGCAATTTGAAGTTTCAAAACATTTCGCATCCCGATTTGCATTTTATTTATCCAACGGTTACTACCGAAGATGTTAAAACCAAACCAAAGAGTTTAGACTTCATTCAGGACTGGCGCACTTTTATTCAGGAAATGCCGTACGGAGGCCTATTTGACTGGTATAAAATCCTGGGTGTTCAAAACAAACAAGGAGAAATTCGTGTAGAAGATGCAACAGAAGTTTTAAAATCACTTTCGCTAAAATCTTACGAGGGAGGCTATAAGATCATGATTATCTGGATGGCCGATAAAATGAATATCGCCGCCTCTAATAAACTTTTAAAATTATTAGAAGAACCTTCGGATAAAACTATTTTTATTCTGATTTCCGAAAATGAAGAAGATATTATCCAAACCATACGTTCTCGTTGTCAGGTCATTCACTTCAACGGATTGCCAGAGAAAGTTATTGCCGAAGCTTTAATTTCAAAAGAAAATATCGATGAAAAAACAGCTTTCAAAATTGCACATCAGGCACAGGGAAATTTCAACAAAGCGTTACATCTTTTAAAAGAAGACGATTCTGAATATCCTTTTGAGCAATGGTTTGTCAATTGGGTCCGTGCCGCTTTTAGGGCCAAAGGAAACGCCGCCGCCATTCAGGATTTAATTTCCTGGAGCGAAGAAATTGCAGCTTTGGGCCGTGAAAGCCAGAAAAAATTTATCCAGTTTTGTATCGAAATGTTTCGTCAGGCGCTTTTGCTTAATTATGAAGCCCCAACTTTAGTCTATATCGAACCTAAAGTAGAGAAATTCAAACTCGAAAATTTTGCGCCTTTTGTGAACGGAAATAATATTCATGAAATTTTCAAAGAACTTTCGGATGCTATGTATCACATCGAAAGAAATGGAAATGCCAAAATAATTTTGACCGATTTATCTATAAAACTGACTCGTTTAATTCATAAAAAATAGTTTTCAAATGAATAATGTTGCCTCCATTTTACTATTAGCATTTTTAGCCTTAACGTTCTTACAATCAGGATACGAAAAAATATTTTATTGGAAAGATAATGTCGAATGGCTTAAAGGACATTTTGCCAAAACACCACTAAAAAACCAAGTGCCTCTCGCCTTACTTCATCTTTTAATTCTTGAATTAATTTCCGGGATTTTATGTGTTGTGGGCGCTATACAATTATTAACAAACAGCGGGCGCGAATTTGGTTTTTATGGCGCAATATTTTCATGTATCAGCCTATTAATGATGCTTTTTGGGCAACGATTAGCAAAAGATTACGACGGTGCGAGAACTATCGTTATTTATTTTATTCCAGCCGTAATGGCTGTTTATTGGCTAAACTAAAATTAATACGATCCGGAAACGGAAAAACAAGCCACAAATTTCACAGATTAACACAGATTATGAAATCATTTAAACGTAACCCGAGCAATAACGAATTCGCGAAGCAAATCTGTGGCAAAAAATAAAAATTTTATATTAAAAAAATGAAACCTAAACACCCTTCTGAATCTCTAACTATTTTAACCGATTTAGTTTTACCGAGCGAAACAAATCCTTTAAATAACCTTTTTGGGGGCGAATTACTAGCCCGAATGGATCGTGCAGCAAGTATTGCCGCCCGCAGACATTCACGCCGAATTGTAGTGACAGCATCTGTAAATCACGTTGCTTTCAACAGAGCCATTTCGTTAGGAAGTGTGGTAACTGTCGAGGCAAAAGTGTCAAGATCTTTTAAGAGCTCTATGGAAGTCTTTATAGATGTTTGGGTAGAAGATCGCGAATCAGGAAACAGAACCAAAGCAAACGAAGCTATTTATACATTTGTAGCCGTTGATGATACCGGAAGACCTGTTGAAGTTCCGCCAATTGCACCTGAAACTGATCTTGAAATACAACGTTTTGATGCTGCTTTGCGTCGTAAACAATTGAGTTTACTGCTGGCCGGAAAAATAAAACCTTCTGATGCAACAGAATTAAAGGCTTTATTTTTATAGTACAATTTGTTACAATTTGAGACAATTAAACTTCAAAAAAAGAAGTATTTTTACAAAATACAAGCCTGATACAAATCTAAATCAGTAAGTTATCATTTCTGGTTTGTTTTTGAGAATGAATTATAAAAATTTACATGAAAGAAAAAGAAAAAAAAGAGATGAGTTCAGAGAAAGAAGCCAAATTAAAAGCGCTACAACTTACGCTTGACAAACTAGATAAAACATACGGAAAAGGAACCGTAATGAAGATGGGCGACAAAGCCATTATAGAAGTTGAAACTATTTCTTCAGGTTCTCTTGGTGTCGATTTAGCATTAGGAGTAAATGGTTACCCTAGAGGAAGAATTATCGAAATATACGGTCCGGAATCTTCTGGAAAAACAACACTAACGTTACACGCAATTGCCGAAGCTCAAAAAGCGGGAGGAATTGCTGCTTTTATAGATGCTGAGCATGCTTTTGACAGAAATTATGCTGAAAAATTAGGCGTAGATATCGAAAACCTGATCATTTCGCAGCCAGATAATGGAGAGCAGGCTTTAGAAATTGCAGAAAACCTGATTCGTTCAGGAGCAATTGATATTGTAGTTATTGACTCTGTTGCTGCATTGACTCCAAAAAGTGAAATTGAAGGCGAAATGGGAGATTCTAAAATGGGTCTTCACGCACGTTTGATGTCTCAGGCTTTAAGAAAATTGACCGGAACAATTAGTAAAACAAACTGTACTGTTTTCTTCATTAACCAGTTGAGAGAAAAAATTGGGGTTATGTTTGGTAATCCTGAAACTACAACCGGTGGTAACGCATTGAAATTTTACGCTTCTGTACGTCTAGATATCCGTCGTTCTTCTCAAATTAAAGATGGCGAGAATGTTATAGGAAACAGAACTAAAGTTAAGATCGTAAAAAACAAAGTAGCCCCACCTTTTAAAACTGCTGAATTCGACATTATGTACGGAGAAGGAGTTTCTAAAACAGGAGAAATCCTTGACTTAGCAGTTGAATTTGAGATCGTTAAAAAAGCTGGATCCTGGTTTAGCTACGGAGATACAAAATTAGGACAAGGCCGTGATGCGGTAAAAGCCCTTATTAAAGATAATCCTGAATTAGCAGATGAATTAGAAGCTAAAATCAAAGCGCATATTAAAGAATTGGCAGGTGCTTAATTTTTTATAAAAACTTAATAATTAATACTTTACACAAACCGACAAACATCAAAAGCTTGTCGGTTTTTTTTTATTTCAAAAATAAATAAAAAATAACGCAACCATTTTAAGATATATCCATCTTGTAAGAAAGACATCAGATTTCGTATTGGTCATATACAATTTCTAAGGTTTTTCCAGAATAAATTTGGTTGTTTGTTCTATAAAAATCCGTTGGCGAATCAATGCTAACGGGTTTTTTATTTTATTTTTTCAGGTTTTTATAATTTCAACGCAACCTTTTTCATTTATCTATCTCTATATTATTGTGACGTTAACTTGAGTTTAAACCAGACTCTTTATTATCAATTCTTAATATTTTTAACCATGAAAGAGAAAATAGAAGTGTTGTACAGTAAAAACCGCAGAAAAACCAAATTGAAATTAAAAAAAGTATTGCGTTTTATTTCAGAGAAAATAATTCATCGATAGTCTTTTTGATATAAAATGGGGATTTTAATTCAAAGAAAACCCGGCAACTATAAAAATTAAGTTGCCGGGTTTTTATCTTTATTCTGTTTATTCTATTCTTTTTTTTAATTGAAGCAAACCTTTATAAATCAGCTGTCTCACTTCATCACGGAGCATTTTTCTGTTTTCGCTTGTTAATCCTTTAGTTTCTACAAAAGGTAAAATCTTCACTCTCATTTTTCCAGGACTTCCACTTAAAAAAGTATACGAAAATCGTTCTTTATTATCAGCAAAAACAATCGGGACAATCGGAATTTGATGTTCAATAGCCAGACGAAAAGCACCATCTTTAAATTCGTCCAGTAAGATCGATTCATCATCAGGAACTCCGCCCTCCGGAAAAATACAAATGCTAAGTCCTTGATTTAGTCTGTCCTGCGCTCTTTTAAACACCTCATTTTTACTTCTCGAAGAATTTCTGTCGACCAAAATACAGGTACGTTTATAGAAAAATCCAAACAAAGGAATTTTCGAAAGTTCTTTTTTTCCAACAAAAACAAAAGGATTACGAACCACAGCAAGCATCAGCATAATATCTGTCATCGAAGTATGATTTGCGACAATCATGTAGCTTTTATTTTTAATAAGTTTCTCTTCTCGTTCGACTTTATAATAAAAACCCATGCCAAAAAGGATAAATTTAGCCCAAATGCGGGCCATTTTAAAGAAATAGGGATAACCGCTCTCGGATATAATAGAAATAAGCAAAAACGGCAGCATAATCAATATCGGAATGGCCATCAAAATGTAAAACCATACACGCCATAAAACCCAAAAAATAATTTTAATTCCTTTCATAGTTTCAAATGTAATAAAACAGAAATGAATTTAGATTTTAGATCCGGAGATTTTTAGAATATTAGACTTCTTTTATAATTAAACTTTAAATAAAACGATATCTTCGATAATCTTTGTGGACTTTGCGAAAAACTTTGCGAACTTTGCGGTTAGAAAAATTAAACTTGCAATCTTTGCGGTTAAGAAAAAAACTAGAATGGCAAAAATACTTACTGGTGTTCAGAGTACTGGAACGCCACACTTAGGCAATTTATTGGGAGCAATTATTCCAGCGATCGAATTATCAAACAATCCTGCAAACGAATCTTTTTTGTTTATCGCTGATTTACATTCGATTACACAAATAAAAAATGGCAAAACCTTACGTGAAAACACTTACAGTGTAGCCGCGACATGGCTTGCTTTTGGACTAGATATTGATCGCGTTACATTTTACAGACAATCTGATGTTACGCAAACTACTGAATTGACCTGGTATTTAAGTTGCTTTTTCCCGTTTCAAAGATTGACTTTAGCACATTCTTTCAAAGACAAAGCAGATCGTTTAGACGATGTAAATGCTGGTTTGTTTTCTTACCCTATGCTAATGGCAGCCGATATTTTATTATACGATGCTGAATTTGTGCCCGTTGGAAAAGACCAGTTGCAGCATTTAGAAATCACCCGCGATGTAGCTTCCCGTTTTAATCATCAAATGGGAGAAACTTTTGTAATTCCTGAAGCCAAAATTCAGGAAGACAGCAAGTTGATTCCAGGAACAAATGGCGGAAAAATGAGTAAATCAGCCAATAACATTATCAACATTTTCCTTGATGATAAAACATTACGCAAGCAGGTTATGAGTATCGAAACGGATAGTACGCCGCTTGAAGATCCTAAAAATCCGGATACCTGCAACGCTTTTGCAATTTATTCATTATTAGCAACCGAAGCTCAAATTGCTGAAATGAGAGCAAATTATTTAGGCGGAAATTACGGTTACGGTCATGCCAAACAAGCTTTGTTTGAATTAATTACAGAAAAATTTAAAACCCAGAGAGAAAAATACACTTACTACATGAATAACCTTGATGAAGTCGATGCTTTACTTAAAAAGGGTGCGGCAAAAGCTTCTGTTGTTGCTGATGGTGTTTTGGCCAAAGTTCGTGAAGTACTTGGATTTGGAAAATAAAGATTTGCCACGAATGACACTAATCTTCACAAATACATTTGTGTTATTCGTGGCTAATTTTGCTTTTAGATTGCCTCAAACAACTTTCCGGGTAATGGTCGAATAACTCCCTTCAATTCCATATTCAACAGCAATCCTGATATTTTATAAATGGGAAAATCACATTGTAATGCAATGATATCCAGCAATTCTTTGCCATTTTTAAGAAGAAAATCATATACTTTTTGTTCATCAGATTCAAGTTCAACAAATAATTGCTTCTGGACAGGTTTTGCTTGACTTTCAATATCCCAATTGAGTATGTAAACTAAATCTGCCGCATTGGTTAAAACATTTGCTTTCTGTGTTTTAATCAAATCATTACATCCCTGACTATACTTGTCTGTAACTCTTCCGGGAACTGCAAAAACGTCGCGATTATAATCACTTGCCAGATTAGCCGTAATAAGCGAACCTCCCCTATCAGCAGATTCTATTACAATTGTGGCTTCGGTCATACCGGCAACAATGCGGTTTCTGCGTACAAAATTTTCTTTATCCGGATTTGAAGAACTCCAGAATTCAGTGATAAACCCACCGTTTTGTTCTATTGCAGCTACATATTTCTTGTGGTTTTTAGGATAAATCTGGTTTAAACCATGTGCCAGAACTCCAATGGTTTGCAAATTATTATCCATCGCCAATTGATGTGCAACAATATCAACTCCATACGCAAAGCCACTCACAATTACAGGATCAAGCGGCGCTAAATCTTCGATTAACTTCTTGCAAAACTCCATTCCGTACGAAGTTATCTGGCGTGTACCTACAATACTTATTATTTTCTTGTTTTTTAAATTTATATTTCCCGCAGAAAAAATCAAGACCGGCGAATCTATACAATGTTTCAGGCGCTCAGGATAGTTTTCATCCTGAAAAAATGAAACATTTATATGGTTTGAATTAATAAATTCAAGTTCTTTACTTGCCTTTTCAAAAATAGATTCATCTTTTAAATTCTTCAATAAGGTACTCCCAACACCATCAATAGCAGCAATTTGATTTGTTTTTGTTTTAAAAATTGCCTCTGCATTTCCGCAATGATTGAGTAATTTTTTAGCCATGATATCTCCAACTCCCTCTACTTTTAATAAGGCTAATAAATAAAATAAATCTTGATCTGACATGAATTGAATACTGTTAAATAGAGGCGAAAAAAATCTTAGAAAAACAAATCTTAAATTATTTTTAAGAATGTCAAAGATATAAATTTGAAGTAATTTCTTTCAAAAAATATAAAAATAAAGATATTGTGATACTTTACCCAAAAAATAAAATATAACTAACTAACTGAAGATTAATTGTCTATAATTTTATTCGAATTGTTAATAAAAATTGTGAATAAAATTTTGATAACTATATTGGTTGTATAACTTTGTTACTATGAAAATCGAAACTTACATAGGACAGTTATTGTATCGTTATCAGTGTGTAACGGTTCCAGGGTTTGGAGCTTTTTTAACCGAAATTCAATCGGCTCAGCTGAATGAAAGCACAAATTCGTTTTTTCCACCCAAAAAAATGATCTCTTTCAATAGTCATCTGAAAAATAATGACGGGCTATTAGCAAATCATATTGCGAACTCAGAAAAAACATCTTACGGCTTCGCTGTAAGTGCTATTGCTTTTGAAGTTACAAGCTGGAAAAAAACCTTAGAAGAAAATGGGGTTATTAGCCTAAAAAACATAGGTGATATTCGTTTAAACGCAGAAAAAAATATAATTTTTACTCCAAACGATCAAACAAATTATCTGGCGAGTTCTTTCGGATTAAGTCCGTTTGTTTCCCCACTTGTAAAAAAGGAAAACTTCGAGAAAAAAATCAAGGAAATCGAAGAAAGAGAACCCATTGCTTTATATGAAAATGATGAAGAAGGAAGATCTTCGAATTCATTCCTGAAATATGCCGCTATTTTTGTCTTAGGGCTAGGTATTACGGGAAGTATTGGATATCCGTTGTACCAAAATCAAATAGCATCGAAAACGCTTATTGTAGAAAGTGCAGTTCAGAAAAAAGTGCAAAACAAAATACAAGAAGCAACATTTTTTATTCAAAGCCCATTACCGGCGGTAACACTTTCAGTTGATTCTGCAAAAGTAGAAGTTGCAGAAAAAGCAATGTCGTATCACATTATGGCAGGTGCTTACAGAAGCGAACAAAATGCTCGTAAAGCTTATAACCAATTGATTAAAGATGGTTTTAAAGCCAGAATGCTGGGCGAAAACAAACATGGTTTATTCCCTGTTTTATATGGAAGTTATGCTACTATGGCCGAAGCCGAGAAAGCTCAAAAAGAAATACAAAAAGGCGAAAATCCAGATGCCTGGATTCTTGTCGAAACCCTATAATAAGAAAATCCTATACGCTCTGTATAGGATTTTTTTTGTCTTATTCTGTCTTTAAAAAAACCTTATCTGGCCTGACTTCAAAAGCCACAATTCTATTTTTGTTCTTAATTTTTAAAGAACAATACAATGAAAAACACGCTAAGATTACTTATTGCATTTTTATTTATTCTACATTCTAATTCATTTTTTGCTCAGAAAATAATCACAACTGAAAAATCGCAGGAAATTGCACAGAAAAAATTAGATAAAGAAACACAAAAGTCCACAGATGATTATCGCAAAAAACTTGATAACGATCAATCGCAATTAAAAAAAGAACAAAAAAAGTTAGAAAGACATCAAAAAGACCTTAAAAACGCTCAGAAAGATCTTGAATCAACAAATAAAAAAATTGACAAATTACAATCTAACAAACAAAAACTGGAATCTAAAATAAATTCAAGTTCGGTTTCTGAAGAAAATCTTCAGAAACAACAAATAAAATTGAAAGAATATGATCTTGATATTCAAAAACTTAAACTAAAGAAAATAGAGCAACAGAAAAAACTTGAAAAAGTTAAAGCTGAATAATAGTAAACAAAGATCCTATCCGTCGTGACGTATAGGATTTTTTGTTTAACGTGAAACAATTTTGGCATCCTGAGAAAGAATCACTTTAGTGCCTTTATAAATTCGTAATCTCGCCGGAGGCGAATTTTTTTCGCCCAAAACGATGATAGCACACTCGTAACGAAAATTGTCTTTTTTGAATTCGTATTGATGATTTCCTCCAATACCTTCTACAATCAATTCACCTCCATTAATCACTAAATCAGGCTTTTCAGTCATTTCTTTCTTTGCTGACCACGAAGCATATCGATAATTATTATTTCCTAAATTATCAATTCTGATTTTAAATTCTGAGGTTTCCAAAATGCAAATGGGCGTCTGAAAAAAAGCGATACTCGGATCTAAACTTTTTTTCTGAGCTGCAATAAGCTTATTTCTAAGCTCTGTTTCAGCTTTTGATTGATAATTTACTGCCATTAAACGTCCATCGATATCCAGCCAAATACTCCCATGATTTAACATTATTCCGCGTAAACCCATATCGTTCCAGCCTTTAGTCGGAGTCGATTTTATAATCTCGTTTTTCAGTATTGCATCAAAAATTTCAGCATATCTTTTTACAAAATCTGTTTTATTTGCCACATCCGGTATTGGATATTCGCGCTTGAGCGGATAAATAACCCAATCTCCAAGAGCTTCTTTGTTGTCGTTTTTTACATTATCAATGAACTTTTTAACAAATTTCTGATACTCCGTTTTTGACTCCTGGGCAACAACAAAACTGCTGCAAAAAATCGATACTATTAAAAACACGTTTCTTATTTTCATCTTAAAACATTTTTAATTTGTTATTAATCTGATAATTACAATCAAATATAAATAATTTATATCGCTTTGAACAAAATCAAAATGCATGCAAAACAAAAAATCCTACTCGCCACAACGAATAGGATTTTTGTTTAACGTGGAACAATTTTAGCGTCCTGATTGAGAATTTCTTTTCCGTTTTGATAAATGGTTAAATTAGCTGGTGCTGAATCTTTTGTACCCAAAACAGTAATGTAACATTGATAAAGGAAATTGCCTTTTTTGAAATCGTAATGATGATTGCCTCCTGTTCCGTCCTGAATCCATTTCCCGTTTGTAATGATTAAATCCGGCTTTTCACTCATAGATTGTTTTATCGACCATGAAGCATATCTGTAATTATCATTTCCTAAATCATCAATTCGGACTTTGAATTTAGACGTTTCCAGTATTACTTCCGGCGCTTTAAAATTTGCAATCGATGGGTGAAGTTTGTTTTTTTCAGCAGCTATCAACTTGTTTTTGAGATCACTTTCAACTTTCGACTGATAATTAATCGAGAAAACTTTACCATCAGTATCCATCCACAAAGTACCCTGATTTAGCATTATTCCGCGCCAACCTACCTCTGACCAGTCTTTTGCAGGATTCGATTTTGAAATTTCAGTTTTGAGTTTAACATCAAAAATTTCAGTATATCTTTTTATGAACTCTGCTTTATTTTTAATATCCGGAATTGGGTTTTCTCTTTTTAACGGATATTTAATCGCACCCGCTACCGCTTCTTTCCTATCGTTTTTCACATTATCAATAAAACTTTTAACGAACTTTTGATATTCCGGCTTCAGATCCTGACCAGATACATTTTGAACGCAAATGCTTATGAATAGTATATATACTAGTTTTTTCATGATTTCTATTTTACATAATGTTTTTATAATTGATTACAAATTCCATCCCGAGGCTTCGGGACCAAATTCAAAATTCAAAATTCAAAAACCCTAAGTTACAAAATCTAAAATCTAATAATCTAAAATCTAATAATCTAAAAATCAATTAATACTGGCTTTGAACATTTTAAGTTCATCCCAGCTAAATTCATCGCCGTATTTTTCCTTTAGCGGACTTAAAGATTCTTCCTGATAAAATTCAAATGCTTCACGCAGGGCCAGGATTTTATCGTAAGGCAAAACATCTGAAATATCTACTTTTTTGGCCTGAATCAATTTAACCAAATGCATTTCAATAGTTTGCACTGTTAGCTTTCGAATTCGGGCTATATCATCTATTGAATTTTTTTCCAGCCATAAATCATGTGTTTCTTCAATAGTTGTTTTCTTATCAGCTTTTGCTACACTTTTATCCAATTTGCGTGCCGTATAGCGCACTACAGGTTCTTCAGATTTAAAAATATCAGTGTTGGACATATTGAATTCCTCCCGGATTCTGGCAACCTTGTCTAATTTGTAGTTTTTAATCGCTGTAGACGATAATTTTTCTTTACAGATGGTTTCACCTGCCACGACAATTTCTATTAGCAATTTGGCCTTCATTAAGCGCAAAACAGCTTTGGTTTGCAAATCATCTAAAAAAGCCAGTTCTTCATAGAATTCTTTTACTTTTTTGAATTTCTGAATTTCGGCCATTTTATTCAAAAGATCCGTCACCAATTTGTCCATTGGCTTAAAAAAATAATCATAAGCGGCCACTACCCTTTCCTGTACGAAAAACATATCGACCGTTTCTTTATTGAAAATTTTATTAAGCTGATGAACGAATTTCTGCGAAGGATCTATTAACGCATCTATTGTTTCCAGACGCTTATGCGCCCAAACAGAATGTTTCGATTTTTCTGATCCTGCCGCGTTTTCGTTATAGCTAAAACGGTGGTTACGCCATTCCTGAGCCAAATCGGCCCAATTAAAACTGTTAATCAAGTAGTTATGAATAAAATTCTTGGTTTCGAAATGCAGAGAATGTTTTAAAATTTCTTCTGTTGCTTTGTTCAAAGCATAATCCATAACATCCTGATCGTTCGAAATACCATTCATTTGCAATGGAGACAGCAAAATAAGCCCTTTTAAGGACGTTAAACGCGATAAGGCAACATATGCCTGTCCGGGCAAAAAAACTTGCGATACATCGAGCGCAGCTTTCTCAAAAGTCAATCCCTGGCTTTTATGCACCGTAATGGCCCATGCCAATTTGAGCGGATAATGCGCAAATGTGCCCAAAACTTCCTCTTCAACTTCTTTTGTAAGATCGTTTACTTTATACCGGATGTTTTTCCATTCATATTTTTCTACTTCGATAGTTTTGTCTTCTTCCGGAAAATGTATAAAAATTTCTTCAGATGAAAGCGATTTTACAACGCCCATTTTTCCGTTGAAATAGCGCTTTTCAAAAGACAAATCATTTTTGACAAACATTACCTGAGCGCCTACTTTTAACTTTAAATTTTCTTCAACCGGAAAAATTTTCTCCGGAAAATCCCCCACAATAAAGGGCTGATAAGCAAATTCATTTCCGGCCAGATCGCCAATTGCCTGTTCGTTAATCGAATCGGCCTTAGCATTATGCGTGGTAAGTGTAATATACCCCGGGTTGTTTTTTAAATCGAAATCAGGTTGAACATATTCATTTAAAATCTGAATATCCTGAGGTGTAATCTGATTGTTTCGAAGATTGTTCAAAACAGAAATAAATGTATCATCAGACTGACGATAAATCTTTGATAATTCGATATATAAAGGCGGAAACTGCTGAATGACATGCGAATGGAAAAAGAATTTTCCTTTGTAATAATTGCGCAAAGTTCGCCATTCTTCGTCCCTGATTACCGGTGGAAGCTGCAATAAATCACCAATAAAAAGCACCTGAACTCCACCAAAAGGACGTGATATTTTACGAACGGTCTGCATCATAAAATCTATGGCATCGAGTAAATCAGCACGCAGCATACTGACTTCATCAATTATCAAAAGCTCCATATTTTTGATCACATTTCGCTTTACATTGTTCATTTTAAAATGTCGGCGCAAGGTATCCTTGTTCTCAAATTTCACTGTTTCAGTAAACTGAGAAGCATCTTCATAAGACGGAATAAAGGCTGAAAAAGGCAATTGAAACATCGAATGAATCGTAACTCCGCCGGCATTTAGCGCCGCAATTCCGGTTGGTGCCACGACAACAGTGTTTTTGTGCGTTGTAGCGATAATTTCGCGTAAAAGCGTAGTCTTTCCGGTTCCTGCTTTACCAGTCAGGAAGATCGATTTTTGCGTTTGATTGATGAATTGTAAGGTGTAAGCAGCAGCTTCTGTAACGTTTTGCATTGGGCGTATATTGAAAAACTAAAAGTATCGCATTTTTATAAAAGAAAAAACCTAAATCTTGACAGATTTAGGTTTTTCAATTTAGTTAGTTAGTTTGGTATTATTTTTTAGCAGCTTCTCCTTCTTTTACTGCCGGTTTTTCTTCTGATTTGGCGCTTGATTTATACTTGTCATTCAGAGCCTTAATGATATCTTTTGTAATATCATATTTTTCCTCAGCGTATAAAATCGAAGCAGCATCACCAGTACCGTAGATATAAGAATAACCGTTTTTCTTACCGTAATCTTTGATGAATTTTTTAACTCCGCTTACTAGAGAATCCATTTCAACACCACTTTCCTGTTGTAATTGTTGAGACAAAGCTTGTTGAGCATAGCCCAATTGTTGCTCTCTTTTTTGCAACTCAGCTCCTCTTTGTTGAGCCCAAGCCTGACCGTTCGCCTGTGCCTGACTTTGAAAATTAGCAGCGTCTTGTTTAAAACGTGTAATCTCGGCTTGTAGTTGTCTTCCTTTTTCTTCAGCTTGCCCTTTGTATTTTGCTTCAAGGTCTTTTGCTTCAGTGTACTCTTTCATTAAAATCGAAGTATCTACGTAAGCTGTTTTTACTTCCTTTACTTCTGCAGTTTTATTACATGAAACGGCGAAAATTGAAAGTGCGATAATTACTAATGCTTTTTTCATTTTTTGAATTTCTAATTTTTTAATGTATTGAAGACAAAAATATAAAAAAATAAATAGCATCAACATAAAGTTTAAAAAATGCTAGAATTTTATCATATTGTTTTTATTTATGGAAAGAAAAATGTCAATAATTCTACCCTATCAAAAGTGGCTTTCATAGCTTTTATTAGAAACATGATCTCAAAAAAGACATAATTACTCCTCACTTAGACTAAGAAAACGCCAGAAACGCGCTTAAATTGCGTTTTACTTGTTTTTTAAGACATAAATGTGCGAGGAATACTCTTTTGTACTGCTCGCTTTTAGATTTGACTTTAAACCAATAAAAAATGCACTGATGTAATTCATTTTTCCGGTTTTGTATTTTTCGGATAGTAAACTCACATAAAAAGAATCAAATTTCATTGGGAGCACTTTTTCTAACTTCATATCGACTTTTTCAAAAAGCGACTGAATGGCTTTTTTGGAGAAATGCCAAAAGTGAATTGGCACATCATAAGCTGCCCAAAAAGTTTTGTAATGTTGCGCGTCGTATGATTTAAAATTTGGAACCGCAACAATTAATGTTCCAGTTGGTTTTAATAAACGCTTTAATTCCTGGATTTGGAATTCTAAATTTGGTACATGTTCTAAAACGTGCCACATCGTAATGACGTCGAAAGAATTATTTTCGAGAGCAGCAATTTCATGCACAAAAGAAATTCCTTTTTGTATTGCAATATTTTTTGCTCTTTCGCTTGGTTCTACTCCAACAGTTTCCCAACCATCATTTTTTGCCGTCAATAAAAAATCTCCTGTTCCGGCGCCAATATCTAAAATTCTTCCTTTTTGCGATTGTTCACCGTTGATCAGATTTAGTTTATTTTTTAAGGCAATATTCTTTACAAAGTGATACGCTTTTTCAAATAACGAACGTTTGTTATCCGTGTGAGAAATATAATCTTCACTTTCGTAATATTTTCCAAGATTTTCTAAATCGGGTTGCGGAGATGTGATTAACATATCTAAAGTTTCATCATGATACAGTTCGAAAATTTCTTTAGATACAGAATGGTCTTTTACAGTAAGAAAATGTTTTTTGTTTAAAACGTCCATTTTTTATTTTATAGGTATTTTGATTTAATTTAAAGGCAAACCCTAAAAGCAGCAATTCTGTTTTTAGGGTCTATTTTTTATACTATATTTTTTCAGCGGTCCAATTAATTTTTACTGCCGAAAGTTTTTCATTTTCAATTCTAATCTCTTTACAAATCGTAAATCCATTTTTTTCATAAAACGGCATTGGTGATCTGTACAATGTTGCATTTTGTTTGAATTCGTTTTCGTGATCGATAACCCAACCATTTAAACTTGTATTATTTTTTTTTATTTCATTCATCAAAAGTGAACCGCTTCCTCTTCCGTGTATTTCATTTTTCAAAATAATAGCAAACCAATTTTCGTTATCTCTTAAAAAAGTAAAAGCCCAACCATTAATTTCATCTGACTCATCAAATAATAAATAATGTTTGGTTTTCGAAAGCCCGCTTAAATACAATTCAAAATCGTCAATGGTTTCCAATTTCAATTTTGCAGGATATTCATTATTCCAAAGTTCTCGTAAAACTTCTTTTTCTTCTAATGATAAAATATCTTTTAAAAAAAATCTCATATGTAAAAATTATAGGCTCTAGATTATTGAAATAATCAGGCATCTTGATTTTTAACCTTCCTTAGTTTTTAGCGGTTTTGTCATTCCGAGGAAAGAGGAATCTCCATAAGCAACTCTACAATCAAAAGAACCAATCTTTGTCGATTTTGTAACGGAGATTCCTCTTTCCTCGGAATGACAAACTATGTCGAAAATCTTTATCAATTTCAAATTCGTTTCACGTGGAACATTCAAATTAATTACTAACTATAATTTAACTTAACTGAATTAAAAAAAGTTTCACGTGGAACAATTTATAAAACAGCACCGGCCTTTGGTTTTCAGCATTCACTGAAAACTAAAAACTAAGAATGAAGACTTTTACCTTCCCATATAAATCAACAATACCGAAATATCACTTGGTGACACTCCGCTTATTCTTGAAGCCTGAGAAATTGTTACAGGACGAATCTTGTCCAATTTTTGTTTAGCTTCAATCGACATTGATTTAATTTTATTGTAATCGAAATTCTCCGGAATTTTCACTTCTTCTAAACGGGTTAGTTTATCAGCGTTATTTCTTTCCTTTTCTATATAACCGGAATATTTGACCTGGATTTCGGCTTGTTCCAAAATTTCCTGATCAACATCGTTGGCTTCTATATATGCTGCCACTTTCTCAAATTTCAACATATCCTCTAAATCAATTTGAGGACGAGAGAAAACTTTAAACATTTTATCCCCTTGCGTAATTGGAGCAGTTTCTTTCGCTTCCAAAATTGGATTGGTCTCTGCAACTGTAACACTCGTTTCTCTAAAGAAAGCAACCATCTTTTCTGATTCGTTTAATTTCTTTTCCATTCGACGTAAACGTGCTTCAGAAGCCAAACCAATTTCATGCGACATTGGTGTCAATCTAAAATCTGCATTATCCTGACGCAACAATGTTCTATATTCTGCTCTTGATGTAAACATACGGTAAGGCTCTTCTGTTCCTTTCGTAATCAAGTCGTCAATCAAAACACCAATATATGCTTCGTCACGTTTTAAAATTAATGGTGCTTTTTCATGTACTTTCAAATGCGCATTTATTCCTGCCATCAAACCTTGCGAAGCTGCTTCTTCATATCCTGTCGTTCCATTAATTTGTCCGGCAAAATACAAACCTTCAACTAACTTTGTTTCCAAAGTATGTTTCAATTGCGTTGGTGGAAAATAGTCATATTCGATTGCATACCCTGGACGAAAGAATTTCACATTCTCAAATCCAGCAACAGAACGCAACGCTTTAAACTGAATATCCTCCGGAAGCGAAGTCGAAAATCCGTTTACATAAACTTCACAAGTATTCCAACCTTCCGGTTCAACAAATAATTGATGACGTTCTTTATCAGCAAAACGATTAATCTTATCTTCTATCGAAGGACAATATCTCGGACCAAGACTTTTGATTCTTCCGTTGAACATTGGAGAACGATCAAAACCTTCTCTCAAAATATCATGAACATCCAATGACGTATACGTCATATAGCAAGATCTTTGGTTTGTTAACGGAACGGTTAAATCCGAATAAGAAAACTTATCCGGTTTTGCATCTCCCTTTTCTTCGTTCATTTTAGAATAATCCAAAGAGCGTCCATCAACTCGTGGTGGCGTTCCTGTTTTCATTCTTCCTGATTCAAATCCTGCTTTCACTAAATCTTCGGTAATTCCGGTTGCAGCACTTTCGCCTGCTCTTCCTCCACCGAATTGTTTTTCTCCAATATGAATCAAACCATTCAAAAAAGTTCCGTTTGTCAAAACAACCGACTTAGACCGAATCTCCACTCCTAACGAAGTTCTGATTCCTTTTATCTTTCCATTCTCGATAATCAAACCTTTTACCATCTCCTGGTAGAAATCCAAATTTGGAGTTCCCTCCAACATCATTCTCCATTCTTCAGCAAAACGCATTCGATCACTCTGAACTCTTGGTGACCACATTGCAGGTCCTTTTGATTTATTCAACATCTTAAATTGAATTGCCGTGCGATCGGAAACAATTCCCGAATATCCACCAAGAGCATCAATCTCACGTACAATTTGACCTTTTGCAATTCCTCCCATTGCAGGATTGCAAGACATCTGCGCAATGTTCTGCAGACTCATGGTAACCAATAAAGTTTTCGATCCAAGATTTGCGGCCGCTGCCGCGGCTTCAGATCCTGCATGACCTGCACCAACTACAATTACATCGTATTCTTCTAAAAACATTTTGTTTTATTATTCTCTGCAAACCGTTTAAGGCGGTTCTCAGAATTAACTTTATATTAATTTTGTTCCACGTGGAACGGCGCTAACGCGCAATATTAAAATTCAAACACAATTAAAAAATCACAATTTCAAATTCCAAATTCAATTCCAAATTCCAAATTCAATCTAAATACTAAAATCTGTTCCACGTGGAACAGATTAAAAACATACTTATCCAAGAATTCCTGATTAAACTTTTTTTTACATGTTCCACGTGAAACATTTATAATTCGCTCACAACTTAAAGTTTTGTTTTTTTGTTCCACGTGAAACATCCTACTTAGTAAATCTTAACTAAACTTTTAAATAAACGTTCCACGTGAAACATTAACTTGTCTAATATAAATTTACTTTAAAATGTTTCACGTGAAACATTGGGATTTGAAATTTTAAAAATTGAGGTTTACTACTGTTCCACGTGAAACATCGCTATCTTCTCATCTTCTTTAGAACGCATAAGTTCTGCGTCAGCATCACTTTTGTCTTTATATCCACAGTAATGTAATATACCATGAGCAAGAACACGTTTTAATTCTTCTTCAAAAGAAACATTAAAATCCTTTGCGTTATCTTTTACCCTTTCAACAGAAACAAAGATATCTCCGTTAAGTTCGTTACCAACGGTATAATCAAAACTGATAATATCTGTTAGTGTATCGTGATTTAGATATTCAACATTTATCTTATGAAGATATTCATCATCACAAAAAATGTAATTTATCTCTCCTTCATTTTTATTTTCAGAAACGATTACAGCACTTAACCATTCTGCAAAGGCTTGTTCGTTCTCTAAAGTAAATTCGGTTTCGTAATTAAAATTGATCATTTTGTATTAAAATATTCTTGAACCTTTTGATTAAAATTCGAGCGCAAAGGTAGTGATTGTCTGTTTAATATCTCTACACTGTTTAAATAATCCAATAACGAACTTGGCAGCGCATTTGTTTTATTCGTAAATTCAGCTTTATTCGTTTCAGATTGTCGCTTTGTATCCTGTCCTTGTTGCTGCACAGCATTATTTAATTTTAATAATTCTTGCTGAATATTTAGTATACGCTGCAAGTTCTCATTCTTAAAACCTTTATTCAAAAGTTGCTTTTCAGAAGCTTTCATTTGATCAATTACAGATCTTCCCTGAGAATCTAAACCTTGCTTGGCTAACTCCTTTTGCAATGCTTCACGAAGTTTAACTTGCTCTTTGTATATTTCCATAATTGCTTCAGCATCCCCTTCTCCATCATTTCCATCTTTACCTTCGTTACCTTTTCCTCCATTTTTATTTCCCTGACCGTCTTTTCCTTCTCCACTTTTACCTTGCCCCTCTTTTCCCTGACCTTGTTTTCCTTCTCCCGATTTTCCTTGTTGACCTTCTCCAGGTTTATCGCCGGGCTTCATTCCTGCTTTCATTTTATCAGCCAGTCCTTTTTGTTTCTGTATAATATCCGGCAATTGCATTCCCTGACCGTCACCCGGTTTTGGTTTTCCTGCTCCCGGTTTAGACATCGACATCTGCATGTTGTTTAATAAATCACTTAAAAAATCAGCTAATTTATTGGCAGATGAAACAGCATATTGCTGGTGCGAAACTCCTTTTGGAACCTGAACATCACTTAAAGTTTCGATAGCTTTATCAATATTGTATTGTACATTTCCTATTTCTTTAGTAACATCTTCTGCCACTTTTGGGTTACGTAAAGACAATGCAAACAAACTATCATCGACATGTTTGAACTGTTGTTTTAAATTCTGTTGAATTTTAATATTCTTGGTATAAGCCGAAGAACCTAGTTTCATAGATTTAAATTGTTTCATCACATCTTCTTCAGACAAAGAAAATGCTAGAAGATTATCCAGAACCTGACGAAGCATTGCCACATCTTCTTCTAGTTGTTCCTGCTCCCCACCTTCCATGCCAGCATCCATTTGTTCTGCCATACTCTTCATTTTCTTAGCAGCACTTTTTTGTTTTGGCTTAGCCGAAGAGGAATTCTTTTTACTTAATTCTTCAGAAGCTTTTTTTAAATCATCCTTAACATCTTTCTCTTTTGAAGGATCAGATGGGATATCCAAAGGAGATTTTAATGTCTTATTTTCTTCTTTCAGATCTTTTAGATCTTCCTGAATTTTATCAAATGCTTTATTGATATCTTCTTGTTTCTCCTGCGTATTTTCTTTTTCTTTATTAGAAAGTTGTTCTTGTTGGTCTGCTAACTTCTTTAATTTATCTGCAACTTGTTCTGCTTTTTTAGATACATAAAAACGTTTCGTCAGTTCTACCAACTGCTCCAGATTACGAGATTGATTTTTACTGATCTGTTTGAATTTTTCCATCTTGTCAAACAAATCTTCGCTATTCAATTTGTCGTTTAGGTTTTTTAATTCATCCATCAACTTCTGATTTTTTTCTAAATCTTTCTGTGCATTATCCAAACGTTTTTGCAAATCATCAGCTGTTTTATCTTTCTTTTCAGATTGAAATTTATCGAGATTCTTGTTCATTTTCTCTGCAAATTGTTTCATCATTTCGTCTTGTTGTTTCTGACGTTTGATAAAATCATTTACTTTTTGCTGATCTTTGAACTCTAAATTATCCTTTTCTTTTCCTGCTTTTTGAATCTTATCCATTTCAGAAAATTGCTTGGTTTGATTCTTCAAAGACTTTTCAAGACTATTTATATTTTCATTTTGCTGTTGTAATTCCATATCATGAATCTCATCTGTAGTAGAAACACGATCAGAAAAAACAGAAGACTTTGTACTCTTGAAACCATGTGGTGCGTCATTATCAAAAACTTCAAAATAGTATTCATAAGATACTCCTTCCTGCACAGCAAGATTACTTGGGAAGTTAAAAACAAACTGATCGAATACTCCGGACTTTACTGGTATTGTTCCACGCTTGGCAGTATTGGGTTTGTTGCGTTCGTAATAAACCACCTGAAGTTTAGACAAACCATAGTCATCCCCTAACCTACCTAAAACATAATTTTTATCCAGCTTTAAACTATCTGGTGCAGGACTAACTGTGATAGTTGGATGCTGATCTTTGATAACAGACAGCTGATAATCTAGTTTTTCGTAGTTTTTGACCTTATTATTAGAGGTAAGAATTTGATATTCTGTATTTTGACTGATATTTTTAGCCAATTTAAACTCATTTTCAGCCTTATTGAACCTGAAAGTCGAATTATCATCTTTCCAAACAATTTCCTGAGTCGATTGTGTATTCATTTTCCAGGTCACTAAAGTTCCTTCTGGTACGATTGCGTTTCCTGTTCCCTGAATTGTTTCAGATTTTTTCTTTAGATAAGATGGAAAATTCAATACCATTTCGAAGTTGGCAATCGAAGGAACAGTGATTACTTTCAACTCATATTCTTCTGATGAAACAGAATTTCCTTTAAAAGAAAATTGAACATTTGATACTGGCTTTTCAATTTTGAATTCGAACTTTCCTGGTTGAGAGGATTCCATAAAATAACTTTCGTTACCAATATGGATCATGACATTTTCAGGAACAATATTTCCAACTGATTCCATTTTGATAACGAAATCTTTGTTTTGTTCTGTTTGTAAATTTTGATTCAGTATTACAAATTTGAAAGGTGCCGGTGGTAAAAAAGTAGCATTAAAGTGCACTACTCTATTTAAACTTTGAGAAATAATATTGCTGTTTCCTGAAATATAAAACACAGCAAAAAGCAAAATTGGAATTATAGCCAATGGCAAATACTTCTTATTCGTTTTAAAATTAATAGCATTCTCAAACGGAATTGGCTGCAATGAATTTGCTTTTTGTTCTATCGAAGCCAACATTAACTCTGAACTTTCTGTTGAATTCTCAGACGCTGACAATTGCAAAAAGTTAGTCAGCTTATCACTTACTTCTGTAAAATGATTTCCAATAATAGTCGATGCCTGATTATAATCGATTCCTTTTTGAAGTTTGAACAACTTAAAAATCGGAAATAAAATAAATCGAAATAAAAGAAACACTTCTACCGCTATAAATGCCCAGAATAATAATGTTCTTCCTAGTGGCTTTAACCAAAGAAAATACTCAATAAAGAGCGTGAACAAAAAATACAATAATCCGAAACCTATAAAAAGAAGTCCTCCTTTTATTAATTCATTCGTATAATATTTCTTTATAAATGCCTCTAGCTTTTGGTATATAGCAGATGTTGTTTTCAAAGTGTATCTGTTTTATTTATAACCTATAAAAGTAGTAATTATAACAATAAGTCTGAAAGTCAAAAGTCGAAAGTCAAAAGTTATCTTCTTAACTTAAAAGCTTTCAGACTTTCGACTTATGACTTTTGACTAATATTGTATCTTTGCATCAAAATTTAAACAAATGTCAAAGCAAGTTCGTGTGCGTTTTGCACCAAGTCCAACAGGACCTTTACATATTGGCGGAGTTCGTACTGCCCTATTTAATTATTTATTTGCCAAAAAAAATAATGGTGTTTTTTATTTAAGAATTGAAGATACAGATCAGACTCGTTTTGTTCCTGGTGCCGAAGCTTATATTATGGAAGCATTAGAATGGTTAGGAATTTCGCCTGAAGAAACCGTTGGGAAAAATGAAAAATTTGGTCCGTACAGACAAAGTGATCGTAAGGAATTGTACCAAACTTATGCTGATCAGCTGATCAAATCTGGTTGGGCCTATTATGCTTTTGATACTCCGGAAGCTTTGGATGCTTTGAGAAAAGAACAAGAAGCAGAAGGAAAAACATTTATTTATAATCATACGATCCGCGAAAAGTTAGATACATCTCTTGCAATTTCTGAAGAAGAAGTAGCTAAAAGAATTGCAAACGGAGAACATTATGTAATTCGTTTTAAAACTCCGGTTGATGAAACTTTACACTTAAAAGATATTATTCGTGGTGATGTAAAATTTGAAACCAGTTTACTTGATGACAAAGTATTGTTTAAAAGTGACGGAATGCCAACGTATCATTTAGCGAATATTGTTGATGATCATTTGATGGAAACTTCACATGTAATTCGTGGTGAAGAATGGTTGCCATCTATGCCGCTTCACGTTTTATTATACAGAGCTTTTGGTTGGGATGCTCCGGAATTTGCACATTTACCTTTGATTTTAAAACCAGATATAAAAACGTTTTTAACGAATAAGAAAGATCCTAATCAAATTGATTCTTTTGTAAAAATGTATGCAAAGGATTTTTTAGAAAAAAATATTTTTTCAGAAATAGAAACAGAAGAAAAAGTTAAGTTCTATTTAGAAAAAGTAGTTGATTCTCCAAAAATTCTAAATTTAGATAAGGACAATGATTCAATTCTTGAAAAAGAATTAAAAACATTTATTAAGAAATCATTATTTGGAAAGTTAAGTAAAAGAGATGGTGACCGTTTAGGCTTTCCTGTTTTTCCTATTGAATGGAAAGATTTAATTTCAAATAATTATTCAAAAGGATATAAAGAATCTGGTTTTTATCCAGAAACAGTCATTAATTTTTTAGCTTTATTAGGTTGGAATGACGGAACGGAACAAGAAATTTTTTCTTTAGAAGAATTAATAGAAAAATTTGATTTAAAAAGAGTTCATAAAGCTGGAGCTAAATTTGATCCAGAAAAAAACAAATGGTTTAATCATCAATATTTAATTAAACAAAACGATGAAGACTTAGCAAAGTTGTTTGAAAAAGTTCTAAATCAAAAGCAAACAATGTTCACCGGTAATGGAATAATGACTTTTTTTAGTCCTAAAAAATTAGTACATATAGTTTCTTCTATTAAAGAACGAGCTAATTTTGTTTCTGAATTTTGGGATTTAGCTGACTTCTTCTTTATTCGTCCTGAATGTTTTGATGAAAAAGCAAGCAAAAACTGGAAGGAAGAAACACCAGCTTTAATGCAGGAATTGATTTCGGTTCTTGAAAATATCGATGATTTTACTTCTGCAAATATTGAAACTATCGTAAAAGATTGGTTAACGAAAAACGAAATTGGAATGGGTAAAGTGATGCAGCCTTTCCGTTTAAGTTTGGTTGGAGCACTTAAAGGTCCTCACCTATTTGACATTGTTGAAATCATCGGAAAAGAAGAAACTATCGCGAGAATCCAGAAAGCAATTTCAACATTATAATTTAACCATTAAGAGGTTAAGAAAAATTAAGCTAAGTTTTATGAACTTACTATCTTAATGGTAAAAATAAAAAAACTTCATTTTAAAGTAAACGCTAAGAACATTGATAAAATGAACTTAGCGTTTTTTTACGCTTAAAAAAATTGAATTTGGCAGATTATTCGTAATTTACCCGATCATAAAAACTAAATCAATATCATTATGGGTACAGCATTTATTATCATTTTAGTCTTCGGATTTTTTATTTTAATGTCTTCCTTTTTTACTGTCAAACAACAATCATCAGTAATTATAGAAAGATTTGGAAAATTTCACAGCGTAAGAAATTCAGGATTACAACTTAAAATTCCAATAGTTGACAGATTGGCCGGACGTGTAAATCTAAAAATTCAACAGCTTGATGTTATCATCGAAACCAAAACCAAAGACAACGTTTTTATCAAAATGAAAGTTTCGGTTCAGTTTAAAGTGATTCAGGAAAAAGTATACGATGCTTTTTATAAATTAGAATATCCGCACGATCAGATTACCGCTTATGTTTTTGATGTCGTTCGTGCCGAAGTTCCGAAACTAAAACTGGATGATGTTTTTGAAAGAAAAGATGATATCGCCATTGCAGTAAAAAGAGAATTGAACGAAGCCATGACTACTTACGGATATGATATTATCAATACTTTGGTAACTGATATTGATCCGGACATTCAGGTAAAAAATGCCATGAACAGAATCAACGCTGCCGACAGGGAAAAAACAGCTGCTGAATTTGAAGCTGAAAGTTCAAGAATCAGAATTGTTGCAAAAGCAAAAGCTGAGGCAGAAAGTAAACGTTTGCAAGGACAAGGTATTGCAGATCAACGTCGTGAAATTGCAAGGGGTCTTGTAGAAAGTGTTGAAGTTTTGAACAATGTTGGGATAAATTCTCAGGAAGCGTCTGCACTAATCGTAGTTACTCAACATTACGATACACTTCAAGCAATTGGTGCCGATGCCAATTCGAACTTAATTTTGTTACCAAATTCACCACAAGCCGGAAGTGATATGCTAAATAATATGGTGGCATCGTTTACAGCATCGAATCAGGTTGGTGAAATGATGAAGAAAAACAATAAGAAAATAGAGAAGAAACCAAAACCAATTGAACCTCAATCTGGTTATGAAGATGACATTCTCCCGGAAACAAAATAATAACACAAAATAAAAAAGAGGCTATTTGCCTCTTTTTTTATTGATAAACCAGTTGATAATATACGGTAAAATTGATTGTAAAATCTGCGGATATGATCTGGTAAAATATTCTTTATAAGAAGAAAAAACGCCACCAACAATACTTTGCGGCGTAATAGATTCCTTAGTTTTTTGAAAACTTAAAACCAGTTTCTGATAATTAATCTCTTTCTCAAGTTTCAAAATTTCTAAATCTCTTTCAATCTCGGCGTATGATGAGTATTTTTTAGTTTCCATAATTAGTCATTAAAAAAGATTTCTGAAAATTTCTCCAATATCGGGCCTTCTACAAACTTGTCTTTCAGGAAGAAAAGTAAAATTGTAAAGATCAAATAGATCCCTCCTACTGCTAAAAAACCAAGTGCATTACTTTCAAATAAAGATCCAAAAGCATAAGCTGCAGCAAAAGATCCAAAAATCATCACCATACTAAAACATAATAAAATCAAAGTAAACTTTAAAATCAAAGTTGTTGATTTCATGGCCACCTTAAAGCCCCAAAGTTTATAATAAGATAAATGACTTTCCAGATAAACTTTAGCCTGATCCTGAATATTCTCGGTATTTTCTTTTAATTCTTCAAATGCCATAATTGTAATTTTAATTAAAAAAAAGAAGCACAAAACTCATGACTTAACAATTGTATTTCGATTATTATAAATTAAAATAATCTAAAAACCATTATCAAAATCACATTAAGCTTTGTGCTTCCTGGATTATTATTTTTGAAGTTTAGCGTTTTGAGCTTTTAAATCCGCTAATTTAGATTCCAAAAAACCAATTACTTCTTCCGTTTTATAACTCATGTTCGAAAGTAATTCTCCATAAGTTCCGTCTAAATTTTCTTTTGCTTTTGTAAATTTTTCACGTAGAACTTCAGAACTTGCTGAAAGTGAATCTTGCAAATTGTGCTTTGCATCATCTAAACCTTCCTTAAGTTTAGCACGGGTTTTTGATCCTTTATCCGGAGCAAATAAAATTCCGATTGCTGCTCCTACTGCAGCACCAGCTAAAATTGCTGCAACTGTATTTACGTTTTTTGACATAATATTAAAATTTAAATGATTACTAAAGGTACTGTTTTTTTGAATTATAAATTATTGCTTCATTGTAATTTAATAAAAATTAATAATAAATTTAATACACATAAGCAACAGCCTCATATTTTCCATCTGCTTTTTCAACAATACTCACGAACGGATATCCATTTGAAGCCGATTGTGTTTTGATTCTCATAGCAGTCTGGTTTTTATTAGCAATTGGCGGTTCTCCTTTTGTCTTTGTCGAGACTCCTGAAAAATTGGCCACCTGTTTTAAACCTATTGTCTTGTCCTGAGATAAAACAGTTACGAATTTATAATCTGATTTTGAATCTACGATAACTTTATCAGAGACTTTCTGAGTTTGATTCGATTGTTTATTGGTAATTTTTGAAACTGCATATTTGCTAATTTTATTTTCTTCGGCACTTCCGTTCAAAGAATAATAGACCAGATCATTTTCTAGTTTTATAAAATTAACATCCAGTTCTTCACCATTGTGTTTTGTAATCTGGTGTGTTTGAGAAATTGCAATATTTGCAAATAAAATAGATAGCGTAAAAAATAGAATTTTCATAATATTAAAATTTAAGGATTAAAATTGTTTTCGCCAAGCAAAGGCAAAATTTCAAATAAGCCATAAAATTAATTTTATGAAATTTTTAAATTATGAACTACCCTCTGAAAAATACTTTTACGCTAGAAGTATTATCAAAATACAATCACAATTACAATCGACCATAAAACCAATCTTTAGAATTCAGATTTAGAATTGACTCTAAAATCAAAAATTATGCATTTTTAAATTTTAGAAAACTCAGATTCGATTCTTAAGTGAAATTCGAAATTTGACACTTTAGATTTGACCTTTGGATAAAAATACCAACTTTATAAACAATTGTATGTTAACAACGCGTTAAACTAAGAAAAATGAGGTCTAAAACTTAAATAAAGCCCTAAAATAAACAATAATTCAAAAGATGATTAATGACATGAAAGAAAGAAAAAAATAGCTTAAAATTAATTTATTAAAGTCATTTTCAATTAAATAAATCTATAAATTTAATAATAATAATAGTTTTTATTAATAATAAACAAAAACATAAAAAACGAAATATATAATCAATTAAGTTGATGATTCTAAAATGAGAACAATTTTAAAATTTGAATAAATAAGCAATTAGGTTAAAAAACGATCTGCGTCTAACGTTATAAACAATTCTATGTTAACAACCCGAAAAACAAGAAAAAAAGAGGTGTAAAATCAAAATAAAGCTTTCTGTTTAATGATTTTATAAAAGATGATTTAATGAGATGGAAGATTTAAAAAACTAGCTTAAAATTAATTTATGAAAGCTGTTTTTATTTTAAAAAAACTATAAAATAATAAATTTTAATAGAAAAAATAAATAATAAAAAAAGCGCTTATAAAAAGCGCTTTTTAATAGATTATAATGATATTATTTTTTTACCATCTCGGCAAGAATTTCATTTTCCCTGTCCGAAGCATTTTTTGGTGGATTTGAATATAATTTCAAAATATCATCTTCATACTGATTTTTCAAACTTAAATCTTCAATATCTCTTAAATTCAAAAGTGCTTTTGATCGAACATAAGTAGATTCACTTCGAAGCGACATAGTATATAATTTTTTAATATCCTCTTCTTCAAAATCTGTAGATTTCCAGTTCGAATATTTCAAAATAAACTGAGCAAACAACAATGAACCTTTATTATTGTTGATATTCTTCTTTAATGAATTTTGTAATAAAGAAAAACTAGACACATTCTTGATGCTCTCCCCTATTGCACTTTCGATTGCAATACGTTCCGGTTTAGTTTCAACTTTAAAATATTTATTAATATCTTTTAAAGAATTATTGATGCTGTTTTCTTCTTTTTTACCCTTTTCTTCCCAGGCATCTTTTAGTCCAACAGTTTTGTTAAATACTAATTTTGAAGGAGTTGAATCTTTATCAACAGTAAAATAACCCAAACGTTGAAACTGAAATTTATCTTCATTCTGAGCAGTTGATAAACTTGGTTCTACAAATCCTGTGATAACTTCTAATGATTTTGGATTAACAAAATCTAAGAAATTTTTGTCTTTATAACTGTCCGGAGCTTCATCTGTAAACAAACGATCGTACATACGAACTTCTGCTTCAACAGCATGTGCGATAGAAACCCAATGCAATGTTCCGGATACTTTTCTTTGGCTTGCTTCTGTTCCGCTTCCGCTCAAAGAATCAGTATCATAAGATACATGAATCTCAGTAATATTTCCATTCGCATCTTTTATAACGCTTTCTCCTTTAATGATATAAGCATTTTTAAGACGTACTTCTTTTCCTAAAGTCAAACGGAAAAACTTAGCCGGAGCTTCTTCAAGAAAATCTTCTCTTTCGATATATAATTCACGCGAAAAAGGTACTTTTCTGAAACCTGCATTGTCATCTTCCTGATTATTTTCGGCTTCTAACCACTCCTCTTTTCCTTCAGGATAATTGGTAATAACCAACTTTACAGGGTCTAAAACAGCCATCACACGAGGTGCAATTTTGTTCAAATCTTCACGAATACAAAACTCTAAAACCGATACATTGATTAAATTATCGCGTTTTGCAATTCCGGTTGTATTGGCAAAATTACGTAATGAAGCAGCTGTATAACCACGCCTTCTTAACCCCGAAATAGTGGACATTCTAGGATCATCCCAACCGTTAACATGCTTTTCTTTAACTAGTTGCTGTAATTTTCTTTTACTAACAACAGTATGTGATAAGTTACGTCTTGCAAATTCTCTTTGCTTCGGACGTAGTTTGTTTTCTTCTAAAATCTGATCTAAAAACCAATCGTATAATTCACGGTGAGGCAAGAATTCAAGTGTACAGAATGAATGTGAAATTCCTTCCAGATAATCACTTTGTCCATGCGCCCAATCATACATTGGATAAATTTTCCAGTTATCACCGGTTCTATGATGATGTTTGTGTAAAATCCTGTACATGATAGGATCACGCATCAACATATTAGTTGATTTCATGTCTATTTTTGCACGAAGAATATGTGTTCCAGCTTCGAATTCACCGTTTTTCATTCTCTCGAATAAACCTAAATTCTCTTCAACAGAACGGTTTCTATACGGACTATCTGTTCCAATTGTAGACGGAGTTCCTTTTTGAATGGCCATATCTTCAGAAGACTGACTATCAACATAGGCTTTATCTTTTTTAATTAATAAAACTGCCCAATCATACAATTGTTGAAAATAATCTGAAGCATAACGCTCTTCTGCCCAGGTATATCCTAACCATTCTACATCTTTTTTAATAGCGTCAACAAATTCCTGCTCTTCTTTTTCAGGGTTTGTATCATCAAAACGTAAATTCACAGGAGATTGATAATCAATTCCTAAACCAAAATTTAATGCAATAGAACTTGCATGACCAATGTGTAAATAACCATTTGGTTCTGGTGGAAAACGAAAATGAAGCTTACTTTGCGAAAGACCTGATTTAAGATCTTCTTCTATGATTTGTTCAATAAAATTGAGTGATTTCTCTTCTGATGCCATTATTTTATAGTAATTTTAGCAAAGATAAAAAAGTTTATAGTTTATAGTTTATGGTTTATGGTTTTCTTTGGAAACTTGTCAGTAAATCTGCAACTTAGAACTTGAAACTAAATTTATTATTACTTTTGTATAAATATTGAAGTTATGAGACAATTAACTGTTACAATTCCAGACGATTTTTACGAAACTTTTATTAGTTTTTTTAAACATGTTCCTGAAGTTTCGATAAATGAAACTCAAGAGAATGAAATTCCGCTTTGGCAACAAGAAATGGTTTTAGATCGCATTAAAAATGCAAAGCCAGAAGATTATATTAGTTGGGAGGAATCTAAAAAAAGACTCAACGCTAAATGGAATAAATAAAATGTATGAAATAATTGTTCTCCTAAGAGCTGATTTAGAAGTAGATGAAATTGCTGAATATTATGAATCTTTATCCAATGGTTTAGGAACAAAGTTCTTCAATGAATATCAAGATTATGTAGAAACATTAAAGACTTTTCCTTTTTTTGAAGAAAAATATAATATTGTTCGCATATTACCCCTGAAAAAATTTCCTTACAAAATTCATTTTACAGTAGATGAAAACGAAAAATTAGTTTCAATCCAAGCTGTAACATGCAATTATCAAGATCCAAACATTACAAGAATAAAATTATAAAAATGGGAGTTATAAAATTAAAAAACATTCGTACTTTTTCGTATCACGGATGTATGATTGAAGAAGGAAAAATAGGATCTGACTACACTGTTGATCTGAAAATTAAAACCAATTTGCAAAAATCTGCTAACACAGATCATCTTGCTGACACGGTTGATTATGTACATTTGAACAAAATTGTGACTGAAGAAATGGCCATTCGTTCGCATTTATTAGAGCATGTAGCCAAAAGAATCAATATTAGAGTACTTGCTGAAATAGAAACTGCAGAAAAAACTACAGTTTGGGTTTCTAAAATAAATCCTCCTATTGGTGGTGATGTTGAATCAGTTACTATAAAAATGACGGAAATTAGAAAGTAATTCTTTCCATAAAAAAAGTAATTTTTTTAAAATACTTCATTTTAAACTTTTGAAATTTAAAGATTTTAGTTACTTTTGCCATCCGTTCAACTACGGCGTCGTGGCCGAGCGGCTAGGCTGGGCTCTGCAAAAGCTCCTACTCCGGTTCGAATCCGGACGATGCCTCTAAAACCTCTAAAGAAATTTAGAGGTTTTTTTATGGTTAATTTTTAGAAAAAATTAGATAAAGATTTACGTTCGAATCCGGACGATGCCTATAAAACCTTCAAGGAAACTTGGAGATTTTTTTTATGGTTAATTTTTAGAAAAAATTAGATAAAGATTACGTTCGAATCCGGACGATGCCCCTAAAACCTTCAAGGAAACTTGGAGATTTTTTTTATGGTTAATTTTTAGAAAAAATTAGATAAAGATTACGTTCGAATCCGGACGATGCCTATAAAACCTTCAAGGAAACTTGGAGGTTTTTCTATGGTTAATTTTTAGAAAAAATTAGATAAAGATTTACATTCGAATAATTTATTTAATTCGACTTTTTCACAATTTTGTCATTTCGAGGAACGAGAAATCTCCACAAGAAACTCTACAAAGATTGGCGATTTTGTTTGCGGAGTTTATAGTGCGATTTCTCCTTATGTCGAAATGACAAACTGAGTGTTTAGTGTCTATAAACAATAGAATTCAGTACAATCTTGTGATTTCTCATTACTTCGAAATCACAACTTGATCCAAATAACTTGATGTATAACTAAACTTTGACAAGGTTCTATGAGAGTTATACACACAAAAAAACCTCTGAAATTCAGAGGCTTAATTTTTATTTTTAGAGTTATTAACAACTACTTTTCAATCTTCTCAAAAGCGTGTTTTACCATTTCTTTTTCTTTTGGAAACCATCCCTGAATCATTAAGACAAATCCAAAAACCATCAAAACAATACTAATCGCTTTTTTAATTTTTAAAATATTTGTTGGTGTCATTTTAGTTTTTAACTGCTTAGCTAATAATATTTTAAGACAATCAACTAATAAATAAGTGATGATTACAGAAGTAAAGAAAGTAAACATTCTTGAATTTTGCATTTCTAATTTTGGTCCTACAGAAATGATCACTGCTAACCAAAAACCAAGTACACCAATGTTGATAACGTTTAGTAAAAAGCCTTTTACAAACAAACTTCCATAGTTTCTTTTGATAATATCACGATCTATTTCTTCATCATCAATTTTTTCTTCGTTTCTTAATCTAATGAAAGAAATTATTCCATAAGCAAGCATGATAATTCCACCAAAAATAAAAAGCGCCGGTTTATCTTTTAAGCTCTGAATTAATCTGTAACTTCCTAAATAAGCGATTGCTATAAAAAAAATATCACCTAATACTACGCCAAGATCAAAAACTATTGCAGCTCTGAATCCTTTTGTAATACTGGTTTCTAGTAGTATAAAAAATACCGGACCTACCATAAAACTTAAAAAAAGTCCCCATGGCAGTCCAGCCAAAATATCATTTATCATTCAAAATACGATTTCTTATTTTACCTCTTCTATTTTACCTCCAAAAACCGTTTTCTGATTAATTTGTTTCGGTTTACCATAAATGTAAATAGAGCCTCCTGCGCTTACTTTTGCATCAACTAAGGTCGAAGCATTCACATCTGCTTTTCCTCCCGCAGAAACGCTTACTTTAGTCTGAGACGTGGCTAATTTACTTCCAAGGAAATATCCTCCAGCTCCTAAACTTGCATCAAGGTTATCTGCTTTACCTGTTGCAGTAATTTCTCCACCGGAAACTGAACTTACTTTAAGTTTATCAACATCTAAATCTACATTGATTTTAGCACCTTCCTGAGCACTTACTTTAAACGAAGTGGCTTTTATTGTTCCGTCGTTTGTTACAGCTGCACCTTCATTAACATCAATCAATTCTATATGTTTGTAATACAAAGTTACCTGAAGATCATTTCCTGATAAAAGTTTAGGAAAAGGCATTCTTAATTTTAATATTCCATTTTTGTTTACAGCTTCCAGTTCTGCTTCTCTTGTTCCTTTTATAACAATTTTATTTTCTGATGACTGAACCAATTTTACACTTAGTTTATCAAACACTTTTACAGTATCAAAATCACCTAATTCTTTGGTAACCTGACCAAAAGACATTTGAACAAATAAAATTGCCGCTCCTATAATTAACTTTTTCATACTTTTATTTTTTAAATTAAACCTCTATTCTGCTCTTCTCAAAAAATGAAAATCCAGTTGTTTTTTAACTAAATCGGCATTTTTAACCTTTACATATATTTCATCCCCAAGTTGTAAAATACTATTAGAAGTTGCTCCAACCAATGCATATTGCTTTTCATCGAAAGTATAATAATCATCTTTTATTTCTCTGATTCTTACCATTCCCTCGCATTTGTTCGAAACAATTTCAACATAAATTCCCCATTCTGTAACTCCTGAAATAACTCCCAAAAATTCTTCGTCCTGATGATCCTGCATGTATTTAACCTGCATGTATTTGATACTATCACGTTCAGCATTAGTCGCTAAACTTTCCATATTCGAACAATGCAGACACTTTGTTTCGTAAACTTCTTCGTCTACAGAAGCGCCATTATCCAGATAATATTGCAGCAAACGGTGTACCATAACGTCAGGATAACGACGAATTGGCGAAGTAAAATGACTGTAATAATCAAAAGCCAATCCGTAATGACCTATGTTTTCTGTAGAATATTTGGCCTTGCTCATACTTCTAATAGCAAGAGTATCAATTAAATTTTGTTCTTTTTTACCGTTTACTTCTTCCATCAATGCATTCAATGATTTCGAAATATCGCCTTTGTTACGGAAATCTATTTTGTAACCAAATTTAGCAATTACGGTTTGCATTGCAATAAGTTTGTCTTCATTTGGTTCATCATGAATTCTGTAAACAAACGTTTTCTTTTGTTTTCCGATATATTCTGCCACTTTTCTATTGGCTAAAAGCATGAATTCTTCGATTAGATGATTTGCATCTTTAGAAACTTTGAAGTAAACTCCTTCTGGTTCTCCTTCAGCATCTAAGTTGAATTTTACTTCGACCTTATCAAAAGAAATAGCACCATTCTGCATTCTTTTCTTTCTCAAAATCTTAGCTAATTCATCTAGTTTTAAAGTTGCCTGAGTAATTTCATCTGAAACTGTATAGGATTCTCCTGTAATCGAAATATCAACCGGAATCGTACTATCTTTTGTTTCAATGATATATTGCGCTTCTTCATAAGCAAAACGCTGATCTGAATAAATTACTGTTCTTCCAAACCATTGGTTAATAACTTGGGCAGTCGGAGAAACTTCGAATATTGCTGAGAAAGTATATTTCTCTTCATTCGGACGTAATGAACACGCAAAATTGGATAAAACTTCAGGAAGCATTGGTACTACTCTATCGACCAAATAAACTGAAGTGGCACGTTGATATGCTTCATCATCCAGGATTGTTCCTTCTTCAAGATAATACGAAACATCGGCAATGTGAATACCAATTTCGTAGTTTCCATTCTCCAACTTTTTGAAAGACAAGGCATCATCAAAATCTTTGGCATCTTTTGGATCTATCGTAAACGTAAGTGTATCACGCATATCACGACGTTTTGCTATTTCAGATTCCTGAATAGAGGTATCTATTTTTTGTGCATAAACCTCTACTTCTACCGGAAAATCTGATGGTAAACCGTATTCAGCCAGAATAGCATGAATCTCAGTATTGTGTTCTCCCGGTTTTCCTAAAACTCTGATCACAGATCCAAACGGACTATCAGCTCTTTTTGGCCAGTCTTCAATCGTAACTAAAACAACATCACCATTTTCTGCTTCTCCAATTTTATCCTTTGGAATAAAAATATCAGTATACATTTTAGGATTTGCCGTAGATACAAAAGCAAAATTGGCCTGAATATCTATCACTCCTACAAATTCTGTTTTATTTCTTTCTACAACTTCAATTACTTCACCTTCAGGTCTTTTACCTTTTCTTCGGTTATAAACATAAACTTTTACTTTGTCTTTGTCCAGAGCACGATTCAAATTGTTGGTTGGGATAAAAACATCTTCGCTAAAATCAGGACAAATAAAATACGCCGTTTTTCTGCTCGTCATATCAATTGTTCCTTCGTAATAATCCTGGCTCTCTGCTTTTACTAAATATTTGCCAGGTTCAGATTCTATAATTTTCTTTGAAGCAGCCAGAATTTTTAAATCTTTTATAATCTGGTTTCTGCTTTTGGTATCATCAAGTTCGAGCTTTGCTCCTATCTGTTTGTAATTAAATGCTTTATTAGGACTTTGCGATAAAATTTTTATTATTTTACTAGAGAAATCTTTCTCATTTTTTATCGGCTTTCTAATTTTCTTACTCATATATCTTTTCTTAAAAAGTTAAAATTACAAATAAGATATCAGATTATAGATTTTAACAAATAAATTATTAAAAATATAACTTTCGTATCTTTACAAAAAGACGCTTTATGGAAAGCTTTAAAACCATTGCAATATTCAATTATCAGCACGAAACAGTCGTTCTAAAGCACTTATTAGAACAGGAACAGATTCCGTATTACTTTGAGAACGAAATGACCTTATCTGTCGTGCCAATGTACACCACAGCTCTGGGCGGAATCAAACTTAAAGTTCATCCCAACGATTTCGACGAAGTTCAGCAAATTCTGGACAATCTTAATAGCCCACTTAAAATTGTTTAAACTCATCCGTTTTTTCAATTTCAAGAAAAATTTTTCTTTTTAAACTTTCAAAGTTGTCAACATATATTAAATACAACAAAAAGAAAAATTTAAATTAAATTAATTTTTGTTTGTTATTATAGCTTGTTAATATGTGCCATAAATTTATTTTTAAATGCATTGAAATGAAGTTTCTCTTAGTTATCTTGAGTTATCAACATACTTATATTTTCTTAAAGGATTAATTTTTAAGCCTTTTTGTATTTTAATTAACAACGGTTGACAACCCAAAATAGATTCGTTTTGTAGATAAGTTCATATGTTGATATTTGTTGAAAATGGCATTTTTGATATTGATAACTTTTCTAAAAATTCATGAAACTTTATTAGGTTATTTCATTCCGGTTTTGGATTAAGTTTTTTTTCGACACAACCAAAAAAAACTTCTAATTTTCTATCCGAACTTATTAACAAATAATGTTAACTTAAAGTTAACTGAATATCAACTAATTAGGTTTTGCTATTAACATTATAAAAAATTAACAAAATCTATGTTTATTTCTTATTGATTTTCAGCTTCTTATATAGATACTAAAATTGTTAATAACGTTAACGTAATGATATAATGATAGTTATGTATTCACGTTTTTTTGCAACTCCCGATAGCTATCGGGATCACGAATGAACACGAATTATTTTTTGATTTTCAAAACTATACTTTTAAAGTTACAATGAAATAAATTAATGAAAATTAATGAAATTCGTGGCGAACATTTATTAATTGAGTAAATTTGCACCACACAACTTAATAGTATTAAAAAATGAAAATTTCGATAGGAAACGACCACGCAGGACCAGATTACAAAAAAGCAATCGTTGCAATGCTTAAAGCAAAAGGATATGAAGTAACTAATTATGGTACAGATTCTGAGGATTCTGTTGATTATCCTGATTTTGGTCACCCGGTTGCGAATGATGTATCTGAAGGAAAAGCTGATTTTGGAATTGTGATCTGCGGAAGCGGAAACGGAATTGCCATGACGGTTAATAAACATCCTAAAGTAAGAGCTGGTTTATGCTGGACTAAAGAAATTGCTTATTTAACACGTTTACATAATGATGCTAATATTGTGAGTATTCCGGCGCGTTTTACGTCGATCCCACAAGCGGTAGAAATTGTTGAAACATTCTTAACAACTGATTTTGAAGGTGGAAGACACCAAAACAGAGTGAATAAAATTGCCTGTCAATAAGTCAAAAAAAATCGCGGTGCTTCGCACCAATACAATATAAACACACCGGGCGGATTTTATAATTCATCCGGTTTTTTATTTTATTTAATAACTTTTAAATTAATTTGTTATGGTTTATTTTTAAGGTTGTTAACATTGTTAATAACTAGATTTTATCAGTTAGATTTAGATAAATGAATGCAATTTGAAGTATAAAAATTACTGCAAACTTTATAATAAAAGAGGATTTACTCGTTTTATGTCTAAAAAGTAACATTGCTAATAATAACCCAATTGATCCTCCAAATAAAGCGATTGCAAACAGCGTATTTTCAGGAATTCTGCGCTTATGTTTGACGGCCAAAAGTTTATCGTAACCGGCTAAAATAAATTCAATACTATTTACAACAAAAAAATACAGTAATAAAACTTCCATTGGCTAAAAAATATAAACAAAGATATTATTTTAGCCAAGTGATTAATTAATCTGTTATTGTTTTAAGAACAGATTATCTCAATTTTTTAATCAAGAAATTATTTCTTAAAACTATGACTAATATTCAATTCATTGCCAAGACTGTTCAGACAGCAGCGATTAACATTCAAAACACCGTTAAATTATTAGAAGAAGATTGTACGATTCCGTTTATTTCGCGTTATCGAAAAGATACAACCGGAAATCTGGATGAAGTTGTTATTGAGCAAATTGCAAAACTTCAAAAGGATTACGATACAATTGTAAAACGTAAAGAAGCGGTTCTAAAGTCGATTGAAGAACAAAAATCGCTTACACCTGAATTGAAGCAGAAAATTGAGCAAAGTTTTGATTTACAAGAAATAGAGGATTTTTACCTTCCGTACAAAAAGAAGAAAAAAACAAAGGCAGATGTTGCACGCGAATTTGGTTTAGAACCTTTGGCAAAAATCATCATTTCTGAAAATGATGTTGATATCGATTTTATTTCGACGCAATATCTTAATGAAAATGTGATCAACGAAGAAGCTGCCATGCAAGGCGCAAGAGATATTGTAGCCGAATGGATCAATGAGAATATTTATGTTCGTAAACAATTACGAAGATTGTTTCAGCGTAAAGCAACAATAGGAACTAAAGTGGTAAAAAAGAAAAGCGAAGAAGAAGGAGCACAAAAATTCAGTCAGTATTTTGATTGGGAAGAACCTTTGACCAAAGCGCCTTCACACCGTTTATTAGCTATGCTTCGTGCTGAAAATGAAGGATATGTAAAACTAAAAATTGATGTTGATATTGACGATGCTTACGATGTTATCGACGAAATTATCATCAAAAAACAAAACAGCACAACGGCACATTTGCAATTAGCGATAGAAGATAGTTACAAACGATTATTGAATCCGGCAATTGGAAACGAAACGCTGCAAGAAGCAAAAGCAAAAGCCGATGCCAATTCTATTCAGGTTTTTGCTAACAATTTAGGACAGTTGTTATTAGCGCCACCTTTGGGCGAAAAACGTATTCTGGCAATTGATCCGGGATTTAGAAGTGGGTGTAAAGTGGTTTGTCTGGACGAAAAAGGGGATTTGCTATACAGCGAAACGATTTATCCACATGCGCCTCAAAACGAAGAAGCCATGGCAATCAAGAAGATTCGTTCGATGGTAAACGCATACCAAATTGATGCAATTTCTATAGGAAACGGAACGGCTTCTCGTGAAACTGAATTTTTTATCAAAAAAATAGCGTTCGACAAACCAGTGCAGGTTTTTATTGTTTCTGAGGCTGGAGCTTCGGTTTATTCGGCTTCAAAAATTGCGAGAGAAGAATTCCCGAATTATGATGTTACGGTTCGTGGATCGGTTTCTATTGGACGAAGACTTTCAGATCCTTTGGCCGAATTAGTGAAAATTGACCCAAAAGCAATTGGAGTGGGGCAATACCAACATGATGTTGATCAAACCAAACTAAAAGAAGAACTAGACAATACGGTAATTCGTTGCGTGAACTCAGTTGGAATCAATATCAACACGGCAAGTAAACATTTACTAAGTTATGTGAGTGGAATAGGAGAAAAGCTGGCAGAAAACATCGTACAATATCGATCAGAAAATGGCCCGTTTGAAGACAGAAAGCAGCTAAAAAAAGTGCCTCGCCTAGGCGAGAAAGCGTATCAGCAAGGCGCGGCGTTTATCAGGATTTCGAATGCTAAAAATCCGCTGGATAATTCGGCAGTACATCCCGAGGCTTATCCGGTTGTAGAAAAGATGGCGAAAGATTTGAAACTTTCTGTAAACGACTTAATTGCAAACAAAGAGAAAACAGCCTTAATTAAGGCCGAAAACTATATCACGCCTGAAATTGGTTTACTAACACTAAAAGACATCATAAAAGAGCTTGAAAAGCCGGGATTAGACCCAAGAAAGTCGGCTAAGGTTTTTGAATTTGATGCCAACGTAAAATCCATCAAAGATTTGAGAACCGGAATGATTCTACCGGGAATTGTGAATAACATTACCAACTTTGGCTGTTTTGTTGATATTGGAATCAAAGAAAGCGGATTGGTTCATATTTCGCAGCTAAAAGCCGGTTTTGTAAGCGATGTAAACGAAGTGGTAAAATTACATCAACATGTTGATGTTAAGGTTACTGAGGTTGATGAAGACAGAAAGAGAATTCAGTTGACGATGGTACTTTAGAAAATTAAATTTCAAAATTGGAAATCAAAAATAAAAAAATCCCAAATTACGATTGTAGTTTGGGATTTCTGTTTCCTATAAAATTTATTTCAAAATCACTTTTAGTGACCTATTTATTTTCATTTGTATTTTTTTTAAAGCAAAAACCCCAAACTACATTTGCAATTTGGGGTTTATAATAAGGATATAAATTCTTATTTAATTTCTTCCTCTTCTTTTTTCACAGAAGGTGCAGCAGGCTGATCATCTTTAGCAGCGTTTTTAAATTCCTTAATTCCGCTTCCTAAACCTTTCATTAATTCCGGAATTTTTTTACCTCCAAAAAGTAATATCACGATACCTACTATTACGAGGATTTCTGTAAGACCTAATCTTCCCATGGTTTGTATATTTAATGCCGAAGCAAATTGTTGTTCTAATTGTACCGCAAATGTATATAGAATATACGAAGAACAACAGTATTTGGATTAAAATATTTGTTTCTTATAGCGTTAAATATTTTATAAAATCTTGAAATAACTGTATTCGTTCCTTTTTGTCGGGCATCAACAAGACGATTAATTATTATATTTGCTTGTATAAACAACCATAATGACTAAGAAGAAATTCAATTTCAGAAAAAAATTATTCATCAAAAACCGATTGGTGATTTTGAATGAAGACACTTTCGAAGAAATTTTTTCATTCAAACTAAATTTGATGAATGTTTTCGTAACGTTCATGTTAGGAGGAATATTTTTAATTTTAATTACTACTTTTATCATTGCTTTTACGCCTTTGCGCGAATTAATTCCCGGATATTCTTCTACCGAATTAAAAAAGAATGCAACAGAATTAGCCATTAAATCAGATTCATTAGAAACCGCTTTAAAGAAAAATGAAGCCTATATAAAAGGGATTCAAAAAGTTTTAAGGGGAGAATTGGAGTATGCAAAATTCAATAAAGATTCGATTTTAGCAGATGCGGATGAACCTTCTGATGTGAATATGAAGGCCTCTGAAGCAGAGATAAAACTCAGAGAAAATGTAGCCAGGATGGAGAAGGAGTCGAGCGAAAAAACTCGAAATAAAAACAAAAGTGACAAGAAATAACATCATAACAAATGTCTATTAAATCGGTAGCAGCAAAATTATTTGCGAGCAAAATATACTATAAAACTCAGGCCTGGGCCAAAAAACCAGTCGAAACTCAGCAAGAAGTATTTAAGAGTTTAATAAGTAGTGCCAAAGAAACCCAGTTTGGTACAGATCATCATTTTGATAAAATAAAAACGGTTCATGATTTCAGAAAGCGCGTTCCTATTAGGGATTACGAAGATTTAAAAACCTATATCGATAAAGTTCGAATGGGCGAGAAAAATATTCTCTGGAAAGGAAAACCGCTTTATTTTGCCAAAACTTCAGGAACAACTTCCGGAGCAAAATATATTCCGTTGACCAAAGAATCAATGCCGTATCATATTGAAGCTTCACGAAATGCTATTTTGCATTATATATATGAAACCGGAAATGCTGATTTTGTAGACGGAAAAATGATTTTCCTGCAAGGAAGCCCAATTTTAATTGAAAAATACGGAATCAAATTTGGAAGATTATCCGGTATCGGGGCACATTTTGTGCCTAAATATCTCCAAAAAAACAGAATGCCGTCGTGGGAAACCAATTGTATCGAAGATTGGGATACCAAAGTAAGTGCTATTGTAGAAGAAACTATTGATCAGGATATGACCATAATTTCCGGAATTCCGTCCTGGGTACAAATGTATTTTGAGCGTTTGCAGGAAAAAAGCGGAGGCAAGAAAATAGGGGAGTTATTCAAGAATTTTAACTTATTTATTTACGGAGGTGTCAACTACGAACCTTATCGTGCCAAATTCGAAAAAATGATTGGCCGAAAAGTAGACAGTATAGAGTTGTTTCCTGCTTCAGAAGGTTTTTTTGCTTATCAGGATTCTCAAAAGCAAAAAGGAATGCTCTTGTTACTAAACTCAGGAATCTTTTATGAGTTTATTAAGGCCGATGAATTCTTTACAGAAAATCCAAAAAGCTACACGATTGGAGAAGTAGAAACAGGTGTAAATTATGCTTTGATTGTTTCTACCAATGCCGGACTTTGGCGATACAATATTGGCGATACCGTTCAGTTTACGTCGTTATTTCCGCACAGAGTTATCGTTTCTGGCCGAATCAAACATTATATTTCGGCTTTTGGAGAGCACGTTATTGCAAAAGAAGTAGAAAGTGCCATGAAAGAAGCTACAGCAGGAACCAAAATTGTAATTAACGAATTTACGGTTGCGCCTCAAATAAATCCTTCAAGCGGATTACCATATCACGAATGGCTGGTTGAATTTGAAAATGAACCTGAAAACATTGAAGCTTTTGCAGAAACAATTGATGATGCAATGCGTAAACAGAACATTTATTATGATGATCTAATCACCGGAAATGTTTTGCGAAAAGTGGTTATAACCAAAGTTTCAAAAAACGGATTTCAGGAATACATGAAATCGCAGGGAAAATTAGGAGGGCAGAACAAGATTCCGAGATTGTCGAATAATAGGGATATTGCCGATAATTTGAAGTAGAGAAATTTTTACTTTATGAAGTATAAATATAATTTCAGACCAGGATATAAATCGCAGGATTTACTAATCGAAATATTTAGTGGTGCTGAAAATGAAGACTTTTTATCAGATTTTTTAAATGCAATTAGCGAAATAAATCCAAAAGTTGACAGTATTAAAAACCTGTGGATGAATGACGAGCATCTATTTGAAATTACGTCAGATGCTGGCTTTTTTATACTTTCAAAAGATATTTGGGACTTAGCGTTTATAATGTCAGATGAAAATCAGGAATGTCTGAATACCATAAATTCAATATTATTAAAAGATCAAAATTTTCAAAAAACAGAAGTTAATTTTGATGATTATAAATAAAAAACAATTTGAAATTAGTTTTAAGATAATAAATCTTTAATACAGTTTTGATTTTTAATTCCTAATTTCGTTTAATAAAATACATTTTGCATCTTCTCAAAAAGAAGATTTTTAAAATAAAATAGCATGAAAGAAACCAAACATATATCAAGATCAAGAGCGCAGGAATCATCTGCAGCAATCGAAAAAATGTACATTACAATGCGTCACTTATTCAACCGCGGTTTTTATAAACCAATGGGAGTTTCGGGCGATAGCTTACGTGAATCATTACTGGCATTACGTCCGGAAATTTACGGAAATATAGGAGAAGAAAAAGTAGAACTAAACGGACTTTTGTACGTTATAGAACGTTTGCCAATAGGTATCGAGCAATGTAGATTCATCAATTTAACTTCAGACGAAGGATATTCTAAATCGCATTTTCAGGCCATAGTTCCTCCAAAAAGACGAAGAAATTGTTACAGAATCGATGAGGAACAAATGAATGTTGAAATCACTCGAGGGCGATCAGATATTTATGATATCCTGACACATTTGACATTCATCTTTATTGAATCACATAAAATTAAAAACAGGGTTTTATTAGATGATGGAGGCGAAGTTTCACGCGATTGGCTAAAATTAGAACAAGCTGTTTTGCAAACCAAAAAGCTTTCTCAAATAGAAAAAGAAAAAGCAATTTCGCATGTTGCCAATATTCTGGCAAGAACTTTCGAAGAGGTTCTGGATATCTACGATGCTTTTGGCTCAGAAAATACTCCTGACCGTTTCCTGCATGTTATTTATTGGTTAGGAAAATTAGCCATCGAAGAAGTTATTGACAATAATAAACGCACCATAACTTTTAGTCCGGTTTTAAGAGAACGTTTAGGACACCATATTCATGGTGAAATCTGGGCGACCAACATCAAGGAGGTTCTTAAGGCAAATAATCTTTTAAAGCGACCTATACACGTAATAAGTGCCAACATGCACAGCGTGATGAATTCTATTTTTGCAACTCCGCTGCTGAAAACAAAATTCAAGGACAAGTCTGATTTTTTTATTTATGAAGAATTAAGCAAATCCGGAGCCAAAGAAACAAGAAGTGTTGTAGAAGAATTAGCCTTAAAAAATGGTATGATTTCATTACCTGATAGTTCAGGAACGAATATCGACGTTCAGATTTTTGACACAGCAAAAATTGACTGGGCAAAAACTGCATTCCCAAAAACAGTTGTTGACGAAGCAGCTCCGGTTATCATTGTAATGGATTATGCCTTTGGCGAGCAGGCTTACGAAACAATCGATGAGCTTTTAAAACCATACAAAAAAGAAACTTTACTAAATGTAAAATCAGTTTCGATAATGGGTAAAGCTGGAATTCTCGAAGGCGGAAAAGGCGATATCATGATTCCTACAGCACATATAAACGAAGGAACGGCGGATAATTATTTCTTCGAAAATGAATTAACAGGCGCCATGTTTGAAGGAAATGACATTGCAGTTTTTGAAGGTGCAATGGTGACTGTTTTAGGAACCTCATTGCAAAACAGAGATTTACTGAAATTTTTTCACGAATCTACCTGGGGCGTAATTGGTCTCGAAATGGAGGGATCTTATTATCAGAAAGCCATTCAATCGGCATCAAAAATTAGAAAAAGCGTTCCGCACGATATCAAAGTTCGTTATGCGTATTACGCCTCAGATAATCCTCTTGAAACCGGAAGTACATTAGCTTCAGGCGGATTAGGAACAACGGGTGTAAAACCAACGTATTTGATTACGATTAAAATTCTGGAACAAATTTTCAACGTAAAATAAAGCTATAAATGAGTACAAAAGTACCCCAAAACAACGATGATCAGGAAATTGATATCTTTCAACTTTCAAAAAGTATAGGTGCTTTTTTTGACAGAATTAATTTCATGATTTTTAACTCTATTCATTTCTTTGTTCGCAAATGGGTTATTGTTTTAATTTTACTAATCGTAGGTTTTGGTATTGGCTGGTATTTAGATTCAAATAAAAAAACATTTGAAAATCAGATTATTGTAACTCCAAATTTCGGAAGCGTAGATTATCTTTATTCTAAAATAAATTTGATAGAATCTAAAATTATTGCAGGAGACACCACTTTCTTGAAAAACGAAGTTGGTATTCAAAATCCAAAATCAATAAAAAAAATTGAGATTAAACCTATTGCCGATGTTTATAAGTTTATTGAAGATAAAGAGAAGAATTTTGAACTAATCAAATTGATGGCTGAGGTTGGCGAGATGAAAAAAGTATTGGAAGATAATATTACAAGTAAAAATTATACTTTTCATTCCATATCTTTTGTAACCGGAAAAATTACTGCTGAAAAAGATATCGTTGAGCCACTATTAAAATACTTAAACAGCTCTGAATATTTTAAGGCACTTCAAAAAATTGAATATAAAAATCTGGAACAGCAGATAATTCAAAATGATACTATTATTGCTCAAATAGACCAAGTTTTAAGTGGTTTTTCCCATACGATAAAAAATGGACCAAAAAATGATAAGCTCGTTTATTATAATGAGAACACTCAGCTTAATGATATTATTAAAACAAAACAATATTTAATAATCGATCAGGGAAAATATAAACTAAAGCTTATTAATTATGATAAAGCAATTAAAGACATAAATTCAACCTTAAACATTAACAGCACTAAAATAACAAATGGTAATTTTAAATTTTTGTTACCGCTTCTATTTCTTTTTGTTTTTGTTTTGATTTATATGTTTAAAAAGTTTTATAGCAGCCAGCTTTTGAAAGCTAAGGTTAAATAATATATAATTGAAAACACTCAAAATCTTTGAAAGAATTTCAAAAAACTCCTTCATAAAACAAAGTTTAGCAACTTTGGCTTTGCGAATTTTTGGAGTTCTTTTGTTGTTTGGTTTCACAGTATTTTTAACAAAATCATACAGTCCAAAATTAGTAGGGCAGTATGATTTTGTGCGTTCTTATCTCTTGGCAGTTGGAAGTATTTGTTTACTGGGTTTTGATCAGTCTATTTTATATTTTAAAGGAAGATTGGCAAGTAAGAACGAGCTAAGACAATTGAAAAAAGTGTATTTTAGAATGGTAGGGATGTTATTTTTAACTTCACTATTAATCTTAATTGTTTTTCTTCTAATAGATAAAGAGAGAATTAATACTTATTTTCTCGATGATGAAGTTTATTCAATTCTTTTAAAAAGTTCAATAGTATTATTTTTTCATGGATTATCGCTTTTAAACACCGAAGTCTTCAGAGCATTAGACAAATTGTATGTTGCAGAATTATTCAGAAATATTATCAAATATATTCCACTAATAATAGGTTCTATAGCTTTATTTTACTGGCATTTAGAAACCTATTTGGTAGATGTTTTTTTAGTTGGTTTTGTTTTCTTAGCATTTTTAAGTTCTTTTTTAGTATTTATTTATTTTAATAAAACAGATACCGTAACAGAAGAAACTTTTACTTCGAAAGAGATTTTTACAAAATCATATCCTATTGCAATAAGCGGAATGGCTATGTTTTTATTAATGTCGTTTGATATTATGTTTTTAAAAAAATATCAAAATGATGAAACAGTTGCTTTTTATTCTGTTGGAGTTAAAATAATGACCATTGTTTCAGTGATAATTTTAACTATAAATATAACCGTTTCAGCAAAAATTGCGGAGTATTTTTCTAATCAGAATATGTTAGAACTAAAAAAAACATTGCAAAACAGTGCCCGTTTAATTTTTTGCATTAGTTTTCCTGTAATTTTCTTAATTTCTCTGTTTTCTGAATATGTTTTGTCCTTGTTTGGGCACCAATATATCATTGCACAGCAATCTTTTTTAATTTTAATAATTGGCCAGGGAATTTGTTCTCTATTTGGCTCAGCTCCAGTTTATTTGAATATGACTGGGAGACAGCATATTTTTCAGGTAATTTTAATAGGAGCCGTAATTATTAACTTTATCCTGAATAGATTTTTGATCCCAATTTACGGAATGACTGGCGCAGCCGCTGCTTTTTTCTGCAGTTCTTTTGTCTGGAATTTTGTTTCTGCAGTGGTAATATATAAAAAGGACAAAATCAGGATTTTTTTACATTAGCAAACATGCACAATAAGATAAAAAAAAATACAGCAACATTTTTACTTTTAGCGATAGCCAATTTGGTGGTTGCTTGTAGTACTTTTTTTGTTTTACCCCCAAAATTTTTTTATGATTCAGCCATTATAATTTATGATAAATACAATGAGATAGGCTATTTAGGCAGTTATCCATTAACAATTCTATTTTATAAAGTTACAGGTTTACGTTATCTTCCATTTCCAGTAATTGCACTTATACAATTCCCGATTCTGATGTATGTTTTATATAAAATAGGAATTCCGGATTCTTTTGAAAAAATAAATGTCAAAAATGCCATTGTCTATTTAGGAATTTTTATGATTGCTATTTTTATTGCGATGCCGTCAAAAGAGTTCATTACTTTTTTATTTATTTCTTCCATTATATTTTTGTGCAAGAACAAGCCATATTCCTTTTCCAAAACAGTTTTTATATCAACATTTCTTTTAGTGCTTTTCGGAGCTTTATATAGGCCTTATTTTGCTTTGATTCCTATAATTGCGGGAGGAATGTATTTAATCAGTTATATTAATTTTAAAAATAAGACTGTATCAACGATTTTTTATGGATTATTGATTGTCTTTTTTTTATCATTGAGTTATGGTATTTTAAAAGGAGAATATTTTTCTGAAATGAGCCGTGAGGTAGTTAATAAAGAGCGCATGGGTTCGCCAGATGCAAATTCGATGATTACACCGCCTTTAAAACCTGACACTTGGTATGGGGAAGCGATTGCTATTTTTTATGGTTTTTTTACGGTTAATGTTCCAATAAATGGTTTAAAACATATATTATCGCCCCAAATTGTCTTATTTGTAATTTGGCAGCTTTTAGTTTTTTATATTTTACTAATTCGCTTTGCGAAATGTTTAAAACACAGGCAATATTATAAATATGAGCTTTTCATTTTTTTTATACTATTTTCATTTTTTATTACTCAGGGAGTCTTTGAACCCGATTTAGGTTCTGCAATGAGACATAAAATAGGTATTTTTCCACTAATTTATTTTGCATTATATCATGAACATTTCAGAAAAGAACTTCAATAGAATCTTCCATGTTTTTTTGTGTTTGATTGCCGTTTTGATGATCTTTAGGAAACCATGTTCAATAGCGATTGTGGTATTTGCGGTTTTCAATGTAATTTTTTTTAAAAAATTACATTACACAAAGAATATATTGATTCTGATGGCTTGTATTGCATCTCCGGTAATACTTGAACTATTACTTTTTTGGAATAATGATTCTTTTATAAAAGGTTTAAAAGCAATAGAAAAAAGTACATCACTAATAATCTTTCCATTATTTATTATTGGAAATTTGCAGAGAGTAAATTTTTTAAAGTTACTGCAAGTTTATGTCCTTGGTACAACTTTGGTTTTAATTTTTTTCTTCATTCGATTTAATGTTTTGTATTCAGAATTGATGCATAAATATCTGAATGGGATACATCTTTGGGAAATGGGATATCAATTTGGTAATAGTGTTGGAATTCACGCCCCGGCATTAAATATGCATTTGGCTTTTGTAACCGTTTCGGCTTTTTATTTTGTGACCAGGAGTTTTAAAGATCATGAAGAATATAAACTCAAGGCAATAAGAATAATAATCTTTATACTTTCGTTTTTCTTTGTGCTGTTTGTTAATACCAGAATGGCCTTAGTAAATGTTTTTATAGGATTTTTGATTGTTCTTTTTTATGCTGTTAAGCAGAATAATTTTAGGAAAGTGGCTCTAAAAGCATTGCCATTATTGGTTTTATTAGTTGCTGTTTTATTCTTATTTTTTCAAAAAGACCCTTATATGAAAGAAAAATATTCAAGTGTTAGTTTTGCCTATATGGATAAAGTTGGAAAACTTGATGAAATTGATCACCCAGAAGTTAAGGTTTTTAATTCTTTGGTTACGAGAGTTTCCATATGGAAATCTGCTTGGGAATTGTCATTAAAAAACCTGCCTTTTGGAGTAGGCGCTTCAGATGGAAAAAAGGAATTAAATAAATATTATAAAGAAACCAATCAGCAGTTTTTGGCTAAGTATGAATTTCCCACTCACAACCAGTTTCTTGATTTTTTATTAAAGTTTGGAATTCTTGGTCCTTTTGTGGTCTTTTTTTATATTTCTGTAATTGGATTTTTAGGATTTGATCTAAAGAATCCTGTTATAATTTCGTTTTTCATTATCTTTTTTACATCAAATTTAATGGATGATTTTTTACTTCGTTTCGATGGAATTGCTTTTAGCGGATTTTGGTTATCCATTTTTTCAAGTTATTGGATGCAACAAAAATCAGCTCTTGTAAATTGTGACTAATTCTTCAAAATTTTTATCTTTATCGAATAAATCAGCACATCTTTCAAAAGCTTTTTTAGCAAAAAGTTTTCGATTTTCAGAATTTTTCAGGATTTCAAAATAAGGTTCTAATTCTGATATTTCATCAAATAGAAACCCTGTTTGATTATGAATTACAATATCTTTATTGCCAATAACATTGCTGGCAATAATAGGTTTTTTTAGAGCCATTGCTTCTAAAACGGCAATTGGCAGACCTTCCCACAATGAGGTTTGTAAATAAACATCAATGCTGTTTAATTCTTTTAAAATACCTTCACGATCAAAAAGCCATCCTGTAATCTTTATATTTGGTGCTATAAGTAAAGAATTTAGTTCGCCATCACCTATCCATACAAAATTAAAATCAGGAAAATTGAGGGCAATTTCATTAAATAAAATTGGATTTTTCTGATAGGTTATTCTGCCTAAGATTCCTACAGTAAGTTTATCATTTTTATTTTCAACAAAATTTTGACGTATAGTATTAATATCAACACCATTTCGAACTAATTTTGATTTACCAATTTTTTGAGCAATTTCAAATTCAGTATCTCCACATGCGATAGTTACTCCTCCAAACAAAGCTTGTGTACTTTTTTCTATCAACCAATATATTTTTTGAATAGGTTTTGCAATATCGCTTCTAAGGAAAGAATAACCATGTGGAGAATAATAGAGTTTCTTTTTCTTAAACAAAAAGAAATAGGCAATCCTGCCTAAAACACCTGCTTTTGAAGAATGTAGGTGAATAACATCAGGATTTATTTTTTTCAGTTCTTTGGTTAACTGAATTACAGATTTTAAATCTTGAAAAGGAGAAAATTTTCGTAACATATTAACTTCTAATAAATTAATGTTACCTGAAAAATCAGATTTAATTTTTTCTCTGTTTATTTCTTTTCTGTTTCCACTGTATATTATAGTGGTCTTAATATGTCGTTTTATTTCATCATCGCCAAAATAAGTTGACAAATCTCTAAAATAAGTATAAACACCTCCGCCCAGAGCCTCAATAATATGTACAACTTTCAATGCAATTGATTTAATTCTTTGTAAAAATAGATAAATTGGTATTAACTGTAATCTGTAATCTGAAAACTTCTTTTATAGTATCGTTTTATATCTAATTTAAAAGGCAGATATTTGTGCATCCTTTTTGATTTTTAAAATCAAAGTACAATTAAAATTTATCATGAAAAGAATACTTATTACCGGAGCAGCAGGATTTTTAGGATCGCATTTGTGCGACAGATTCATTAAAGAAGGATATTATGTTATCGGGATGGATAATCTGATTACGGGAGATCTTAAAAACATAGAACATTTATTCAGGTTAGAGCATTTCGAATTTTACCATCATGATATTACCAAGTTTGTTCACATTCCGGGTGATTTAGATTATATTTTACATTTTGCTTCGCCCGCAAGTCCCATAGATTATTTAAAAATTCCAATTCAGACTTTAAAAGTGGGATCTTTAGGAACTCATAATTTGTTAGGACTGGCAAGAGTTAAAAAAGCAAGAATTCTGATCGCTTCAACATCTGAAGTTTACGGAGATCCGTTGGTTCATCCGCAAACCGAAGAATATTACGGAAACGTAAATACAATTGGTCCTCGCGGCGTTTATGACGAAGCAAAGCGTTTTCAGGAATCTATCACTATGGCGTATCATACTTTTCATGGAGTAGAAACCAGAATCGTGCGTATTTTTAATACTTATGGACCAAGAATGCGCTTAAACGACGGACGCGTAATTCCAGCTTTTATAGGCCAGGCTTTGCGCGGAGAAGATCTAACGATTTTTGGAGATGGAATGCAGACACGCTCTTTCTGTTATGTTGATGATCAGGTCGAAGGTATTTTCAGGTTATTGCATTCAGATTATGTGTATCCGGTAAATATTGGAAATCCGGACGAAATCACCATTAAGGATTTTGCAGAAGAGATCATTAAACTAACGGGAACCAACCAAAAGGTAGTCTATCATCCGTTACCCATAAATGATCCCTTACAGCGCCAGCCAGACACTACAAAAGCAAAAGAATTATTGGGTTGGGAAGCAAAAGTAAGCCGTTCTGAAGGAATGAAAATCACATACGATTATTTCAGGTCACTTTCTAAAGAAGAGCTTTCTAAAGAAGAACACAAGGATTTTTCGAGTTATATAAAATAAAAAAACGGGCAAATATTGAATTCGATATTTGCCCGTTTTTATTTTTAGTAATTTGCTTAAAAAGCATTATTTTCAATCAGTTCTTTCATTTGTCGATCAAGGTTAAAATTTTCTTTTGCATGAACAAAAATATCTTTTTTCATTTTTTGAATTTTTCCTTTACCTAATTCTGAAATTTGTAGTAAAGTCAAATTTAATTGCTTAAAATCTTCAACAGGAACAACCCAGCCCAAATTATTTTCTTCAACAATATTTTCACCTTCTCCACCTCCAAAATAAAGAGACGGAAAACCTAAAGCACTATATTCAAATATTTTTGAAGGTACAGAACCATAGATTCTTGTTTTAAGCGGAACCAAAGCAATATCTAAATCTTTTAAAGTTTCATGCAGAACATTCCGCTCTAACATTCCGTGGAAAAAGATTTTTTTAGTCGGATTTTGGCTGAGGTAATTTACAATTTGAGTTTTCTCTGCGCCATCTCCAAAAATATGCAGTTCGATGTTGCCATTCTCTAAATTTAATTGTTGAATAAGTTCAAAAACTCCTTGTGCAACGCCTAATAATCCGGCATAAAACAATTTAATAGGTTCGTTCGAATTGTCTTTTTCATTAAGGAAATACTCAACAAAATGATCCGCATAATTGCGGTATAAAAAGCATTTTTTTTCTGGAAATATAGAATGGATATGTGCAATAATCTCATTCGACTGACCAAAAATATGCGTTGCTTTTTTATAAATAAAACGTTCAATAAATAGTAAAATTTTGTGAGAAATACTGTTTTTCTTTAATACCTGAAGTTCAATAGCAGCGGTTGGCCAAAGATCGGAAACATTTAAGATTATTGTTTTTCGTTTAAGCCAAAGTGTAAAAACCGAAACAAAAGAAAGCAATAATGGCGGCGATTGTACAATTACCTTTTTAGGTGTTTTGGCAAATAATAAATAAAAGAATAAAGTTGTTGAAAACGAAAGCGTTGAAACAATTCGTTTAAAAATATTCGAACTATTACTCGGATAAATCCAAAGACGTTTTAGTGTGATATTCTGAATTTTCTCGGTGAAAGCAAAACGACCTTTATATTCCGGAAACAATTCTCCTTTTGGATAATTAGGCAATGGCGAAATCACAGAAACTTCATAGCCATTTTGATTTAATTTTAAAGCGAGTTGTTCAATTCTGTTGGCAGCAGCACCCTTCTCAGGCGGATAATAATTGGATATGATTAAAATGTCCTTCATTATTTTTTATCCAATAAAATTGAAACAATTCTTTCCGATGCTTTTCCGTCCCATAATTCCGGAATGCCACTTTTTCTGGGACCATTTTTTAAGAACTGACCAAATACTTCTTGTAAATTTTCTAAAGATGTTCCCACAATAGTATTAGAACCAATAGTTTCTGTTTCTGGTCTTTCAGTGTTGTTCCGCATGGTAAAACACGGAATTCCCATTACGGTTGTTTCTTCAGAAATTCCACCGCTATCTGTAATTACAGCAAAACTATTTTTGATTAAATACATAAAATTTAAATAACCTTGCGGTGCGACAAAAATGATATTTTTGAAGTTGATTTCGCGTTCTCCTAAAATCGCCTGTGTTCTGGGATGAATGGGAAACAGTATTTTTTTGTCATTTACTAAAGCATCGATTCCGTGAAGAAGTTCTACTAAAGAAGAAACTTCATCAACATTTCCGGGACGATGTAAGGTTAGAATAATGTAGTTTTTTTCTTGTAATTGATGTTCTTGCCAAAAATCCGGAGCCGAAATTCTGTTGACATTCTGGTATAAAGTATCGATCATAACATTTCCCACAAAATGCACATTTTCAGGATCTGAACCCAATTTTAGCAAATTATCTGAAGCTGAAGTTGAGGTAGTAAAAAAATAATCGGTAATACTATCCGTCAACATTCTGTTGATTTCTTCCGGCATTGTTAAATCACCGGAACGAATTCCCGCTTCAACATGTGCTACTTTTGTATGGCATTTTTTGGCTACAATAGAACATGCCATTGTAGAGTTGACATCACCTACAACCAAAACCAAATCGCAAGGATTTTGAAGTAATTCTTTTTCAAAAGCAATCATAATTGCAGCGGTTTGTTCTGCTTGCGAGCCACTTTTTACTTCTAAATTGACATTAGGTTTCGGAATATTTAATTCTTCAAAAAAAGTATCACTTAAGTTTTTATCGTAGTGCTGACCCGTATGAACCAATCGAAATGAAACATCAAAACCTTCATTTTGCTTGCTTTTTATGGCATTAATAATGGGTGCAATTTTTATAAAATTAGGTCTTGCACCAGCGATTATAGTAATTTTCATAGTTGGATTGGATTCTTTCTAAAAACTTTCTTCTGGCAAAAGTAAAGTTTAAATTGGAATCTGGATAGGTTGTAATGTTTTCTTCGAAGTTTAGATGTGATTTTTGGAATATATTGCTAATCAATCTTTCAAATTTGAGGTCGCAATTTCGCATTCTTTAAGGTCACAATTTGCATCTTAAAGAATGTTGTTCATTTTCAGTGAGTTGAAAGTTGAATTCTTGAAACTTGAACTCGCAAATTGAGACCTTAAAGAATCATACTCAATTTCAGTTAGTTGGAACATAAAATCTAATGGAAATCGAGATAAATTTCTTTTTACCTGTTCATTTAATCTTTTAGTTTCAACTTCATAAAGTGAAGCTAAATCGCTATCAAGCATCACTTTTTGACCTCGTATAAAATATATTTTGTCTGAAATTGTTTCTTCAGAAAGTAGCGAATGATCGTCCATGAGTTTTTTATTAGTAAAAACAGATGTAAGATTTTATTTATATTTATAAATACGATTTAAACTGTTTTAGTTTCCCACTTTTGCTTCTTTCTAAAATCGTTTTTCGAGTAAAACTAAAATTCAAATTGGATTCCAGATACAAATCAATGGCGCTTTTAATTTTTTGAATTTGGGCATTATCTAATGCTGTATCAGAAACATATTCAATTTCAAAAGTATCTAATTGCGTTTGTTTGATGGTAAATTCTTTTACATTTCCGTCGTCTTCAACAATACTTTTGGTAACATAATAAAAGGTCAATCCCGGTGATTTTTTTCCGCTTGGCAAGATCGCAATGTCATTAGTTCTGCCAATTAGTTTTTTAAGAATCGGTTTTTGAGGTGTGCTTTTTTCATCCAGGATCCCAATATCGCCAATATCATATCTTATAAACGGATGCGCTTTATTGAATAGCGAAGTAATCACGATTCGGCCTTCTTCCCCGTAAGGGAGCACTTTATTATTTTCATCTATAATTTCGACAAACAGCGTTTCGGCATTCACTTGCCATTCTCCGGTTGGATTTTCAAAAGCGATTAAATCCAATTCAGAAGCGCCATATTCATTGATAACCGGAATTCCGAATTGTTTTTCCAACAGTTTTTTATCCGATTCAAAAAGCATTTCCGAAGTAACAAAACACGCTTTTAAGGTTGGACAAATTTCACTTAAAACAATATTTTTCTGTTCTAAATATTTGGCAAATAAAACAATAGAACTTGTATAACCATTGATATAATCGAATTTTTTGGTTCTGAATTTCTGTAGAAACTTTTCTAAAACAGCATCAGATAAATCAAAAACCGGAAAGCGGAAACGATGCGTTAAAAAATCTTTAAGACGTTCTTTTTGATAACCAACAAAATCCATCGGAATGCCATAAAAACGAGCTTGATACGAATGATTAAAATCGATTTTATACCAGCCAAAACGCATAAAATTGGAAGCCCAGGTTAAGGCGTGAGAATATTTATCTTTAGCAAAAACAAAAGGAGTTCCGCTGGATCCTGACGTTTTGTTGAGGTAAATACTTTTTAAAGTATAGCCTTTTGAAAGTCTTTCTTCAAGAGGTTTTTGTAAATTTTGTTTGTTCAGAATCGGTAAATCTTCCCAATTTGAAACTATTTTATTTCCAATTAATTCTTGATAAAATGAATTGTTTTTTAAATGAAAATCGACAATTTCTTTTTTTTTATTCTGAAGAAAAATGGTGTATTTTTCTTCGGATAAATTCACGATTTTGCTCAATTCATCTTTGGCTTTCTTTATGGGAAAACCGTTTAATTGAAGTGAAATATCAAAAATAGAAATCATTTAGGGGTGAATTTTCATCAAAAATAATATTATCAAATTACTAACAGAGAAGAATCAACAACTTTTTAAGATTTAATTATTTTTTACGTACAAAAGCAATTATTTTTGCACCACAACTAAATACAACAACACATGACAATTTTACTATTGGGATCAGGCGGAAGAGAACATGCTTTTGCGTGGAAAATGATTCAGAGTCCGCTTTGCGAAAAACTTTTTGTTGCACCAGGAAATGCGGGAACAGCTGCAATTGCTACAAACGTTGCAATGTCTCCAACCGATTTTGATGCTATAAAAGCATTTGTAATTCAGGAAAATGTAAAAATGGTGGTCGTAGGGCCAGAAGATCCTTTGGTAAAAGGAATTTATGATTATTTTAAAAACGACGAAAGTTTACAGCATATTCCGGTTATCGGACCATCAAAATTAGGCGCTCAACTTGAAGGAAGTAAAGAGTTTGCCAAAGAATTTTTGATGAAACACAACATTCCAACAGCAGCTTATGACAGTTTTACTGCCGAAACGGTTGAGGAAGGATGTAAATTCCTTGAAACATTACAACCTCCGTATGTTTTAAAAGCAGATGGTTTAGCGGCAGGAAAAGGAGTTTTGATAATTCAGGATCTTGAAGAAGCAAAAACGGAATTGCGTAACATGTTGGTTCACGCTAAATTTGGAACAGCAAGTGCAAAAGTAGTAATCGAAGAATTCCTTGACGGAATCGAATTAAGCTGTTTTGTTTTAACTGACGGAAAAAGCTATAAAATTCTTCCTACGGCAAAAGATTACAAACGAATTGGAGAAGGAGATACAGGATTAAATACAGGCGGAATGGGAGCAGTTTCTCCGGTTCCTTACGTAGATGCTATTTTGATGGAAAAAATCGAAACACGTATCGTAAAACCAACAATCGAAGGTTTCCAAAAAGACGGAATCGAATATAAAGGTTTTGTATTTATTGGTTTAATCAATGTAAAAAACGAACCAATTGTTATTGAATACAACGTGAGAATGGGAGATCCTGAAACGGAAGTTGTAGTGCCAAGATTAAAATCTGACTTGGTTGAATTATTCCAGTCTGTGGCAGATCAAAAATTGGATACTTTCGAATTAGAAGTTGATCCCAGAAGTGCAACTACAATTATGGTGGTTTCCGGAGGATATCCTGAAGATTTTGAAAAAGGAAAAACAATTACAGGTTTAGACAATATTACAGATTCGATAGTTTTTCACGCAGGAACAAAATTAGATGGCGATAATGTCGTTACTAATGGAGGACGTGTATTGACAGTAACTTCGTATGGAGATGATTTTCAACAGGCCATAAAAAAATCTTACCAAAATATAGATAAACTAAATTTTGATAAGATGTATTTTAGAAAAGATATTGGCTTCGACTTACTTTAAGAAAGAGTGAGCCGTTGTATCTTGGTTTTCAGTTCCTGCAGCATCAAAAATACGTAATTGTTTAATCCAATATACGATTGCTGCAGAACAGATAATCATAAAAATCCAGTTAATTGTGTTTGCACCAAACCAGGTAACAAGTTCCAGGTGACGTAAAAAGTCAAGTGGAGCAAATAAAATGTTAACGAATAAGTATTGTATTCCTTCGAAAAAAGCTGTCATAATTTATAAAATTATATGTTATTTATTGTTGTGTAACGCATTGAAGTTAAAATTCAGATAATAGAATCTTTTTTCAACTTGTTGGGTTTTCCTTTTTAAACAAGTATTATATTTACAATCACAAAAGTATAAAATATCCTTATGATAACAAGTGTTTTTAAAAAATCTACGCCATTAAATTATTCATTGGTCGTAATTTTAATACTGGTTTTCTTTTTTATTTTTCAAATTAAAGATCCATCATGGGTGAGTTCTTATTTTTTGGCGTTTCAAAAAGTAAGTTTACTACTCTTTATTTTGGCTTCTTTTTTCCTGGTTAATTTTATCGTAAAAAAGAACGGACTCAGTAAAGACAATGGTTATGCGATATTTTTCTATTTGTTGTTTATATTATTTTCCCCCACGATTTTTAATAATGCAAATGTTATATATGCCAACTTTTTTATTCTGTTGGCGCTTCGAAGATTGATTTCATTACAATCCTTAAAAGCCTCTAAAGAAAAAATATTCGATGCTTCTTTTTGGATTTTAATAGCTGCTTTATTTCAATTTTGGTGCATTCTTTTCCTGATATTGGTATTTATATCGATCGTTTTTCATGCTTCGAGAGATTATAGAAACTGGGTTTTGCCTTTTGTAGCACTTTTAGCAGTATCAATAATTTTTTTATTGATCTCTTTAATCTTTCATATTGATTTAATCGAATTTTTTCAAAAGCGTGCCGTAATCGATTTTGATATTACCTATTTCAAGAATAATTATGAGAACGGAGCACTTTCAATATACGTTGCAGTGGCCTTGTTTTTTGTAGTGTCGATGTTATCTACTTTATCAAACCGACCTCAAATAGTACATTCGTCATACAAAAAAATAGTAGCCTGTTTTTTTATAGCGGCTCTTGTTTATATTGTTTCGCCGGATAAAAGCAACGATTTACTGTTGTTTAGCATTGCTCCTCTGACCATTATGGCGGCAAGCCACGTAGAGTATATGCAGCAAAAGCTCAACAACGAGATTGTATTTTATGTACTGATTTTGTGTAGCTTATTTACGTTTTTCTCTCAACTATAATTTACTTCCGTAAGCAAGATCACCTGCATCTCCAAGACCTGGAATGATGTAATTTTTAGCATTTAGTTTCTCGTCGAGGGAAGCCACCCATAAATGGCAGTTTTCAGGAAGACTTTTTTCAAGAAAAGCAATTCCTTCCGGTGCGGCAATAACCACGACTATATGAATCTCTTTTGGAGTAGCGCTCTGAATCAACTTTTCATGAACAGCCACAATAGACTGACCGGTTGCCAACATTGGGTCAAGCAATAAAACCGTTTTATCATTGATGTTAGAAACGGCCTGATATTCTACCCGAATTTCAAATTCATCATCATTATTAGGATGATATCTGCAAGCCGAAACAAAGCTGTTTTCAGCATGGTCAAAGTAGTTCAAAAAGCCATTATGAAGCGGTAATCCGGCTCTGAGAATAGAACATAAAACCAAATCACTTTCGATTTCGGTTGTTTTTTTAATGCCAAGCGGAGTCTGAATTTCAACCTCTTTATACGATAAATCCTTACTCAGTTCATAAGCCATAATTTCGCCAATTCGTTCTATATTTCTTCGAAAACGCATACTGTCGTTCTGAACGTTTATGTTTCTGATTTGACCTAAAAAGTGATTTAATACGCTATTATTTTCAGAAATATAATGGATTTTCATAATAAAAATTTAGAATTATCAATGGGTTACAGTACGATAACGAAAATTTCATCGTTTTATTCGCACGATAAAAGTATAAAAAGTATCTTTGTAACTCTAACAAATAAAGACATGTTTTCAAAATTAGCATATTCTGTTTTCGAACAAAGCATCAAAGATTATCATCAATTTGATAATGTAGATCAACCTATAAACAATCCTTATCCAAAGGATAAATTCGAACATTTATTATATCTAAAAAACTGGATTGACACAGTTCAATGGCATTTTGAAGACATTATTCGTGATCCGCAAATCGATCCTGTAGCAGCTCTTACCTTAAAAAGAAGAATCGATGCATCAAATCAGGAACGTACAGATATGGTAGAATATATCGATAGCTATTTTTTACAAAAATACAGCGATGTAAAAGTAAAAGATGGTGCAAAAATCAACTCTGAGAGTCCGGCATGGGCTTTTGACAGATTATCTATTCTGGCTCTAAAAATTTATCATATGCAGGAAGAAGCAACGCGTGCAGAAGCTTCGCAAGAACACAGAGATAAATGTCAGGAAAAATTAAACATCCTTTTAGAGCAAAGAACTGATTTATCAACAGCGATTGATGATTTATTGACTGACATCGAAAACGGAGATAAATTCATGAAAGTGTACAAACAAATGAAAATGTACAATGACGATGAATTGAATCCTGTTTTATACCAAAATAAGAAATAGTTGGCAGAATTGTCCAATAAAATTAAACATATAGCCGTCATGAGACTTTCTGCAATGGGAGATGTCGCCATGACGGTTCCTGTTTTACGCGCTTTTGTAAAACAATATCCGGAGGTAAAGATCACTGTAATTTCGCGTCCGTTTTTTAAACCGTTTTTTGACGGAATCCCAAATTTGGACTTTTTTGCTTTTGATGAAAAAGAACGTCACAAAGGTTTTACAGGGCTTTTGAGATTGTTTCAAGATGTCAAAAAATTCAAAATAGATGCTTTTGCTGATCTTCATAATGTTTTAAGATCTAAAATCGTGAGTTTACTTTTTGCTTTAAGCGGAAAAAAAAGAGCCACAGTTGACAAAGGACGTGAAGGCAAAAAAGAACTAACCCGTGCCGAAAATAAAGTATTCAGGCAATTGCCAACCATGTTCTCAAGACATGCAAAAGTCTTTCAGGAACTTGGTTTTCCTTTAGATTTATCGAATCCAACATTTCCTGAAAGGGCCATTTTAAGCCCGGATATTCTGGAAATTATAGGCAATCAAAACTCAAAATTAGTTGGTATTGCGCCTTTTGCACAATATAATTCCAAGGTTTATCCGCAGGATTTAATGCAGGAAGTAATCGCCAAATTAGCTGAAAATAAAGCCTGTAAAATTTTACTTTTTGGAGGCGGAAAAAAAGAAATCGAAATTCTGGACGCACTTTCGCAACCATTTGAAAACGTAATCAATATGGCCGGAAAGATTAAATTCCAGCAAGAATTGCAGCTCATCAGTAATCTCGATGTAATGCTTTCTATGGATTCAGGAAACGCGCATATTGCGGCCATGTTAGGAGTAAAAGTCGTAACACTTTGGGGCGCAACACACCCATACGCAGGGTTTTTGCCATTCGATCAAAGCTTAGAAAATGCCTTAACTTCAGACAGAAATCAATACCCAAAATTACCAACATCGGTTTACGGAAACAAAATCGTAGAAGGTTATGAGGATGCGATGAGAAGTATTTCTCCGGATGAAATAGTTAACAGGATTCAGTCGCAGTTATCGTAGAAAAATCCAAATTTTATTGCATTAGAAATACGTGTTCATCTTTGTCAAAGTTTTAAACTTTGACAAGATTGCGCTCAAAATAAAATTCCAAATCCCAATTGCAAAAGTTGGAATTTGGAATTTTTTATTGGAATTTAATTTTTTATAAATCAAGAAGAAGATAACCCATTGCTTTCTTTTTGTTTCTGTCAACTACGACTTTAACAAAATGATTTTCTTTTTCAGTAGCCAGTAAAATGTGTTCAAAATCTTCCGTTGAATTTCTATACACTTTATGTACCAATTCAGATTCTTTAATTTTTTTCGATAAGATTTTAGCAGCCTTTAATTCACTTACATAAGGCCAAATATTAAAAAAACTATCACTAGATGATATTTCTTTCATTCCCTCACTCATTGATAAGGGATACTTTTCTGCTGAAAGTAATTTAGGGGCTTTTTTGTTTCTTCTTTTTTTAATTATAAAGTAGATACAAAAGCAGGATGTTATTACAAAAAGCAGAATAAAAGAGAGGCGGAGATAATGATGCATTGCCATAATATTTAAATTTTAGGTTGACAATCAGAGATAGCTCTACAATCTCACAAAGGAGGAGGCTGCGATTACTGTAATTTCACCTCTAATATAATAAAAATTCGGCAATATTTTAGCAATATTTTGGTTTTATTACAATCTAAACTAGAGCCAGATTTTCTCGTCTCTACATCTGCTATAAATATAATTTTTAAGATTCGAAATCGTGGCTTCATAATTTGGGGCTTCATAACCAAATCTTTCGTGCTCCATTTGTTCTTTTTCGATGGCATTACAGCCTTTTATTACTTCTTTGAGCATATCCAGCATGGCAAGTTCTTTATTGCTGGTTTTCTGAAATTTAAGCTCAACAATTTCATCTTGCAATTCTTCGCAATAATCTATAAGTTTCTCAACTTCAGGCTCATCTAAAAGATAGTCCTTACTTTTAAAAATTTCTCGTACTGATCTCATATTCAATTAAATTACAATTTTTAAATCCCGAATTCCAATCCTCTGAAGATGTAAATTAGAAATAACATAATTAAACAAAAAAAATTCCAAATCCCAATTGTAAGTTTGGAATTTGGAATTTGTCCCGAAGCTTCGGGATTGGAATTTAAAGCCTACACATCATCATAATCTACATAAATAGATTCTGATGTTGGATGTGCCTGACAAGTTAAAATTAAACCTGAAGCAATTTCTTTATCTGTTAAAATCGAATTTTTAGTCATCTCGGCACTTCCTGAAGTTACACGAGCAAGACAGCTGCTGCAAATTCCGCCCTGGCAGGAATAAGGAGCGTCAATTCCTTGTTTTAAAGCTGCGTCTAATATGGTTTGTTTTTGAGACATTTCGAATGAAACTTCGTCATCATCTACCAAAACAGTAATTTTTGTATGTCCTTCAAGTGAAGCTTTTATTTCATTTTCTTGTGATGAAGAAGTAAAAAGCTCAAACTTAATCGCTGATTCTTTTACGTTTTTCTCCTTTAAAATTGCAGAAACAGTATTGATCATTTCTTCTGGTCCGCACAAGAAAAATTTATCAAATTGCAATTCTTTGTGTTTGTTGTTAAGAACAAAATTAACCGAAGATTTTTCGATTCTTCCAAACAAAGCATTTTCGGCTTTAGCCTGACTGAAAACATAATGCACGAAAAAACGACCTACATATTGCAATTGCAAATCATGTAATTCCTGGTAAAAAATAGTTTCTTCAGGAGTTTTATTGCCATAAACCAATACAAACGAACTTTTTGGTTCACTTTTCAAAACCGATTTTATGATTGAAAGAACCGGTGTAATTCCGCTTCCGGCCACAAAAGCAGCATAGTTTTTTTGTCTTTCGGCATCTGGTTCAAAAGTAAAAACTCCTTCCGGATGACCTACTTCAAGAACATCACCGGCTTTAAGTCTCGTGTTTGCAAACTGAGAGAATAAGCCGTTTTTTACTGCTTTTACTGCAATTCTTAATTCGCCGCTTTCTGGTGCAGAACAAATAGAATAAGCACGACGAATTTCTTGATTATCAAGAGTTAATTTTAAATTTATGTATTGTCCGGCTATAAATTTATAGTCAGGTTTTAGTTCTTCGGGAACATTAAAAAGTACAGAAACCGCATCTTTTGTTTCGCGTTTTACCTCTTTAATTATAAGTTTTAAGAATGAAGGCATGATTGTATATTTTATGCAAAAGTAGCAAACGGAGATTAAATGTCAGGCACGAAATAATTATTTTTAACTTTTTTTGTAACGTTTACTTACATTTGATCTCTTACTACAAAACTGAAAACCAAATAACCATGATTAAAAAGTTTATTTATCTTGAATGGAAGGCCTTTACCAGATCTGCATCCTTTGGTACTAATGTGGCCATGAAAATTTTAATTGGTTTTTTGATGGTCTATTTCTCGGTACTTTTTATCGGGATGGGTGTTGGAGCATTTTATGTATTACGAAAAATGAATCTCGAACCCTTATCGACTATCAATCAATTTCTAATTTATTATTTTCTGTTTGATCTTGTAGTTCGCTTGTTAATGCAGGCAATCCCGGTATTGAACATCAAACCACTATTGGTTTTACCTTTCAAAAAACCAACCATTGTACATTTTTCATTAGGCAAAACAGCTTTGTCTTTTTTTAATTGGGTGCATGCCCTTTTCTTCATTCCTTTTTCGATTGTGCTAGCCATGGAAGGTTATGATAGTACAGGAATTATTTTTTGGCTTTTAGCAGCTTTCTCTTTAATATATATCAATAATTTCCTGAATATTATTTTAAGTAATATTGATAAATTGTTTGTTGTTTTTATAGCAATAATTATGGTTTTGGGAGCAGCGCAATATTATAAAGTATTTGATATTACTACTTTTACAACACCCGTTTTTCAGGGATTTTATGCTATAAAAGGGCTGTTTGTAATTCCAATCTTAGTATTAGCCGGATTATATTTATTTACATTTAAGTATTTCAAAAACAATCTGTTTCTGGATGCAGGACTTTCTAAAAAAGAAGATATTGCTACAACCGAAAATCTTTCCTGGCTGAATCAGTTTGGGACTCTGGGAACGTTTCTAAAAAATGATATCAAATTGATTAAGAGAAACAAAAGGTCAAAAACAACGATATTTATGAGTGTCTTCTTTTTGTTCTACGGTTTCATCTTTTTCGGAAACACAAGTCAGCCAGAGGTCATGCATATTTTTGCCGGAATCTTTGTTTCGGGCGGATTTTTGTTTGTCTTTGGTCAGTTTGTACCAAGTTGGGATAGTTCGTATTATCAATTAATGATGACACAAAATATTCCGTATCGCGGTTATATTACTTCAAAATGGTGGCTGATTGTCATAGGCACTATTATTTCAACAATCATAGCTTCCTTTTATCTTTTTTTCGGATGGGAAATTTATTTAACTATTGTCATTGGAGCTATTTATAATATTGGTGTAAACTCACATTTAGTACTTTTAGGCGGAGCATTTACAAAAACTCCTATTGATTTAAGTTCGGCAGGCGGAGCTTTTGGAGATAAAAAAGCGTTTAATGTAAGTGCCATGTTATTAACATTACCAAAAATATTATTGCCATTAGGACTTTATGCCATTGGTCTCTATTTAGGAAACAAAACCATCGGATTAGCATTAGTTGCCAGTGCAGGAGTTTTAGGTTTTATCTTAAAAGACAAAGTGTTTTCATTAATCGAAAAAAGATATAAAATCGAGAAATACAGTACGATAAGTGCTTATAAACAAAAGAATTAAATTAGAAAATATCTCAATTTGATAATGAGATAATTTATCAGATAAAATCGAATATTAAAAAACATGCTGTAGATTTTAAATCTAAAAGCAGCAATCTAAAATCTAAAATCATCATGATACAAGTAAATCAACTTTCAAAAAAATATAACGGAACTACAGTTTTAAACATTAATAATCTTGAAATCCCAAAAGGACAAAGTTTTGGTTTAGTGGGTAATAACGGTGCGGGAAAAACCACTTTTTTTAGTTTATTATTAGATTTGATCCAGCCTTCTACAGGAAATATTACAAGCAATTCTATTCAGGTAAATACAAGTGAAAACTGGAAATCTTTTACAGGATCTTTTCTTGACGAGAGTTTTCTTATTGGATATTTGACTCCGGAGGAATACTTTTATTTTATTGGAGATTTACGCCATCAAAATAAAGCTGATATTGATGCTTTATTGAAACAACATGAAGAATTTTTTAACGGAGAAATCCTGAACAACAAAAAATATTTAAGAGATTTATCTAAGGGAAATCAGAAGAAGGTGGGGATAATTGCCACACTTATAGGAAATCCTGAAGTGGTTATCTTAGATGAGCCTTTTGCAAATTTAGATCCAACAACAGTTAGCCGATTAAAAAAAATAATAAAAGATTTAGCGGATAATCCAAATGTTACAGTACTGGTTTCCAGTCATGATTTGCAGCATACAGTAGAGGTTTGCGATAGAATTGTAGCTCTTAACAAAGGCGAAGTGGTAAAAGATATTCAAACTTCAAAAGAAACCTTACAAGAACTGGAATCGTTTTTTGCGGTTTAAATTTCTATATTTCAAAAAGAAGCGTATTTTTACAAGTCAATATACTAAAAATCCTTTTTAGCAGTTAATTGATTTAAAATCTTTTCTATTGAAAAAGAATACTCTTAAATATAGTTTTTTTCTTGTCTTTTTGTTTCTTTTGATAGCCTGTTCTACCAAGAAAAACACTTTTTTGGCCAGAAATTCACATGCCTTAAGTACAAAATACAATATTTTGTACAATGGGGGTATTGGCCTTGATAAAGGGTTAAAATCCATACAGGCCAATGATCAGGATAATTTCTGGAAGACTTTGCCCATAGAAAAAATGCAGTTTGATGAAAATTTTTCTGAAGAAGAAAAAGCTAAAAACCCTGATTTTGAAAAGGCAGAAACCAAGGCAACAAAAGCCATCCAGAAACACTCTATGAATATAGGTGGAAGAGAGCGAAATTCACAAATCGACGAAGCATATTTAATGCTTGGAAAAGCGCGATATTACGATCAGCGCTTTATTCCGGCCCTTGAAGCTTTCAATTATATCTTATACAAATATCCTAACAGCAGTAATATTTATACAGCAAAAATATGGCGCGAAAAAACCAATATGCGCTTAGGAAATGATGCTATTGTATTAAAGAATATCAAACTTTTATTAAAAAACACCGATTTAAATAAACAGACTTTTTCTGATGCAAATGCTTTATTGGCAGAAGCTTTTTTAAATTTAGAACAAAAAGACAGTGCCGTTGCCAAACTTAGAATTGCAGAAGAATTTACGAAAATAAATGAAGACCGGGCCAGATACCGCTTTATTTTGGGGCAGATGTATCAGGAAGCCGGTAAAAAAGACAGCGCAAATTATTTTTATAATGGCGTAATCGATATGAATCGAAAAGCCGATCGTAAATATATGATGCACGCTTATGCTAAAAAAGCTGAAATGTTTGATTATAAAAATGACAATAAACAATTGTTTCTTAAGTCATTTAATAAGCTAGTTACAGACCGTGAAAACCGGCCTTATTATGATATTCTTTTTTATCAGATGGGTGTTTTTTATGATAATTATAAAATACAGGATAGCGCACTGATATATTATAATAAATCTTTGTTCAGGAAATCTAAAGATCCGTATTTGGTGGCTTCGACGTATAGAAACATTGGGAACATGTATTTTAAAAATACAAATTATACAATGGCTGCCAAATACTATGACAGTACATTGGTAAAATTAGATCCTAAAACCAGGGAATACGCCTATATACAAAAAAACAGAAAAAATCTGGATAACGTAATTAAATACGAAGGAATTGCAAAACGCAATGATAGTATAATTAAGGTATACGGTTTACCGCCAACTGACAGAAAATTATATTTTGAAAATTACATTGCAGAGCTTAAAAAGAAAGATGAAGCAAAACGTATTTTAGAAGAAAAAGAAAAGGAGAGATTAGCGAATATAGATCGTAATACAAATTCCGGTAGCGAGCCAACTGCTATAAATCCAAATTCGATTGGGAAACCGCCTTCTGATCCGGAAGGTATCATGCCTCCAACAGGAAATCCAACAAGTACCTTTTATTTTTACAATCCAACAACAGTTGCTTACGGAAAATTGCAATTCAAGAAATTGTGGGGCAATAGAACTTTAGGTGGAAATTGGAGATTGGCCGCCATAAAATCGGCAAATAATGCGGCAATGAATGATACAATAAATAATACTCAGGATTTAGCCGGTGCATTAAAAGATTCTGTTGTTGTTGAAAAATATACAACTGCATTTTACGAAAAGCAACTTCCTAAAACACAATCTGCTATGGATAGTATTGGTATAGAACGTAATTTTGCGTACTACCAATTAGGACTTATCTATAAGGAGAAATTTAAAGAATATAATTTGGCGAGTGAAAAACTGGAACAATTGCTAAAAAACAATCCAGAGGAAAAATTGATTTTACCATCAATGTATAATTTGTATAAAATATACCAGATTACAAATCCGGCGAAAGCTGAAGCTGTAAAACTGGATATCACGTCAAAATATCCAAATTCAAGATACGCACAAATTTTAAACAATACCAACTCAGAAGATTTGGCATCTGCAGATAAAGAGTATCAAAAATGGTATAAACTATTTCAGGAGGAACAGTTTGATACTGTTTTGGATAATATTGATAATTTAATCAATCAGTATTCTGGTGACGAAATTGTTTCTAAGTATGAATTACTAAAAGCAAACACTTTAGGAAAAGTTAATGGTTTAGCAGCTTATAAAAGTGGTCTGGAAACAGTTGCAGATAATTATCCAAATAGTGATGAAGGTAAAAATGCAAGAGAAATTTTAGAAAAACAAATTCCAGGTCTGGAAAAAATGGATTTTACATCAGTCGATAATAAGAACTGGAAAATTTTATATCTGGTTCCTAATAACGATTCTAAAACCCGTAAAAAAATCGAAGACGCTATTAAAGTATTTTTGTTAGTTGAAAATTATGAGAGATTAACAACTTCTTTTGACAGATATAACAAAACAGAAAGCTTTATAGTGGTTCATGGTTTAAAATCAGAGGCTTATGCCAAAGATGTTTCAGGAGTTTTTAGAGATGATAAAAAATATCAAATATCAAATCAGCCCATTATTATTTCGAGTGATAATTATAAGTTGATTCAGATTAAGAAAAATCTTGAAACCTACTTAGCCCCCAAAACCCCATAATCCCCATAATCATGTTTGATAAAGTTAAAAAAAACGGAACAGAACTCTTAGGAAAAACAAATAGAATTGTAGAAGGAACCTCAATAATAGGTGATATTGTTTCTAAAGCTGATTTTAGATTAGATGGCGAATTGATAGGAAATTTTACTTCACAAGGAAAACTAGTTATAGGCGCTTCTGGCGTTGTAAGAGGCGAAATTGTTTGTAATAACGCTGATATCGAAGGAGAATTTCAGGGAAAAATTAAAGTTTTAGAGGTCCTTAATATAAAAGCATCTGCACAAATTCACGGAGAAGTTGCCGTAGGTAAACTTTCTATCGAACCAGGAGCTGATTTTACGGCTACCTGTACCATGCTAACAAATAATAAAGAAGTAACTTTAAAAGATGGAAAAGGAACCGAACAAAAACAGAAGGAATAAATGGTTGCCGCTTATTAATATTCCCGTTCAAATGGGGATTATTATCTTTTTATTTTCTTATTTCGGTACCTGGCTAGATGAAAATCATCCTAGCCCAAAAGTGTATTACAATACTATTTTTGTAATGCTGGGTGTTGGACTTGCCTTATATAATGTTATCAGACAGGTAAATGACATTAATAAAACAAAGTGATTTTTGTCATTAAAAACATTTGATAAAAAGTGCATCTTTGCATAAAATTATTTTTCCGATGCTTTTAAAAAATTACAAACCCTTTTTTTATTTATTCTTTTTTGCTTTGGTGGCTTATGTTTTGCATAAAGCAGCTTTTTTCGTTTTAGATTTCAATACTCAAACCTTTTATTATAGCATAGAATTTTTGTATTTGATTTTTTTCGGATTATCAGCATTACTATACCTTATATTATTAATAGTAAAAAAGAAAAATTTTGAGATTGTTGGAATGACTTTTTTATTCGGAACTTTTACTCAAATGTTAATAGGATATTTAATTTTAAGACCGATTTTAGAAAACCATAGTGCAGAGGTTATGGTTGAAAAAATCAATTTTTTTATAACATTTATTTTGTTTTTGTTATTTGAGACGCTTTTAACTGTCCGATTATTAAATGAAAAGCGTTAAAATGGGGATTCTGTAAAAAAGGGTTCAAAAATAATTTTTCATATCCTTTTGAATATTAATAAAAAATGTACCTTTGCACCAAATTTTAGAAACGTAAAAAAATAAGATTTTTAACAGATATGGTGATTTCAAACAAACCGCTCAAATTTATTCTTGCAGCTTTAGTAGCTTGTTCTCCAGTAATGAGTTTTGCAAATTCAGAGAATGACTCAACGCATGTACAGACTGAGGCCGCTCATGAAGAGAAAGTAATTTCACATAATGCTCCTGTAGAAGGAGAGCATGTAGCTTTGGATCCAAAAGCTAAAGTAGACGCTTTTATTGATCATCACTTACAGGATTCTCACGATTTTGTTTTCTTTTCAGATGAAAAAGAAAATAAACATTATGGTTTTCCATTACCAGTTATACTTATTGACGGAGGTTTAAAAATTTTCTCTTCTTCAAAATTACACCACGGTGAAGAAGTTGCAGAAGTTGATGGAAACTTCTACAAATTAGTTCACGGTAAAATTTATAAAACAGATGCTGCCGGTACCATTACTTTTAATGAACACGGACATCCTGAAAACGAAAAGCCATTAGATTTTTCTATTACAAAAAATGTAGTGTCAATGCTTTTTGTTGCAGTACTATTATTTATAATGTTTACTGGTCTAGCAAAATCATATAAAAAAGGTCCAATTCCAACTGGGTTTGGAAGAGTATTAGAGCCACTAATTATTTTTATCAGAGACGAAATCGCTGTTCCAAATATTGGTGAGAAAAAATACAGAAAATATATGGGTTACTTATTAACCGTATTTTTCTTTGTGTGGTTGTTAAACTTATTAGGTATGACTCCACTAGGAATTAACGTTACAGGAAATATTGCAATTACAGTTTGTTTAGCTGCGTTTACTTTCTTGATTACACAATTTAGTGCAAACAAAGATTATTGGGGACACATTTTCTGGATGCCGGGAGTTCCTGTACCAATGAAAATTATTTTAGCTCCAATAGAAATCTTAGGAACATTAACAAAACCATTTGCATTATTAATTCGTTTGTATGCAAACATTACTGCAGGTCACGTAGTAATTATGAGTTTGATCGCAATGATCTTTGTAGGTAAAAATTTAGCTGCAGATTTGCCAATCTCTTTAGGATTAACATTATTTATTTCGGTTATCGAAGTTTTAGTTGCATTTTTACAGGCGTTCATTTTCACAATGTTATCTTCATTGTTTATTGGTATGGCTGTTCAGGACCACGATCATGATCATGGTCACGAAGAAGAAAATGTAATCATTTAATTAGAAGTTTAATTTTATATATATAAATAGTTATGGGAACAATTCCAACTTTAGTAGGTGCTGGATTAGTAGTAATCGGAGCAGGTTTAGGTTTAGGTAAAATCGGTGGATCTGCTATGGACGCTATTGCTCGTCAGCCAGAAGCTGCTGGTAAAATTCAAACTGCGATGATTATTATCGCGGCTTTATTAGAAGGTTTAGCATTTGCTGCTTTAATCTTAGGAAAATAATAAAGAAAGAAATAACAACATCTTTAACGGTTGGTTAAAGGTGTTGTTACTTTTAAAAAAAGAAATTAAATATTTAATATAGTTATAAAATGGATAAGTTAATTAACGATTTTTCATTCGGTTTATTCTTTTGGCAAGCTTTAATCTTGTTGGTTCTAATTTTGCTTTTAGTAAAATTTGCCTGGAAACCAATTATGGAATCTATCATCGCAAGAGAAGAAGGTATTAAAAATGCATTACTTTCTGCTGAAAATGCAAAAAGAGAAATGGAAAATTTGCAAGCTGACAATCAAAGAATTTTGAATGAAGCTCGTGCAGAACGTGACGCGATGCTTAAAGAAGCTCGTGAAATGAAAGAGAAAATGATTGCTGATTCTAAAAACGAAGCACAGGAAGCTGGTCAAAAAATGATCGCACAGGCAAAAGCTGCTATCGAAAGTGAAAAAAATGCTGCTATGGCTGAATTGAAATCACAAGTTTCTACTTTATCATTAAGCATTGCTGAAAAATTGTTGAAAGAAGAACTATCTAACAAAGAATCTCAAACTAAATTAGTTGAGAAAATGTTAGGTGACGTAAAGTTAAACTAAGATTATGGCAAGTACAAGAGCAGCAATTCGTTATGCAAAAGCAATTCTAGACTTAGCAAACTCTAAAGGTGTTGCCGAAGCTGTCAATAACGATATGAAGTCGATTGCAACAGCAATTGATACAAATGTAGAATTGAGTACATTTATTCAAAACCCAACTACAAAAGTTGAAGTTAAAGAAAGTGCTCTTTCAGAAGTTTTCGCAGATGTAAATGGAGTAACCAAAGGTTTGTTTCATTTATTATTTGAAAACAAAAGATTTGAAATTCTTGAAGCAATTGCTTTAGAATACAAAAAATTATTTGATGAAGGTAATGGGGTTGAAGTAGCAAAAGTTACAACTGCAATTCCTATGGATGCAGCTTTAGAAGCTAAAGTTTTAGCAAAAGTAGCAACATTGTCAGATAAGAAAATAACAATAGAAAATACAGTAGATCCATCAATCATTGGAGGATTTATTTTAAGAATAGGTGATCAACAATACAATGCTTCTGTTGCAAACAGATTGCAGGTATTAAAAAGAGAGTTAAGTAATTAGTTTTATTACACATAAAAGTGTCTAAATTATAAATTAAGATGGCGGAAATCAAACCTGCTGAAATTTCAGCAATATTAAGAAAGCAAGTAGAAGGTTTTGAATCTGGTGCTACGCTGGAGGAAGTAGGAACAGTACTTCAAGTTGGAGACGGTATTGCTCGTATTTACGGGCTATCGAATGTACAATATGGTGAGTTAGTTGAATTTGACAACGGACTTGAAGCTATTGTATTGAACCTTGAAGAAGACAATGTTGGTGTGGTACTATTAGGACCATCAACTGGAATCAAAGAAGGATCAACAGCAAAAAGAACACAACGTATTGCATCTCTTAAAGTAGGTGAGCAAATGGTAGGACGTGTAGTAAACACTCTTGGTTTTCCAATTGATGGAAAAGGACCAATTGGTGGAGACTTATACGAAATGCCTTTAGAAAGAAAAGCACCAGGTGTTATCTTCCGTCAGCCAGTAACTGAGCCATTACAAACAGGAGTAAAAGCAGTAGATGCTATGATCCCGGTTGGTCGTGGACAACGTGAGCTTGTAATTGGTGACCGTCAAACAGGTAAGTCAACTGTTTGTATCGATACAATCTTAAATCAAAAAGAATTTTACGATGCAGGAAAACCTGTATTCTGTATATATGTTGCAATTGGGCAAAAAGCTTCAACTGTAGCAGGAATCGCTAAAATGTTAGAAGAAAAAGGTGCAATGGCTTATACAGTTATCGTTGCAGCAAATGCTTCTGATCCGGCCCCAATGCAAGTTTATGCTCCTTTCGCAGGTGCTGCAATTGGAGAGTATTTTAGAGATTCAGGTCGTCCTGCACTTATTGTGTATGATGATTTATCTAAACAAGCTGTTGCTTACCGTGAGGTTTCTCTTTTATTAAGAAGACCACCGGGACGTGAGGCATATCCTGGAGACGTTTTCTATTTACACTCTCGTTTATTAGAGCGTGCTTGTAAAGTAATTGCTGATGATGGTATCGCTAAAAACATGAACGATTTGCCAGATTCTATCAAGTCTATCGTAAAAGGTGGTGGTTCATTGACTGCTTTACCAATTATCGAAACTCAGGCTGGTGACGTTTCTGCATATATCCCAACAAACGTAATTTCGATTACAGATGGTCAGATTTTCCTTGACGGAGATTTGTTCAACTCTGGAGTTCGTCCTGCGATCAACGTAGGTATCTCTGTATCTCGTGTTGGAGGTAATGCACAGATTAAATCAATGAAAAAAGTTTCTGGAACTTTAAAATTAGATCAGGCTCAATTCCGTGAATTAGAAGCTTTCGCTAAATTTGGTTCTGACTTAGATTCAGTTACTTTAAACGTAATTGAAAAAGGTAAAAGAAACGTTGAGATCCTGAAACAAGGTTTGAACGATCCTTATACTGTAGAAAATCAAGTAGCTATTATTTACGCAGGTTCTAAAAACTTATTAAGAAACGTACCTGTAAATAAAGTAAAAGAGTTTGAAGCTGATTTCTTAGCTTACTTAAACAGTAAACATAAAGATACGCTTAACGCTTTGAAAGCTGGTAAATTAGATGACAACATTACTGATGTTATCGAAAAAGCAGCAAAAGAAATTTCAGCAAAATATAACTAATAAGAGAATTAGTCAATTAGATAATTAGAGAGTGTTTTAACATTATTCTAATTATCTAATTTTCAAATTGTCACATTTTCTAATTAATAGATGGCAAATTTAAAGGAAATCCGTAATAGAATTACTTCCGTTTCATCGACGATGCAGATTACATCGGCTATGAAAATGGTTTCTGCTGCAAAGCTTAAGAAAGCACAAGATGCAATCACTGCAATGCGCCCTTATGCCGAGAAATTAACGGAGTTGTTGCAAAACCTTTCTGCTACACTTGACGGTGAAGTTGGAGGAGATTATACAACACAACGTGAAGTAAAAAAAGTATTGCTTGTAGCTATAACTTCGAACAGAGGTTTATGTGGTGCATTCAATTCAAATATTATTAAAGAGGTTAAAAATCGTTCTGCTTTTTATGCCGGAAAACAAGTTGATGTTTTTCCTATTGGTAAAAAAGGAAATGATGTATTAAGTAAATCTCATAAAGTTCACGGTCACCATAATGCAATTTTCGATCATTTAACTTTTGAAAATGTTGCCGGAATTGCGGATAACTTAACTCAGAAATTTTTATCCGGAGAATACGACAGAATCGAGTTGATCTACAATCAGTTTAAAAATGCTGCGACACAAATCGTTCAGACAGAACAATTTTTACCGTTAGCGCCAATTAAATCTGACGTACCGGTTTCTACCGGAGATTATATTTTCGAACCTTCAAAAGAAGAAATTGTGTTGACTTTGATTCCTAAATCATTAAAAACACAATTATACAAAGGTATTCGTGATTCATTTGCTTCAGAACACGGAGCGCGTATGACAGCAATGCACAAAGCAACTGACAACGCAACTGAATTAAGAAACCAATTGAAATTGACTTACAATAAAGCACGTCAGGCATCTATTACCAATGAAATCCTTGAGATCGTTGGTGGAGCAGAAGCTTTGAACGGATAATTTATTCAGGACATACAAAAAAGACCCGACAAGTAATTGTCGGGTCTTTTTCTTTATATAGTAGTTTTAGTTTTTCTAATTTTAAACTTATAAAATGGTGATTCTCAATTCAATCAAAAACCGAGAATCAGTTACCATTTTATAAAATTATTGACAGATTTATCACCTCTGTAGTGCTTTGTCTTTTATGGGAACAAACTAGCTTTATCAGTCCCAATGCTCTGTTTTTTTTGAGGGTTACATTTCAGCAGAATCAATCCCTTTGTGCTTTGTCTTTTATGGGAACAAACTAGCTTTATTAGTCCCAATGCTCTGTTTTTTTGAGGGTTACATTTCAGCAGAATCAATCCCTTTTGCTTTTTCTTTTGTGGGAACAAACTAGCTTTATTAGTCCCAATGCTTTGCTTTTTTTGAAGGGTTGTATTTTAGCTTTGCTCATTCCCTTTGATACAAAGTTAAGATAGAAGTAGTTTTAAAAATTTATATAATTTTTGATCTTTATTATAGATTTCACACACACGGAATATAGAGCGTAAATTATACAACTGGCAATTAAAAAAATTGAGTATTTTTGAGGTCTATTTTTTTATTAGAATGAAACTACAATTAAGAGAGCTTACGACTATAGAAGCAATGTTGGCTCAAATAGCAACCATACGATTTCTGTATCCTAATTTATCAGTCGAAAAATATCAGGAATATCTTTCTGAAATGGTTCCTCATAATTACATACAGATTGGTGTTTTTGAAGATGATGTTTGTGTTGGAATTACAGGCTGTTGGTCAGCAACTAAACTGTGGACCGGTAAATATCTCGAAATTGACAATTTTGTTGTAAATCCTGATCATCGTTCTAAAGGAATTGGCAAATTATTGACAGATTATGTCGAACAGAAAGCCATAGATTTAGCATGTAGTTCTATAGTTTTAGATGCTTTTACCGGAAATTTTGCTGCCCATCGTTTTTACTACAATCAAGGTTACGGGCCAAAAGGTTTTCATTTTGTTAAAATTTTAGACGAGAAAAAATTAACTCAATAAAATTACATGTCAATTTTTTTATTGAACCTACAAAATCATTAATAAACCAAAGAATTGGTTATTTTTGTTTTACAAACTTTATTATAAAAATTATTTTGGGATTATATAAAAATCTGTTCAAACAAACTGCTATTTACGGACTAGCAACTGTACTGCCAAGAATGCTAAGTTTTTTATTGGTAAGATTGTATACCGGTATTTTACCAACTGCAGAATATGGCGAGGTTTCGATTGTTTTGTCATGGATGGTTTTCTTTAATGTGGTTCTTTCGTACGGAATGGAAACAGCATTTTTTAGATTCTATAGTGCCGAGGATGATAAGAAAAATGTAATCGCGACTTCTACAATATCAATATTTTGGTCGTCGATCATTTTTTTATTTGTTGCTTTAATTTTCAGAAACACGCTGGCAAATCTTGCCGAAGTTGATGTGCAATATATTACCTATACAGTCTGGATTTTAGTTTTAGATGCTTTGGTTTTAATACCTTTTTCTAAACTTAGAGCAAATCAGAGACCAATGGTGTATGCGGCAATTAAAATAGGAAATGTAGTGATCAACCTGTTACTGAATATATTTTTCTTAATGTACCTGCCTAAACTTGCGGCTTCAAACCCTAACTCAGTTTGGGACAATTTATATGTAGAGAATTTCCAGATCGCTTATATTTTCATTGCAAATTTACTGGCGAGTTTGGCCACATTTATTGTATTGTCTCCAAACTATCTTTCATTGGGAAGAAAATTCGATCCGGTACTTTGGAAAAAAATGATGAAATATGGATTGCCAATTCTGGTTGCGGGACTTGCATTTGCAGTTAACGAACATTTCGATAAAATTCTATTAGGATATTTATTGCCTGAAAATCTGGCAAAATCTGAAGTTGGAGCTTATTCAGCCTGTTACAAATTAGGTTTGTTTATGGTTTTGTTTGCAACAGCTTTTAGGTTAGGAATAGAACCTTTCTTTTTTAGTCATGCCAAAAATGCCAATGCACCTCAAACATACGCGGTAATCACAAAATATTTTGTTATTCTGGGTTCTTTAATTTTATTAGGAGTGATTGTTTTTGCCGATGTTTTAAAATATCTTTTATTAGACAATAAATCCTATTGGGAAGCCATGAAAGTGGTGCCGTTGATTATTCTGGCCAACTTCTTTTTAGGAATCTATAACAACTTATCGGTTTGGTATAAACTGACAGATAAAACAAAAATAGGTGCTTATATCTCGATTGTAGGAGCTATTGTAACATTGGTTTTAAATTATTTCCTGATTCCAAAATACAGTTATTACGGGTCTGCCATTGCCACTATTTCGGCCTACGGTAGTATGATGTTGATTTCTTATGTGTTAGGGAATAGATATTATCCAATACCTTATGATATGAACAAAATTGGAGCTTACTTAGGAATTTCAATTGTATTTTCGGCTATTTCTTTTTACGGATTTAGAGAAAATTATTTTGTTGGAATTCCGTTATTATTAGGATTCATGTATTTTGTGTATCACAACGAAAAAGACACCATCAAAGGAATTATGAATAAAAAATAGAATTGAGTTTTAATAAATTCGATTTTTTAATCTTTTAAAATAAAAAATGAAAATACAAATTATCAATAAATCACAACACGCTTTACCAAACTACGAAACAATTGCTTCGGCAGGAATGGATTTACGTGCCAATTTAACAGAGTCTATAATACTAAAACCATTAGAAAGAACCATTGTAAAGACAGGTCTTTTTATTGAATTACCAATTGGTTACGAAGCACAGGTTCGGCCAAGAAGCGGATTAGCGGCCAAAAAAGGAGTTACTGTTTTAAATTCTCCAGGAACGGTCGATGCCGATTATAGAGGAGAAATAGGTGTAATTTTAGTAAATTTATCAAATGAAGAATTCGTAATCGAAAACGGAGAACGAATTGCACAATTGATCATAGCCAAACACGAAAGAGCCGAATGGATTGAAGTGGCAGAACTTTCTGAAACATCAAGAGGCGAAGGAGGTTTTGGAAGTACTGGAGTGAAGTAGTTTTTAGGAATCAGTTTTCAGTCGCAGCCACAGTAATCAGTATCTGTAGTTTGCGATTAAATAGTTTCGCAGTTTTCAGTTTTTGAACTTTGCGACCTTAAAAATGAAATATAAACATAGTAAACTTTGCGAATCCCGATAGCTATTGGGATTGCGAACTTTGCAGTTAAAATTAAGAACCAAACTAAGAGGATTTTTTTAATCTTCGAATCAAATAAAGAGACAAAATGAAAATAATCGTTCCAATGGCGGGTCGTGGATCAAGACTTAGGCCACATACTTTAACTGTTCCAAAACCATTAATTCCAGTTGCGGGAAAAACTATCGTTCATCGTTTAGTCGAAGATATTGCTAAAATATTAAAAGAACCTATCGAAGAAGTCGCTTTTATTTTAGGAGATCCTGCTTTTTTTGGAGATGATCTTGTAGCAAGTTTAGAAGAATTGGCAGGGAGCTTAGGCGCAAAGGCTTCAATCTATCGTCAGGATTTACCATTAGGAACAGGGCACGCTATTATGTGTGCAAAAGATTCTCTGTCAGGACCTGCAGTTATCGCTTACGCAGATACCCTGATCAGAGCCGATTTTGAATTAGATCCTGCTGCTGATGCTGTAATTTGGGTAAAACAAGTCGAACAGCCGGAAGCATTTGGTGTAGTAAAATTGAATCAGAATAACGAAATTATAGAACTGGTCGAAAAGCCAAAAGAATTCGTAAGCGACTTAGCCGTTATCGGAATCTATTATTTTAAAGAAGTTGGAGATTTGAAAAAAGAACTTCAGGGAGTTTTGGATAATAACATCCAGAATGGTGGAGAATATCAAATCAATGACGGAATTAAAGCCATGATGGCGAATGGTAAAGTTTTTAAAACCGGAAGCGTTGACGAATGGATGGATTGTGGGAACAAGGATGTTACTGTTGAAACAAATTCAAGAATGCTTGGATTTTTGCACAACGATGGGGAACATTTAGTAGATTATGATGTAAAATTAGAGAACTCAACGATTATTCCTCCGTGTTATATTGGCGAAAATGTAGTGTTGAAAAATGCGACAGTTGGACCAAACGTTTCAATAGGAAAAGGATGCCACGTAATTGATAGTTCAATCAAAAACAGTTTAGTACAAACCTATTCTCAAATAAAAAATGCTAACTTAGACAATGCAATGATAGGAAATCACGTTGTTTATGATGGTAAGTTTACCAGTATTAGCATTGGTGATTATTCAGTTTTAGAATAATTGTAAGTTTAGATAAATTCGTTTTTGTTTAAAGATTAAATTTTAGAGATGATACAAAAAGGAGTTATAGTCATTTTATTTTTCGTTTTGCTTGGCAATCCTATTTCGGTTATGGCGCAAACAGAGCCAGAAGATATTGCTATGGCGACCGATGAATATCAGGATGCTTTTTATGAATCCCTAAAACAAAAAGGAATCGAAAATTACGATAAAGCTATTACATCACTAGAGAAATGTGTAAAACTAAAACCTAATGATGCCGTTGCTTATTTTGAATTAGGCAAAAATTATCTGTATTTAAAAGATTATCGAAACGCACAGGATTCTTTTGAAAAAGCAACTCAGTTAGACCCAAAGAATAAATGGTACTGGTTAGGAATTTACGATGTAAGTTATGAAACCAAAAACTATCCTTTGGCCATTGAAACAATTCAGAAAATAGCTGTTTTTGATGAAGAATATAAAGACGATTTGATTTCATTGTACATGATTACAAATCAGTTTGACAAAGCATTGGCGACAATCAATGAAATGAATGATAAATTCGGGAAATCAGAAGATCGTGACCGATATAAAATGCAGATTTTATCTCAGGGAAAATATCAAAATGCCGAAATTACAAACCTGATCGATCAGATAAAAAAGAATCCGAAAGAAGAATCGAATTATGTCAATCTGATTTTTTTGTATTCGAAATCAGAAGAAACAGATAAAGCCCTGGATGTTGCAAGACAATTAGCAAAAGAAGTTCCAAACTCTGAATGGGCACAAGTCAGTATGTTCAAAGTATATTTAGATGCCAATCAGGCCGATAAAGCGATTAAATCGATGAATGTAATTTTGTCCAGTTCAAAAATCGATTCAAAAATTAAACATCGTACGCTTAATGAGTTTTTGATTTATGTCAATAAAAATCCGCAATATGCTTCGGATTTAGAAAAAGCAATTGCTTATTTTGACAATGACAAAGAAGTAGATGTTGCAAAAGAAATAGGAAAATTTTATCATAGCAAAGGTCAGTTTGAAAATGCGATTAAGTATTATGAAAAAGATTTAAAATCGAATTCAGATACAGATCGTGAAACCAATTTGTTGTTGCTTGAAGCTTATGCACAAACCAAACAATTTGAGCCAATGACAAAAAGAGCGATGAATATGATCGATGTTTATCCTAGTCAGCCACAGTTTTATTATTATGCAGGTTTAGGAAACAATCAGTTAAAACAATTTAAAAATGCAAAAACCGTTTTAGAAATGGGACTCGATTATGTAGTTGATGATAAAACGCTTGAAGCAAATTTTAATATTCAATTAGGAGAAGCATATAATGGTTTGGGAGATGCAAAGAAAAAAGAGGAATACTTTTTGAAGGCAGATGAATTATTAAAGAAAAAAAAATAAAAGACTAAATTCAGATGAAAAAATATATAGCAGTACTATTATTAACGGTTTTTATGGTTTCCTGTAAATCAAAAGCAGTTGCAGTACAAAACAATAACGGCACTACAGAAGTTGTTGCAAAAGAAGATAAGAAGGCAATTGAGAAACATTATGACAATAAGCTGGATTTCTCAACTTTATACATAAAAGCCAGTGCCAAATATTCTGATGAAAAACAAAATCAGAATGTTACAGCAGATATTAGAATCGAAAAAGACAAACAGATCTTAGTAAGTGTTCGTTTTTTAGGAATTACAATGGCAAAAGCTTTGATCACGCCAACAACGGTAAGTTATTACGAAAAAATAAACAGTACGTATTACGAAGGTGATTTTACTAGTTTAAGCAAATGGTTAGGAACAGAATTAGATTATAGCAAAGTGCAAAATTTATTAATAGGAGAAGCACTTGATGATTTAAGAAAAGGAAAATACACACAAACAATTGTAGAAAATCTTTTTAAGTTAGAAGATCTAAAAGAGGCCAACATAAAGAAATCTTTCTATCTGGACGCAGATAAATATTTGTTGCAGAAAGAAGAGATTACGCAGCCGTCAGAAAATAGAATGTTACAAATTTCATATGGCGATAGTAAAGTTTTTAATCAGGGAATACTTCCAACAAGTATTGAGATCAATGCGATTCAGCCAAAAGGAAAAACCAATATTAACTTGAATTATAACAATGTTTCATTTAATGAAGAACTTTCTTTCCCATATAGTGTGCCAAGTGGTTATAAAAAAGTTATAATTAAGTAAATTTGCAAAAAGAAAACATACACATGCCAAAATTTCTCCTTAGCCTAATTTTTATATGCGCCACTACATTTATGTGGGCGCAAGATTCGCAACAAGAAAAACTTGAACAGCGTAAAGCTCAAATTCAGCAGGAAATTAGAGAAAACGAAAAAATGTTGCAGTCAGTAAAGAAAAAAGAGAAATCAGCTGTAAATGTTTTTTTGATTCAGGCCAATAAAATTAAACTGAAAGAAAAGCTAATCAATACTACGGCAAAACAAGAAAAACTTTTAAGTAATGATATGTATATTAATCAGGTTAAGGTTAATAAACTAAAAAAAGAACTTGAAGTACTAAAAGCGGATTATGCAAAAATGATTCTGAAGTCATACAAAAGTAGATCTGAGCAAAGCAGGGCCATGTTTATTTTATCTTCAGAGAGTTTTTTGCAAGCTTATAAAAGAGCACAATATTTAAAACAATATACCAATTTCAGAAAAAACCAAGGTCTTGAAATTCAATCCAAAACAGCTGAGTTAGTGGACTATAATGCTAAACTGGATGGACAAAGACAGGTTAAGAAAAAAATTATTGCTGAAAATGAAAAAGAAAAACAAAGTTTAGAAATTGAGAAGCAAGAACAACAAAAAATTGTTAACTCTCTTAAGAAAGATAAAAATAAGATCATTGCCGATACAAAAGCTAAACAGCAGGAATCCAGACGAATCGATGCTAAAATTAAGGATCTTATCCGTGAACAAATTAGATTAGCCAATCAGAGAGCCGAAGAAGAGAGACGCAGAAGAATAGCAGAAGGTAAAGCGAGCGAAGCAGAAAAAGCAGAGGCAGCAGCGCCTAAAAGTTATTCATCAGATAGAATTACATTAACGCCGGAAGGTAAAATTTTAGCTGCGGATTTTAAAGCAAACAGAGGAAAACTACCTTGGCCGGTAGAAAAAGGATTTATATCTCTTGGTTACGGAGATCAGCCACATCCATTATATCCTACCTTGACTGTTCATAATTCCGGAGTAGAGATTACTACTGAACAAGGAGCAAGTGCACGTGCTGTATTTGAAGGAGTAGTGTCAAAAGTTATAGCCTTGTCTCCTGTAAACAGAGCTGTTTTTATTCAGCATGGAGATTACTTTACAGTATATCAAAACCTAAGTCAGGTATCTGTTGAGCAAGGAGATAAAGTAAAAGTTAAACAAGTTATTGGAAAAGTAAGAACAAGTGGTGACACTGGAAAAACAATTATTAAGTTTTTAATTCTTCAAAATACATCAAATAACAACCCGGAAGGGTGGTTGCAAAACAGATAATAAAAAAGGGAGCTAATTAGCTCCCTTTTTTGTGGGTTGGTTTTTGGTTAATCATATTGTTCTAAAAAATACTTTAAAATATCAGTTGTTGTAACGATACCTTTAAGTTCTCCATTGTCGACTACCGGAAGTGCATGAAATTCTTCTTTTACAAATATTTCTGCAGCATCTCTTATAATAGTTTGAGTTGATATTGTTTTTGGTTTTGCAGTCATTACCTGAGCAATGGTTAACATATCCAGAATTGCTTCATCAGCTCCTTCTTGTCCTTCGAACAAAGCTCCAAAAGTTAATCTGTTAATATCAGTTCGGCTAATGATACCAACTACTTCCTTATTCTTTACAATTGGAATATGGCGAATATTGTGTTTTTTGAGTTGTTCAACTACTTTTCTCAGATCGTCATTTTCGTTTACCGTTACGACACTTTTGGTCATAATATGATTAATTGGTTCTCTTTTTTTCATAATCGATATGTTTTTAAGGTTATATCAAATATGTCTCATTTTTCTCATAAAAAACATGATTTTTGTCAGTTCTGAGATATAGTTTAGTTTAATTTTAGAGAACTCATTTTTTATATTTTTATAGAAAATGACGATTGAAATTGTAATTTTATAAAGGATAAAACAGATTAGAAGAGAAAAATCATTCTATTGTTGATTTGAAATTGTATCGATTGAAATTTAAAATAGTATTTTTGCACTATGGAAACAAATAGACAGAAAAAAATAGGCGGTGTCATCCAGAAAGATCTGGTTGATATTTTGCAGGGTGAAGTGAGAAAAAACGGAATTAGTAATTTGGTAATTTCGGTATCCAAAGTTAGTGTTACTTCAGATTTGTCTGTGGCAACAGTTTATTTAAGCATTTTTCCTCAGGATAAGGCCAAAGAAACTTTAGAAGGGATAAAATCAAATTCAACTCTTATTAAACACGATTTATCACAACGTGTTCGTTTGCAATTGCGTCGTGTACCAAACCTGGTATTCTTTATCGATGACTCTCTTGACTATATCGAAAAAATTGATAATGCTTTATCAAACAGAGAAAACCCAATTGAAAACCGTGATCTTTTAGAAAAAAGAAGAAAATCATAAATTGAATTTCCCCCTTTACATAGCCAAACGTTATATTTTTAGCAGAAGTAAAAACAATGCTATCAATATTATTAATCGCATTGCCAGCATGGGAATTATTGTTGGCACAATGGCTTTGTTTGTGGTTTTATCTGTTTTTAGCGGATTAAAAGTCTTTAGCCTTTCGTTTACAAATGAAATTGATCCCGATTTAAAAATTACCAGTACTTACGGAAAATCTTTTTTAATTACACCGGATCAGGAAAGTCAGATAAAAAAAATTGATGGCGTTGTTTTGTACACCAAAATTATCGAAGAACGCGTTTTGTTTTTGTTTAAAGACAAACAACAAGTTACTTACTTAAAAGGTGTTGACAGCAATTATCCTGTTGTTAATGATATTAAGAAAAAACTTTTTAGCGGAAATTGGCTAAAACCGGATACCTATCAGGTTGTTATAGGTTATGGTATTTCAAGAGATTTTTCTTTAGGAATATTAGATTTTGAAAATCCGCTGCAAATATTTGCACCCAAACCAGGAAAAGGAGCAATCGAGAATCCTGAAGAAGCTTTTAATAAAACAGATGTTTTGCCGGTAGGAATTTATTCGATCAGCGAAGATTTAGATTCAAAATATGTGTTTGCTGATTTAGGTTTAGCTCAGGAATTACTGATGTATAAGCCCAATCAAATTTCAGGAATTGAATTCAAGCTGAAAGAAAATGCAAATGAAAAAGCAATAGTAGATAAATTGAATGTAATTTTCAATAATAAAATTACATCAAAAAACAGAGCACAACTTAATGAATCTCTGTATAAAATGTTGAATACAGAAAATATAGTGGTTTATCTGATTTTTACTTTGGTGATTATTGTAGCGCTTTTTAATTTAGTTGGTGCTTTAATTATGATGATTTTAGAAAAAAAAGGAAACTTAAAAACCCTTTTTAATCTCGGAACAGAAATCAATAGTCTTCGAAAAATATTCCTGCTACAGGGAACATTATTAAGTGTTTTTGGAGGCATAATAGGTCTTGTTTTGGGTATTATTTTAGTATTGTTACAACAACAATATGAACTTATTATGATTACACCAACTCTGGCATACCCTGTTATTTTCAATCTCGAAAACGTACTTATAGTTATGACAACTATAGTATCACTTGGTTTTGTGGCTTCTTTAATCGCCAGCAGCCGTGTAAGCAAAAAGTTATTGGATTAGTATTTCTTACTAAAAAATATTACTTATATTTATCCTCTTAAAAAACTACAGTTTATGATTGTTTCTGCCTAATCCTATTTTATTTTCTTGAATAATTAGGATACTTACGTTTATTTTTCTTCAGTTCAGATCTTTGAATCCGGACCAATTTATCATTTATCCTAATACATCATGACAGAAACAACTATAAAGAAAAGTCTATTTTCTAAAATTTTCACCACATTAAAACAAGCTATCAAAGGAGATGAATCTTTTGATTATACCGCAGGAAGCATCAAAAAAGCAGTTATTTTATTAGCTATCCCGATGGTTTTAGAAATGATGATGGAATCTGTTTTTGCTTTAGTCGATTTATATTTCGTAGGTCATTTAGAGCACAGCAGTTTTGCGATTCAAACCGTTGGCTTAACAGAATCTGTACTTGCCATTATATATTCAGTCGCAATTGGTATGAGTATGGCGGCAACAGCAGTTGTAGCGCGACGTATTGGCGAAAAAGATCCAGTTGCTGCAGCAAAAGCGGGAATGCAGGCCATCATTATTGCTTTTGTGATCAATTGCATCATAAGTATTTTTGGAGTTATTTATGCCAAAGAAATTCTGATGTTGATGGGTGCATCTCAAGACGCAGCAGAACATGGTTATATCTTTACTCAAATTATGATTGGCGGAAGTTTATGTATTATGCTTTTGTTTCTGATTAACGGAATATTTCGTGGAGCAGGAAACGCAGCAATTGCCATGAAAAGTCTTTGGTTAGCCAATATTTTAAATATTGTTTTATGCCCAGTATTGATTAACGGTCTTGGCCCGGTCCCGGCTTTTGGATTAACGGGAGCGGCAATCGCCACCACATTAGGAAGAAGCATTGGAGTTTTATATCAGTTGTATCATTTGTTTTTTGGAAACGGAGCTTTAAAAATTAAACTTTCATACTTCATACCGGATTTTGATCAGATAAAAGCATTGGTAAAAATTGCTGCTCCGGGAGTTTTACAATTTGTTATTGCTTCGTGCAGCTGGATTTTTCTGGCGCAATTGGTTGCCACAACAGGTGGCGATCACGGATCAGCAGGATATCAGACAGCGCTTAGAATTATGATGTTTTTTATTCTTCCGGCTTGGGGATTAAGTAATGCGGCAGCTACTTTGGTAGGACAAAATTTAGGTGCAAAACAAATCGACCGTGCCGAAAAGTCAGTTTTTACCACAGCGAAATACAATGTCATTTTTATGGCAACAATCATGGTAGTTGTATTATGTTTTGGACAGTATATTATTTCGTTTTTTACTAATGATGAATTGGTAAAAACAATAGCAGTCGAAGCTTTACAAATTATGAGCATCGGATTTATATTCTACGGAATCGGAATGGTTTTAATCAACACTTTCAACGGAGCGGGAGATACCTGGACACCAACCGGAATTAATTTCTTCGGGTTTTGGTTGTTCCAAATTCCACTTGCTTATGTTTTGGCGAAACATTTTAATATGGGACCAACAGGAGTTTTTATTGCAATTCCGGTTGCAGAAACAGCCATAACATTGGCGAGCATTTTCTTTTATAAAAGAGGAAAGTGGAAACGTATTCAGGTATAATCTATAATAAAAAAGACCTTCTAATTTTAGAAGGTCTTTTTTGTATCAGTATCTTTTGTCAAAGTTAGTCTGCGCATTTTTGTCATTTCGACGAAGGAGAAATCTCCACAAGTAACTCTGCAACGAAAGTCCAATCTTTGTTGAGTTTCTCACGAAGATTTCTCCTTCGTCGAAATGACAATGATTGTGATTATTTTGTGTAAAATTGAGGATACTTACACTTTTGGCTTACACTTTGAAATTATTATAATTTAAGCAAACTCATATCCGGCATAAACCTGTTCGATCTCTTTCATAACAGCAAACAAATTTTCAGGTTCATCAGTAGTAACCAATTTTTGTTTGTATTCTTTAAACGAATGAATTCCTTTGAAGTAATTGGTATAATGACGACGCATTTCAACAATCCCAAGGCGTTCACCTTTCCATTCCATAGACCATATAAGGTGGTTTCTGGCAGCTTCTACGCGATCCGCAACCGTTGGGGCAGGTAAGTGTTCTCCGGTTTTAAAGAAATGCTTGATTTCGTTAAAAATCCACGGATAACCAATTGCGGCACGACCAATCATGATTCCGTCAATACCGTATTCGTTTTTATATTTTAATGCTTTTTCAGGACTATCGATATCGCCATTTCCAAAAATAGGCATTGTAATTTTCGGGTTATTTTTTACACGTGCAATATGCGACCAGTCGGCGTGGCCTTTATACATTTGTGCGCGGGTTCTGGCGTGAATAGTCAAAGCCTGAACACCAATATCCTGAAGTCTTTCAGCCACTTCATCAATGTTGATCGAATTATCATCCCAACCCAGACGTGTTTTTACAGTAACTGGTAAATCAGTACTTCTGATGACCGCTTTTGTCAAACGCACCATCAAATCTACATCTTTCAAAACTCCCGCTCCCGCACCTTTACAAACTACTTTTTTTACCGGACATCCAAAATTAATATCTACTAAATCTGGTTTTACGGTAGAAACAATTTTAGACGAAAGCGCCATTGCTTCTTCATCACCACCAAAAATCTGAATGCCAACCGGACGTTCGTAATCAAAAATATCCAGCTTCATTCTGCTTTTGATAGCATCACGAATCAATCCTTCAGATGAAATAAATTCAGAATACATCATGTCAGCGCCATGCGTTTTGCATAATCTGCGAAACGGCGGATCACTAACATCTTCCATCGGGGCGAGTAATAAAGGAAATTCGGGTAATTCTATGTTGCCAATCTTGACCATCTTCAATATTTTGTGCAAAATTACAACTTTTTAGTCGAATTGGCACAATTCGAGGTACAAAGGCTCAAACTAACAAAGCAACAAAGTTTTTTATAACGTTGATTAAGAGCCTTTATCCCTCTGAACCTCTGAACCTCTGAACCTCTGAACCTTTGCATCTTTGTACCTATATTAAGACCTGTAATCAAAAAAACGAATTGGTTTTCGGCTCATTGGGTTAAAAACCAAAGGATTCAAAGTTTCTTTTGTGGCGAATTCAATCTTTGGCGTTACTCTTAGTTTCGCTCTGAAGTGGTCTTTTATCTCTTGTAAAAATTCAGGAGTTTGGTTTTTTACAGCGATTTTTATCAGGATTTCATCAGTGCCTAAATCGTTGGTTGAGATCTCAATAATATGATTTTCGATATTGTCAAAACCACTTAAAACATCATTCATCGCTGGCGGATAAAGTGTTGTACCTTTGTATTTGATCATTTGTTTTTTACGGCCCACAACCGGACCAACACGCAATGTATTTCTTCCGCAGGCACAAGGACTGTTGTGTAGCTGAACAATATCTCCGGTTTTAAAACGTAACAATGGCATGGCTTCAATACCCAAAGTGGTAAAAGTCAATTCGCCAATTTCTCCGTCTTTTACAGGAATATTATTTTCGTCGAGCACTTCAACAATAATCAATTCCGGATGATGATGACCTCCAAGACCATGTTCACATTCTGTAAAAGCAGTGCTCATTTCTGTAGAAGCATAAGTCGAAAACAACTTAATATTCCACTTTTCAGTGATTTTATTGGACAAGATATTCATCGAAAAATCTTGGTTTCTTAGCGATTCTCCAATGCAAATTGCCCCTCTTATACTCGAATTATTGTAGTCAATTCCGTGTGCTTCGGCGTATTCAATTAACTTTAATAAAAAAGAAGGAACGGTAATTAAATACGAAGGTTTGTATTTTAAAATAGAATCCCATTGCAATTCCGGTATTCCGGCACCAACGCGAATAACACCAACTTTTAGTTTTCGTAATCCCAGAAAATAAGCCAGACCGGCCATGAATTTTCTGTCGATGGTTGTCATTAATTGCACCACATCGCCTTCTGCAATTCCGGCGCAGGCAAACGAAATAGCTTCATTATAAGCCAGTCGGTCTAAGTCAGAATCGGTTAAACCAAAAGTCACAGGATCCCCTAAAGTTCCGGAAGTCGAAGCATAATCGATAATTTTATTTTGTGGTACACATAAAAAATCATCGTTGTATTCCTGTAAATTTTCTTTCGTGGTAACAGGTAAATATTGTAAATCTTCGAGGGTTTTAATCTTCGAAATATCAATGTTTTGGCCAGCAAAAAGGCGTTTGTAAAAAGGTGAGTTTTCGCTGATGTATTGTAAAAGTTCTGCTAATTTCTGCTCTTGAAAATTTTTAATTTCTTCTAAAGAATCTTTTTCTATTAATGGAATCATCGTAATTTTCTTTTGATTTTTTTTAAGTACTTTTCAATTGCTGTTTTATCAGGAACTGTTGTAATTTCTTTGGTTAAGGCTTTTTCGAAATGAGACTGAGAAAGCTTGTATTCTTTTTTTTGATAAAAGTACAACCCTGCTTTGTAATACACAACCCAATAATCAGGGTTTAAGGATTGGTATTGTTGAATAAATTCAGGACTAATGGTTTCTTTATTTTTGAGATACAAATCTATTTTATCATCTTCAGTTCTGAATTTCTGATAGTTTTTATATTGAAGAGTTTCCAGAAAAGGATCTTTTGGAATGTCTAAATTTTTCTGTTGAAAGGAAACAACCGCATTCGTTTTTCTTTCTTTAAAAATAGAATCTAAATTATAACAAACAAATTCTCCTAACTGATACGGATTTGCCGAAACCCAAACCAGTTTTTCTTTTGGTTTAAAGATTATTCCGTGATGCGCCATCAATTGATTCAGTGCTTTTTCGTTGCCATAACCCAATGCAATATTGTTTAAACCGTCTTTATTTCTAAGAATTTCCGAGGCAATCTTGGGATTAATTTTAGGATTTTCTGCAAAAAGTTCCTGCATTCTTTCCAGACGATATTCAGAATGACTGTTGGCAATTTGAGACTGATTTCTTTTTTCGTCTTTTAGTTCTTCACCCTGAAAATGATTCGAACAAAACAATTGATCACTATTGGGCACTTCGTAAACGTCCATTTTTTTGGGTGAAACTTCAATTAGAACGGCTTTGTTATCGTGCGCGCTTCCCACCATAATAGATTCTGAAACAAAGACTTCTCTTTTTTTGGCAATCGCAATTGCTTCCTCGATGTTTTTTGCGTGTTGTAAAATTTCACGCGTTAGAATCGAAATGGGCGTTTTGGCAATCAACGGAATTTTAGATTTCGAGGCATTAATTGTAACTGTTAAACTTTCGGCATTCATTCCCGAAACGGCACCAATCATTCCGGGCCAGGTAACCATCATAAATTTGTTGCCTTCTTTCGGATTTATAAACGCCACGATTTTATTTTCCGCGAAAGCGTCATTCACATAAAAGTCAAAATTACGACCAAGGATTAAATTGCCATCTTCAGATTTTTCTCCCCAGGCGGCAAAAGACGAACAGCCCACCAAAGCCAAATCCTGCAAAGCGTGACCAATATCATGTGCGGCATGCAAATACAAACTGCGTTGATATTGCGGCGCGATGTTATCAAAATCATGCGATGTGTATTGTGAAACTCCGAAAATTTCGGTTTGATATTCTTCGGGAACATTCGTATATAATTTTCGATTGTACCATTTTAGAAAATGCCGAAGCAGTTTCTGCTGAAACTTTGACGGAACAATATCTTTTATTTTAGAGAAAAAAATATGTTCCTGATTTTTTAAAAGAGAATCAGATAACGCTCCGGTGTTAAGACCAATTTCCAGAGGATCGCCTTCAACGTATAATTCCCAGAGACCTTGTTTGTTTTTTAAAAGTGAATTTTTTCCTGAGATAAAAACGCTGTCAGATGGTTTTGTTACAACAGGTTTTGCAGTATTATAATTTGAAATTTCAGGAAGATGATGCATAGATTTTGATGTTCCGCAAGAGGCTAACATCAATAAAAAACCAACGAAAAAAAATAAATTAATCTGGTTTTTCATATCTATAACTATCCAGGAATAATGGACTCATTCATTGTTATCTTTCTCATAACCTTCATAATAATAGGATTGTTCAATTCCTTTAAAAATAACGTCTCTATTGTTAACTTCGTCAGTTAGATTTTCTTTTAATAAAGTTCTTAATTCCAAATCGTTAATAGGACTTCTTTCCATTGACTGCAAATAAAGAGTTTTATCAACGAATTGCCAGTTGACAACTTTATTGAGTTGTTTCTTTAGAATCATATCCAGCCATATTCTCATAGACCTGCCATTGCCTTCCATAAAAGGATGAGCAATATTCATCTCAACATATTTAGCAATAATTTCTTCAAAACTGTTTTCTGGCATTTGCTCAATCTTCACTAGAATCTCATTAAGATATAATGCATTTGCAAATCTAAAACCACCTTTTGAAATATTGAGTTTTCTTATTTCTCCGGCAAAATTATATAAATGATGAAATAGATAATGATGAATTGCCTTAAGACCTTTGGTTGTGCCAATTTCTATTTTGTCTATATCATTCGATTCAAATAATCGATATGCATTTTCTAAACTGTTCTTGTCAATATTTTTCATAGAGATTTAGTACCAAATTTAAGTCGAAACCAAAATTACAATTTAATTCCTAAAATTCGGAATTTAATGTTTTCGTTTCGGAGTCCTGTTCTAACGAATTAACTTATCAGATACTTTATTGATTTTAGTTACTAAATACTCTTTTCCGAGAATTTCTGAGCAGGTTACAACGGCACCAATCGTTACGCCAAGAACTCCGTGCATATTAATACTTTGGCCCGTAAGATATAAATTATCCAGTTTGGTTTTTGACGGAATGAGGGTTTTCATCGGATTATTCGAATCTTTAACATATCCGTACATATTTCCGTTGTCTCCGCCAATATAATCCCGGTACGAGAGTGGGGTAGAAGTGTGAAGAGATTGAATACAATCTCTGATACCGGGGAATTTTATCTCGATTTCATCTAAAAACTTAGCCGCTTTTCTGGATTTAAATTCTTCATAGCTTTCTCCCCGATCATTTTCATCAACCGTGGTATTAAAAGTATTCCTCCACGGCGCAACATCATCATATTTCATATAGGTAATGAAAGTCATTCCTTCGGCCCATTCTTCCTGCTTTTTTGAGGCATTCATAGAAGCCATAAAAGCTTTTGGCCAGGAATTCTCGTCATAATCATGAGCGGTCCAGACTTCGGAACTTTTCTTGAAATGATAATGATTGTGGTTGATATATTTAAAAGTTTCCGGTTTAAAAACGATGTATAAACTGAATGCCGAAATAACGCCTTCAAGACTTTGAACCCTGCTGTAAAATGATTTTCTAAAATTCTCTTCGCCGGCTAGTTTTAGTGTGGTTTTGGGTTCAATGTTGGAGATAAAAAAAGTACCTGAAACCTGAGTGCCGTCTTTCATATCGACCGAAGTTACTTTTTTATTTTCGACATTAAATTTGGTAACTTCCTTGTATTTGTAAAATTCGCCGCCGTGTTTTTTAAGCTGTTTCAAAAGCTGTTTCGTAATCTGACTGCCACCATTAATACAGCGCCACGAACTTTGAATATAAGAGTTTACAGAAAGAGCGTGAACATAAAATGGCGATTTATCCGGAATGCCGGCATATAAAAAATTAGAACCTGATAAAACGGCTTTTAGTTTTTCATTTTGCGTGCATCCCTCGATTGTTTCTTTGGCGTTAAGCCCTAGAATTTCGTTATCGTATTTGCCTTCCCATTCTAAATTATAGAGCGGAAAACATTCGCAAATTGCTTTTATTTTTTTGGTGTATTCTTCAATATTGGCTTTTTCATCCGGAAAAAAATGCACTAATTGATTGGCAAAATTCTCGTAACCCTGAGCATGCGGATATTCGTTTTCATCATCTTCAAAAGAGATGATGTCAAAGCCATTTTCATCTAATTTTTTCAAATTAAGATGATCCATAATTCCTAAATATTTAAAATATTTGTACAAATTCTGGCCTTCTCCTAAACCTCCTATGTAATGAATTCCGGTATCAAAAATGGTTTTATCGCGTACAAAAGTTTGCAGGTTTCCACCATACTGATTGTTTTTTTCGAGCACACAAACGCTGTAGCCTTCTTTTGCCAGAATAATAGCCGAGACCAATCCGCCTAAACCGCTGCCTACAATTACTACATCGTATTGCTCTTTCATGCTAATTTTTCTTTAGTACGATTATAGAATTATCTTCTGAAACAGATTCAAAACCAAAGTTAATTAAAGTGTTTTTTAAACCAGTACTATTGATTAAAATAACACAAGAAGTTGTATAAAGCACTTTTTCAAGATCTTCTTTATAATTTTCATCAGAAATTAAAACGGTATCATATTCATTTTTTAATGCCAATTCGAGATGGTCCGGATAAGAGATTTTTCTCTTTTTAAGGAAATAATTCGTTTTGGCAACCAGTAATTTTTCTTCGTCAGCAATAAAAGAAATTACTTTTCGCTGTGGCTCCTGCAAAGTTAGTAAAACGTCTAATTGTCCGTAATCATTTGCCAGATGCAATATTTTGGCTTTCGCCGAAAGATGCCTGTTAAGATGATAATAGGTTTCCAGATTATTTTTCAGATCACTTTTGACACTGTTTGTCACTTCAATTTCTTTGTAATCATAACTATGAATGACCATTTTTTTGAAATAGTCCGGACCTTCTAATTGCTGACGTATTTTATGGAATTCAGCTTTGAAATAAGCGCTTAATAGTTTCGTTCTTTCGGCATAATTTTTTCCAAAAGAAAGATTATCAGGTGCGATTCTTTCTAAAATTGAAAGCGTTAGATAACTGTGATGAATGACAAAATCGCCTTTAGGGATTGCTTCTGATGCACCGTGAATTAAGACCGGAACAATGTCCAGATTAAATTCTTCGGCAAGATAAAAAGCACCTTTATGGAAACGATTAATCTGATTGCTTTCTGAACGCGTTCCTTCCGGAAAAATCATCAGCGAATATCCCTCATTTACTTTTTGGCGTAAATGTTCAACGCCGCCTTCAATACCTTCCGAAACCGGATAAAATCCTGCTTTTCTAACTGTTCCGCCAAAAATAGGAGAATTGTAAACCCAGTCGTTTACCAGAAATATAATTTTTGGACTCAACATTCCCATCGCCAGAATATCGATAAACGACGAATGATTGGCAATAATTATCGCTGGTTTTTCGAAAGTTTCATTGAATTTATTGATCACTTTTTTATGCAAAAATGGATTCGAATACAATACAGAATTCATGAATTTCGAAATACAATAACGAAATGCTTTCATTTTTGTTTTTTCCTTTATAGGAAGAATCGGCATGATGGTGATGCTGAAAAGTGACATCAAAATTCCGCCCAATCCGTAATAGGTAAATGAAATAATACCGTGTATAAAAGTGCGCAATACAAAAGGCGGATTTCCTTTTTTAGCACGATTCGATATGAATAATTTAAATAGAATCGGGTAGAAGATAAACGTAATAATCAGCGCCGCAAAAACCCCGATTAAAGAAACTGATGAGATCGATCGCAAAGCAGGATGGCGGGCAAAAATCATGGCACCAATTCCTAAAATAGTGGTAATAACCGCCAGGATTATAGAAGTTCTGTAAATCGCGATTTCGTTTTTTCCGTTGGTATATTCTTTTTGAAGTGCGCTTGTCATAAAAATACTGAAATCGACACCATGACCAAAAATCAGCGTACAAACAATCATGCTGAAAATATTCATCTGAATGCCAAAAATTCCCATAATTCCTGCCGTTACAATTCCGGTTAAAGCAATGGGGATACAACTTACAATGACCAATTCGACTCTTCTGAAAAAGAAAAACAAAATCAGGATTACAGCAACAAACGAATAATTTACGAGCGAATTAAAATCGGTTTTTAAAGTGCTAAAAAACGTTTCATTCATTTGCTGGCGGTCAATCGCAATGAGGTTATTTTTGGCGGAAGCCGATTTTACAAAGGCATCTCGTTGTTTCGGTGCCACTTTTACCAAAGTAGAAATCGTAAAAAATCCGTTTTTTTCCGTCACAAATTCTTTCAGTTGCAAAGCCTGAATTTTTAGATAATCTTGTGCTGAAATCGGTTTGAAATTAAAATTCAAATGATCGAAAAAAGCAGCATAAGTTGTGGGTTTGAATCCCAGTTTTGAACCTTCGGAAATTAATTGAGATTCTAAAAGATCTTTTTTATTGGTATCCCAAAATGAATTCCATTTGTCGATTTTTTGCTGTTGTGCTGCCTGCGAAAGCATAATTCCGCCAACCGAACTAAAATTCAGTATTTTGTTCGTTTGTTTTTCCTTCGATAAATCAGCAAAAAGCTGAGAGTTATTTTGCAGCACTTCCTCCATACTTTTTCCGTACGAAGCGACATAAATAGTTTTAGAGGTTAAACTCGTGCTTTCTTCCAGATCTTTTTCGGCTGCTTTGATTTCTTTCGGAACAAAATTCAGTTGCGACAAATCGTTATTGAAGCCGACATTATTATAAGTGAAACAGCAAATAATGGTAATTATAATACAAAAACCAATCAGATATTTATTGTTGTGAAAAGAAAAATGAGCCAGTTTATCAATGACGTTTTTCTTATGTTCGAAATTGTTTTCTTTCGGTTTGTACAAATGCGGCACAATCAAAAGAGAGAAAATGCCCGTTACCATAACTATTACGGCAGCGAAAATTCCTAAGTCGTTTAGTGCATCAGATTTTACAAAAAGCAAACATAAAAATGCAACAGCTGTTGTAGAACTGCTCATAATGACTGGCATTGTAATATCCTTGTACAACGTTTTTACATCGCTGTTATGTTTGTAATGTGTTAGAATATGTATGGAATAATCGATTGTGATCCCTAATAAGATAGAACCAATTCCCAATGAAATGGCTGAGATTTGTTCTTTTACAAAATATAAAAATGCCACGGCGAATAAAGCACCAAAAACCGTAGGAAGAAAAATAATTAACGGAATCAATACTTTTCGATAAAACAAAATCAGGATCAGCATGAGCGTGATCATTGCAATTGTGGTCGTTAAGATAATATCGCTTTTAATTTGATTGGCATTTGCCACCGCAATCAAAGCCGAACCAAAATAACTGATCGAAGTTTTACTTTTAAATTTCTGATTTAGATTTTCCTGAATCGATTTTAATTTTTCAGCAAAAATGGTATTCTTTTCCGTTTCGCTCGACGGAAGATTTGAGGTAATAAAAAGCAACAATTTCTTTTTGTCTTTGGTCATCACAAAACCATTGTCGAGTATAAAATCGTCACCAATATTTAATTGTTGTAATTTTTTGAGAGCAATAAACGAAATCCCAAGCGGATCTTGCAGAATAAAATCTTTGGTTATAAATCCTGATGGTGAAATTATCGATTTGTAATTTCCCTGAACGGTTGTGGCAATACTGTCTTTTTGAAGTTTATTCTGAATCGAAGTATAATCTTTGTTCTCCAGAAAAAGCGGCAGGTTATTATAAACAAAATCAATAGTTTGCTGAATATTTTCTTCATCGATTTTGCCCTGAATTCCGGTGACGTACGGCTTGCAGGATTTAGCAACACTATCTGAAAAAGCAGTTGCCATTTCTTTTAAATCTTCGTCGGTTCCGTTTTTTTCGAGTTTAAAAATAACCGTGATTTTATCGGCAAAGTTGAGCTGTTTCAGCACTTTTGCCGTAACGTCAGCTTTATCGTTTGTTGGGATTAGTTTGGTAATGTCCTCTTCAAATTTTATTCGGGAAGCAAAAAATCCAAATGCAAGCAGCATCAAAATAGCCAATACAACCGATAACTTTTTTCGTCGGTTTACAAACAAGTGAATGGCGTAGAAGTATTGATGCATGGTGGTTTTTTATAAGTTTTTTTTCGCCACGAATTTCAAGAATTTTCGTGAATTAATTTGTGCTAATTTGTGAAATTTGTGGCAAAAAAAAGTCATTTTAATCTCTTAATCTATGGCAAAACCATTTAATCATTGTTTTTCTTAGAACTAAAAGCCGTTAGGAGTAAATAACTGATAAGGCCAGAAGTCAATGCCAAAACGGATGCTAAAATAAGACTTCCGACGATATATTGTGTTGCATTTTTTTGAATATCATCCAGCGTGACCGAACTATCTAAAATTAGCGGTGCATCATTCGAAACAAAATAACTTCCCATTTTTAGGGAACCGTAGATTACAAAAGGAATGAAAGGCGGAAAACTCACATTCGAAGCCAGATAAGCAATCACTTTATTGAGTCTGAACAATGCAGCGAAAGTAAAAAGCAAAATGGTTTGAAATCCCCAAAACGGAGAAATTCCGATAAAAATCCCCAAAGCAATCGCCGCCGATTTTTTGAAATTAGAATCAGAACTTTCTAAGATATCTTCTAAAAAGAATTTTTTAAAACCTTTTTTTTTTGCCCGCCTGAAGAAATCTCTCGGTTTAATATATAGCAAAGCATTAATAACCAAAACGGTGTTTAAAATACTGATTCGGGTAAAATCCTTAAAAGGCCGAAAATGCGAAACGCGTTCTGCGGGATCGTACAAAATCTGAATCGGGATGTTTTTTACCAGAATACCTTTCCAGGCAGAACGCACAATCACTTCAATTTCGAATTCAAATTTATTGGTATAAAATTGTTTCGGAATCAATTTTAACGGATATAATCGAAACCCTGATTGTGTATCATCAAGTACAATTCCGGTTTCGAACTTGAACCAGAAATTCGAAAATTTGTTCCCGAAACTACTTTTCTTTGGTACATTTTCCTGCGTCATATTCCTGCTTCCAATCAAAAGAGAATTGGGTTCGTTTTGAATTTCGGCAATAAAATTAGGAATATCAGCAGCAAAATGCTGTCCGTCAGAATCGATCGTGATGGCGTACTCGAAATTCATTTCGATTGCTTTTCTAAAACCATTTCGGAGCGCCCTGCCTTTTCCTAAATTTTTAGGATGGTGAATCTGGGTAAGCTCCGAGTATTGTTTTAAAATGTCGTAAGTGGTATCTGTTGAACCATCATTGACAATAATGATATTTTGAGTGAAATCTAAAATAGAATCCAACACTCTTTTCAGCGTTTTATGATTATTGTACGTGGGAACAATAACACAAAAAGAGGTTGAGTTAAGCAGATTCTGCTGTGATAAAGTAGGTTTCATTGAGAGTTTTTCGTGAGCTTACTTCACAAACTGTTTTTCTTTTTCAGAGAAACTTTTAGATTGCAAAACAAAGTCTTTTAGATAATCTTTCAAAACGCCGGTTTGCTCTGCATAATGATCGGTTATGAATTTTTTATCTTCTTTAATGTTTTTTTTATAACCGGTAATTCCAGGAACATCTTCCTGAATACTCAATCGAATCATTCTGATTTCGATATTGTTGGGATCACTTTTTAATGTCGCTTCAAGAAGTTTTGCGCCTTCTTTAAAACGGGAAATTTTGCTTCCTATTAAATTTTCAAATTTCGAATCTACCAAAATTGAAGCCGCTTTGTAAGCTACTAAAATTTTATCATCACTGTTTGAAATTCCGGAAAGTTTTTCTGTAAATTCTTTAGCGTTTGCTTCTGATTTTGCAACGTCTGGATATATTTTTCGGATAGAGGCCAAATCCGGATTCCCGGCAAAATTGATCCATAGAATTATTGATAATAGTAATTTCATAGTTATAGTTTTTTATACGCATTGCTTAATTTCAGGGCAACGGTATCGTTAAAATATGTGGTGTTTTTCACCTTTACCAAATCATCTTCTGTGGTTGTTATATCAAGTTCTAAACGCAATTCCGGATTCGTTTCCGGATTGATCAATGCCATGAATTTTACATTCGTAAGCGTTTGTATCATCAAAGTACTTTTGGTAATCGATTCTGTAAGTTCTTTAATAATCTGAATCATGCAAACGCCCGGCATAATTGGGTTTTCTGGAAAATGACCTTTAAAAACCTCATGATTGGCATTAACTAATATACGAATATTATATTTAGCATCTCCTGTTTTTTCCTCTGAAAGCACTTTATAAAAGTCTTTTAAAACCATATTTGTATTTTTTATTTCGTTTCAAAAGAGTAAGAAATACCTATTTGAAAATTGATATTAGTATTATAATCACCAAATAAATAATGACTATTAGAATTATTATGATAATAATCGCTGTCTAAAACATCTAAGAGACCTTTTTTAAATCGAAATTCAAAACCAAGACCAGATGGCATTTTATAAGCAACACCCGTAACAAACGAAAGATCATTATATGTTTTTCTAAAAGCTAAATTGTCATCTAAAAGAACATCTAAAGCCGGCCCAAACTGTACCTGAAACACACCAAATTTTAATTTGTTAAGCAGGCCAATCGACAAATAACTCATTTGCAAATCCTGATGAGCAACATGCTCTGTTCCTGTAACGGGATCCGTATAATTGCGGGCAACATTATTAGATCCCTGTCTGATGTAATTTATTTCGGGTTGTAATGCATATCGTTTCGTAAAATTTATTTCTCCAAAACCTCCAATATAAAAATCTGGCCTATAGTTGGCATGCATTTCTGAAATAGTCGAAAGAGACAATCCGCCTCTTACACCTGGCTTAAAGTCTACCTGGGCTTGTACTTTTGCGAAGGCAAAAAAAACGAATACAGCAATTACTAATTTACTTCTATACATTATTTTACTTTAAAAGTGTAACTAATACCAATCTGGAAAACCTGATTCAGGATCAGATCGTTATAGCGATAACCATTATCGTCATAATCAACTCCGTCGTAGCCATAAATGTCAACTAAACCTTGTTTGAATCTTGCTTCAAACGTTAATCCGTTTGGCAATGTATATCCAACGCCTCCAACAATGGCAAAGTCAAAACCTTCAGGATTGCTGTTGATATAATTATCAGAAATTTTTAAATCTAAAGACGGACCTCCTAAAATATGAAAACCTTTACCGCCAATGTTAAATTTGGCAACAGCACCCAGTGTTAAATAGTTTAATTCATAATTTACATAACGAAAATTATAGCCGTTTCCAAAATATTCTCTTCCTTCATCGCCTTGTCTTGAATACGTTATCTCAGGCTGTAACGAAAAATATTTATTAAATTTAATGTTTACTAATCCACCAATATAAAAATCAGTTTTAGATCGATTATCATCAATATTACTTAATGTTGATAAATTTAAACCGCCTCTAAGCCCGGGACTCACTTTTACTTGTGCCTGAGGAGATTGAATTCCGATAAATAAAATAAAAGCAATTACGGTTAATTTTTTCATTTTGATTTGATTTAAAGTTTATGACTATTTTAAATTTTATTCTGATTTAAAATAATTCAGCTCAATTTTTAATTTAATATTCTGATGAATAATCTGGATCTTTTCGGCAAAAATATTGTTTTCTGAAGTAAATGTCAGTGTAAATTTTTCTTTTGTTTTAGAAGCATGAACGACTTTTTCTAATCGATGATCTTTTTTTGAGATGAAAAGATAGTTATCGCGTTTTCCATCTTTCGATTTATAAATATCAGCCGAATCATTTTCAAATTGTTCCTGAATCAGATATTCCTTTTTTAGCAGTAAACGAAAATCTTCTTTTAGGGTATTGATCAGGATTTTTCGATCTAATTCTGATACAATCGAATTGACTTTGAAAGTGTTATCTGAAATTTCAAAATCTAACAATTTGTTACCAAATTCAGTTGTAAAGACAATTCGGTGCGTAGTATCGGTTATTTTTTTTGCAATGAAAATCCCGCTGATTTCATTTCCGTAAACGGTGATATTTGTTTTGTAAACATAATCGGTTTTTGAATCGGAGAAATAGGGAACTTCATAAGACGTTTTGTCTAATTTTTTTGGAGTATAATTTTTTGTGACCGAGCCACAAGAAACTAAAACAATCGCCAGAAAGCAATTAATTAGTAAAAACTGAATCGTCGATTTTTGCATTGATCACTTTATTTTTAAGTACAATTCGGGTATAATCTTCAGATGATTCTAAAAGTTTTACCTGAACAACGGTCGCTTCTTCTTTATCGAAAGTCAATTCGATTTGTTTGATGTATTTTTTTAAAGTAGCATCTTTCGGAACAAATTTCGCCAGGTTTTGACCTTTTAATTTAAAATACGAAATCGTAAATTCTTTGTCGTCAAACATATTTCCGCTCACACTTCCCACAATAAGTTTATTGATTCGCCCAAAGATTTTGCTGTTGCCAATGTCAACTGCGCTTTTCTTTCCTTCGTCGTTGATCAGGATTTTTCCGTTCTTGAAAACAATACTATAATTGTATGGTTTCTTGTATTGCCATTGCAACAGACTTGGTTCTTTAAAAATCATTTTTCCCGAAGTTTCAATGTCTTTCGATAAAAAATCCAAATGTTTGTATTGAACAAAATCAGTACTTAAGGTTTTGATTTTTTTGGAAACTACATTTACATCTTGTTTGAAAGCTGCAATTTCAGCATCCGTCATTTTTTGTTCCTGAGCAAACAAATTGCCGGAAATAAATAGAAGTAGTAGTGCTATTTTAGTTTTCATATTTTTTTAAAGTTGTTTAGAAAGACCTAACAGGTTTTAAAAAGCTGTTAGGTCTAACCGAATGAATTCGTGTTTTATCATCGTTCAATTTCATAAGCTTTAAGATTTAAAAGCTCTTCAGTCGAAATCACTTCGTAATTGTTTTGTTGTAAAAATTGCAAAAACTGTTCCAATACTAAAACCGAGTGTGAAGCGGTGTCGTGCAAAAGTACGATTCCGCCGGGAGAAACCCGTTTTATAATGCGATTGAAAATTAATTCCTGATTTTTTGTTCCGCCATCGAGCGATCGAATATTCCAGCCAATTACTTTATGTCCGGTTTTTTCTAAAGCTCTTCTGATCGAAGGTGTCGTAACTCCGTAAGGCGGACGAAAGAAATTTATTTTTTTGGAAGTATATTTTTCTAAAAGAAGATCTGTTTTCTCAATTTCTTCTTTGATTGTTGCAGCATTATAAAAATCAAAAAACTTTGAATGACTGTAGGAATGATTGCCAACCAAATGTCCGTCAGCAATAATTTGTTTGAGAATTTCAGGATGGGCTTCAATATTTTTCCCGATGCAAAAGAAAGTCGCTTTTACATTGTATTTTTTCAGAAGTGCTAAAACTTCTAAAGTAAAAACACTCGGCCCGTCATCAAAAGTGATAGCGATTTTTTTCTCTGTTTCTAAAGGATTATTGCAGGACGCTTTTACGTGATAATTGGATGAAATTCGGGCAGAGCCAATAGCATTTATTCCCAACCAAATTAAAACAATTCCGAGAAACCATACCCAGCTAATTGCTGTATAAAAGTTCAGAAGAACGAGTAAAAGCAATAAAAAGAGAAAGAATAACGAAATGTTTTTATGCGTTATCATTTTGAGATCAAAGTAAAACTATGATTTTTTCCATTCAGTTGATTGTACAATAAAATGGTATTATAAGCTGGTTTTTCAACCGAATTTACTTTTATGATTTCAGGAATTTCCTGGGTTTTTATAATTTTAGCGGCCATCCAAAAAGCAAAAGCCGAAGCTGTATCGTACTCGCCGCTCAAATGCTTGTAATACAAAACGGGCGTTTTTGCGAAAGCATTTTCGGCAAGATTTCGATAATAGTTTTCAGAATCAACATTGCCGTCAAAACCTAAAACTAAAGCATCAATATCAGAAATTTCTAAATTATTCGATTTCAAAAATGCTTTAATTTCACTTTCAATTTCGTTTTCTTCCAGTGTATTTACAATGGTAACATCCAGAACTTCGGCATAAGTAGTTTCTTTTCTTTCATTTTCTAAAACAAAAAAACTGGCACCTTCACCGTAAACAGCTCCGCTTGTTGTTGAATTTAAAAGATCATAAGGTCCCGAATTATCAGCTTTGATGCGTCCGTTTAATTTGAAAAGGGCAGTAGTATATTCACCATTTTCATCGACTCCGCCAATTAAAACCGATTGAGCTTCGCTTTCTTCGATTTGCATTTTAGCATCTAAAAGAGCCGATTCAAAAGAAACTGCACCATTTACATACGTAAAATTATAACCTTTACATTGCTGCAGTAAAGCGATTTGTGCACCAACAGTATTATGGGTAGATTGAATAAAAGAAGTTGGCGTTAAGAATTCTTCGTTATTATCAAGAATACTTTTCAGGAATTTTTCAGAATCTTCGATACATCCTAAACCAGTTCCGGTAATGATGGCGTCAACATTTTCAATATTGGCATCTTTCATGGCCAAGGCCGAAGCAACGATTCCGTTTTTTACACCTTTTGCCATTCTCCTGCTTGCTGCCGGAGAAATATAATCTTTGTAAACAGGAGGAACGATTGCCAATACATTTTGATCATTATTGACAACGGCTTCTTCTAAAAAAACAGTATCAAATGTTTTTTGAGTCGAAATACAGCCTACTCCATTTATATATGTTCTTTTCATTATTCTTTTGAAAATATAAGGGTAGAACAATTTCCTCCAAAACCAAATGAGTTGGATAAAACGTGTTCGATATTTTTATTCTTTAACGAAGTCTGCGGTTGCAAATCAAATTCTTCCATCTGATTTTCGAAATTTAAATTCGGATAAACCACATTATTCTGAATTGCCAAAACACTGTAAACTGCTTCAATTGCTGCAGCTGCCGCTAAAGTATGTCCGGTGAAAGGTTTTGTTGAACTAAAATCCGGAACTTTTTCGTCCTGATAAATTCGCAATAACGCTCGTCCTTCGGATAAATCATTGTTTGGAGTCGCAGTTCCGTGTACGTTGATATAATCTATTTGAGAAGGTTTCAAACCCGAAACATCAAAGGCTTTTTTCATGGCCAAATAAGCGCCATCACCATTTTCTGAAGAAGCAGTTTGATGAAAAGCATCGTTTGCATTTCCGTAACCCGAAACACGAGCCAGGACTTTTTTATTTTGCTTCGCCACAATTTCATCTGATTCTAAAACCAAATACGCCGCAGCTTCGCCAAGGTTTAATCCTTTGCGTTCGTTGTCAAAAGGTTTGTTGAAATCGTCAGATAAAATCATCAGAGTTTTAAATCCGTTAATGGTGAATTTCGCCAAACCATCGGCTCCGCCCACAATCACGCGGTCCAGTTTTCCGGTTTTGATCAATCTCGCACCCAACATAATCGAGTTGGCTGCAGATGAACAAGCCGTACTAATTGTGGTAACCATTCCTTTTAAACCCAATGCTTCGGCAATTTTCTCTGCAACATCACCGCCGTCATGACAGGCAATATATTTAACGAGTTCAGGATGTGTAAAATAATCGTAATAATGTCTTTCGGTCATGTCCATTCCGCCCACACTTGTAGCCGAAACAAGTCCGGTTCTGAATTCGTTTATGGATGTAATTCCGGCATTTTCAACAGCTTGTTTGGCTGCCAAAGTAGCAATCATTGCCGTTCTCGAAAAGTTATTATCTTCGGTAAGGTTCAATTCGTTAACCAATTCTTCATTGGTTTTTTTAATTTCTCCTACCTTAATAACATCCGCATGAACTGTCGAAATATTTGTGATACGCGAAATGCCAATTTTATTTTCGATCAACGAAATATAATTTTCCTCGACTGAATTTCCAATCGAAGAGATAATTCCCATTCCCGTTATTGCAACACCTTTTGCCATTTTAGATTTTAGATTTATGATTTTAGACTATGGATTCTAAATATTTCTGTCTAAGAAATCTAAAATCTAAAGTCTAAAATCTAAAATTTATTTAGTTCTGTTAGCGCTAATGTAAGCCGCCATAGTTTCGATCGACTGAAAAATGGTTTTTCCTTCTTTTGGGTCTACCAATTTAATTCCGTAATCTTTATCTAAAATCACAATTAATTCAAGTGCATCAATGGAGTCTAAACCTAAACCATCTCCAAACAAAGGATCGTTATCAGCAATATCTTCGATTGCGATATCTTCAAGGTTAAGAGTAGTAATGATTTTATTTTTTAATTCTTCTTTTAATGCTTCCATGATTATTTATTATATAATGTATTGATATTTTCGTTTTTATATTTTTCGTTTTCTTCTGTGCTAATCGTGCAAAGAAACGCTTTGTAATTGTCATTAAAAAATTCTACCCAACCACACAAAACTGTATCAGCTTTATTTGTGTTTAACAGAATACCTGAATAGTTAAACATAAATTCAGTATTGAAAGCATCAAATATAAAGAAAGAATTTTCACTTTTCAGCTGATGACGAATACTTATTTCGCCCAGACAAATATTTGGCAGCGTATAAACAAAAACTGCCGGGCTCGGATAATAATTTTCTTGGTCTGAAATAGATTCCTGATACTTAACATCCGTATCTAAACTCGACGATTTATTGGCCAAAACCAAAGCAATATTATTTTCTTTGTTCTCTTCTTTTCCTTCTGAAGTTGTCGGACTCAAAAGCAATTCAGATCCTAAAAAAGCCAGTTTGCTCAAAGCATCCATTTTGAAAAATTTTGGGTATTGAATGTCAAAATTACGATAGGCTTGTTTCGAGAAATCAGCAAAGTCCGTTGGTTCTATTTTGAATACAGAAGTTCCGTTCAAAACAATTTCGTTGTTTTGGATGGTGATGTAGGATTGTATGTAGGTTTTTTGAGTCATTATTTTTTGTAACTTTGTCAAGTTATGAAATTCTACGAAAAATATCCACAATTAAAACAGAAAAGCTTTTTGTCAAAAGTGCTTACAGATACTGTATTTTCTACAATGTCTTTAGAAGACCAACAGGTTTCGAAGAGTAAGGTTGTTAAAATTGTCGATGCCATTTTAAAAGAAAAAGAATTAAAAGGAAACCAGTTCTTCACTAATTAATTGGGTTATTAATTTATAATCTCCATTATCAGCAGCTTTCATTGCATTAATATAAAATTTCCTGCTTTCTCCTTCTCTATAGTATAATTCTAAAGGTTGATATCCAAATTTTAAAGCAATAAGATTCATTAAAATCCTTCCCGTTCTACCATTACCATTATTGAAAGGATGAATTTTTATAAATTCATAATGAGCATAGACTAAGCAGACAATGTGATCAATGATACTTTTAGAAATTGAAATCTTAAAATTTAGATTATCCAAAAATTGGTACATAGCTTGTAGAATCATTACAGGTTTTGGTGGGATTAATTGTCCAACAGAAACCTCTGTGGTTCTCCACTTGCCAGCCCAATCGTAAAGTTGTTCGAATGCAATTTTATGAATTTCCAAAACAAGCGATGTTGAAATCTCTACATCAGTTTCTAGTTCAAAAGTAAAAAGTTCTGCTTTAGCAATTCCTGATGCCTCAAATTCGTTGATTTGATTTTTATCAGTTAAGCCAAGTAAATTATCGTCAGGGAATGGTGTCCAATTAGTTTGATTTTCCATTTCATTTCATCTTTTCAAAAACCACAGCCGTATTACAACCTCCAAATCCAGAAGCCGTTTTCAAAAAATAGTCAATATCAGCCTCTTCATTTTTCTCAATAACATTTATAGATTCGCTCACGCCGATTTCATCAAAACCTTTCGATTCAAAAAACATGTTTTGATTTACTGATTCAATTGCGATTACGGTTTCTAATAATCCCGAAGCACCTAAGGTATGACCGTAAAAACCTTTTAAACTATTTATAGGAACATTTTGTAAACCTAAACGATTTAATGCAATGGCTTCCATTTCGTCGTTGAATGGAGTTGCGGTTCCGTGTGCTGAAATATAATCTAATTTATTGGTTTCGATTTGAGCTTCTTTCAAAGCATTCTGAATACTTCTGAACAAACCTTCACCTGTTCTTGATGGACCCGAAATATGGTTGGCATCGTTTATCGAACTGTCTCCAATAACTTTTATTTTTGCTTTTTTGGCTTCCGCCGAAACTAAAACGGCTGCGGTTGCTTCGCCTAAACTTACTCCGGTTCTGTTTTTAGAATAGGGTTTACAAGGCAAATCGCTCATCGCCTGAAAAGAATTAAAACCGGATAAAACAAATTCTGAAACTTCATCGCCGGCAACCACAAAAACATTGTCGTAGAATTCAGACTGAATCATTCTTTTAGCAACCGAAACGGCTAAAATTCCAGAAACACAAGCATTCGAAACGACAATTGGCTGTGTTTGGAACTTGAAGAAATTGGCAACATTTTTTGCTAAAACATCTAAATGTGCATTGTTAAAACTTTCTTCAGAATTATCTTTTAATGCCGTAATATTTCCTTTTGTGGTCGAAAGTATAAAAGCCGTTTTTGAATTTAATTCAACTCCCGAATTTTTGACAATCGGCTCTAAAGCCAGAATCATCATTTTCTCTAAGCGAGAATATTTTGTATCAGTGCTGATTTTTGCAAATGCACTGTTTATTTTTTCATTGGAAATAATTGCAGCATAAAATGAAGTTGGCATTAAAGCAATATCATTGTGCAATTGAATACCGGAATCTCCACGGAGAATTGCCTCGACGTTTGATGGAACATCAAATCCTAAAGGCGTGATACAATTGGTTTCGGTGATATATACTTCTCTTATCATTTTATCTTTTTTTATGGGTGAAAAACGGCCCACAGATTGTACGGATTAAACGGGTTTACACGGATTTTATTAATTTTTAATTCGTGAAAATTGGTGTAATTCGTGTTTTACTTTGTCAATCCAACTTTTCGTTTCCATTCTTCGTAGAAAGGAGGATTCGTTAACATTAAATTTCCATCGCTGTCTAAAAATACCTGAACAGTTTCTCCGGTGCAGGCCACTTCGCCTTTTGCATCGATTATTCTAAAACGATAAATCATTTTGGCAGCGGGAGTATCTACAACCGTTGTTTCTATGGTTACTACATCGCCGTAGCGCAAAGACAATTTATGTTCGCATTTCGATTTTACGATTGGCGTTGTATAACCGGTATTACCAATATCCAAATAGGTAAGTCCGTGTTGGCGGCCAAAGGCTTCTCGTCCGTCCTCAAAATAAGTGATATAATTGCCATGCCAGACGATTCCAAGCGGATCAGTTTCGTTAAAACGAATTCTGATTTCGTGAGAAACGGTTAGTTCAGTGGCTTCGTTATACTGTTCTTTTCTTTTTGTCATAAAATAAGGCGATGGATGTTGTGATAATAAAGAACAAAAATAACAAACTTATTTTTGGAATGATTTCAAGGAAAGAAACGTTGCGTAATAAAACATCGTAGAAAGCTTCTAATCCCCAATTCATTGGTGACGATTTAGCGATATACTGCATGATGGTTGGCATGGCAAAAACAGGCACCCAAACACCGCCAACGGCAGCCAGAATCAATACGCTTGTTGCACCAAACGGAGCCGATTGTTCTTGTGTATTGGCAACAGTTCCTAATAAAATACCAAAACCAATGGCAGCAAAACCTGAAAATAAAGCGACAACACTCATTAAGAATAAATGTCCTTCGATATTTAAGGAAGGTAAACCAATATGCGGAAATAAAAATACCGCCACAGCCACCATCATATAAAACTGAATCATACAAATGGCCGAATAGGTAATGGTTTTACCGATAATCACGACTAAATTAGAAACCGGATTGGTCAATAATCGAACGAAGGTTCCTTGTGATTTTTCTTTGACAATATTAATAGACAACGGAATTACGATAAAAAATATCGCAAAAAGTGTCCATGCCGGAACGTTGTGTTGTACAGAGTTTGGAAGAACTTCTTTGTTGTTGATTCTTGGGATTATTTCTTTGAAAGTAATAAAACTTTTTTGATCGAATTCGACAGTTCCTTCTCCTAATTGATTTTGAAAAGTGGTGTAAATGGATTTGGTTTCGATTTGAGAAATCATTTTATCAATCGAATTCATCACGGCATTTTTGAAACTCATCTGAACCGCAGGATCAAAATACAGTTTCACTTCTTTTTCCTTTATTACTTTTGGTTTTTCTGTGTGAGCAGTTGTATCAGTTTCTGTTAAGCCCATTTTACTGATAATGTTCTCCACATTCTGATCGATTTTGGTTTGTAAATCGACACTTAGATTTGATGGAATTACAATTGCCAACTGAAATTTTCCTTTGTAAACGGCTTCTTTAGCCACTTCTTCCGTAATTGTTTTATTGTCGATTTGTGTGACAACGCTAAACAAATTGCTTTTTTCAAGGTTATCAAAAACAGTTTTAGACACAGAACCGTTGTCATTATCGACCAATAAAATCGGAATTTTATTGTCGCTAATGGTTTTAAAAGTACTGTCCTGAATTAAAGTTACCGTGATCACCAATACCAACGGCATGATAAACAAAATAATCAATCCGCCTAAATCTCGTTTGAGCAGCAAAAATTCTTTTACAACCGACATCCAAATTTTATATACCATCTCTAAAATCTTTACCAGTTAATGAAATAAAAACTTCTTCGAGATTTTGCGCATCATTAGTCGAAGCAATCAAGCTTGATGGCGTGCCCTGGGCATAAATTCTGCCGCGGTCGAGAATGGCAATATTGGTACAGAAATCTTCGGCTTCAGCCAAATGATGTGAGGTATATATAATGGTAGTTCCGTTTTGATTGAGAACTTTCAAATAATCAATAATGGCATTTTTAGACTGAACATCAACACCTACGGTTGGTTCATCCAAAAACAAAACTTTAGGCTTGTGCAAAATTCCGGCAATCAAATTGACTCTTCGTTTCATTCCGCCCGAAAAAGTTTCGATGCGTTTGTCTGCAAATTTTAATAAACCTAAAAGGTCTAAAGTTTCGACAACTATATCTTTTAAGTATGAGCCTTTTAGACCGTACATACTTCCAAAATAATGCAGATTTTCTCTGGCTGTAAGAGTAGGATATAAGGCATATTCCTGAGGAACAACACCTATGATTTTTTTGATTTTTGAAGAATGATTCGTGTAGTTCAGCTCATCAATCGTGAAATGTCCTGAAGTTGGTTTGATCAATCCGCAAAGCATCGAGATCAAGGTTGTTTTTCCGGCACCATTCGGGCCCAATAATCCAAAAATTTGTCCTTCATTGATATCCAGCGAAACATCGTTCAAAGAATACATATCGGCATCTTTGTACTTTTTCGAAAGGGATTCTATTTTTATAATGGGTTTCAAAATATATTAGCTAATGGCTTTTTTTAATTTTTTGAAAAAGATTTCTTCTCTATTGGCGATGTTTAAAAGTTCATCAGCAATGGCATTGTAGGCATCTTCTTTGGCACTTCTATTTTTGTAAATTCTTGAAGCTTCTACGGCAAAATCACGCCATGAATCTCCAATTTGTGTCATTTCTTTAGAAAGTACTTTTAATTCTTCATTATTTAAAATAACCGAAGCTTCCTGTAAAAAAGCAGCGTAAATAAATCTAAATCCGCCGCCGCCGGTTCCTATTTCCTCCTGCATACGCACCATTTGTGCCAGATAATGATTGGCTTTTTTAGTGCCGTGTTTTACCGGCCATTTACGAATTTGTTTCGATACGAATTTGATTCCACGAACACCAATAATGGGCATTGGCGCCAGCATATCGCGACAGGTATTTTTGATTCCTTTGATAATGGCACTTTTTAAATCAACTTCCTTCGGAATCTGAATTGGATAATACATTTGTCCTCTTGGAGCAAAAGCTCCTTTGGCAAAACGTACTTTATCTAATTCGTCATGTGTTAGAGTGGTAACTGTTTCCATTACAGGATCACTAACCAAATAATCCGTTTCGGTTTTTCCGTAAACGACTAAATTATGTGCGTTAAAATGAAAACGATATTCATCAGGAAAATAACTCAAGTGATAAACGCCAACTTGTAATCCGGTTGGAATATTATTTTTTAAGTTTTCGTCTAATGCTTTGTTGGCATTTGTCGTTGATGAAAATTTTTGTCTTTTTATTTTTAGATTTAAACGGTTTGCCAGTTTATTAAAAATTTGTCCCGGCAAAGTTCTATAACTAATTGCAGGTGCGTGATTTACTTTAATGAAGGGTAAATACACGAAAAAAAGTCCAGAGCCAATACCAAAAACCATCGGTTCACTGATGTTCAGTCCGTTGTTTTTTAACAAATTCGAAGCTACTCCATTCTCGCAATGGGCAGATTGATGATGTGTAAAATTGATTTGCATTAGTCTGTTTTAATATTTTTTAATTCGGCTATTGAAATTTCAAAAGCGTCGGCATATTTTTTTAAAATGGAATCGTTTAATTTGGCAAAAACGGAGGGTTTAAAATGTCTTTTTACGCGCCATTTCCACATGCCAACATAACTTGACAGAATCGTAATATCCATTTTGTTGAGTTCCATATAATAGCAAATCGGACTTACTTCTCCATTTTGTACTTGTTGCTTTGCCTCTGCAATTCTTTCGTTTATTTCGTCTATTGAATTAGATAGTGCGATGGTTTTGGGTTCCCAGCCGGTACTTAAAGTTGTGGTGTAATCTCCATTTTCATCGGTAGCGTATAAAAGTTCTTTTACGTTATTTTTAGTTAAATTACTTTTATCCTGAGGTACGTGTTCTTTTTCCATATCATTTCTAAATTTAATTTATTAGATACATAAGGCTCAATGCAATACATAAACTAATTATTAAAAATCCCAGATTTGCGAAAGCTAAATTTTGTTTTTTCTTCACAAATAAATAAATCATTTCTATCAGTAGCGCCAAATAAAACATTTGAGTTATTAAAAACAGCATGATAAACATTCCTAAGCCGCCATCAACATGTTTGTGTCCGTTTTCATCACAAAATTTGTGAGGATCAAAGGTAAAATACCAAAACAAGAAAACCAATGAAAGTAAAAGAACCAAAATCCCAATCCGGATGACTAAATGAAGAATGATCTTTTTAGTATTCATTCTACACAGAAATTATTTTTTGAATGAACAAATTAATTTCGCATTCTAAAAGTAATTTATGTCCCCATATACTTTCGCAGCGCATGGTACACAACGTATAGTCGTCGCCTTCGAATTTTGAAACCAAAGTGGCTTTGGTAATAATTGTATCGCCCACTTTTGGCAGCATATGTATTTTAAGGTTTTTTATTGCACTGATAAAACCCAATACATTTACGTTTTCATTTTCGGTTCCATCTTCGTCAAAAAAATACTTTTTCCCAACTATAGACGAACAGGTTTGTGCTGTATTTTCGATTAAACCGGCTTCGATAAAAACATTATTGTCGATAAAAATGTTATCTTCTTTTATCAAAAAAGTGGTTTCTACAAAGTTAGCATCTATATCCAAAATTAAATCTACCATGAGCATTGGCGCACGGTGCGGTAAATAATTTTGTATATCAACTCCTGTTTTCATTGCTGTTATCATTTTGCTAAAACAGTTTTCATTTGTCCGTTGGCAATTTCTTCGTTATTCAAATACGTCACAACATCTACCAAAGTAATTCCTGCAAATTCCTGCAAGATCGTGATGCTAGATTGAATGGTATCATTGATTTTTGGCAGCTTTTTAATTTCAATTTCCTTAATAGATCCAATATATCCTGTTGGAGCTATTTCGTTTTTTAAGAAAAATTGATAACCGGTGTGCAAAGCCACAGATTGTGCCATGTGCTCGATTAAACCGGCTTCCAGAAAAGTATCGTTGTCAAAAAAAATATTATCGTTTTTAATTTGTAATCCAGCAACTAATGAGGTTTCGGTATACGAATACATTTTATCGACCATCACAAAAGGAAACTTTTGGGGCAGTAAATTTTCGACAGCTTCTTTTTCTAAAAGGAATGTCGTCTCCATTAGCAAACAGTTAAATAAGCATAAGCAAATGAGAATCTTCCACTTTCAGGAACTGATAAAAGAATACGGTCTCCTTTTTTTAAATTTCCTGAATTCATCAATTCTTCCAAAGCAAGATAAATCGAGGCCGAACCTACATTTCCTACTCTTGAAAGATTCATAAACCATTTTTCATCCGGCATTCCAATTCCTTTTTCAGTTAATCCTTTCTTTAAACCTTCGACAAAAAAGTTTGAAGAAACGTGCGGAATAAAATAATCGACCTGATCTGAACTAATATTATTTTTAGACATGGCATCGCTCATGCTTTCAGCTCCTTTAGAAAGTATAAATTCGTCCAGTAATTTTACATCTTGTTTTATGGCAAAAACCGATTCCTTTAGCCATTGTTCCGGAGCATAATCGCTCCAGGCTTTGATTTCGCCATTTTCCAGTTTATCACCTCCGGCGTACATGCAGGTTTCTAATTCGTAAGCATACGAAAAAGCTTCCATCCATTCGATTTTTAGAGAAATAGTTCCTCTTGGTTTATTTTCTAATAAAAAAGCTCCGGCTCCGTCAGACAACATCCAGCGTAAAAAATCTTTTTTGAAAGCAATAATTGGCTGCTCTTCCAGACTTTTTAGATTTGCTGCTTCATGGTTGTACATTTGGGCATTTAGCCAGGTCGAGACTCTTTCTGATCCTGTGCAAATGGCATTTTTAGAATTTCCTGATCTTACAGAAAGGAAACCAAATTTTAATGAATTCATTCCGGCGCAGCAAACGCCAGTTGATGAATTTAATTCTACCGATTTGTTTTTTAATAATCCATGAACCATTGCTGCGTGAGAAGGCAGAAAAACATCCGGAGTTGAGGTTCCGCATGAAAGTACTTCAAGATCTTGTGCTGTAAAGTTTTCATCAAATAATTGTACAACAGCATTTCGGGTCAATTCAGCATTATTGTGTGTGCTTTTTCCCGTTTTATCTATGGCGTAATAACGACTTGTAATTTTATTGTTGCGCAAAATAATACGTCTTGCTTTAGAAGCAGCATCATTGATGAGGCCTAAATAATCTTCCATTTCATCATTAGAAACAGGTTCATTTGGCAAATACTTTGCGGCTCGGGTAATATATACTTCAAACATAATCTAATTTCATCTTCTAAACTCCCTGATAATATTGAGTTTCTTTTTTTATGGTTTTTAACTTAAACGGGTAGGTAATAAGGTGCAATATATACACTATTGGTGAGATTAACCATATTGCGAGGAATAAATAAACATTAAATACTTTAAGAAGCTGTTTTCTATTTTTTTGATGTTTATAAATAAGATTTGACCATTTATTAAAAATTTTATTCGCGGTTTTATCTACAGTAACCAAATAAGGACTGATTTTTACTGCACCAATTTCGAGTAATTTGGGTTGTAAATTCTCCAGATTATTCTCCTGTAGTGCTAAAAATATAGCTTCGCCAAACTTATCTGATTCCTGAATATCTTTATCTGAAACTCCCGGTAACGGAAAAATCCCCAGATATTTTTTCTTAACTCCGGAGAACATCCACTCAACGATTGTGATTACACTGATTAAATTTCCAACACGATCTACTAAAGCTACGTTCCCAACTAATTTTGCATTGGCTTCTTTTAGTAAAGTTTTGATTTTTTCCTGCGCCATGATCCACATATTACGGGAGCCGCTTATGGTAACAACTGGCGTATTGTTTAGTATTTTTTTTGCATCATCACTTTTCAAAAAGGAATTGATCGGGATTGATGGCGATAAATACCAAACCTGATAATGAAATAAAACCAAGTCGAATTTTGTATTTAAAATTGCTTCCGGAACTGGTTTTAATTTTGTTGGAATTTGTAAAAAAGATTCCGGAAAAGCATCAAAAAAAGAATCTTTATCCCACGGAAACGGGAAAGGTTTTTCTAATTGTATTTCGTGAAACGTTACATTTATTTCTTCTGAATTTAAAAAAGGTTTTGCAATATTGCGTGCAATCTCTTCTAACTGTCCAGATTGTGAATAATAAATAACAAGAACATTTTTCATTTGGGTTGATGGCTTTGGTGGTTGCGCAAAAATAAGTAAATTTATTTAAACGGATTTTCTTGTTTAAGGATTCGTTTTTTGGCGCACAGATTTAACGGGTTTAAACTGGTTTTCGCGTTTTTTTTAATTCTCTCGCAAAGGTGCAAAGGATTAATTTTAAAATGAGTTTTAAAGTACAGTTTGCCATTTCGAGGAACGAGAAATCACTAGTAAATCTACAAAAATTGGCATCAACGATTGCATCCTGAAGCTTCGGGATTGTGTGATTTCTCCCTCCGGTCGAAATGACAAAACTTAGCGACTTCTGCGTCTTTGCGAGATTCTTTAACTTTTATCCTAAATCATTCCAAAAATCGAAGTAATTAAACCATTGCAATGGGTATTTTCGAAGAATGCTTTCAACGCTTTTTACGTATTCTTTTAATAATCCTTTTTCATCACGATGTTTTACGGCAGCTTCTCTGGCGTATAAATGATAATGCAGGTTGGGCTCTTTCATTACATAAACAAAAACAACCGGAACTTTTAATCTTGAAGCTATTAAAAATGGACCTGCAGGGAAATGAGCTTCTTTGCCCAGGATTTCTTCAGAAAGAGATTTTGTGCCTTCAAAATAACGATCGCCGGTAAAACAAACCAATTCGTTCTTGGCAAGTGCGGCATTAATTTCAAAAATATGAGACAGATCGTCTTTGATGATTATAAACTTTACGGTAGGTTTTTGGGTAACGCTATCGAGATAATTTTTAATGGCAGAATGTTCTAAATCTGTAGTAACGAGATTAATTTGGAAATCGAGGTCGATATCGCCTAAAAAATGTTCGGCAATTTCAAAATTTCCAACATGGGCACTAATTAAGACACCTCCTTTTTTTTCGGCTAAGAGATTTTTCAGGATCTCGATTCCGTCAAATTCATAAGTGAATTTATTTCGCATTCCTGCTGAAATGGAAATTTTATCAATAATGGTTTGCCCAAAAGTAAAGTAACTTTTGAAAACCATTTTTTTTGATTTAAAATAAGGGTATTGCAGTCTTTCCTTAAAATAATAAAAAATGACTTTATTGCTTTTTTTTAGAAACAGGAAATAATAAGTAGCAACAAAATAAAGTAAGGCATAAGCAGCTTTAACACCCGCTTTTTTTATTAAAAAAACGAATATCCTATAGCCTAAAACTGTCCCTTTTGATTTGCCATCCCATTGACTCATTAAACAGCTTTAGCTTTTATTTTGGTTTCGATAAGGTCATAGAAGTTCTGAAAAGTAGCAATTCCGACAAAATCAACTTCAACCAGTTTTACACCAAAGTTAGATTCTATAGAAACTACTAAATCTACGTAATCTAAACTATCTAATCCAAGTGTATCTTTTAAATTAGCATCTGGTTCAATATCATCATTGTCTACTTCAAACTCATCAACCAAAAAACCATTAATTCTTGCTATAATCTCTTCTTTATTCATCGTTCAATTTAAACTTTTTAACCACCAACGCAGAGTTGGTTCCTCCGAACCCGAAGGAATTGGACAAAAATATGTCAAATTTTTTGTTTAAAGTAGTTTTGACCAAATTTAATTTGGCTGCATCTTCGTCAGGGTTCTCTAAATTGATGTTTGGAGCAATGAAATTGTGCTGCATCATTAAGATCGAATAAATGACTTCGCTCGCTCCGGCCATCCAGCATTCGTGACCCGTCATTGATTTTGTAGAACTTACATACGGATTTTTCTCGCCAAAAACTTCAAAGATAGCTTTAGCTTCATTACCGTCTCCAACAGGAGTTGAGGTAGCGTGAGCATTTATATAATCAATGTCGGTGGCTTTCAATTGTGCATCATCAAGCGCTCGTTGCATGGCTATAGACGGGCCTTCGACATTAGGGGTCGAGATGTGTCCTCCGTTTGAGGAGAATCCGTAACCAGCAACTTCTGCAATAATGTTGGCACCACGAGCTATGGCAGATTCGTAGCTTTCGAGAATTAAAGTTGCGCCACCACCACTTGGGATTAACCCGTCGCGATCGGCATCAAATGGGCGTGAAGCTTTTTCAGGTTCATTTTCTCTGTTTGAAAAAACACCTAAACCATCAAAACTACTCATGGCATATTTATTGATTTCCTGAGCTCCTCCGGTAATAATAATATCCTGAAATCCGCTTTTGATTAAAAAATAAGCCAGGCCTATAGAATGTGAGCCACTGGCGCAAGCGGCACTTATGGTGAGGTTGATTCCTCGGAGTTTAAAAATCGTAGATAAATTCATTGTTACCGTAGAATTCATCGATTTAAAAATGGCTCCGGAACCTATTAATGCAGTGTCTTTTTTCTCACGAACAATATCTGTAGCTTCAATAATAGCTTTTGAAACGCTGTCATTTCCGTACATAATACCTACTTCACGATGGTCGAAAAAAGCGTCGTCGATATTCGCATTTTTCAGTGCTTCGATTGTAGCCATATAAGCATACTCGGTTTCTTCACCAATGCTCATACGCTGTCTGCGGGTCAGTAAATTTTTCAGATCAGCTTTCGGAACCATTCCCGTAAGGGCAGATTGAAAACCAAATTCTTTTCTTTCAGGATCAAACTGAATACCGGATTTTCCGTTGTATAAAGATTCTTTTACTTCATCTAAAGAAGTTCCGATACAAGAATAAATTCCCATTCCAGTAATTACAACTCTCTTATTCATCGTCTTTCAAAGTAATTTTATATTCCGTTTATGTGTAATTTTTTTAATCTAGCAAAGGCGCAGAGGCGCAAAGCTTATTCTTTTTTTAAGTTGTTTAATAAAACTTTGCGCCTTTGCGCGCAATTTTCGACGCTTTAAAAAACTTAAAATATAGGGCTATTAAGAATAAATTCCTCCGTTTATATTGATAATCTCGCCTGTAATGTAGCTTGCTTTTTTTGAAATCAAAAAGCTTACCAAATCTGCGACTTCTTCGGCTTCGCCAAAACGATTTACGGGAATTAGCTTCAGTAACTCCTTTTCGTCTAGCTGGCTTGTCATATCGGTTTTTATAAAACCAGGAGCAACAGCATTTACAGTAATATTTCGTTTGGCAACTTCCTGGGCCAGTGCTTTTGTAGCGGCAACAATTGCCCCTTTTGCTGCTGAGTAATTGGTTTGTCCGGCTGTTCCTTTTACGCCTGAAACCGAAACCATATTTACGATTCGGCCATATTTATTGCGCAGCATTTTTTGAATAAAAAATTGTGTCACATTAAAAAATCCGTTCAGGCTTGTATTTACCACGCCGTTCCAGTCTTCGGGAGTCATCCACATAAAAAGACCGTCTTTTGTAATTCCGGCGTTGTTTACAATCGCTTCTACAATCGCTTCAGGATTTGATTCCTGCCATTGTGTTAATGTTTTTTGCACTTCTTCATAATTAGAAACATCAAAACCTAAAATTTCTCCTGTTGCGCCTAATTGTTGTATTTCCTGAAGTGTTGCTTCGGCAGCCGTTTTGTTGGAGTGATAATTTATCAGAATATGATAACTGGATTCAACGGCTAATTTTTTACAAATAGCACTTCCAATTCCTCTTGAACCGCCAGTTACTAATACACATTTCATCTGTAGAATTTATTTTTTATTGGTCAAAATAGGGTATCACTTTTTTGTATGCGATACCCTAATTCGTATATTATTGGTTAATAGTTTTTATTTTTTCTTTTTTGCTGCAGGTTTCACAGCCGGTTTTGCCGCTGGTTTTGTATCAGACTTTGCTGTGGGTTTTGTTTCTGCTTTAGGCTTTTCAGCAGCAACTTCGCTTACACTGTTTCTTTCTTTTGATTTCGAAAAAAGTTCAGCGTTTTCAAACCATTGATTGCTTAATACAGTTCCGTCTGGTCTAAGATATCCCCATTTTCCTTCGTTTTTTACTCTTGCAAGACCATCAATAAAGCCTTTGTCTTGTTGTACAAACAAAGCAATAACGAAGCTGTTTGCTGTAATACCATATTGAGTTGGGATTACCAGTTTTCCTGATTCATTGATAAATCCCCAGTTTTTTTCTTTTACAGGAGCCAGTCCGTTTGAGCTAAAAACTTCTGCGTCGCTATATGTTGGCGGAATAACAAATTCGGCTTTTGGATTGATGTATCCCCATTTAGATCCTATACAAACCGGAGCTAAATTTTTAGAAAACGCTTTTGCTTTATCGTATATAGGCAGAATAGTCCAGTTTCCTTTTATGTCAATAAAACCAATTTTACCGCCTTTTCTGGCATAAGTTAAATCCTGAATTTCAAAATCCCAGATTTTGTCAGCGCCCTCTACTGCAATAAAATTTCCTGAACTTACAAGTCCAAAAGTTTTATCTTTTCTTGCCCAGGTTGTGTTTTTAAAATAATTTCCTATTTCATCATAAACAGGTTCGACTAATTCTTTACCCGAAGTATTAATAATTCCCCATTTTTTATTGTTCTCTACTCTTGCATAACCATTTTCGAAAGATTTGATCTGATCGTATTTTGGTTCCAGGACAACGGCCATTTTTGAATTGATTAATCCAACTTTTTTTCCTTGTCTTATAAAAGCAACACCGTCATTAAAATCAAATAATTTTTCAGTAGGCGGAGGGGTCTGAACTTCTCCTTTTGTATTGATATAAACCCAATCCTTATCTTTTTGCACTACTGCAATTCCGCTGTTAAATTCTTTAGTATCCTTAAAAGTGGCCGGAATTACCCATGTTCCTTTAGCATCGATGAATCCCCATTTTCCGTTATCTTCAACAGCTGCTAAACCTTCAGAAAAACTTTTTGCTGATTTGTATTGAGGCTCAATTTTAAAGTTTCCATCTTTAGAAATATATCCAATTTTACCGTTCTTTTTAACTAAAGCCAATTCCTGACTATTAACAAATTGAATAAATAATACGAATAAAAAAATAAGTGGTTTTTTCATGATTTTTAAGGTTCAATATTAATAATATGAAATAAAGTATTAACTGTTGATCAGATAATCTTTTACTTTTTGAACAAAAGGGTACATCACCTGATCTTCTTTAAATGTAGGAATAATATTTCGAATATCATCGTACCATTTTTTAGTTACAGACGAAATTTGATCTTTTTGTACCAAATAATCAATTGCCTGAACGATTGTAATCAATTCGATTGCTAAAACTTCAAACGAGTTTTCGATTACTTTTGAGGTAATAACCGCTGCATTGGTTCCCATACTTACAATATCCTGATTGTCGTTGTTATTTGGGATACTGTGTACGTACATTGGGTTAGACAACATTTGGCTTTCGGCAGTTGTTGAGGTTGCAGTAAACTGAACGCCCTGCATCCCAAAGTTAAAACCTAATGTTCCTAAATTGACAAACGGAGGAAGAATTTCGTTGATTTTTGAATTCAATAAATAATTCAGCTGACGTTCTGCCAACATGGTAAGTTTTGTAATTACAATTTTCAGTTTATCCATCTCAAGCGAAATATAATCGCCGTGGAAGTTTCCTCCGTGATAAACGTGTTTGTTTTTTACATCGATAATAGGGTTATCGTTTGCCGAGTTGAATTCGTCTTCCAGGATAGAAGCAACATTGTTGATGGTTTCTAACACCGGACCTAAAATTTGGGGAACGCATCTTAAAGAATAATATTCCTGAACTTTTTCCTTGAAGATTTCTTCGGTATTTTCACCGGAATATAAATGGTCTTCTCTTTTACGGATCAAAGTACTGTCAGAAAGATTTTGTCTCATTCTTGCAGCCACTTCCTGTTGTCCTTTATGACGTTTGGTTTGGTTCAATTCTTCAGAGAAATGATCGTCGTATGCCTGAACCAATTCGTTGATGGCGCAAGAAGCTTTTAATGACCAGTCTAATAATTTATTGGCGTGGTGCACATTTACCACTCCAATTCCGGTCATTACAGATGTACCGTTGATTAATGCCAGACCTTCTCTGATTTCTACCTGGATAGGTTTTAAACCTTCAATTTCGAAAACTTCAGGAGTTGGTCTTCTGTCTCCTTTATAAAAAACTTCGCCTTCGCCAATCAAGACTAAAGCTAAATGTGATAATTGTACTAAATCTCCACTGGCACCAACCCCACCGTGTTCAAAAATAAGAGGAGTAATATCTCTGTTGATTAATTCTGCCATCAGGTGAATTACTGATGGATGAACGCCTGAATTGCCTAATGATAAAGTATTTAAACGAGCCAAAATAGCTGCTTTTGCGCAAACCGGGCTCAAAGGTTTTCCTGTTCCTGAAGAGTGGCTTCTAATTAAATTGTATTGTAACTGAATTTGGTCAGACTCTTTAATACGGTATTGAGCCATTGGTCCAAAGCCAGTATTTACGCCATATATTACTTTGTTTCCTGAAAATTCTTTCAGAAAATTGAAGCTTTCGTTTACCCGGTTTAAAACAGCATCGCTTATGGAAACTTTGTTATTTCCAAAAATAATGGATTCGAATTCTGCTAAACTTAAATATTCATTAATTGTATTCATTAAACTGGTTTTGATTGTGCTAATTTAATTTTATTTATCAAAATAAATGTAGTTATTTTGATGATGGCAAATGTAGGCTAATAATTGATAATATTTTTAATATGATAAAGGAGTTTGTAGATGTTTTGGTGATTGGTGCGGGACCTTCTGGATGTGTGTCAGCATCTTATCTTCATAAAAACAATGTTAAGATAAAAGTTGTTGAAAAAACAAAGTTTCCAAGACTGGTGGTTGGCGAAAGTCTTATCCCTCGTGTAATGGACCATTTTGCTGAGGCTGAACTTTTTGAAAGTCTCGATGCAATGAATTTCGAGAAAAAATTAGGCGCCCGTTTTATAAGAGGAGAAGAGATTTGCGTTTTTGATTTCAGTAAAAAATTTGGCGAAGGCTGGGATTGGACCTGGCAAGTGCCAAGAGCTGATTTCGACAATACAATGGCACAGGAAGTGATTCGAAAAGGAATTGACCTGGAATTTGAATCGGAAGTTTTGGAGGTTTCTTTTGAAGGAAAAAAATCTAAAACCATCGTAAAAGATAAGGACGGAAATCTAAAAGAAATTCATGCTAATTTTATTATCGATTCCAGCGGATATGGCAGAGTTTTACCAAGACTTTTAGATCTTGATACGCCATCAAAACTAGATCCGCATTCTTCGATATTTACGCATGTAAAAGATATTAACAGAACCAAAGGCGAGGAAGGAACACAAATTTCGTTTGACATCCTGGAAACCGAAGTTTGGTTATGGGTAATTCCGTTTTCTAACGGAAATACAAGTTTAGGAGTTGTTGGACCAACAGATTTTATCAATTCATTATCTGAAAATAAAGACAATGCCGAGGCTTTACGCAATGCAATTCAAAAATCAGATTATTATATCAAAAGATTCAAAGGAACCGAATTTTTGTTCGAACCGGTAAAACTGGAGAATTATTCCAGAGCCGTAAAAAGAATGTACGGAGATGGTTTTGCCCTTACAGGAAATAGTTCTGAATTCCTCGATCCTGTATTTTCATCAGGAGTTGCTTTTGCAACAGAATCCGGAATGCTGGCCGCAAAATTATACCTGAAAGAATCGCAGGGAATCAAGGTTGACTGGGAAGTAGAATTTACAGAATACATGAAACGCGGAATTGCTGTTTTTACCACTTACGTGAATGAATGGTACACCGGAAATCTTCAGACTTTATTTTTCCACCAACCGGAAAATCCGGATGTAAAAGAAAAAATATGTTCAGTATTGGCAGGTTATGTCTGGAACGAAGAAAATCCGTTTGTCAAGAAACACGATCATGTGATCAAGAATATGGCATATTTACTGAATATGCAGAAAGACGAAGCACAGAAAGGATAAGTTTTTGATCGTTTATAAAATACAAAAAGAGGATGCTAAATTGCATCCTCTTTTTTTCTTCAAAAAATAAATATTAAGTAAAAAACTATACTTCTAAATTATAAAAACCCACAGCATTATTTCCCCAAAAATCATTTTGTTCTGTACTGGAAAACGACGAAAAATAGTTTTCCATTAAGGTAATTACTTGAGGGTAGGTTGCAGACAATAAACAAACGGGCCAATCGCTTCCAAACATTAAACGATTGATTCCGAAGTTTTGGGTAACAATATCCAGCGCGGTTTTAAAATCTTCCGGTTTCCAGCTGTGCCAATGAGCTTCGGTAACTAAACCTGAAACTTTGCAAAATACATTTGGGTTTTTCGCAATGGCTTGAACTAATTTTTCAAATGCAGTGAAATCACTTTTTTTAAAATCAGGTTTTGCCAAATGATCCATTACAAAACGCTGTTCGGGAAATTGTTGTATAAATTCCGAAACAAACGGCCATTGCTGAGGACCAATTAAAATATCATACGTAAAATTATATTTGGCTAATTTGTCGATTCCGTTACAAAAATCTTTTTGCAGCATAAATTCAGGATTTGTTTCTGCTTGAAAAATATGCCGGAATCCTTTTAGTTTTTTAAAACCTGAAAAATAGTCTAAACGTTCTTCAATATCCGGAGCTTTAAAATCGACCCAGCCAACAACACCTTTTATAAAATCATTTTCACTGGCCAATTGCAGCAGAAAATGGGTTTCATTTTCGCTTTGATCTGCCTGAACCGCAATACAGCCGTCAAAGTTGTTTTGCTTTAAAAGCGGCTCCAGATCCCGGGGCAGAAAATCCTTTTGGATAACCGCCATTTCAGGAGTAATCCAGGCCTCTTTTACAGGGTTATATTTCCAAAAATGCTGGTGGCTGTCGATTTTCATTTTTTTACATAATAAGTGTACAATACAATTCTTAATAAGCTACGGCAACTTGTTTACTGGTGCCTAATCCTTCGATACTTAATTCGATAACATCTCCCGGTTTGATGTAAACAGGATTTGGTTTTATTCCAAGTCCAACTCCGGGAGGCGTTCCTGTACTCACTACATCACCAGGTAAAAGCGTCATAAACTGGCTTAGATAATGAATTAAAAACGGAATCTTAAAAATCAAATTAGAAGTATTACTGTTCTGGAATTTTTTGCCATTTACAGTAAGCCACATCGATAAATTGTTGACATCTTCGATTTCATCCGCAGTTGCCAAAATTGGTCCAAGAGGAGCAAATGTATCACATCCTTTTCCTTTGGCCCATTGTCCGCCGCGTTCGATCTGAAAAGCTCTTTCGCTATAATCATTCAATAAACAATAACCGGCAAGATAGTCCAGCGCATCTTCTTCGGTAACATAACTGGCTTTTTTACCTACCACAAAAGCAAGTTCCACTTCCCAGTCGGTTTTGTCGCTGTTTTTAGGAATGATCAAATTATCGTTTGGTCCGCATAACGAAGTTGTCGATTTAAAAAATATAATGGGTTCTTCTGGAATTGCAGCACCAGTTTCCTCGCAATGATCTACATAATTCAATCCAATACATATAATTTTTGAAGGTCGTGCCACAGGCGAACCTAATCTGATATCGTTGCTTACTACAGGAAATGAAGTATTATTTTTTAAAGCCTCTTCTAATTTTGCAAGACCGTCATTTTCAAAAAAAGCTTCGTTGTAATCTGTCACTACAGACGAAACATCTATTCTTTTATCATTTATTAAGACTCCGGGTTTTTCTTGTCCGGCTTCTCCAAATCGTATTAGTTTCATATTCTCTTTTGTTTAATAGTATTATATTTTTCTAACTGTAAAAGTTGTTTTTTAATTGTTTAATTTGATAAAACCTCCGTCTATTGGGTAATCAGAACCGGTAATAAAAGAAGATTCATCGCTGCAAAGAAACAAAGCAAGCGTTGCTATTTCTTCCGGTTTTCCCATGCGGCCAATAGGCTGTGACTGGGATAATTTTTCGAATATTTCAGCTTCCTGTCCCGGATAATTTTTCGAAATAAATCCATCAACAAATGGTGTATGAACCCTTGCCGGAGAAATAGAGTTGCATCTGATATTTTCTTTTAAATAATCTTTTGCAACAGATAATGTCATCGCCATAACAGCTCCTTTTGCTGTAGAATAAGCAAATCTGTCCGGAATTCCGACCCAGCAGGCAATCGAAGCAAGGTTTAAAATAACCCCTCCGCCAGCATTTTTTAGTGCCGGAATTGAAGCATGCAAACAATTGTAAACGCCTTTTACATTGACATTCATAATGCGGTCAAAGTCAGATTCTGAAGTGGTGTCTACTTTACCAACGTGTGCAATTCCCGCATTGTTTACTAAAATATGAATAGTTCCTATTTTTTCAAAAGTATCTTTTACTTCCTGATGATTGGCCACATCACAGGCATGTGCAAAAACAACTCCGCCGTTGGATGCTATTTCTTCAACGGTATTTTTTGCACTTTCGAGTGTTAGTTCTAAAATATGAACTTCGGCTCCTTGTTTGGCAAACAAAACAGAGATCGCTCTTCCAATTCCGCTTCCGCCTCCGGTTATAATTGCTTTTTTATTTTTTAATGAAAACATTTTACTTAAATTAAAAGTTATTTTTTTGATTGGATTTTATAAAGATACGCCTCGTTTCCACGGAATAAAATCATCCTGATTTAGTTGTACCGCTTTCGGAATAATTTCTCCGCTGGCTGCTTTGATACAATAGTCGAGAATTTCTTCGCCCATTTCTTCTATCGATTTTTCGCCACTGATAATCGGGCCACAGTCAATATCGATAATGTCGCTCATTTTTGTTGCCAAAATGGAGTTGGTTGCTACCTTTATTACAGGACAAACGGGGTTTCCGGTTGGGGTTCCTAATCCAGTGGTAAACAAAATTAAAGTTGCTCCGGAAGCTGCTTTCCCGGTTGTGGCTTCTACGTCATTTCCGGGTGTACAAACCAGGCTTAATCCTGATTGGGTCACCAGTTCAGTATAATCCAAAACATCCACAACAGGAGAAGTTCCTCCTTTTTTGGCTGCACCGGCACTTTTTATAGCATCTGTAATTAAACCGTCTTTTATATTTCCAGGAGAAGGATTCATATGAAAACCGGAACCTACTTTATGCGCTAAAGCATCGTAAGATTCCATTAAATCAATAAATTTTTCGGCAGTTTCCTTGGTAATGCAACGATCGATTAAATTTTGTTCGGCGCCGCATAATTCGGGAAATTCGGCCAAAAGGATTTTTCCGCCCAAAGCCACAACCAAATCCGAAGTATAACCTACCGCCGGATTCGCTGACACTCCGCTGAAACCATCGCTTCCTCCGCATTTTACACCAATGCATAATTCGCTTAAAGGCGCATCAGTTCTTTCGCATTGATTGATTTCGATTAAACCTTCAAATGTTTTTTTGATGGCAGTTGTAATCAAAGTTTCTTCACCTTGTGTCTGCTGTTGTTCGAAAATCAATAAAGGTTTATCGAATTGCGGATTTTGCTTTTTTACGTCATTTACAAAATCCTGAACCTGCAAATGCTGGCATCCCAGACTCAATAAAGTGATTCCGCCTACGTTGGGATGATTGGCATACGAAGCCAGTAAAGCGCTTAAAGTCGCCGCATCCTGACGTGTGCCGCCGCATCCTCCCTGATGATTTAAGAATTTTATTCCGTCGACATTTTCAAAAACACGATTGTTTTTTGGCGTTGGATTGAGTTCGATATTAATGCTTTCAACGTCTTCTCCGTTGAGGTATCCTTGTAATAATTCGTGTGTAAATTGGTTGTATTTATCACTCACGGCATAACCCAACTGATTGTGAAGCGCTTCTTTAATTACGTCTAAATTTCTGTTTTCACAAAAAACCGTTGGTACAAATAACCAGTAATTGGCAGTTCCTGTGCGGCCGTCATTTCGTTTATAACCTTTAAAAGTTTTGTTTTTGTATTTCGAAACATCGGGAGCCTGCCATTCGTACGAAGCATTTCTGTAAGCGTAAGGATCGGCTGCGTGTTTTAAATTTTCTGTGGTCATCAAACTTCCTTTGCTGATGTCATTTTGCACTTTTCCTACCAAAACGCCGTACATAATAACTTCCTGCCCTTTGATAAGATCCCGGGTGTAGAATTTATGTTTTGCTTTGATGAGGTCCTGCAGAATGAATGTTTCATTTTCAAAAGAAATGATTTCTCCTTTTTGCAAGTCAGATAATGCTACCAGTACATTATCGTCTGGATGCAGTTTTACGACTTGCTTTTTTGTTTTATTCTCGGGCATGATAGTGTTTTATTGTCTGGTTTGTTGTTGTCCTTTGTAAGCAAAAAGGGCAATTATTAAAAATGAAATTAAAGGAACGATGTATCCGTTCTGGATACTTCCGGTATGATCTGAAATGGCGCCTAAAACAGGAGGCAGGATTGCTCCGCCCACAATAGACATTACGATTAAGGAAGATCCTATTTTGGTATTATGTGCAAGTCCGTCGATTCCCATCGAGAAAATAGTAGGGAACATGATGCTCATAAAAAATGCGATGGCAATTAAAGTATAAACGACTAACATTCCGCTGCCTAAAATAGCGATCGTACAAAGTATGATGTTAATGAAAGAATAGAGTAAGAGTAGTTTTTTAGGCTCGACAAATTTCATAAAATAGGTTCCCGCAAAACGGCCAATCATGAAAAATAACCCAAAAAGACCTAAATATTTAGCTGCTGATGATTCGGATAAATCGGCGGATGTGGTGGCCATTTTAATGAAAAAACTCCCCACACAAACCTGTGCTCCAACATAGAAAAACTGCGCCAAAATTCCCCATTTCAATTTTATAGATTTAAAAGCTTCTTTGAAACTGCTCACTTCCGTTGTTGATTTTTCTTTTACATCGGGCATTGGAGTAAAATAGAAAATTACGGTTATTACTAAAATGATTAATCCCAGAGTTAAATAAGGCATTTTTACACTCGCTGCTTCGGCTACCACGTACGCGTGCATTTGAGCATCTGACATTGCATTTGCTTCTTCGGGAGATAAAGTTTTGTTGGATAAAATAAGCGGACCAATATAGGCAGGTGCAATGTAAGCAGCAAGACCATTAAAGGATTGTGCAAAATTAAGCCGTTGTGTAGCGGTTTCCGGCGGACCTAAAACAGTAACATACGGATTTGCTGCGGTTTCTAAAAAAGTCAATCCGCAGGCAATAATGAATAAGGCTCCCAGAAAATAACTGTATTCTAGTGAATTTGCTGCTGGAACAAATAAAACAGAACCTATCCCAAAAAAAAGTAACCCGACCAGAATTCCTGATTTATAACCGTATTTTCTCATGATATAACCCGCAGGCAAAGCCATGGCGAAATAAGCGATAAAAACAGAAGAGTCTACAAGCGAAGATTCAAAGTCGGTTAAACTGAATGCCTTGCGCAAATGCGGAATCAAAATAGGATCCAGATTATGGACAAATCCCCAAAAGAAAAATAAACTTGTTACTAAAATATAGGGCAACAGCCATTTTTTTGAAGTCTTGACTTTTGTACTGGTGTCATATTCTGGAAAAACGGCTTCTTTCATAATTTTTTGGGATTATTTTTACGTTTAATAAAATTTAAAATTATAATTTTTAAAGCTTATTTAATGATCCAATATTATCCTTGTTTAATCTTTAATTATCTTTGTCTGCATGAAATTAGAGCAAACTAAAATAACATCTTATACCAACTCTACGGTTTCGGTTCTTAATCGGGAAGAATCGTTTTTTCAATCGCCATTTCATTCGCATCCTGAACTGGAATTGGTGTATGTAAAGGAGAGTTTTGGAAAACGTATAATAGGTAATTCGGTGATGCCTTTTGAGCCGGGAGATATGGTTTTTCTGGGATCGGATCTACCACACGTCTGGCTGAATGATGAAATGTATTATCAGGGCATTTCGACTTTAAAAGCAAATGCTATTGTGGTCTATTTTAGCAAAGATATTTTTGGCCCTGCTTTTTACGAATTAAAAGAAACGCAAAAAATTAATGAGCTGTTTTTTCAGGCCGGTAAAGGAATTTCGATCGTTGGAAAAACAAACAAACAGATTGCTAAAAAATTAGAAAAGCTATTATTGAAAAAAGACTTTGAAGTGATTATTGGTCTTTTCGAAATTTTATCGCTGTTGTCAGAGAGTCAGGATCGTGTTTATATTAATAATGAAGTTTCTTCTTCGGCACATAAGGATTTTAAAAAAGACAGGCTCTCGGAAGTTTTTCAGTATGTAAATGAAAATTACAAAAAAGATATTGTATTGGTCGAAATTGCCACCATTGCCAATATGACGCCAACTTCTTTCTGCAGAATGTTTAAACAAAAAACAAAGAAAAATTTTGTAGAATATTTAAACGAAATCAGGGTTTCAAAAGCTTGTAAGTTTTTATTGGAAACTGATTTGAGTATGTCTGAGATTGCTTATGAATGCGGCTATAAAACGGCCTCGAACTTTAATAAGCTTTTTAAAAAATTTATGGGAATGACACCAAGTGAATTTAAAAAGAGTGCAAGTGTTTAGGGAAAATATTTAAAACACGAATTTCACAAATTTTCACAAATTGTAATAGACTGTTTAGTCCGTTAAATTAATCTCACTAATAATTAGTGTCAATTCGTGAAATTCGTGTTTGTTTTTTATGTGATTTCCTTTAAGAAATCGAACGGTCTAAATGAGTGTAACCTCCATCAACATAAATAATTTGTCCTGTCGTGTGACTTGATCTTTCGGATAAAAGAAAAACAACCATATTGGCAATTTCATCCACTGTTGTCATTCTGTTTTCTAAAGGAATATTTTTTGTGATAGCAGCCAGTTTTTCTTCTTTATTTTCGAAAGTATTGATCCAGGTTTCGTAAAGAGGCGTAAAGCATTCTGCTACTACAACTGCATTTACACGGATGCTGTATTTTAATAATTCTACGGCCCATTCTCTGGTTAAGGCATTTCGGCCGCCATTTGAAGCAGCATAAGCAGAAGTTCCTCCTTGTCCGGTTTCGGCAGTTTTTGATCCAATATTAACTATAGCTCCTTTCGATTCAATCAAATAAGGCAACGCGTGCTGCGCCATAAGATAATAATGAATTAAATTTTTATGCAAAGAGGCCACAAAGTCTTCGTAGTTTCCTTTCTCCAGACCCACTCCGTCATTTACGCCGGCATTGTTTACCAATCCGTCAATTCTTCCGCATTGTTTTATAACAGCTTCGATTGCTTTTTTGCAGTCTTCCGGCTGTGTTAAATCAGCAACGACCTGAAAGGCTTCTTGTCCGGCGGCTTTGATTTCGTTTACTGCTTTGTTGTTGTCGTTTTCGTTTCGGCCAACAATAAAAGGTATGGCGCCTTCGCTTGCTAATACATTGCAAATGCCAAGTCCAATTCCTTTTGCACCGCCTGTTACTATGATAATTTTATTGGTAAGAGATAGTTGCATGTTTTTTTTTATTAAAGATGAAAAAATACAAACTGGTTTATAATTTTATAGCTGTTGCCTTTACGACAACAGCTATAAAAATAGAGAGAATTAAAAAAAAGTTCTAAATTACCAGAACTTAACGTATAAAGCTACAATTACTAATAATGTAATTACGATTAAAACTGTAGTTTGTGGTTTTACCTTAAACATTTCAGCGTCTATTTCAAACGCTTTTGGATTTACTTTTGGTCCTGCAAAACTGATTGCAATCATTACTAACATTGTAAAGAAGAATGATAATCCCATACAAATGTGGAAAGGAATTTCGAATGCCCCTTTTCCGTTATTGTAAGCAGTGTATAATAAAGTTTCGTTTCCGAATAAAGCCGGTGCGTATTCGTTGAATAATACCGATAAAATAAATCCTAAAATTACACCCACAATTGCTGCAGTTCCGGTAGTTCTTTTCCAGAACATACCAAGGAAGAACATAGCAAAAACTCCCGGGCTAATGAATCCTGTATATTTTTGGATGTAGGTAAATCCGCCAACTCCGCCAATTCCTAAGATGTCATTCCATGTAAATAAAACAGCTAAAAGCATTGCAGCAAAAACGGCAATTCTACCAATGTTTACCTGTTGTTTTTCGCCAGCTTCTTTCTGGATGTATTTTTTATGAATATCTAAAGTATAAATTGTAGAAATACTGTTTACTTTTCCGGCTAATGAAGCTACGATTGCAGCAGTCAGGGCTGCTACAGAAAGTCCTTTTAATCCTGTTGGCAAGAAAGTCAATACAGCTGAGTAGGCTCCGTCTTTTCCTCCAACTAATTGTGGAAGGTGACCGTTTGTGTATAAAACATAAGCAGCAATACCAGGTAACATTACGATTAATGGCATTAATAATTTTAGCATACCTGCAAATAAAATACCTGTACGGGCAGTTTGCAAATCAGCACCCAGAGCTCTTTGTGTAATGTATTGGTTACAACCCCAGTAGTTTAAGTTGATGATCCAGATACCGGCAAGGTAAGACATCAAACCTGGGAAAGTTAAATATTTATCAATTTCAATTTGAGAAGAATTTGCTGTTGGTTTTGGAATAATCATTTTGAAATGTTCAGGAGCTTCTTTCATTAAAACTTTGAAACCGGCGATGGCATTTTCACCTACTCCAAAATATTGTCCAACAGTTGTCAGGGCGATATACGAAGTTACTAAACCTCCAATGATCAAAACAGCAACCTGAATAACATCTGTATATGCTACCACTTTCATACCTCCTAAAGAGATAAATAAAGCAAATACTGCCAAACCTATCATGATCACGTGCAGATATTCTCCGCCGGCTAAACCATTAATAGCAACAGCACCTAAATAAAGAATAGAAGTTAAGTTTACAAATACATATAAAAACAACCAGAAAACTGCCATAATCAACGCAGTAGATTCGTTGTAACGTGTTTTTAAGAATTGAGGCATCGTGTAAATCTTGTTTTTAAGATATACAGGAATAAACCAAACTGCTACAATAATCAAAGCAATAGCAGCAAGCCATTCGTAAGCAGCAACGGCGATTCCTAAAAAGAAACCTTCACCACTCATCCCGATGAATTGTTCTGCTGAGATATTTGAGGCAATCAAAGATGCTCCAATAGCCCACCAGGTTAAATTTCCTTCGGCCAAAAAGTAAGCCTTAGCATCTTGTTCGTCTTGTTTACGCTTGCGGTAAACCGTGTAACCGTAGGCAGAAACTACGATAAAGTAAATAATAAAAACCGCATAATCTGCGAAAGCGAGGTTCTGGTTCATTGTTAGTAGTATTTTAAAAATTAGTATAGGTGATTGTTTGTTTAATTTGGTTTAAAATGTGATATGTGTTTTTATTCTGTTATTTTTTTATGAAATAATAACGAAAGCCAAAAGTAAAATAAATAATTACAAATACACCATTACAAATGTATTTTTTACATTTATAAATAAATTATTCTGTTAAATTTAAAAATGGCTTTCTTATAAAGTGACTTTTACAGGTTATTTATTAGTCGATTTATAATGCACATCAGATTGTTGTCTTAAAATTTCGGCACTTTTTTCAGGTGTAATATCACGTTGCGATTCGCCTAACATTTCATAACCTACCATAAATTTTTTGACCGTTGCAGAACGTAATAATGGCGGATAAAAATGCATGTGGAAATGCCATTCAGGATGGTCTAAACCATCTGTAGGTGCCTGATGAATTCCGGATGAATACGGAAATGAAGTGCTGAATAAATTGTCGTACTTGATGGTCAATTGTTTTAAAATTGTCGCAAACGAATTAACTTCTTCAGCGTTAAAATCAGTAATTTTATTAAGCGCTCTTTTGCTGATGATCATCGTTTCGTAAGGCCAGATTGCCCAGAACGGAACCAATGCCACAAAGTGATCATTTTCGATTACGATACGTTCTCCGGTTTTTAATTCGGCTTGCAGGTAATCTTCAAGAAGTGTTCTGTTGTTTTTATCAAAATACGATTTCAGGCTGTTTTGTGTTTTTTCGACCTGAGTTGGCAATGACGATTGCGCCCATATTTGTCCGTGCGGATGCGGATTACTACATCCCATAACACTTCCTTTATTTTCAAAAATCTGAACGTGATTAATGTATTTTATGTTTCCTAAGTCAGTGTATTCTTTTTGCCAGGTTCTGATAATATTTTCGATCCCGTCAATTTCCATTTCCGGTAAAGTAAGATCATGTCGTGGCGAAAAACAAACCACTCTTGAAATTCCCTGTTCCGGTTTTGCTTTAAAGAAAGTGTGCTTGATATCTTCTTCAAAAATAATTTCGTCCTGCTTCATGGCAGCAAAATCATTTTCGAATACAAAACTGCTTTCGTAATTTGGGTTATTTACTCCGTTTGCACGAACATTTCCCGGACACAAATAACAAGTTGGGTCGTACTTTGGTAATGCTTCAGTTGCAATTGTTTCGTTTTGTCCTTGCCACGGGCGTTTTGCACGATGAGGTGATACTAAAACCCATTCATTAATTAGGGGATTAAAACGTCTGTGTGGATCTTCGTTAATGTCAAAATTTTTCATTGTAATTCTTGTGGTATTAAAGTAGTGTTGTTCCGTTTGAGATTTTTACATCATAAAATTTTAATTCAATCCCAAATGTATCTAAATAAAGATTTGAAAACTTACTTTTTACCTCATTTTCATGTCCTTTTTTAATCAAATTGATGGTACAGCCGCCAAAACCACCGCCCATTAATCGCGAACCAATAATCGCATCGTCAGATTTTGCGGTATCTACAAGCATATCCAATTCGGCACAGCTTACTTCATATTCCTGCGACAAACCATAATGGGTTTCAAAAAGCAATTGTCCTAAAAGTTGTATATTTCCGTTGTCCAGAGCTTCACAAGCCTTTATCACGCGGTTAATTTCCTTAACAACATAATGCACTCTTTTAAAAACAGTTGCATTTATTTTGTCTTTAATACTCAAAAGCTGCTCTTCGGTACAATCTCTAAAACTTTTTACTTCAGGAAAGTTTTCCTTAATAATGGCCAATCCCTGTTCGCACTCGATTCTACGGGTATTGTATTCAGATGTAAAAAGCGAATGTTTTACATTACTATCAAACAATACCAAAGAGTAATCTTTAAAATCAGCATTGTGATATTCAAAATCAAGCGTATTACAATCTAATTTAATCACTTTGTTTTCAAGACCATGAACGCTAGAAAACTGATCCATGATGCCGCAATTGATACCTACCCAGTGTTCTGCTTTTTGTCCTAATAAAGAGATATCTACTTTTTCAATTTTTAGATCGAAAAGTTCCTTGATACCGAAAATCATTCCGCATTCTAAAGCGGCTGAAGAGGACAAACCTGATCCCACCGGAATATTGCTGCTAAAAACACAGTTGAAACCTTCAAATTCAAATCCGTTATCCTGCAATTGTTTGATAACGCCGCGAATATAATTGGTCCAGACAATATCACTTAATGTAATTTCCTGAGTCAGGTCGGCTTCGAAATCTTCGTTTAAGTCGATGGCCACTATTCTCGATTTTTTGGTATTGTTTTTAGCAAAAGCAAAACAAATTACTTTGTCGATGGCGGCCGGTAAAACATAACCGTCATTATAATCTATATGTTCTCCTATGATATTGATTCTTCCTGGAGAAAGTACTACTTTTTGAGGAGCTGATCCAAAAGATTTTTCAAAAAAAGCAGTGGTGTTCTGTACTAAAATGTCATTCATTATGATGTAATTGAAATGGTATTATCTTGTGATTTTTGAACTTTCTTTAAATAAATATTAATTTATATTTTCGAATTTATAAACTGTTGTTTGCTGGTATTTGTCATCTTTTCTCAAAACTGAATTCGGAAAATGTTCCTTGTTTGGAGCATCCGGATAATTTTGGGTTTCAAAACAAATTCCGCTTGTGGTATGATAATTTATATTTTCTTTCCCTTTTAATGTATCGGCACATTTACCCCCTACATATATATGTACACTAGGCTGATCTGTGTAAACGCTCATTTGCAAATTATTTTTTGAACTGTATAATTTTGCAACAGCATTATTTGTAGCTTCAATCACAAATGAATTATCGATAGTTGAAGGACATTGTTTAGTCGTTCTAAAATCGAAATCATGATTAGTAAGATCTGTAAAATTGCCACTCGGAATATTATTTGAATCTGTTTCCAGCATTTTTTCAGCATCAACAAATACAGTCTGATCCAGAACGTTCCCGTCATGTCCGTCAAGGTTAAAATAACTATGATGGGTTAAGTTGATCACCGTATCTTCTGTCGTTGTTGCTTTGTATTCCAGTTTCAGTTCGTTTTCCTCTGTTAAAGTATAGGTTAAATCAACGTGTAATTCTCCAGGAAAATTTTCGTCTGAATCTTCACTCAACAGACTAAATGTGATCGACGGATTGTCTCCGGAAGTAACATTGGTAACATTCCAGACCTTTTGTCCAAAACCCACAATTCCGCCATGAAGTGTATTTCCGTTATTGTTGATCTTTAATTGGTATGTTTTATCATTTAACTTAAAAGTACCTTTACTAATTCTTCCTGCATAACGGCCAACGGTGGTCCCTAAATAAGGAGCGCCCGGCAGATTATAAGAAGCCAGGTAAGATTCAAGATTATCAAAACCCAAAACAACATCAACTAGTTGACCATTTGAAACCGGAATTTGTAATGAAGTTACCGTAGCGCCATAGTTAATGACCTGAAGTTTCATTCCGTTTTTATTTGCTAAATCAAAAGAAAGAATTTCTTCGTTATCGGGCATTAAACCAAATGATTTAGATACAGATCCGTTTTGAAAATGCGATATATGTTTTATTTCCATGCTATTTTTGCCAAAAGTGAAATCCAAAAATAGAAACATTATTTACGTTTACATACCAGTACCTACCAGTTTTTTGTATATTGCACCAAAATTTCCTTTTTTATGAATATTATTTCGATTCAAAACAACATTGGTTTACCAAAATATAAACAGATAATTCTGTCAATAGAAAAAGCAATTGAAGAAGAAAAATTGGTAAAAGGCGACCGGCTTCCGTCTGTGAATAAAGTATGTCTGGCTTTTTCCTTATCGCGGGATACCGTTTTATTAGGATACGATGAGCTCAAAAAAAGAGGTATTATTTATGCCATTCCCGGTAAAGGATATTACGTTAAAAGCGTTGAAACTACTATAAAACAGAAGGTTTTCTTATTATTTGATGAATTAAATAGTTTTAAGGAAGATATTTATAACTCGTTTTTGCAGCATATTGGAAAAAATGCTCAGGTCGATATTTTTTTTCATCATTTTAATGTTCCCGTTTTTCAGAAACTCATCAATGACAGTAACGGAAATTATACAAAATACATCATTATGCCGACTAACTTAAACGATGTAGCCAAATTGATAAAAACCCTACCAGTGGGTGAAGTTATCATACTGGATCAGACCAATCCGGATTTGAAATTGTATCCGGCAATTTATCAAAATCATGAAAAAGATATTTTTGAAGGATTGCTTAAAGGCAAGTCGAGACTAAGCAAGTATGAAAAACTCATTTTGATTTTTCCTGGTTTCAGAGAGCCACTCGGAATGAAAATTGGGTTTGAGGCTTTTTGCACAGAATATGATTTTGAATACGAAATCATTACTGAATTTACCGACCGCGAAATTACGCTGGGCGATTTATACATTATACCAAATGATCGTGACTTGGTACGTGTTATTGAAAAGGCAAGAGATCAGAACCTGAAATTAGGTATTGATCTTGGCATTATATCCTATAACGAAACGCCATTAAAAAAGATCGTCGCCAACGGAATCACCACCATTTCTACCCATTTTGAAACCATGGGAAAAATTCTGGCAGATATGGTCCTGAAAGGAAAAAAGGAACAAATAGAAAATAAATCCTCTCTTACGATGCGCAATTCTTTGTAAAAGATTTCCTCCCGAAGCCCGGGGACTATCCTACAGTGTGGACACAAGTAAAAAATAAACACGAATTTACTTCGTCTGTTCGACTTTCAGTCTCGAGTCACGAATTGACACTAATTTAGTTTGTGAAATTAATTTCACAAACTAAATTAAACTATTAAAATTTGTGGAAATTTGTGAAATTCGTGTTCAAAATTGATTAATAATATTTGTATCCAGACAGTAGGAGACTATCGGGGCTAGGGCACTCGTTTTCATAAGACTATTTAACGTCCAGTTTGTCATCCTGACGCAGGAAGGATCACACAAGAAGCTCGACAAAGATTATGGAGTTACGAGTGTAATCCTTAGTTCCTCAGGATGACAATATTGCGGTTACTTTATGTTGAACAAATAAAAAAGAATAAAAATCCGTTTTTAATCCGCCTTTTTGCGAAGTAAATTCGTGTCATCTGTGTGCTATGACAAAGACTACGTAATTACTTTGTTGAGTTACAAGTGAGATCCTTCAAATGACAATATTGTGTTTAAACTTTGCGTCTTAGCGCCTTTGCGCGATTATTTTTATTTTCTAAAAACCAATATCTCATAATTAAAACACTTAATACATTAAATCCCTAAAATTTTTATTAAAAAAATAACAAAGCAATTTTTTTGTGGAATTATTTTACATACATTTGTAAATGTAAATTTTACACTTATTATTTGTTTTGTTTGCGCTATATAAAAAGAGGATACGTTCTATTTTTAAATTTAGTAAAAAACCAATACAAATCTGCTATTTAACAAACCAAACCAACTTGAAATTAATTTAGAAATGAATAACAAAATAGACCAATTATCAGCAGATAATATAAGAGCTTTGGCTATTTCGATGGTCGAAAAAGCAAATTCCGGCCATCCGGGAGGATCAATGGGCGGCGCAGATTTTATGCATATTTTATATTCTGAATATTTAAAATACGATCCTTCTGATATGAACTGGATTTACAGAGATCGTTTTTTTATGGATGCCGGACATCTCTCGGCTTTGATGTATGCACAATATCATTTACTTGGCAATTACGAAAAAACAGATCTTGAAAATTTCAGGCAATGGGGTTCTGTAACTCCGGGACATCCTGAAATTGATGTAAAAAGAGGGATCGAAAATACTTCAGGACCATTAGGTCAGGGACATGCGATGGGAGTTGGCGCGGCAATTGCGGCTAAGTTTTTATCGGCAAGATTCGAAAATTTATTCGATCACAAAATATACGGTTTTATTACCGATGGAGGTGTTCAGGAAGAAATTTCACAAGGAGCAGGAAGAATTGCAGGACATTTAGGACTGAACAATTTTATCATGTTTTATGATTCGAATGATGTACAGCTTTCGTCGATGACAGATGAGGTTACGACCGAAAATACGGCAATGAAATACGAATCCTGGGGCTGGAAAGTGATTACTATTGACGGTCATAATAATACCCATATTCGATCAGCATTGAACGCAGCCAACGCCGAATTAGAAAGACCAACCCTAATTATTGGCCGTACTATAATGGGTAAAGGTTGTGTAACTGCCGATGGAACAATGTACGAAGGACAATGCGAATTGCACGGAAAACCTATTGGCGCTACAAAAGCCAATTTCGAAAAAACTTTATTGAATCTTGGAGCAAATCCTGAAGATTCATTTGCAGTATATCAAGATGTAGCATTGCATTATAAAACGATTTTAGAAAATAAAACCGCAGAAACGGCAAATCGAAAAATACAAATTTCGGCCTGGGAAAAACAAAATCCAAAGTTAGCCGAAAAGATAAAACAGTTTTTTAATGGAGATTTACCGGCATTGGATTTTAGTACAATTACGCAAAAAGCCAATGCGGCAACACGAGATGCATCGGCAGCAGTTTTAGGATATCTGGCCGAAAACGTCGAGAACATGATCGTGTCTTCTGCCGATTTATCGAATAGTGATAAGACAGATGGTTTCCTGAAAAAATCATCGGTTTTACAAAAAAATAATTTCAACGGAGGATTTTTGCAAGCCGGTGTTGCAGAATTAACCATGGCAGCAATTGCCAACGGAATCGCGCTACACGGGGGGGTAATTCCGGTTGTGGCAACATTTTTTGTGTTCTCAGATTATATGAAACCGGCGATACGTTTGGCTGCCATCCAGGAACTACCGGTAAAATATGTCTGGACACACGATTCTTTCCGCGTAGGCGAAGATGGTCCAACGCATCAGCCTATCGAGCAGGAAGCCCAAATTCGATTATTGGAAAAAATTAAAAATCATTCCGGAGATCAGAGTTTACTGGCCTTGCGTCCGGCAGATGCTGTAGAAACTTCTGTTGCCTGGCAAATGGCGCTCGAAAATAAAAAAACACCAACAGGTTTGATTCTTTCGAGACAAGATATCAAAGATCTTCCAACAAATGGAAATTCAAGATTTGAAGAAGCTTTGCAAGCCAAAAAAGGAGGTTATCTGGTAAAATCTAATCAAAATCCTGATATCACTTTAATTGCCAACGGATCAGAAGTGGCTACGCTTATTGATGCGGCAAATGATCTGGAACGTGATTTTAAATTAAATATTAATGTAGCTTCTATTATTTCAGAAGGACTTTTCAGATCTCAGTCTGCGGAATATCAGGAAAGCGTTATTCCAAAAAATGCCTTAGTTTTCGGACTTACCGCAGGTCTTCCTGTAAACCTTGAAAATCTTGTAGGTGCTGAAGGACAAGTTTTTGGATTGGATCATTTTGGATATTCGGCTCCCGCAGCTGTTTTAGATCAGAAATTTGGATTCACAAGCGAAAATGCGCGCAAAGAAATCCTGAAATACTTAGAAAACAATAATTACAACTTATTAAAATAATAAAACGACATGAAATTTTTTATAGATACAGCAAACTTAAAAGACATTAAAGAAGCCAATGATCTAGGCGTTTTAGATGGTGTAACCACAAACCCTTCGTTGATGGCAAAAGAAGGAATTACCGGAGCACAGAATATTTTAGATCATTATATAAAAATTTGCGGATTGGTGGATGGCGATGTAAGTGCCGAAGTAATCTCGACAGATTTTGAAGGCATGGTGGCCGAGGGTGAAAAATTGGCGGCTTTGCATCCTCAGATTGTGGTAAAAATCCCGATGATCAAAGATGGTGTAAAAGCAATCAGGTATTTTTCGAATAAAGGAATCAGAACCAATTGTACTTTGGTATTTTCTGCTGGTCAGGCTTTATTGGCTGCAAAAGCAGGAGCCACTTATGTGTCTCCATTTATTGGCCGTCTGGATGATGTTTCGACTGACGGAATGGTGCTTATAGAGGATATCAGACTGATTTATGATAATTATGGTTACGAAACTCAAATATTGGCAGCTTCTGTTCGTAATGTAATGCACATTATTAATTGTGCCAAAATTGGATCAGATGTTATTACAGGACCATTAAGTGCGATCGAAGGTTTATTAAAACATCCTTTAACGGATATTGGTCTGGCCACTTTCCTGGCAGATTATCAAAAAGGAAATAGCTAATTAGAATTTTTTTTTGGTCCACGGATTTAAGGGATAAACAATCTGACCGGATTTTAATTTTAAAAAATGGGATAGCAATACTAAAATTTATCATATCAATTGATAAACAAAATAAAACTGGTTTGATTTACCTGCTTTATCCGTGACCAAAACTTAAGATAAGAATAATTTGTTAATTTTTTTAGAGTAGTTTTATTGAAGAAAAAACCCTGAAAGTTTGTGGCTTTCAGGGTTTTGTTTTTTATGAATACGCCCACGATTTTGCGGGTGGTACTGATTGACGCGGATTTTTTTTTCTCTCTCGCAGATTTAGCAGAATTTTTTAGAGTTTCCCATAAAAAAACCTGCGAAAACCAGTTTGATCCGTAAAACCCGTGGGCTAAATTTTCGCTACAAATTCAATACAAAATCGTTCAATAATTTCTCTTCGTATTTTTCTTTATTAAAAGTATATAAGTATGATCCTTTTCTGGATGACTGCATATCTTTTTCATCCAGTTTATTCAGGATTTCTAAAGAATTAATCTTGCTGATAAAGTTACGCTTGTCTAATTCTTTGCTTAAAATTGCTTCGTATAATTCTAATAACTGACGCATGGTAAACTTTTCCGGAAGCAGCTCAAAACCAATAGGTTTTATCGAAGTTCTGTAACGAAGTCTTTTAATGGCGTTTTGAACCATTTCGTTGTGATCAAAGATTAAATTTGGTGCATCTGCAATACTAAACCATTGTGCATGATAGTTTTTAATAAGTTCAGCATTATGATTTTCGATATTAATCAAAGCATAATAAGATACAGAGATAGTTCTTTCGACAGGATCACGGTCGATTTCGCTGTAAGCATATAACTGCTCCATATAAATATCGTTTAAACCTGTATAAGTGTTTAAGATCCTGATTGCCGCATCATCTAATACTTCATCACGTTTTAAAAAACCTCCAATCAAAGACCATTTTCCCTTTTCGGGCTCAAAATCTCTTTTGATCAAAAGGATTTTCAATCCTTCGCTGTCGAATCCAAAAATGATACAATCTACTGCTAATAAGACTTTATCTGCAGAACTATAACTGTTTAGCATATTCAATTTTTTATTGGTAAATATATAAACTTCCTAATTCGTATCATAATTTATTAATGTGATATTTACACTTAATAAAAAGGCTTTTTACGACAAAGTTTAAAATGAGTTTTAGAGTCAAATTTAGATCACGCCACCTCTTTTTCAATCGTTTTCGGAATAAAAATGCTTTGATTTTCTAAAAAAATAATCCATTCATCCGACTTTAAAAGAGGCTAAACAGGATTTTATTTACAAAAATAACAAAATTTTATGCTTCAAAAAACCATTAATTTACTGATTTGTGAAATTTTCTTAAAGCTTATTTTTTTGAGTAAAAAGTTGCTTTTGAGTAAAAAGTGTTGATTTTACACAAATAAAAGTTTAAAAACTCCTTTTTTTTGAAAATAACATTAATTTTTAAATGTTGTTTACACACTTAATTTGTGATATGCATTATTTTTCAGTCCTTTTTTTGTCATATTAATTTGTTTTTAAGCTTTTTTTTTAGTTAAATTTACAAATGTAAAATTAACACTTATAATTATACGCAAACTAACTTAAACTAACCAGTATGATAACAAACCAAAAATTATTTTTTTATTGCAATTTTTTATTGCCAAAAAAAGAATGGCTTTTAGCATTACTTATGCTATTATTTTCCGTTAATCAAATGTCGGCTCAGGACAAAGTGATTACCGGAGTTGTTACTTCGGCGCAGGATAAACTGCCTTTGCCGGGAGTAAATGTTTTAATAAAAGGAACCAAAACAGTCTCAACCACAGGTTTTGATGGTGAATATTCGATTAAGGCGTCTCCAAACGATGTTTTAGTTTTTTCGTTTATAGGATTTCAGAATCAGGAATTAACGGTAGGAAACCAATCTAAAGTAAATGTAGTATTAGGTGAAGACACCAATAAATTAAATGAAGTAGTAGTTATTGGTTACGGTACACAAAAGAAATCCGATTTAACAGGATCTGTAAGTGTTGTCAATTTAGAATCGGCCAAAAAAACCGTAACATATGATGCTGCAAAAATGCTTCAGGGACAGGTTCCGGGAGTAACGGTACAATCTTCAGGCGAACCGGGAGGTTTTGTAAATGTAAAAATTCGAGGGATAACTTCATTTACCAACAACAATCCTCTTTTTGTTATTGATGGTATTATGGTTGATGCCCCTTACGATTTTGCCCCGGGAGAAATAGAATCTATGCAGGTACTTAAAGATGCTTCTTCGGCAGCTATTTATGGTGTTCGCGGAGCAAATGGAGTTGTTATTATTACCACTAAAAAAGGTAAGGCAGGTAAAACAGACGTTAAATTCAAATCGATTGTAGGGCTTCAGAATGTTACCAAAAGATGGGACGTAACAGATCGTTTGGGTTATCAGCAAATTACCAGCGAAGCCGAAAGAAACAGAGACATTAGAGCAGGAGTTCCTGTAAATATTGCCCCTGGAAATAATCCGGCAAGTTCATCCTACATTTCAAATGTTGATACAGACTGGCAAAAAGAATCTATGCAAACAGGTGTGGTACAAAATCAGGCACTTACATTTTCAGGAGGTGCTGAAAATATTTCGTACAGCTTAAATGTTGATTATTTTAAGAATACAAGTTATTTAAAAACACCACAAGATTATGAAAGACTGTCAACAAATTTGAATTTGTCCGGTAAAAAAGGAATATTCAAATACGGTTCTAAAATTGCCTACACGCAATCTGATAAGGAAATTTTTAACGAATATAATGCAGGACAAACCTTTATTAGCGATATGTTAGGTGCTGTGCCAACAATGCCGGTTTATGATGCCAACAGACTTGGTGGTTATGGAGGAACAGATAACCTGACACAAAGAGCGATCTCAATGAACCCTATTGGATATAATAATCTGATTACTAACAATGGTAAAAGAAACCGTTTTATTGGAGATATCTGGGGAGAAATTGAAATTGTTAAAGGACTTAAATACAAACTGGACGTAAGTTATGACAGAACAGATTGGGAAAACAGAAAATTTATACCGCCAAGTGATTTAGGATGGTATTATATTACTACAAACGATGAAGCTTCTTTAGATACTGAAACGGGTAATGAGCTGAGAACGTTCATGAATAATTTACTGACTTACGAAATTTCATTAGGGAAACATAAAATTGATGCTCTTGCAGGATGGATTCAGGAAAGGAGAGATTATCACAGATATAATTCCAGAGGTGTCGGTTATACACCGGGAGAAATCCCAATGCTTCAGTATGCTGATGCAAGAAACGCCAGCGAATATAAATTTACAATTACAGGAATATCATACATAAGCAGATTAAATTATGCTTACGATGACAGGTATTTGCTGCAAGCTAATTTCAGACAGGACAGAACCTCTCTTTTTAGCGAAATAAACAATTCGGCAAACTTCTACTCTTTTTCCGGAGGCTGGAAAATTAGCAATGAAAAGTTTCTGCATTTACCAACGTGGGTGAGCAATATTAAACTTAGAGGAGGTTATGGTACAATAGGAAACAATACAATTCCGCAATACTTCTTTGCTTCAACAGTGAACAGTTTTGCAGGTTATGATTTTAATAATTCACTTGCTCCGGGGACAACGGTAGTAAGTGCTTTAGATCCTAATGTACATTGGGAAAAAACAACTAGTAAAAACATTGCACTAGAGTTAGGATTTTTAGATAATGATCTGCAATTCACGGCAGAATATTTTACTAAAAAAGTCACTGATATGTTAGTTACGGTGCCTTTACCGTACTCAAATGGTGCTTTTCCGGCAAGTATTTTTACTAATGCAGGAGATATGAAAAATAGTGGTTTCGAGTTTACAGCGTCATACAGTAATCATCATCGTAAATTCAAATACGATATTTCAGGTAATTTTGGAACCCTGAAAAATGAAGTGACCAAAATTGGAGCAAACGGAAACCCTCTTTATGGGGCCGTATCAAAAACAGAAGTAGGAAGATCAGTAGGAGAAATTTATGCCTGGGAAGCTATTGGTATTTTTCAAAATGCAGCAGAAGTTGCAGCTTCTCCAACACAAACAGGTGCAGCTCCCGGAGACGTGAAATTTAAAGATGTAAACGGCGACGGAATTATTACAGATGCTGACAGAACTTTTCAGGGAGTATCTATTCCTAAATATGGTTTCGGAATGAATTTCAGTGCTTCTTATCAAAATTTTGACTTCTCAATGTTCTGGCAAGGAAGCGGAGGAAATAAAATTTTTAATGCAATGTACCGCAACCTGATGACAGGACAATATGGAAATCACAGTACTGATGAATTGAATTACTGGACAACAACGAATACGAATACGAATGTTCCTGCACCGGTAATTGGTGATCCTAACGGAAATAACAGAGATTCAAACAGATTCATTCAAAGCGGAGATTATGTTAGACTGCAAACAATGGAACTGGGCTTCAATATTCCGTTGAAAGACAAATTTATCCAAAAAGCAAGAGTATATCTTAATGGTCAAAACTTATGGACTATTACAAAATATACCGGATACGACCCAGACTTCAATAGCGACGGATTGCTTTCAAGAGGATATGATGCAGGATCTTTCCCAAATCCAAGAACTATTTCTTTAGGAGTAGAGGTAAATTTCTAAACTGGTTTAACCAATTAAAAACGTATTAAAATGAAATATAAAATATATAACTATATAGCGGTTTTCTTTTCATTGGCTGTTGTTACGACAAGCTGTGTTGAAAATGAAGATCTGACCCAAATTGACCCAAATAATAATGCAGTAGATTCATTTTGGAAAACGGATCAGGATGCCATTGAAGGCGTAAATGCTGCTTACGGAAGTTTATTAACAGATGGAACGTACATGAGAAGTACACCATTATTATTAGATGCAAGAGCAGATGATGCCCGAACCAATAGTCCTTGGGGTTCCATGTACAATGCGGGTCACTTTAACTCGAATGTTGCCGATGCATCAATTTACGGATGGGCATACGAGACTTATTATCAGGGAATTTATCGTGCTAATCAGGTTTTAACAAACGTGCCTGAGATTGGTTTTCAGGATGCAGCACTTAAAAACAGAATTCTGGGACAAGCTTATTTTTTAAGAGGATTATTTTTATTCCATGCCGTTAACCTATTCAAAAATGTACCAGTACCAACAGAACTTGCAGTATATTATCCGCAAAGATCAGAAGCAGAAGGCTGGGCTCAGGTGATTGCCGACTTTAAAGCTGCTGCCGATTTATTACCGGTGTCATATGATAATATTTCAGGTTTGGATGGAGGTCAAAAAGGACGTGCTACAAAAGGAGCCGCTCTAGGATATTTAGGAAAAGCTTATTTATTTACTAAGGATTTTGCTAATGCTAAAACAACTTTCAGACAAGTGATCGATTTAGGAGTGTACTCTTTAGTAGCAAACTACCGTGATAATTTTACTACTGCCAACGAAAACAATTCAGAATCGCTGTTCGAAGTACAATTTAGCAGAGAAGCCGGCGGAGTTGATTTAGGCTGGGGCGGAGCTCCGGCGTCTGGTTGGGGAAAAACTTCAGCTCGCGCTATTACTTATGCACCAAGAGCTTTTGGATGGACAGATGTTCAGCCTTCATGGGCATTATTTAATGAATTTCATGAAGAGAAAACAAAAACAGGAGATCTTGACCCTCGTTTAGATGCTACTATTTTTTATAATAAACCAGGCGGAATGAAATTATACGGAAAAGATTTTGCCACTTTTTATGCTGCAAGTCCCGGAGATTTAAATGATATATTTTGTAGAAAATATCAAAATTCTGACGGAGAATTTGCAGACGAATACGACTGGCGTTCCGGTATCAATGAGCGTTTGTTACGTTATGCCGATATTCTTTTAATGTATGCTGAGACTTTAAATGAAACTGGTGATACACCAGGAGCATACGGATATATTCAAATGGTACGAAACAGAGTGGGTTTGCCTGATTTGGCAACGGTAAAACCTAATATGTCACAAGAACAAATGAGAGAGCAGCTAGGTCACGAAAGATTTCTGGAATTCCCGCTTGAAGGGCACCGTTTTGATGACATTCGTCGTTGGGGCTGGTTGCAAAATTCTACAAAACTCGCCTGGCTAAAATCGAGAGATGCGGAGTTTAATTCTTATACACCGGGAAGAGAATTTTATCCAATTCCGCAATTAGAAATGGATAATAATCCGGGTACAAAACAGAATGACAGTTATTAAGTTTTCAGTCACAGTTTTCGGTCACAGTCCACACTGTGACTGCGACTGAAAACTGCGACTTTATTTAAATTAGTTAGAATACTTAATATCATGTAAGGGCTTAAAAACCTTTACATGATATTATCTTAAAAATAAAGATTGGGATTGCAGAGATATAATAATTACACATTAACTAAAATTATAACCAATGAAAACAATTACAAGTTTAGTTTTATTAGCAGTATTATTAGTAAGTTGCCAAAATGAAGATATTATAAACCCTTCAAATGAGGACGCAGCCGCGGTTGTAGCAACTCAAAATTCTCAGGTAAAAAATATAACAGCCAAAACGGTTACCGGAACAGTACCTTCACACGACCCGAGTACGATTGTAAAAAGCGGCGTAAACTATTACGTCTTTACAACAGGAGATAATATTCCAATGACCTATTCTACCAATTTAGTAAATTGGACATGGGGGACATCGGTCTTTAGTTCTACCCCGGGCTGGATTGCAGGTTATGTACCTGGATTTGTAAAAACATTCTGGGCACCGGATGTGGCTTGGTTTAATAACCGTTGGAATATGTATTATTCCTCTTCCACTTTTGGTTCTGCAACATCAGCAATTGGGTTGGTAACTACGCCGGCAATAAGTGCTTCTGCAGGAACAACCTGGACTGATAGAGGCGTTGTCGTTTCATCTTCTTCATCTTCAGATGTAAATGCAATAGACCCTTCTATTTTAGTAGACGGAAGCAATGTTTATATGGCGTATGGTTCCTGGCATGCCGGAATCGGAGTCATCCAGATTAATCCTTCAACAGGAAAAACAACGGGAAGCCGAACCATTGTTGCAGGTGGAAGCAGTGCCAGTTGGGAAGCACCCTGTTTAATCAAAGAAGGAAGCTACTATTATATGTTTGTCAACAGAGGAACTTGCTGCAATGGCGTAAACAGTACTTATTATATTGTAGTAGGCCGTTCAACGAGTCCTTTTGGGCCATATGTTGATAAAAATGGGGTCAATTTAAAGAACGGTGGAGGAACAACAGTTTTAGCAACACAAGGAAATTATATCGGACCAGGCCATTTATCCAGAATCGTAGGAACCCAAAAAGGATCAGTCCATTATTATGATGGAGCCGATAACGGAAATCCAAAACTCGAAATTGTATATTTTACGTGGTCATCAGGATGGCCTACACTTTCCTATTAAAAAATACTATCTAGAGGAAAGTCCATAACACTTTCCTCTTTATCACTTATAAAACACATCATGAAAAAAATACTTTTAAGCACATTTCTTTTTACCCTTTTCAGTCAGGTTAATTTTGCTCAGAACCAAACTACGGTTGTTACCATCAAAAATAACGCTGATGCCCCAACTATTGACAAAAACATTTACGGGCATTTTGCAGAACATTTAGGACGTTCTATTTATGGAGGTTTTTTTGTGGGAGATACATCCAAAATTCCAAACACAAAAGGAGTCAGAAATGACATTGTTAAAGCTTTAAAAGAATTAAAAATTCCAAATTTAAGATGGCCGGGTGGATGTTTTGCTGATACTTACCACTGGAAAGACGGGATTGGGCCACAACAGGAAAGACCAACAATTGTAAACAAATGGTGGGGCGGTACAACAGAAGATAATAGTTTCGGGACACATGATTTCCTGAATATGTGTGAATTGCTTGGAGCTGAACCTTATTTATCAGGAAATGTGGGCAGTGGAACTGTTCAGGAATTGGCAGATTGGGTACAGTATACCAATTTTAGCGGAAAAAGCCCAATGAGTGATTTGCGTAAAAAGAACGGAAGAACGGAACCCTGGAAAGTAAAATTCTGGGGAATTGGAAATGAAGCCTGGGGTTGCGGAGGAAATATGACAGCAGAATATTATGCTAATGAATACCGCAAATACGCCACTTTCATGTCGGATTGGGAAAACACTGGCGGAATTACCAGAATAGCATCAGGATCCAATAGTGCCGATTATAACTGGACAGAAGTATTAATGAAAAACATTCCGATCAACATGTTAGGTGGAGTTGGAGTACACCATTATGCCGTAATCGATTGGGGTAAAAAAGGCGACGGAGTAAACTTTACCGAAGACGGCTATTTTCATACCATGCAATCGGCGCTAAAAATGGAAGAATTGGTGACCAAACATTCTGCGATAATGGACAAATACGATCCGGAGAAAAAAGTAGCCATGATTGTAGACGAATGGGGAGCCTGGTATGAGGTTGAAAAAGGAACAAATCCAGGATTTTTGTACCAGCAAAATACGATGAGAGATGCGGTTTTGGCCGGAGCAACGCTTAACATCTTCAACAATCATGCAGACAGGGTTCGTATGGCAAACTTAGCACAATGTGTAAATGTTTTGCAGGCTGTAATCCTTACGGATAAAGCAAAAATGATTACAACACCAACGTATCATGTCATGAAAATGTACAGCGTTCATCAGGATGCTAAATTATTACCAATAAGTTTTCAATCGCCATTATACACTTTCAACGGAGAATCACTTCCGGCAGTATCAGCTTCGGCATCAAAAGATAAAAGCGGATTGGTTCATATTTCATTGGTAAATGTCGATGCAAAAAATAAAAATAAAATAGAAATAGATGTCAATTCCCTGGGTATTAAAAACTTTACCGGAACAATTATAACATCAGCTAAATTACAGGATTATAATTCATTCGACGCTCCAAACAAAATTGTACCAACGGTTTTTAAAGGTTTCGAAAACAAAAAAGGAAAATTAGAAATCACAATTCCTCCTTTCTCAGTAGTGGTGTTAGAAGGAAAATAATAAGCTAAAAAATGAAGAAATCAACTTATATAATAAAAATGGCTTTCTGTTTGGGGCTGTTTTTATTTGTTCTTGCTGCAGTAAGCTGTTCAAAAGACGACCCTGCAACCCAAAATACAGATCCGCCGGTAGTAGTTGATCCGCCAGTTGTGACACCAGCTTTTCCCGGGCCAGCTTATGCAGATAATTATACTTCATTAGCGGGTTGGGGAAGCAGAGCACAATGGAATTTAGCCAACGTACACGATCCATCTGTAGAAAAATCGGGAGACTATTATTATATGTATCAAACAGATGCTTCTTATGGAAATGCAACAGAAGGTCACGGACATTTTTTTTACAGAAGATCAAAAGATTTAATCAATTGGGAATTCATGGGATCGTCTATGACCGAAGCTCCTGCCTGGGTAAAAGATTCTTTAAACAATAAAAGGGCAAGAATGTCTCCTGCTTTACCGCCAATTACAAATCCTACTTATGGATATTGGGCACCTTGTGTTCGAAAAGTAGGTAACATTTACAGAATGTATTACAGCATTGTGGTAACCAACCCAATTGTCGGTACAGATACGAATACTTCCTGGACAGAACGCGCTTTCATTGGCTTAGCCGAAACAACTGATTTAGCGTCTAACAACTGGGTCGATAAAGGAATGGTCGTTTGTTCAGAACCTGACGGCGTAAAAAGTTATGTTCGAAACGGTGGAAATGATTGGGATGCTTATTTTAAATTCAACGCCATCGATCCAAGTTTTATTCAGACACCTGAAGGCGATCAGTACTTAATTTATGGTTCCTGGCATTCAGGAATTGCAGCTTTAAAACTGAATCCGGCAACAGGAAAACCGGATAAATTAAAAACAATTGACGATTACGGAGTGCGAATTGCAGGACGCGGTAACGTAAATTCAAACCGTTGGCAGGCACTCGAAGGACCTGAAATTATTTACAATCCTGAAACCCAATATTATTATTTGTTTCTGGCGTATGATGAATTATCTGTTGCTTATAATACACGTGTAGCACGTTCAAAAAGCATTTTGGGACCCTATCAAACTATTACAGGAACCAGTATTACAAGCGGAGCCGATTGTTTCCCAATGTTGACACATCCATATTCTTTTAAAAATCATACAGGCTGGGTCGGAATTTCACATTGTGGAATTTTCCAAAACCCTGAAACCAAACAATGGTATTATGCATCGCAGGCACGTTTGCCGGAAGGAGTTCCTGGAATTACAGTTTCGAATGCTATAATGATGGGACACGTTCGCGCCATTCAATGGACAGAAGACGGATGGCCGGTTGTAGAAGCAGAACGTTATGCGGGAGTACCTGCTACAACAATTTCTGAAGCTAGTTTTATTGGAACCTGGGAACAGATTACCATGAATTATCAATACAAAACCATTCAGAAGTCAGTAACACTTTATTTAACGGCCGATAAAAAAGTAAGCGGAGATGCAAATGGAACATGGTCATACGACAGCGCCAAAAAAATCTTAACCATAAACGGAGTAAAATGCAATGTATCTGATGCCTGGGATTGGGAATCAGCAACAAGAAAAGTGACTTTGAGTTATTCAGGTCTAACATCGACCGGATTACCGGTTTGGGGTAAAAAGATTAATTAGAAAATTAGAAAATTAGAAAATTAGAAAATTAGAAAATTAGAAAATTAGAAAATTAGAAAATTTCAATTTTTAAAATTCTAAACATTAAATAATAGCCAAAGAGTAAAAGATTAAAAAGAAAAAAATCTGCTCAAATCAGCAAAATTTGCGTGAAAAAATATTTAACGCATAGAAATTATGTCTTAAAATAAATCATGATGAAAAATACAATTACAAGCCTCTCACTTTTAGTTTTGCTTGCCTGTTGCCCAACAGTTCAGGCACAGTCGAATAAAAATCAAATCGATCCTGCAAAATTCAATAATCCAATTATAAAAGATCAATATACAGGAGATCCTGCAGCATTGGTTTATAAGGATAAAGTCTATTTATATGCAGGTCATGACGAAGCGCCAAACGATTTTAATTTTTATAAAATGAATGAGTGGGTCGTGTACTCTTCATCGGATATGAAAAAATGGGAATCACATCCTGTACCCTTAAAAACAACCGATTTTGCATGGGCAAAAGGTGATGCATGGGCTTCGCAGGTAATTGAAAGAAATGGAAAATTTTATTGGTATGTAACGGTTGAACACGGTTCAGTACACGGAAAATCTATAGGAATTGCAGTTTCTGACAGTCCAACAGGGCCTTTTAAAGATGCTTTAGGAAAAGCTTTAATTACAAACGACATGACCAAATTTACTGATATAAGCTGGGACGATATCGATCCAACGGTTTATATCGATACGGATGGACAAGCCTATTTGTTTTGGGGAAATACTGCCTGTCATTATGCTAAATTGAAAGAAAATATGCTGGAGCTGGACGGACCAATTCAGCACATCGATTTACCACATTTTACCGAAGCACCATGGATTCATAAACACAAAGACTGGTATTATTTATCATACGCTTATGAGTTTCCTGAAAAAATTGCCTACGCCATGAGCAAGTCCATTACAGGCCCGTGGGAATTCAAAGGAATCTTAAATGAATTGGCCGGAAACAGCAATACCAACCATCAGTCGATAATCGATTTTAAAGGACAATCGTATTTCATTTACCATAATGGAGCATCGATTCCGCATGGTGGAAGTTTCAGAAGATCCGTTTGTGTAGACAAATTGTATTATAACAAAGACGGAACAATGAAACGTGTTGTAATGACTTCTGAAGGAATTCAGTAGTTTTTCAGTCTCAGTGGCAGTTTTCAGGTAAAGAAACAAGCATATTTCTTATATGATTTAGAAAGTCAGAGTTTTTAGCCCAAACTTAAATTTATTTATATCACTTATATGGTTTAAAAGAAGTTTTCGGTCTCAGTCTCATCTTACGATTTACATTTCACAAACAAAATCACTTATGAAGTTTTACAAAAACATAAAACAGGTATTTTTTCTTTTAATGATGCTGGCAGCTTCGGCTTCATTTGCGCAGGATATTGTCGTGCACGACCCGGTTGTCATCAAACAAAAAGACACCTATTATTTATATTGTACAGGAAAAGGAATTAGTGTTTTTAGTTCGAAAGATTTAAAAAACTGGAATCCGGAACCTCCTGTTTTCAAAGACAAACCCGTTTGGGCAGATGGCGTTGCAGCCGATTTTAAAAATCATATCTGGGCGCCGGATATTTCGTTTCATAACAATACTTATTATCTGTATTATTCTGTTTCGGCTTTCGCCAAAAATACGTCGGCGATTGGCGTGGCGACCAATACAACATTAGATCCAAAAGACAAAAAGTACAAATGGGTCGATCAGGGAATTGTCATTCAGTCAGAACCTAATCGTGATATGTGGAACGCCATAGATCCAAATTTAATCTTCGATGAAAACAATACGCCGTGGTTATCATTTGGCTCTTTTTGGGAAGGGTTAAAATTGGTAAAACTAAATCCCGATTTAAAATCGATTGCACAGCCACAGGAATGGCATACGATTTCGAAACGCAAAAGAACTTTTGAATTAGCAGATTCAGATCCGGGCGATGGTGCACTTGAAGCTCCTTTTATCTTTAAGAAAAACGGTTATTACTACCAGTTTCTTTCCTGGGATTTATGCTGCCGCGGAGAAAAAAGCACCTATAAAGTTGTGGTGGGAAGATCTAAAAATGTAACCGGACCTTATGTGGATAAAGACGGAAAATCTTTAAACGAAGGCGGAGGAAGTTTAGTCGTTCAGGGCGATGAAAACTACTTTGGCGTAGGCCATAACAGCGCGTATACATTTGATGGTAAAGATTATATTTTTTACCATGCTTATGAAAAGAAAACCAACGGAACGCCAAGATTGGTGGTAAAAGAAATGCTTTGGGATAATGATTTATGGCCCGTTTTAAAATAGAATACAATGAAAAAATATAATGTACCAATTGTTGCGATTTTCCTGTCACTTATAATTTTTGTTTCCTGTAAAGAAACGAAGAACGACATTGTGCAATCGAAGAAAACCTCTGTTTTAAAAGCAGGTTACGAGATAGAACCGGTCAACATTCAAAATGTAAAACTGACCGATTCTTTTTGGTTGCCTATTATCAAAAGAGTGCAGGAAATTACGATTGCCTATGCCATTCAAAAATGCAATGAAGAAGGCCGTTTCGAAAATTTCTTAATCGCAGGAAAACAAAAAACAGGAACCGTAAGAGGAGAAATGCCTTTTGATGATACCGATGTTTATAAAATTATCGAAGGCGCATCGAATACTTTAATCTCCGCTCCAAATCCGAAACTTGAAAAAGTGCTGGATTCCCTGATTGCGATTGTAAAAATTGGTCAGGAAAAAGACGGTTACCTAACTACCTGGAGAACTATAAATCCTGCCAAACCGCCGGCGCCCTGGGTTCCGGTTATCGAAGGAAAACGTTGGGAATCATTACAAATTAGTCACGAATGTTACAATGCAGGGCATTTAATAGAAGCTGCCGTTGTGCATTATGAAGCAACCGGAAAAAGAAATTTCCTTGACATTGCCATCAAAAATGCAGACTTATTAGTAAAAACTTTTGGTGACAAACCAGGGCAGGTACAAGGAGTTCCGGGACATCAAATTGTGGAAACAGGTTTGATCAAATTATACCAAATTACCGGAAAAGAAGAGTATCTAAAACTGGCAAAATACTATTTAGACAATCGCGGAAATCCGAACAATCATAAATTATATGGCGAATATGCACAAGATCATATTCCGGTGGTTCAGCAAAATGAAGTAGTGGGGCACGCCGTAAGAGCCGTTTATATGTACGCAGGAATGACGGATATCGCTGCCATGACCAAAGACAAAGGCTATACTGATGCTGTAAATAAGTTATGGGATAATATGGTCAATAAAAAAATGTATATCACAGGCGGAATTGGTTCCAGACACGACGGAGAAGCTTTTGGAAATAATTACGAATTACCAAACTTAACCGCGTATAACGAAACCTGCGCTGCTATTGGAGACGTTTATTGGAACCACAGGTTGCATAATTTATACGGAAAATCAGAGTATTTTGATGTGATCGAAAGAACGATGTACAACGGATTAATCTCCGGAATTTCATTAGACGGAAAAGAATTTTTCTACCCGAATGCCCTAGAATCTGATGGTGTTTTCAAATCAAACAGAGGATCTTGCACCCGTCAGGCGTGGTTTGATTGTTCTTGTTGTCCAACGAATTTAATTCGATTTATTCCGTCGATTCCGGGATTGATTTATTCAAAATCAAAAGACGCGCTTTATGTGAATTTATATGCTTCAAATAACGCCTCTTTCACTTTAGGAAAAACCGATTTACAGATTTCACAACAAACCGGATATCCATGGAACGGAAAAGTAGCCATCTCGGTTAACCCGAAAAAAGAAAGCCAATTCACAATTAAGTTGAGAGTTCCGGGCTGGGCAAGAAATGAAGTTTTGCCGGGCGATTTATACTCTTATAAAAAAGCATCCACTCAAAAAGCAACCATTAATTTAAATGGAGAAACTTTATCCCTTCAGCCACAAGACGGTTATTTCACGATCATCAGAAATTGGAAAAAAGGCGATAAAATCAATCTTAATTTCCCAATGGAAGTTCAGGAAGTTGAAACCAATTCTAAAGTAGAGACAAACAAAAACAAAGTTTCTTTAGAATACGGGCCGCTAGTATATGCGGTTGAAGAAATTGACAACAAAAGCAATTTCGATAAAATAAATGTAACCTCCGGAGATACTTTCAAAGTAAAAAAGGAAGCCAATTTATTGCAAGGAGTAAACGTCATCGAAAATTCAAAATTCAAAGCTATTCCATATTATTCATGGTCAAACCGTGGCGTTGGAAAAATGAAAGTGTGGATTGATTTTAAAGACTGAATTCCTCAAAAAAAAAATTAAACTCAAACAAACGAATATAACATGCAAATAAACGTATTAAAAAATTGGGCACTTTCAGTCGTTGTTTTTGTAAGTGTTTCTTCCTGTACAGATAAAAAAGCAGAAAAAGAGCTGTCTAAAAAAGAAGTGACTACCACAAAAACAACCTTAACCAACAAACCTATAGTGTTGCAAAGAGCAGATCCTTTTATCTACAAGCATACAGATGGGTATTACTATTTTACAGGATCGGTACCAACCTACGACGCTATAGAGTTAAGACGTGCAAAGTCTATTGATGAACTTCAAAATGCTGAAACCTTTAGAGTATGGGAAAAACATAAAAGCGGACCAATGAGCCGTCATGTTTGGGCTCCTGAAATTCATTATTTAGATGGAAAATGGTACGTGTATTTTGCAGCAAGCGAAGAAAATGATATTTGGAAATTAAGACCTTATGTCTTGGAGTGTACAGGTCAGGATCCTCTGCATGATAAGTGGATTGAATTGGGGCAAATGCAGGCGGCTGACGCAGATCCAAAAAGCTTTACCGATTTTTCTCTGGATGGAACGGTATTCGAACATAAAAATAAACGCTATTTCTGTTGGGCAGAAAAAACAGGCGGGCAGTTCGCCGCTTCTAATTTGTATTTAGCCGAAATGGAATCTCCCGTAAAACTAAAAACTGTTCAATTCATGCTAACGACTCCGGATTATGATTGGGAACGCATAGGTTTTTGGGTAAATGAAGGTCCTGCAGTTCTTAAACACAATGGGAAAATTTACATTACTTTTTCAGCAAGTGCTACCGGTTCTTGTTATAGTATGGGAATGATGGAAGCAGATGAAAATGCTGATTTACTAGATAGAAATTCTTGGAAAAAATCCAGATATCCAGTCTTAAAAACCAATGAAGCAAAACATATTTATGGGCCAGGTCATAACTCATTTACAGTAGATGAAAACGGAGAACCATTAGTAATTTATCATGCAAGGGATTATGAAAAAGCTGTTGGTGATCCAAAAGTTGTGCCTGCGACAGATAAAAGACCGTTGAAAGAAATTATTGCAGATCCGTTATATGATCCTAATCGTCATGCGAGAATGATGAAATTAAAATTTGATAAAAACGGTACACCAATATTCGAATTTAACTAAGTTGATTAGGATTTCGCAGCTAATTCTGCGACTGTTTTAAAGATTAAGATGAAATAATCGCAACATAATAAATGTAAAACCAACGTTTATTTTTTGTTTTGAGCTTAAACCCTTGTTTTGATGCATTATTTGCAAAAATTAAGAGGCTTGTTTTTATTAAGTGTTTTTTGTACACTTATAAATTATTTATAATTATATTTGTCATTATCATAAAATGAATTTCGAATGAAAAATTACGTTATAGGATTGGACTACGGAACAGATTCAGTTCGGGCGATGCTAATAGATACTGAAAATGGGCAAGAGCTGGCATCCAATGTTTCTCATTATAAAAGATGGAAAAACAAGCAATATTGTGACGCGTCCGCAAATCAGTTTCGTCAACATCCTTTAGATCATATTGAAGGTTTAGAAATCACCATTCAAACGGTTATAAAAGAAAGTAAAGTTGATCCTTCGCAAGTACGCGGAATCTGTATTGATACCACCGGATCTTCGCCAGTTCCTGTAACCAAAGACGGAATTCCATTGGCCCTGACAAAAGGTTTTGAGGAAAATCCGAATGCCATGATGGTACTTTGGAAAGATCATACATCCATAAATGAAGCAAACGAAATCAACGAACTGGCAGTAAGCTGGGGCGGAGAAAACGTAACAAAATATGTAGGCGGAATTTATTCGTCAGAATGGTTTTGGGCAAAAATCCTGCACATTGCCAGAGAAGATGAAGCCGTTCGAAATGCAGCGCACACCTGGATGGAGCACTGCGATTTAATGACGTATTTGTTAATAGAAGACAAAGATTTAAAAACATTCAAGAGAAGCCGTTGCGCCGCGGGTCATAAAGCAATGTGGCACGAAGACTGGAACGGACTTCCGCCAGTTGAATTCTTAGAAAAATTACATCCGTATTTGGCAACACTTCGCGGAAATTTATATGATGAAACGTATACATCAGATGTAGTTGCCGGAAATCTAAGCAAAGAATGGGCAGACCGTTTAGGACTTTCTACAGATACAGTTGTAGCCGTAGGAACTTTCGATGCACATTCTGGAGCAGTTGGAGCTAAAATTGGAGAAAATACTTTAGTTCGCGTTATGGGAACTTCGACCTGCGATATCTTGGTGGGTTCTTATGATGAAGTAGGAACCAAAACCGTACGCGGAATCTGCGGACAAGTGGATGGTTCAGTAATTCCGGGCTTTATTGGTTTAGAAGCCGGACAATCTGCTTTTGGCGATTTATTAGCCTGGTACAAAGAATTACTATTGTGGCCAACCGATCATTTATTAACGGCTTCGACTGTTTTAAATGAGGCTCAAAAAGAACAATTAAGAGAAGAATTTAGCGATAAATTGATCGTTGAATTGACAAAAGAAGCCGAGAAAATTCCGGTTTCAGACAGTCTTCCAATTGCTTTAGACTGGATCAACGGAAGAAGAACACCGGATGCGAATCAGGAATTAAAAAGCGCAATTTCCAATCTTTCTTTAGGAACAAAAGCACCTCATATTTTTAAAGCTTTGGTAAACGCAATCTGTTTTGGAGCGAAGAAAATCGTTGATCGTTTTGAAGAAGAAGGTGTGAAAATTGACAGCGTTATCGGAATTGGCGGTGTTGCCCGTAAATCTCCTTTTATCATGCAGACTTTGGCCAACGTTTTAAACAAGCCCATTAAAATTGCAGCTTCAGATCAGACACCTGCTTTAGGAGCAGCGATTTATGCAGCAGTTGCAGCCGGAATTTATCCGAATGTAATCGAAGCAAGTCAAAAAATAGGAAGCGATTTCGACGGAGAATATTTCCCTCAATTAGATAAAGTAGCAGCGTATCACAAATTATTGCTGGCTTACGATCAATTAAGTGCTTTTGAAGATCCAACCATAAAAACAGCAAAACATGAGTTCTCTTTATAAAGATTTAAAACAGGAATGTTACGAAGCCAATATGCAATTGAACGCATTGAATTTGGTGGTATATACTTTTGGGAATGTAAGTGCTGTTGATCGAAAAAATGGTGTTTTTGCCATTAAACCAAGCGGTGTTCCATACGAAGATTTAAAACCGGAAGATATCGTGATCGTTGATTTTGATAATAACATTATTGAAGGTTCTATGCGTCCGTCATCAGACACCAAAACGCATGCTTATTTGTATAAAAACTGGCCAAATATTGGAGGAGTGGCACATACACACGCCACCTATTCTGTGGCATGGGCGCAGGCGCAGCAGGATATTCCGATTTTCGGAACTACGCATGCAGATCATTTAACGGCCGATATTCCGTGTGCACCGCCAATGGCAGATTCGCTTATCGAAGGAAACTACGAACACAATACCGGAATTCAGATTTTGGATTGTTTCAAAGAAAAAAATCTTTCCTACGAAGAAGTAGAAATGGTTTTAATTGGAAATCACGGTCCATTTGCCTGGGGGAAAAACGCAGCCAAAGCCGTTTATAATAGTAAGGTTCTTGAAGTCGTAGCCGAAATGGCTTATCTGACTTTACAAATAAACCCGAACGCACCAAGATTAAAAGATTCCCTAATAAAAAAACATTACAACCGTAAACACGGCAAAGATTCGTATTACGGACAGTAAATGATTTTAGATTTTTGAATTCAGATTTTAGATTTAGAAAAAAGAACATAGAATATAGAACATAGATTTTCTGCGATTTCAAACTTGAAACAAAGAAAACTTGAAACAAAATAAAAGAAATGATAGATATATCTCAAAAAGAAGTTTGGTTTGTAGTAGGAAGCCAGGAATTATACGGTGAAGAAACTTTAAGAAAAGTAGCAGAACATTCTCAAATAATTGCAAAAGGATTAGGAGCTTCATCTCAAATTCCGGTGAAAGTGGTTTATAAAGACGTGGTGAAATCGCCTTCTCAGATTCTGGATGTATGTTTAGCGGCAAACACAGCTAAAAACTGTATCGGTATTATTGCCTGGATGCACACTTTTTCGCCAGCTAAAATGTGGATCGGCGGATTGAGTATTTTAAAGAAACCATTATGCCATTTACATACACAATACAACGCTGAAATTCCTTGGGGAACTATCGATATGGATTTTATGAACCTGAATCAATCGGCACACGGAGATCGTGAGTTTGGTTTTATCATGTCAAGAATGCGTAAAAAGCGTAAAGTGGTTGTTGGACATTGGGAAGATCCTCGCGTTTTAAACAAACTAGGAGTTTGGACAAGAGTCGCTTTGGGTTGGGATGAACTTCAAAACCTAAAAGTTGCCCGTATTGGAGACAATATGCGTGAAGTTGCCGTTACAGAAGGCGATAAAGTAGAAGCTCAAATTCGTTTCGGAATGTCGGTTAACGGATATGATTCATCAGATGTAACCAAACATATTGAGAAAGTTACAGACCAGCAATTAAATGATTTATTGGCAGTTTACGAATCTTCTTATTCTTTAACCGATGCTTTAAGAGAAGGCGGAGCACAAAGAAGTTCATTAGTAGAAGCAGCAAAAATAGAATTAGGTTTAAGAGCTTTCCTTGAAGAAGGAGGTTTTGGAGCCTTTACAGATACGTTTGAAAATCTTGGAGTTTGGAAACAGCTTCCGGGAATTGCCACACAAAGGTTAATGGCCGATGGTTACGGTTTTGGTGGCGAAGGCGACTGGAAAACAGCTGCAATGGTTCGTGCCTTAAAAGTTATGAATGTAGGTCTTGAAGGAGGAACATCTTTCATGGAAGATTATACTTATCATTTTACTCCACAAAAATCATATGTTTTAGGATCTCACATGTTAGAAATTTGTCCGTCTATTGCAGAGGCAAAACCTTCATGCGAAGTGCATCCGTTAGGAATTGGAGGAAAAGAAGATCCTGCACGTTTGGTATTTAATTCACCTGCCGGAGATGCAATCAATGTTTCTTTGGTTGATATGGGGAACCGTTTCCGTTTGATTGTAAACGAAGTGGAAGCTATTAAACCATTAGCAGATTTACCAAAACTACCGGTTGCCAGAGTTTTATGGGATTGTAAACCAAACCTTGATATCGCAGCAACTGCCTGGATTTTAGCAGGAGGAGCACATCATACTGTTTACAGTCAGGCGATCACGACTGAATACATGGAAGATTTTGCGGATATCGCAGGAATCGAATTATTGGTTATTGACGAAAAAACTACTGTAAGAGACTTTAAAGATAAGATCAATGCAAACGAAGCATATTATCATTTGTTTCAACACGGCCTGTAAGGCAGTAAAATGTAATTTGTAAGATGTAAAATGTGAAAAAACTTAAAAAGGTAATCTTTACATTTTTAAAATGATTAAATTTCACATCTAACATTTTACAACTAACATTTAACTTTTTACAAACCAAAAAAAATATAATTTATGAATGTATTAAAACGTTGCCTTTTTGGAATCAGCCTTTTGAGTTTGGCTACAGTTTCTGTTCAATGCAAAAGCGATAAAAAAGCAGATACAGAAAAAGTTACTACAGACGAAAAAGCTACAGTAACAATCGAAAAATCTGCTTACGGAACCACTGCAAAAGGAGAAAAAGTCGATAGCTATAAGCTGAAAAACCAAAATGGGATGGAAGTCGATATCATCACTTTTGGAGGAAGAATCACAGATTTGAAAGTGCCTAATAAAGAAGGTGTTTCTGAAAATGTGGTAATCGGATTTAATTCTTTGGCACAATACGAAAAAGAAAACCCATTTTTTGGAGCTTTGATCGGAAGATACGGAAACCGAATTGCGAAAGGAAAGTTTACATTAGATGAAAAAGAATATCAGTTAGCGATCAATAATGCGCCGAATGCTTTGCACGGAGGACCACAAGGATTTTTTAATGTGGTTTGGAAAGCCGATGAGGTAAAATCCGGAGCTACGGCATCTTTGAAATTATCTTATTTAAGTAAAGATATGGAAGAAGGTTATCCGGGGAACCTAAAAGTTTTTGTGACGTATACCTTAACTAATAACAACGAATTAGAAGTACTTTACGAAGCAACTACAGATAAGAAAACAGTGGTGAATTTGACACAGCATTCTTATTTCAACTTATCGGGAGATTTCACTAAAACGATCTTAGATCACGAATTGACTTTAAATGCTGATAAATTAGTTCCGGTTGACGCGACTCTTATTCCAACAGGAAAATTAGACGATGTTGCCAATACGCCTTTCGATTTCAGAAAGCCAAAATTAATTGGAAAAGACATCGAAGTGAAGAACGAACAATTAGAAAGAGGAAAAGGTTACGATCATTGCTGGGTATTGAACAATCCTGAAAAAGGAAAAACAATCATAGCAAAAGTATACCACGCAGCAAGCGGAAGAGTGATGGAAATGACAACAGATGAACCTGGAATTCAGTTTTACTCAGGGAATTTCCTTGATGGAACTCTGCCAAATCCTAAAGGCGGTACGTTCGCACACAGAACAGGTCTATGTTTAGAAACAGAACATTATCCGGATTCTCCAAACCAGAAAAATTTCCCGACAACGGTTTTAAACCCGGGAGAAAATTATAAAACTAAGACTGTTTTTAAATTCTCAGTACAAAAATAGTTTTAGAATTCTGTTTATTAGTTTAGTAATTTTAAGAAACCTCGGAAGTGATGCTTTCGAGGTTTTTTATTTGTAAAAATTATAAGATGATAAGAAAGAATTGATGTTAATTTTCAGAAAGACTTTCTTATATTTGATTAAATGTCAAAGTAAAGTTACGTTTGTATTTTAAAATAAATCTTAATAATCTTGTTTTAATTTCTTTAACTGTTAAATAATATATGGATACATCTAGCGAATATCATTTTCCAATTTTTATAAGTTCAACTGATTATAATTTAAAAGATTTACGTGCAGAATTAGCTAAGTTTTTGTCGGACTTAGGTTATAAACCTATCTTGAGCTCTGCAGAAGGATTTCCAGAATATTCACCGAACTATGAGCCTTGGGAATCATGTTTACCAGTTTTAGATAAATGTTTTATGATGGTTTTAATTATTGATGGTCATTATGGATCTAATTTAGATTGGCCAAATTATAAAGAACATTTCGGAGAACATAAAATTTCTCCTACTCATGGAGAGTATCTTTTTGCGCATATAATGAAAAAGAGAATGCTTGTTTTTATTAGAAAAGAATTAATGGCGCATTATCAGTCTTATAGGCAAACAATGAAAAATTGTGAAAATGATAAAGTAAAAGCAAAAGAACTTTTATCTCAAACATTGCCAAAAACTGTAAGTTTTGAAACGTTAGATTTTATTCAAACTGTTAAAACTAACAGGCCAATTCCATGGATAAATGAGTTTGATGATATTACATTTATAAAAAGAGAAATACAAAAGCGAATGTTAAATGAATTAGCGGAAAACTATTTAATTAAAGATAAACATGTTGAAACCGTTATTTCTGCATTTAATAATGTAATGGATTCTTTTACATTAGAGGAGCAAAAAAAACTACTAGGAAAAATTAATTCGACTAAAGAAATTATTGAAGCTGCTGAAAAGTTGGAAGAATATAAAAAAGAACTAGGTAAAGTGCAGAGTGAACTTGAACAAACTCAATCATCAAATACAAGACAACGGAAAAAACATAGCGAAGAGATTGTAAGACTTAAAGAGAAAATTGATAAACTTGAACTGGAAACAATAAATGCAGATAGCCAATTTTTCCTAAAAAATGGTAAGATAAAAATAGGAAACCCAATAATGGTGGATTATTCTGATACTATTCTTAATGCAGAAAATTTTCACTTACCTAGAATGACGTTAGAAACATGTGATCGATGTCATAAAGTTAAAAATTCTTTAGGTTTAACACTCAATAATAATAGAAATTGTACGTATTGTAATAGAAAACTATGTAAAAACTGTTGGCCGAAGAAAAATACGGGACTTTTTACTACAAGCCAATTTTTTGAAGAAAGTGAGAAATGTCCAGATTGTAAAAATTTAGAATCAAACAACTAAATTTGTTAATCTTTTACTGAAATAAAGACAAAAATGACCTTCAAACATCTATTTAAAGCAGTATTAAATTGGACTTCAAATCAAAAACAAGAAGATTCAGCAAAAAGATTCTACAGTAAAAGCCATCAAATTAAAATCGAAGGAAAACCCATTTTAGATGTCTCAGCAGCCAAAGCCTTCAAAGGCGATCCCGAATTATACAATCCTGAAGATTTGTTATTGAGCAGTTTGGTTTCCTGCCACATGATGTCATACTTATATGTATGCTCTCAAAACGGAATAGAAGTTCTCGAATATTCAGACAACGCCGAAGCGACGCTTGAATTATCTGCAGACGGAAGCGGGCGTTTTACAGAAGTTCGATTAAATCCAAAAGTAAAGATTTCAAATCCTGATAAAATTGAGTTAGCATTAGAGCTTCATACAAAAGCGAATCAATTATGTTTTATTGCTAATTCCTGCAATTTTCCTGTTTTGCATGAGGCGAGTTGTGAGGTTTGAACTATATAAATTATAGTAAGTAAATATTACGTTACGTTATAAAGCGCCAACTATTAAATGAACTTATATAACTTATATGGTGAAAAAAATAACCGTATAAAACCAAAAAAACCTCTTCCGTTAAGAAGAGGTTTTTGTACCCGGAGCCGGAGTCGAACCGGCACGGTTTCCCACAGGTGTTTGAGACCAGCGCGTCTACCAATTCCGCCATCCGGGCTTAGCAGACGAAAAAATAACTAATAAATTAATTATTTTAACGCAATAGAATAAGTCAATTATGATGTCATAAATGTGCTTATTCCTTTAACACGGTGCAAATGTAAAAAATAAAATTAAATGATCTACTAAAAATACTTAAATTTTTCCTTTCAGTGTCCAATAAATTTTCTAAATTTGCACCTCGTTAAAACGAAGCACACACAACTAACTACACCCGAGGCATTTATATGTATTTTGTTTTACCGAAAATGGTGAAGCCAAATTGTACTAAGCGCAGCGGAGCAAAAACAACAAATTATAATGTCGCACCTAGAACCAGAAGCTAAAATTTTTGCTTGTTCACAAAGTGTTTATCTTGCAGAAAAAATTGCAGAACAATACGGAATTCCGTTAGGAAAAGTAACGATGTCAACGTATAGCGATGGAGAATTTCAGCCATCATACGAAGAATCAATAAGAGGATTACGCGTTTTTATCGTGTGCTCAACATTTCCAACTGCTGATAATTTGATGGAATTGTTGCTAATGATCGATGCAGCAAAACGCGCATCAGCAAGACACATTACAGCTGTTATGCCTTATTTTGGTTGGGCAAGACAAGATAGAAAAGATAAACCAAGAGTTCCGATTGGAGCAAAATTAGTAGCTAATTTATTAGATGCTGCCGGAGCGACAAGAGTTATGACAATGGATTTGCATGCAGATCAAATTCAGGGGTTTTTCGAAAAACCAGTAGATCATTTATTTGCATCTACCATCTTTTTACCATACGTAAAAAGTTTAAATTTAGACAATTTAACCATTGCATCTCCGGATATGGGAGGTTCAAAAAGAGCATATGCTTACTCTAAGTTCCTTGAATCAGATGTGGTAATCTGTTACAAACAAAGAAAAGCAGCCAACGTTATCGACACTATGGAACTAATTGGTGAAGTAAAAGGACGTAACGTAATATTAGTAGACGACATGATCGATACTGGTGGAACACTTGCTAAAGCAGCAGATTTAATGATCGAAAAAGGAGCATTAAGCGTTAGAGCAATTTGTACACACGCCATTTTATCAGGTGACGCATACGAAAAAATCGAAAACTCGAAATTAAGCGAGTTAATAGTGACCGATTCTATTCCGTTAAAGAAAGAATCAAAGAAAATCAGAGTAGTGAGTTGTGCACCTCTTTTTGCTGAAGTAATGCACATGGTGCACCACAACAATTCCATTAGTGGAAAATTTATAATGTAACAGGCAGTAAGCTTTAAGCCTTAGGCTAGCTTTATTACTTAGTACAGAAAAAGCCTAAAGCCTATAGTTTAAAGCTTAAAACAAACAAGAATATTTATTAATAACTATATTTTTTTACAATGAAATCGATTACAATTAAAGGATCAGAAAGAGAAAGCGTGGGCAAAGTGTCAACTAAAGCCTTACGTAATGCTGGAGCGGTTCCTTGCGTGTTATACGGAGGAAATCAGGCAGTACACTTCTCAGCAGACGCTGCAGCGTTCAAAAACTTGGTTTACACTCCAAACGCACACACAGTTGTGATTGAGCTTGGAAAAGGAAAATCATTCAATGCAATTTTACAAGATATTCAGGTTCACCCTGTATCTGACAGAATCTTACACATTGACTTCTTTCAATTATTTGATGACAAAGAAATCACTATGGAAGTTCCTGTGAAAATTGTAGGTACATCAAAAGGTGTTCTTGCAGGTGGTGTTTTACGTTTAAACCAACGTAAATTAAAAGTTAAAGCTTTACCTAAAAATCTTCCTGATTTTGTTGAAGCTGACATCACTCCACTTGAAATGGGTAACAAATTATATGTTACTAAAGTTGGTAAACCAGAATACAAAGTGATGCACCCTGACAATACAGTTGTAGCTCAGGTAAGAATTTCTCGTGCTGCTATGAAAGCTGCTCAGGAAGCTGCAAAAGCTGCAAAAGCTCCTGCAAAAGGAAAGAAAAAATAATTTTTTTCAAATTCAATACAAAAAGCACCAATCGAAAGATTGGTGCTTTTTTTGTTTTTAGGGGTTATGAGTTGCCAAGATGTTGTTCTAAGTTTTTTAGTGTTGATTTTTTAGAAGCAGAAGCTTTAAGGTTTTTTAAGACCCAACGTTCCTGCCATCCGCTATATCTTTTTCTTGCTAAAGAAGCAAGAAAAAGGATGCCACTTCTGTCAGGGCTAGCGAGAGGTTTAGTTTTTATAAGTTTCTAAGATGTTGAGATTCTAAAAAAAGCTTCGACTTCGCACAGTCTGACAAAAAACAACAAAAAATAATCTGCGCAAATCCATTTAAATCCAAGTCATCTGCGTGCTATTCTTTGCGGTTGAAAACAAATTATCTAATTATCAAATTGCCACATTCTCTAATTAATCCTATTTTTGTATTATGATAAAATGGATAACAAAACTGTTTTCATCAACACAAAAAGAAGAGAACATAGACAATACGAAACCGGAGGTTCACGAACACCAAAAAAACAATATAAAAAACGTGAGTAAAAAATATTTAATCGTAGGACTTGGTAATATTGGTGCCGAATACGTAAATACAAGACATAATATAGGATTCAAAGTCCTGGATTTTTTAGCCAAAAAAGAAAGCCTTTCATTCGAAACCGTGAAACTGGGCGCTTTGGCAGAATATAAGTTCAAAGGGAGAACGTTCTTTTTACTGAAACCCAACACTTATATGAATTTGAGTGGTAAGGCGGTAAAATACTGGATGGACAAAGAAAACATACCTTTAGAGAATATTTTGGTCATTACAGACGATTTAAACCTTTCTTTCGGAACCATTCGCATCAAACCAAAAGGAAGTGACGGAGGTCATAACGGATTAAAAAACATCAACCTTATTTTAAACACGCAAAACTATACCCGTTTTAGATTTGGTATCAGTGATCAGTTCAAAAAAGGCCAGCAAATCGATTACGTTTTAGGAGAGTGGGATGAAGAAGAAAAAGCAAAATTACCCGAACGTTTAGAAGTTTCCTCAGAAATTATTAAATCTTTTGGAACCGCCGGATTAGAAAATACGATGACTACATTTAACGGAAAGTAAAGAATTTCAGTTATTTAACTGTTAAATAATCAAATTATCAGTTAATTAAATCGAATTATAACGAAATAGTATTTTCTATTCCAAAGTTAAATGTCTAAATTTGAAATAAATTATTATAAATCATAAAATCATAATATCATGGCTTTTGAATTACCACAATTACCTTATGCATATGATGCATTAGAACCACATATTGATGCTCGTACAATGGAGATCCATCATACAAAGCACCACAATGCTTACACGACAAATCTTAACGCTGCAATTGCAGGAACAGATTTAGAAGGTAAGACAATCGAAAATATCTTAATCAACTTAGATAAAACAAACGCAGCAGTTCGTAACAATGGCGGAGGTTTCTACAACCACAATTTATTCTGGACTGTAATGTCTCCAAACGGTGGCGGATTACCAACAGGTGATTTGTTAGCTGCAATCGAAGCTTCTTTTGGAACTTTCGAAGAATTTAAAGCAAAATTTGCTAAAGCCGGAGCAACACAATTTGGTTCAGGATGGGCTTGGCTAACAGTACAAAAAGGAGGTAAACTAGAAGTTGTAGGTACTCCAAATCAGGATAATCCATTAATGCCGGAAGTTGCTGGTAACGGTGGAACTCCAATCTTAGGAATGGATGTTTGGGAGCATGCTTACTACTTAAACTACCAAAACAGAAGACCAGATTATATTGAAGCTTTCTTCAGTGTAATTAACTGGACAGAAGTAGCAAGAAGATTCGCTTTAGACAAATAGTCTAACAAAGAGAATAGAATATAGAAAAAAGACGAGTGCCTAAAGTGCTCGTCTTTTTTTGTGTCTTATATTTTGTCTATACTCTTTATTCTTTTCTCTATGTTCTTTACTCTTAAAAAAAAGAAAATAAAAAAGGCGGAATTTCTTCCACCTTTTTTGCCCCAAATCTACCATAAACTTAACCTACTAATGTTATGGTTCAGTAAATGTATGTTAGCTATTCTTATGAAAAAAACTTTTTAGACGAATGGTAAATATATCCGACTAAGTAAGAGAAAGATAGAATATAGAGGGAAGAAAGAAGTTGAAAAAATTAGAGAAACAGTCTTTTACTTATTTTTAAAGCTATGTTTTTTGCTTCAGTCTATTTTTATATTCTTTACTCTTAAAAAAAAGAAAATAAAAAAGGCGGAATTTCTTCCACCTTTTTTGCCCCAAATCTACCATAAACTTAACCTACTAATGTTATGGTTCAGTAAATGTATGATAGCTATTCTTGTTAAAAAAAATTTTCAGATGAATGGTCAATATATCCGACCAAAAGAAGATAATGCTTTTAAATTGAAATAGTTGGGTTTATTCCAATAAAAAAGGTGGAATTGCTTCCACCCTTTTTGCCCCAAATCTACCATAAACTTAACCTACTAATGTTATGGTATCTCAAAAGTATTGTAGCTTTTCAATTTTACCAAACATATGGGATGAACGGCAAAAAAAACCGATGAAATGCACAAATTAACCTTTTGTTAGTATTTTTTTAATACGCTCTTGCGTCTTTTCCTTCGTAGAAATTCATGAAAGCTCTGTTTACAACGCGATTTCCTCCTGGCGTAGGATAATCTCCGGTAAAGTACCAATCGCCTAAATTTTTCGGACATGCAATATGCAAATCTTCTACTTTTTGGAAAATGATTTTTACTTCGGCATTAATTTCCGGAGAACTTAACATTTCTGCAATTTTATCCGAAATTTCTTCAGGGGTAAATTGGTCGTAAATGGCAGTAACGTAATTTACAACATCACTATCAAGATAGTTTTCCTGTGCTTTACATTTTGCATAAACTTCGTCTACTATATGATAAAGGTTTCTTTCTTTCAATAAAGCCAGGGCTGCTCTAAAAGCCACAAGACCTTCAAGTTTCGCCATGTCGATTCCGTAACAATCAGGGTAACGGATCTGTGGAGCCGATGAAACGATAACGATACGTTTAGGTTTTAAACGATCCATCATTTTTATAATACTCATTTTAAGGGTAGTTCCGCGAACGATACTGTCATCAATGATCACTAAGTTGTCAGTTGGCTTAATCACCCCGTAAGTTACGTCGTAAACGTGAGCTACTAAATCATCACGGCTGCTGTCCTCAGTAATAAAGGTTCTCAGTTTAGCATCTTTAATAGCTACTTTCTCTGTACGTATTTTTACAGCCAGTAATTCCTGTAAAGTTTCAGCTGTAAGCGTATTTCGATTCGCTAAAATATAATTGTTTTTTCTTTGGTTTAAGAAATCCTGAGCAGCTTCGACTAAACCGTAAAAAGAAGTTTCTGCTGTATTTGGGATATAAGAGAAAACAGTATTATCTGTATCGCTGTCAATTGATTCCAAAACAGCAGGTAAAATTAATTTACCTAAGTTTTTACGTTCCTGATATATTTCAGCATCACTTCCTCTGGAGAAATAAATTCTTTCAAAAGAACAAGCTTTTTTTACAGTTGGCTCTAAAATTTGTTCCATAGAAACTTTTCCGCTTTTCTTGATAATCAAAGCATTTCCTGGTTCGATTTCCTGAACACTTTCAAACGGTACATTAAATACAGTCTGAATAACCGGTCTTTCAGATGCTACAACGACAACTTCATCATCCTGATAAAAATAAGCCGGACGAATTCCTGCCGGATCTCTAAATACGAATGCATCACCATGACCTAATAATCCGGCCATTGCGTATCCGCCATCAAGGTTTTTAGCTGAGCGGGTTAATATTTTTGCAATATCCAATCGGTCTGCAATTACAGGAGACGCTTCTCTTTTTGAGTAACCTTCTGCTTTGCAGTCCTGGTACAATTGCATTACTTCTTTGTCAAGAAAATGTCCAATCTTTTCCATTACGGTAACAGTGTCGGCCATTTCTTTAGGATGTTGTCCAAGTTCTACTAAATTTTCGAAAAGTTCCTTAACATTTGTCATATTAAAGTTTCCTGCCAAAATCAGGTTACGGTGCATCCAGTTACTCTGACGTAAAAATGGGTGAACACTTTCGATGCTGTTTTTTCCGAAAGTTCCGTAACGAACGTGACCTAAAAATAATTCTCCTATATAAGGTATGTTTGCTTTTTGTTTGGCAACATCATGTGCATATTCAGGATGAGAAGTCATCTCTTCGTTGATGCGTTCATTGATTTGTTTAAAAACGTCCTGAATAGGCTGTGAGTGGTTCGAACGAACTCTGCTGATATAACGCTCGCCTGGTTCTACATCTAATTTGATGCTGGCAAAACCTGCTCCGTCCTGCCCGCGGTTGTGCTGCTTCTCCATCATCAGATACATTTTTTGTATCCCGTAAAAAGCAGTTCCGTATTTTTCTTTGTAATATTCAAGCGGTTTAAGAAGTCTAACTAAGGCTATACCACATTCGTGTTTTAAAGCGTCGCTCATTGTTTTTTGTATTTGTGTTGTTGTTGTAAGTTGTGCGTAATAACGTAATAAAAAAGCCCCGTTTTATCGAGGCTTCAGGGCATTATATTTCTATGTCAAACTGAGTTAACGACTTAAACTGTTGTAATCGAATCGCTACTTCTGCTTTGCTTAATGTTTCCATCCTTTCGGTTCCAAATTTCTCTACACAAAATGAAGCTAAATTAGATCCGTAAATAATTGCGTTTTTCATGTTGCCAAACGAGATATTTTCGCTTTGCGCAATAAATCCTGAAAAACCACCTGCGAATGTGTCTCCTGCTCCTGTTGGATCAAAAACATCTTCTAATGGTAATGCCGGTGCAAAGAATACTTCTCTGTTATGGAATAAAAGCGCTCCGTGTTCTCCTTTTTTGATCACCACATATTTTGGTCCCAATTCCTGGATTTTATTGGCCGCTTTTAATAATGAATATTCTCCTGAAAGTTGTCTTGCTTCTTCGTCGTTGATTGTGATCACATCTACACGTTTAATTACGTCAAGTAATTCCGGAAGAGCACAATCCATCCAAAAATTCATAGTGTCTAAAACTACTAATTTTGGTTTTTTCTCCATTTGGTCTAAAACACTGCTTTGTACTAAAGGATGTAAGTTTCCTAGCATCACGACATCAGCATCTTTGTAATTTTGAGGAACTTTTGGTTGAAAATCAGCCAAAACGTTTAATTCCGTTGCAAGAGTATCTCTTGAGTTTAGATCGTTGTGATATAAACCACTCCAGAAAAAGGTTTTTCCGCCTTTTACAATTTCGATACCAGAGATATCAATATTTTTTGAAGTCAAAAGATCTAAATGTTCTTGAGGAAAATCGTCGCCAACTACAGAAACAATGGCCGATTGTAAGTTAAAAAATGAAGCTGATAAACCAATGTACGTTGCAGCACCACCTAATATTTTATCTGTTTTTCCGAAAGGAGTTTCAATCGCGTCGAAAGCAACCGTTCCAACAATCAATAATTTATTCATTTTATGAATTTCGAATTAGGGTGCAAAGATACTTCATAAGTTGCAATATTGCAACGGTTTAAGTTCTCAAAATTTTCATAAAAAAAGAATATCGTTTCCGGGGCTAAAACTATTGTAAATGAATGAATTAAATTTGATTCCTCTGAGTGCTTAAAATATGTTTTTTTGATTTAAAATGCAATAATTATTTTTGAAAAAAGTGCTGAATTTCTGTATTAGGGATTCTAAAGAAAAAAATTCTACAACTCATACTTCTTGTCAAAATAATTCTTCAAAATGCCAATCTGAATTAAAACCATAAAAGGAACGACTAATAAAGCGTAAAGTACATTTTTAGAAAAATGAATTCCTGAAAATAGGACAGAAGCTTTGTCTAAATATACCTGAGCAGTTTCAGAATTAGAAATATCATTATTGTAGTAAATAGCATAAGCTGTCAGGGCAATTAAACTGATGCCAATAAATACCCAGGTTGTTTTAGAAATCAACGGTTTATAGGTTTTTATTTTGTTTTTTTCAGCCACTAAAACCTGAGACATTATTTTTGAAGTAAAGTCAATAGATGGTGATTCCAAAGTAGTTTCGGCCATCATTTTTTCAATCAGATTTTCTATTTCTTTATCATTTTCTTTCATAACATTCTATTATTTCTGGTTCTAACTGCTTTTTCAAAATTACGGCTAATTTTTGTCGGCTTCTAAATAATTTTACCTTCACATTGTTAGCGTTAATATTCATGACTTTTCCAATTTCTTCTAAACTCTGATCCTCAAAATAAAATAAAGTTAGCAAGAAATTCTCGTCGCTAGGTAATAAATTCAAACAATTTTGGATGGTCTGCTTTCGTTCGTTGTCTTCTAAAGTGCTTAAGGCATTGTCCATCGTTTTAATTAAATGTGCCGAAAATTCATCTATCGAAATATTGTTGTCTTCTTTTTTATTTTTTTTCAAACGATCCAAACACGTATTGTAAGCTACTTTGTAAATCCAGGTCGAAAATTTAGAATCGCCTTTAAATTTACTTAACGAATTGTAAGCTTTAATAAAAGTATCCTGTGCCACCTCTTCGGCTTCCTCCCGGTTTTTGATCATCTTAAGGGCCAATGTAAAGATCATATTTTTATAACGATCAACCAGCACGGCAAATGCATTCGCGTCGCCTTGTATAATTTTATCGATATAATGTTGATCGCTTATTGTGCTCATAATTATATAAGACGACAGGTTCTGTGTTTAGGTTACAAGAAATTTTAAAAAAATAAATTTCAATCGGGATAAATCCCAAATTCCAACTGAAATGTATGGTTTAAATTTTAATCTATATATGTATAGAAATTTGTCAAAGTTTAACCCCATTTTTGTCATCCTGACGGAGGAAGGATCTCCACAAGGAACTCCATCATCAAAATATCCAATCTTTATAGAGCTACTTACGAAGATCCTTCCTCCGTCAGGATGACAAGATTGTGATTGCTTTCTGGGTTTAGACTTGTTTGTATCATTTTTTGCTAAACTAAAATATTCTTATGAAAATGATTGCCCTAGCCCCGATAGTAGTAGAAATCCTTTTGTGGCGGTGTTCGCCACAAAAGATTGGAACGTCCCGAAGCTTCGGGAGCGGGATTAGCTCCTAAAAAAAAGATTTGGTTTTATCATTAACAATCGGGATGACAGGATTATGGTTACTTTATATAAAGATTTATTGCTTCTCAAAAATAATTTTAAACTCAAAATTAACTCATAATCAGTAAGTTTTGATCAAAAAGCTTCGGGATTAGAATTTATTTTAAAAAAGTTGTAACCTCAATTCAAAACATGTCGTCATATGGAGTATCAATCAATTAAATAATAAAAAATTATGGGAGCACAAATTTTAGTACCAATAAGTATGTTTCTGATGATCTTCGGAATTGTCTATCTTATTTATTCAACAAGAAACAGAGAGCGTTTAGCACTTATAGAAAAAGGAGTCGATGCAAGTATTTTTTTAAAAGGACGAACTAATGGAGTTCCGGCCTGGAAAATCCTTATTCTAAATACGGCTTTTCTTTTAATAGGTATTGGAGTTGGATTTTTTATTGCTTTATTCCTTACAACTTACACCAAACTTAATTCAGATGTTGTATATCCAGCAACAGTTATTATGATGTCCGGAGTTGGTTTGCTTGTGGGATTTCACAGAGCAAAGGATTTAGATAAAGAATAAGGATCGTTTAAGTTAGTACCAGTAACGATTATAATGCGCCGGAACAATTGTTTCCGGCGCGTTTTTGTATTATGATTTAGAACCAATGGTTTCGTAATACACATCTACCGATAGGTTTTTCTGCATAGAAGCCATAACAGCCAGTTCATCGCAGCGTTCGTTTTGAGGGTGGTTGTTATGTCCTTTAATCCATTTAAAATCGACTTGGTGTTTGCGGTAAACGATTAAAAAACGTTTCCATAAATCAGGATTTTTTTTGCCGGTATAGTTTTTTTTCTCCCAGCCAAAAACCCATTTTTTTACAACCGAATCAATAACATATTTAGAATCTGAAACTACTAAAACCTTCATATTAGGATTTTTTAGTTTTTCCAGCCCCACAATTACGGCCAAAAGTTCCATTCTATTATTGGTAGTCAGACGAAAACCTTCGTAGAATTCTTTTTTATGCGGTGTTCCTACCAATTCCATCACTACACCATATCCTCCGTTTCCGGGATTTCCTTTCGCAGCGCCATCCGTATATATATGTACTTCGTGAGTCATTTTAGATTTCTTAGGTTTTTAGATTATGAGACTTCTTAGATTATAGATTTTTTTAGACTTTTTAAGTACGTTAAGATTTATATCATCTAACGATATAAGAGGTCTAATCGTCTAACGATCTAATCTTCCAATAATCTTGAAATAATTTCCGGGAAATACTTTTGCTCCAGTTCATGAATCTTTTCGGCCACTGTTTCCGGCGTGTCGTCATCTGTCAGGGCTACATTTTTCTGAAAAATGATACCGCCTTCATCATAATGTTCGTTTACATAATGAATAGAAATTCCGGTTTCTTTCTCCTTATTATTCACTATGGCTCTGTGTATGTGCATGCCATACATTCCTTTTCCTCCATAACTAGGTAAAAGTGCCGGATGTATGTTGATTATTTTATTAGGATATTTCTCGATTATATGATCCGGAAATTTCAATAAAAAACCTGCCAGAACTATCAGATCCGGGTCGATTTCTTGTATTTTTTGTAAGACATTACTTTCTAATAATTCACTTTTTGAGAAAATTTCGGTTGGAATTTGATGATTTTTTGCTCTTTCGATGACTTTTGCCGCAGCATTATTTGTAAAAACAGAAACGACTTTTGCAATTTTGGTTTTTGCAAAATACTTTATGATGTTTTCTGCATTAGTCCCTGATCCTGAGGCAAAAACAATAATTTTTTTCATAATTGAATATAATTTGAGAATGCAAAAAACGGAATAAAAATCGAAAATAAATAGTATTAAAAAGTCTTTCTTGAAATTAATTTTATAAATTAGTGTTACATTTATAAACTAAATCGTGGTTTTAAAATAAAGTTTTTTATTTTTGCCAACAAATTAAATTCTAAAATTAAAGATTATGTCAGACATTGCATCAAGAGTAAAAGCGATTATCGTAGACAAATTAGGTGTTGACGAAAACGAAGTTGTAACAGAAGCAAGCTTCACTAATGATTTGGGAGCTGACTCATTAGACACTGTTGAGCTTATTATGGAATTCGAAAAAGAATTTGATATTCAAATTCCAGACGATCAAGCAGAAAACATTGCTACTGTTGGTCAAGCTATTTCTTATATCGAAGAAGCTAAAAAATAATAATACCGCACCCGATTTCTAAAAATACCAATTTTTAATCCCGAAGCTTCGGGACCAAATTCCAAATTGGAATTTGTTTTTTTGAAACTTGAAATTTCTAAGAGTCGGGTGTTATTATTTTTTAAAAAATTAAATTTCGATTGATTTTCAATCAAAAAGATATATTTATATTGTAATGCCCATGGCTCTTAAGTAAACAATAAATTAAGAAAGCGTGGGTTTTATTTGTTTAAAGTACAAAACACATATTTATGACGTTAAAGCGAGTTGTTGTAACAGGATTAGGTGCTCTTACTCCGATCGGGAATAATATTCAGGATTACTGGGAGGCACTTGTGAATGGAGTTAGCGGAGCCGCTCCTATCACGTATTATGATACAGAGAAGCATAAAACGAAATTTGCCTGTGAAGTAAAAAACTTCAATATTGAAGATTACATGGATCGCAAGGAATCTCGAAGATTAGATAAATTCGCTCAATATGCTGTTGCTGCAAGTGACGAAGCTATTAAAGATGCCGGACTTACTGATGATAATATCGACAAAACAAGAGTGGGTGTTATCTGGGGAGCCGGAATTGGTGGTTTAGAGACTTTTCAGGATGAAGTTATTTATTATGCAAAAGGAGACGGAACACCAAAATTCAATCCGTTTTTTATTCCTAAAATGATTGCCGATATTGCTCCGGCGCACATTTCGATGCGCAATGGCTATATGGGACCAAATTATACTACGGTTTCTGCATGTGCATCTTCTGCAAATGCATTAATCGATGCTTTCAACTACATTCGTTTAGGAATGTGTGATGTAATTGTATCAGGTGGTTCAGAAGCTGCCATTACTATTGCAGGTATGGGAGGTTTTAACTCTATGCACGCTTTATCTACAAGAAACGAAAGTCCGGAAACGGCTTCAAGACCTTTTGATGCAACCAGAGATGGTTTTGTTTTAGGAGAAGGAGCAGGAGCTTTGGTTCTGGAAGAATATGAACATGCTAAAGCCAGAGGTGCAAAAATTTATTGCGAAATTGGCGGAGGCGGAATGTCATCAGATGCTTACCACTTAACTGCACCACATCCGGAAGGAATTGGAGTTATTGCAGTAATGAAAAACACATTAAGAGATGCCGGGATGAACCCTGAAGATGTTGATCATATCAATACTCACGGAACTTCTACTCCGTTAGGAGATGTTGCCGAATTGAAAGCCATTAGTGCTGTTTTTGGTGATCATGCAAAAAGCATCAACATCAACTCTACCAAATCAATGACAGGACACTTACTTGGTGCTGCAGGAGCTATAGAAGCTATTGCTTCTATCCTGGCAATGAAATATGGTATTGTTCCTCCAACTATCAATCATACGGTAGTAGATGAAAATATCGATCCTTCATTGAATCTTACCTTAAACAAACCTCAAAAAAGAGAAGTAAATGTTGCTATGAGTAACACTTTTGGTTTTGGTGGACACAATGCTTGCGTATTGTTTAAAAAATTAGTTGACTAATTTCTGTATATGAATTTTATCAAAAAAATATTTTCTAAATCCCGTTCTCTAGAAGACGGGATTTTTTTTGACACTATTCAGAAAATACTTGGTTTTCAGCCTGCTACGATCGATTTTTACAAGAAAGCTTTTACACACAGGTCTTCAAATAAACTAGACGAATCAGGACATCCAATAAATTATGAGCGATTAGAGTTTTTAGGAGATGCTATGTTAAGTGCCGTAATTGCAGCACATTTATTTAATAAAGCACCAAATGGCGACGAAGGATATTTGACCAAAATGCGATCAAAGATTGTGAGTCGTGAGCATTTGAATGAGCTGGGTAAAGATTTAAATTTAGTTCGTTTTGTAGAAAGCAAAGTGCCTATCCAGCATTTTGGAGAAAATATTCATGGTAATATTTTCGAATCACTTGTAGGCGCAATTTATTTGGATAAAGGATATTCGTTTTGCGAAAAGTTTATTCAAAAACGAGTTGTTGCCCCTTATGTTGATATTGCACGACTTGAAGGCAAAGTAATTAGTTATAAAAGTTTGGTTATCGAATGGTGTCAGAAAGAAAAGAGAGTTTTTCATTACGATATTTTTGAGGATAACGGTATTGATGGTCAGCGCTTATTTGGCGTTAAATTAAGTATAGACGATAAAGTAATCGCACGAGCGCGGGCAACTTCAAAAAAGAAAGCAGAAGAGAAAGCTTCACAAAGAGCATATTTTGCATTTCAGGAAAAAATAGACAAGAAATAGCTACAATTTTGGTGTAACTATCTTAAAGCTATAACGTTTTCGTTTATAAATTAATAAAAACAAGCACATCTTAACTATTTAAGCTCCGCTAGAAATAGTATATTTACACCTTGATTTTTCATGACATGGCTATTCATAGATTGGATTTAGACGAATTTGACGAAATTGATTATTATTTAATGGCAATTCATACTTCATTAGAAGATTATAGATTGGCCTATTTTATCAATAAAACCCTTCCGATAAACTTAAGTAAGAGCAAAAACGAGATCCATGCTCAGACTAAAGAAGGTGAGGCAAATTTTTCGAGATTCTATTATTATGATGCCGAGAAAACAGTTTCATGGAATTTAATTCAGAATAAAAATGAAATCATTTCAATGAGTAGAAATGATTCCCAAGATTTGTTTTCCAATGAGACAAGTGAGGTCTCAACAACAATTCATTTACTTCCTGAATTCAAAAAGGTAGATTTTTTCCTGAAAATAGAGAATAGCGAAGAGGCTCTTGATTTTTCAGAAATTCAACAACAATTAAATACCATCGAGAGTATTGCAGCTATTTATGCTGTAGATACTGATAAAATAAAATCAAAAAACAATCTAATTTTTTAAAAAAAATGTTAACAAACAAGAAAACCAAAATTGTCGCTACACTTGGTCCTGCATGTGGTACGAGAGAGATTATCAAAGACATGATCGATGCAGGGGTTAATGTGTTTAGAGTTAATTTTTCGCATGCTGATTACGAAGGAGTAAAAGAGAAAATTAATATTATTAGAGGTCTAAACGAAGAGTTTGGCTACACAACTGCAATCCTTGGAGATTTGCAGGGACCAAAACTAAGAGTTGGTGTAATGGAGGAAGGAACGGTTGTTCATGATGGTGATCTAATCACTTTTACAACTGCAGAAGATATTTTAGGAACAGCTCAAAAAGTGTTCATGAAATACCAGAACTTTCCAAATGATGTAAATCCGGGAGAGCGTATTTTGCTTGATGACGGTAAATTGATTTTCGAAATTATTTCTACTGATAAAAAGACAGAAGTTGTTGCTAAAGTAATTCAGGGTGGAGAGTTAAAATCTAAAAAAGGAGTTAATCTTCCAAACACTAAGATTTCTTTACCGGCTTTGACTGAAAAAGATATTGCAGATGCTATTTTTGCTATTGAGCAAAAAGTAGACTGGATCGCACTTTCGTTTGTAAAAACACCTCGCGATTTACAAGACTTACAAGAATTGATCGCTAAGCATTCAGAATATAAAATTCCAATCGTTGCTAAAATTGAAATGCCGGAAGCTCTTGAGAACATGGATAAAATTGTAGCCTATTGCGACGCTTTAATGGTGGCTCGTGGAGATTTAGGAGTTGAACTTCCTGCTCACGAAGTGCCATTGGTTCAAAAAGATTTGATCCGCAGAGCTAAAATTGCAAGAATTCCTGTTATTGTTGCTACTCAAATGATGGAAACAATGATTACAAGTCTTACACCAACAAGAGCTGAAGTAAACGACGTTGCAAATTCTGTAATGGATGGAGCTGATGCTGTAATGTTGTCTGGAGAAACTGCTACAGGAAATTATCCGGTACAGGTAATTCAAAGAATGACACAAATTTGTGAGGCTGTAGAGGATTCTCCGCTTATTCAGGTTCCACAAAATACCCCACAAATCAAAACTAAACGTTTTGTGACTAAAACAGTTTGTCATCAGGCAGCTTTATTGGCTAACGAAATCAAAGCAAAAGCAATTTGTACTTTAACAAATAGCGGATATACAGCTTTCCAGGTTTCGGCTTGGAGACCATCGGCTCATATTTTGGTATTTACTTCAAACAAAAGAATCCTGACACAATTGAACTTATTGTGGGGAGTTAAATCATACTTCTATGATAAAGACGTAAGTACAGATGATACTGTAACAGATGTAAATAAAATTGCAGTTGAAAAAGGATATGCTACAAAGGGAGATTATTTAATCAACCTTGCTGCTATGCCAATTAAAGATAAAGGAATGGTGAATACCATGAGAGTTTCTGAAATAGAATAGTTTCTTTTCTAAATTATACAAAAAGCCGTTCGACATTGCTGTGAACGGTTTTTTTTTGACTTTTCAAAGGCCCTGAATAAATTTCAGAGGCCTTTTTTATTTATGATTCAATAGTCAAATTTCTTTTTTAAAATCTCTTCTATTGAAGTAAATACACACAGGATGTCGTTTTTAATTCAATTTATTCTTAAATATTGGACTCCTCATTCTGGCATTTTATTTTGATCAATTTTGATTCTCTAAAATAAAAGTTGTTAATAACTGACATCAACACAAAATTTTACTAAAAGAGCTATAAAATTTAAAGCACTGTTGTGCCATCTATTATTTTTTTGGATAAAAAAATGAAAATGACTCTTATCGAAATGAATTTTGCAAGGTGCATATTATAAAATGAGACTTACTGGAGCAAAATAAAACATTTTTATTGTTTCATTTTATAAAATGAAACAATGTCAGGCCTTATAAATACTATTATTCGATTATTTATTAGCTAATTTTGAGAAACTTAAAAAAAAGTTAAGAAAATTCCTGTTTCAAATTTCCCTGAAAAAATCTTCAATAATTAGGAAAAAACTAAATGAATCAAGACCAGATTTTCTTCTTAAAATTTAAGGTACGCTCCCATTTTGATTTTATACGCTTACTATTTATAAAAGAGTTATTAACAAATTTTATCATCATGAAACAAATCAGATTTAGATGTAGATTTAAGAATGCGATAATATTATTAGCATTAGTTTGTTGTTCAGTCACAGATGGACTGGCTCAAAGTACAAAAAAGCCCAACATTTTGATAATTTGGGGAGATGATATTGGTATTAGCAATATTAGCGCTTATAGCAACGGTTTAATGGGATATCAGACTCCTAACATTGATCGTATTGGTAATGAAGGAATAAAGTTTCTGCATTATTACGGAGAACAAAGCTGTACAGCCGGGCGTGCTGCCTTATTAACGGGACAACATGGAATTCGTACCGGTTTGACTAAAGTAGGATATCCTGGTGCTCCAATGGGTATGAGCCAGTTAGATCCTTCTATTGGTGGTATTATGAAAAATTTGGGTTATGCAACCGGACAATTTGGTAAAAACCACGTTGGGGATCGTAATGAAAATTTACCTACAGTAAATGGATTTGATGAGTTTTTTGGAAATTTATATCACTTAAATGCTGAAGAAGAGCCAGAGTTGCCGGATTATCCAAAAGATCCTGCATATCTGGCAAAATTTGGACCTAGAGGCGTATTAAAATGTACCGCAACAAGTACAGATGATGCAACAGTAGATCCTCGTTTTGGAAAAATAGGCAAACAAAGAATCGAAGATACAGGACCTCTTACTAAAAAGAGAATGGAAACCATAGATGATGAAACATCTGCGGCAGCTATTGATTATATCAAAAGACAAAATTCAGCAGGTAAACCTTTCTTTGTATGGTACAATGCCACTCGTATGCATTTACGTACACACGTAAGAGCAGAACATAGGGGGAAATATACACATGGTGACAGTGAATATATCGATGGTATGATCGAACATGATTTAACAGTTGGAGATCTTTTAAAAGCATTAGACGATTTAGGGATTGCTGATAACACTATCGTAGTATATTCTTCTGATAATGGTCCTCATATGAACAGCTGGCCTGATGGAGCTATGACACCATTCCGTTCTGAAAAAGATACTAACTGGGAGGGGGCTTTCCGTGTTCCTTGTTTAGTTCGTTGGCCGGGAGTTATTAAGCCGGGACAAATTACGAACGAATTAATGTCTCATAACGACTGGATGCCAACTTTAGCTTCAATTGCCGGAGAACCAGACTTGACAAAAAAACTGTTGACAGGGTATAAAGCCAATGGCATTAATTATAAAGTACATTTAGATGGATATGATCAATCGGCATTTCTGCGTGGCACTAATCCAAAAAGCGCAAGAACTAAATTCTTTTATTCAGATGATGATGGTTTACTTGTAGCAATGCGTGACGGAGATTATAAATTTGTTTATGCAGAGCAGCGTATGCAAGGAACATTAGGAGTTTGGGCTGAACCTTTTACCAAATTACGATTGCAAAAAATATATAATTTGTATCAGGACCCTTATGAAAGAGCTGATATCACTTCCAACACATATTGGGATTGGATTTTAAACCATGTTCAATTGGCGTATGGAAACATTGCAGAAGTTGTAACCTTTGCCGAAACTTTTGAAAAATATCCGCCACGTTCTATTCCGCCAAGTTTCTCAGCAGCAACTATTATGGAAGAAGTTTTACAAGATATAAAGCTGAAAAAAGCAATAGAAAAAGATACACAAGGCTCTAAGAAAAAATAAAAAAGAGAATAATAAAGCTTGAGTTATTTCCCCCTAACTCAAGCTATTCCATAACATAAAAAATCAATATCATGTATAGAAAAATATATATATTGCCCCTATTTTTATTGTTGCTGGTTTCGTTTAATAAAGCTGATAATGCTACAATACTACACACTTCACGTCCTGTAAATTTTGTAAAAACCGCTGATCCGCTGCCAAGCTGGAATGATGGTCCCATAAAAAAAGAAATTATTGCTTATGTAACTAAAGTAACCAAAAAAGGAGGTCCTGATTTTATTCCGGTTGAAGACAGAATCGCCACTTTTGATAACGACGGAACACTTTGGGCTGAAAAACCCTATGTTCAGGAATTATTTGCTTTTTACAGAGTAAAGAAAATGGTCGAAGCAAAACCGGAATTAGCTCAAAAACAACCTTTTAAAGCTGTTGTTGAAAAAGATAAAACCTATTTTGAAACTGGAGGAGAGAAAGCACTGATCGAGTTGGTAGCCGCAACCCATACCGGTATGACCGAAGATGAGTTTGAAGCTGAAGCAAAAGAATTTTTTGCAGGAGCGAAATATCCCGGAAAAAATGTTCCCCTAAAACAAATCAGATACCAGCCACAATTAGAGTTATTAGACTATTTGCGTGCAAACGGATTCAAAACTTTTATCGTAACCGGAGGAACTGTAGAGTTAGTTCGTGCCATATCAGCTGATTTTTATGGTATTCCAAAATATCAGGTTGTGGGAACCTCTTTCAAATACAAATTTGATGATGCCACAAACAGCATCCAGAGAGAACCAGCTTTGGATCTTTTAAATGACAAAGAAGGAAAACCTGTAGGCATACAATTGCATATTGGGCAGCGTCCTGTTTTTGCATGCGGAAACGAGGGAGGAGCGGGCGATCTTGCTATGCTTAGATATTCTCAGGGAAGTAAATATCCTTCATTTCAAATGATTGTAAATCATGATGATGCTGCCAGAGAATACAGTTATGAAGAAAAAGATAATTTATCATTAAATACTGCTGCTAAATATAAGTATCATATTATCAGTATAAAAAATGACTGGAAAAAAATATTTCCGGACAAATAATTTGAATTAGTGAGAAGTAAAATGAAACAACTTTCAACTTAAAAAAGTTGTTTCATTTTGATTTTAACGAATGATTACAAATCTTTTAAAGTATACGATTATGAAATCTATAATATCTTGCAATAGTATCAAACTATTCTTTAGTGCAGCTTTTTTACTTTTAAATTATACTGTTTTTGCACAAGAACAACCGGCAAAAGCGGGCTCAAGCGCTCAGGAATTGGCAGATAAATTAGCGAATCCTGTGGCGAGCTTAATTAGCGTACCGTTGCAAAATAATCTTAATTATGGTATTGGACCTTTTAACGGATCAAAATATACTATCAACATACAACCTGTAATTCCTTTTAAATTAAGTGATAATTTAAACTTAATTACCCGCTATATCCTTCCGGTAGTTGATCAAAGAGATATTACGGGAGAAAACACACATCAGTTTGGATTAAGCGATGCAACTGTAACCGCTTTTTTTGCACCCAAAACAAAAGGGCTTATTTTCGGAGTCGGACCGGCATTTTTGGTACCAACAGCTACAGATAAATTTTTGGGAACAGAAAAATTTGGAGTCGGGCCAAGTGTTTTGGTAATGCATCAGGGCAAAGGACTTTCGGTAGGTTTTATAGCCAATCAAATATGGTCTGTCGCAGGAAATGAAGACCGTGCTGATTTTAATAGTTTTTACACACAAATATTTCTTTCGCACAGTTATAAAAGCGGGGCAAGTTTAGGTGTAAATGCTGAAATTACTCAAAATTGGGAAGGAAATACAACCTTAATTTCCTTAAATCCATCAATTGGAGCCGTAACAAAATTAGGAGATCAGGTGGTGCAGTTTGCCGTTATGCCTTTAATTCCGGTTTTAGGCCCTCACGAAATTAAACCGGACTGGGGATTAAGAGCCGTAGTTGCTTTTGTATTTCCGGGTTCTTAAAAAAAAAACATTTCTCACTTTTAAAATTTATTGATATGAAAAAAGCACTTCTTATTTTAGTTGTAACATTTCTATTTATTAGTTGCAAAAAAGAAGCATCGACTTCAGATACATCGACAACAGCTACAGAAACAAATGCAGTTCCTACAGATCAGGATATTGTAGATGCCTATACTTATTTATATGCCAGATATTTGGTACTTCAGCAGGAAAATCACGACATCAATGTAGAGAAAATAGGGTATAATAAAATCAAATACAATCCGTTGGGTTCAGCGCAATTTGTAAATCCAAATTTAGATGTAGCTTACCTTGAAGCCTGGATTGCCGTTGATAAGGATCATGCCGTTATTTTAAACGTTCCTAAAATTGAAGGACGTTATTATACCGCACAATTATTAGACGGCTGGGCAAATGTAATTGTAAATATCAACAACCGTAACTTTCCTAAAACCCCTTACGGAAAATTTGCTTTGGTTTTAAAAGGATCAAATCCAACCATTCCTTCAGATGCTGTAAAAATAGAACTGCCGGCAGAAAAAGCAAAAATATTGGCGCGTGTAGAATTGAAAGGAACTCCAGATGTTGCGCAAAAACTGCAAAAACAATTTACGCTGACAGTTCCTGAGGGAATTAAAATAGCTCCTCCAGTTAGCATTCCGGATTTTACTCCAAAAAAACCAATTGGCGGCGAAATATTTGACAAAGTAGAAGAAGTACTTAATTCGTATCCTGATGTCATGCCAAAAGGAAAAGAATATCAGGATAAAGCAATAGCAATAGGAGAATATCGTAAAAAAGACGACAAAGCAAAAGCCCGTATTGATGAGATTGTTGAAACAAAAGCCATTCCCGGATTTTTAGCCGGAGCAAAAGGCTTTGGAACTCAAAAAGGAGGCTGGTCAGTATCCTACGCTACAGGTAATTTTGGCGATGATATTTTGGCGCGTGATATTATTAATTACGGAGGTTTATGGGCCAATAAAATAGATGAAGCAATTTATTTTATTGGACTAATTGACAGTAATAAACAGCCATTAAGTGGTGATAAAGTATATGAAATCAGATTTCCAAAAGATGGCTTGCCAGACACCGTGGTTGATGCCTTTTGGTCTGCAACAGTGTACAGCGTACCGGATTACAGAGTAGTCGAAAATAAATTGAAACGTTATAATCTGAATAATGTTTCCGGCCTAAAGAAAAATCCTGATGGTTCATTAAGCATTTGGCTGGCTTCTTCATTACCTAAAGGTGCAATCGAAAGCAACTGGCTGCCAACTCCTGCCGGAAAAGGTTTTTCAATCAACTTTAGAACGTATGTTCCTAAAAAAGAAGTTCAGGATGGCAAATGGTTTCCTGCTCCAATTGAGGAAAAAAAATAATACAGCCTAACGATCAAAATCAATAACATGAAAAATAAAAACCTTATTGTTCTCGCCGTTTCTATGTTGATATTAGTTGTTGGATGTGAAAAAAAGACCGTCATAAATGAAACTTCACCCTCAGGCACCACAGCTGTTTCTGAGATGGGTACTCCAATTAAAATGGATGGAGAATTGCCTTCAAAAGAATCAATTCCGGCATTATTTGACGAAATGGATTTTCAACAGGCAACACAATGTTATTTATGGGGATTGCCAATTGTGGCTTTCGCCGAATGGCAGCATATTCAATATAATACATTCAATGCTTCGGGCAATGATCTTGTTTTTTACAATTCATATAATGATCGTTTGGGAATTTTGACAGGAAATGCCACGACGCCTTATATTATTTCATTTATTGATCTTAAAGCAAACGGCCCAACAGTAATCGAAATGCCCCCGGGACATACCGCTGGCGGACTTGGCGATTTCTGGCAGCGAGAGCAGGCAACTATTGGAGAAATGGGACCTGATAAAGGAAAAGGCGGAAAATATATTTTGGTTCCGCCAACGATGAAAGATTTTAAACCCGCAGGATATTTCATAGTTCCGTGTAATACGGTGAATGTGTTTTTTGGATTCAGGGCTTTAGATCCAGATCCTAAAACGACAGAAACACTGGTAAAACAAGTAAAAATTTATCCGTATGATAAACGGGCGAATCCAACGCCAACAAAAGTCGTTAGTCCGCCTGCAGGAAAAAAATGGTACGGAATTCAGCCAACAGGAATTGCCTATTGGGAACGTCTTCATGCCATTTTGCAAAATGAACCGGTTGAAGAACGCGATCGTTTTTTTATGGCGTGGCTTAAAAATCTCGGAATCGAAAAAGGAAAACCTTTTGCTCCGGACGAACGTCAGAAGAAAATTTTAATTGCTGCTGCTGCAAAAGGACAGCAAATGGCAATGGCAAATTCATTCAACAAACGTTTTGCAGATGTCAAACACTGGCCGGATAAAAAATGGGATTATGTAATGATCATCAAAGATCCGTCGCAACATGCGGATAATTACGATGAGTTTTTCGAAAGAACTTCTTATTTCTACGAAGCCGTTACGTACTCAAAAGCCATGATTACCAAAATTCCAAACTTGGGTCAGGCATATTTAGGATCTTACTATGACAGCGAAGGAAACTGGCTCGACGGTGGTAAAAATTATACATTGAATATTCCTGCCAATCCTCCGGCAGTAAACTTCTGGTCGATTACGATTTACGATACAGCAACGAGATGTCTGATTGATAATCCGCAGAAAAATGCCGATTTATCTTCCCGTAAGGATCTCATAAAAAATGCCGACGGATCTGTCGATTTGTATTTTGGACCAAAAGCTCCGGCAGGAAAAGAGAAAAACTGGGTTCAGACTTTACCGGGAAAACATTGGTTTACCTACATGCGTTTCTACGGACCAACAGCTGCTTATTTTGATAAAAGCTGGAAAATGGATGATATAAAAGAGATGAAGTAATTAAAAACTGATCTAATGTAAAATGAAGAGAATCAATATTCCTAAAACCCTGTTTATTTTACTGGTTTTTGCACTTTTTTCCAGTGTAGAAACAAATGCCCAAAAAATGGTGCAGAATGTTGCTGCATGGGTGGGTTATGAGATGTATCTGCCTTTTAAGGAAGACGGAAGATGGGGTTTGTTGTTAGAAGGATATTCAAAAGGAAATCAATTTGTATCAGAACTTCAGGGATCTTTTTACAGGGCAGGTGCCAATTATTATCTTAAAAATGGCAACAGGCTAGGGGCAGGTTTTGCCTATCAATGGGATTTGCCTTATGATGAGATTTCATTGCCTTACAACAACCCGGATTACAGAATATATGAGCAATTTATTTGGCGTATTGTCAAAAAGGAAGGAAATGAAGTTTGGTCGCAACGTTTTAGAATGGAGCAGCGCTGGTTAGGCAGAAAAGACGATCCTGCCAGTACAAGTGATCATTTTGATTATTACAAATTCGAGAATACGTTTAGATATCAGTTACGTTATCAATTGTGGTTTAAACAAAGATGGGCTGCAGTGGTTTATGATGAACTTCATATAAGAACAAATGCTGCGAGTGGTAATGAAAACTACCTGGATCAAAACAGATTGTATGTTGGTACAGCGTATAGTCTTGATAAGCGCAGGGAGATTAGGATGGAGCTGGGTTATATGAATCAGATTTTTTTTAAATCGCCAGATACAGAAAGCGGTTTAAGTCGAATGAATCACACCATCAGGATTACACTAACTACAGATTTACCTTTTAAAAGAAAAGAAAATTAAACGTTATGACTGACGAATTTAAAGATACAGGCGAAAACAGGTTTGATCCGGTAGCATCAAAAGCAGAACGTTTTGACAAAGGTGTTGCGGTTAGAAAACTTACTCCCCGCTCAGCTCATCAGGAATGGAATCCGAAAGAAACCCGTGAAGATCCGATAGACATTTTAATTCAAACCAGTATAGGAAGAATCGAAAGTTTACTGCCCATCCGATACAGCAGAATGATGGAATCTCCATTTGCTTTTTTTAGAGGTGCTGCTGCAATTATGGCTGCAGATTTGGCACAAACCCCCAATACAGGAATCGATCTTCAGCTTTGTGGCGATTGTCATTTAATGAATTTTGGCGGGTTTGCAACTCCTGAACGTAAACTGGTTTTTGATATTAATGATTTTGATGAAACACATCCCGGACCCTGGGAGTGGGATTTAAAAAGATTGGCAGCAAGTTTTGTAATTGCCGGAAGATGGCGAAAATTTTCTAACAAAACCTGTAAAGAATTTGCATGGAATGTTGCAGACAGCTACAAGAGGCACATGTTAGAATACAGCAAATTATCAGCACTACAAATCTGGTATGCTGATATTGACCTTGCAGAACTGATAGAAAGAGGCGAAGATGAAGAAATAAAATCTTTTCAGCAAAAGCGAATTAAAAAAGCAGCAGAATATACGGCACATGAAAAAGAATTTGCAAAGATGACCTATCAGGAAGGTCCCCGTGCCAGAATAAAAGATGATCCGCCTTTAATTTACCATCCAACAGGAGAAGGAGCAAAACGAATTTTAGAAGAAGCAGAAATAGTCCATAATCGTTATCTCAAAACATTGTCTGATGAAAAAAAAGTATTGCTAAGCAGGTATACGTTGCATGATTTGGCTATAAAAGTTGTTGGTGTAGGGAGTGTAGGAACACTTTGCGGCATTAGTTTATTAATGTCGGCCACCGGCGAACCTATTTTTTTACAGTTTAAAGAAGCCAGAAAAAGTGTATTGGAAGATAATGTAAAAGCTAAAAGCAAATACACACATCAGGGTGAACGGATTGTAAGGGGACAAAAGCTAATGCAATCAGCTTCGGATATGTTTTTAGGATGGACAAACGACGATCAGGGAAAGTTTTTTTATATCCGCCAGCTTCGTGATGCCAAAGTAAAACCGGTGCTTGAAATTATGAAATCAAAGAACATGAGCGATTATGCCAAAGCTTGTGGCTGGGCACTCGCAAGAGCACATGCACGTACTGGAGACCCTTCGGTACTATCCGGCTATATGGGTAAAAGTAATGAATTTGCCAATGCTATTTCGAGGTTTTCTATTTCATATGCGAATCAAAATGAATTAGATTATAATAAAATGTTAGATGCGATAAAAGAGGGAAGATTGCCAATTTCGGCAGAAATCTGAACTTTTCATTAATTAATAAATAGAATATATGGGTAAAAAGTTTTTGTTTTTGATGGGCTTTGTGATATTCACGATCACAACAAATGGCCAGACACAGCGTATAGATTCTACGGCTGTTTATCTCTTACATCGAACTGGCGAAACCTTTCAGGATATAAAGTCCTGCAGTTTTACAGCGATTACAACCTATGATGTGCCAAACGAAAGTTTAGGTCTCATCAAACATGCCATACAAGATAAAGTTGCGATTAAGTTTCCGGATAAAATGAAAGTTATATCATCAGGAGATAAAGGAAATCGTGGTTTGTGGTACAATGGTAAAAAGCTTAATTATTATTCGTTTGACAATAATACGTATGGTTTTACCACTGCTCCCGGTTCTGTGATCGAAACTATTGATGAGGTCAGCAAAAAATTCGGGATTGAATTTCCGGGCGCCGATTTTTTCTATCCTACTTTCTTACAGGATTTATTGTCTGAACAAGGCAACTTAACCTATCTGGGCAAAACTATAGTCGACGGACGTGAGTGTTTTCATATTGCAGGAAGTGATAAAACAAAAAGTTTTCAGTTCTGGATCGCAAATGATGATTTGTTTCTGCCGGTAAAATTAGTACTTATTTATACTTCAGAAAAAGAGAAACCTCAATACGAAGCCCTTTATAAAGATTGGACTATAAATACAGATTATCCAGATTCTATGTTTGAATTTACGACGCCTCCAAAAGCATCAAAAGTGAAGTTAGTACCTAGAGAAAGCAGTAAATAATCTTATAAACTCTATAGTTATGAAATCATATCAACCCAAAAATAAAATCTCAATCATAATTATTGCGTTTTTTGCATTGTTAATTATGATTCCTGAAGAGGCAACAGCACAGCGTTTTGGCCATTTTGCACCACCTCGGCCAATGCCAAGACCCATGCCAATGCCAGCACCAAGACCATTGCCTCCGCCCAGACCAGTACCACCTGCACCCCGGCCAATACCGCCAGGGCCAATACCAAGACCGTTACCGCCTCCAATACATCCATATCCGTATCCAAGGCCATATCCGGTACCATTTCATCCTTATCCCGTGCCTTTCCCGTATGTTTATCACCCGTTTGTGCCATATGTTTGGGGGCCAACATGGTATCCGGTAGGTTTCTTTTTAACGACATTAACAGCTGCCGCCATAGTGGTATCAGTAGATAACACCAACTATAATTATGATGACGGCGTGTATTATGTAAAAGAGTCTAATGGTTACAAAGTAGTTCCTGCGCCACTTGGTGCGACAATCTCAGAGTTGCCAAAAGGCTATGTTACGATTAATGTTTCGGGTACAGAATATTACTATTATGGCGGAACCTATTACTCAAAAGATTCTGCTAAATACAAAGTAGTAAATGCGCCGGTTGGAGCAGTTGTTTCACATCTTCCGGAAGGAGCTGAAGAAAAAACAATAGACGGTCAAAAATACATGATTTATAATAATGTCTATTATCAGCCAATTTCAAAAGACGGACAAGATAGTTATGTAGTGGTACAAGCGAAATAAAAGATACAAAGCTCAGACATTTTATGGCAAAAAATGTTAAGAGTAAATAAGTAAGAATTTTATGCTTTTGTATCTGTTAATTAAATAAAAATTTTTATCTTTGAGATTATTGTAAGGTGTTGTTTAGTAGCTAATTGTGTTTTTATAAGTGGCTATTTGGTTACATTTTGCAGTTCTTCCCAGATTTAAGCAAGATTTTAAGATTTTCAAGTTAAACTAATTTAATCATTAATTTAAATATTACAACATGAATATTAAAAGAAAGAATCTTCGTATAATCCCAATGCTTCTTTTGGGTTTGTTTTACAGTTGCTCTCCAACGGTTAAAGTTACAACTGATTATGACCATTCGGCTAATTTTAGCGAATACAAAACTTTTGCTTTTTATGATTTAAAAGCACAGGAAGGTCAGATAAATCAATTAAATGTTGATCGTATCACAAAAGCAATTCGTTCAGAATTAATAAATAAGGGTTTTACAGAAACGACTGCGAATCCTGATTTAAAAGTAAATGCGGTAACGATCTTAAAAAACAAAACATCTTTATCTGCAAATACAGATTTTTATGGTTATGGCGGAATGTATCGTCCTTACGGATATTGGGGAGGCGGTGCAATGATGGGAGGTGCCAATACAACATTTAATTCCTATGATTATGTTGATGGCTCACTGATAATTGATATTGTATCATCAAAAACTCAAAAGCTGGTTTGGCAAGGCATCGGTAATGCTCAAATTGACAGCAAACCAGACAATCCGGAAGAGTTTGTTGGTAATTCTATCAAAAAAATTCTGGCAGGTTTTCCTCCCGGCTTAGCAAAAAAATAGTTTAGATAATTGTTTTAGGACTATGCGTGCCTTAATCAAGTGCGTATAGTCCTGAGACAAATAATAGGAAAACTTTCTTTTTTAAATTTATTTTAAAAGAAAAAAGGTACGTACAAATAAATTAAGCTCAAAAACCATGATTGATATAGTACTTTCACTTTTCTTTTTTATAGCAACAATAGTAGGTTTTGCAACTTCTTTTATGGTTCTTTTTTCAAAAAAAAACTATTCAAAAAGTTTTTTTCTGGGACTGTTTTTGTTCAGCCTTGCAGTTGTTAGTATATATAATTTTTATTTATCGGCAAATAATTTCAAAGAATTTCCTGATCTATTCATGATTGCAAAATCATTTATTTTTTTGGTTGCTCCTTGTGCTTTTTTATATGTTAGAAGTATTTTGTTTTCGGACAGATTATTTAAAAAATACGATTGGCTGCATTTTTTACCTTTTCTGATATATTTTACTTTAACCCTTTTTGTATGGGTAGGAAATTTTATTGACCTTAAGATTATCAACGATATTTCTATAAAAATAAACAGTCCTTTTTCGATGTTAAGCCTTAGTGTCTGGCTCTTATATGCTTTTTGTCAGACTATGATGATTTTGAACTATGATTTGAAAAAATTCAAAGAAAATCATTTTAACAGAATAAAAATTCTAAGTTGGATCAGGGTATATAATTTGATGATATTGTTTTTGTTTTCAACGCTTTTTGTACATTATTTTCTAATTAGCAAGGTTGATAAAATTGATTTTTCCTGTTATGTGTTAATATCATCGGTTTTAGTCTTTACAGTAGGCTGGCTTTATTTTAAGCCACAAATATTTTATGATACACATGAAATTTTTGAGTTTATCGAAGAAAGAGCAACAATAAAAATAAGTGAAAACAAAACTTTACCACTAGTTAAAGAATTAACTCCTGAAAAAAAATCACAATATCTCAATCAATTAGAAAACATTTTTGCATCAAAAGAACTCTTTTTGAAAAAAGATCTGGTAATACGCGATATCTCTGATGAAACCGGAATATCAGTGCATCACATCTCAAATTTAATCAATTCAGAATTTAATCTTCATTTTCAGGATTATGTCAACCTTAAGAGGATAGAATATTTTAAAGAAAAAATAAACGATCCTGAATGGAAAGATCTATCGCTTGAAGGAATGGCCTGGGGCTCTGGTTTTAAGTCCAGAACAACCTGCTTTAGGGCATTTATAAAACATACCGGAAAATCACCCTCTGAATATTTTAAAGTAATTAGAATTAATCCTGAGAAAACCAATGCTTATTATTTTAAACAAGCTTCGAATTAAAAATGGCTAGTTTGTAAAAAAGAAGTTGTGGAGTCTCATGAATTTTTAAAACATCAACTATGAAAACGAAATTTAATATACAAAGACCAACCATAAAATCATTTTTTACATTATTACTTCTGTCAATTTCCTTTTTTAGCCAGGCACAACTTAAAGGAGGCCATATTCTTGGGGCCATGGGGCTACAGTCCGGAACTCAGACTCCTGAAAATACATTAAGCGTTTATGTGCCGGGATATATTTATAGTGCCTCATCTCTAAGAAATGCCAATGGCGATAAATCTATTGCAAACCCAGACCTGAACATGTTTATTACAGGCGTTGGAGCGACATATGTAAGCGATTTCAAAATTTTAGGCGCTAATTACGGTGCGACGGTTTTATTGGCATTCGCATCCAATAGAATACAGGGAAATACTTTAGACTCTAAAAGTCCTTTTGCCTTAACAGATACTTACATTGTTCCGGTGCAGTTAGGCTGGCACAATAAAAGAGCCGATTTTGTTTTTAGCTATCAAATATATTTGCCTACAGGAAAATTTGATCTTGGAGCTTCTGACAATAGTGGTTTAGGAATGTTTATGAATGAATTTTCAGCCGGGACGACTTTGTTCTTTAATGATAAAAAAACAGTTCATTTTTCGGCTTTAGCTTCTTATGAACTAAATGGAAAAAAGAAAGATACTGATATTAAAACCGGAGATATTCTGAGTCTCGAAGGAGGTTTAGGTAAAACATTTTATATGATGAATGCTGATAAAACAGCTCCTAAAGGAATACTAAACGCAGGACTGATTTATTATTTGCAATATAAAGTAACAAATGATCAAATACCTGTTCCTGTATTTGGTACTATCGAAACAGATAAAGATCGTGTTGGCGGTCTTGGGGCTGAGATCAATTATTATCATATTGGTTGCAGTACTTCTGCAGGATTCCGCTGGATTGCTGAGGTAGAAGCTGTAAACAGATTTCAGGGAAATACCTTCTTTTTAACGCTTGCTCATGTGTTTAGTTTCAAGAAAAAATAGTTAGCAGATACGAAATGCAGCTGTTTTTATTGGGATGAATATTTTTTGAAGACAATCTAAAAATACTTTAAATGAGAAATAAATATTCAGATTCTACTATGAAAAATGCGAAACTCTTTCGGAAAATTATTCTCTCAAATCTTTTCTTTATCTTATCATTTACTACAATGATGGGACAAAAAACTCATATTAGCGTAAAAGATTCTCTTGACGGAGCATTCGATTTAAGCGATTATATTATTTATGCACATGGTTTTATTGTGGTTCCTACGCTTATTACAGAGCCTGCCTTGGGCGGAATAGGAGGTGCCATCGTACCTATTTTTCTTAAAAAACATGCACCCGTTATTGATGAAAACGGAAAAAAAAGATTTATAGATCCTGATATTACCGGAGCAATGGGAATGTACACCGGAAATAAAAGCTGGGTGGCAGGTGCATTTAGAGCAGGAAGCTTCATAAAATCAAGAATAATGTATCGCGTGGGAGCTGGTTACGGAGATGTAAACATGTCTTTTTACGAAAATTTACCCAGCGGAAAAGATAAAGAAATCGATCTTAATTTTAAATCATTTGTTTTTTATACAAGGGTCATGAAGCAGTTTCGAAACGGAAAATGGAGTGCCGGGCCGCAATATTTTTTGTTAGATTCTAAAATTAATTTTCCGGATTTAAATAATCTTCCTGTATTTGCCAATTTAAAAGATGTCAACAGTACCGTGAGTCAGTTAGGAGCCGCGCTTCAGTTTGACGGACGGGATAATATCTTTACTCCCGATAAAGGAATACGACTACAGTCAGACTTTTTCTGGTCAGATAAAGCAATAGGGAGCGACTATCAGGCATGGCGGTTAAATTTATCCGCAATAGGATATTATCCTTTGGCTAAAAAATTAATTGGAGGACTCAGGCTCGAGGGAGAACAGGCATTTGGAAGCCCGGCTTTTTATCTTCGGCCGGGAATTAACCTAAGAGGAATTCCCGCTGCCAGATACCAGGGCAAAGCCAGTATCGTTACCGAAGGTGAGTTGAGATGGGATTTGTACAGAAGATGGAGTCTTATGGGATATGGAGGTGTTGCAAGTGCTTTTAACGATTGGGATAAAGCCTTTGCCAAACCCATAGTTTACAGTTACGGAACTGGTTTTAGATACTTAATCGCCCGGAAATTTAAACTTCGTATGGGAGTCGATGTTGCAAAAGGCAATGAAGAGTGGGCGTATTATGTAGTGTTTGGAAGTAACTGGTTACGATAATATATTACAATAGGTTAGTTATATAGCAAGAGTCTCAATAGATGTTTTCTGTTGAGGCTTTTTGTTTAAACTCTTTTGCCTCTTCCATTTTTAGTGCTATAAGAGGTTTATTTCTTCCAATACGGTTCAATGATTTTGTTTGCTTTACGACTTAGCATCATTAATACAATAGTGGCTATAATACAAAAAATAATGGCCTGTATAGATCTTTCAGGGCCAAATGCGCCACCGGTAATAAATTCCGGTCCCTGTATTTTAGCTTCTAATAAGCTTTTTGTTTTTTCGTTTCCGGAAGTGATCGCTCCAAAAATCCCTGATTGGGTAAAATTCCATGCAAAATGTACTGCAATTGGCATCCATAAACTACGGCTGTAAATAAACGATGCGCCCATTAAAAACCCCGCAGTAGTGATGCATACACCCGAAATTAAAGTACTATGGGGATTTGCAAGATGTAAAACACCAAATAGAATCGACGAAATAGTCAAAGAAATATAGCTGCCCAGTTTTTCTTCTATAATTCTGAAAATAATACCGCGCACCAATATTTCTTCGATAATGGCCACTGTAAACATAATGACCAACGGAATCATGATAAACGAAATAGGGTTGATATTTATAACGCTGTAACTTCCTTTAAGGTAAATGACTAAAATTGTAAGTGATTGTAAAACCAAACCAATCAAAGTACCAATGATAAGATTTTTGGCAAGTCCTTTTGCAGCAAACTCCGTTACCGTTCTTTTGTCATATTTTTTAAAAAATAGAATATAACTCAACACAGCCGATGAGGAAACAAACAAGCCTTTTAAAACATTTCGGTAATCTTTTTCTAAAGGCGTTATAGCCAGCAGTTTTACAGCAATTTGCTGACCAATAATAACAACCGCCATAAAAGTAAGTAAGGCAAGAATAATTTTGGTTATGGGAGAATTAAAAGTTCTTTGTTTTAAAGTAAGCGTTTCCATTTGATTGTGTTTTATGATTTATGATGGAGCAAATGTAGGCGGCATCAAAACCAAAAAATAGAATGAAATTTGCCTCTCTTATAATTTTTGAAATTGTTTGGGCAAAAAGCCGGTTTGACTTTTGAAGGTTCTGATAAAATGACTCTGATCAGCAAATCCGCATTGAAAACCAATTTCGGTCAGGTTAGTTTGGTTCGATTCTATCAGCGAAAGCGAACGCTCTATTTTGATACGGCGCATATATTCTCCCAGAGTACAGCCAAAATATTTAGGAAAATGTTTGGATATCGTAACAGGATTTAAGTTTAAAACCTGAGCCAGATCCTGCAGGTTCGGATTTTCGTTCCAGCAGTCATTCAGTAATTCGTTTAAACTTTTTACCCAAAACGGACTTTTTTCATACCGTTCTAAATGGGTATTCGCATTCGATAGCTGTGCAAATAACATATTAATTGTATCACTTGAAAAGGCATCTGCCACCATCGATTCTTTAAAAATTTTCAGGATCAAAAATTTAGTAAGTGCTGTATTCAGGATCGATTTTTCGATAATAGCTTCAGAGATTTGAAGTTCTTTCAGGAGGTTTTCTTCTATTTCGATATTAATGTTTTTAGAAGGGAAAAGCGTATCCTGATTCAGATGCAGTTCGTCGCTATGGTAAAACAATAACGAACCCGGACCCACAACCGTACTGGAGTTTTTTCGTTTTTCGGACGTTCCGCCTTTCAGGAACAGCGTAATGTGCGCATTATTATGCGAATGCCAGCCTTCGTAAACCTTATTTTTATACTCCGTTTCTATCACGGCAATTCCCTGCTGATTGCTGAAAATGTTTTTGGTATTACCAAGATATTTCTCTTTGTCCAGTTCGTACATTCAGGTGTTATTAGCAATGCATTTACACGCACCAAATTACTACATATTTATTAAAAACAAGCTTCTTTGCTTTTGATTTTTAAGAATTAGTGGTTTTGCATATTTTGTAAGTTTTTATAGCTTAATAAAAATATTTTGTAAATATTAACGGTTCAAGGTTAGTTTTATTAACTAAAATTTAATTGTTTTGTAACAAATTGTAAATTACAACAACTAATTTATCAAATCATTAAATATAAATTATGAATACATTTTCATTCAAATCAGTACTTGCGGCTTCCGTTTTTTTTGTTGGGGCAACAGGCTGTTTTGCACAAGACATTTTAGTGAATTCACTAAAGCTAAATGCAAGCGAAAAAAGTAAAGAGAACTTTAAATTCACTGACGTGATCAATCTTGGTACTACTTCTGTAAAATTACAGGGTTCATCAGGAACTTGTTGGAGTTATTCTACCAACTCATTCTTAGAGTCAGAAATGATTCGTTTAGGAAAACAACCAGTAGAATTATCTCAAATTTACTCTGCAAGAAACGTGTATGTAGAAAAAGGGGTTAATTATGTACGTATGCACGGAGCTGTTACTTTAGGCGACGGTGGTGCATTGCACGATGTAATTAATATGTACAAAAAATACGGAACTGTACCAAGAGAAGTTTACACAGGATTGAACTACGGAACAGACAAAAATAAATTTGGAGAAATGGCAGCGCTTATCGAAGGCGTTCTAACGGCTGTGGTGAAAAACCCAAACGGAGAACTAACACCAAACTGGAAAAAAGCCTACACGGCAGTTATCGATTCTTATTTAGGAACTGTACCGGAAAACTTTGCTTACAAAGGAAAAAACTATACGCCGCAAACTTTTGCTAAAGAAGTAGTAGGAATTAACCCTGATGAGTATGTAGAGATTTCATCGTTTACAACCTCTCCGTACTACCAAAAAACAACGATGATGGTACCGGACAACTGGTCATTTGATCAGGTGTACAACGTAAAAGTAAATGACATGACCGATGTTATCGACAATGCTTTGAAAAAAGGATACACAGTAGCCTGGGCAACAGATGTAAGCGAGAAAAGCTTTAGCTGGAAAAACGGAGTAGCCTACGTACCAACAAAGAAATTTGATGATATGACGGCCGAAGAAAAAGCAGACATGTTCAACGGACCAAAACCAGAACCTGAAATTACGGCTGAAATGCGTCAGGCTGCATTTGATAACTACACTACAACAGACGATCACGGAATGCACATTATAGGTCTTGCAAAAGATCAGACCGGAAAAGAATATTATATCGTAAAAAATTCATGGGGAGCAACAAACGACTACAAAGGATACTTGTTTGTGACCAAAAACTTTGTGAAGTATAAAACAACTGCTTTGTTACTAAACAAAGGCGGAATTCCAACTGAAATTGCTAAGAAGTTAGGGGTTTAAGTTTTAAAGGTTTTTTAGAATATAGAAAAAGCGCTGCAATTAGATTGTGGCGCTTTTTTTTTGATAAGTCAAAAATATAAAATTAATGATTTTTAATATTTAGTATATACTCTAATTTTTTTCATTTCTTTTTACACCTCTTCCTGCTTACGAGATCTCTTTCTAAATTATATTCTCCAAAAAAGAATCTTACTTCCCTTTCAACAACTTCTCCAAATATTCCACTTTCTCTTTTTCAGCCAAAACCAAACGTTCATAAAGTTCTACAACTTTATCAAGCGGATTAAATGAGCAATTATGATTTACTACCGGTCCAGAATTAATAACAGAGCCTTCATAATTATTTTGAATATTATTTAAAACCGCTTCTTCAGAGAAATTCTTAATTCCTTCGACAGAAACGCCTAATATTTCAGCAATTGCCTGAAGTTTTTCTTCATCTACAGTTTCGCTGTTTTCAATAGCAGAAACGGTTTGTTGGCTCATTCCTAAAGCTTGCGCTAATGCTTCCTGCTTCATATCACGGAGTTCACGAATACGGCTAATTTTTCGTCCTATATGACTTGGTTTTGTTAGTGTGCTCATAGTTCAAAGATATTTAAAAATTCTTTAGAAATTATTACTGTCGTAAAATACAGGCTTGCCTTAGTACGATACATTTTACTATTTCGGTAAGCTTTATAGTTTAATTGCGATGTGTAAAACAAAAATACAATTTTTCGTACAGTTGTCAATCAAAATCAATCTAAAGAAGTGTTGGTTATATTTAAGTTTATGAAAATAAACACTTCAACGGTTTTTTTAGGCAATTTACAGTAAAAATAAAGCATAAGCACTTAAAAATCAGTATATTTATATGTTTTTATATCGTCGCACTTTTATAAATCTTTTTATGAAAGCTTATGTACAATATTATATAGTTATTATGTCTGTTTTTTCTTTTAGCTGTTTGGGGCAGGGTAAAGATACTACTCCCGTCATTACAGCAATTGATAATGCAACGGTGCGTTCTGATAATTCGTCTAAAGAAAATATGGTAATTGTAGGCTACTATGTAGAGGAAACCATCAATATGACTTTTGGCAAAAGAATAACCAAATACGAAGTTTCGAAACTAAGCATGGTGTATACCAACGATCTCGGCCCCAATAATACCAGGGTCGTAACACCTATATACCGAAAACCAAAAGTAAAAAGAGGTGAGGTGGCATTACAGTCAAAAACCTTTGTCGATAGCAGTGCCGTAAAAATCCAGCCCGTAAAAGTCGAAGTAATCGCCCCGGCCGAAGATCCTAAATATGTAACGATTGATGTAGTCGACACCTATGCGAAAGTTTTAGAAAAAGGGTATAAATCTGTAGAGATGCTTACAAAAGTTGCAGACAGGGCTTATTTTGATGGTGAGCTGGCTACCGCAGCCAAATACTACGAAGAACTGTTTATTATAAAACCTGATTTAGATGCCATGTATTATTACCGTTACGCAGAATCCCTGAAGGGCATCAACCAAATGGGCAAAGCAAACGAAGCCATGCTTTTATTTGAAAGTAAAAATACAGCGAATAATGTAGTGAAGCATAATAAGCTGGTGAGGAATTAAAGATCAATTTTTGCAAAGCATTAAGATTGATTTCAGCAAGAAACTCGAAAAGATGCGTGCTCAGCGAGTGGAGATTCCTCGTTCCTCGGAATGACAAATATTGGGGTTACTTTGTGTTTTTATCTTGTCAAAGTTTTAAACATTGTCTAAAATGAACTTATATTACTTATATGGTTCCAATATTTCCTTTTTAGACTAACTAATATTTATGCATAAAATTTCCAAATCCACAGGTTTTAGATCCGGCTATAATAAGTAAAATGGGTTTAGACATTTTTAAATTGCGGAGCTATTGATGGTTTTTTTTGCTCTTTACCTAATGCAATGTTTCTTTCATAAACAGCTACTTGCTGTTTAACAATAGGCATAGCTTTTTCCATTTGCTTTAAAGCAAACTTTACTCTTTCGGCTGTGTTGGATATGTCTTTCATAATTATGCAAATTTACAAAAGAAAGAATAGGATTTGAAAAGGGTACGAAGGCTAAAAATAATAGCTAGAGAATGATAGGCTTTTTAAGGTATTCCTTTAGATTCTGATTACCAACAAAAAAATACCACTTACAATTGTAAGTGGTATTTAATAAGCTCCCCCTCTTGGGCTCGAACCAAGGACCCTCTGATTAACAGTCAGATGCTCTAACCAACTGAGCTAAGGAGGAATCACCTTAAAGGTAAATATGTTTGCTAAAAAAAGTTGCTCCCCCTCTTGGGCTCGAACCAAGGACCCTCTGATTAACAGTCAGATGCTCTAACCAACTGAGCTAAGGAGGAAGTTGTTGCTCTTTTTAGCGAGTGCAAATATAGATCATTTTTTAGTTTCTCAAAAACATTTTTGCACTTTTTATAAATTTTTTTTGCTACTTGACGATTGCCTTATAAATATCGTTTCCGTTAGCGAATAAAAGCAGTGTGATAAGTAGAACGAAACCAACTATTTGGGCATTTTCAAGGAATTTATCGCTTGGTTTTCGGCCACTAATTATTTCGTATAATAAAAACATCACATGACCACCATCAAGCGCCGGAATTGGCAATAAGTTCATAACTCCAAGCATAATTGACAATAAAGCTGTGATCGACCAGAAAGTTTCCCAGCTCCAGGTACTAGGGAAAATGTTAAAAATTGCTGCAAAACCACCTACCTGTTTGTACGCTTTTGTTTCTGGGTTAAAAATCATTTTAAGCTGTTTCCCGTAACTTACTAACTGATCTTTCCCTTTTGTTATCCCAACCGGAATAGACTCAAAGAAACTATAGTTTTTAGTACTTACTTTATAGTAACCCAATTTTTCCAGAGATTCCATATTTAATCCTCCAACACTAACGCCTAATTTCCCATCTTTAGAAACTTTAACCGTAACCGGTACTTGTTTCAAATCACGTAAAACGACAGCAGGAAGGGTTTTTCCTTTATTGTTTTCTAAAATTGTTTTAACCTGATCAAAATACCTTGCATCCTGACCATTTAGGGTCACAATTAAATCTTTTGGTTTCAAATCTGTATTTCCTGATTCTGGAGTAACGGCTGCTACTGCAAAAGGAATTCTCATTCCAACAAGGAATCCTTTTTCGTGTTTTGATAACTGATCGGCAAAATCATTCGGAATATTGATCGTTAGTTGTTTTCCGGCTCTTTCAATCAAAACTTCCTTAGCCAGTATCACATTTATGTTCATATCATTGTCAAAATTCTCGACTTTTTTGCCATCAATAGAAATGATTTTATCTCCGGTTCTAAAACCAGCTTTAATCATCGCCGGATTTTCGATCAAAACACCATCTTTCAAATCAGCATTTGCCACATATGTATCGCCATAAGCAAACGCCATACCTATATATATAATAAACGCCAGTATAAAGTTTACAGTAACCCCGCCCAACATAATAATCAGACGCTGCCATGCTGGCTTAGAGCGAAATTCCCACGGTTGAGGTGGCAAAGACATTTGCTCTTTGTCCATACTTTCGTCGATCATTCCGGAGATTTTTACATAACCTCCAAGCGGTAACCAACCAATTCCGTATTCAGTTTCGCCAATTTTCTTTTTTAGAAGAGAGTATTTAACATCAAAAAATAAGTAAAATTTTTCGACTCTTGTTTTAAATAATTTTGCAGGAATAAAATGCCCTAATTCGTGAAGAATAATAAGTAAAGATAAACTCAATAGAAATTGAGAGAGTTTGATAACTATATCCATTTTGTATTTTTAGTTCGTAATTTTTAACGCACAAAAGTAACGTTTCTATTTTAATTTGATAGCGCAATATAAGACATAAGGTTTTAAATGTTTGTTAATTAATAAACATTTAGATTTCTCCTTTTATCAAGAAGCTTTAACTTTACTTTTTTAAAGACTATCGTACTCAATAGGTAGCACAAAACCACTAAAAGTTACAACTATGGCGTCATTATTATTTTCTCCACTTACTATAAAAAAAATCATCTTAAAAAATAGAATCGTTATTTCGCCCATGTGCCAATATTCTTCAGTTGACGGATTTGCAAACAATTGGCATTTGGTTCATTTAGGAAGCCGTGCCAGTGGCGGAGCAGCTTTGATTATTCAGGAAGCGACTGCAGTTTCTCCTGAAGCCAGAATTTCTCCTTCTGATCTTGGAATATGGAAAGACGAACACATCGAAAAACTCAAAATAATCAACGAATTTATCGTTTCGCAAAATGCTATTCCGGGAATTCAGTTGGCACATGCCGGACGAAAAGCAAGTGTCTCGGCTCCCTGGGAAGGCAATAAAAAATTAGATTTCGCTCAGGGCGGATGGCAGACGGTTTCTGCTAGCGCAATTCCGTATCATGATGACGAACCCTTTCTTCCCGAAGCTTTAGATAAAAACGGAATACAGAAAGTAATTTCAGATTTTAAAACAGCGACCAAAAGAGCGGTTCAGGCTGGTTATCAGGTTGCAGAAATTCACGGAGCACATGGATATTTATTGCACCAGTTTTTATCTCCGTTAACCAATATAAGAACAGATGAATACGGTGGAAGTTTCGAAAACCGAATTCGTTTTACGCTTGAAATTGTAGAAGCTGTTCAGTCAGAATGGCCTTCAGATTTGCCTTTATTGGTTAGAATTTCGGCAACAGACTGGGCAGACGGCGGATGGAACCCGGAAGAATCAGTAAAACTTTCTAAAATCTTAAAAGATAAAGGAGTAGATTTAATTGATGTTTCGTCAGGCGGATTGGTTTCGCACCAAAAAATAGAATTAAAACCGGGGTATCAGGTTCCTTTTGCAGAGAAAGTCAAAAAAGAAGCGACTGTTTTAACCGGCGCAGTGGGTTTAATTACCGAAGCCCAACAAGCCGAAGCAATCTTAGAAAATGCTCAGGCCGATTTAGTTTTATTTGCCAGAGAATCCCTTAGAAATCCTAACTTGCCATTGGATTTTGCCAAAGAACTAAACGACGATATTCAATGGCCAAAACAATACGAACGCGCTAAAATTAAATAATATATTAGTCACTCCCGATAGCCATCGGGATAAAAGATTAAAAAAATACCATTAAGAATTATACTAATTTCCAGGAATTATTAATGGCGAAAGAAAAATCATTTTAATCTGTGAAATCTGTGGCAAAAACCTAAATACCAAACTCAAATGCAAAAAATAAAAACAGCACTATTATCATACGGAATGTCGGGGAAAGTTTTTCACGCTCCGTTTCTAAATATTCACCCCGGATTTGAATTATTAGGTTCCTGGGAACGAAGCAAAAAACTCATTCAGGAAGATTATCCAGCCGTAAAAAGTTATCCAACAATTGACGATTTATTGGCAGATGATGTCGATTTGGTAATTGTAAATACACCAGTCGGAACGCATTTCGAATATGCCAAAAAGGTTTTGTTGGCAGGAAAACACGCTGTTGTCGAAAAAGCATTTACAACAACTGTTGCCGAAGCCGAAGAATTAGCGGCAATAGCCAAAGAAAAAGGATTGAAATTAGCCGTTTTCCAGAACAGAAGATGGGACAGTGATTTTAAAACGGTTCAAAAAATAATAAAAGAAGGGATTTTGGGAGATTTAATCGAAGCCGAATTTCATTTTGACAGATACAATCCGTTATTGAGTCCTAAAGCACACAAAGAAACCGTAAATGACGGAGCCGGAATACTGAAAGATTTAGGGCCCCATTTGATTGATCAGGCTGTTTGTTTATTTGGTTCGCCAAAATCGGTTTTTGGAGATATTCGTTATACCAGAGAAAATTCTTTAGTAGATGACTGGATCGATGTATTGTTGATTTATGAAAATTTCAGAGTGCGATTAAAAGCCAGTTTCTTTGTCAGGGAAGCAAATCCTGCATATACTATTCACGGTAAAAAAGGATCTTTCTTAAAACCTCGCGGAGACGTACAGGAAGATGAATTAAAACTAGGTAAAAAACCAAACTTAGAATCCTGGGGCACAGAATCGACAGATTTACAAGGACTTTTGCATACCGAAATCGATGGAAAAGAAGTACGCGAAAAAATTCCAACACTTCAGGGGAATTATTTCTCCTTTTTTGATGGCGTTTATGAATCAATTGCAAATAACAAAACAGAACCTGTTACAGCACAGGATGGTGTAAAAGTAATGCAGATCATCGAAGCTGCAATTGCCAGTCATGCCCAACAAAAGGTAATTAATTTGTAGATAAATTGGCTCACGGATTTATGCAGATTTTATTTTAAGGCATTAAGGTTTGTAGGAATAAAGGCGTAAATGTTTTCTGTAGAGACGCACAGCAGTGCGTCTAACGTTTGAAATAAAAGTACTTTTTTTGCCGGGTATTAAAAAATTTGTGACAATTCGTTTCATACATAAAATCCGTGGGCAAAAAAACTTTGTCCCTTTGCCTCTCAGAAACTTTGCTCCTTTAAAAAAAATTATAAACATATAACGTTATAAATTCAGGAACTAGTAGGGTTTTATAGTCTATAAGGTAGCTTTTTAGTACTTTTATACTACAAAATCTAAAATGCATCACTTTGATCAGTTTCAATCCGCTATCGTTATTTCAAACCAAAGGAAAAATCAAGAAAGTTTATAGAGAGGCTAAAGCTTCTTATTTAAACAGAATTCGTTTTGCCGTCGGAATGTTTTATTTCGCAATGGGATTAAGTTTTGCAACCTGGGCTAGCCGAATTCCGGACATTAAAACCGCTTTGCATTTAACCGAAGGTGATTTGGGTTCGATTCTTTTTGCCTTGCCAATTGGTCAGTTGATTATCATGCCTTTTTCAGGAAAAATGGTGACTAAGTTTGGGAGTCACCGCATTCTTATTTTTTCTTTGATAATGTATGTTTTATGTTTGGCCAATTTAGGTTTGGCAACATCGGCCCTGCAATTATCATTGGGCTTATTTCTATTTGGCGTTTTTGGAAATTTAGCGAACATTGCCGTTAACACGCAAGGCGTTTATACCGAAGTGCTTTTCAAAAAAACAATCATGTCTTCTTTTCATGGTATGTGGAGTTTTGCCGGATTTACCGGAGCTTTGGTAGGTTTAGGGATGTTGACTTTAAAACTGACTCCGTTTCATCATTTTTTGGTTGTGGGTGGTATTGTACTTTTAATGGTAGCTTTTAATTTTAAATTTTTGGTCAAAGCCAAAGAAAAAATAAAAAATAAAACAGCCGAAAAGAAAAAGCTATTTGTAAAACCGGACAGCTCTTTACTTTGGTTGGGTGTAATTGGTTTTTGCAGTATGGCGAGCGAAGGCGTGATGTTCGACTGGAGCGGTGTTTACTTTAAAGATATTGTACAAGCTCCGGGACCTTTAGTCATTTTAGGATATACTTCCTTCATGATCATGATGGCCAGCGGACGTTTTTTAGGCGATGGTCTTATTAATAAATTTGGCCGTGAACGCGTGATGCAAATTAGCGGTGTCATGATTTCTGTTGGACTTTTTACAGCAGTTTTTCTTCCTTATATTATTCCTTGTACCATCGCATTTATGCTTGTTGGTTTAGGAGTTGCTACCATTGTGCCTACCGTTTATAGTATGGCAGGAAAAAATCCTACCGTTCCTCCCGGAGAAGCCTTAACCATTGTTTCGAGTGTAAGTTTCTTAGGTTTCTTAATGGGACCTCCGGTTATTGGGCATATCGCTCAGAACTTCGGACTTCAGTTTTCATTTGCTTTTATCGGAATATTTGGTGTTCTGATTGCCTTTATGGTTTCTAAAATTAGAACTACTGAAGCTTAATTTTTCCTACGCTTTTACATTTAAATAAATTAGTATAAATATTTTGTAAGAAAAATACTCAATAATAGTTTTTTGTATATATTTGAAGTTTGAAAATTCAGTTTCGAATTCATTGAAAATCTTTTCCATAAACCAATTTTATCCTTTGATGTAAGGATTGAAGTTTTGAAAATCAAAACGACTCAATCTGAAAACTATTTATCAAAGTAAATTGGGTTTTTCATGGGAAAAAAATACATGTTGTTTTTTATTTTATTGTCTTTTGGGGTTGTTTTTGCGCAACAAGAAACTACTTTCTCAGGAATAGTGATCGATGCAAAAACGCAAAGTCCTCTCGAAAATGTTGTGGTAACTATTCAAAACTCTTCGATTACACAACTTACCAATACAAACGGAAAATTCGAATTACATTCTTCTATACTCGGAGAACAACTTCTGTTACTGCACAGTCAGGGTTATAAGGATTTACTTTTAAAGATAAATTCAAATCCGGAACAAATAGTCAATCTTGGAATATTACAATTAGAAGATAATTTTTCAGATGATGTTCCTGCAACGTTAATCACATTATTAGATAGTGAGTTGTCAGATGATAATAGTTCGTCAGAAATGACTTCGGGGCTTTTACAATCTTCAAAAGATGTTTTTATGCAGGCTTCGGCTTTCAATTGGGGGCAGGCCCGATTCAGAGTCAGGGGTCTGGATAGCGAAAACGGTACGATGATGCTCAATGGTATGACCATGAATAAAATTTATGATGGTAGACCACAATGGAGCAATTGGGGAGGATTGAATGATGTGCTTCGAAATCAGGAATTTTCGGTTGGTGCCGCAGCTTCCAATTTTACTTTTGGAGGAATATTGGGAACGCAGCAAATTTCGACTCGTGCTTCTACGTACAGAAAAGGAGCAAGATTAACTTTTTCAGGAAGTAATACCACTTATAATTGGCGTGCCAATGGTACATATGCTTCTGGCATGAATTCTTCGGGTTGGGCGTATGTAGTGTCGGCGGGAAAACGAATAGGTAATGAAGGTTATTTTGAAGGAACGAGTTTCGATGCCGAATCGTTTTTTATCAGTGTCGAAAAAAAATTAAGCAATAAGCATTCGTTAAATTTTACAGGATTTTATACACCAAATTCCAGAGGGAAAAATTCTGCCAATACAAATGAAGTGGTTGCATTAACCAGCGAGAAATACAATTCGTATTGGGGTTTTCAGGATGGAGAGAAACGAAATGCAAGGGTAAAAAAAGTAGAAGAACCATTATTGATGCTCAATCACTATTTTAAAATAAATGAAAAAGCAAATCTGAATTCCAGTGTAATGTATCAGTTTGGAAAAATAGGAAACAGTACGATTGATTATCAAAACGCAAACAGTCCGGATCCTGTCTATTATAGAAAATTACCCAGTTATTACAGCTCTCTTTACGGAAAAGATGTTGGAGAATTCTCGGGAGAATTTATACCGGATTATGAAAATGCTGAACTCAATAGAAAATTATTTTTAGAGAATCCGCAAATCAATTGGGATGAAATGTATCAGGCAAATCAGAAACCAATATTAAATTCTGATGGAGTAATTACGGGTTATGAGTCTTCACAAAGTCATTATGTTTTGTATGAAGACAGAACAGATGATAAAACATTTGCAGCCAATTCAAACTTAAATATACAAATTACAGAAAATAGTTTTTTTGATGGTGGTATTGCGTTTAGAAGTTTAAAATCACATCAATTTCAATATCTTTTAGATTTGCTAGGAGGTGAATATTTTGAAGATATTGATGCATTTTATATCGGAGATCAATCACAATCAGATCTGCAGCATCCAAATCGACAGGTAAAAAAAGGAGATACTTACGGTTACAATTTTAATCTTCTGGCTACTACGATTGATGCTTTTACGCAGTTTAAATTTAATTATAGAAAAATTGACTTTTACTTGGGACAATCATTTTCCGTTTCCAATTATCAAAGGGAAGGCTTATATCAAAACGGAATTTATCCAACAACTTCTTTGGGTAAAAGCGAGAAAGTGAGTTTCGAAAATTTTGGTTTCAAAGGAGGATTTACCTATAAGATTTCAGGAAAACAATGGTTGTTCTTTAACGGAATGCATCTTACCAGAGCACCATCACTTCGTAATACTTTTGCAAATTCACGTTTGAACAATTCAGTTGTTGACGGAATTGAAAATGAAAATATCACGAGTGCCGAAGCTAATTATGTTTTTCGTTCGCCCAAACTTAAAATCAGAACAACGGCTTATTATACTTTGATAAAAAACGCTACAAAAACTTCTTTTTTCTACGCCGAAGGAATTTTTGACAGAGGGGCGAGTTACAATAATACAGATGCTTTTGTTTGTCAGACCTTAACCCATTTGGATAAAAAAAACATCGGAGCAGAATTAAGTTTCGAGTATCAAATTTCATCGACATTAAAAACTACATTGTCTGTGGCTTATGGTAATTATACCTATAATAGTAACCCTAATGTTTCGATTACTAACGATGCCAATGCAGCGAAAGGAGATACCCAAACCACTTTTAATTTTGGAGAATCATACCTTAAAAATTATAAACAACCCGGAATGCCACAACAGGCTTATTCAGTTGGGCTAGAATACCGGGATCCTAAATATTGGTGGTTAGGAGCAAACATAAATTATTTGACAGAAAGTTATATAGATGTTTCGCCTATAGCCAGAACAGCCCGGTTTTATAAAAATCCAATAAGCGGTTTAGTTTTTCCTGAAGCTACAGAAGAACGTGCTGCGGCTTTATTAAAACAAGAGAAATTCGATCCTGTTTCGTTGCTAAATATTACAGGAGGTAAATCCTGGCGTATTTCGGGTAAATATGTCGGACTTTTTGTGAGTGTAAATAACGTTCTCGATGTGACTTATAAAACAGGTGGTTTTGAGCAGGCACGAAACGCGAATTTCAGGGCACTAAACCAGGATGTTTCCAGCGGAACGCCTTCATTTGCTCCTAAATATTATTATGGATACGGAAGAACTTATTTCGTAAACCTTACGATTAGTTTATAAATTTAAAATATATTCGAAATGAAAAATAGATTTTTAAATTCCTTTTTTGCATTGTCATTCTTCTTCTTTTATGGTTGTAATAATGAAGTTGACATTCCCAAATTAGCTTGTACGCAACCTGATTTGGCAGTAAATCAAACAGTTCAAAAAGTAAAAGATTTATCAGGTTCGGTTCCTAAACAATATAATTATAACGATATTATCGAAGCTTACGTTGTTTCGAGTGATGAAGGAGGGAATTTTTTTAAGGCAATTTCTTTTCAAACATTAGCTACCAATAAGATCCCTGCAATTGGATTTAGTATTCCTGTTGATGTTTCGAACACCTACATTGATTTTCGTGTTGGAAATAAAGTGTATGTAAAAATTAAAAATCAGTTTACAGATTTATATTTTGGAGGATTGCGAATTGGAAGTTTGTATGTAAGTAATGCTGGTGATCCTGCCATTGGAAGGGTTTCGCAAAATGATTATAAAAATGTCCTGAATGCTTCCTGTACAGTAATTGATGAAAGTCAATTGGTAAAATCAGTTACGATCGAAGAAGCACTAAACGACGATAAGCTTAATACCCTGATAGAGCTAACGGATGTACAATTTACCGAAGAAGCAATTGGACGCCATTATTTTGAAGAATCAAACAATGTAGGAGGTTCAACCAATTGGAATTTAAGAGATAAAACAGGTAATCAGATTATTTTCAGGACCAGCAGTTATGCTGGTTTTGCAGATCATATCGTACCGGACGGAAGTGGAAAAGTGAGAGGGATTTTGACAAAATTTGGATCAGACTATCAATTGATGATCAGGTCAGAAAAAGATGTGGTGATGAACGGAAAAAGAACTGTTCCGTTTTTTGCAGAAGATTTTCAATCGGTAAAAAACAATGTGAATTTTACGCTGCCGGGTTGGAGCAATATTGTAGAAAAGGCTTCAAAAATATGGAAAAGTATGTTGTATGCAGGAAATGGGTATGCAGAGTTCAATACCACAAGTACAACTGCGGCAGAGAATATTGCATGGTTAGTAACTCCTAAAATCAACATGAGCGGGTATAAAAATGCAGTGCTGTCTTTTAGAAGTGCGCAACATGATCTTAAAGTTGATTCGCCTTTAAATTCATTGGAAGTTTATATCTCTACTAATTTTGATGGTTCTAGTATTACCAAGGCAAAATGGACAAAATTAGAAGCAAATTTACCTTCGTTGTCAACACCAACCAGACAATTTATAAGTTCCGGCGGAATAGATTTATCTGCCTATTCAGGAAATATTCATATTGCATTCAAATATATAGGTTCCGGAAAAGACAAAACGCTGAATGGTGCTTTTATGGTTGATGATGTTAAGATTTTTGGCGAAAAGTAAGAAGTTAAATTTTCAAAAATATAATTATTGTGTTGATTTTCAGGTGATAATTTAATAGTGTGTGGTTTTTAAGTTTTAAACTGTTAAAATTTAATTGAATTTTGTATTTTGGTCATCCCAAATCAATACAAATACCACATGAAAACCTACTTTATCGCCATCATGATGATGGTTTTTCCATGCTTGTTGCACAGTCAGGATCAAAATGCTCCTGTGAGATTAAAACAAATCAACATTGTAAAAACAAATTACCAAAACTCTAAAGACGGTGAAATTGTAAACAAAACAGTTGTTTTTAAAGATGGAAAAATACAAACCATTACAACTTCTGATGTTGTTCAGCATTTTTTTTATAATACTAAAGGATTACTGGATAAGACAGTAAAAGACAAAATAGGAAGCGAATGGAAAGAAGTCGTGAATTACTCTTATGATGCGGATAATAACATTACAAAATTTGTTAAAAAGTATCAGGAAGGCAATGACTATATTACCAAAGCAGTAACTTTTACCTATGAGGGAGCAAGGGTAAAAGTAATTACTAAAAAAAGTACCAATCACCAGAATATTGTTGACGATAACGAATATATCGTAGAAAATGGTATTATTGTAAGACGTACTACAAGAGATAGAAATAAAGCTATTATTGGTAAAATCGAATACGTGTATGTAAATGACAATGTGGTAAAACACAAAGGTCTTGTGGGGGATAAAATTTCTAAAACATATACTTTTGATGATAAAAAATCAGTAGATCAATTAATTGTTCAGAACTTGTTTGGTGATAATTATAAAGTAATTGTACCAATGATATCGTATCATGAAGAAGAGTTTAGTTTTGAGGCAATATCGTATAATAACGAAATGAATTTTAGTCCGTCATCTGCCGTTTTGGTTGGTGTGAGCAGAAAATACAAATACAACAAACTTAATTTCCCGATTTCTTGTTCTCAGATTGAAGAAAACGGAATTGTAAAAACAGAAAAAACTTTTATTTACGAATAAAAAACAATCTTGATAATTTACTTTAAGCCATTTAGAAATTAAGTCTGTTCTTAATTTTTGAATGGTTTGTTTTTTTTATAGAAAATACTAATTTCCCAAATAGAACTTAAAAACGAGATTCTATAAGTGTTAGTACCTTACAAATCATTAAATTTGCACCTTATTCAAAGCTATGTTAGAAAAAGAAATTATAAATTTTGAGAAAACAGCCATTGTTGGTATTGTGACTCAAAATCAAAGTGAAGAAAAACTTAACGAATATCTGGATGAATTAGAGTTTTTGACTTTTACCGCAGGAGGTGAAGTTATTAAACGTTTTTCTCAAAAAATGGAACGCCCAAATCCTAAGACTTTTGTTGGAACAGGGAAAATTGAAGAAATCAATCTTTTTGTAAAAGAGAACAACATATCGACTTTAATCTTTGATGACGAATTATCACCATCTCAGCAAAAAAATATATCTAAAATTATAGATTGTAAAATCTTAGACAGAACCAATTTGATTCTGGATATTTTTGCACAAAGAGCCGAGACTTCGTATGCGAGAACTCAGGTTGAATTGGCGCAATGTATCTATTTGCTGCCACGACTTTCTGGTTTATGGACACACCTTGAGCGTCAAAAAGGAGGTATTGGTATGCGTGGTCCCGGAGAAACAGAGATCGAAACCGACAGACGTATTGTGCGTGACAGGATTTCGTTATTGAAAGATAAAATCAAAACGATCGATAAACAAATGAGTATTCAGCGTAGTAACCGTGGTGCAATGGTACGCGTTGCGTTAGTTGGTTATACCAATGTTGGAAAATCGACATTGATGAACGCGATTGGTAAAAGTGATGTTTTTGTCGAAAATAAATTGTTTGCAACCCTTGATACAACGGTTAGAAAAGTGGTGATCAAAAACCTGCCTTTCTTATTATCAGATACCGTAGGTTTTATTAGAAAATTACCAACTCAATTGGTAGATTCGTTTAAGAGTACATTAGATGAGGTTCGCGAAGCTGATTTGTTGTTGCATGTTGTAGATATCTCGCATCCTGATTTTGAAGATCATATCGAGTCTGTAAATCAGACTTTGCTGGAAATCAAGAGTAATGACAAGCCAACAATTATGGTTTTTAATAAAATTGATGCCTACAAACATCTGACTATAGATGAAGATGATTTAATTACCGAAAAAACAAGAAGACATTATACACTTGAGGAATGGAAACAAACCTGGATGAGTAATGTGGGACAAGATAAAGCTTTGTTTATTTCGGCTACGCAAAAAGAAAATTTTGAGGAATTTAGAGAAATAGTTTACGAAGCAGTTCGCCAGATTCATATCACGAGATTCCCTTATAATAAGTTTTTGTATCCTGATTATAAAGATGCAATCGAAAAAGAAGATCCCGAAGATCAGGAATAAATTATTTTTACCGCAAAGCATGCTAAGATTATATTAAAGTATCTTCGCAAAAAAAACATAAAGTTCGCAAAGCTAAATCTATATAGCTTTGCGAACTTTTTTTGATCCTTGCATAAAAAAACCTTGCGTTCTTTGCGGTAAATTATAAGCAGTCTTAAAATTAGAATCCGAAATTAATTCCTAAACCAAACACTTCTCTTGTTTGAAAACCACTAAACGCATTGTCGTCATAAATGGCCTGGAAGGATAAATTAGCAGATAAAAACTTATTTACTTTCATGATAATGTTCAGAGAGTAATTGATATCTACGTTTTGAGGGTCTTCTAAATAATTAGAATATAAATTCAAAGTGTTTTCAGCAGTTACATTGGTCATAATGGCCAGTTTGTAATAAACAGATGCATAAAAACCTAATTCATAACGCATCGTTTTGTTAGCATCTACGCCAAAATAATCACCACTTACATATGGTAAACCGGTTGCCTGATCGATCCCTGAAGTATAAGCACCATCTACAAAAGTAAATTTAGAGGTTAAAGGTGCAAAATTAATTTTTAGATTGTCATCTTTTGTCCAGTAGATACCAGGACCTGTAGTAAGATAACCCGGAGACATGAATCGGGTGTTCTCAGTTCTGATTTCTTTTCCATTTTCATCTTTTCCGTATAAGTAACCTGTTGAAAATTGTGTTCTGAAATTCAGGAAATAAGAGTAATACCATTCGCCAAAAGCTCTCTTTCCAAGAATTGAATTAAATTCAAGACGGTCATCAGTCTTTTTCTCATAATCGGCATTTTTAGTTTGTAAAAGTCCGTAAGAAGCCAAAACTTTATTGTCCCAGGTAAGGTCGTCTTTTTTGTAATTGAAATCATAATTGATTCCCAGAGTTCCTGAAAAGCTGTCTTCACCTCCGGCAATCCAGTTGTTGAAACTTGACTGATTTAATAAAAGAGAAACTGTTCCTTTGGCTTTCCAGCCTTCTTTCTCAATCGTATCATTTATTTTTTTTACTGCTTTTTCAGTGTTTTGAATTAATTCTTTTTCAGAATTTTGGGCTTGAACAAAAGTTAAGTTCGCTAATATAAAAAGTAATAATGTTAGCTTTCTCATGGTATATAGTTTAAATGTGTAAGAACAAATATACTAAAAAACCGTTAAAAGGTTTGGGGTTATTGATTGTAAAAGAAAGTTATTTCTTAGATTCTTTGTATAAAGGTACTGCTGAACAAGCTTCGCCATACATAATACTTCTTGCAAAAGGTTGCAGGTATGTTGCGGCTAAAATATAAGCACGGGTTGGAACCGGTTTTTTAGAACATCCCTTTACAATAACAGGTTTGTTTTTGTATTCAGAATAATCAAGTTTGCTTAGAATTTCTTCATACAAACTTGCATCGAGGTCTTCGATAGTTCCGTTGACTACTTTTTTTGCATAAGGCGCCAGTTGAATCGCCACCAGAATAGAAGACCAGGCAGGAACAATAGCATCGGTACTACAATTTATAGCCACATATTGATCCTGGTATTGTGACCAGTCGTGGTTTTTTAAGTGCTCTCTAAAGTCTTTTTCTTTTAATAAAAAACCTTCTAAAAGCCATTGCGAAATGTCTATTTGCACACGCATTCCTTTTGGATAATAATCCTCAAGATCAAAAACTTCTAAGGCGCTATTGGCGACTTTATTGATGATTTCTTCCATTTTTTTTAGTTTTCAGTCGCAGTTCTCAGTCACAGTAAAAACTGCAAACTGAGACTGCAAACTGTATACTTTTTTAAAGCATTCCTAATTCTAATTTTGCTTCTTCACTCATTAAATCCTTGCTCCAGGGCGGATCAAAAGTTATCTCAACATCAACATCTTTTATGTTTTCAATTGTTTTCACTTTTTCTTCTACCTCTCTTGGTAAGCTTTCAGCCACCGGGCAGTTTGGAGAAGTTAGTGTCATCAGGATTTTTACTTCGTAATCTGTGTTTACCATTACGTCATAAATCAATCCTAATTCGTAAATATCTACAGGAATCTCCGGATCATAAATGCCTTTTAAAACCCTTACAATTGATTCTCCTAATTCGTTTGTGTCTATTTCTTGTTCCATTTTCTTGTTTTTGTTTTTTTTCTTTTGCCACAAATTTCACAAATTAACCAAATTAAGCATTATGACTAAAAAATTCGTGCTAATTCGTGGAATTCGTTGCAGAAGAAATTTAATTTCTGTTTTTTGAATCAAAAGCCAAAGCGTACATTTTGATGTTTTTTATCATCGATACTAATCCGTTTGCTCTTGTTGCAGATAAATGCTCTTTTAAACCTATTTCATCAATAAACTCAGTGTCTGCATTTATAATATCTTCAGCTTTCTGATTAGAAAAAGCACGAATTAAAATAGCGATAATTCCTTTTGTCAAAATGGCGTCACTATCTGCGGTAAAGACAATTTTGCCGTCTTTTTGTTCGCCTTGCAGCCAAACTTTAGATTGGCAGCCTTTGATTAAATTCTCGTCGGTTTTATATTCTTCTTTGATCAACGGTAGACTTTTTCCCAGTTCGATGATGTACTCATAACGTTGCATCCAATCGTCGAACATCGAAAATTCGTCTATTATTTCGTTTTGTATTTCTTTTATTGTCATAATTATTCTTTCGTGAAATCTACCAGCAAATTTACCAATTTTTCTATTTCCTTTGGAGGATAACCATTGTCGAAACCTGGAGTCTCGTAGATTTTCTGATTCTGAACTATCTTTAAATTTCCAATTGCGGCACCATCATAAAAACGTTTTTCAGTTGGTCCCTTTAATGTTGGAATACTTTCTAAATTAACTTTCGAAAAGGCTGCTACAATCTCTTTCCATTTTGCATCGCTAATTTTGTTTACGACCGGTTGCGTGTTTTTGCCATTGGTAATTGAAACCGTTTTATTTTCAACTACTATCAATTTATAAAACCCTCTTGAAACAGCTGAATATTCCATTTGTGTTGAGGTCATATCTGCATTTTTTTGGCTTGAACAACTTGTTCCGATGAAGATCGTTAAGAGCAATAAAGATAATATTCGCATAATTTTTTTAGCTTAACATGGTTTTTGCTTTCTTCACCGCTTCAACCATTACATCAATTTCTTCTATCGTATTGTAAAAAGAAAATGAAGCGCGGATTGTTCCGGGAATACAGAAAAAGTTCATGATGGGTTGTGCACAATGATGTCCGGTTCTAACGGCAATTCCTAATTTATCGATAATAGAACCAATATCATAAGGATGAATTCCATCTATATTAAACGAAACTACCGAAGCTTTATTTTTACCGGTTCCGTAAATTTTCAGGCCTTCAATTTCTAAAAGACGCTTTGTGGTATGTTCCAGTAATGCTTCTTCTTGTTTTTGAATATTATCAAAACCAATATTATTTAGATAATCAACAGCAGTTCCTAAAACAATTCCACCGGCAATATTTGGCGTTCCTGCTTCAAATTTATGAGGAAGATCTGCGTAAGTTGTTTTTTCGAAAGTAACCTCTTTGATCATTTCTCCACCACCCTGATAAGGAGGAAGTTTATTTAGCCATTCTTCTTTTCCGTATAAAATTCCGGTTCCGGTTGGACCGCACATTTTATGACCGGAAAAAGCATAAAAATCACAATCTAAATCCTGAACATCCGGCTTTAAATGCGGAACAGCTTGTGCACCATCAATTAAAACAGCAGCGCCAACAGCGTGTGCTTTTTCGATCATGTATTTTACAGGATTGATAATACCTAATGCGTTCGAAATATGATTTACCGTTACCACTTTGGTTTTTTCTGAAAGCAAAGCTTCAAAAGCCTCCATAATCAATTCACCATCTTCGTTCATTGGAATCACTCTAAGAGTTGCGCCGGTTTTCTCGCATAACATTTGCCATGGGACAATATTACTGTGATGCTCTAATGCCGAAACAAGTATTTCATCGCCAGGTTTTAAAATTGAAGCAAAACCATTGGTTACTAAATTGATTCCGTGCGTTGTTCCCGAAGTAAAAAGTACTTCATGAGAGAACTTCGCATTGATATGATGTTGGATTTTTACTCTTGAAATTTCGTAAGCATCAGTTGCCAACTGACTTAGTGTGTGAACACCACGGTGAATATTGGCGTTTATTTCCTGATAATATTTCGCCTCAGCATCGATCACAATTTGTGGTTTTTGCGAGGTTGCTCCGTTATCGAAATATACCAATGGTTTTCCGTTTACTTTTTCCGAAAGTATCGGAAATTCAGCTCTTATTTTTTGGATGTCTAACATGTCTTATTTAGAAAAATTCTATCTACAAAAGTACTAAAACTAAATTGGTTTATCCATCAAAACTATAATTTCCTTTTATGGTACTATCAATTGAAGGTTTGAGTATTGATTCCTTAAAATTAAGTTACGTTTTATAAATTATGTGAATTCAAAATGTAAATTGGTTGCTAAAATCATGAGGATAAATTATTTATATTGCAGTAAAAATATCTTTTGTGAATATGAAAAAAATCATCAGGTTACTAGCACTTGTTCTTTTGATTGTAATTTTTTATTTTGGATTTACCACTTATCCAAAGCTTGAATTGATCTCCGGCTTTTCGGCCAAAAGTATCGCCTCGGGACATTTTTTAGATCATCGGGCGAAAGAATTAATTGAAAAAGGGGATAATGATATTCCGTTGATGGATTTGGCGACCAATACAATTGATGAAGCCGGAAAATTTGCAACTTCTTCAGTTTACGGTTTAAAAGAAAGAAAAGCAATTTATCGTGAAGGTTTAGGAGCTACTTTAATAGATGATGATTATGATGTTTCGAAACCATATTTACTTCCTAAAAGAACAAAATTAATCAATAATCTTCCTTTTCCTTATGGGAACAATGAAGCAAAAGATACCCTGTTTTCGAATATCGATTATTTGAAATTGAAAAAAGTAGTCGATGATTCTTTTGATAAAAATGGGGAGAAAGCAAAACGTACACGTGCTGTTGTGGTTTTGTATAAAGATAAATTGATAGCAGAGCAATACGATAAAGGTTTTAATAAAAACAGTAAAATTTTGGGTTGGTCGATGACAAAAAGTATTACCAATTCAGCTTTTGGAGTTTTGGCGAAGCAAGGAAAAATCGATATTTATAAACCTGCCCCAATTGCTGAATGGCAAAATGACGATCGTAAAATTATCACCATAAACGATTTGCTGCACATGAATTCAGGATTAGAATGGGAAGAAAATTATAGTAAAATTTGTGATGCCACAATTATGCTTTTTCAGTCTGGAGATATGGCAAAAGTACAGCGCGAAAAACCGGCCCAGTTTAAACCCAACACACATTGGAACTATTCCTCAGGAACCACCAACTTATTATCCGGAATTTTAAAAAGCCAGTTTAAAACGCAGCAAGAATATCTTGATTTTTGGTATAGTGCCGTAATTGACAAAATCGGAATGAACTCGATGATCGTTGAGCAAGATATGGCAGGAACTTTCGTAGGTTCATCGTATGCCTGGGCAACAGCTCGGGACTGGTCAAAATTTGGATTGTTATACCTGCATAAAGGAAACTGGAACGGAGAACAAATTCTGGATGAAAGCTGGGTAAAATATTCTGCAACTCCAACTAATACTTCTAATGGAGCTTATGGAGCGCAATTTTGGCTAAACGCCGGAGGGAAATTTCCGGATGTTCCTCGTGATATGTTTTATTGCAGCGGCTATCAGGGACAAATGGTAGCGATTATTCCATCATTAGATATGGTAATTGTGAGAATGGGACTGAAAGAAGACGATCAGGGATTTGATTTTAATGGGTTTTTGAAAGGCATAATTGATAGTGTGAAGAAATAATAAATGGCAATCGTAAAAAGAATACAAAATGATGAGCTTTATTTATATATGAACGGAGTTCTAATATACAAGCGTTGGTTGGGCACAGGAAATTCTAAAATATTTGACGTTATGGCTTATGACAAATATACGTTAATGAGTTATAAAGATTTAGAGTATAAAAATTCAAATGAATTAATTTCTGTTAAAGCTAAGATTAAGTTTAAAGAAACTGTTGAAGGAGGAAGAAGTTCTGGTGTTACAAGTGGTTATAGACCTAACCATGTTTTTGAGTATGGACCGAATAGAAAAATAAATCAAACATTTATGGGAGACATTATTTTTGAAAATCAATCGACGATTGAGCCGGGAGAAGAAAAAATAGTTACAGTTAGATTTTTGCTTAATCAGCCAATTGAAAAATATTTGAATAAAGGACAAATCTGGTGGATTCATGAAGGCCCTACTTTAGTTGGGAGTGGAGAAATTTTATAAACATTAAGGATAAGTGATCGCAAAGCACCTAAGGTATAAAAGCGCAAAGTTCGCAAAGTTTAAATCTAAACCTTGCGAACTTTTGCATAATCTTAGCGCACCTTGCGGTTGAGCCTTCTTTCTACAAATCAAATCCTAAATTCACGCCCAATTTCGTAGCAATGATTTTAGTAATACGTTGTTTTAGTTCTGGTATTTTAATGCTTTCGATAACGGCATTTGAGAATGCGTACATCAATAAAGCTTTAGCTTCTTTTTTCGGGATCCCACGAGATTGCATGTAGAACATGGCTGTTTCGTCAAGTTGTCCTACGGTACAACCGTGAGAACATTTTACGTCGTCTGCAAAAATCTCTAATTGTGGTTTTGCGTTGATAGTGGCTTTGTCACTCAATAAAATGTTATTGCTTTTTTGGAAAGCATTTGTTTTTTGAGCTTCTTTTTCTACTAATACCTTTCCGTTGAAAACTCCTGTTGAGCGATCAGAAAAAATTCCTTTATAATCCTGGAAACTTTCGCAGTTAGGCGTTGCGTGGTTTACCAAAGTATAATGATCAACGTGTTGTTTGTCGTTCAGGATAGAAATTCCGTTAAGCGTGCTTGTTAATCTTTCACCAAAGTGGTAAAAGTTTAAGTTATTACGCGTAAGATTTCCTCCAAACGAAAATGTATGGACTGAGGCGTGGCTTTCTTGTTGTTGAGAAACATAGGTATTGTCAACTAAGTTTGCTTCGCTATTGTCATTTTGAATTTTATAATAATCAACAATCGCACGTTTTTGAGCAAAAATTTCTGTAACCGAATTGGTTAAAACCGGATTTTCGTTCAAACTCTGGTGACGCTCGATAATTTGTACATGTGAATTTTCGCCCACAATAACCAAATTTCTAGGCTGAACCAATAAAGCAGCTTCGTTTCCTGTAGAGAAATACATAATCTCAATAGGTTTGTCGGCAACTTTCTTTTTTGGGATATTGATAAAAGCACCTTCGCTTGCAAAAGCAGTATTCAACGATGTCAAACTTTCGTCTTTGCTTGCGATTTGATTAAAGTAGGTATCAATAATCATTTTATATTTTGGTTTGGTCAATGCTGAAGACATTAAGCAAACATCGATTCCGTCATGTGTTGTAGAAGACAAATGCGAACTAAAAACACCATCGATAAATACTAATTTATAAGTATCGATCTCATGTAAAAAATATTTTTTTACGTGATTAAATTCTATTGCATTTTCTTGCTTTGGAAAAACCGTAAAGTCATTTTTTAAGATGGCGTTTAGCGATGTATATTTCCAAGCTTCTTCCTTTTTGGTTGGGAAACCTTTATTTTCAAAGTTTTTTAGTGCTTTGGTGCGAATATCATGTAAATCTGAATGTACATCGATACGCTCTTCAAAAGCCATAAAAGACGATACTAATTTTTCTTTTAAATCCATTTCTGTAGTTATGAGTTATGAGTTATAAGTTATGAGTTTTGTAAACTGTAAACTGTAACTGTAAACTAGTTTTCTGCTTTAATCCAGTCGTATCCTTTTTCTTCCAGTTCGTAAGCCAATTCTTTTCCGCCTGATTTTACAATTTTTCCGTTGTAAAGAACGTGAACGAAATCCGGAACGATATAATCTAGCAAACGTTGGTAGTGTGTGATCACGATAATCGCGTTTTTCTCACTTTTCAATTTGTTCACTCCGTTAGCTACAATTCTTAAAGCATCAATATCAAGACCAGAATCAGTTTCGTCAAGGATAGCCAGTTTTGGCTCTAACATTGCCATCTGGAAAATCTCATTTCTTTTTTTCTCACCACCGGAAAAACCTTCGTTTAAAGAACGTGATAAAAATTTACGGTCGATTTCTAATAATTCAGATTTCTCACGAATTACTTTTAGCATTTCGTTTGCAGGCATTTCTTCCTGACCGTTTGCCTTACGAGTTTCGTTGATAGCAGTTTTCATAAAGTTAGTAACACTAACTCCTGGAATTTCTACAGGGTATTGAAAAGAAAGGAAAACTCCTTTGTGTGCTCTTTCTTCAGGAGCAAGATCAGCAAGATCTTCTCCGTCAAGGAAAACTTCTCCGTCTGTCACTTCGTAGTTTTCGTTTCCGGCAATTACAGCCGAAAGTGTACTTTTTCCGGAACCGTTTGGTCCCATGATAGCATGTACTTCGCCAGCTTTAACTTCTATATTAATTCCTTTTAGGATTTCTTTATCACCAATTGAGGCGTGAAGGTTTTTTATTGATAACATTGTTTTTTTTATTTTATATAAATGTCAATTCTATTTTTGTTGTCTGGTTTAGGATGTTGGCATTAAAATGCGCGTGTCCTAAATATTCCATGCCTAAATAATCGGCTGTTTTTTTGAACGGAATGTAAAAACTGTCTTCGATTTCATTGTCGTGTGAATTTGATATCACACCAATTTTCTTTCCTCTTAGTTTTCTTCCGGTTTCTTTTTCAATTCGGATTAAATCTGAAAAACGATCAAAGAAAACTTTCATTATTCCACTCATATTGTACCAGTATATTGGCGTTGCAAAAATTAAAGTGTCGTACTTCTCGAGTATTCCCTTTATCAAAGGCAAAAAATCGTCTTCTATGTTTTTGCTTTCGTAATCATAATGAGAAATATTATAATCACTTAAATTCACTACATCAATTCCGGTTTCTTTAGCAATTTCATCCACAATTCTGGTTGTGTTTCCGTTTTTTCTGGATGAACCTAAAATGATTACTTTTCTACCTTGCATCGTATAATTAACCTACAGATCCTTCTAAAGAAATCTCTAATAATTTTTGAGCTTCAACAGCAAATTCCATTGGCAATTTGTTCAATACATCTTTACTAAAACCGTTTACAATTAAGGCAATCGCTTTTTCAGTCGGGATACCTCTTTGGTTGCAATAAAAAACCTGATCTTCTCCAATTTTACTTGTAGTGGCTTCGTGCTCTATTTTAGCCGATGGATTTTTACTTTCGATATAAGGGAAAGTATGCGCTCCGCAATTGTTACCCATTAATAGAGAATCACATTGCGAAAAGTTTCTTGCATTCTCAGCTCTCGGGCTAATTTGCACCAATCCACGGTAACTGTTTTGTGATTTACCAGCCGAAATACCTTTAGAAATAATAGTCGATTTAGTGTTTTTTCCTAAATGGATCATTTTAGTTCCTGTATCTGCTTGTTGGTGATTATTGGTAACTGCGATTGAATAAAATTCTCCTACCGAGTTGTCTCCTTTAAGTACACAAGAAGGATATTTCCAGGTTACAGCAGAACCTGTTTCTACTTGTGTCCATGAAATTTTAGCATTTGTTTCGCATAAACCTCTTTTGGTTACGAAATTATAAACTCCACCTTTTCCTTCTTTGTTTCCAGGGAACCAGTTTTGAACGGTAGAATATTTAATTTCTGCATCGTCCAAAGCGATTAGTTCCACTACAGCAGCGTGCAATTGGTTTTCGTCACGACTTGGAGCTGTACAACCTTCAAGGTATGATACGTAACTTCCTTCATCAGCAATAACAAGAGTTCTTTCGAATTGTCCGGTTCCTGCCTGGTTGATTCTAAAATAAGTTGAAAGTTCCATTGGGCAACGAACGCCTTTTGGAATATAACAGAAACTTCCGTCAGAGAAAACTGCTGAGTTTAATGCTGCATAAAAGTTGTCTTTTTGAGGTACAACGCTTCCTAAATATTTGCGAACTAATTCAGGATGTTCTTTTATAGCTTCTGAAATCGGGCAGAAAATAATTCCTTTTTCTCCCAATGTTTTTTTGAAGGTAGTAGCCACAGAAACAGAATCGACAACAATATCCATAGCGACATTGTTCATCATTTTTTGTTCATCGACAGAGATACCTAACTTTTTGTACATTTCAAGAAGTTCCGGATCAACGTCATCCAAAGTTTTGTTTGGATCTACTTGTTTTGGAGCTGAATAATAAGAAATTGCCTGAAAATCCGGTTTTTGATAATGAACATTTGCCCATTCCGGTTCGATCATTTCCTTCCATGCACGAAAAGCCTCGATGCGCCAGTCGGTCATCCATTCAGGTTCTTCTTTCTTAAGAGAAATAGCTCTTACGATATCTTCGTTTAAGCCAATAGGAAATGTCTCCGATTCTATATCAGTATAAAATCCGTATTCGTATTCTTTAGTTTCGAGTTCGATTTTTAAATCGTCTTCAGTGTATTTTGACATTTTTTAGTTTTTTAAAACGCTTAAAAGTTAAGTTTTTAAGCGTTTAAATTTTTGCTTTTAGACTTTAATTTATAACGAAAAAGATTCTCCGCAACCACAAGTTCTGCTTGCATTTGGATTATTGAACACAAATCCTTTTCCGTTTAATCCGCCTGAAAATTCAAGAATTGTTCCGGCTAAATATAGAAATGATTTTTTTTCAACTGCAATTGTTATGTCGTTGTCTACAAATATTTTATCGTCGTCGCCTTTGGTTTTGTCAAATTTTAAATCATAAGACAAACCAGAGCATCCGCCACTTTTCACGCCTACTCTTACGTAGTCGCTAGCAGCATCAAAACCATCATCTTTCATCAAGTCGATGATTTTCTTTTTGGCTGTATCAGAAACTTTTATCATTGTTTATGGTATTTGTTTTTGCTTTCATTCGATTTTGCATTTAAAATAGTAATGAAATGATTACATTTTAAAGTGCTGTCTTTCAATGTTGAAATGAAATTATCTGCAAAGATACGACTTAAAAACCTTTTTCCATAACGCTTCACATTATTATAACAAATGTTAAAATAGATATTAGTTATATTAAGAAATCAAATATCATTGTTAATGTAGTTTTTTTGTTTTATTAGGCTTTTTTACAAAAATTTAAAAATCTACCAATTTTGTAGGATTTACTTATCAATACGTGTTTTGAAGTGTTAAAAAAGAGTGTTTATACGCATTGACGGCAATTTTTTATTACTACTTTTGCAGAAAATTGTGAGTAATTATGAAAAAACAATACAAAAATAAGTGGGTCAAAACACTTTTAGCGATATTTTTTGTTTTTGGAATAGGTGCTACAGTCTTTATTTTTAGTAAAGAATCAAATGAGACTGATAAGAAAACCAAAGAGGTAACAAAAGATCAGAAATTTAGCGAATCGGGTTCCGAATCCCTTTCTCAGAAAAATATTTTAGATTCTTTGACGACTTTAAAATTAGCTTATGATGTTGCAATTCTCGAAAAAACATCATTGTCGCAACAATTAGAACTTGAAAAGAAGAACATTGAAAACCTGATGGAAATTATCAAAGCTTCTAAAAATCCTTCTGCAGAACAGATTCAGGTGTATAGAAAACAGCTTACTGACATGAAAATTGCCTTGGAATCTAAAGTGGTTGAAATTAAAAAACTAAAATCCCAGAATAAAAATTTACTTAGCGAGATAGAAAGTCAGAATGTTGTCATGTACAAACAAAAGACTGAAAATGATACTTTGGTTTCTAAACAAAAAAAACTAGAATCGACCTTAAAAGATGCTTCGAAGCTGGTGACGAGTAATTTTAGTGTAATAGCGCTTAAAGAAAAAAAATCCGGACAAGAGCTGGAAACAGAGAAAGCAAAAAATACTAAAAAGCTAAAAGTAAGTTTTTCTGTCAACGGAAATGCGGTTGCCAAAACCGGAAAAAGGATTTTTTATATTCAGGTTTTGGATCAGAAAAATAAAGTTTTGGGCGAAAACAAATTAATCGAATTTGGAAATGATAAAGCTCTCGTTTATAGTTTTATTGTAGCGGTTGATTTTCAGGGAAAACCTGCAAATGTTTACGGCATTCTAAATGCTGATGAAAATTCATTTAAAAAAGGAACCTATTTTGTCAACTTCTTCGATAAGCAGGAAATCATGGGAAGCACTTCGATTACGCTTGAATAATAATAATTTTAGCCCTCGGATTAAACTGATTTAACAGTTTTTCGCTGTTTATGTTTCTGCCAAAGCCTTGGCTGAACAATCTTAATGGAAAAATTAATCTGTGTAAATCTGCTAAATCCCTAAAACCTGCGGGCAATTTAACATCTGTAGTTAGTATAAAGAGATTGGATTTCCTAGATTTGTTTTCAATATTAGAAATTTATTCTCATGAAACTTTACCCAATAGAATCCGGAAATTTTAAGTTAGATGGCGGTGCTATGTTTGGTGTTGTACCTAAAACAATCTGGAACAAAACGAATCCCGCAGACGACAATAATTTAATTGATATTGCTGCGCGTTGCTTACTTATCGAAGATGGAAACCGTTTGATTTTGATCGATACCGGAATGGGCGATAAACAATCTGAAAAGTTCTTTGGCTATTATTCGCTTTGGGGATCTCATTCGATAGATAAATCATTGGCAAAATATGGCTTTAACCGGGATGATATTACCGATGTTTTTATGACGCATTTGCATTTTGATCATTGTGGTGGAAGCGTGCAATGGAATTCAGACAAAACATTTTACGAGCCTGCTTTTAAAAATGCTAAATTCTGGACCAACGAAAATCATTGGGAATGGGCAACAAAACCGAATGCTCGCGAAAAAGCTTCTTTTTTATCAGAGAATATTTTACCAATGCAGGAAAGCGGACAATTGAATTTTATAAAAAGTCCTGAAGCTGATTTTGGTTTTTCGGAAGAAATGAATTTCGGAATTTATTATGTCGATGGTCATACCGAAAAGCAAATGATTCCGCACATTCAGTATAATGATAAAACCATTGTTTTTTGTGCCGATTTACTAGCTACAGCCGGACATATTCCGTTGCCCTATGTTATGGGTTACGATACAAGGCCTTTACTGACAATGCCGGAAAAATCAAAGTTTTTGAATGAAGCAGCAGATAAAAATTATTATTTGTTTCTGGAACATGATGCGCACAATCAAATCATAACGGTCGAACATACTGAAAAAGGAGTAAGGCTTAAAGATGTTTTTACTTGCGAAGAAATTCTTTAAAAGATAATTTAAAATATAAAAAAATCCCGTTTTCAAATATTTGTAAAAACGGGATTTTTGGTTTAATTAAATATGATTTATTCTACAATCACTTTTTTAGCCGAAGCCGCATCCTGATTGATTAAGTATACATAATAAACTCCTTTTGGTAGACCAGATAAATTTACTGTATTATCTGTATTGCTTGAGTTTAGTGTAAATGATTTTACAAGCTGTCCTAAAGTGTTATAGACATTAGCCTTTTCTAAATTTACATTTTGAATGTTTAGTTCTCCTTTGGTTGGGTTTGGATATATTGTTATTTTATCAAAAACAGAATGTTCGATTCCTAAAGAACATGCTGCAGAATACGAGGCTGAAGGATCTTTAATTTTTGTCCAGTTTGCATTTGAAAACCCTACATTATCCACTTGAATACATGAAAGTTTTTTGTTGTTTAAAAAACTGCAAGCATCTATTGTAGAGCTTTTTTTACCTGTAGTATTTGATGAAGGTAGTATAAATTTTTCGTTATTTCCGTTCTGTAAATTCAAGGATGTTAAAGGATTGAATTCTAGGAAAACAAGTTCTAAAAGTGGATTATGGGATAAATCTAAAGTTGTTAAAAGATTATTACTAAGATTTATGTATTTTAAAAGAGGGTTATTACTAAGATCTATGGTTGTTAATTTCGTATCATTAAAATATAACATTTCTAATTTTGGATTTGAAGAAACATCTAAAACTGAAATTGTAGTATAAATACAATTCAATTGTAGAAGATTAGGCTGATTTGATACATCTAATGTTGTCAAATTATTTTGTCCACACCACAGTGATTCAATCTGAGTATTTGATGAAATATCCAAATTGCTTAATAAATTATTATCGCAACTTAAGTAATGAAGATCTTTGTTGTGTGATAAATCAATTGTTGAAATCTGATTTTTTGAAAAAATTAAGTTGAATAAATTAACATTTTGAGTAACATTTAAGCTGGTTAATTTATTATCATGTAATGCTAGATATCGAAGTGATTTATTGTTGCTGACGTCAATAGTACTTATTTTATTGTATTTACAATCCAAAGATGTTAAAGAAGTAAAGTCTTGTATACCAGTTAAATCTGAAATGTTAGTACTGGAGATGTCAAGTTGGATAACTTTGTTAATACTTGAAGTTAACACTTTTCCATTTTTTCCGTCCTTGTCGATTTCTAAAGCAATTAGTTTATCTTCAAAATTAGAATCAGGAATCAAAGTGTAAACGTTACAATCTAGACTATAACTTGCTACAGCATCTTTTATCGTCGACCAATTATTTGTTGATAAAGTTTCGTCATCAACCTGAATACAATTTAAGTCTGGATTGTTTTTAAAATTAGAACTAAGGTCAAAATTCAAATTGTTTCCATTTTTCAGATTTAAATTTAGTAATTTATTATTGCTGCTATTTACAATAGTTAATGACGTATTTTTAGAAAGATCTAAAAAAGTTAATAAATTACCAGAGCAATTTAAATTAGTTAAACTCGTAAAACCTTTTATTCCGGTTAAATCCTTTATAGAACTTGAAGAAACATCTAAAGAAGTAATGTTTACAATACTAGTGTTTAAAACAGAACCGTTTTTGCCATCAGTATCAATATTCATCGCAATTAATTTATCTTCAAAGACCGGATCAGTTATTGTTGTAACTTGAGAACAATCAGCAGTAGAATAAGACGCAGAAGGATCTTTAAAGTTTTCCCACTTTTCATTAGAAAAAATAGCATCATCAACTAAAATACAAGTAAGTGCAGGGTTCTTTGTAAAATCAATATTATATAAATTTAATAATGCTCTGGTATTATTTCCGTTTCTTAAATTTATACTTGTTAGAAGTTTGTTTTCAGAACATAAAATAGAGATTAAGAGAGCATTTTTAGAAAGATCTAAGTTTGTTAATTGGTTTGAAGGACACCACAATGTTGATAATTTTTTATTACTTGAAAGATCAATATTGGTTAGCTTGTTTGAATTACAGGCCAAAAGGATTAAATTGATATTTTGAGAAAGATCCAGACTTACTATTTCGTTATAAGAGAGTAATAAATATTGTAAATTAGTGTTTTTTGAAGTATTTAAGTTCGTTAATTTATTGTATCCAGTATTTAGATTGGTTAAAGCTAAGTTTTTAGACACATCAAGAGTAGTTATTTTATTTGACATACAGTTTAAATTTGTCAAAGACTGAAAGCCTTCAATTCCTTTTAGATCAATAATGTTACTATTGTAAAGGTCTAAATTTGTTATTGAAGAGATTTTAGAAGTCATTACTTTTCCGTCGGGATTTCCGGAATCAATTCCTAAAGCAATTAATTTTTTTTCAAAATTAAGATCCGGAATTAATGTGTAGGGAGTACAATCAATATTGTAATTAGCAGTAGAGTCTTTTATTGCAGACCAGTTCGTATTAGCATAGTCCACATCATCTACTTCAATACAGGTTAGATTTGGGTTGTTAACGAAATTTGAATACGTAAGATCTAAATTTACGTTGTTTCCGTTCTTTAAATTCAAGTATGTTAATTGATTGTTTTCACAAGCCAATTCGGTTATTTTTGGATTTTTAGAAATATCAACACTCGTAATTTGATTGTATAAACAATCAAGCATATATAATTCCGGATTGAGTGAAACATCAATTGCAGTAAGATTATTATAGTGGCACATTAATTCTTCAAGAAGAACATTCTTGGATACATCTAAACTTGTAATTTGATTTTCATGACAAACTAAACTGGTCAACAGAACATTTGATTTAGTATTCAAACTAGTCAATTGATTATTACCAACATCCAGATATAATAGTTTGGTGTTTTTAGATAGGTTGATGCTTGTTAATTGGTTTTTGCCAGCGTATAAATCTGTCAAAGATGTAAAATCCTCGATCCCTGTCAGGTCTGATATTGAACTATTGGTTAAAGATAAAATTTTCACTCCTGAAATATCTGCAGTCAGTACCTTTCCATCAGGAGTTCCGGAATCAATCCCCAATGAAATAAGTTTTTTTTCAAAATTAAAATCAGGAATCAATGTGTATTGCGCAGCTGGCTCGTTAGGGTCAATAACAGCAACATCATCAATTAAAACATCAAAAGTTTCATCATCAAGGCTAAAAGCAGAGATGGATAAGTCATAAGAAAGATCCATATCCGGAGTAAAAGTAGTTTCTTTTTGAGTCCAATTGTTATTTGTTGCAAAAGTGCTGTTTGATGTATTGGTTCCGCTTCCGTTTTGAAATATTTTTAAAGTAATTGGATGCAAGCCGCTATAATTATTGTTAACATACTTGTACTTAAATTTCACGGTATAAGTTACGCCTGCTTTTAATAGAACCTGAGTGGTAACTTTTGGGAGCAAAGTCTTATCTGTTAAAGATAATTTTGCACTGTATTGTCCTTCTGCTTTATCGATATTCGATGAAACTGAATTTGCAACTGTCCAGTTTTGAGGTAATCCGGCTACCCAGCTTTCAAATCCTCCATTTGGGACTAAGTTGGTTTGTGCATAAGATAAGTTTGCTAATAATAGCAATAAGAGTAGTTTTGTTCGCATAAATTATATTTAGATTTTGGTAGTACAAGTATACAAATTATAAATCATTTTCTTACCTAATAAATAGTGTTTGTTTGTTGTTTTTTAGATGTTTATAGATTAAAAATTAAATTAAAAAAGCCCCATTTTCAAACAAATGAACAACGGGACTTTTTAGTTAACAAATTGTAATTCTAAAATTCTAGCTGGTTTTAAATTTCCAAACCTGACCACCAGTTTCTCCACCTTGTTGTCTTTTGCAGCAACTTTGCAGAAATATTCTGTTGCAGGATCAAGTGTAACATCAAAAGAAACAGTATTTATATTCTGACTTATTTTTGCTGTAGGCGGATTGTTTTTTCCAAAATAAACATCATAAGTCTGTAGTATTAACAACTGTTGCTTTCCATTTGAAAGTTGTAGTTATTGTGTGTTTAACAGATTTTGCCAGTTGTGTAAAGTTTATTAGAGTAAAATTAAAAGTAGTTTTGTTTCATAGATTCGATTTATGATTAGTTTGCGCAAGTGTACAAATTACAAGTGGATTTTTTTTACGTGAAAACGTAAAGCCTTGTAGTTTTTTAGCATAGTAAATCTTAAAATTGTATATGTAGGTTTTTACTTTAAAATCAAAGCGATTTTCTAATTTAAATCCTTATATAAAGATTTAAATTCAATCAGAATGTCACGATAAAAAATCATAACACAGTGTTAATCGTTAGTTTTATGTAACAAAAAATCATAATTTAGGCCCATATTTTAACTTTTATTAAAAATAGATACATGAGTCCTATAAAAATAAATACCTTATCTACTTTTGCATTACTTGTGCTTGCAGGTTGCAGCGCTACTTTGCAAGCTCAGACTTCTTCTACTAAAGAATTGATTACTGCGCCTTTGGCAGTGGTTAAAAAAGCACCACTTAGCGAAAATGAACTAAAAAGATGGAGTCATCTTGATTTAATCAAAGATTCGATTCCGGGAATGAGTGTTGACAGGGCTTATGCCGAATTATTACAAGGAAAAAAAGGAGTAAAAGTAATTGTAGGTATTGTAGATTCTGGTGTAGATATCGAGCATCCCGATTTGCAAGGAATGATCTGGACCAATCCTAAAGAAATTCCGGGTAACGGAATCGATGATGACAAAAACGGATTTATCGATGATGTGCACGGATGGAATTTTCTTGGCGATGCTGTGCATGAAAATCTTGAAATGACACGTATCGTTAAAAAAGGTGATGACGGATCAGCGCAATACAAGGCAGCTTTAGCACAATATGAAGAAAAATCTAAAAAAGTTTTAGAAGACAAACAGCAGGTAGACTTCTTGATAGATGTGCATAATACTATAAAAAAAGAGTTAAATAAAACGACTTATAAACTAGAAGATCTAAGCAAAATTACTTCAACAGATCCAAAAGTTGCGAGAAGTAAAATGGTCATGACTCAAATTTTGACAAACGCGGGACCCACTTTTGACCCTGAAGCAGAATTAGAAGATTACAGAGAATCTGTTTACGATCAGTTCAATTATAATTTGAACAAAGAGTATGACGGAAGAAAAATCGTAGGTGACAATCCTGAAGATATCAAAGACAATCATTACGGAAATAATGTGGTTTTTGGCCCGGATAAAGAAAAAGCATTACACGGAACTCACGTTGCCGGAATTATTGCTCAGGTTCGTGGCAATGATTTAGGCGGAGATGGTGTTGCCAATAATGTCGAAATATTAACTGTGAGAGCAGTACCTGACGGAGATGAGTACGATAAAGATATCGCTTTGGCAATTCGCTATGCTGTAGATAACGGTGCAAAAGTAATCAACGGAAGTTTCGGAAAAAGCTTTTCTCCGCACAAAAAATGGGTTTATGATGCCATAAAATATGCAGCCAAAAAAGATGTTTTAATTGTACATGCAGCAGGAAATGACGGATACAATATCGATAAAACAGAAAACATTAATTACCCAAATGATTCAGAAGATAATATCAAAGAATTTACTAATAATTTGATTACAATTGGTGCAATAAACAATAAATATGGAGAAAATGTTATAGCTCCGTTTTCAAATTTCGGAAAAATAAATGTTGATGTTTTTGCTCCGGGTGAAGAGATTTATGCAACAGTTCCAAATAATAAATACAAATATTTGCAAGGAACATCAATGGCGTCTCCAAATGCGGCAGGAGTTGCAGCATTAATTCGTTCCTACTATCCAAAATTAAAAGCTGCTCAGGTAAAACAAATTTTAATGGATTCGGGAGTAGCACTTCCATCAATGGTGATTTTAGGTGAAAATCCAAATCCGGATGAAAAACCAGTAGCAGTTTCTTCGGCAGAATCATCAAAATCTGCTAAAATGGTCAATGCTTATAATGCTTTATTGATGGCAGAGAAAATGTCAAAAAAATAAAACAACAACAAAATAGTAACCAGATGGAAGAGTGGCAACTCTTCCATTTTTATTGTAAAAACGATGCGAAAAATTATACTACTTTCCTTTTTGAGTTTGGGTTTAAACTCAGCATTTGCACAAAGCGCTCCATATTGGCAACAACATGTCGATTATAAAATGGAGGTTTCTATGGATGTAAAAAACTACCAGTACAAAGGAAAACAAGAGTTGGTATATACCAATAATTCTCCGGATACTTTAAAAAAAGTATTTTACCATTTATTTCCAAACGCATTTCAGCCGGGAAGTGAAATGGATGGACGTTTGCATTCTATAAAAGATCCTGACGCAAGAATGGTAACCAAAATAAAAGATGCTGATGGAAAAGAGATAAAACAAAGCCGCATCGAAACGTTGAAACCTAACGAAATAGGATTCTTAAAAATCACCAATTTAAAACAAGATGGCGTAACGGCACAAACCAGAGTTTCAGGAACAATTCTGGAAGTAACTTTGGCTAAACCAATCCTGCCAAATACAAAAACTACTTTTACTTTAGATTTTGACGGACAAGTTCCGGTTCAGATTCGTCGTTCAGGACGTAATAATTCTGAAGGAGTAGAACTTTCTATGTCGCAATGGTATCCAAAATTAGCCGAATTTGATTTTGAAGGCTGGCATGCAGATCCTTACATTGCAAGAGAATTTCACGGTGTTTGGGGTAATTTTGATGTAAAAATTACAATCGATAAAGATTATACAATTGGAGGTTCAGGATACCTTCAGGATAAAAATCAAATTGGTCATGGGTACGAAGATACCGGTGTAACCGTTGTTTATCCAAAGAAAACAAAAACTCTAACATGGCATTTTATTGCACCAAATGTTCACGATTTTACCTGGGCTGCAGACAAAGAATATACACATGATATCGTAAAAGGACCAAACGATGTTGATTTGCATTTCTTTTACAAAAACAATCCAAAAACTACTGAAAACTGGAAACAATTAGAGCCTTTGATGGTTAAAGTAATGGATTATTACAATAACAGAGTGGGAGCATATCCGTACAAACAATATTCATTTATTCAGGGTGGAGATGGCGGAATGGAGTATGCTATGTGTACTTTGATGCTAGGAAACGGTACCCTTCAGGGAATTTTGGGAACTGCAACACATGAATTAGGACATTCATGGTTTCAGCATGTTTTGGCCTCAAACGAGTCAAAACACCCATGGATGGATGAAGGTTTTACGACTTATATCGAAGACAGCGCTTTGAACGAATTAAAAGGAGATAAAAAAGAAGTAAATCCTTTTAAAGGAAATTACGCCGCGTATTACCAATTAGTAAATTCCGGAAAAGAACAGCCTCAGGGAACTCATGGAGATCGTTATGATGAAAACAGACCTTACAGTATTTCGGCTTATATAAAAGGAAGTATCTTTTTATCGCAATTAGAATATGTAATTGGGAAAGAAAATGTTGATGCAACTTTAAAAAGATATTTCAATGATTTCAAATTCAAGCATCCAACTCCAAACGATATCAAAAGAACCGCTGAAAGAGTTTCAGGAGCAGAGTTAGACTGGTATTTAATCGATTGGACAGAAACTACCAATACAATTGATTATGGTATTAAAGATGTAGCAGATAATGCAGGAAAAACAACAGTAAGTTTAGAGAGAATTGGCAGAATGCCAATGCCAATCGACTTGACAGTTCAGTATACTGACGGTACTTCTGAGAATTTCTACATTCCGTTAAGAATGATGAATTTCATTAAATCAAATCCAAACCCAAACGTAAAAAGAACAGTTCTGGAAGATTGGGCTTGGGGACAATCTAATTATAGTTTTACCATCGACAAAAACAAAACAGCGATCAAAAAAATCACTATAGATCCAAGCGGATTAATGGCCGATGTGAAACAGGCCAATAATGTTTTTGAAGTGAAATAAGCTTCCTTTTAACGCAATAAAAAAGCCTCGTTTAGAAATAAACGAGGCTTTTTTATATCAGTTAAGATTTATCCTAAATGTTCCAGCATATCTTTTGTCATCGATTCAAGATCAAAAGTATGTTTCCAGTCCCAATCTTCTCTTGCCTGAGAGTCATCGATACTTGCCGGCCAGCTGTCTGCAATTTTCTGACGGAAATCAGGTTCATAAGTAATTGTAAATTCAGGAATATGTTTTTTTATTTCATTAGCGATTTCAGTAGGAGTAAAACTCATTGCCGCTAAATTGTATGAAGAATGTATTTTGATTTTTTCAGCCGGAGCTTTCATGATATTAATCGTTGCATCGATCGCATCATCCATATACATCATTGGCATTTTGGTTTCAGAAGATAAAAAGCATTCGTATTTTTTATCAGCAATAGCCTTATAGAAAATATCAACCGCATAATCAGTAGTTCCGCCACCAGGAGGTGTCGACCAGCTAATCAAACCAGGATAACGGATGCTTCGAACATCAACACCATAAATATTATGATAGTATTCGCACCATCTTTCTCCGGCTTGTTTACTAATCCCGTAAACCGTAGAAGGTTCCATTATAGTATATTGAGGAGTGTTTTCTTTTGGAGTTGTAGGTCCAAAAACCGCAATACTGGATGGCCAGAAAATCTTTTTTATTTTTTTTGCTTTCGCCAGATTCAAAACGTGAAATAACGAGTTCATATTCAAATCCCAGGCAAACGCAGGGTTTTTTTCCGCTGTAGCAGATAAAAGTGCCGCCATCAAATAAACATCAGTAATTTGATGCACTTCGACAAGATGTTCGATTTGGTTAAAATCTAAAGCATTGACCACTTCAAACGGACCTGAATTAACAACATCAGTATTTAATTTTCGAATATCAGACGCAATTACATTGTCTGTTCCGTATAATTTGCGCAGTTTTTGAGTCAGTTCAGTCCCAATCTGGCCGCAAGCGCCAATGATCAATATTTTTGGATTCATTTATAATGTTTTTTAGAGATGCAAATATAACGTTTTCGCAAATATTTTTACTTTTCATAACAACAAATTATAAATTTAACAATGATAAAGATGCTTTTTTGGATTATTCTTCGTTGAGGGGTTTAATTGTTTTTGTCGCAAAGAACGCTAAGGTTCTTTTTAATTGGCTAAAATATCTCGCAAAGGCGCAAAGTTTATATTATTAGGACACTTCTGCATCTTAGTGAAATTAATTCTAAAATAATCACATAAAGCTTAAAAAACTTTTCGACCCCGCGCCTTTGCGAGATTAAAACATTAAACTTATAGAAACTACGTAATAAAAAAACTTGCGGCCTTTGCGGTCAAATTTTCCAGCCAAAAAAACATCCATGATTTATAGAATCTTTAGCAAAAAACAGCATTCGTAATTGTAAATTTACTTTGTAACTTTGTAGCTTAATGTTTTACCAAATGAAATATAAAATATCTCTTTTTCTGCTTTTTGTTTTTGTATTGAATTCATGTCAAAATGAAGATGAAAAACGCCGTGCTGAAAACGAAAAAGAAGCTAAAAAAAAGGAAGTTATTTTTAATAATATCAACAAAGGCTGGGTATTTATTGATGAGCCAATCAATGAAATTGCAGAACAAAAAGTAAGTTCATGGAACGAATGGCGCGATTTTTTAAAAGAAATAGGAGATAAGCCAAGAAAAACTATTGGAGCGTTTCAGAAAAAGTCAACTGCGATTTCAAAAAAAGCAATGGCATTAAACAGCAATATTCCTGCAGAATTTAATGTTCCCGCCATAAAAAGCCGAATTTCTGTTTTGATAACTAAAATCAAAATGATGGATTTGTTTATTCATTTAAATCAAATTCCGGCCGATAAGGTGACTTTTTTAGTGGGGGATATCAACAAAGAATTGGTGTCTTTACAAAGACAAATGGATAATATTTTTGTAAAAAGTAAAATTCCGAAAGAGCAGGGAGAAGAGGATTTCCTCAAAATGCTAGATACAACCCGTGCAATTCCAAACTCGAATGCGGTTCCAATCCAGGCACAAAATTTAGATAAAAAATTACAAAGAGTTGAGTAAAAACGCCTTATATACTATGTATGACAATCTGCCAAAAAATCAGCAGATTGCCACACAATTACTAGAACAAAACCAGATCAAAATGCATCTTAACGGATTGTTGGGATCTGCAGTTTCATTTGTTTTACGCGCGGTTTTCAAAAAAACCGAATTGCCTTTTCTGATTGTTTTAGATAATAAAGAAGAGGCGGCCTATTACCTAAACGATCTCGAACAAATGATTGGGGAACAGGATGTTTTGTTTTATCCGGCTTCATTTCGTCGTCCTTATCAGGTAGATGAAACAGATAATGCGAATGTTTTGCTTCGGGCTGAGGTATTAAACCGAATTAATTCACGCAAAAAGCCAGCTGTAATTGTTACCTATCCCGAAGCTCTTTTCGAGAAAGTGGTAACGCGCCAGCAATTAGATAAAAACACGTTGAAGGTCGCTTTAAACGACAAAATTTCGATTGATTTTATCAATGAAGTTTTATTCGAATACGAATTTAAAAGAGTCGATTTTATTACAGAACCCGGCGAATTTTCGGTTCGTGGAGGAATTGTCGATGTATTTTCCTTTTCAAACGATCATCCGTATAGAATAGAATTTTTTGGTAATGAAGTTGATAGTATTCGAAGCTTTGATGTCGAGACACAATTATCGGTAGAAACACATAAAAAAATCACGATAATCCCGAATGTCGAAAACAAGATATTTCAGGAAAACAGAGAAAGTTTCTTAGATTATATTTCCGAAAAAACGGTTATTTTCATTCAAAATACCGACGGACTTTTTAGTCAGTTAGACAAACAATTTGCAAGGGCAGAAGAAGCTTTTGGAAAACTTTCGGGAGAAATAAAACATGCAGCACCGGAACAATTATTTTTAAATCAGGCTTCGTTTATCAAACGTGCCTTAGATTTTTCGATAGTAGAACTGGCGTCAAAACCTATTTTCAAAACTGTAAAAACATTCGATTTTCATATTCAGCCGCAGCCATCCTTCAATAAACAATTTGATTTGTTGCTGAATAATCTAAGTGATAATCATTTTAACGGATACAAAAATTATTTGTTTTGTTCGAATGAAACTCAGGCCAAACGTTTTCATGATATTTTCGAAAGCTTAGACGAAGCCAATTCAGAGAATATCAGAAAACAATATCACACTATTGTATTGCCTTTATATCAGGGTTTTATCGACGAAGAAAATCAGATTACGGCGTATACAGATCATCAGATTTTTGAACGTTATCATAAATTCAATATTAAAAACGGCTATTCTAAAAAGCAGAATATTACGCTAAAAGAATTAACTGCGCTTTCGGTTGGTGATTATGTCACGCACATCGATCACGGAATCGGGAAGTTTGGCGGTTTGCAGAAAATTCAGGTCGAAGGCAAAACGCAGGAAGCCATAAAACTGGTTTATGCTGATAATGATATTGTATATGTAAGCATTCATTCGCTGCATAAAATCTCGAAATACAACGGAAAAGACGGAACACCACCCAAAATTTATAAGTTAGGATCGAACGCCTGGAAAATTTTAAAACAAAAAACCAAAGCGCGCGTCAAACATATTGCCTTCAATTTGATTCAGTTGTATGCAAAACGTCGTTTAGAAAAAGGTTTTCAGTTTGCGCCAGACAGTTATTTGCAAAACGAATTAGAAAGTTCGTTTATCTATGAAGATACGCCGGATCAAACCAAATCAACGCAGGAAGTAAAAGCCGACATGGAGAGCGATCGCCCAATGGATCGTTTGGTATGTGGAGACGTAGGTTTCGGAAAAACTGAGGTTGCCATTCGTGCTGCTTTTAAAGCTGTTGACAATAGCAAACAAGTTGCTGTTTTGGTTCCGACCACAATTTTGGCGTATCAGCATTACAGAACTTTTTCTGAACGATTAAAAGATATGCCGGTTTCAATTGGCTATTTAAACAGATTTAGAACCGCAAAACAAAAAGCGCAAACCTTAAAAGATTTAGCCGAGGGAAAACTTGATATTGTCATTGGAACACATCAATTGGTCAATAAAAATGTCGTTTTTAAAGACCTTGGTTTATTAATTGTTGATGAGGAACAAAAGTTTGGAGTAAACGTAAAAGATAAACTCAAAACTATTGCCGCAAACGTCGATACGCTAACCTTAACCGCAACGCCAATCCCGAGAACGCTACAGTTTTCATTAATGGCAGCAAGAGATTTATCCGTTATTACAACGCCGCCGCCAAACCGTTATCCCATAGAAACGAATGTTGTTGGTTTTAATGAAGAAGTTATCCGTGATGCGATTTCGTATGAAATTCAGCGTAACGGACAGGTTTTCTTCATTAATAATAGAATCGAAAATATAAAAGAAGTAGCTGGAATGATTCAGCGTTTGGTACCCAATGCCAGAGTCGGAATTGGCCACGGACAAATGGACGGTGCCAAATTAGAAGATTTGATGTTAGGTTTCATGAACGGAGATTTTGATGTTTTGGTAGCGACAACCATTATCGAAAGTGGTTTGGATGTGCCAAATGCCAACACGATTTTCATCAACAATGCCAATAATTTCGGGTTATCAGATTTGCATCAAATGCGCGGTCGAGTAGGCCGTAGCAACAAAAAAGCATTCTGTTATTTTATATGCCCGCCGTATTCCTCCATGACCGAAGATGCCAGAAAACGTATTCAGGCTTTGGAACAATTTAGCGAATTAGGAAGCGGTTTCAACATTGCCATGAAAGATCTTGAAATTCGTGGTGCAGGAGATTTATTAGGAGGGGAACAAAGCGGTTTCATTAATGAAATTGGTTTTGATACCTACCAAAAAATCATGAACGAAGCCATTGAGGAATTGAAGGAAAATGAATTCAAAGATTTATATCCGGAAGAGAACGATATTGAAACAAAAGAATACGTAAAAGATCTGCAAATCGATACCGATTTTGAGCTCTTGTTTTCTGATGAATATATTAATAATGTTACCGAGCGTCTGAGTTTGTATAACGAACTGGGCAGCGTTAAAAATGAAGAAGAATTAGTCATTTTCCAGAACAAATTAATTGACCGTTTTGGGCCAATGCCTCCGCGTGCCAATGCGTTGATGAACAGTATTCGCATCAAATGGATTGCTACCAATGTAGGTATTGAGAAACTGGTAATGAAAAAGGGTAAAATGATTGGTTATTTCGTTTCGGATCAGCAATCAGACTATTATCAATCTTCTAAGTTTAGAAAAGTGTTGCAATTTGTGCAAAAATACAGCAATCTTTGTACAATGAAAGAAAAACAAACGCCAAACGGGTTACGACTTTTACTAACTTTCGAGAATGTAAAGTCTACCAAACGCGCTTTGGAATTGATGGAATTATTGGGGGAATAGATAAATGTAAAGTTATTCAAATAAATAAAAACCGATATAGAAATATATCGGTTTTATAATTAAAGTAAACTATGGTTTTTCTCCATTTAATACATTTCTAATATTATTAAATGCTGTCTGTATGTTTTCGGTATTGCTATTATCCTTATGAAACATCAAAGAAGTGTATAGTTTAATTGTTTCATTATCAGAGTCAAATTCTATAACATTGTTAAGTTTTGTAATATAATCTGTCATCGAACTATTATTATACCATCTGTCAAAAGCAGAAAATCTTTGAAAAGCCTTTTTATCATTATCATCACAAATGTAAATCAATGCATCTTTAATACTCTCAAAAAAAGTAATTACAATGGTTTTAATTGTTTCTGAAACCATTGCATCATACAAAGCAGGTTCAGTACCAATTTTATCAACCGTTATTTGATAGATATTTCCTAATTCTCTGCCTTCAGGAATGCACGATTCTAGTGTGAAATCTTCATAAAAGGCAACTCTGTATTCAATTTGTCTTTTGGTGAAAAAACTATAATAACCAGAATTTGAGTTAAAAGTATAATTATATTGTTTTGACAAGCTTGATACCTTTTGAAGTTAAGGTTTCGACTGAAGCTTTTCCTTGTAAAAAAGAACGCACAGCAATTTTATCTTCACGCATTTTGATAATTGCTTTTTTGACTAATTCTTTATTTACTAATGTAGTTTTCATATTACAAAGAAACAATAAAAAGTTGAACAAGCAAAATTTGTAGGATTATTTATCTGGTTTTGGATTTGCTTGTACATACTCTTTTAAGAGATTGTCTCAAATAAAAAGGCCGCATGAATCTCATACGGCCTTAATTTTTAATTCAGCAAAATTTACAATTTCTTCAATCCCTTTAATTCTGTAGCATTTCCTTCTTTGATACTAATAGCAACGCCACCACCCGGAGCTAAATACTGTTTTAAAATTGTTTTTGAGTTTACAATAACTTTGGTAACAGCATATTTTTGTGGATTTTCGTTCCAATTCGCTTCTTTTGCGTCGGCATAAATTGTAGCTATGAATTTTTTTCCGGAAGGCAAATAATCAAAAGTAATGTTGGCCGTTCTGGAATTTTCATCTGTAATTCCGCCAATAAACCATTCGTTTTTGTTTTTTGCTTTACGCGCAATTGTGATATAATCTCCCGGCTCAGCTTCCAGAATATAACTGTTATCCCAATCTACAGCAACATCTTTGATGAACTGAAAAGCATCTGGAAAACGCTCATAATTACCCGGAATATCAGCCGCCATTTGCAACGGACTGTACATCGTAACATAATAAGCCAATTGTTTTACCAATGTGGTATTGACACGCTGTGAACTTCCGGTTCCGTAATACGAAAGATCAGTCTGGAAAATTCCCGGCGTATAATCCATTGGACCGCCCATTAATCTTGTAAAAGGTAAAATAGTAGTATGATCCGGAGCTAAACCTCCCATAGATTCGAACTCAGTTCCGCGGGCAGATTCCTGCGCAATCCAGTTGGGGAAAGTTCTGTTTAAACCCGTTGGCCGAACAGCTTCGTGACTGTTAATCATGATTTTATAGTCGGCAGCACGTTTGGCTACATTGATGTAATGATTCACCATCCATTGTCCGTCATGGTGTTCGCCACGCGGAATAATTTTACCTACATAACCTGTTTTTACAGCATCATAACCATTGTCATTCATAAATTGAAAAGCACGATCTAAACGACGCTCATAATTGGTTGCGGATCCTGAAGTTTCGTGGTGCATGATAATTTTGACACCTTTTGAAGCCGCATAGGCGTGAACTGCCTTGACATCAAAATCCGGATAAGCCGTTACGTAATCAAAAACTTCTTCTTTCCAGTTGCCAATCCAGTCTTCCCAGCCAATGTTCCAGCCTTCGATAAGGATCGCATCGAAATCATTTTTAGCAGCAAAATCAATATATTCTTTTGCTCTTTCAGTTGTAGCTCCATGTTTTCCGTTTGGCGTAAGTTTGGAAAAATCATCTGTCAGTTTTACGTTGTTTTCTTTTCCGAAAGCCCAGGTACTTTTTCCTGCAACGAAATATTCCCACCAAATCCCGATGTATTTTACCGGTTTAATCCAGGAAACATCTTTATAACTTGTAGGTTCGTTGAGGTTCAGGATTAATTTTGAAGCCAAAATTTCAGTCGCTTTATCGCTTACTACGATAGTTCTCCAAGGCGATTGTGCATCGGTTTGCATATAACCTTTTGCACCAACAGCATCAGGCGCTAAATGACTTTTCATTTTGTTATTTACCGCATCAACTTCAAGGTACATCGCCGGATAATTGATCAATCCTGCTTCGTGAATATTAATGTACAAACCGTCATCAGATTTCATCATAGAGGGCGTTTGAACCGATAATTCCTTAATTGGCCATTGCGAATTAATCTCTATCGTCGCTTTTTTCATCAACGAAGGAATTTCAGAAATTTTCGAAGTGGTATAAGCATATTCATTGGTATCATAATCTCCCGGAATCCAGAAAATTTTATGATTTCCAGCCAGATTAAATTCAGAACGTTCTTCTTTGATAACAAAATAATTCAAATCATTTTGTTTCGGAAATTCATATCTAAAACCCAATCCGTCGTTGAATAAACGGAAACGAATGCGAATATATCTGTTGTTGTTTTTGGCTTGGGCTAAAGTCACAACCAATTCGTTGTAGTTATTTCGTATTGTTTTTTCTTCGCCTAAAACCGGATTCCAGTTTTCATCTACAGAAGATTGTGCTGTATTGGTAATGGTAAAACCATCCATAAACGAAGGCAGATTTTTTAGTTCTAATCCTAAAGCACTTGGTTTAATAACTGCTTTTTGTTTGTATGATAATTGGTAAGACGGAATTCCGCCTTCTTTTAATTCAAATTTTAAAGAAAGATTTTTGTTTGGCGAAGTTATTTCCTGCGCCTGAAGCCACAATGAGTTGGTACAGACAAAAAGTAACAGCGCCATTTTTTTGCCCAAACGAATTCGGGAAAATAATTTTTGGGATTGAAAATTCATGTTTATTTAGTTTTTTGCAAATCTAATTTTAAAGTTGCGCGGGTATTAATTTTTTAACACTAAATATTGATATGGTGCTAATGTAATTTCAGAGCCAACCGTTACTGGATTTCCTGTAAAAGCATCTTTCCAGTTTCCTTTTAATGAATTTGCAACAAGATATTTTACATCATTATTCGTTAAGTTCGAAAGTACTAAAACTTTGTCAGCATCTTTTACCATTGTAAAAGCGCTTACAGCATCGCTGCTATATCCCGTATAAGTTCCTTTTTTTATAGCAGTACTTGAGTTTCTGAAAGCAATTATTTTCTTGTATTGAGCCAGCATTTCCGGATCTGCAGTTGACCAGTCAATTGGAGTTTTTTCGAAATAATTAATTCTTTGTGCATATCCAATCTCCTGTCCGTTGTAAATCATTGGAACAGATTTCATATAAGCGGCAATAACGAATGTAGCTACAGATCCTTTTTTACCTCCAAAAAGTTCAATTGGAGTTCCTTCTGCAAAGTTAACATCGTGATTGCTGGTGTACCTTACGATTTTATTGTTCTCATCGTAATTTGTTGAATACTCTGCAGCATTGGCATTTTGTATTGTACTTGCAGATAAGTTTTCTTTAAATGCTTTTTGTAAAGCCGTGAAAAAACCAAATCCAAAAGTATAATCAAAACCAGATCTAAACTGACTTACTTTTGTGCCTTCTGCCAACATTAATATTTTCTGATTTTTTTTAATGTTTCTTAGTTTTGAAATGGCTTCAGTCCAAAAATCCTGTGGGACAAAATCAGCATAATCACATCTGAAACCATCAATATTTGCAGTGTATACCCAGTAAGCCATAGCATCAATCATGGCGTCTTTCATTTCTCTATTGGTAAAATCCAATTGAGCAACATCATTATAATTTGTTCCGGGAGGAATAATGATTTTCCCGTCGGCACCTTTTTGATACCAATCAGGATGTTGGCTAATCCAGGCATTGTCCCATGCAGTATGATTGGCAACCCAGTCTAAAATAACAGCCATGTTTTTTTTATGCGCTTCTTCAACCAAAATCTGAAGATCTTTTAAAGTTCCAAAGTCCGGATTTATTGCTTTATAGTCTTTTACAGCATAAGGTGAACCTAATCCTGACGCGGCTTTTTCTTTTCCAACCGGAAAAACGGGCATTAAATAAATCACATTTACGCCCAATTCCTGAATCTGGCTTAGGCGGTCCTGAACACCTTTTAATGTTCCAGACTCACTAAAAGAACGAATATTTACCTGATAAATGATGGCATCTTCCTTATTAGGCATTTTATCGAATGAAGCGCCATATTGCGGATAAGCAGGAGGTGTATTTGATTCTGAATCGTTATCAGATGAACTGCAGGAAACAAACGCTAACGTAAGCAGCAGTGCATAAACGATGTTTATATTTGATTTCATAATTTTAATTTTTTTAATACGTCCAGAGTTTGTTTTGAGATTACAGACTTTAAAATTTTTAAGATAGCCTGCCTTTCGCTCAAAAAAGGCAGGTATCACTCAAACTAATCTAAACAGTATTTTGTTAATACTGATATAGATTATTTTTTAACTATTGTACACGTTGCAGTTGCGGGATAACCGTTTGAGACAGGATCAACTTCATCTATTTTAAAAGTGATTTCATAAGTTCCTGCTTCGCTAATGCCATAAGCACCTCCATTATCAAGATTAACGGTATTTGTAGATGAATCTGCAGGGCCGTAATTAACTGACCAATTATTATTTAATTTGAACTTTACAGCTCCGGGTAATAAGTTGGCAGTAATTTTCCATGTTTTGGTTTGATGGTCATATGACATTGGAACAGCGTTATTCCATCCGTAATCTTTATCTTCAGGTGTTGGTGCATGTGTTGCATCTCCAGCAATTCCCCACGCATATGGAGTAGAAGTCCATTTCAGCGTATTTAAATTTACCTTAATTTGGAATGAGCCTGCTCCAGGCAAATGAAAATTAGGTTCGCTTCCATTTTTTAAATCATTGTTGCTATTTCCTGCGCCATAATATTGCTCCCAGTTTCTGGCAGTATTCAATTTAAAATCAGTGCCATTACCAGCAGGAAGTGTAACATAGCCCTGATAAACACCTTTTGAAATTGCGGTTAAAGCGGCAGCAGTTTCTACATTAAATTCTCCCTGATAAAATCCGGGCATATAAATTTCGCCAAAAACAACACTTTTTTCATAAGGAGTAACCGTTAATGTGATATAATCTGAGTAGACTTTATGATCTACACTGGCTTCTATACGAACAACTAATTTTCCCGGAACATTAGGCAAAAGCCCTAAGTCTATGGCGATTTTGTTTAAATCTCTCCCTATTAGCGCTTTGCTTAAAACATCCTCGCCAGCTTCTATTCGTTTCGATTTTAGCCAGGCCTTTGGTCCGGTAATATCAGGAATTACATCAATTTGCAATGCATAAGTAACAGGGGTACCAACAGGAAATGCAACAGCAGGCCATGAAATTAATTCTACAGATTCATCTTCTGTCTCTTCATTTAGGACTAATGTGCTAGAAGAGGCTTCAATAGTACTTGGAAAAGGAACAGTTTTTAAGGTCGTTAGTTCTGCATCACTTTCACAGGAGGCACCTAACAAAAGCAAGCTGCCCAATACAAATAATTTATTTATATATTTTTTCATAATAGTTTAATTTTTATTATCCCGGATAACCTGGATTTTGTTTTAACCCTCTGTTAGCATTTAAAGCAGATGTTGGAATCGGGAATAATTTTCTGAAAGCAGGTGATTCCCCTCTGAACTGGTTTGGCAGTAAAAATTTGTTGAAACGAATCATATCCTGTCTTCTGTGTCCTTCCCAGTTTAATTCAAGGCTTCTTTCGTTGTACACATCATCAAGAGTTGGATTTGCAGTTAATGGATCTAATCCCGCACGTACTCTAATTTGGTCTATAAAAGGTTTTGCAGCTCCTGCATTTCCTAAACGAACATTACATTCTGCCATCATTAAAATCACATCGGCATATCTGTAAATAGGGAAATCATTAGAAGCCCCGCCTCCTGTATTTGATCCGGCTGGATAAAACTTAATATTACGAACACCAGCTTGCGGAGGTGCTCCCGGATTATCTAAAGATGGAACATCTAATGTATAGTTAACACCACCTGGCTGTTCGCCTACTAAAAACTGTTTTTTACGAATATCATTATCAGCATATTTCAGGTAAAATTCTTTGGGAACAATAGTACCATTCCAGCCGTCATATCCAAATAAAGCTTTTGCATGCGATCCTGCCAGGCTTCTAACCGCATAAACATTACGTGATAAAATATCTATGGTAGCAAAAATGGATAAAATAGTTTCATCCTGAGGCGATACATCCCCAAATAACTCATAGTATTTGTTTCCCAGAGGGCTAGATGCACTTGCTTCACCAGAGTGTAGTGAAAACCCGCCATCGCTTACTTTATTACAAGCTGCTAAACACTCACTCCATTTTGCTTCACCAGTATATACCTCTGCATTAAGATACACTTTTGCTAATAATGTATATCCTGCCCATTTGTTGAAACGTCCATAAAAATCGCCCCCTTTTGTACCATAAAGTAATTCTACATTTTCAGTAAGTTCTTTTACAATAAAGTTATAGACTTCTTTACGGCTTGCCTGCGGAATTTTATCTACAGTAACATTGTTGTCTGTATAAAAAGGAACATCTCCAAAATCATCTATTAATAAATAATAGAAAAAAGCACGCAACACTTTTGCTTCTGCAATTTTTGCCGTTTCTGCATTTGATTTTTCTAATAATCCTACTGCTAAATTGGCATTAAAAATACCTTTGTATAACCAGTTCCAGGTATTGTTAATGATGCCTTCGGTTGGTAACCATGCGTGTTTATACAAACGAGCATAATCTTCCTGCCAGTTACCATCTGTTCTGTGTGGAATAACCTGTTCATCTGATGCCATACAGTTCATGTCATACCAGCCGTTATCTGCACCCGCATAACCAACACCAGTAGCTCCATCTCTTGTAAATTCTCCGGGAATTTGTGCATAAATACCTGCTAAGGCGCTATTGGCTCCTTCAGGAGTGGAGTAAAAGTCATCTGCAGCATATTTGTCGTATACATTTTCATCAACGTCAGTACAGCTAACCAAGGCAAGGAAAGATACACCTGCCAACAATATATTTTTAATTTTCATTTCTTTTACTATTTAAATTTTACACTTAAACCAAATGCAATACTTCTGGTGCGAGGATAAATTCCTTTATCACCTCCAAAATTGTCTTCAGATTTGCCACTTCCGCTTATGTTTAATTCCGGATCAATACCTGTATAATCAGTAATTAGTAGTAAATTATTTCCAGTAAGTGAAAGTCGGATCGAATCAACATATTTATCAGTAAAACGGAAACTGTAGCCCGCTGTCACATTTTCTAATCGTATGAAAGAACCGTCCTCTAACCATACATCTGATGCATATGTAGAAGTACGAATGCCTTTGTCGACACCGCTTTGTAAAAGATTTGATTTACCAGTATTCTCGAGCATGCTTAGGGTTTGATTCAGCTGATTGTAAACTTTATTTCCTCCTGAACCTCTCCATAACATAGAGGCATCAAAATTTTTGTATCTGTAGGTTGGATTGAAAGCAAAAGTATAAGTTGGTAAGGCAGTCCCTGCATAATAACGATCGGCACTTGTAACACCCTGATCAATAGCACCGTCTCCGTTACGATCTAATACGGTTTCTACTCCATTAGAATTTACGCCTGTATGTTGCAGAGGATAAAATGCACCCACAGGTTTTCCTTCAACAAGTAAAGAGTTTGGAGCTCCCCATCCCACATAATCTGTATTTAAAGGAACTCCATTAATACTTCCGCTTAACTTAAGTACTTTATTTTTCATAAACGAAACGTTACCGCCTAATGTAAGTGTGCTGTTTTCTGTTCTGATAAGATCATATGCCAAAGACACCTCTAAGCCTTTGTTTGAAATGCTTCCAACATTTGCTTTGATGGTATTATAAGCATAAGGTGGCTGTGGTACTGTGTAATCAAGTAATAAATTATCTGTTGTAGCATCATAAACATCTACAGTTCCTCTTAATCTATTGTCTAAAAGAGCGAAGTCAAGACCAATGTTGGTTTGTTTTTTGGTTTCCCATTGTAAATCAGCATTCGCATTTTGGCTAATACCGAAATTAGTGATTAATGAACCTCCAAAATAAGCTAATCCCTGTCTGCCTACTAATGAAAGAGAGTTTTGAGGCAATAGACCTTGTTGGTTACCTGTAACACCATATCCAACACGTAATTTAAGTTCATTAAATAAATTTTGGGTTCCCATAAAGGACTCTTTATTTATTTGCCACGCTACAGATGCAGACGGGAAATCTCCCCATTTGTTATTTACACCAAATACAGATGAACCATCTCGTCTGAAACTTCCTGTAAATAAATAGCGATTAAGCAAAGTATAATTTACACGTCCTAAAAATGATACTAATGTTCTGTCATTTTTATATGATTCGATATCTCCGGAGGCAACTTTTGATAAATCGCCCAACTGCAATGCGTTGTAAGTGGTTTTGTCACTAACAAAACCTTTTGCCTGGGTATAATTACCCTGATAAGTTTGGTTTTGCCATTCGTATAAAGCCAATGCATTTATGCTGTGAATGCCAAATGTTCTCTTGTAAGTAAGACTTGCATTCATCAATCTTTCGTTTTGCTTTTCATTTTTAATGTTTGCATATCCATTTTGACTGATTGCATAAGCATTTGTCGATTCTACCGGAAGAAAATATCCAATAGAACTGTTTGTTTTTCTCCAGCTGCCAAACCAGCCAAAGGTTAAGCCTTTAGCTAAATCTAAGTCGGCCTTTAGGCTTCCAAATAAATTATCTTCTTGTTTTTCATTAGTAACTGTTTGTGCAGCTGCGTAAGGATTTAAATATTGAAACACATTTGGATCTGTAAAATAACTTCCATCAGGATTAAAAACAGGATCTGTTGGTCGCATTAAATAAGCGTTTGTAATCAAATTTGATGAATAAGCGGCTGTTCCGATATTGCCAATACTGCTATCTGTATTGTTAATTCCGTTGGTTAAATTAAATGACAATTTTAATTTATCATCAAGGGCAGTTTGTGTTGCCTGAACACGACCAATATATTTTTTATTACCAGTGTTTATTACCACCCCGTCTTGTAAAATAGCTGTTATAGAAGCTCTATAGCTAAATTTGTCTGTTCCTCCGCCAAATGCTAAACTGTGCGTTTGTGTTACACCGGTTTGGGTCAAAAGACCATACCAATCTGTATCTGAAGCATGATTTGCAGATGAAGGAACGCCAACAGTCTGAGCAGTCTGCCACCATTGATCAGCACTCAGCATATCAAGTTTTTTGGGAATAAAATCTAAAGAAGTAGATCCGGTATATTCCAGTGTTGTTCTTCCTGCTTTATTTTTTTTAGTGGTTACGATAATTACTCCGGGAGCTCCTCTTGAACCATAAACAGCAGTTGCAGAAGCATCTTTAAGAACATCGATACTTTCTATTTCGCTTGGCGGAACCTGATTTAACAAATCCATATTTCCCTGAATTCCGTCTACGACTACCAAAGGATCATTTCCTCCAATCAAAGAGCCAATTCCTCTAATACGAACACTTGGTCCGGAACCCGGCTCGCTACCAATCTGAGTAATGTTTACCCCGGCAGCTTTACCGGAAATTAATTGTAACGGGTTTACAATAGCACCCTGATTCATATCTTTTGCAGCAATTGTAGAAACAGCTCCGGTAACATCTTTTTTAACTGTTGTACCATAACCTACAACCACTATTTCCTGTAAGTCTGTGGCATCAGGAATAAGTTGAATGTTGATTACGTTTTGGCTGGCTACTACTTTTTTTTCTTTATAACCCACAAAAGAAACGACAATCACAGATGCACTGCTTTCGACAGTAAGCTTATATTTTCCGTCAAAATCCGTCACCATTCCGTTTCTTGTTCCTTCTTCGATAACTGAGGCTCCCGGCAAAGGCAAACCATTTTCATCGGTAATAATTCCGGATACAGTTTGTTTTTGATAGAGAATATTTTGTGTTTTTAGCTCCGGTTTTTTTAAGATAATCTGAGTGTCCCGAACTTTAAATTCTGTTGAAGTTCCTTTAAAAAGTTTGTCTAAAACAATAGTAATCGGTTGGTCTTTTACAGAAATAGAAATAACGCGCTCTAAGTCGATATCATTTAGTTTATAAATAAACCTGAAATCCGTTTTTTGTTCTATGGTCTCAATAACCTTTTCGATTGTTGAATTGTTTAATTCAAGGGTTACTTTTGTTTTTTGGGCATAAGTATTCCCTCTAATATTAAACATGGCGACCAAAATAAGTAGTGTGGTTAGTTTCAATTTTAGGTCATATTGGAACATTGGGTATTTAAACCCAACGTTCTTTGATTTTTTTTTCATAATTTTGTTAATTGATTGTAGTTAATTCGTTATATTCAATCACTTAGTCAATCGGAAATTGTTCGCAGCTCTTTCCGATTTTTTTATTCCTGTACTTTTAGTTCTTCATATTTTTTCATTGGTTTTAGTGGTTATTTAATTAGTATCTGATTGTTTTTTATGGTGTAATTAATGCCATGAATATCATTAAAATAGCTCATTACTTTTTCTATCGATTCATCGCTAAAACTTGCATTGAATTTTTCATTGGCCAGTTTTTCGTTTTTGTTTACAATCGTAACATTGTAGCGTCTTTCCAGTTTTGTAATGATATTTTTGAACGTCATATTTCTAAAGGTCAAGCCTCCGTTGATCCATGAAGTATAAATATCCGTAATAACGGCTTTGGTAGAAATTAGCGTATTTTCTTTATTGAAACTTCCCTTGAAACCCGGTTTTAGAATCGTATTGGCAGTAGCATCAAATTCTTCATTTGAACGGTACATTCCCACAGAACCTTCAACCAGAACAACATCTGTTGCAGCATCTTCGGGATAATTAGAAACATTAAAATGAGTTCCTAAAACGCGCACATTCAAAGCATCGGCATTTACTATAAAAGGATGTTTTTTGTCTTTGGCAACATCAAAAAAAGCTTCACCATCCAGAAAAACCTGTCTGTTTTCTCCAGCGATAAATTTTACAGGATATCTTAAAGTTGTTCCGGCATTTAAATGCACCAAAGTTCCGTCAGACAATTGTAATCTGAATTTTTTACCATACGGAATTTTAATTGTGTTGTAGGTTACCTTCTCAACATCAGAATTGTTTTCGTAAACAATTTTATCTCCGTCCTGATTTCCAACGATATTTCCGTCAGCGTCCCGTACTTCAACTTTATTATTTTCAGATATAATTTGTGTCTTTCCGTTTTCTAGCTGCAGTACAATATCAGAACTTTTAAAATCGAATTTAGGTTCAACTTTAGTGGTAAAAACTCCTTTTTGATAGATAAATCCAACTCCTAATAAAATAACAACCGAAGCGGCAATTGCAATATACTTTTTGAAATTTGATTTCTTAGAATTGATTTCTATTACAGTTTCTCCTTCTTTTGTGTTTGCTAAAATAGAAGCAAAGATAGAGTCAGCTGTTTGATGATCCATTTTCGGCATTTCGCCAAGAAGATTTTGAATGTCTTCTACAGAAGGGAAATCGTCTGTAAGTTTATTTTTTTTGTAGTAGGCAATTACCTCGTTTGTTTCTTCGGGAGTACATTGGTTCAGAACAAACTTTTGTAAAAGGTATTTTATTTCAGAATTTGAATTCATTACGAATTGATTTTAGGTCCGGGTTTTATATAATACAGTTGAAACGAAGTGGAGTACTACTCAACATTGTAATTTTTTTAATTTTAATATTCTAATGGAAAGAAAAAACTTGTGAAGTGCTGATTTCGTTGAGGTTATTTAATTAAAAATATTTTTAATTTTTAGAGAAATCACATCTAGAGAGTGACGAACTGTGTGATTTAACCGCCAGGTTCGCAAAGTAATATACTCATTTTGAAACTTTCAAATTTTGAAATCTTTGCGAGCCTTGCGTAAGTCTTTGCGAGCTTCGCGTTTAAGCAAAAAAAAATCACCCGGAGAGAGTGATTTTAATGGTTAAAAAATGTGGTTTTTTGGTTTAGATAATTTCGTCATGAACCTGAAAAAAGACCCGCATCGATTCTAATGCTTTGCTCATTTGGTTCCTGACAGTATTGATAGAGATGCCGAGTTCCTGACTGATTTCTTCGTAACTCATGCCTTTTTTTCTTGACATCTTAAAAATTTTCTTTCGTTTAGGCGGCAATTGCGCCATAGCTTCTTTTCGAATTTTTTTACAATCGGCTTCACGAATCGAGTAGTCACCATATTCATGAGACTTCTGACTTTCGTAAAAAATGGCTTCTTTGAGTAGTGCATCATTTGCTGCTTTATTCAAAGAATTAAAAGCCTGATTTCTGGCAATTGTAAAAATATAGGCTTTAAAAGATTGTTCGGGATTTAAGTTTTCGCGATGTTGCCAAACTTTCATAAAAACATCCTGAACATTTTCTTCCGCCGCTTCTTTCGATTTTAATAAACTAATGCTGTAACCATAAATATCCTGATGGTATAAATCAAAAAGCTGACGAAATGCTTTTTCGTTGCCTTTTTTCAGTTCAATCACCAATAATTTGTCGCTATGGTCCTTTGCTTCTAACATTAATTTAATTAGTCTTATTTAAATCTAATTATATTATGATACTATCAAAATTGATACTCTAATTTGCTGACGGGTTAGCAAATATATAAAAATATTATTCGCAACAAATTTTATTAAAAAAAACTTAATTCTGTATTTTTTAATAAAATTTATGCTGAATGCCAATAAAGCAATGGGTAATGCTCTTTTTATCAGGCGAATATGTTTTCGACTTATATTTTTAAAATAAATTATTCAGATGAATATTTATTGCGAATATTCTTATTTGCAAATAAGCAGAATGACGATTTTCTAATGGTAACGGCAAAAAAAATCCTTTTATCTTTCTGAAGAAGAAAGATAAAAGGATATATACTAAAGAATCTTATGATTCTGTGATTTTAAACTTTATTAGTTTTTCAGATCTTTAATTACCTTAAAAGCAACATCTACCTGATCTTCTCCTACTAAAATAGTGAATTCATTTGAAGTCGAAATTACCTCATTGATAATAATTCCTTCCCAGGCCAAACGTTGAAAAATGAAGTAATAAATACCAGGGACTACGATATTTTCTTTTGGTAATTTTACTGTTATGGAAGCCAGGTTATCTAATTTCTGAATTAGTTTTTCGCGCATAAAGTGTTTTTCAACCAAATGATTTACACTGCTGCTGACCACAATATTAGTTTCGTTTACACCACGGGATGAGGTATAAAAAATATCAGATAAAGCGTTAATATCAGAGATTAAATCGGCTTGTTTGTTTAAAACAGTTTCAGACGCTGCAAAAGTGTAATCTGTCAGTTCTGATCGAACGGTAATTTCACCAATATTCTTGATTACTTTATTGATTTTGTGGTTCAGTTTAAAATCTAATTCTTCCGTGAGTCGTTTTAGCGACATTACAACAGCGCCTTGTTTCACTTCTTTACCAAATTCACTCTCTAATTCGGTCATAATGTTTCGTGAAAGAGAAGTTAGATTGATGATTCCAAGCGATAACGCATTTAATAAAAAAGGTTTTGTTTTGATGTAATTTTCGACGATTGAAGAAACGGTTTTCATAGTTTTTTTTCTTTTTTTTTGTAACTTAATTGTGTTGGTTTAGTTAATAGGGGGTGTTATAAATCTTTGCAAAGATAAATAAAAAAACAATTTGTTACAAATATAACAATAAAAAATTATGTTAAAAATGATAAAAAGTATCTGTAAAATGTTCAATTGCAAATGTTTCGCATTTTTTATGAATGGCGATGATGTCAAATCTAATGTTTAAATCATCACAAAAATCCATTTCCCTATCGTTTATGTAGGCATTTACTGCTTTTATCAGAAGTTGAATCTTTTTTGGCTTCACAAAATCTTGTGGAGCACCAAAATCTAAACTTGATCTTGTTTTAACTTCTATGATGGCCAAAACAGCTTCTTTTTGCGCAATGATATCAATTTCGGCCTTCTGAAAAGTCCAGTTACGGTCTAAAATTTTATAACCTTCTTTACGTAGATGTTCCACAGCAAGTTCTTCACCTTTTTTTCCTAAATCATTATGTTCTGCCATTTTTAAGTTTTGAGTTATTAGTTATGAGTTTGTTTTGCACGCAAAGACACAAAGTCGCAAAGAATTAAATAAAACTTTGCGACTTTGCGTCTTTCCGAGATTTTTATGTGGTATTTTGAATTCTTCTTAATATGAAGAAAACGAGAAATTATTACTTTTGAAAAGAAACAGTACTTCCGGTTTCATTAACGTCAATCGAAATGGTACTTCCCATAATAAGTGCTCTGTTATCCTGAATATGCCCTGCCGGGAAATTGAAGATTACCGGAATGTTATATTTTTTGGTTACATCGTCTACAATTTCAACAGCATTTTTGCCCCATGGCACCTCATTATCTTTCATTTTGGTCATTCCGCCAACGATGATTCCTTTAAGGTTTTCTATGCAGCCATTGCGTCTTAAATTGATCATCATTCGATCAATATGATATAAATATTCGTCAAGATCTTCAATAAATAAAATTTTATCCTTGCAGTCAATGGCTGATGGAGATCCTAATAAACTATATAAAATAGATAAATTACCACCCACTAATTCTCCTGTTGCTTTGCCAAAACGGTTCATTTTATCAGGACCTACCGTATATGATAATGGTTCGCCAAACAAACTGGACTTCATTGAACTAATGGCAGCCGGAGTAGCACGCGGAATCGTAACCGGCATTATTCCATGAATTGATTTATAGCCCATAGTGTTCAGATGATTGTGCAAAACGGTAACATCACTAAACCCGATAACCCATTTTGGGTGTTGTTTGAATTTGGTAAAGTCTAATAGATCGATCATTCTCACGGTTCCATACCCGCCACGAACACACCATATTGCCTTAATATTAGGATTGTCCAGCTGATGTTGAAAATCGGCAGCACGCTGTTCATCAGTTCCTGCAAGTTGGTTAAAATCAAGACCTATGGTAGTTCCCACAACAGCTTCTAGTCCCCAACTGTGCAATAAATCTATGGTAGGTTTTAAATTATCTTCGATGTTTTTTCTGGCAGTTGCTAAAATAGCTACAGTATCTCCTTTTTGTAAATACGGTGGTGTTATCATGTTTTGTTGGGATTGACAGTTGAATGATTGTAAAGCAAAAATAAGAAATATGAATTTACAAAAAGAAATGTGTTTCCTGAAGTTTTGATGTTGGCTCTCTCTCATAGTTTTGCTAATTCAGTATTAATGATAAACAAATATAGAGATTTTAAAAAATAAAATAATTAGAAAAATCTTACAAATAAATTAATTTGCTTAAATTGAACTTTTTAAAATAAGAAGTTCATGAAGATTATCAGATTACATTTTTACTTTATACTATCTCTTTCCTTTTCGATCTCGCTGGCGCAATCTAAAAAATACACCATTCATACCGTTGCCTTTTACAATTTTGAAAATCTTTTTGATACAATAAATGATCCCACAACACATGATGACGAATGGACGCCTAATGGAGCGCAACATTGGACAAAAGAAAAGTACGAACAAAAATTAAAAAATCTTTCAAGGGTTTTGTCAGAAATAGGCACACCGGAAAACACCAACGGGCCAACGATAATAGGAGGTTCTGAAATTGAAAATCGCGGTGTTCTGGAAGACTTAGTCAAACAGCCCAAACTACAAAATTTAGATTACGGAATTATTCATTTTGATTCCCCCGACAAACGCGGAATTGATGTTGCGCTACTCTATCAAAAGAAATATTTTAGGCCAACTTCGTATTCTAATATTCCTTTATACATTTATAAAAATAATGCGATTGTAAAAGAAGAAAAGAAAGAAGAACCAGATGATGATCTTGTAATAAAAACAGAGAACAGTAATCGGATTTTTACAAGAGACCAGCTTTTGATAACCGGTTTTCTTGAAGGCGAAGAAATACATATTATTGTCAATCACTGGCCTTCGAGATCAGGGGGCGAAAAAAAGAGTAGTCCGTTTCGTGAGTTGGCAGGAAGTTTAAACCGAAGAATCATTGATTCTTTGCAAAAAATAAATCCTAATGCCAAAGTAATTACAATGGGAGATTTAAACGACGGTCCGTTTAACCGAAGCGTAAAAGTAGCATTAGGAGCAAAAGCAAAAAAATCAGAAGTTCCCGAGTTTGGTACTTTTAATCCGTTTGAAGAAATGGCGAATAAAGGCATGGGAACGATTGCATTTCGTGATTCCTGGGATATTTTTGATCAGATCATCATAACCGAATCCCTTATAAAACCTGATTTTTCTAGTTTTAAATTCTGGAAAGCCGGGATCTTCAACAAACCTTTTCTCATTGCAACTTCGGGACAGTATAAAGGTTATCCGCTGCGGCACAGCCTGACAGAAGTAGGTTTTAGCGATCATTTCCCGGTTTATATTTATTTGATAAAAGAGAAACAATTGTAGAGACGCACAGCAGTGCGTCTCACTCAAAGTCGATAAAGCATTTAAGACGCATTGCTGTGCGTCTCTACAAGAAAACTTTTTACTAACTTAGCTTCATAGAAACTCAGTACCACTAAAAATGTCAATAGCAAAACCCTTCAGCTTAACCAAATGGATCGACGAAAACCGTCATTTACTAAAACCACCAGTTGGAAATAAAAACCTTTACATAGATTCCGGCGATTACATCGTGATGATTGTGGCGGGGCCAAACGCCCGTAAAGACTATCATTACAATGAAACCGAGGAGCTTTTTTATCAACTCGAAGGCAGTATAAAAGTGGTCATTCAGGAAGACGGAGAGCGTAAAGAAATGGAATTAAATGCTGGCGACATGTATTTGCATCCTGCTAAAATCCCACATTCTCCAGTTCGTTCAGAAGGTTCTATAGGTTTGGTAATTGAGCGCAAACGTGCCGGGAAAGGATATACTGACGGATTACTTTGGCATTGTGACAATTGCAATCACAAACTCTATGAAGTGTTTTTTGAACTGCACAATATCGAAAAAGATTTCCTGCCGCATTTCGAATATTTCTACAATTCATTAGAACTTAGAACCTGCGACAATTGCGGAACTGTAATGGAATCTGACCCTAGATTTGTAGCGAAGAAATAGTAGATTTGAGTCAATATAATATCCTAAGCGGTTTTTAAAACTTGTTAGGTATTAAATATGAAATAGAAGTAAAAGTCTTATAAGAAAATTCATTGTTGTAATTCAAGGCACCTTGTCATTTCGAGGAACGAGAAATCACACTAGCTGATCGAAAGATTGTGGCATTTTTTGCGGAGCTTCGAGTGTGATTTCTCGTTTCTCGAAATGACAAAAAAGGAAAGAAAATCCGTTTAATCTGTGCAATCTGTGGCTAATTAACCAAACTTACAACTCAAACTTTTTCCCCTGTTCCGGATAAATAATCTTCAAACCAAGATCATTTTGCTTTTGTAATTGTTCTTTAAGTTTGATAATATTTTTGGTCGGCGGTTTCAAATGTGTCACGATAATATTGAAACCTTTCAAAGTTCCTTTTCCGGATAAATCTTCTAAAGTATGAAGTTCTTTCATCAAGTAATTTGGCGTTAAATGCCCAAACAAGAATTGATCCGGTTGCTCATTTGGGAACGAAACTTCAATAAAAATCCCTTTCAGTTGTTTGCTTTTTACAAGAGACGCAATCGCTGTCCAAAGTGATTTTAATTTATCACTTTTTTCTACAGCATCAGGACCAGTGTCTCCCAAATAAAGCACATAAGATGCTCCGTTTTTAATTAGGAAAGCAGTACTTTCAAACGGATTCACATGACTTAAAGGAAATGCTTTTACCGTCATGGTTGTATTGGTAATTGGAGTTTCTTCTTCAATATTCAGGGTTTGAAAATGATATTTTTTCAAAGGAGTTCCGGGACCTTTATCGCCAAAATTAGCCCAGGTTTCATCATTAAAATAATGATTTTCCATCATTTGCATACATTTTTCAGTGGCATAAACTGTTTTCGAAGAATCTGCCGGAGAGTTGATAATCAATCCCGAAACATGATCTAAATGTGCATGAGAAATAAAATATCCTTTAATATATTTACGTAAAACCTCGCTTGTCGAAACTTTAAAAACTTTATTTTCGATCGCTTTTTCGATTCCGGCATTTATAGTTCCGGCATCCAAAGCAATAAAATCATTTGTATTTACAGGAGCAACTAAATATGCCGAAAGATTTTTTTCATCAATTCCTCCTTTTATTCCCAGCGGAACAACCTGAAAAGCAGATTTTTGTTCTTTTTGGGAAAATGCATTTACAGAAACTAAAACGAAACAAATAAGAAGACGATTGAAAACAGACATATTTAAATAATTTTGTTGCTGCAAAGTTCCTGAATTAGGACGAATAAATTGTAGAATATTTCTTTAATTGAGTTTTATTAATCCTAAATTTACTTGATTTTAACAACTTGCTTCGGTTGAAATTCAATACGAAATAATATCTTTACATAAAAATATAACAATTTTAACTAAAAAAGTTACAATGACAACAATAGCATCGCAATTTGGAATGAATGAGGCTCTGGAAAAATTGGGCATCAAATTGATCAATGACGGAACATCAACAGGAATAGAAAACTTTTCTTCAGGAGAAATTTTGGATAGCTTTTCACCGGTTGACGGAAAACTAATTGCTTCGGTAAAAATGTCATCACCTGAAGATTACGAAAAAGTAATGCAGTCTGCAACAGAAGCTTTCAAAACTTTCCGCTTGATTCCTGCGCCGCAACGTGGAGAAATTGTACGTCAGTTTGGACAAAAATTACGTGAAAATAAAGAAGCTCTTGGTAAATTGGTTTCTTATGAAATGGGAAAATCATTGCAGGAAGGATATGGCGAAGTTCAGGAAATGATCGATATCTGCGATTTTGCAGTGGGATTATCCCGTCAGCTTCACGGATTAACCATGCATTCTGAAAGACCCGGACACCGTATGTACGAGCAATATCATTCGTTAGGAGTTGTGGGGATTATTTCGGCATTCAATTTTCCGGTAGCAGTTTGGTCTTGGAACACTGCTTTAGCATGGATTTCAGGTGATGTTTGTGTTTGGAAACCTTCTGAAAAAACACCTCTTTGTGGTATTGCCTGTCAAAATATTATTGCTCAGGTTATTAAAGAAAATAATTTACCGGAAGGAATTTCATGTTTGATCAACGGAGATTATAAAATAGGAGAATTAATGACGGCTGATACCCGAATTCCGTTAGTTTCTGCTACAGGTTCAACCCGAATGGGAAAAATTGTTGCTCAAGCAGTTGCAGGGCGTTTAGGAAAATCATTATTAGAGTTAGGAGGAAATAATGCTATTATTGTTACTCCCGATGCTGATATCAAAATGACCGTTATTGGTGCTGTTTTTGGCGCGGTAGGAACTGCCGGACAGCGTTGTACATCAACCCGACGCTTGATCATTCACGAAAGTATTTACGATAAAGTAAAAGACGCTTTAGTAGCGGCTTACAAACAATTACGAATAGGAAATCCGCTTGACGAAAACAATCACGTTGGACCGCTAATCGATACGCATGCAGTCGAAATGTACGCTGTTGCTTTGAATAAAGTAGTTGCCGAAGGCGGTAAAATTTTGGTTGAAGGAGGAGTACTTTCCGGAGAAGGTTATGAAAGCGGATGTTACGTAAAACCTGCTATTGCCGAAGCACAAAATTCATACGCTATTGTGCAGCACGAAACATTTGCCCCGGTTTTATATTTAATTAAATATTCTGGGGATGTTGATAATGCTATCGAAATTCAAAATGGAGTAGGGCAGGGATTATCATCGGCGATTATGACCAATAATTTACGCGAAGCCGAAAGGTTTTTATCAGTAGTAGGTTCAGATTGTGGAATCGCCAACGTAAACATCGGAACTTCGGGAGCTGAAATTGGCGGTGCTTTTGGCGGAGAAAAAGAAACCGGCGGTGGACGCGAATCAGGATCTGATGCCTGGAAAATTTATATGCGTCGTCAAACTAATACCATCAATTATACAACGAGTCTGCCTTTGGCACAAGGAATCAAATTTGATTTATAGAATTTGATTTTAGAATATATATAAAAGGCTTCCAATATTTTGGAAGCCTTTTACTTTTTGAGTGATTTATTTCTTTAAAACTGTTTGATTAAAAGCCCCCTCTGTAGTATATACTTTTACTAAATAAGTTCCCGGAACCAGATAACTGACATCAATGTTTTCCAGATTTTTATCAGCGGTTTTTACCAGCATACCCGAAATATTATAGATTAAAACTTTTTCTACATTTTGTGTAGCAATCGAAACCGATAATGTATTAGTAACAGGATTAGGATATAAAACCGGTTTGGCTGTTGCTACTGTTTGGGTTTCTTCAAACTTTGCTGTGCGTAATGTACCTCCTGTATTATATGCTGTACTTATATAGAATAGGTTGGCAACAGATCCTTTTGCAATGGTGTGAGAGCCTGAAGGAATTGAAGCCGTAACGATTCCTGCAGAAGCGGTGTAAGAAACATTATCTATCTTAACTGTTCCTGTAAAGTTCGAATCGAAAACCAAAGTCAGTGTCGAGGTACTTGTTGTTGTATAAGTAATCGTGGTGCTTGATTCTATTTTTAAACGTTCAGTTAAAGTTAATCCATTATAGGTTACAGATCCCGGTGTAGAATTCATGTTTCCGGTGATGCTATAGAACGTACTTGTTTTTCCGGAAGTGGTAAAATTATGAATTTCATTAGTACCTGGATTAGTTGTAGTTACCGTAATTGTCCCTGATCCTGTAGCAGCTGTACCCGTTCCGATTGTAGCAATAGAATAGAATACATTTGTTGTTGGAGTACCGGAAATTGTAATCGTTTTTGCCGAAGTATTTTTTACAAAACTAATTCCGGATGCCGGCAATCCTGTTACTGTTGCGTCTGTTGCAGTTCCTCCCCAGGTAAAAACAATTTGGCTTATTGCAGTTCCGGCCGCTACCGTTTGATTGTTGTTTGAAGTGGAAGTTAGGGTTTGACCACCTGCTGCTGAAACAGTAATTGTTCCTGATCCTGTAGCAGCTGTTCCTGTTCCTACTGTAGCAATAGAATAGGATAAAGTAGCAGTCGGAGTTCCCGTAATAGTAATCGTTTTTGCCGAAGTATTTTTTACAAAACTAATTCCGGATGCTGGTAATCCTGTTACTGTTGCGTCTGTTGCAGTTCCTCCCCATGTAAAAACAATAGAACTTATTGCCGTTCCTGCTGTTACTGTTTGGTTGTTATTTGTTGTAGAAGTAAGCGTTTGAGGATTTGCCGGTGGGGTACCTTCGCCTTGTACAGCAACTAATGTCCCCGTATAATTGGTAAGTGCAGCTTTCAGTGCCGGAATTACCAGAGACGATTTGTCATCGATACTATTGTCAAAAGTCCATTTAAGATCTCCTCCGGAAACTCTTCCTGAATATTGTATTGTTTTTGTTTTAGCAACAGCCGGTTGGTCTATTACCAGATTCTTTACATATAATGCGGCGTTTGTATCAAAGTTGTTGTAGGTGTTTGCTCCTGATTTAGATTTAACATTGCTGCTTACCGCTTCACCTCTTGTACTGGCAGCGTAAGCATCAAAATCTGTGGTAGAACTTATTTTTCCTGCAATATTGTATAAAGGATTTGTATCACCATAAGCGACAAAACGCATATTGTTTGTGGCAATATCGGCATCAAAAGTATTATTAAAGGCTTTGATTGAACCTCCGGCTTCACCTGAAAAAGTTCCCAATGCAGCACTATTTACCTGCTTGGCTTCGTCCCAAATATCTGAACCTTGTAATGAAGTCAACATTGGATATTTGCTGTTGCGGAAATAATTTCCTTCTACAAAAACAGATGATCCCATTGTTGATCCTGCTCCATATTTTGCAACACCATCGTAATAATTATTATAAACATGTGCCGAATAATAACGAACACGTGGATGACGGGAATCAGAATGATCAAACCAGTTATGGTGATAAGTTATATATAATCCAGTTGTGGTTCCTTCGCTTAAACCTAACAGACTTGCTTTTCCGTTATCCCAAAAATGATTATAAGAAAACGTAATATAAGTAGATCCTTTGTTATCCATTGCCCCATCCCCTTTAATTTGGTCTGCATCAGAACCTGCATTACCATAAAACAGGTCGCAATTATGAACCCAAACATGATCATTTTTATCTTGTAAACCAACATTGTCACCAGCAGTGCTATCACAATTCATGAAGCCAAGATTGTTAACTTCAATATTCGATGCAGATTTAAGACGGATTCCCATTCCGTTTATAACCGCATCATTTCCAATTCCCTCTATTGTTAAGTAGCTGTTCGCGTTGTTTGCATTTTCGATAGTTATATCTCCGCCTTCCATTACAGTCATATCGGTAATATTCCCAATCAAACGAATAATAAACGGACGTGTATCTTTTCCTTTTTTAATGGCATACAAAATATTTTGTAAACCCACACATGGATTTGAACTTGCACCGGTAATATCCATCGAGATGGTGTTTTTGGTATTTTGTGTAATGTAAAGAATCACAGCACCAGTTTTTGGAGTTCCGTCAGCATTGTATCCTCCGGGAACGCGTCCTCCATCAAATGCAAACCCATTACGATCATGTGCTAAAACAGTTAGATTACTTGTTACAGCACCTGTTCCTTCGGTTCCTGATATTACTGGTTTTACTTTTACAGTATAGGTTCCGGCTTTTAGACCAGGAATGTCTGCACGAAAGTACGAGCCATAACTTCTAATAAGCTGGTCGTCTATTTTTTTGTCAACAAATCCGTTTCCGGTGTAATAAACATTATAAGTCTGTGCATTGCTTACTGGTTGCCATTTTACAAAAACAGATTCTAACCAGCCGGAAGCTTCGCTAATTTGAACTTGTTGTGCCCAGGTTTGAATACTGACAAGAAACAGCGTCAGAATAAGTAGGTTTTTTTTCATAATTGTGGTTTTTTAGTTAATAAAGTTTTTTGTGGTTTTTTGGGTATCGAAACAGTTAAGGTAATTGTAATCGATTACACAAAAGTATATTTAATTTTTTAAATATGTAATTAAAAAGCTATAAAAAAATATAAAACATAAAATTATTTAGTTTTAATGATTATTATGTAATAAATTACACTAAATGCAATTTATTACATAATTTTGAAATAGCTTGTCAATAAGTGCTTTTGTTGAATTTTTTAAAATTGAAAATGGATAAAATCTAATATAAGCGTATCCAATTTTGAATTTACTTCAATTTTAGGCTAATACTTTTTAAATAAGTAAAAAGCTACAAATTTAAAATGCTGTTTGTCTTTATAATTAAAATTTACTTTTAAATTAAATTAAGAAAGATTATAATGATACTAAAAAATGACTTCAACTAGTGGTTTTGAAGAGTGTACAAAGTCGATTTTTTTATTGTAGAAAAGATGAATTAAAACATAAATCCGGATAAGATTTAAAGAACACAAGTATAGAAATCTATTTCGAAATTTATTCTTTTAATTTATAATATTTTGATGTTCAAAGTTATCTGTTAAAAGAAAATGATGGATATAGATTTTTATAAGAATTACAGAAATAGGTTCATAAAAAAAGCCCTTTTGATTTCTCAAAAAGGCTTTGTATTTTATATGATGGAAAGAATTAATCTTTACTTGACAATTTATATAATAATCTAAGGAATTCGATGTACAACCAAACTAAAGTGATCATTAATCCCATAGCTCCGTACCATTCCATAAATTTTGGCATTCTTTCCTGAACTCCTTTTTCGATTTGATCAAAGTCTAAAAATAAGTTCAAAGCAGCAATGATAATAACAAAAACGCTAATTCCAATACTCATCATTCCATTTCCGTAATGAACAGGAGTAAAGTTGAAAATCAACGAAGCGATCCATGAAATCAAATAATAAGTTGCAATTGCTAAAGTAGCAGCAATAACTACTGATTTAAATTGTTCGGTAACTTTTACAATTTTAAATTTATATAACCCAAGGCAAACTAAAAATGTTACCAAAGTTGCACTAACTGCATTTATTACAATACCCGGATATCTGGCTTCAAAAATAGCAGATATTCCTCCGATAAACAACCCTTCAAACAGAGCGTATCCCGGAGCCAGATAAGGAGAAAGGTGAGGTTTGAATACTGAAACTAAAACTAAAATGAAACCTATTATCGCTCCGCCAATTGCAGGCAATAATGCATTCATTCCGTTAAATGCCATCCACCATGTAACCATTGCAGATCCGCATAATATTAAAAATAAAATAGCTGTTTTATTGATAGTACCTGACAAAGTCATTTCCTGATTGTAATCAATAATTTGAGCGTGGTGTACTTCTTCAGCTTTTGAAACAGCATTTGATGAAAAACGCTTGTTGCTTAAAAATGGATTTTTTGAGTTGAAGTTCATATTTCTAATACATTTAAATGAACCCAAATATATGGAGTTTTTTTGAAGCTCCTATTGTTTAAGTTAATTTTTAACATGAATTTCTCTTCTGAAATAGAATGTCCTTAAAATAAAAAATCCATTCGCGATAACGAATGGATTTCTTTATATTTTGATTGAAATTTTAGTTCAGTAAATCTAAAACTAATGATGGAAACAAACCTAAAACAATATTTAAAGCGATTGAAATTACAGCAACAGCATAAATAAGAAATGGTTTTCCGGTACGTTCCTGATTTGGTTCTTTAGAATACATGGCTAATATTAATTTGAAATAATAACCAACACTAATAATAGAGTTGATAACAGCAACAATTACCAAAGCAATATATCCGGCCTCAATTGTTTGATTGAATAAAAATAGTTTAGCAAAGAATCCCGAGAAAATTGGAATACCGGCCATAGATAACAATGAAGCTGTAAGTATGGCAGCTAACAAAGGATTTGTTTTTCCTAAACCGTGAAAATTCGTAATATCTTCATTATCCTGATTTTTGCAAACATATAATATAACACTAAAAGCAGCAATTCCGGCCAGTGCATAAGCAGCTGTATAATATAATAAAACGCCTGCTGATGTTGCAATGGTTAATAAAGTCATCAACATAAAACCTGCATGCGAAATTCCTGAGAATGCCAACATACGTTTTACATTTACCTGACGTAGTGCCATTATGTTACCAACAGTCATAGAAGCAATTGAAATAATTACTACAATAGTTTCAAATGTTCCCAAAAGATCCTGATTGTCTAAAGACGGAACAAAATTCAATGCAGAAACCAATTTATAAAGCGTTGCAATCGCAACCACTTTTGCCAAAGTACTCATTAAAGCAGTAGTTAACGCAGGAGATCCTTCGTAAACATCCGGAGCCCAGAAATGAAAAGGAACTGCAGCTACTTTAAACAACATACCAATAATCATTAAAATCATTCCAATTGGGAACCAGATTGGCAACTCAGCAGATAAAGAACTTTCGTGAATTTCTGCAACATCAAAACTTCCCATTGCTCCGTAAATCAAACAGATTCCGAATAAGATAATTCCTGATGCAAAAGATCCCATCAAAAAGTATTTCATACCCGCTTCGTTACTTTTTAGATTTAATCTTTCACTTGCGGCTAACACATAAAGTGCGATAGATAAAATTTCGATTCCTAAGAAAAACATCGCTAAGTTTCCAAAAGAAACCATAGCAACTCCTCCAGCTAATAAAAAGATTTTTATCGCCACAAAATCGGAGATTTTGGTAGGATGATTTTCGTAAAAATTATGGCTTAATGCTATTAAGAAAATAGTTATAATAATAAATAAGGATGAAAACGTGGTAGAGAACTTACTCACCGTAATCATGTTATTATAGTAACTTGCTGTTGATCCAAATTCGTAATAGTTAATGGCCAAAACACCCAGTAAACCAATAATGGTAATAGGAACAATGGCCTTTCTTAAATTAAGAATTTCAAACAATAGGCAAAAAACACCCAATCCTGTTATAGCTATTAATGTATTCATTTTTGTTTTTTTGATTTAGGAAATCTCAAACTAATGATGCCCTAATTTATTTTTATTTAAAATATTAATTTTTATTGATAACGTTTAGAATGGTTTCTAAACTTGGTGTAATCAAATCTGTAATTGGTTTTGGATAAAATCCGAAGAATATTAAAACTGCAATAATTACTACAAATGAAATTCCTTCATTAACAGAAACATCTGCAAAAGTTTTAGTATTTGTTTCTCCTAACATTACATTTTGAAACATTTTAAGCATATAATAAGCTCCTAAAATAATAGTAGTTCCGCCTAAAATTGCGAACCAAATATTAATTTGAGAAAGACTATACAAAACAGTAAACTCTCCAACGAAGTTAAAAGTACCCGGTAAAGCTACTGAAGCCAATACCAAAATTAAAAACATAGAAGTAAATTTTGGAGATTGCGTACGAATACCACCCAATTCACTAATATCTCTGGTTTCGAATCTTCTAAAGATAACTTCTGCAGCAAGGAACAGTCCTACTACTACAAAACCGTGAGCAATCATTTGCAAAACAGCTCCACGCAAACCGTCAATAGTTAGTGTGTAAGTTCCCGCAGCAATTAATCCAACGTGCGCTAATGAAGAATAAGCCAATAATTTCTTTAAATCTCTTTGTCTCAAAGCTACGATCGATCCGTAAATTACTCCTGCAATTCCTAAAGCGATGAAAATAGTCATGTATTCTTTTGCAGCCAATGGTGCAATTGGCAATTGCCAGCGAATAACACTGTATAATCCCATTTTTAGCATAATACCGGATAAAAGCATAGTTCCAACAGTTGGTGCTTTTTGGTACACATTTGCCTGCCATGTGTGGAAAGGAATAATTGGAATTTTAATTGCATAAGCTAAAAAGAAAGCCAGGAATATCCAAAGCTGCTCAGTAGCCGATAAATTTAATTTGTACAAATCTTCGATTAAGAAACTACCTGCTTTTTGGTACAAGTAGATGAAAGCAATTAACATGAACAATGAACCTGCAAGTGTGTAAATAAAGAATTTAACCACTGCTTTTCTGCGTTCTTCAGCATCACCATTACCCCAAATAAGGGCAATAAAGTAAATAGGAATAAGTGCTAACTCCCAAAAGATATAATACAAAAGACCATCTGCTGCAAGGAAAGTTCCTGTCATAGCAAAAGCCATAAATAAAATTAAAGCATAAAAACCTTTAGCATTTTTATATTCATTCCCAAAAGAAGAAAATATAATAACCGGAGTTAAAGCTGCAGTTAATAAAAGCATTGCAATTCCTAATCCGTCAGCATTTAAAACAAATGAAATATTAGGTTTTGTAATCCAGGTGCTAGTAAAACTGATACTTTCGCCTGCGTAAAAATGATTTAGTAATACAATTGAACAACCTAAAGCCGCCAAACTAAAGAACAAAGCTACTTTTGATGCCAGTTTATCACCAGCAAAATAAGTGACAAATGCACCAATTAGAAGAATAATTAATATAAGAGAAACGTTCATAGTTGTAAAATTATTTAGCTAAAAATATATAGGAAACAATGGCGCAAAGACCCAAAACAAAAGCAAAAAGATATAATCCGATACTTCCGTTTTGTAATTTTTTACCCTGAAAAGCAAGTTCATTAGTTACTTTTCCTAATCCAAAAACAAGAGCAGATAAACCGGTCTCAATATAGTCTCTGAAAAATCTTGATAATCCGTTAATAGAGCGAACAAATATAGCATCGTAAGCTTCGTCTACATAATATTTGTTGTACAAAACTTTAGTTAAGCCTGTAATGTTTTCATCTGCTTCCGGAACATTATCCTGTTTGAAATATTTAATGTAAGCAATCAAAATACCTAATAATCCGCCTAAAACAGCAACTCCCATCAAAGTGTATTCTGTTGTGCCTAAATGATGTTCTTCTCCCGCCACTTTCGTGAAAAGCGGAGCTAAATAGTCATTTAACCAACTATTTCCAGGTAAGCTGATGATTCCGCCAAAAGTAGCCAGAATAGCTAAAATGATTAAAGGAAAAGTAATCAGTCCGTCACTTTCATGTAAATGATGTTTTTGCTCTTCTGTTCCTCTAAAATCTTTAAAGAAAGTAAGGAACATTAAACGGAACATATAAAACGCTGTCATGATAGAAGCAACAGATCCAATAACATAAAGTGGAATACTGTGGTGGAATGTCGTTAATAAAATTTCATCTTTAGAGAAGAAACCTGAGAAAAACGGAACACCTGAAATGGCCAATGATGAAATCAACATCGTCCAGAAAGTGATTGGCATTGCTTTACGCAAACCGCCCATTTTACGCATATCCTGTTCTCCGTGCAAACCGTGAATAACAGATCCTGATCCTAAGAACAAACATGCTTTAAAGAAAGCGTGTGTGATTACGTGAAAAACAGCTACTTCATAAGCGCCAAATCCTAAGGCTAAAAACATTAATCCTAATTGAGAAACGGTAGAGTAGGCCAATACTTTTTTGATATCCGTCTGAACCAATCCAATTGTTGCAGCAACTAGTGAAGTAATAGCTCCAATAACAGCAATAACGGTTTGAACATCCGGTGCTAAATCAAAAACAAAGTTTAATCTGGTGATCATAAAGATACCAGCTGTAACCATTGTTGCTGCGTGAATCAATGCAGAAACCGGAGTTGGTCCAGCCATCGCATCAGGTAACCAGGTATATAATGGTATTTGTGCAGATTTACCACAAGCTCCAATGAATAAACATAAAGCAGCTAATGAAAGCAATGGTATGTTTAAGTTTGTTGCTCCGGCAATTGCAGTTTTTAGAGTTGCATAATCTAAAGTCGAGAACATTGAACCAAGAATGAACATTCCGATTAAAAGACCTAAATCTCCTATTCTGTTCATAATGAAAGCTTTTTTCGCAGCATCATTGTAATCCTGGTTTTTATGCCAGAAACCAATTAGTAAGTACGAACAAAGTCCAACACCTTCCCAGCCAATAAATAAAACTAATAAGTTACTTCCAATTACAAGTGTAATCATGAAGAATACGAATAGATTCAAATATGCAAAAAACTTGTGCATATTTTCGTCATCATGCATGTAACTAATAGAGTATAAGTGTATCAAAGAACCAATACCGGTTACAAAAAGCAACCAAAGCAATGATAACTGATCTAATAAAAATCCAAGATTAATTTTTATGTTGCTAATTTCAATCCAGTCAAATAAAGAAACCTGAATGGCTTGTTTGGTTTGACTAATTTGATTGAATAAGAAAAGTGTTACGGCAAAAGAAACTACTACAGCAGCAGTCCCGATGATTCCTGAAACTGTTTTCCCCAGGCTCTTGCCAAAGAAAACATTGATTAAAAATCCTAAAAAAGGAGATAAAACTAAAAGTAAAGCTAAATTGGTATCCATTTTTATTTATCCTTTTAAATTTTTTAAATTATCGATACTAATCGAACCTAAATTTCTAAAGATCGAAACTAAAATAGCCAATCCAACTGCGACTTCTGCTGCAGCAACTGCCATCGAGAAGAATACAAAGACTTGTCCTTGTGCATCTTGATGATAAGTTGAAAAAGCAACAAATAAAAGGTTAACAGCATTCAACATGATTTCGATAGACATGAAAACGATAATAGCATTTCGTCTGTACAATACACCAAAAATACCAATACAGAAAAGTACAACACTTAAAAAGATGTAGTTTTCAATACCTATTTGATTTAATATATTACCCATTATTTATTTAATTTTTCTTTTTTAGACAATAATACAGTTCCAATCATGGCTACTAAAAGCAAGATCGAAGCGAATTCAAACGGAACCATATATTCGTTCAGTAATATTTTACCCAATACCTGGATGGATTGGAAATCTTCACCAGTCGAATCATATTCTCCAACGATTGGTTTAGAATTAATGAAAATGGCAATCAATACAACACAAATCAAACAGAAAGAAACAATTGCACCTAAACGTGTAATTCTAGGACGGTGTACTTCTCGCTGTTCATTCAGATTCATCAACATAATCGTAAACAGGAACAAAATCATAATGGCTCCGGAATAGACTATAAGATGTACTATAGCCAAAAACTGAGCATTTAATAATAAATAGTGACCGGCAATAGAGAAGAAACAAATTACTAAATAGATGGCACTGTGAATAGGGTTTCTGCTAAAAATGGTCAAAAAAGCGGTAATTACCGTAATAAACGCTAAGAAACAAAATATAATTTGTACAGTTGTTGCGTGTGCAAAATCAGGAATATGTATCATTTAGTTAGCATTATTAAGTTGAGCATTTTTGATTGCCACATCAAGAGGCATCACTAATCTGTCTTTTCCAAAAATGAAATCTTCTCTTTCATAGCTGGAAGGAACCAATACTTTCGAAGTCGTTAAATAAATAGCGTCTTTTGGGCATGCTTCTTCGCATAATCCGCAAAAGATACAACGCAACATATTGATTTCATAGATAGAAGCATATTTCTCTTCTCTGTATAAATGCTTTTCATCAGCTTTACGCTCAGCAGCTTTCATTGTAATGGCTTCAGCGGGACATGACAAAGCACATAGTCCGCAAGCTGTACAGTTTTCACGACCTTGCTCATCACGTTTCAACTGGTGCTGACCACGATAAACCGGACTCATTTCACGCACTTGTTCAGGATAGTGAATTGTCACTTTTTTTCTGAATAAGTGTTTAAGCGTGATGAATAATCCCTTCACAATCGCCACAAGATACAATCGCTCTAAAAAAGTCATCTCTTTATTAGAGACCATCTTTTTTCTACCCGATAATGATATAGTTTCTATTGACATTTTTAATGTATGATTTACGATTTTCTATTTGTATGAAACAAAATCAAATCTATTTTATTTTTATTTGAAGCTAATCCTGCTCTCCGCTGTATCTTTTATGATTTCCGAGGCTTCGGGACCATCATAAAAGGATGCCGCTTCTATCAGGGCCAGGCATTACGGTTTTTAGAATCCTAAAGCTGCCGCAATATCATGTCTTAAAATTACAACACCTGTAATCATAATATTAATGATCGAAAGGGGAATTAAAATTCTCCAGCCTAAATTCATTAATTGGTCATATCTAAATCTTGGTATTGTCCAGCGCACCCACATATAGAAAAATATGAAGAAGCATAATTTTGCAAACAATGCAGCAATTCCTAATATATTAGCAATATTTACTCCCACATTTTCTACCATCCAGCTCATTCCCGGATAATTGTATCCCCCGAAAAACAAAACAGAAATAATAGTTGCAGAGACAAACATACTTGCATATTCAGCAAATAAATAGAATCCCATTTTCATGGATGAATATTCTGTATGGTAACCTCCAATTAATTCATTTTCACATTCTGCTAAGTCAAAAGGAGTTCTGTTTGTTTCTGCAAATGAACAAATAAGGAAGATCAGGAATGATAAAGGCTGATAGAACACATTCCAGTTCATTCCGCTTTGTTGCTCAGAAATTTCTTTTAAACTTAAAGTTCCTGTCATCATCAATAATGCAATTATTGATAATCCCATGGCAACTTCATACGAAACCATTTGCGATGCTGCACGAATAGCTCCCATCAATGAGAATTTATTGTTAGAAGCCCATCCACCAATCATGATGCCGTAAACTCCTACTGAAAGTACTCCAAAAATGTATAATATACCAATGTTGATGTCAGTTGCCTGTAAAAGAACGTCACGGCCAAAAATGTGTAATCTGTCTCCCCACGGAATAACAGCACTAGTCATTAAAGCAGTACTCATGGCAATGGCAGGTCCTACAACAAATAAAAATTTATTAGGTGTGTTAGGAAAAAACTCTTCTTTTGAGAATAATTTCATACCATCTGCAAGAGGCTGTAATAAACCACCCCATCCTGCACGGTTAGGTCCTACACGATCTTGTAGAAAAGCTGCAACTTTACGTTCAGCCCAGGTAGAATACATTGCCATAATCATGGTTATCGCAAAAACGACAATAATAACAACACTCTTTTCTATAATAAATGCACTTTCCATTTCTTAAGATTTTTTATCGTTAGTTGTTAATGGAATTGCGGCCATACTAATTTTTTTACGGTCGATATCTCTACCTAAAAGGATATTCTTTTCAGTGTCAATTTCAACTTTTTCTAATTTTTGAGTGTAGTTATTTTGGTTGATAACAGAGTCTTTTTCAAATTCTCTTGGTCCTTCAATTACCCAGTCACTAACATTTTTGTGATCAAAACGACAGCTGTTACAAATGAATTCTTCTACTTCATGATACTCATCTTTACGGCCTGTTACACGTTGAATTTCTCCTCCAAACATCCATACAGTTGTTTTTCCGCAACATCCAGGAGTTGTACATTCTCTGTGAGCGTTGAAAGGTTTGTTGAACCAAACTCTTGATTTAAAACGGAAAGTTTTATCTGTTAAAGCTCCAACCGGACAAACGTCGATCATATTTCCTGAGAATTCATTGTCGATTGCTTTAGAAATTCCGGTAGAAATATTAGCATGATCACCACGATCTAATACTCCGTGAACTCTGTTGTCTGTCAATTGATCTGCAACTTGTACACATCTTTGGCATAAGATACAACGGTTCATATGTAGTTGAATATGTGGGCCAATATCTTCTGGCTCAAATGTTCTTTTTTCTTCAATAAAACGTGATTTTGGGTTTCCGTGCTCAAAACTTAAGTTTTGCAGGTCACATTCTCCGGCCTGATCACAAATTGGGCAATCTAACGGGTGATTGATCAATAGAAATTCAGTTACAGATTTACGGGCTTCAGTTACACGAGCCGATGATTTACTGTTTACTTCCATTCCGTCCATACATCCTGTTACGCAAGATGCCATCAATTTTGGCATTGGTCTTGGGTCAGCTTCACTTCCTTTAGAAACTTCAACTAAACAACAACGACATTTTCCGCCGCTGCCTTTTAATTTTGAGTAATAGCACATGGCTGGCGGAACTAGATCTCCACCAATCATACGTGCAGCCTGCAGGATCGTTGTTCCTGGTTCTACGTCTATACTTTGACCGTCTATGGTTACTTTCATCTTTGTTTTGTTTTTTTAGTTTCAGGTTTAAAGTTTCAGGTTGTATCCCTGAAACTAAAAAAAGCTTGAAACTTGAAACTATTTTTAAACTGTTTGTTTGCCTACTAAATGTTTTACTTGCGAAAAAGGTTCAGCTACAAAGTGATCTCTGTTTTTTATTTTTTCAGGGAAACGAACGTGGTATTCAAACTCATCTCTAAAGTGACGAATCGCTGCTGCTACTGGCCATGCTGCCGCATCTCCAAGCGGGCAAATGGTGTTACCTTCGATTTTACTTTGAATACTCCACAATAATTCGATATCCTCTTCACGGCCTTGACCGTTTTCAATTCTCCATAATATTTTTTCTAACCATCCTGTTCCTTCGCGGCAAGGTGTACACTGTCCGCAAGATTCGTGGTGATAGAAACGAGAAAAATTCCAAGTATTTCTAACGATACAAGCAGTGTCGTTGTAAACTATAAATCCTCCTGAACCTAACATAGATCCGGTAGCAAAACCACCATCACTTAAAGATTCGTAAGACATTAATCGGTCTTCTCCGTTTGCTGTTTTAAAAATTAATTCAGCCGGTAAAATTGGCACTGAAGATCCTCCCGGTACAAATGCTTTCAAAGGTCGGCTCGAAGACATTCCTCCTAAGTACTCGTCAGAATTCATGAACTCGTCTACACTTAATCCTAATTCAATTTCATAAACTCCCGGATTTTTGATATGTCCTGAAGCAGAAATTAATTTAGTTCCTGTAGAACGGCCAATACCAATTTTAGCATAATCATCACCAGAATTGTTGATGATCCATGGCACAGTTGCAATAGTTTCAACATTGTTTACTACTGTTGGATTTGCCCAAAGTCCTGAAACCGCTGGGAAAGGTGGTTTAATACGAGGATTTCCTCTTTTACCTTCTAATGACTCGATAAGTGCAGTTTCTTCTCCGCAGATATAAGCACCAGCTCCACAGTGAACATGTAACTCTAAATCGTAACCTGTACCCAATATATTTTTTCCTAACCAGCCAGCAGCTTTAGCCTCGGCAATGGCTCTTTCTAATATTTTGAAAACCCACATATATTCTCCACGAATGTAGATGTATGATAGGTTAGCGCCTAAGGCAAAACTTGAGGTAATCATTCCTTCGATCAATAAGTGAGGAATAAATTCCATCAAGTAACGATCTTTGAAAGTTCCCGGTTCAGACTCGTCGGCGTTGCAAACTAAGTGTCTTGGTTTTCCAGATTTTTTATCAATAAAACTCCATTTCATTCCGGCAGGGAAACCCGCACCTCCACGACCACGTAGACCTGATTTTTTTACTTCTTCAGTAACTTCATCCGGTGTAAGTGTTTTTAGCGCTTTTTCTACAGACGCATAACCACCATTCTGGCGATATACTTCGTAGGTTTTAATTCCTGGAATATTGATTTTATCTAATAATATTTTTTGTGACATCTTATTTATCGTGTAATATTATTTTATCATCTCTACAATCAGCGATTAACTGATCGATCTTGTCTTCTGTTAATTTTTCTTTGTAGAAATCACCTAATTGCATCATCGGAGCATATCCGCAGGCACCTAAACATTCTACGCCTGCAATGGTAAACATTCCGTCAGGAGTTGTTTCTCCCATTTTAATGCCTAATTTCTCAGAAGTATAATCCATTAAATTTTCGGCACCGTTCAAACAACAACAAGAAGTCTGGCAAAACTCAAACATGTATTTTCCAATTGGTTTTTGGTTGAACATGGTATAAAAAGTAACCACTTCGTATACTTCAATTGGTTTTATCTGAAGAATTTCGGCAACCTTGTCCTGCAATTCTATGCTAAGCCAGTTGTTATGCGCGTCCTGCACTTCATGCAAAACAGGCAGTAAAGCCGATTTTTGTTTACCTTCTGGATAATGACTGATCAATTCATTGATACGGGTGATCAATGCTTCGGTCATATTTATTTCTTGTTTGTAATGTTTACGTTCCATTTTTTATTTTGGATTTTAGATTTTAGATTTTGGATTTTTTTCAATCTGTGATCTATAACCGTCATTCTGCAATCTTTTTATAATTTTAGACTTTTAGATTTATAATTTAATCTGAAATCTAAAATCAGAAATCTACGATCTTTTTTAGGCGTCTAATTCTCCTGCAATTACATTTAAACTTGATAGGATAACAATCGCATCAGAAAGTAAAGACCCTTTGATCATTTCAGGATATGCCTGATAATAAATAAAACAAGGTCTTCTAAAATGTAATCTATATGGAGTTCTGCTTCCATCAGTAACTAAATAGAATCCTAATTCTCCGTTTCCGCCTTCAACAGCATGATATACTTCGGCAACCGGTACAGGAACTTCTCCCATTACAATTTTGAAGTGATAAATTAAGGATTCCATAGAAGTGTAAACATCTTCTTTTGGAGGAAGGTAGTAATCAGGAACTTCTGCGTGATATTCGTTTCCGGCTGGCATTTTTTCCAAAGCCTGACGAATAATACTTATACTTTCCCGTACCTCTGCATTACGAACACAAAAACGATCATAAGTATCTCCTGATTTTCCAACAGGAACTATAAAATCAAAATCTTCGTAAGAAGAGTAAGGGTGTGCTACACGTACATCATAATCAACACCCGCAGCACGTAAATTAGGACCTGTAAATCCGTACGCCATTGCTTGCTCTGCTGAGATTGCACCTACGTTTACGGTTCTGTCAAGGAAAATTCTGTTTCTTTCGAATAGGTTTTCAAATTCTTGCCAGGCGACAGGAAATTCTTTTAAAAACACATCTAATTTGCGGAAAGCTTCTGGTGACCAGTCTCTTTCGAAACCACCAATTCTTCCCATATTTGTTGTTAAACGGGCTCCACAAATTTCTTCGTAAATCTCGTAAACTTTTTCTCTAAATTGAAAAACATATAAGAAACCAGTATACGCACCAGTATCAACACCTAAGATTGAGTTACAAATTAAGTGATCTGTAATACGAGCCAATTCCATTACGATAACTCTTAAATATTGAGCGCGTTTAGGAACTTCAATATTTAGTAATTTTTCTAAAGTCATCCACCATCCCATATTATTAATAGGAGAGGAGCAATAGTTCATACGGTCAGTAAGAGGTGTAATTTGATAAAAAGGACGATTTTCGGCAATTTTCTCAAAAGCTCTGTGAATATAACCAATAGTTGGTTCAGCTTCAAGAATTCTCTCACCGTCCATCAACAGTATATTTTGAAAAATACCGTGAGTGGCCGGGTGCGTTGGTCCTAAATTCAGTACCGAAAGCTCGCTTCCGTCTTCGTTTAGTTTATCCTTAACTATTTTAGCATAACGATGCTCTGGTGGTAATAATAGTTCTGACATTTTATAATGTTGAATTATTTATTTTTAGCAATTTGTTGTTGTTCTTCCAAAGAATCTGTCGTCTTTATCAGTTCTTCCGCTGTCTTCCATCGGGAATTCTTTTCGCATTGGGAAAGACACCATTTCATCCATATTCAAAATACGTTTCAATTGCGGATGCCCAATAAAGTTTATTCCGAAAAAGTCGTATGTTTCTCTTTCCATCCAGTTTGAACTTAAGAAAATATTTGAAATGGTTTTAATTTCTGGTTTTTCGCCATTAAGAAAAACTTTAATTCTTATTCTTTTGTTTTCGTACCAGTTGTGTAAATGGTATACTATGGCAAACTGACGATCTGTTTCGTTATCCGGATAGTGTACTCCGCATAAATCAGTTAAAAAGTGAAAACGAAGGTCAGAATCATTTTTCAAAAAAAGAATTAAAGCTGTGATTTTGTCAGCTGTAGTTTCCAGCGTAAAAACATCTCTTTCCTGGTGAAAGTTAAAAACACTTGCATCAAATGTTTCTGTAAGTTTATCTTGAATCAGGGTATTTTCTAAAGCCATCTTATGAAATGTTATATGAAGCTAATAATTCTTGGTATTCCGGAGAGCTTCTGCGTCTAACAGATTCGCTTTTTACCAATTCCTGAAGTCTCATTACTCCATCAACAATTTGTTCTGGCCTAGGCGGGCATCCCGGAACATAAACATCAACCGGAATTACTTTGTCGATTCCCTGTAAAACAGAATAAGTATCAAAGATTCCTCCTGATGAAGCACAAGCTCCAACAGCAATTACCCAGCGTGGTTCAGACATTTGTTCATAAACCTGTCTTAAAATAGGAGCCATTTTTTTTGAAATAGTTCCCATAACCAGCAACATATCTGCCTGGCGAGGAGAAAAACTCACACGCTCAGAACCAAATCGTGCTAAATCGTAGTGTGAGGCCATTGTAGCCATGAATTCGATACCGCAGCATGAAGTTGCAAAAGGCAATGGCCATAATGAATTGGCTCTTGCTAAACCTACAACATCATTAAGCTTTGTAGCGAAGAAACCTTCTCCTACAACGCCTTCTGGTGGTGCAACCATATTTACATTTGAATTGCTCATTTTATTTTAGATTTTAGATTTCTGATTTTAGATTTTGGAACCTTGAAATCGAAATCAATATTTTAAAAATCAATTATATTCTGAGAAAATTTATTTTTCAAACTTAAATTCTAAATCATTCAATCTAAAATCAGAAATCTGAAATCTAAAATTTCTTTATTCCCACTCTAATGCTTTTTTCTTGATGATGTAGAAAAAGCCAACTAAAAGAAGTGTCATGAATACGATCATCTTTAGCATTCCTTCTATCCCTAATTCTTTAAAGTTTACTGCCCATGGATAAAGGAAAATTACCTCTACGTCAAACAATACAAATAAAATGGCAACCAGGAAGTATTTTACCGAAAAAGGGATACGGGCATTACCAACAGATTCGATACCGCACTCAAAGTTTTTGTCTTTGGTTTCAGAGTTCCTTTTTGGTCCTAATTTTCCGGAAATAATGATTGTCCCTACCACAAAACCAACAGCTAAAATGAACTGCATTAAAATAGGAATGTAATTGTATTGATCAGATTGCATAAACTTAGGTTTTTTACTTAAAGAATAAGCCACAAAGATAACTTTCAACTCTGTAAATCACAAGCTAAAAAAGGATTTAAGTGTACTACAGAAGGGTGAATATTTGTAATTTTTATTCATTATAAATAACAGCAACGTATTTTAAGATTTTTTTAAGATTTGAGCAAAAAAAAACGTTTCGAAATAAATCGAAACGTTTTTAAACCATTCAGAGGCAAAAAAAATAAATTGCTATATTTTTCTTAGATTACTGCTACTTTAGCAGCAACTTTCCCTTTTCTTCCTTCTTCTTCTTCGTAGCTTACACGGTCACCTTCGCGTAATTCTTCCGCGTTAATTCCTGAAGCGTGAACGAAGATATCTTTTCCTGTTTCTTCGTCTGTAATGAATCCATAACCTTTAGATTCATTGAAAAATTTTACTGTACCTGTACGCATTGTAATTGTAATAATAATTTATAATAAAGCAAATGTAATATATAAATTCATACAAAAGACAATAAGCTGTTAATTTTTTGTAAAAATTATTGATTCACAGTGTTTTCGCTATTTATATTGCATCAATTTTGATATGGAAGGGCTTTATTTGAGAATCATTAATTGTAAGAATAAAAAGTTAAAAAAGTAGCTTATAGTTTACAAATTTTTTGTAAATTAAGCGAAACTCATTAGCATAATCTTTGTTAATGTGAGAGAATACTTGTATTTACTGACTTTGTCTTTTTTAAGAGTGTTATATTGGGTTTAAAAAATAGTAAAATGTAAAAAAAAACTGCAACTAATATTCTAGTTGCAGCTTCATATTTCAATATTACCAAAATTTACAGAGCATCAATTTTGATGTGTAATTCTTTTAATTGAGCATCATCGATTGCAGCAGGTGCATCGATCATTACATCACGTCCTGAATTGTTTTTTGGGAATGCAATAAAATCTCTAATCGTTTCCTGGCCTCCTAAGATTGCTACTAATCTGTCAAGACCAAATGCTAATCCTCCGTGAGGTGGTGCGCCAAACTGAAAAGCATCCATTAAGAAACCAAATTGTGCTTTTGCTTCTTCTTCTGTAAAGCCTAAATATTTAAACATTAACTGTTGTGTAGCTTTATCATGAATACGAATCGATCCTCCGCCAATTTCATTTCCGTTTAATACCATATCATAAGCGTTAGCACGAACTTTTCCAGGTTCAGTTTCTAATAAAGCCATATCCTCTGGTTTTGGAGACGTAAAAGGGTGGTGCATAGCATGATAACGACCCGTTTCTTCATCAAGTTCTAATAATGGGAAATCTACAACCCATAAAGGAGCAAATTCTTCGGGTTTACGCAATCCTAAACGGGTTGCCAGTTCCATACGAAGTGCTGAAAGCTGAGCGCGTGTTTTGTTAGCAGGTCCCGAAAGTACAAAAATCATATCGCCGGGTTTTGCTCCTGTAATTTTTGCCCACTGTCCTAAATCGTCCTGATCGTAGAATTTATCTACAGATGATTTAAAAGTTCCGTCGTCATTGCATTTTGCGTACACCATTCCTGATGCTCCAACTTGCGGACGTTTTACCCAGTCAATTAATCCGTCAATTTCTTTACGGGTATAATTTCCTGCTCCGTGAACTGCAATACCCACAACCAATTCAGCAGCATTAAATACCGGGAAATCTTTGTGTTGCGCAAATTCGTTTAACTCACCAAATTCCATCCCGAAACGAATGTCCGGTTTGTCATTTCCATATGTTTTCATGGCATAGTCGTAAGTAATTCTAGGGAATTTATCTACTTCAATACCTTTAATTTCTTTTAGTAAATGTCTTGTCAATCCTTCAAAAACATTCAAAATGTCTTCTTGCTCCACAAAAGCCATTTCGCAATCGATTTGTGTAAACTCAGGCTGACGGTCTGCACGTAAATCTTCGTCACGGAAACATTTTACAATCTGAAAATATTTATCCATTCCGCCCACCATCAATAATTGTTTGAAAGTTTGAGGCGATTGTGGCAATGCATAAAATTGTCCTTCGTTCATACGGCTTGGTACAACGAAATCTCTGGCTCCTTCGGGAGTCGATTTGATTAAGTAAGGAGTTTCAACTTCGCAAAAATCTAAATCAGATAAATATTTACGAACTTCCATCGCTACTTTATGACGGAACAGCAAACTGTTTTTTACCGGATTTCTTCGAATGTCTAAATAACGGTATTTCATTCGGATATCCTCTCCACCATCAGTTTCATCTTCAATAGTAAATGGAGGCGTTAATGCTGCATTTAAGATCGTTAATTCAGTAACTAAAATTTCGATCTCGCCAGTTGGAATGTTCTTGTTTTTGGCTTCACGCTCAATTACAGTTCCTTTTACCTGAATAACAAATTCTCTACCCAGCGTTTTTGCCAGCTCAAAAACAGTTTTATCAGTACGACTTTCGTCGAAAATAAGTTGTGTAATTCCGTAACGGTCGCGTAAATCAACCCAATTCATAAATCCTTTATCGCGTGATTTTTGAACCCAACCCGCCAGAGTAACTTCCGTATTAATATTTGAGGCGTTTAACTCGCCACAATTATGACTTCTATACATGATCAAAATTTTAGACTGCAAAAGTAAACACAAAATTCAAATTAATGTAGTAAAGTGATCACTAGATGCTCAATAATTTGAAATATTTTGTTAATTCTTAAATTTGGGAGCTGTAATTTCTTTAGATTTGAATCACTAAAAACAAACTTTAATTTATATGAACAAATTTTTTGTTACTGGTCTGTTGATTTTTAGCGCTTTGAATATCATAGGTCAAACTAAAAATCAAATTAAATTCACGGCTAAAATTACCAATAGAAATAGCGACACTTTAGTAATTAAAGGTAAGGATAATTTTAAACAAGTTATTCCCATTAATAAAAAAGAGGTTTTTGCTGCCAATTTTGATGCTCCAAAAGGGTTTTATGTGTTTTCTGACGGAACAGAGTCTTCTAATTTATATCTAAAACCAAATTCAGATATAAGTTTGACAATGAATGCCAAAGAATTTGATGAAACGATTGTGTATAAAGGTAAAGGTGTTGAGGAAAGTAATTTTCTGGCACAACAGACTTTAAAAGATGAACAATTTCAAAAAGACGCTTTCGCGAAAGAACCGGCTGAATTTGCTTCGGTTTTAGATGCTAAGAAAAAAACAGATATTGAAAATTTAGAGAAAGGGAATTTTGATCCTGAATTTAAAACAGCTTTAAAGAATAGTTTTGAAAGCTTTAATCAATATGCAGCACAGGAATATGAAAGAGCTTTGAAAGCCAATAAATTAAAAGGGAAACCATCTCCTGAATTTGATTATGATAACCATAAAGGAGGAAAAACAAAACTTTCTGACCTTAAAGGAAAATATGTATACATTGATCTTTGGGCTACATGGTGTGCGCCTTGTAGAGCAGAAATTCCCTATTTGCAAAAAATTGAAGAAAAGTATCACGGAAAAAATATTGAGTTCGTAAGTATTTCAATTGATAAAGCGAAGGATGTTGAAAAGTGGAAGAAATTTGTAACCGATAAAAATTTAGGTGGAGTACAATTGTTTGCTGATAAAGATTGGGAATCTGAGTTTGTGACGGGTTACGGAGTAACTGGAATTCCGAGATTTATTATTGTTGATCCAAAAGGAAATGTTTTAAGCTCAGATGCGGCAAGACCTTCGTCTCCAGAGCTTCAAACGCAGTTAGACGCATTATTGAAGTAATTTATTTACCAAATTTATAACGTTATAGTAAATTTGTGTTTTTTATAAAAACCCAGTAAAACCAGTGCTTAAGCACTGTTTTTTTTGTTTTCGGTAAATTTCCAATGTTAAGCTTTTACTCAATGTTACCAAATTGTTAAGTAAAAGTTTTTTTAATGTAAACAAATAATTATATTTGATAAAGATTTGATAACATTAAATACCTCAAGATATGAAAAAGTGTGTAATTTTAGTTGCAATATTGTTCTCTGGAATTTTAGTTGCACAAGAGATAAATCCGGAATTAGAAGCTGTTGGAAACAAAGTAAAAGCTACTTATTATCATGAAAATGGTCAGGTACAGCAAGAAGGCTTTTTTAAAGATGGTAAATTGGATGGTGTTTGGGTATCCTATGACGAAAAAGGAAATAAAGTTGCTGTAGGAGAGTACACAAACGGATTGAAAACTGGAAAATGGATTTTCTTTAATGAAAAAAATCTTTGTGAGGTTTCTTATGAAAACAGCAAAATAAGCTCAGTTAAGAATTTACAAAAAAATGCTTTAGCTAATAGAAATTAAGAAGATTTCGAAAACATAACAAAAACCGCTTTTAATGAGCGGTTTTTTTATGCTCAAAAATATTGTGGAGAAACATAAATATAGGGATCATTTTAACCGCAAAGTTCGCAAAGCTATTGATAAAGCGTTGCGAACTTTGCGGTTATATAAAATCTTATAAATAAAATCATTGCGATCCTTGCGGTTAAATTTTTTATGCCTTTATTTTTTTACAGGATTTATTTCTTCTTCCGTACCAAATTACAAAACCTGTTACAGGTAAAGCAGCAGCGATTAAACTAACGATAAAAGCAATGATTTTTCCCGGTAAATCTAAAATTTGACCAGTATGTATTCCGTAATTCATTTCGACAACTTGCAGGCCTAAACTCTTTTTGTCGAAAGGCTGACTTTGTATTAATTTACCATCATTTGAATGAAAGTAATAATTGCTTTGATGATCGTATCGCAAGGTATGAGGGTAAGCTCCGGTATTAATTAAGTCTCTTTTTTGTTGAGGATAAGTTATAAAAACCATTTCGGCTTCTGGCTGTAGTTTCATGGTTTCAACAAAAGCAAGATCGACAGCAGTAAGCTGGTTAGACGTAAATTTAGTAGTATCAATAACAGGCGCTTTTGTTTCTGCGGCTTTATCGCCGCCAAAATTGAAAGTTTTATAAATGCCATCTCCAACCCATTCATAAGTAAAAGTTAGACCTGTAATGGCAATAATTAAAGCGATAAGAGCAATATAAAATCCGGATGTATTGTGCCAGTCATAGTTTACTCTTCGCCATTTTGCAGACCATTTTATAGAGAAACTTCGTTTGATATCGCTTTTTCGTTTTGGCCACCATTGAATAATTCCCGAAATTAATAAAAGGATAAAAATAATTGTTGCGCCGCCAATAATGTGCTTTCCTATATAATCCGGTAAAAGCAGATACAAATGAATGTACTCAACGATGATAAAAAAATCAGTTGCAGGATCTTCGGTTTTTAAATATTTTCCTGTGTAGGGATTAAAGTAGAGATATCGATTTTCAGTGCCCGAATAAGTATACACTATTGCAGATCTGTTTTTTCCGTAAAAAGAAACCATTGATTGTTTGTAATCCGGAAGAACTTCTTTTGCCTTTTCCTGTAAAACCGATGGCAGTATAAATGGTTTGTTTTGAGGTTCTACCATGCGCCATTCTTTTCTTGTAATGTCTTTTATTTCGTCATGAAAGCAAAAAATACAACCGGTAATACTTATAATAAAAACAATAAGCCCGGAAATTAATCCGAGCCATTTATGTAGAAAACGTATTTGTTTTTTAAAACTCATGCTGTTATGAGGTATTTTTCGACGGCAAAAATACCATTAAAAGATAAATTATTAGATAAAGTTTAGAATCACTTTAAAATTTATAAGTAATACTTCCCATAAAAGTTCTTGGTGTTTGCACGTTTACTGTTGTATAGCCATTAAAATAAAGTTCATCTGTAAGGTTATCTAATTTTAAAGAAAGTCTGTATTTAGGCTGATCATAATATAATGTTGCATTTACGATATTATATGATGGCAAAACAAATGTTTCGACATCTGCAGGATTTCCTGAACCAGTTGGATTTCGATTATAAACAAAAGTTTCATCGCCATAATTCCCTCCAATACCAAAACCTAATCCTTTTAGCTTTGAAGTTTGTAAACTATAACTAATCCAGTAATTGATTAAATTTTCAGGACCTGCTGTTTCAGGTCTTAACCCGTTTACATCAGCATTTGCATTGTTGAGTTTACTGTTGTTGAAGGCGTATCCAAAAATAAAATTCAATCCCGAAACCGGATTTGCCGTCACCTCAAGTTCAACCCCTTTACTGGTTTGGTTTCCGTCCTGTACATTGGTGTTGACTACTTGTCCGGCACGTACAATATTTTTTACATCAATATTATAATAACTTAAATTGGCGCTTAATTTATTCTCGAAAGCGTTTAGTTTGATACCGGCTTCGAACTGATTTGCTTTTTCAGGATCAAATTGTTTCAGTTCCGGATTTCCATTTACGTTCGCAAATAAGTAACCAATATTTTTAAAACTGTTTTGATAGTTTCCAAAAATAGCCACTTTGTCTTTTATAATTTGATAAACAAGTCCTAGTTTAGGTGAAAATGCATTTTGCGAGAAAGCCCCGGATTTAATATTTGTTGCCGGATCATAGGTTCCGTTATTTTTGTAGTGATCAAAACGCAAAGCAGCCGAAAGAATTAACTGATCTGTAATATTGATAACATCTGCGGCATAAACGCTATAAGTTGTAAGCGATGTAATGGTTCTATATTGATAACCATTAACAAATAAAGGCTCGATATTGTTTGGGTTAAAATTATAATAGTTTGTATTTGCAGCAGAATAATCTACAATGTCATAATCTGTTTTGTACGGATTATTGGCATCTCCGCTAAGATAGCCAAGACTGCTGTTGGTTTCTGATCTTAGGATATCTCCGCCAATAAGTAATTGGTGTTTCATGCCAAAAAGTTCTGCTTTACCATTAAAATTTTGCTGAAATTCGACAATATTGTCTTTTCCCACCATATTCCAGGCATTTCTGGACATTTGATTGTTGCCCAATAAGTAAAACCAGGCCTGAGGTCCGTCAGACTGATTGGCACTCGAACTAAAAATGGTTTGCGATTTCCAGTTTTCACTGATCTCATAATGAGCCTGCGCAAATATATTGGCCGTTTTGGTATTCATCATGAATTCGCCTCCGGTAAAAGATCTTTTCCAGTCTCTTGCAATCTGATTGGCATTATACAAATTAATGCTTTTTGGAGTTTGCCCGTAAGGGATGTAAGTAAATGCAGGTGATGAGGAATTCACTGTTGATAATTCTGCATCAATAGAAATAGTTAGTTTGTCGTTTATTTTATATGAAAATGACGGAGCAAAAAAGGAACTTCTGTTTTTTCCGTAATCCTGAAAAGTATTGGCATCATTGTAGGCACCATTTATTCTTAATAAAGCTGTTTTTTCTTCATTTAAAGGGATATTAATATCCGCCGATAATCGGTTTAAACCATAACTTCCGGATTGATAGCTGATATCTCCTCTAAAAGTTTCTGCCGGCTTTTTAGTAACTCTATTGATCAATCCGCCATAAGAAGTTAAGATACTTCCAAAAAGTGTTGCTGATGGCCCTTTGATACTTTCGATTCTTTCTAAATTTGCAGCATCGACGCTGTTAGTGATTTTTCCGGCAATTCCGTCTCTTAATAAACTTTGCGTTACAAATCCGCGTGAGGCAAAATAAGAACCTCCGTCGCCCACTTTTCCTGTTGCAGCCCAAAGCTGGTACAATCCCGGTACATTTTTTAAAGCTTCATCCTGATTGATCACCAATTGGTCTCTCATTAAACTTTTGGTAACAACGCTGTAAATTTGAGAGTTTTCAAGGTTTTTAATTGGCATTTTTGAAACAAAAGGACTCTCAGATTTGTTATATTTATTAATGTTGCCTTTAATAAAGACTTCTTCGAGTTCTTCGGTATTATTGTTGACTATAAAGTTTTCTATTATCTCAGGTTCTCCGTTGACAATGATTTTCTTTTCTTTTGTAGTATGACCAAGCGCCGAAACACGTATGGTGTAATTTCCGGAATTGATATTCTTTATCTCGTATAAACCCTGACTATCTGTAAGTGCCCCAATTTTTGTTCCCCTTAGCTGAACAGAAACATTTTCTAAAGCTTCGCCATTGACGGATGTGATTACTCCTTTTATTGTTGTTTTTTGTTGCGAGAAAACGGGGCTCTGAGCCAATATTAAAAAGCAAAAACCTATAAATGCTATTGTAAACCTTATCTTCATTTTATTTAGAATAAATACTGATAAGGCAAAAATAGTGCTTATAGGTTATATGGCAAATTATTTACGGTTAAATTATAAGAAAAAAACTATAATTCGATTAAAGATATTAGTTCGATACTTTATACTATCTTTTTTGGTTTTAAATGATAGGCTACATAAAGTGATATCGATGCCAAAACAATCCAGAAAACATCGATAAAGAAAACCTGAATATGGTTTTGCATAAACGAATTCCAGAACCAGTTTCCAGAGACGATTCCGTTTGTAACTGGAATTAGAAAACCTAAAATACTTCCCGAAATTAAACAGAACTTGTTGGTAAAAGCATCATTCTTTTTAAGAATAAAAAAGACTGCCAGAATCAGCCATCCTCCAAAATAAATAGTGAAAAGATTATCCTTACTTAACGGATAGAATATTTTAGATGCAATAAATGTCAGGGCAGTAATTGGGTACATACTTAAGCATATTGCCAGATAAATACGAACCACTGCAGCATTAAAGCGTCTTTTCTTTTCGGGTAAATTATTTTTTTGCCTGGCAACCAGCCATATCATCACACCGGAAATAATCACAAAACAAGTGATAATTCCTAAAATGAAACTAACGATTCTTAAAGCGTAACCACCGTAGTCACCAAAATGAATTTTATACAAAACATTTTTTACGATATCTAAATAGTTGTTTTGTGTAACAGGGTTTTTCTTTGCGATTTCTTTTCCGTCAGAGATTCGGTAAACAACTTTTCCTATTCCTGTAAATTTTTTATCACTTAGCATTTCGCCTTCAACCAAAACGTGCATGTTGGCGTCGCCATAATTCTGAATAAAAACCCGTGTGATTTCAAAATCTTTCCAGTTGCTTTTTGTTTTGGCAACCAACTGATCAATATTAAAAGGTGCCGCCAGTTTTTTATTCTCAAATTTATAATCAGGGTCCGTATATTCCAGTTCTTTATATAATTTGTCCTGGTCTCCTTTGTACAAAGCTTGCACCGCAGGGGCGACAATCAAAAGTTTGATCATAAAAAAGGCACCTGTCACGGCATATACAAACTGAAATGGCAGACCAATCATTCCTAAAGCGGTATGAGCATCTGTCCATAATGTTTTTAGTTTTTCTTTTGGACGAAAGATATAAAAGTTTGAAACGATTTTTTTCCAGTGCAATAAAACACCTGTTATAATGGCAAATAAGAAAAATAAAGCAATAAAACCGGAGAGGTAATAACCAACCGGATACGGAATTTGAGCCAGGAAATGTAAACGGTATAAAAATTCGCCTAATGAATACGATTGTTCGTAAGTAAAAGTATTGAAAGTTTTGGTGTCAAGATAAAAAAACGAACTTTCCTTTTGTTTGGCCGGAGCCAAAGTATCTTTGGTGCCTTCCATATAAACGGCAACTCTTCTTTCGTTGCTGTTTTTAGAAATGGTGACGTTTCTGCCATGTAAAACGTATTCTTTGTCTAATTTTTTTAAAGCTGTATTATAGTCTAATTGAATTTCTTTTGTAATAGCAACAGATTCATTTCTTTCCCAATTGTTGATATCATCTCTGAAAAAAGAAAAGGATCCTGCGAAAAAAATTACAAAGAGTACTACACTGATAACAATTCCGCTAACAGTATGGGTGTGAAAATAGATATTATAGTTACGGTTATTCATAGGTTATTTTGCTATCGGATTGTAAGTTTGACCAAGATAAATGAGAAGAGAGAAAACTAAAGTAAGGAGAATATAAATCCCCCAAATTTTCAATCCGCTTTTTGCTAAGAAAGCAATTATCATAAGCGCTACCCAAAGAATGAATCCGCTAAAAGCCATTGTCATAAGGATATTAGCACGGTTGAACCAGGATGCTAAGGCCAAATGAAAACTGACTGAAACAAAATAGCCGCCAATTATAGCCGCTGTAATTTTGGCAAATCGTTGCCATTTAGATTGTGTTAGGTATTTAGGATTTGCTGGCATATTTTGGTTAGAAACAGGTTAGTTGTAATAAAGTTCTAGTAAAGCAACAATTACAAAAAGCGCAATAATAGCGAATCGGCTAATTTTTTTCAATGGCGCCAAAATGATAATCAAACTGCCAATAGTCATTAACTGAATAAAAAACATTAAAGTTCCACATCCTAAAGATTGTGTAGCCAGCCAAAGGGAGTAGGCTAATAAAAGAAGTCCTAAGCCCACGTATTTTGTTGGTTTAGGATTGCTTTTCATCCATTTCTCAAAACCTAAATCATAAGATAAAGTGGCTCTTTTCGAAGTGTAGTAAAGCGTGTAAAAAGCTAAAAAAACGATGAGACTTGCTATTGTTATCATAATTTTTAGAATTTAAAAAACACCTTTCTCTTCAGGAAAAAGGTGTTTTTGTATTTGTTTTTAGAATTTATAAGAGAAACTTGCAGCTACACTTCTCATATTTCTAGGATGAAGCGTTGACCAACCATCATAAGTATCTACGTTGGCGATATTGTCAAGTTTTAATGTCAATATATATTTCTCTGTTCCGTAAAATACAGATGAGTTTAAAACGGTGTAAGACGGAATTGTAAATGTTCCGGTAATTGTTCTGTTCAGGATTTTATTATCACTGGCATAATTTCCTCCAAATCCTAAACCAAATCCTTTTAAGTCTCCCTGAAGAAATTTATAACTTGCCCAAAGGTTTGCTAAATTTTGTGGTCCTGCACTTTCTGGTCTGTGATTTACAAAATCCGGATCACCAGCTGTTAAAACCGAATCATTATAACTGTATCCAAAAGTAAGGTTTAAACCTGCAACAGGATTAGCCACAATTTCTGCTTCGAAACCTTTGTTTCTTTGTCCACCATCCTGATAAGAGGTTTGATTTGGAATTGTTGGATTTCCACTATCTGTGTAAATGCTATAAACCTGATCTGTTACTTTAATATCGTAATAACTGAATGTAGCATATAATTTATCTCTGAATATATTTAGTTTTGTACCTACTTCAAACTGGTTAGCATGCTCCGGGTTAAATGTTCTTGGAACCGGATTTCCGTTTACCCGGTCAGATTTTGGAGCTGTATTGGTAAAACCGTCCATATAGTTTGCAAAAAGAGAAACTTTGTCTATAATTGGCTGATAAACGATACCAAATTTAGGAGACAAAGCTGTTTGGCTAAAATCATCACTGCTTATCGTAACGTCACCGCTATTTACAAAACGGTCTATACGTAAACTTGCCATTACTGACAAAGCAGGAGTAATATTAAGTACGTTCGAAGCATAAGCGCTATATACTTCTTGTTTTGTTTTGTTGTAATTAGCATTTTCGCCTGCTAAAAGAGCATCAACGGCTGCTTTTGATAGTTTTCCACTATCACCATTCAGGATATAATCTTTTGGTGTGTGAATTTTAAATACACTATCGTTAACAGTTTTTAAATCGTCATTACCAATGTAAACATTACCGTTATCAACGTATCCTGTTCCGTTGTCATTTTGTATTCTGCTAAAATAGTCAACACCAACTACAAGGCGGTTTCTCATTTTTCCAATTTTAAAATCGCCAATAAAATTTTGTTGGATATCTGTTGTCTGATCTGTTGCATTTTGGTAATTCAAAGAACGGCCCAAAACAACTCCTTTTGAGATTGCAGGATAAAATCGGGTACTCTCGTATAGGTATGTATAGTACCCTTCAGATTTTGATGAACCTCTTGAAACTACAGTTTGAGAAGTCCATTGGTCTGAAAGTTTATAATTCATTTGTGCCTGAAGGCTGTAAGAAGGTGTTTTTAATGTTAGTTCGTTGCTTGTGTAAGAACGTTTATTATCATAACCTAATTCTTTAATATTATGAACTCTTAATGGAGCACCTCTGTCAAAAAACAACATAGTAGGATTTGTTGCCTCGCTATTCATGAATTCAGTATTAATCAGGAATGATAATCTGTCGTTTACCTGATAAGATAATGAAGGAGCGATGAAAAATGATTTTTTAAACCCCGCATCCTGAAAACTTTCTTCATTATGGTAAGCGGCATTTACTCTTAAATTTACTTTATGCTCTTCGTCAAGTGGTGTATTTATGTCAGCCGTTACGCGGTTTAAACCATAACTTCCGCCAGTGTAATTTATTTCTCCTCCAAAATGATCGTAAGGTCTTTTGGTTGTAATATTGATTAATCCTCCATAAGAAATTAAACTACTTCCAAATAATGTTCCTGATGGTCCTTTTATTACTTCGATTTTGTCAATGTTAGCAGGGTCTAAGCTTCCGTTGGTTAAACCCGGTAAACCGTTAATCATGGTTGGCTGAACAGCAAAACCTCTTAAAGAGAAGTATCCTGCGCCATCTCCTGCACGTCCGGTAGAAGACCAAAGTTGTGTTATTCCTGGTGAGTTTTTAAGTGCATCATCGATATTAGTAACCACTTGTTCTTTTAGTAATTCGCTTGTAATTGTGCTGTAAACTTGTGGGTTTTCAAGATTTTTAAGTGGCAATCTTGATACTTGTTGTGTTTCTTTACGGGCTAGAGGATTCTTTTTTCCTCCACCGTTGATTACAATTTCGTCTAATTGTTCAGAGTTTGAACTAATGGTAAAATCTTCTACTATTTCGTCACCAGCATTAATAGAGATGCTTTTTTCTTTTGATGAATGTCCAACAGCAGAAACTTTAATTACGTAGCTTCCCGGTTTAAGATTTTTGATTTCATAAAAGCCGTTGCTGTCAGTATTGGTACCTATTTTAGTTCCTTTTAATGTTATTGAAACATTGTCTGCAGCTTGATTGTTTGTTAGACTAATCTGACCTTTAATAGTTGCTTTTTCTTGTGCTGAAATACTTGTAACAGCTAAAAGGAAAAAACAAAAGCTCAAAAAAGAAATTGTAACTTTATATTTCATTTTATTTAGAATTGATTTTAATAGCGCAAATTTAGTTGTTGATTATCAACTATACAAGCTATTCTTATTTATTCTAAATAAAATATTTTTTAAAGGGTAAAATTTACGTTTATTTAAAAAATTAACATCTTAAGCAAATCTTAAGCAAGTTTTGCATAAAAAAACCTGTTCAGGCTAGTGAACAGGTTTTATATTATTGTGAAAATTACTTACAATTACAATTCTAAAGCACGTTTAGCATCGCCATTCATTAATAATTCTACCGGATTCTCTAAAGCTTCTTTTACAGCTACTAAGAAACCAACTGACTCACGTCCGTCGATAATTCTGTGATCATAAGAAAGGGCAACGTACATCATTGGGTGAATTTCAACTTTACCGTTTACAGCAATTGGACGCTCAATAATATTGTGCATTCCTAAAATTCCTGATTGAGGAGGGTTGATAATTGGAGTACTTAACATACTTCCAAAAACACCACCATTAGTAATAGTAAAAGTTCCGCCAGTCATATCATCAACTGTAATTTGACCATCACGTGCTCTTAATGCCAATCTTTTGATTTCAGCTTCAATTCCGCGGAAAGTCAATAACTCAGCATTACGAACAACAGGAACCATTAAACCTTTTGGTCCTGAAACTGCGATAGAGATATCAGCAAAATCGTAAGCGATTTTGTAATCACCATCCATCATTGAGTTTACATCTGGATATAATTGTAATGCTCTTGTAACTGCTTTTGTAAAGAATGACATAAAACCTAAGCCTAAACCACCATGTTTTGCTTTGAATGCATCTTTGTATTCATTACGAATTTGGTTAATAGGTGTCATGTTTACTTCATTGAAAGTAGTAAGCATAGCTGTTTCGTTTTTAGCCGAAACTAGTCTTTCTGCTACTTTACGACGTAACATAGATAATTTTGTACGATCAGTTCCACGGCTTCCACCAGTAGGAGTTCCCATAGAAGGTACTGCATTTACAGCATCTTCTTTTGTGATTCTTCCGTCTTTTCCAGTTCCTGTGATAGTTGCTGGTGCTATGTTTTTTTCGTCTAATATTTTTCTTGCTGCCGGAGATGGAGTTCCTGTAGCATAAGTTGTTGGTGCTGCTGTTGGAGCAGGTGCTGCTTTAGGTCCCGAAGCTTCGGGACTAGCTTTTACTTCAGCCTTTGGAGCTTCTGTTTTTGCTTCTGCTTTTGGAGCTTCAGCTGCCGGAGCAGATCCTGAAGGTTTTGCTGCACTTGTATCAATTAAACAAACTACAGCTCCTACAGCTACTGCATCACCTTCTTCTGCTTTTAGCGTAATTGTTCCGCTTGCTTCAGCCGGTAATTCAAGAGTTGCTTTGTCTGAATCAACTTCAGCAATAGCTTGATCTTTTTCTACATAATCTCCGTCTTTTACTAACCAAGTTGCAATTTCAACTTCTTTTATTGATTCCCCTGGTGATGGGACTTTCATTTCTAAAATCATCTTTGTTTTTGTTTAAGGTTTGTATTGTTTAAAGCTTAAAGTGTTTGGTTCGACTTTAAGCCTTAAACGTTAAACTAATTTTTTATCTGAATAAATCTTTATCGAATACCATTCTAATCGCATCGGCATGACGGCGTTTTGCACGTGTATAACTTCCTGATGCCGGAGCAGCGTAAGCTTTTAATGAAGCTAATCTCCATTTTACAAGATCAAAGTTCATTAACATAAAGCTGTAAGCTCCCATGTTTTTAGGTTCTTCCTGAGCCCAAACATAATCGTCAGCATTTGGATATTGTGCGATGATTTCTTTAAGTTGTGCAACCGGGAATGGAAATAATTGCTCGATACGAACAACAGCAACGTCATTTCTTCCGTTGTTTTCTCTTTCGGCAACGATGTCATAGTAGAATTTACCAGTAACAAAAACCAATGTTTTTACTGCTTTTTTATCTACTGTATTATCGTCAATTGTTTCCTGGAAACTTCCGTTTTCCAATTCTTCAATTGTAGATACACATCTTGGATCACGTAGTAAACTTTTTGGTGTAAACACAATAAGCGGTTTACGGAATTTTGTTTTCATTTGTCTTCTCAACAAGTGGAAGAAGTTGGCTGGAGTAGTACAATCTGCAACATACATGTTTTGTCTTGCGCAAAGTTGTAAGTAACGCTCCATTCTGGCAGAAGAGTGCTCAGCTCCCTGACCTTCGTATCCGTGTGGCAATAATAAAACAATACCGTTTTGGTTGTTCCATTTGTCTTCTCCACAAGAAATATATTGGTCTAACATGATTTGGGCTCCGTTAGAGAAATCTCCAAACTGTGCTTCCCAAATTGTTAAGGCATTTGGAGACGCTAATGCATATCCGTAATCAAAACCTAAAACTCCGTATTCTGATAATAATGAGTTGTAGATATTGAAGTTTCCTTTTTTGCCTTCAAGGTTATTAATAAGAATTACTTCTTCTTCAGAATCTTCTACTTTTACAACAGCATGACGGTGAGAGAAAGTTCCACGCTCAACATCCTGACCAGAAATACGAATATCATAACCTTCTTGTAATAATGATCCGTAAGCCAAATGTTCTGCCATTCCCCAATCTAATAAATTGGTTTCGAAGAACATTGTTTTTCTGTCGTTGATTAGTTTTTGAATTTTACTGATGAATTGTTTGTCTTCCGGTAAGTTCGAAATTGCATTTGCAACAGCAGTAAGTCCTTCTCTTGAATATGAAGTGTCTACTTTTTCAAGCATTTGCGTATCTGTAACCTGAACAAATCCGTCCCATTCGTTTTTCATGAATGGAGTTATAATCGTCAAATCTTTTTTGCGGGAAGCTTGTAAATTTTCCTCCATAGTAGATTTGTATTCTTTTTCAAGAGCGTTTACATAAGATGCATCGATTACGCCGTCTGACAATAATTTCTCAGCATAAATATCTCTTGGATTTTTATGTTTTGCGATGATTTTATATAAAACCGGTTGAGTAAAACGAGGCTCGTCACCTTCGTTATGACCGTATTTTCTGTATCCTAATAAGTCAATAAATACGTCACGGCCAAATTGCATTCTGTAGTCTAATGCAAAAGATACTGCATGTACAACAGCTTCAGCATCATCAGCATTTACGTGTAATACTGGTGAAAGTGTTACTTTGGCAACATCGGTACAATAAGTAGACGAACGTGCATCTAAATAGTTAGTGGTAAAACCAACCTGATTGTTGATCACGATATGAATGGTACCGCCAGTTTTGTATCCGTCAAGCAATGACATTTGAATGATTTCATACAAAATACCCTGACCTGCAATTGCAGCATCTCCGTGAACGGCAATTGGCAATACTTTAGAAAAATCGTTTGGAAAATATTTCTCTTGTTTTGCTCTTGTGATTCCTTCAATAACAGCTCCAACCGTTTCTAAGTGAGAAGGGTTTGGCGCTAAATTGATATTGATATTTTTTCCTGTTCTTGTTTTTTTGTCAGCAGTAAGACCTAAGTGGTATTTTACGTCACCATCAAAATATTCCTGATCGTAATCTTTACCGTCAAACTCCCCAAAGATATCCTGAGTAGATTTTCCGAAGATGTTAGCCAAAACGTTCAGACGACCACGGTGAGCCATTCCCATTACGAATTGTTCAACGCCTTTTTCAGCAGCCTGTTCGATCAAAGCATCAAGAGCCGGAATAATAGACTCTCCACCTTCTAATGAAAATCGTTTTTGACCTACATATTTAGTGTGCAGGAAGTTCTCGAAAGAAACTGCCTGGTTTAATTTGTTTAAGATAGTTTTCTTTTCTTCAGAAGAGAAGTTTGGCTGATTAACATTTACCGCCAGTTTATCCTGAATCCATTTTACAACGCCAGGATTTCTGATATACATATATTCAATACCAATATGTTGGCAATAAATAGATTTAAGACGCGTTACAATGTCCTGCAAAGTAGAAGGTCCTACCCCGATCGCCTGACCAGCATCAAAAACTGTAGAAAGATCATTAGTTGTTAATCCGAAATTTTCGATGTCTAATGTTGGAGAAGATGTTCTGCGATCACGAACCGGATTTGTTTTTGTAAACAAATGTCCGCGAGTACGGTAGGCATCGATTAACTTTAGTACATTGAATTCTTTTTGTAGTTTGTCAGAAACAAGACTACAATCTGCATTGTCGCTAGTTACATACTCAACGATTCGTTGAACTGGATTTTCGTCATTATAAGTCGTCTGTCCAAAGTCGAAACCTTGAAAAAAACTTCTCCAGCTTGGCTCAACGCTATCTGGATTTACTAAATACTGATCATATAATTGTGCGAAAAACTCTGTATGCGCTGCATTTAAAAATGAAAACCTATCCATAATATGAGTGAATATACTTTTTGTTAAATAGAAAGGCAAAAGTACAACAATCGCATTTATTTAAATCTTTTTTTTACGTACTTTTACGTAAAAATTTGTTAAAAGTAGACTCAACTATGAATTATAATCAAATTTCAATCGTTTTCAAACCCATTTTTATCATTTTGGCAGTCTTATTTTCAAGTTCTGCAATTTCGCAGCAAAAGTACATTATTGATAACAGTAATCATTTTTGGGACAAGGTTCAGTTTGGAGGAGGGCTTGGTGTAGGAATTGGTTCAGGGTATACGGATATTTCTGTAATGCCAAGTGCGATTTATAATGTAAACGAAATTGTAGCGGTTGGTGTTGGATTGCAGTTTGGTTACTTATCCTCTAAAAGTTACTACAATTCTTTTGTCTATGGAGGAAGTCTTGTGGGGCTTGTAAATCCTATTCCGGAAATTCAATTGTCGGCAGAGTTAGAACAAGTACGTGTAAATACAGATTATAATTCTACGCCATACAGACCAGGTTACTCTGATAATTATTGGAATACTGCCTTATACCTTGGAGCAGGTTACAGAACAGGAAGTGTTACCATTGGTGCACGTTACGATGTTTTGTATAATCCTGACAGAAGTCTTTATGGATCTGGATTTATGCCTTTTGTGAGAGTTTATTTTTAATTTAAGCGGCTAAGGTTCTAAGATGCTAAGTGACTAAGTTTTTTTATGAATTATTATACATATTGGTCTATTTCGGACTTGCCATCTAACACAAGATCCTTTGATGTCTTTTTTTGGGTTGCAATTGTTTCTCTTATTCTTTGGATTTTGATTAAAAAGTTCAAAAGAAAAAATAATGATTATGAAAAGTTGATACTATTATAGTCAGTTGGTGCCGTTTTTAGTTTATCAGTAATCATGTTTTTCTATTTGAAATTATATACAACTGATACAACGGAAAAAAGAATTCAGAACCTTTTGAATTCTCCAAATGTGTTTGTGGTAGAGGGTATGATTACTGATTTTAAAAGGGAAAAGCAAGTTAAGGAAATGGCAACTATTACTTGGGAAAGCTTTGTGGTCGACTCTGTTCAGTTTAAATATAATGATGCATTATTAGGAGGATTTAATGATTTCAGTAAAGCAAACAATGGAGTTTTTAGAGATGATTTACCAGTTAGAATAACTTATGGAAAAGAAAACCACGAAATTCTAAAAATAGAAATCGCAAAGTAAAGCCTTAGAATCTCAGTCCCTAAGCTTCGGGATAGCACCTTTATTTCGAATAATATTTCCTAAACCACACTTTCTGCCATTCTCTTTTCAATATTAAAAACGAAACCTGCTCAGCAAGAATAACCAAATCAGATCCGTCGAGTTTTTTGATTTCACTTTCAGAAACATCTATTATATATAGGAGGTTCAAATATTCAGCAAATTTGTACTGAATCATTCGGTAGATTTTTTCGTGAAGCTGAATTTTTAATTCATCAGGAGAAACACTCATTGGAAAATCAATTCCTTCATTGGCTAAATTAAAGTCCTTATTAATTTGTTCAATAAGGTTCAGATATAGATTTTCTTTTTCGGCATCAGCCAATAAAAAATCGGTATTTTCAGGAATCGGAAACATTGATGCTTTTTAAGATTGAGGCAAAGTTAAAACTAAAAAATCATTTAACTGTCGATTCTCGTTCAATGATTCTTGTAGGAAGTTCAATAATTTGATGCGTAACCGGGCGATGTTCTTTTATGTCGACAATTTCATCAATTAAAAGAGAAACCGCCTGATGTCCCATTTCGAATCCGGGCTGATCGATCGTAGTTAATTTTGGCGAAATAACCGTACTCATAAACCAGTTGCTAAAACCAAAAACAGCCACTTGTTCAGGGGTTTTTATTCCGGCTTCATTAAAATATTTAATAATTCCAATGGCAACTAAATCCGTAATCGCAAAAATGGCATCGATATCCGGATTTTCGGTCATTATTTTTTGGGCATTTTCGTAACCGTCTTCAAAATCAGTATTATTATCGCAAACATAAACCAGTTTCGAATCGTACTCAATTCCGTGTGCTTCAAGCGCTCTTTTATATCCTAAAAAGCGATCGATCGAATTTTGCGGAACATAAGAACCTCTAAAATGGGCAATTTTTTTATATCCTTTATTAATAAGGTAAGAAACGGCATCAAAAGCTGCTTTTGCATCATTAATTACCACTTTAGAGCAATCGACTCTTTTGGCAATTTTATCAAATAAAACAACGGGTGTGTTTTTTCGGATCGCGTCATTAATATGAGTAAAATCGTCTGTCTCGTTTGAGAGTGACATCAAAACCCCGTCGACTCTTTTCTGGATTAATAAAGCAAGCTGTTTTTTCTCTAACTCGTATTTTTCGTTTGATTGTAATATAATGACAAGATATCCTCTTTTTTCGGCTTCTTCGAGAATACCATTTAATACACTCGAAAAAAAGTGATGCACTGTGGCGGGAATAATAACACCAATAGTTTTGGTTTCATTGGTTCGAAGATTTACCGCAACCGAATTTGGCATGTAATTCATAGTTTCGGCCATTTCAATTACTCTGGCGCGCGTCGCTTTACTAATATCCGTATATCCTTTTAACGCTTTTGAAACCGTTGTAACCGAAATTCCCAGTGCCGAGGCTATATCTATTAATTTTGTGTCATTCATGAAATAAAAGTACTAAAAATAAACTGCATTGATAAAATTTTAAGTTCCGAAAACGTTTTAGGTCTTTTCGAAAACGTTTTCGGTTTTTAATTCCTATATTCCTTATAATTAGTTGTTAAGTTTGACAGTGATAACCATAATTACTAACTAACCGAACAAAAAAATGAAAAAGCTGCACCAGTGTTTAGGTACATTATTTTTAATGTTTTGCCTACTTTTTTTACCCAATAATGGGTTTGCCCAAAATACCAATACAGTATCCGGAAAAGTACTTGACGATAGCGGAGTAACCGTTCCCGGAGCAAATGTATCACTTAAGGAAACAGGAAAAAGTACTGTTACAAATGAAAACGGAGAATATTCGTTCTCGAATATCGAAGCAGGAACCTATACTATTATTGCAACCAATGTAGGGTACAAAACTTTCGAGAAAAAAATTGCCATAAAAGAAGGAGAATCCCTCGAGGTAAATTTATTGCTGGAAGGAGAATCACAAAGTTTAAAAGAAGTTGTAGTGACAGGATCTTCAACGCCAAGGTCTAAATTGGAATCGAGTGTTGCAATTACGACAATGGGCGCAAAAGCAATCGAAGACAGGGCGCCGTCAAGTACAGCGGCATTACTTCAAACCATTCCCGGATTTGTGGTAGAAGCATCAGGAGGAGAAATAGGAAACAACCTTTTTGCAAGAGGAATCCCATCAGCGGGCGCTTACGAATATGTACAAATTCAGGAAGACGGATTACCGGTTTTTGAAGATGGTGCTCTACAATTTGCCAATGCTGATACTTTTTACAGATTAGATGAAACGGTAAGCAAAATGGAAGCCGTTCGTGGAGGTTCTGCCTCAATTTTTGCGAACAATGCTCCCGGAGGGATCATCAATTTCATCTCTAAAACGGGACAGAATGATTTTCAGGGAAGGGCAAAATTTACCACTTCAGATTACGGAATGTTCAGAACTGATCTTAATCTGTCAGGCGCATTAATTCAGGATAAATTATTTTTTAATGTCGGCGGATTTTACAGAGCTGATAATGGTGTGAGAAATACTGGATTTACAGCCAATAAAGGCGGACAGATAAAAGGAAACATTACTTATAAATTTGATTACGACGATTATCTAAGAGTAAATTTCAAGCATCTTGATGACAGAAACACATTCTATTTGCCAATTCCTTTAAAAAGCAATAACGGAAAAGTAGAAGGAATTCCCGGATTTAATCCAAATTACGGAACTTTGACTTCTGTAAACTTAAGTCATTTGAATGTTCCTCAATATGGTGGCGGAACTTTTAGTGCAGATTTAGAAGATGGTTCTCATCCCATTATCAACTCTATTGGAGCCGAATTCAAAAAGAAAATTTCTGAGAAAGTAACGTTCAAAAATGCTTTTAAAAATACGAATATCGATTTGAATTATAATGCGATTTTTCCAAATGGAGGGCCTTGGACACAAGATGCTTATGCGGCAGATGTTCAGAACACAACAGCGAGCAATCTGACGTATTCTTATGTAGATAACGGACAAACGCTGGATCCAAATGCTTTAATCATGAGAGCTGATCTTTGGCACATCGAGAAAAAAATGAACAATTTTGCGAACAATTTCTCTTTTAATTTTGATTTAGATCCGGTGAAATTAACGGCCGGTTACTATTATTCTAACTGGAAATCCAATCAATACTGGAACTGGAATTCTTATTTGGTTGGGGTTTCTGACAATCCGAGATTATTAAATGTAAAAGACAATACAACCGGAGTTGATCATACGTGGAATGGTGTAGAAAGAATCACTTGGCTGGAAAGAGATGCACAAACCAAAGGAGTTTTAAATGATATCTACGCAGATGCCGAAATTAAAGCAACTGATAATCTGACTTTCAACGCGGGTTTAAGATACAACAAAGACAAGTATTCAGGATATAGAGACCACGCCAGATTTTTTGCTGAAAACTTAGGAATTTTAGACAACAATACGGCCGATGATGCGGTAACAACGGTAAAAGGAAATCCTTATACCTACTGGAGATATGACGTAAGCGAATGGTCGTATACTGCTGCGGGGAATTATAAATTTAATGACAAAATGGCTTCGTATGTTCGTTACAGTCACGGATTTAGATCTCCAATTGAAGAATCGTTTTATGAGTATGCTGATGATTTAAGCAAACTGAAAAATACAGAAGTAAATCAGTTTGAATTAGGGTATAAATATGCAAGTTCATTCTTCTCTGTAAATGCAAATTTATTTCATATGGGTTTAAAAAATGTTCCTTTTGCAGATATTTTATCTGATGGTTCTTCAGAAAATAAATTTGCCGACGTAAACAACATTGGTCTTGAAGTAGAAACGAATGCAAGATATAGTATTGTAAAACTGAACTTTACCTTCACTGTTCAAAAACCGGAATACGATAATTTTACAGGAACAAATGCTGATGGCTCGACGTTTGATTTTAATGGAAATACTGCCAGAAGAATCCCTAAGTTTTTCTGTAATTTAAGACCAGAAGTGGATATTACAAAAGATCTTACGGCTTATGTTCAGTTCTCTTATTATGATAAAAAATACACGAATCAGGATAACAAACAAGTTTTGCCAGCGTATAAAGAAGTTGGAGCAGGTTTAAATTATACCTATAACAATCTTCGTTTTGCAGTAGATGCTTCGAATTTATTCAACGAAATTGGTTTAACAGAAGGAGATCCAAGACAAACAACGTCAGCAGCAAGCGATGTGTTTATGGCAAGACCTATTTTAGGACGCGCCTTTAGATTTTCGGTAGCGATTAATTTCTAAATTTATATAATTCAACGTACAATATACGTACGGTACTGTAGAGGCGCACAGCAGTGCGTCTCTGTACAGTAACCGCACAGATTAAGGAATAAATCATATCCGAAAAAATGAAAAACATAGGAATTAAAATCTCACTCTATCTCAATTATTTTGTCTTTGCTATTTTATTGAATAGTGTGGGCATTGTGATCTTAAAATCACAAAAAAATTATGGAGTAGACGAAGTTCAGGCTAGCATTCTGGAAGCTTTCAAAGACATGCCAATTGCGATTGTATCCTTTTTTATAGCTTCTTTTTTGCCAAGAATAGGCTATAGAAAATCGATGCTTATCGGTTTGGCATTAGTTACTTTGGCTTGTATTTCTATGTATTTTGGAAACTCTTTTGACAATGCTAAAATTCTTTTTGCAACTGTTGGGGTTTCGTTTGCTTTGATTAAAGTTTCGGTGTATTCACTGATAGGAACCGTGACTGAAACCAAAAAAGAACACAACGCCTTAATGAGTAGTATCGAGGGTTTTTTTATGGTTGGGATTGCGTTGGCGTACTTTCTGTTTCCCGCTTTTAATCATGAAGAAGATCCGGATTCATGGCTCAATGTATATTGGTTTTTAGCAGCAATATCGTTCTTGTCATTCTTGTTTTTATTTTTTGTAAAATTCAAAGAACCGGAAATTTCGGCAGGAGCCAACCTTAAAGATGATTTCATGCAAATGTTCAGGTTAATGGCAAAATTGCTTACTGTTATTTTTGTTATAAGTGTCTTTTTGTTTGTCATGATCGAACAGGGAATTCTTTCCTGGCTGCCAACCTTCAATACAAAAGTGCTTCATTTACCGGAGAATATCAGTATCATGATGGCAAGCATTCTGGCTATTTCATTAGCAATCGGGAGAATGATTGCGGGCATTGTAACCAAAAAAGTCAACTGGATCTGGGTTTTAAGTGTCTGTATATTTTCTGCCATGTTGATTGTTGTTTTTGTACTCCCCAAAACAGTGGGTTTAGAAGTTAAGAATATCAATACACTTTCAGATATCCCTTTAATTGGTTTTGCATTTCCCTTGATAGGATTGTTTATTGCGCCAATTTATCCTTTATTAAATTCGATTGTATTAAGTGCTTTGCCTAAAAATCTACAAAGTTCAATGACCGGATTAATTGTGATTTTCTCTGCTCTTGGTGGTACATTAGGTTCCAGAATAACAGGTTGGCTGTTTAAAAATGAAGGGCCGGAAAACGCATTTTATTTTACTTTAATTCCAATGTCTTTATTATTAATATCCTTTTTTATTCTCAAAAAAATAACTGCAAAAGATGAAATTTAAATTACATATAATCCAAACTATCGAAAAATTATTGGCTCAGGAAGATACTGATGGTGATAAAAAAATAACGATCGATGATAATGGTCCAAAAAAGTTTTTGTTACACGATGAAAACGGAAATTCGGCATTGATTGAAGGAACTTATCAGCTTTCGAATTTGCTGCAGGAACTGGCTTTGGCCAAAAAAAACAACACTGAATTTGCCGAAATCAATCTGGATGAAATTACCGAAGATCCGGTAAAAAGAATTTCAGGAAAAATAAAAAATCTGTATTGGAAAGGCCTTACCAGAACGATTGATGCTGACGGTGTAAAGAAAATTCTGGAAGATAATAAAATCGAAAACGAACTGGCGTATTTGTATGTGCCTTTTGGTGATGAAATAGTTTTTGATTATTTCAGGAAATTAGAAGCCGTAACGCCAAAGTTAAAAGTGGTTCAAATGCCTAAAAACATTACACCTGACTATGTTTTATCTCTTAATAAAAAACCGGGAATTTTAGCATTGGCACTTCAAATAAAAAACAAGGAAATTTCAGGAGTTCCGTTTGTAGTTCCTGGCGGCAGATTCAACGAAATGTACGGTTGGGATAGTTATTTTATTGCCAAAGGACTTTTGATCGATGATAAAATTGAGCTTGCCTTGGGCATTGCAGAAAACTTTAAATATCAAATCGATCATTACGGAAAAATTTTAAATGCCAACAGAAGCTATTATTTGACCCGTACACAACCGCCTCTTTATACGTCGCTGATTATGGATATTTTAGAAAAGTCGAATCCTGATATTTTCTGGATAGAAAGACATCTGAAAACCGCTATAAAAGAGTATAAAACTGTTTGGATGGAAGAAGGAAAACGACTTACGGCGAACGGATTAAATCGCTATAAAGCAGAGGGAATTGGGCTTCCGTTTGAGGTAGAAGAAGGACATTTTGACGATATTCTGGAACAATATGCACCAAAATATAATCTGTCTACGAGAGAATTCGAAAAAAAATATCTTGAGAGAGAAGTGGTCGATGAAGAACTTGATAAGTATTTTATTCATGATCGCAGCATGCGCGAAAGCGGTCATGATACAACCAATCGATTGGTAGGGATTTGTGCTAATTTAAATACCGTTGCTATTAATAGTTTATTGTATAAATATGAAACCGATATTGCTTTTTTGATTAAAAAGTACTTTAAAGATGAATTTCAATATTTTGAAGACAAATCTTTCTCTAGTGAATATTGGCTTTTGAAAGCAGCTTCACGAAAGCAAAAAATAAATGACTTATTGTGGAATCCTGAAAAAGGAATTTATTTCGATTATGATTTTGTAAACGAAGAACAGCATTTTTTTGAAGCTGCACCAACATTCTATCCGCTTTGGGCGAAAATAAGTACACCTGAACAGGCAGAAATTCTGGTAAAAAAGACCTTGCCAAGGTTTAAGATGAAGGGAGGAATTGCAGGAAGTACCAAAGAATCGATCGCCGGCGTAGGCAAAAATGCACCTATCAGGCAATGGGATTATCCGTTTGGCTGGGCACCGCATCAAATGCTTTTATGGGAAGGTTTGCTGAACTATAATTTTCATGAAGAAGCCCAGGAAATGGTCTATCGTTGGCTTTGGCTGATTACCAGAAATGCGGTGGATTATAACGGAACCATTCCGGAGAAGTTTGATTTATCGATTAGTTCGCACAAAATCTTTGCAGAATACGGAAACGTAGGAACCGAATTTGATTTTATAACAGAAGAAGGTTTTGGCTGGATGAATGCTTCGTACCAATACGGATTAACAATTTTAGAAGATAATCTAAAACAAAAATTATCAGATTTAGCAGATCCTGATGATTTATTTTAAATAGCCACAGATTAAAGGATTTTAATGATTTTTTTTCTACGAATTACGCCAATTTTCACTAATTTTTTTCAATTAATAATTCGCGGAGATTGGTGTAATTGCTTCGCCTGTTCGCTATCGCTCGGGTCATGGCGAAAATTTTAATATAAAGTAAACCCTACAGTCCCGAAGCCTCGGGACTGTAGGGTTTATCATTTGAAAACTAATATAATCTGTGAAAACGCTTTAATCTGTGGCAAAAAACTATACTTTTCTTCCCATCAAATTCTCGCCAAAAGTTCTCAAAATATCCTTTTTTTCAGTGTTGATATCCATTTTTTCTAAAGTTTCAAAAGCTTTAAAAGTATACATTTCAATCGCATCCTGAGTAGCTTTTGAAGCACCTGATTCATTAAAAATGGCTTTTGCAGTAACTATTTTTTCAGTATTGTCCTCTAATTGTAAACTGAATAATTTTTCTAATTCAGTTGCTTTTTCAGCTGATGAAAACTCGCGTGCTTTTAGGTATAAATAAGTTTTTTTATTCACCATAATATCTCCGCCCACTTGTTTTCCAAAAGTTTCCGGATCTCCAAAAGCATCCAGATAATCATCCTGAAGCTGGAAAGCCAAGCCTAAATTCAAACCGAAATCATAAATAAAATCAGCTTCTTTTTCAGAAGTTTTGGCTACAATAGCGCCCATTTTCATGGCGGCGGCAACTAAAACAGCTGTTTTATATTCGATCATTTTTAGATATTGCGGGATCGTAACATCGTTTCTTTTTTCAAAGTCAACGTCCCATTGCTGTCCTTCGCAAACTTCAAGGGCTGTTTTGCTGAACAATTTTGCTAAGTCTCTAAAAACGGTTGGTTCGTATTGTTCAAAATATTGATACGCGAGAATCAGCATCGCATCACCGGAAAGAATCCCCGTATTAAGATCCCATTTTTCATGCACCGTTTCCTGTCCTCTTCGCAAAGGTGCATCATCCATAATATCATCGTGAACAAGGGAGAAATTATGAAAAACTTCAACCGCCATTGCTGCCGGAAGTGCTACTTTATAATTAGTATCAAAGACTTCTGAAGCCATTAAAGTGAGTACCGGGCGCATGCGTTTTCCGCCAAGGCTTAAAATATATTCAATTGGTTCATAAAGGTTTTTAGGCTCTTTATTGATGCTTTGGGTTTCTAAATAATTGATAAAAAATTCCTGGTATTGGCTAATATCGTGCATAAAATTTAATCTGAATTGCGAGCCTCAAAGATACGATTCATTATGAATTATCCTTTCTTAAAATTTTAAATCAGGTTTTCATTGAAAATAAGCTTTAAATATACTAATTCTTGATGTGTTAAAATTATTTTCAAAAAAACTTGGAAACTTATTTGGTGTTTAGAGTTTCCTGTCTATATTTGCACTTTCAAATGGAAACTCAGAACACTAAAAAAGTTTCCGTAAATAATTGGGGTAATTTTATACTCATTAAAATCAAATATTATGAAAACAACATGGACCTTAGATTCTAGCCAATCAGATGTTTTAATTAAAATGAGACATTCGATAATTGCTTACATGGGAGGAACTACCAATAAATTTGATGGTTACGTGAATATTGAAAACAATGAAATTGAAGATGCATCTGTTGAGTTTTCTTTAGACATCAATAACAAAAAAGATAGTTTTCAGCAAATCGATACCTATTTACAACTTCAGGATTTTTTCGATGTAAACGAGCATCCGATCATTAGTTTCAAATCGACTTCATTTCAAAAAGTAAATAATAATATCAATTTCTTTAAAGGCGATTTAACTATAAAAGATGTAACCAGAGTAGTAGAACTTGATGCTGAGTTTATTGGCGTTAATACCTACAATGGCGAGAAAAAAGTAGCTTTTGAAATAAAAGGAGATATTAAACGTCAGGATTTTGGACTAGACTACAATTCCTTCAACCATAACGGAGGTTTAGCTTTAGGAAAAGATATTAAGCTTATCGCAAATTTAGAATTTAGCATATAACCTTACACAATGAGTAAATTAATGTAAAATTATTACAAATATTATGGAAACTATTTTTTCCCATTTTAGTTTCCTAAGTATATTTGCAATGTAATTTGAAAATTAAAATGAAAGAGAAAATTATATCAAAAGCAAGTGAGCTATTTTTAAAACTTGGTTTTAAGAGTGTTACGATGGATGATATCGCAGGTGAAATGTGTATTTCGAAAAAAACGATTTACAAATATTTCTGTAACAAAGAAGTTCTGATCGAAGAAAGTACTTCAACAGTTCACAAGCAAGTACATGAAGTGATTGATTCTGTTGTTGCAAAAAATTATAATGCTATTCATGAGAATTTTGAAATTAGAGAAATGTTTCGCGATATGTTTAAAAACGCCACAGATACTTCACCTCTTTACCAGCTCAAAAAGCATTATCCTGAAATTTATCAAAATATAATGACGCATGAAATAGATCAGTGCAACCATTATTTCAGAGATAATATTTTAAAAGGAATTCGTGAAGATTTATACAGACCGGATTTGAATGTCGATTTATATGTAAAATTTTATTACACCCTGATTTTCCATATTAATGAAACTACGGTATCAGAAAGAGAAGCACAAAAAATAGAATTAGAGGCATTAGAATACCATACAAGAGCTATGGCAACTGAAAAAGGAATACTGGAATTAGAAAAACAACTTAAAAAAATTACAATTTAATCATCAATCTATGAAACGAATAATTCTTATATTTTTGTGTTCAATTGGCTTGTCTGCCAACGCACAAGTCAAAACACTAACCCTGAAAGATGCTGTCGTATACGCGCTTGAAAATAAAGCAGATGCAAAAAAAGCAAAATTACAGGTTGAAAATAGTGAGTACAAAATTCAGGAAGTGCGTTCCAGAGCATTACCTCAAATTTCTGCAAACGGAAACTTAACGTACAATCCGGTAATTCAGACTACGGTAATTGACGGTGCAGGATTTGGTCAGCCAGGAACTACAATTCAGGCTGCGTTTGGCCAAAAATGGACTTCAACCGCAGGACTTTCATTAACTCAGGCGATTTTTGATCAGGCCGTTTTTACCGGATTAAGAGCTGCGAGATCTACTCGTGAATTTTATCAGATAAATGATCAGTTAACAGAAGAACAAGTAATAGAAAGAGTAGCTAATAATTACTATTCTGTTTACGTACAACGCGAAAGATTGGTTTTATTAGATAGTAGTTATGTTAATACGACTAAAGTTCGTGATATCGTAAAAGGACAATTTGATAACGGACTGGCAAAAAAGATTGATTTAGATCGTATCGTGGTTAAAATGTCTAACATTGACACAGAACGTCAGCAAGTAAAAAATCAAATTACATTACAGGAAAATGCTTTGAAGTTTTATATGGGAATGCCTATTGAAGCTCAAATCGAGATCCCAAAAGAAGAATTTGAAGTTGTTCCTGCGGCATTAACAGAAGTTCCAAATGTTGAAAACAGAACAGAATATCTGCTTTTGAAAAAACAAGAAGAGCTTTTAGTATATAATAAAAAAGCGGTTGAAGCAGGATATTATCCAACACTTTCATTAACTGCCGGTTACAATTATATCGGTCAGGGGCCACAAATGCCTTGGTTTGCAAAACCTTCAGATGGTGTATACTGGTCAGATTTCTCTGCAATTGGATTAAATTTACATGTACCCATTTTTACAGGATTCGGAACCCGTGCTAAAGTAAGACAAGCCGATGTAGAAATCAGATCACTTCAGGAAGATATCAAAGATACCAAACTTTCACTTGATTTAGATTACAGAAATGCAATGGCTCAAATTGATAATAACCTTGTTACGATCAATAACCAAAAAGAAAATATGCGCTTGGCGATTGAGATCTTAAGCAATACAAAAAACAATTACCTTCAAGGATTGGCATCATTAACAGATTTGTTAGATGCTGAAAATGCATCACTTGAAGCTCAAAATAACTACACCAGAGCAGTATTGAATTACAAAATTGCCGAAGTAGCACTAATCAAATCAAAAGGCGAACTTAAAACTCTTATTAAATAACTAAACAAAATGAAGAAAACTATTATAACAATCGTAATCATAATTGCAGCACTGGGTGTGATTGGATATGTCTTAAATAATAATAAGAAAGAGAATAAAGCAAAAACAGATATCGTAGCAGAAAAAAATGCTGCAGTTTCAGTAAAAGTAGCTCCTGTAAAAACAGAAGAAGTTTCATTGGATTTCGTAGCAAACGGAAATTTTCAGCCTATTCAACAGTTGACTTTCTCTGCTGAAAAATCAGGAAAAGTAATTAGTGTTTTGGCTAAAGAAGGAGATTACGTTAGAGTAGGTCAGACTTTATTAACAGTGAGAGGAGATGTAATCAATGTAAGTGCGCAACAAGCTCAGGCAGTTTACCAAAATGCAAAATCTGATTACAGCCGTTACGAAAATGCTTTTAAAACAGGCGGGGTTACTAAACAACAATTAGATCAGGCAAAATTAGCATTAACAAATGCTGAGTCTAACCTAAAACAAGCCAACATTAATGTTGGAGATACTAAAGTAAAAGCTCCGATAAACGGATTCATCAATAAAAAATATATTGAGCCGGGATCTATCCTGGCAGGAATGCCAGCAACTGCTTTGTTTGATATCGTAAACGTTTCTAAATTAAAATTAGTAGTTACAGTAAACGAAAATCAAGTTGCCAGTTTAAAAGTTGGAAACCAAATTAATGTTACGGCAAGCGTTTATCCTGATAAAACCTTCTCTGGAAAAATTACTTTTATTGCTGCAAAAGCGGATGAATCTTTAAACTTCCCGGTTGAAATTGAAATTACAAATAACGTAAACAACGACCTTAAAGCAGGTATGTACGGTACTGCAAATTTTGCATCAAACCAACAAAAACAACACCTTATGGTTGTGCCTAGAAATGCTTTCGTAGGAAGTGTGAGCAGCAACGAGATTTTTGTAGTTGAAAAAGGTATTGCAAAATTAAGAAAAGTAGTTGCAGGAAGAATTTTAGGAGATCAGGTAGAAATTATCAAAGGATTATCTGACGGAGAAACTGTAGTTACTACAGGTCAAATTAACTTACAAGACGGTAACACTGTAGAAATTATTAAATAATTGTAGGCTATAAGCCATAAGCGATAGGCTTTAAGCACAATTTAAAAAGCGTAAAGCCTACTGTTTACAGCCTAAAGCATAAAAAAAAATATATGAAATTAGCCGAAATATCCATAAAACGTCCGTCGTTGGTAATTGTATTGTTTACAATTCTGACACTTGGTGGATTGTTCAGCTACAGCCAGTTAGGCTATGAGCTGATCCCGAAATTTGAACAAAACGTTATTACCATTTCTACTGTTTATCCTGGAGCATCTCCAAGTGAGGTAGAGAATACCGTAACCAAGAAAATAGAGGATGCGATTGCCTCCCTGGAGAACGTTAAGAAAATTGACTCGAAATCATACGAAAGTTTATCTATTGTTTCGATTACCCTGACATCAAATGCCAAAGTCGATTTCTCCCTGAATGATGCACAGCGAAAAATAAACGCGATCATTAGTGATTTACCGGATGATGTAAAAACACCGGCACTAACCAAGTTCTCGCTGAGTGATTTGCCAATTATGACATTGGGTGCCAATGGAAAAATGGATGAAGCAGCTTTTTATGACTTAATTGACAAAAAAATTGCGCCTATTTTATCACGTGTACAAGGTGTTGCTCAGGTAAATATCATTGGTGGTTCAGAGCGTGAAATTCAGGTGAATCTTGATGCTGTAAAAATGCAGGGTTACGGATTATCTGTTCCGCAGGTACAACAAACTATTTTGACTTCGAATTTAGATTTCCCAACAGGTAACATCCAGACTCGTAACCAAAAAATATTAATTCGTCTAGCGGGTAAATATAAAAGTGTTGCAGAATTAAGAAACTTAGTGGTTTCGTCTCAAAACGGAATTCAGGTTCGTTTAAGTGATATTGCCGATGTTCAGGATACGCAAAAAATTGCTGAAAAAATATCACGTGTAGATCAAAAAAGTGCAATCGTTTTGCAAATCGTAAAACAATCTGATGCAAATGCCGTAGCGGTAAGTGAGCAATTATTAAAAACAATTGCAATTCTTGAAAAAGATTATAAAGTAAATCAGTTAAAACTTGAAGTAGCAAAAGACAGTACTGTTTTTACTCTTGAAGCGGCAGACTCTGTAGTTCACGATTTATTAATCGCGGTAGTTCTGGTAGCATTTGTAATGTTGTTCTTCTTGCATAGTATTAGAAACTCGCTGATTGTAATGGTGTCTATTCCGGCATCGTTGATTGCTACCTTTATTGGTATTTATTTAATGGGATACACCTTAAACTTAATGAGTTTATTAGGATTATCTCTTGTGGTAGGTATTCTGGTCGATGACGCGATTGTGGTACTGGAAAATATCTACAGGCATATGGAAATGGGTAAAAGCCGAATTCGTGCATCTTATGATGGTACTGCAGAAATTGGTGGAACTGTAACTTCGATCACATTAGTAATTGTGGTAGTGTTCCTGCCAATTGCGATGAGTTCAGGATTGGTTTCTAATATCATTACACAATTCTGTGTTACCGTAATTATATCGACTTTATTGTCGCTTTTAGCTTCGTTTACAATTATCCCTTGGTTGTCATCTCGTTATGGTAAATTAGAGCATATTGAAGGAAAGAACTTATTTGGAAGAGTTATTCTTGGTTTCGAAAGCTATTTAACACGTTTCACCAACTGGGTTTCTGAATTATTAACCTGGTGTTTAGATCATTATTATAAAACCCTTGCTGTCGTATTGATATTGTTCTTCGGTTCAACGATAGGATTAATGGGAGGCGGATTTATTGGAGGAGAGTTTTTCGCATCATCTGATAGTGGAGAGTTCTTAGTACAAATAGAAATGCCAAAAGATGCTTCGTTAGAACAAACGAACTTCATGACACAAAAAGCCGAGGCTTATTTAAAAGCTCAGGAATACGTTCATAGCCAGATTACGACTGTAGGACAAACTTCAGAAGGTTTTGGAGCATCGCAAGCTACAGCTTACAAAGCAGAGATTGACGTAAAAATGATCGAACAAAAAGATCGTACGGATGATGCGAATGTTTACGCAGCAAAAATCAAACGTAAACTTGAAAAAGTATTGGTTGGAGCAAAAGTAAAAACTGTTCCTGTAGGTATCTTAGGTACTGCTGAAGATGCTACTTTAGGATTGATCGTAACAGGTCCGTCTACAGAAAGTGCCATGGCGTTTGCTAAATTAGCTGAAGCTGAATTACGTACTATTCCGGGAACAACCGAGATCAAATTAACGGTTGAAGACGGAAACCCTGAGATCAACGTAAAAGTAGACCGTGATAAAATGGCGGCATTAGGATTAACACTTCAAACGGTTGGTTTAACGATGCAAACTGCATTTAGCGGTAATACAGATGGTAAATACAGAGCCGGTGAATACGAGTACGATATCAACATTCGATACAATGCATTCGACAGAAAAAGTATTACTGATGTAAGTAATCTGATTTTTATTAATGCAGCAGGACAACAAATTAAATTGTCTCAATTTGCAGATATTACAGAAGGTTCAGGACCTAGCCAGTTAGAGCGTAGAGATAAATCGGCTTCGGTAACTGTAAAAGGACAAAACGTTGGGGTTCCTTCAGGAACAATCGTAACACAATGGCAGGCAAAATTAGACAAACTTAAAAAACCAGCCGGAGTAAACTATATCTGGGGAGGTGACCAGGAGAATCAATCTGAAGGATTTGGTACTTTAGGAATCGCTTTACTTGCCGCTATTATTTTGGTTTACTTGGTAATGGTGAGTTTGTACGACAGTTTCGTTCACCCGTTTGTGGTATTGTTTGCTATCCCGCTTTCGTTTATCGGGGCGATGTTAGCCTTAGCATTAACCAACAACTCATTAAACATCTTTACCATTTTAGGTATCATCATGTTGATTGGTCTGGTGTGTAAGAATGCGATCATGCTGGTTGATTATACCAACCAAAGAAGAGCAGCAGGAGAATCTATCAGAACGGCATTAATTCAGGCGAATCACGCTCGTTTACGTCCGATCCTGATGACAACAATTGCGATGGTATTTGGTATGTTCCCAATTGCATTGGCATCCGGAGCAGGAGCTGAATGGAAAAACGGATTGGCCTGGGTAATTATCGGAGGATTAATTTCTTCTTTATTCTTGACCCTGATCGTAGTTCCGGTTATTTATAACATCATGGAGAAAATTATCCATAAATTCTCTAAAGGAGAAAAAATCGATTACGAAGCTGAAATGGTGGCTGATTATACGCCAACAGAATTAAGTGAAGATGGTTTTAATCCTAAACATACTCACTAAGATTTTAAAATCTCAATATTAAAATCCCAAATTCCAATTGGAAATGGTAATAAAAAATCCCAAATTCCTTAATTGGAGTTTGGGATTTTTTTTGATTTCTACTAATATAGAGATTGGAATTTATAAGGATTATTTCAAATACAAATAATGATTATAATAATCGATAATTGCCTTTCCTTCCAATAAAACATCGGCACCAATGATGCCATGAACGGGTTTTGCTTTATAAGCTTCTAAAGCTTCATTGACATGCGAAAGATCAAAAATAACAAGGTTGAAATCCTGATTTTTCCAGCTTCCGAGTTGTAGATTATTGTGAGATGAAATTTGTGTTTTCATTCCCGTTCCTCCGGCTCCAGAAGCTTTGGTTTTCGATTTTTTTGCATTGAGTTCAAAACGTTCGATACTTTCAAACCCTACACACGAATTCGAAGCGCCGGTATCTAAAATGAAATTTCCCGAAACGCTGTTGATTTTGGCTTTTATTAAAAGGTGTTGTGTTTTGGTGACTTTAAATTTTATTTTCTTGTATTTCTCTTTTTTGAGAACTTCGTGAAGATTTTCCATTTTCGATAATGATTGAAAACCAAAAATAAACCAATTACAGTCAATAAACTAATGATGTAAAAGATATAATTTGTTGATTTATCTTCTTCAGAAATAGAACCATAATACACAAAAGAACTCCAGTAATAAGGAGATTTTTTAGTATTTGGGATGGATTTATCTTGTAAAAAAGCAAGTTTTGCATTTGTACTGGCTTCAAAATACGGAACATTGTTTTTGATGTTTTGATAAAAATCTGCCATAAAAACCGATGTCGTATAATCGTTTACTTTCCATAAAGAAAACATTAAATTCTGTGCTCCTGCAAACTGAAAGCCCCTTGCTACGCTCATCGCGCCTTCGGCTTTGTAGAGTTTTCCTATTCCGGTTTCACAGGCACTTAAAACCACTAAATCCGGATTGATGTTGAGGTTATACAATTCAGAATATAAAATTTCCTGATCATAGAATTTAATACTTGCCGGAGTTTCGATATCGCCCGAAGAAGCATGTGTACTTAGATGCAAAATCGAATATTGGTTGGCATTATTTTTAAAATTAGAAAAAGAAGCGTCTGAATTTTCCAGATATTTTCCTTTAAAATTACTTCGGATAGATTCCAGTTCTTTCTTCGAATAACTCAATTCAAAAGCTGTTTTTTCGAAAACAGGAAAAACACCTAAAACCGTTTTTTTAGAATTAGAAACTGGTTTTGAATTCAGATAAATATTGGCCGAAGTATTGTACCCAATCTTGAAATCATTCAATAAATAATGCATCTTGGCGAAATTTGTTGTGGATGATTCTTGTGTAATTAAAGCTTCGAATGGCAGGAAATTTAAAATGCCATCAGGAACAATGATGAGGTTTTTATAGATGACATTTGAAGGTAATTTCAATAAATCATAAACTCTTTTTCCATAATAATTATAACCGGAAACATCGTTGGTAATTGCATCAGCACCATTGAAGTAATCAATAAATTTTACAATCTCAAGCATGGATGTGTGTGCCGTGTAAAAATGGTTAAAGTTGATCCTGTTGTTTTGTAAAGTGAAATAAAACAAATTTTCATTTCCCATGAAATAATAAACCATAATGGCTTTATCTTTTTCCAGTTTTGAAAATAAAGATTTTATATCGCAATTTTCAGGAATATAATCCGGGTTTTCAGATTGAATTTTCTTCAGCGAAATCATCAGTTCATTTTGTTCTTTTATAAGCTGATTTATTTTTGAAATATTAGCCAAATCTTCTTTTTGCTGTTCTTTTATAATGGCATTATTGACATTTTGAAATTGTTGCGTAATTTGTTTTTCTTTCGCAGAAGCGCTTTTAATATTGGAGAGATAGCTTTTTAATATTCCGGATTTTGTTCTTTCAGATAATTGAAAAGCTTCTTCCAGATATTGAATTTTGCTTTCTTCCCTATACAATCGATCATAAATCAAAAGACATTTTTCAGTTCGATTTCGTGCTCTGATTTGTGTAATGATTTTTGAGTTTTCGTAAACCAAAACATTCATTAACAAATCTTCGATATCAAAAGAAAGATTAAATGCATCAAGAGCTTTTTTGAGTTGATTTTGTTTAAAAAACAATTCGGCCTGTAAATCCAAAACATCAATTAAAACCGTTTCTGCATACAATTGATTTTGATTTGGCAACATATTTTTCGAATTGTAATTAGGAATCAGAATTTTAAAAATAGCCTGAATCTGTTTTGTACTTTCATCATATTTTTGCTCATCAAAAAGCAAAAGCGCTTTTTCGTAATATAGTTTTGAGAGTTTTCTGGGTTGACGATTTTTTGTTTCTAAAAATAATTTTTCAGCTTTTTCTAAATAAGAAGATGCAATTTCAAAATTCTGTCTTTGGCGGTTTAGAAGCGAAAGATTTCGATAAGAATTAGATAAAGTTTCGGATTGTTGCTTTTCATTTTTCAAATATTCTACAGCCAATTCAAATGATTTTTGGGCTTTTTGATGAGTTTCAGGCTTTATTAAATTTCCAGCGGAACTCAATAAATAATTATTTCCAAGATTATTCAGTAAAATTCCCTTTTGAATATTTGATAGTTTCTCTGTTTTTAAAGTGTTTTCTAATAATTCAATTGCCAAAGAAATCTTTCCGGAACTTTGATATACATTCGAAAGATTAAGAATTGCAGCAAACTTTTGTTTTTGAGCGTCAGGGTAATTTTTAGCAGTATTTACAATAAAAAAGTATTGCTTAATAGTGTTTTCGGCGCTGTCGTAATCGCCCAAAACGGTATATAAATTACCGAGAGGTTTGAGGCAATACTCAATAATATCATAATTGCTAAGTTTGTTTTTTTGATAAATCTGCCAGGCTTTTTCGTAACTCGCAATCGCTTTTGCGGTTTGCCCGAATTGATTTTCATAATAGGCTTTATTGCAATTTAAAACCACAATGGCAAGAAGTTCGTCTTTGGTTTTTGGTTTAGGATTTTTCCAGAAAGCAGTTTCCAGAAGCGTTAAATTTTGTAACGCTTTCGCGGAAGGATTCGCCACAAAAACATCCACTGCATCGTATATTTTATCCTCCTGATGCTGTCCGAATAGCATTAGTGTCGAGAAGAACAAGATATAGCAATAAAGTTTTGTCATAATGTTTTTTGTTTCACAGAGATACACGAAGATTTTTCGCAAAGATTGACGGAATGTATTTAAAGTTTTTTGCCACGAATTTCACCAATTTTCACAAATTCATAGCGCAGTCAAATTAAAAATAATTCGTGATAATTGGTGAAATTTGTGGCAACCTTTTTCTTTTGCGTGTCTCTGTGAAAAACTTTGTGCAACTCTGTGTAATAACTGTTAAAACTTCCATATCCCGTAAAATTGGAAATAGTTGAAATTCTGTTCAAAATTCATCACATATCTCGCGCCCAAACTCGGTCCGATTCTGGCGAAACCTAATGTCAGGTCAAATAGTACTCCGGTTTTTAAATTGACAAAAGAGTTTTTAACTGAATTTGATTCGGTTCTCGTATCCATTAAAAACTGATCAGTTCCACCTTCGAAACTTTCAATTTTTTGAGTTTGGTTTTGTTCAGACGAAACATCAAAATTAGCCTGAATTCCGGCGCCAATACCAATATAGTTATTTATGTTGTATCTGATTAAAACCGGAATTTCCCAATTTACACTTTTGTTTTCTGTGGTAGTTGTCGTGCGTTGAAATTGTTTTACACCATTAGGACTTACTACATTTTGATCGACAACTGTTGCGGCACTTTCGTATTTATTGATGGCATTCAGCCATTCAGCCTGCCAGTAAAAACGATACGATTTAAAAGGCGAAATTGTGGCGCCCACAAAATAACTGGTCGATTTTTCGAGATCCGGATATACATTATAACCTGCTTTTGCACCAATCGAAATTCCGGGCAGGAATCGGGTAGTGGCATAATTGGTTATGATAGGTTCATTTTTATCAAAGATAATCGCGGTTCTGCTTCGGGTTTTTACTTTATGAAAGTCCTCTGCAAACTTCATCGAATATTTTACAAAACCTTTTGTACTGTCTTTTTCGTGTACATTTTTTTGTTCGCTTCCGGGTAAGTAAATATTTTTGAACGTAAAGAAAATTTGATTCTTCTTGATAATTGTATCCAGACAACTTACGGTGGGAACTTCATCTTTTGGGCAAATAGGGCATTTAGGATACATGTCTTCGACCTTAAAAGTTTTTTTGTCGAACATATCCGGAACATCCGTTTCAAGACGAATCATTCTTGCCGGGCCTTCGCCATTATTTTGAAAACGGGTTTTAAAATTTACTCGTTTAAAACGCACCAATCTGTAATTCATAAAACTTCCGTTCGAGCCCATTTTATTGGGATCGTGAGAAGTTACAATTTCCATCTCCAGATTTTTTATTTTATGGTTTTTATAACTTCTGTTCGGGACAAAAATACCTCGCATCGTAACCGTTGCGCTGGTGTCTTTGATCATTTCCGGAGTAGTTTTAAAAGTATAAAATACATTGCGGGTTTCGCCAGGATTAGCATCATCAAATTCTAAAACCGAAACATTATGATAAGTTTTATTGGCATCTAATAAAGAAGCATCGAGATCTTCCTCGGCAGTTGTATTTCTATACTTTTTGATTTTGAAACTACTTTCGGCGGAAGCCAGATAATTGTTAGAATCATCCAGATCGTTAACAAAAGCAATGGTTTTTTCTTTTACTTCACGTTCGTTTGCATAAGTCCTAAAATCTACTAATTCAAAATTATTGCTTTTAAATTGTTTTTCATTATAGAAAAGATAGAGCTTTCCGCTCGACACATAGTTTTCTAAATTTTGATAACCTACTACGACTACCATTTCCTGATCCGGAATGGGATCGCAGTTTTTTATAATGGCAAATCCGTTTTGGTCTGCTATTGAGGCAATGTCTTTATAGTTGGTATCGGTGATATCGTTTACAGCGACTTTTTTCGGGCGTGTTGCAGGAGGTTTTCCGTTGTCGTAATTGTTGGTTACGGCTAGTCTAGTAGTGTATGTTCCTTTGTTTTTATAGACGTGTTTGGGTTCGGCTTCTTTGCTGTAATGTCCGTCGCCGAGTTCCCATAAATAGGAATAACTTGGTTTTGGTGCACCTGCAATTGGGATTAATGGCGGCGTTTCGGGTTTATAGGTAACGGCATTTCCGTTTTGGATAAAAACAATATTAGCTCTACGGGTTATGGTGTCTTTTACTTTGGTTTGCCCTATGGAGAGAATAGAGAATAGAATAAAGAAAATAGACGATAGTGGTTTCATAACTAGTGGTTTTTTAGCCCTGATAGTAGCGGAAATCCTTTTTCTAGCTCCTTTAGTCAGGAAAAGATTACTTCACTTAATTCGTATTTTAATCGGAGTTCAGTGAACTTCGTTTGCAACGAATAGCAGGATTAGTTTCTGAAAATCATCAGAATTAAATTTGAAAACTGGATTAAATGTAAAAAAAAGTGATGAGCAAATCACCACTTTTTCTTAAAAGTATTTTGTAAGTTACTGAATAGCATTGATTGCTGCTATCAGTTGAGCTTCGGTACCGACTGTTGTTTCGGCCAAAGTAAAGGTGTAAACATCGTTGGCAGCAACGGTTACAGCTTTTATCGCATAACGCCATTGACCATTGTCTTCGGTTACAAAAATCACGTGACATTTTAAACCAATTGGAATCTGACCATAGTGTTCGCTGAATAATCCTGCAGGAGTATAAGTATCTAATTTGGCCAATGCGTTGTTTCCTTCACCATCGTATGACAGGTAAACCGCGCTATTATTGTTGTCATAACCAGCAGGAGCAGCAGCAAGAATGGTAGTTTTTGGCCTTGGATCGCTATAAAAACGGTCTACATTTGTCCATCCAAAGTTGCCAAACGTTACATAATAATTAGCACCTTCGCCTTGTACTCCGCCTTTTCCGCCGGTTCCGTCAGCATTTGGTTTTGGCTGTTCCCAGGCCAATTCTCCTCTTTCGTCGATTTTACCAGTCCATAAAGTCATTGCATTGTCTAATCCGTCTGTTAGAGCTGTGGGTACAATTAAATTCATAGAGCAGGAAGTTTTAAGTTCAACTCCGCCTTGTGTGGCTTTGATAAAGAATTCACCTCCTGAAATCAGTAAGTTTTTCTTTCCGTCAGGCATAACTCCCATTGTAGGTTTGTTGGTTACCAGCATTGTTCCTTTGTCAAAAAGTTCGATGTATTCGATGTCTACAGTTCCGGTTACCGCAACTCCCTCTTTTGTCAGGCAATCTCCGTTGATATTTAGTTTTACTCCTTTTGCCGATGTTAGGGTTACCACACCGGTTCCGGCAGTAATGGTAAAGTTTTGTGTGATTTTTTTAACTCCCTTTGTACTTATACTTTTAAAGGCGGCTGCGCTTGGTGGCAATACAAGATCGTTGTTATTGTCATCGCCATTGTCGCAGCTTATGAATGTGATAACTAATAAAAATAAAAGCCCGATTTTTTTAAAATTTGTGTTCATGATTTCTAGTTTTTATAAAATCTGTCCTGATTGTTTCAGGTGGTTTTCAGATTCTGGTTAATTATAGTTTTACATTCCTATATCAATTAGGGTTTGATATTGTTACCCCTTGTTTTATTTTTTTTTAATTTTCTTTTGAAAGACATTTATCTTCAAACAGATTTCCGTCTTCATCTACGGCAACGAGAATGTTTTTTTTCCGCGAAAGCGTAACACTTAAATAAATCCATACGATTGACCAAAGCCCGAAAGTGATGCAGGCAATAAAGAGGTGTAAAGGATGGTTGATTTGTTTTTTTTCTTTGGATAAAACCACATACGGCAATTTTTCGTTGTGTTCTGTAATTACAAAACCATTTCGCGTTTTGGCTGAAATCATTTGGTTGAACTGATCCAGATTTTTTTCGTTTATAAATTGATACGATTCCATTTTCTTTTCGTTTTTTGATGGTTTTAGAAAAAGTTTTTTGCCCTGAATAAAAAATCCTTGATTCGTTTAATCCGCGGGCTAATTTTTCATGCTATTCTAAATTGATCTTCAATCATCTTAAAAGACTTTTGTTACGTTATATCAACCAGATATGTTAATTGTTACCCTATAATGTGAAATTTATTTACAATTGTTTTTTAAATTAGCTACAAAAAGTTTTTTTATGGGCAAAACGAAAATTCATCCTGATCAAATGTATATTGAAGGACTTGCGGCAAATGATTCGACAATCATTCAGACGATTTATAAAAAGTTCGTTCCCAAGGTGGTCATGTTTATTATGAATAATTCTGGTGATAAAGAACATGCGCAGGATGTAGTTCAGGAGATTATGATTTTACTTTTTAATCAAGCAAAAGCCAATGCTTTACAACTGACTTGCCCTTTTGATGCGTACTTTTTTTTATTGTGCAAAAGAAAATGGCTAAACGAACTCAAAAAAACATCGAATAAAGGGGTAACAATCAATGAAGATGTTTTATCTATGAATGAATCTGCACTGGAATTGATTACACACACAGAAGAATTTGATGAAAAAGAACAGCTTTTTGATGCTATGTTTCTAAAATTAGGAGACAAATGCCAGGAGCTGCTAAAACTGAGTTTTACCACTAAAACAATGGAAGAGGTGGCAGAGAAACTTAACGTAACTTACGGCTATGTTCGTAAAAAGAAATCATTATGTGTGGGACAGTTAACACAGTGGATTCAGGAAGCCAAAAATTTTAAATCGCTAAAAAATAATTAGTCATGAACGAAGAACGCTATATATTATTCGATCAATATCTTCAGGGAGAAATGAGTGTTGAGGAAAGAAATAGTTTTGAAAAACAATTGTCTGAAGATCATGAATTGTCTTCGGAATTTGAAACTTTCAAAGAAGTACAGTTACGTCTTGCAACTAAATTTGAACATGAAGAGGAAAGAGAAGCGTTTAAAGCAAATCTGAAAACAATTTCAGAGAAACATTTTAATACAAACGAAAATAAACCAAAAGTTGTTTTAATGCGTCCGTGGTATTATGCCGCTGCTGCATCGATCATTATTTTATTCGGATTATTCTTTTTTGATTATAATAATCCAACTTTTGCTGATTATGATAATCCCGAAACAGCTTCATTTGTAGAAAGAGGAGATACAAATGCTACTCTAAAAGAAGCACAAAACGCTTTTAACGACGGCAGATATGCAGCTGCAATTCCGCTTTTTGAAGAAATTCTGAAAGAAAATAAAACGCCTGAAATTGAATACTTTTACGGAGTTGCTTTGCTGGAAGAAAGTAAATACCCAAAAGCCGAAGCTGTCTTTAATGAATTAAAATCAGGAACATCTGTTTATAAAGAAAAAGCAAAATGGAGCCTGGCTTTATCTAAATTAAAACAGAAAAAATATAAAGAGTGTAAACAAGTCTTGCAGACTATTTCGCAGGATTATGAAAACTACGACGAAGTAGAACATCTTTTAGATGAGCTCGATTAGAGAAAGATTACACAAAATACACAAAGAATAAAACCGAGATTCGCAAAGAGTTAAAATACTTTGCGGATTTTTTTTATAGCAAACTTTGTCAAAGTTTCAAACCAGGAGTGTAAGGAACTTTGTCGAAAGTTTAAATTTAAAAGTTAGTCTGCGCATTTTTGTCATCCCTCGTCCCTCGGGATGACAAGATTGTAGGTATTTTTGATAAGTTATCCACGTAACAAGAAAAATCCGCGCTCATCCGAGTTTTCACGAAGTGAATCCGTGCCATCCGCGTGCCATCACATCCAAATTGGGATAGTTTTTAATATTATCGTAATTTTGATCCTTTAAAAATTAGACAATTGAATTCAACACCCATAATTACCGATACACATACGCATTTATATTCTGAAGAATTTGATCAGGATCGCGACGAAATGATGCAAAGAGCCATAAAAGCAGGAGTAACACGTTTTTTTATTCCTGCTATCGATGCTGCTGCAACGCAATCTATGTATGATTTAGAGCAAAATTACCCTGATTATGTATTCCTGATGATGGGGTTGCATCCCACTTACGTGAAAGATAATTATGAAGAAGAATTAAAGCATGTAGAAACCGAATTGGCAAAACGAAAGTTCTATGCCGTTGGCGAAATCGGGATCGATTTGTATTGGGATAAAACACATCTGAAAGAACAGCAAATTGCTTTTAAAAGACAAATTCAGTTAGCCAAACAATATAAGTTGCCCATTGTAATTCATTGCCGTGAGGCTTTTGACGAAATTTTTGAAGTGCTGGAACAAGAGAAATCAGAAGATTTGTTCGGAATTTTTCATTGTTTTTCAGGAACACATGAACAAGCACTCCGGGCGATATCTTACAATATGAAGCTGGGAATTGGTGGAGTAGTAACTTTTAAAAACGGAAAAATAGATCAATTTTTAAACCAAATCGATTTGAAACATATCGTTTTAGAAACAGATTCTCCTTATCTGGCACCAATTCCGTACCGCGGAAAACGCAATGAAAGCAGTTATTTAGTAAATGTTATTTCTAAATTGGCAGATCTATATGACGTTTCTGAAGAGGAAATTGCACAACGAACAACACAAAATTCTATAAACGTTTTTGGGATTTAATTTATACCTTACAATAGTTTAATTTTTTTTTTGTTCTTTTGCCCACTTAAAACCAATATAAATAATGCAGAGATTTGATGCCATTCGACCGTTTTATGATTCTGAAATAAATGAAGCCCTTCGTGACGTTGCTAATCACCCGATGATGAAAACCATGATGAACTTTACTTTTCCGGAAGTAGAAGATGAGGTTTGGAAAGAGCAGCTTAAAAAAACACATTCGATTCGTGATTTTCAATGCAACTTTATTTATAATACCATACAAAAGGTTTTGGAAAAAAGTTCTGAAGGACTTACTACTTCAGGTTTTGAGAAACTGGAAAAAAACACTTCTTATTTGTTTATTTCTAACCATAGAGATATTCTTTTAGATACCACCTTATTAAATGTGTGTCTTTTCGAACACGGTTTAGTGATGACTGCATCAGCAATTGGAGATAATCTGGTCAAAAAAGCATTCCTGAGTACATTGGCAAAACTTAACAGGAACTTTTTGGTTTTAAGAGGTTTAACGCCAAGAGAAATGCTTCAGAGTTCTAAATTGCTGGCAGAATATATAGGGCAGTTATTGCTTCGGGAAAATCGTTCGGTTTGGATTGCACAAAGAGAAGGACGTACAAAAGACGGAAATGACGAAACCAATCCGGGGGTTTTAAAAATGATCGGAATGGGGTCTGATGAAGCCAATTTGATGGATTATTTTAAGAAATTAAAGATAGTTCCTGTTTCTATCTCTTATGAATATGATCCTACAGATGTACTGAAAATGCCACAATTAATGGCAGAAGCCAATAACGAAGTTTATATTAAAGAAAAAAATGAAGATTTCATGACCATTATAAGTGGTATCATGGGAACTAAAAAAAGAATACACATTTCGGTTGGAGATGTTCTGGATACTGAAATTGATCAGATTGTCGCTGAAAATGACAATGCAAACAAACAGATTCAGGCTTTAGCGCAAGTAATTGATGATTCGGTTTTAAAGAATTATCATTTATGGCCAACTAATTTTATTGCTTATGATATTTTAAACGGAACCAATAAATTTTCTCATTTATATAAAGAAAGTGAAAAATCTTTGTTTGAGCGACGTTTAGAAATGCGTATCGGGAATACTGATAACCCGGTAGCAAGACAAGGGTTTTTGGCTATGTATGCCAACCCTGTAGTCAATAAATTAAAATACCAGGATGTCATCTAAAGCTAAAATATTATTGATTTATACCGGTGGAACTATCGGTATGAGCAAAGATTTTGAGACGGGCGCACTCAAAGCGTTCAACTTTGGAAAATTATTGCAAAAAATTCCTGAAATCAAACAATTAGATTGTGAGATTGAAACGGTTTCATTTGAAGATCCGATAGATTCATCAAACATGAATCCGGCAGAATGGACAAAAATTGCCGAAATCATCGAAGAAAATTATGTTTCTTTTGACGGATTTGTGGTGCTCCATGGTTCAGATACCATGTCATATTCGGCTTCGGCACTGAGTTTTATGCTCGAGAACTTAGCAAAACCAGTGGTGTTTACAGGTTCTCAGTTGCCAATAGGTGATTTACGTACCGATGCCAAAGAAAACCTGATTACGGCGATTCAGATTGCTTCGCTACAGGAAAATGGAAAACCGGTAATCAATGAAGTTTGCTTGTATTTTGAGTATAAATTGTACCGCGGTAACAGGACTTCAAAAGTAAACGCCGAACATTTTAAAGCATTTACAGCGCCAAACTATCCTGAATTGGTAGAATCCGGCGTTCATCTTACCTTAAACAGACATTTATTTCTTCCTGTAAAAGAAAACGCAAATTTGATTGTACATAAAAATTTAGACAATCATGTAGCCATCATAAAAATGTTTCCCGGAATGAGCGAAGTTGTTTTGTCTTCGATTCTGGCCATTAAAGATTTAAAAGGAATTGTATTAGAAACGTACGGATCAGGAAATGCCCCAACCGAAGATTGGTTTTTGAATTTGATTCAAAAAGCCATTCAGTCGGGTTTGCACATCGTCAACGTGACTCAATGTTCCGGCGGAAGCGTCAATATGGGACAATACGAAACCAGCACAGCCTTAAAATCTCTTGGAGTGATCTCCGGAAAAGATATTACGACAGAAGCTGCTATTACAAAACTAATGTATCTGTTAGGGCATAATATTCCTCAGGCAGATTTTAAAAATGTTTTTGAAACAGCTTTACGCGGGGAGATTTCTTTATAGAAATTTCACCATATAAGTGATATAAGTTCATATTAGAAGAGTTTTCGATCCAGTTTTGTGATTTTGATTTCTATCATAAAACCAAACTTTTTTTTCAGGAGCTAATCCCGCTCCCGAAGCTTCGGGACGTTTCAATCTTTTATGCCGAACCCCGGCATAAAAGGATTTCCACTTCTATCGGGGCTAGGGCAATCATTTTTATAATAATATTTTAGTCTGTTTTGTCATTTCGACGTAAGGAGAAATCACACTAGAAACTCGACAAAGATTGGCGACTTTAGGAACGGAATTACGAGTGTGATTTCTCCTTACGTCGAAATGACAAGCTTGCGGATAATTGGAATTTGGAATTTAAAATATTGGAATTTTTATTCTTTATAACGAACTTCACAAGTTTCAAACTCTTCTTCAGAACTGCGGTTTTTATAATACACATATACAATCACAGAGACAATACAAATAATCCCCTGAATTGCCACGGTATTTCTGGTTCCTATGATGTGCGAAACATAACCAATAATCAAACTCCCTACAGGAATCATTCCCTGATACGCCATTAAGTAGTAACTAATACTTCTGGATCGCATATTTACAGTACTTTGTGTCTGAATGTAAATATTGATTGATGAAGTTTGAGCCATCATACCCACACCGCTCAAAGCCATGCAAATAAGGGCAACAGTTAAGTTATTTGAATAAGCTAGTATAATGATGCTAAAACCTAACAATAAACTCGCAGCAATCATTATTTTACCCATATTTTCTGCTTTTTTTAGATTAGCCAGATAAATAGCTGATAAAATAGATCCAATTCCGGCAGCACTTTCGAACCAACTGAAAGTTTGGGCATTTCCGCTAAAAATATCTTTGGCAAAAACGGGCATTAGAGTATTAAAAGAAATCACGAACAAACTGCTGCACATTAACATCAAAAGCATTTTGGCCATTTCGGTTTCTTTTCTGACATAATCCAGACCTTCAATAAAATCATCATACATTTTCATTTTATCGGTGGCTTTAATATGAGGTGTGATTTTCATCATCAATAAAGAAATCAAAACCGGAATATAACTTAAGAAATTTCCAATAAAACAAATGTCTTCGCCATAATTATGCAAAATAATTCCGGCCAGAGCAGGACCGGCAATTCTGGCAAAATTGTTTAAAGTAGAGTTTAAGGCAACAGCGTTGGGCAGGTCTTCTTTATTGTTTACAATATCAATCATCATGGTTTGTCTGCAAGTCATATCAAAAGAATTGATGATTCCCTGAATTAAACTCAGCGCCAGTATAAAGTTGATGTTGTATATTTTTAAGTAAATCATTAAAGCCAAAGCCCCGGCCTGAAGCATTGCCAAAGATTGTAATAAGATCATGGCACGATGTTTATCATGACGGCCAATAATACTTCCGGCCAAAGGCGCCAGAAACAAAGACGGAATCATACTTAAAAAAGTAGCTAATCCTAATAAGAAAACAGAACCCGTAACACTGTAGACCATCCAACTTACAGCTGTTTTTTGAAGCCAGGTACCAATTACCGAAACTGATTGTCCGTAAAAGAATAACTTGAAGTTTTTTGATTTTAACGCTTTAAACATGATACCTGATATTTTTTTACAAAGTTCGGAATTAGTATTTCATTAGAAAAATTAATAATTTTACTGATAATAAGTATTAAAACTTATCGATATGGAGATTTATCAATTAGAATATTTTATTAAAACTGCTGAAGTACTGCATTTTACAAAAGCGGCTGAATTGTGTTTTGTGACACAATCCGGATTATCTCAGCAAATAAAAAAGTTAGAAGAAGAACTCGGGATGCCTTTATTTATAAGGATTGGCAAAAAAATACAACTTACTGAAGCGGGATCTGTATTCCTCATTCATGCCAAACAGGTTATTGAAAATGTGCAAAGTGGTAAGCAGGCTATTGATGATTTGAATGAAATGATTGGCGGAGAATTGCGAATTGGTGTAACCTATATTTTTGGACTTTTGGTTTTGCCCATTGTCAATTTGTTTGCAAAAAGATATCCAAATCTAAAGATTGTGGTTGAGTACGGTTCAACGGAACCTCTGGAAACTAAATTACTGAATAACGAGTTAGATTTGGTTTTGGTTATTTCATCCAAAGAGATAAAAGAAACCATTCAGAAAATTCCATTATTTAATTCGAATTTGGTTATGGCTGTGGCAAAAACACATCCTTTGGCTTCTTTAGATAAAATTTCGTTTAAAAAAATTGGAGAATATCCGCTTGTTTTACCCGTAAGAGGATTTAGTTCGAGAGAATTCCTGGATGAACTGTTTTTAAAAAATAATATGAAACCCAAAGTTTCGATCGAATTAAACGCGGTTCATGCGCTGTTGCAATTGGTAGAAGAAAGTGATTGGGTAACTATTGTAACCGAAAAAGCACTAAAAGGGTGGGATAATCTAAAAGCAATAGCCATTACAGGAGTGCCCACGCAAAGAGAATCTTTTATGTTAACGATCGAAGGCGCGTACCAAAAAAAGGCAGTAAAACTGTTTATGGAAGAATTTAGAAAAAGCATGTAAACTAATATTGGATTTTGCTTTTCTAACTCAGTTTTTTTTATGTTCTTTGCAGACCAATTTAGAGAGGTGTCCGAGTGGTTGAAGGAGCTAGCCTGGAAAGCTAGTATATGGGTAACTGTATCGAGGGTTCGAATCCCTTCCTCTCTGCGAGTAATACTAACTGTGAGGTATTTAAAAATTTAAAACCCAATGCTACACCAAAATGTAACATTGGGTTTTTTTATGGGGTATTTTTTGAGAAAAACCATCTCAACATATTTTACGGGAAGGGTTTTGTACAAAAACTTTAATTAGAGAACTTTTTAGTATTGATTTTCTTTTCTTTTACTTTTATAATAAATTCAGGTACGACTACTATTTCTCCCGCTTTTAGAGCGATGTCATAACTTGTTACTTCGCAAAATGTATTGGCAGGCAATGATTTTTCGTCGATTATGATGACATAATTACCAATAGGAAGAAACGATATGTAGTTGCCATCCTCGTCAGTGTATATTTTTTTGATCAATTGATTGTCTTTCATAATGCTAAAAGAGATGCCGGAAGCACGGTGCTCAAAACCAACCGCCGTTGTAGTATTATAGGCAAACGAAACTTTTCCCTGCATTTTTCCGCTTTGATGAAGTGGAATTAAAAGGCTGTACGAATGACGGTCAACCTCAAAAGTAGCATCATCATAATACCAGCCATCCTGTGTAAATTGCTTTAAGAAATAGGTACCGTAGGGTACTCTTTTATAAATTGCCATTCCGTCTGCATTGGTTTGTAAAGCCACTTTATTAATATTAATCATATAATTTGAAGCATATTTTTCGCCTGGATCATACTGATTATTATTGTTAGTATCGTAATATAAGATCGCTTTGATGGTACTTTTTTGATCTGGATTTAATATTGTTTTCTGTAAATTTATGGTTACCCCAACTTCAAAAGTTAGCGTGTTATTGCTAAGAGACCCAACAGAATAATTGTACCAGGACGAATTAAAAAAAGTACTGAATGCTTTTCCGTTATATTTGGCATTTATAAATGCAGAAGGCGATTTTCCGTAAACGATATCCTTGATATAAGAAACTCCGGTATTCAGGTTTACTTTGTCGTTTACAAAATTATTGCTGTAAAATAAAGATAATGAGAGTTTTTCGTAATTTACACCATTGCCGGCAATACTGGAAAAAGCATATTCAGATAAATAATAGCTGCCCGATTGAAAGGTTGAATTAATATTAAAGTTTCTGTAATTATAATTCGCATTTATCTTCATCTGAAAATTATTATCCGTTTGCATCGGATATCTGACAATACCGGTTTCAAGTCCCAAAACTGCTGATTGCCGCGATGTATTATTAACCCATGAAAATTGCTCAACGATGCGGTTGGCAAACATTTTTTGAGCGGTATTAATATCTGAATTTCCTAAAAGGCGATTGTAGCTATTAGAGCTTTCGTCCTGGTATTGATATAATAAACTAAGGGTAAAATCTCTAAATTTAGGAAAACGGTTTCCTATTTCTATTCTGTTATTTGTCGATTTTTGCTGTGTTTCAAATGAATAAAACTTAGGCGAAAAATCAGAAAAAATGACATTTGCATGCAGATTATGATTTTTGATGCTGGTAGCAATATTCTGCTGCAGCTGCATACTTCCTCGTCGGTTTCCGGGATAATAATCAGTGCTTAAATAATAATTTCCGTTGATATTGAAGTTTTTAATTTTTCCGGAATAATTGGTTTCTCCGGCAAAAGAAGGTTTGATGAAATCCTGTACTTCATACATACTCATTGCACCGTTTACTTTTGCGTTTAGTCTCCAGACTGGGTTAAAATCATAATTAACTTCTGTTCCCAGAATATTATGTTTTGCTTTTTCGAATGGATCATAGCGGTACAAATAGCTAGCCGATGCATTACGGGAGCTGTTATTAGAGTTAAGCATTCCTTTGGCAAAGAAACCGTAACCATTTTTGAGCCAGCTGTCTTGTTCTATTAAATTATAATTTTGATCGACAAAACCCACTTCAACTTTTTGATTTTTTTCGAACGTATGACTGTATTCTGCACCTCGTCCTACAAGAGTCATTTCAAGTAGTTTATTAATGTTTCCAATGGTATATTCATTTTGTTCCTGACGATACACTAAATTGGTATTGGTTATTAAAGGAATTTCCTGTCCATCTGTTAGAGCAACATTTCCTTGCATAAAAAGATAGCCCGAAGGAACATTGACTCCCCCGGATCCTCTTAGCTGATAAAAATCAACTCCACCACCAAATCTTCTGTAACTAGAGGTAATCTGGTTTTGTGCCTCATCCAGAAAATTAATAAATAAGTCGCCTTGATATTGTTGCACGCTGGCAATATTTTGAACCTCTACCGTCGTATTACCAAACATTTCTTTACTTGGATTTCTGAATCCGGATATGCGTATCGAATAGCTGGACTGTTTGGCCAATTCTTTGGAAGGAAGATAAGTAAAAGTGAAAACGGAATCTTTTTTTACAGCAATTTCAGCGTTTTGTTCCAGAAATAAATTGCCGTTTGTCGGGTCCGGAAATTTACAAACTACAGTAATGTTTTGTTTAACATTTCCTTTATTGCTGACCTTTACTTTTACTTTTACTGGTTCATTGTTTGATGATCGGTAAATCGAAGTCTCTAAGGGAGTAATGATGAGCGTATTGTTTATCTCGATTGTATGATTGGTACTTTGCTCTGCAAGCAATTTTCCGGAAGAGGATATTAATTTGCATACAATTAGCGAAGATCCGGCAACAGCTTCTTCATCAATTATAAATTTAACAGGGATGTGGCGTGTTTCATCAGGAAGCATTGCGATTTCAACACTTTGAGACCCGGGATTTCTCAAACCTTTAGGAAGGGTAAAATATATTTTTCCGTTTATTTTTTCCGGTGTTGCGTTTTTAATGACTACTACTAAACTCAGTAAAGATCCTTTTTGAAAAGAAGCATCCCTTTCTATCTCCATAGTAACAGCATTTTGAAGCTGTTGAGCGTTCAAATGGCTGACGAGAATAAAAAACAAAAAAAAGATTGATAAAAGTTTAAAGTTACAAGAACGCATCTTTTAATAGTTATTGGGGAGTAATCTCATATTGCAACGTAGTCGTATAATTATCTGATTTAGCATTAATCAAACGGGCGTCCTGGGGTAGTGTAAAGTATTTGATATCGTAGCGGTAAGGCGCATTATTAGTACTATTGCCTTGTGCCAGTGTTTGATTGGCAGCACTAAGAACAATTGGAAAAATACGTTGATTGGCGCTAGATGCTGCCGTAAATAATGTTAGATGAATGACATCAACAGGAATTGTATTTCCGGCAACAGATTGCAGGTTGTTCTGCAGAGATCGTACCTTGATCTGAAAGTTACTGGTACTAGTTACCGAAAGCCCATCTGTATAAGTTACACTAGTTCCATTAGTATAATCCTGCATGGTTTTAAATTCTAAAAGCCCATTTGAGGCATTCATATTTATTTTTAAAGAAAGTATGTCTGCAGGAGGTGGTGCATCAGTAATATTTCCGATCTGAAATTGAAAATCATGACTCATCTTTCCAATTATCACATTATTTTGGTCATACGCCGTAAACTCTACAGAAGCAATAAAGCGTGTCCATGCGGGAAAACTTCCTAAATAAGAACCTCCAAGAAGGGTAAGTGCATATTTTAGCTGCAGGTTGTAATACGCATTTGGCGTTTGCGGATTGTTATAGATAGGGGCATTAGAATTAGGAATCAAAAAAGATTCACTATTATCCTGTAGAAAAACATTTAAAGGAGCTCCAATTTGTGAAATAGTCGGAACCGGATTTGGATAGGCCTGGCCACTTGTAGAGATAGGCTGAAAAGAAATTTTATTAGAAGGAATGGTAAATTTACCATCTTCAGATACAATATTTTGTTTCAATCGTGCAGAAAGTTTCCAATGCGGAACATTCAGATTGCCATTTCCGGCAAACGTTACAGTATAGGCATCAGGATTGGTATTCCCGTTATAAGAATTAATTTGTAAATAAGAATTTACCCAAGAGGTAAAAGACACCTGAGAAAAGCTAAAAAATGGAATGCAAAAGAGCGTAATGAGAATGTATTTATTCATAATTAAAATTTAATTCAGCCATCTCTAACTGAGACGAATCACCATAATCAATAATAACCGATGCGTTGTAAGATCCCTTCTCTAAAGTTTCGCTAACAGGAATACTTAATTTACGTAAATTGCCTGGCAATGTATAGAAAACTACGTCATTTAGGACTATTTTTTTACCCGTTTTGACATTAATAATCTCGGTCGAAATTTTGCCATCTACCCAAATTTGGGATTGATTTTTAAATTTTAAGTTTAAATTATTGCCAGATTGATCAAATTTTAAATCTTCAATTTCAACTTTTCTGGTAAGGCTATTCGAGAAGGTATGAAAAACTTTGATTCCGGAACGAATGCTCACCTTAATATTTGCTCCTTTGCTATCAAAATCATCTACAGGATTCATTTGGCTTACATATAAAACAGCTGTATGAGTAGGCAGACTGTCATTAGCTATTTTTACCGGTGTAATCGTAACTTCCAGCTCTTTCCTTTCTCCGGGAGCTAGTGTAAAATAATTATCATTGTTTTTGATAGAAATCCAGCTGGCGCAAGAATTTTTTAAAGTATTCGAAGGGTACATCATATTTTCGCCTTTTTCATCATACTCCCAATCACCAAGACTCACGGCCAGATCCAAAGTATTCTTCAGACTGACATTCGTTACCGTTATTTTTTGGGTACTACTCGTTCCGGGTTTCGACTCAAAATAAATTCTTGGAGGTGATACAGAAATACCCGTTTGTGCGTGTAACTGAAAAATTAAAAAACAAAAAAGTAAAACAAGTTTATTCATTTTAAGTAGGTTAAAAAAAACTGTTGGGAAATTAATTGAAGTGAAACAAAGTTAACGAAATAAAAAATGCCACAATTTCTTGCGACATTTTTTTATTTATTTCACCTAAAAGTATTATTGACTTACAATAGTATAAGTAAGTTCAGTAGTATAAACTGTAGGATTTTGTCCTGGAATATAATTGTCAATATACGTATTAGCACCTGCACCTTTATACTCGATACTAATCTTTTTGTCTACTCCACCTTTTGTAGAAGTTACCAAAGTAGCTTCGGTGTTTGATAATTGAACGTTTTGAGAATATTGAGCACCATTTACAGCATCAGAACCGGCAGTTGCTTTAATTTGAATAGTATTAGCATCTATTGTTTTACCTCCGTTTTGCATTGTAGCGTTTGCACTTTTTACTCTTACCTGAAAACCTCCGGTACTGTAAATAGTTAAGTGATCTGTGTTTGTTGAAGATACACCGTTTTTGTAATCATCTGTAGTTGTATAATTAAGATTTACAACTTTTTGTGCAGGAGTAACCACTAAAGTCTGGATAGGTTTTAAGTTTACATTTAATGTAACATTTTGAGCATTTACTGTAACAAGGCCTAACATAAAAATAGAGGCTAAAATTATTTTTTTCATTGGGAATTTTACTAAAATTAAATCTGTTATTTTGTTTATTTTCAGTGCAAATGTATAATGTAATTCGAGATTTAATATAGAAATTAGTGGGTTTTAGACAAGATGTAATTATAATCGACGAACTGCATTTTAAGCTCTTACTATTTGATAATTAGTACTTAATAGCTTACTTTTAAAGATGGTTTTTAGACGTTTACCGACTAAGAAAATGCGGTTTTTAATGGTTGTTTTAGGGTAAATCGTCTTCTAAAAGCAAATCACTCCAAAAAATCTCATTATTTGATCTGGTTTAGCTATCGAATTGCCTGTTTTTCAGAGTAAAACCGTCGTAAATTGTCTAACGATGGTGCTAAATGCTCCTCAAAAGATCTTATCTGCCTTTTTTAAAAGTCAGTTTTAACAAATGGATTTATTAAAATGCAAATAACATCGACAAACGGTACTCCAATTCCGATTGAACTTTACAGCTTGTTGTAGTTTTTAAAAACTGCACTATTGTACTATAGGAATATAAAGGTCAAATTTAGCTCCATGATCTAGTTTACCGGCAGCTGTAATAACTCCGTTATGGTTTTCTACAATTTTTTTGGCAATGGCAAGACCAATTCCGGTTCCTTTATAATCGGTTTTGTTGTTTAGCTGTTGGAACATTTCGAAAACACGATTTTCAAATTGCGGATTAAATCCAATACCATTATCGGTAATTATAATATGGCAATAATTTGTTGATGACTGATTTTTATTGGCTCTTGGTTTAGTATATTGGCTTTCTATAGTAATGTGGGGTGGCTTTTCTTTTGTCGAAAATTTAAGCGAGTTACTTAGTAAATTGTATATTAATTGCTGAAATTGTGACGGGATTATTTGCGCTGTACAATTTCCGGAGACTTCTATTATGGCTTTTTTTATTGTAATTTCTTTATTTAAATCTTCAATTACTTTATTGATAATATCATTAAGATGGATGTTCTCAAATTTCTTTTCGTTTACGTTTGTACGCGAATAATTTAGTAAATCATTGATAAGTGCCTGCATATGAAAAGCGGCAACTTCTATACGATCAAAATAATATTTTCCTTTTTCTGTTAAGTTTTGATGTTCGTCTGTTGAAATTCGGTTCGAGAAAACTTGTATTTTGCGTAAAGGTTCCTGCAAATGATGGCTGGATATATAGGTAAATGCCTGAAGTTCGTTGTTGGCAAGAATTAATTCTGCTGCACGTTTTTCTTTTTCATTATTTTGAAAAGTCAGTTCTTCATTAGCTATAAAAAGTTCTGCTGCACGCTTTTCTTTTTCTCTGTTCTGATAAGCAAGTTCTTTATTGGCTATTATAAGTTCAGCCGCGCGTTTTTCCTTTTCTTTATTTTGAAATCTTAATTCTTTATTGGCAATAACAAGCTCAGCAGCACGCTTTTCTTTTTCCTGGTTTTGATATGCCAGTTCAGCATTGGCGATAACCAGTTCAGCCGCACGTTTTTCTTTTTCTTTATTTTGAAAAAGCAGTTCAGCATTGGCAATACTCAGTTCGTCTGCACGTTTTTGCTTCTCTTTATTCTGATAAGCCAATTCTCTGTTGGCAATGACCAGTTCGGCAGCCCTCTTTTCTTTTTCATTATTTTGATAGGCCAGTTCAGCATTTGCAATAACTAATTCTGCGGCACGTTTTTTTCGTTCTTCTATTTGCTGGGCAAGTCTTTTATTAGCAAGCAATAATTCATCATTATAATTTGTTTTAGTCCCGTCAGGAAAAGCAGTGGAGTCAGAGGGGGTAATCTTTTTTTTGGTCATGTTTTTGTGCACATTTGTCCAAATATAGACTAACTGAATTTAATGTCTTTGCTTTAAATTTAATAAGTGAATTTTTAATCAAAAAATAACAGCATCACTCAAAAGATAAGATTTTTTATTTTAAGTATTTTCTTGTTTTTTTATAGGTAATGAATTAAAACCCCTTGTAAAATTGATTTACAAAGGGTTTTGTGTTTTTAGGCAGAGAGATTCTAGAGCTTAATCTCAAACAAACTAAACGAACCTTCTTTGTAATGTTCCGGTAATTCGCTTGTCCATTCTATAGTGCTGATTCCTTTATAGTTGAAACCACAACTTGTGTAGTATTTGTTTATTCTTTCGTTGCCGCTATGTGTGTCAAGCCTAATGTATTCTTTAGCGTTTTCTTTGGCATATAATTTCACCCAATCAATGATTTTCTTAACATAAGATTGTCCCCTGAATTTTGGGTTTGTTGCAATTCTATGAAGATATACTGCAGGATCTTTACTGGCTTCTTTCCAGATAATCAAATCATCAAAAGTAAGTACAAATGTGCAGGCCACTTCGTTTCCTTCTTTGATAATAAAATGACGGTTCTCTGCAATTTCTTTTTCAATCAGACCTCTCTCAAAACCTCTCCAGCTTTTGTTGTTGACTGTTTTTTGATAAGATGTAGCTTGATTATAAATATCGAAAACAGCATCGATATCTTCATTTGTAGTTTTAAAAAATTCCATTATGGGATTGTATTCTGTAGATTAATGAATCCTGCAAAGGTAGATTTTCATGGGCGTAATGCCCGTAAAATTCGTAGTTTTAACTTTTTTTACCAGTGTTTAGCCAGACTACATTTTGTTCCGGTTCGTGGTTTTGCCCAACAATATCGCGGTATAATTCTGGTCTTCGTGCTTTTATGTAACGGTTTCCTCCAGCCTGAATATTTTTTTCGGGAGTAAGTATAGCTGTTGCAAAAGAGTCGTCGATAGTTCGGCATTCAGCAATAATGTCTCCAAAAGGATCAATAATCATCGAACAGCCATTTTTGAGCTGATCATCATCCATACCAATTGGGTTCGAAAAAACAGCATAGATTGCATTGTCATAAGCTCTTGCAGGAAGCCACTTCATGAGCCAGTCGCGGCCTTTCATTCCGTCAAATTCTAATCGTAAAGAAGTAGGATCAGCTTCGCGATTTTCCCAAAGTTCGGGTGCAACAAAACCTGCGCCAGGTCGGGTAGAAGGTGTACACATCGTAACGTGTGGCATGAAAATAATATCGGCACCCAGAAGTTTTGTAGCGCGAACATTTTCGATAATATTATTGTCGTAGCAAATAAGGATGCCGCATTTCCAGCCTTTAATTTCAAAAATGCAATAACGATCTCCAGGCGTTAAATACGGATTTATAAACGGATGCAGCTTTCGGTATTTGGCGACCAGACCATTTTTGTCGACGCAAACGTAAGCTTTGAAAAGATTGTTATTTTCGTCTTTTTCAAAAAGTCCGGCCAGAATTACAATATCATGATTTTTGGCAATTTCGGTAAGCTTTAGAATGCTTTCTCCCGTTTGGATAATTTCGGCTAAATCCAGCATTTGTTCTTTTGATAAATGCCTTGCAAAGGTATATCCTGTTACAGAACATTCATGAAACGAAATAACATCGCAGCCTTCATTCGCCGCTTTTGCAGAAAGTTTTTCGATTACAGATAAGTTATAATTTTTGTCGCCGCTTTTATTCTCGAACTGAGCCGTGGCTATTTTTAGATTTTTCATATGGTACGCTATTAATGAAAGTCAAAATTAGCGCTTAGGAAATGCTATAAATTGTATAAAACCGACATTTTAAAGTATAAATGCAGGCGAGGTTTTGATGAGGTTATTGGTTAATTTTCCTGTACTAACCAAATACTCTTTAGGGGTTATTCCGGTATGTTTTTTAAATTCTTTTATCAAATGAGACTGATCCGAAAATCCTGCATCGTAACCCATCGTTGTTAGATTTACTTCATCAGATTTATATTTTAATAGTTTTAAGAAATAATGTAGCCTTATAACGTTACCAAATTTCTTCGGGTTTAACCCAATACATTCTTTAAATTTTCTTTCCAGATGTCTCTCAGTATAGCCTGTATAATCTACCAGTTGTTTTAGCGTAAAATCTCCTTTATGGCGCACAATAAAATCTAACGAATTATTGATGATGAACTGGTTGGAAACTGGTTTTGTAATGGTTAAAGTGCTAAAGAACTGATTTAAAAGTTCAATCCTTGCCGGATTATTTTGTGCCGATAATTTTTCCTCAAGAATAGAAGCTTTGTAGCCCAATACATCTTCTACCGGAAGGATAGCATCCTGAAATTCATTGGCCGGAATTCCTAATAACTGATGTATTCCGTTGGGTTGAAAAACGACAATAATTAAAGAGATTTCATGATCAGAATAAATGTCTTTGAAGCCATCGAGCTGGCCGTATATAAAAGAATGGGGCAGATAATTCTTTACTTTATAATTATCAAGACCGGATATCAGTTTATTTTTCAAAGAAAAAACAATGCCCGTATTGCCATCAGAAAACAAACGAAGTTTTTGTATAGCGGTTTCGTCATTATCTAAAAAAAGATAATGTTTTATGTAAGGCGCTAATTCTTTTGGTGGTGAAACCTGCATCGTTTATTGATTACGCACAACCGAAATTGTCATTAATAATTGTTGCGCCTCTTTTTTCTAAATCGGCCAACATTTCTTGTTTTCTGTACTCAACATCGTCTCCGGTTGAGATAAATTCGTTTAAAAGCGCAACTTCGTAACCTGCTTCTAGCGCATCAATTGCAGTTTGTTGGATGCAATATTCAGCTAAAAAACCGCACAATAAAAGCTTACGAATCTTATTCTCTTTCAAATAATGTTTAAATTCTTCTGATGAAAAACTGCTATGTTGTGTTTTTGAAATTAATTTTAAATCACCGAAATCTATATCAATTTCATGGCCTTTTGTGCCTTCTATACACATCGAAATTCCGGCTCCAAATTGATCTTTGAGATAATTCGAATAAATAATAACGAATCTTTTTTTGTCGAATTGTTGCGTCAATTTATTGATTCTCTCCTTTATTTCTTGTATTTGATGAATGCGGTGATTTTTCGCGTAAGCGCCCTCAATGTCAGTAAAGTCTTTTTGCGGATCGATAATTACTATTAATTGTTGAGAGGTTAATGTCATCACTTTAATCTTTTTTTTGAAAACTTGAAACCTGAAAAATCAGGTGTTGACAAAATTAAGGATAATTTTCCGGAAGAAAGTTAAATTTCTTTTCTAGCCCCGATAGGAGCGATATCCTTTTATGGCGGTGTTCGCCATAAAAGATATAGCGGATAGCGGGACAACTGGTCTTTTGAAAACTGATTTTATGCTTCTAAAGACTAATCCTGCAAAATCATTTTTACTTGAGAAAACATACGATCTACAAACAATTTATAGGCAGTTTCTGAAGGATGTAAGCCATCTGAAGCGACTAAGTTGCTGTTGCTTTGGCGTGTAATATCGGTTATAGAAATAAAACTTACTCCTTTGCTTATACAGGTATTTTCTGCAAAAGTATTGTATTGGTCAATTTCATTCGAAACTTTTGTTCGGTTTGCGCTGCTATAAGTTGAGGCAAATGGAGTATAGGCATAATCAGGAATCGAAAGTACAATTACATTATTCTTATCACCTTTTGCCAGCTCGATGGCTTTGTTTAATAATTGTGGAAATTCTTTTTGATAAAATGAAAAGTCCATTTGCTGATATTGATTGTTTACGCCAATTAAAAGCGTAACCAAATCATAGTTAGCATCGGGATTTTCGTTATTTATTGCCGAGATTAGGTTTGAAGTGGTCCAGCCTGTCCTGGCAATTACTTTTAAGGAAAATTCTGTTTTTGGATATATGGTTTGTAAACCTGATTTTAATTGTTCGGGAAAACGGCAGGTTTCGCAAACACTTTGGCCAATAGTATAACTGTCGCCTAAAGCAAGGTATTTTACATTTGCTGAAATTGGAGTAACAGGATTTGTCGTTACAGGAGGAATAAAAGGAGGGGGCGTAACGGAATTTTTTGAAGCCTGATCGTCAGAACTGCAGCTTAGAAGAAATATAGAAAGGATAACAATAACTATTTGTTTGCAATGTGATTTCATAATTTAGATAAATTAAGTTTTCAGGTCATTCTAAACAAATAGTTACGTTATATAACTTGTTTTGGTTTTACACCATTTCGGTTTTCATCACGATTTCTTCCTCGATGGCATTCCAGAGCCCAATTCGTTTTTCTAATGCCAGGATTGAGATTTCTTCGACTTCTTTCCATCTTTGAGCATCATCTTCGCATAAATCAGAGATCATTTGCATCGCCATTGGTCCGTGTTCATCAGCGTCAAGTTCGATATGTCTTTCAAAATAATACAGTAATTTGCTTAAATCAATATCTGGAAGGTTTTTTTGAAAGTTTTTCAGGATTGCGGTAAACATACTTGGTATTAAATCTTCTCTTCCAAATGTAAATGCTGCAGCGATTTCATGCGGTTTTCCTTCTTCGATAACTCTAAAAGTAAAATCTAAAAACGCTTTTATATCTGGGTGTAATGCACTTTGTTTAATGGCCACAAATATATTATGAAGCGAATTTACTTCGGATAAAAAGGTATTGATTCCGCTGGTATCGGCACCACAATCTTCCATCGCTTCAATATACATTTCATAATGACTTTGTCTTCTTCCGTCGATGCTTAAATCGGTTTCTTCGGCAAGAACGATTTCGTTGATTAAGTATCTTGTTTCAGGATTTTTTGTAGCAAACCAGGGCGTTGTTGTACAAGTAAGTTTAGCTTGCAATGCTTTTAATAGTGACATAAAATCCCAAACAGCAAAAACATGGCTTTCCAGAAAACTATGTAAGTCATCGATACTTTGGATTTTATTGTATAAAGAATGTTGTAAAAGCTGATCTTTTTGAGGTTGAATGCTATTGTGGATAGTTTCAATATTCATTTTGTGTAAATTTTGTGCAAAGATAAAAAGCTTCCCGGTTAGAAGAAGCTTTTTATATTGTTTTTGTATATATTTTAATAGTTGTTTACTATTTAAATGCTGGAATTCCAGTTACATCCATTCCTGTAATTAATAAATGTATGTCATGAGTTCCTTCATAAGTAATCACACTTTCGAGGTTCATCATATGGCGCATGATCGAATATTCGCCTGTAATTCCCATTCCTCCCAGCATTTGTCTGGCTTCGCGTGCGATATGAATTGCCATGTCTACATTATTACGTTTTGCCATCGAGATTTGAGCCGTTGTGGCTTTTCCTTCGTTTCTTAAAACGCCTAAACGCCAGGTTAATAATTGGGCTTTTGTGATTTCGGTAATCATTTCTGCCAGTTTTTTCTGTTGCAATTGCGTTCCTCCAATTGGTTTCCCAAACTGGATTCTTTCTTTGGCATATCGCAAAGCAGTATCATAGCAGTCCATTGCTGCACCAATTGCTCCCCATGCGATTCCGTATCGTGCAGAATCTAAGCAGCCAAGTGGTGCTCCCAGACCTGACTTATTAGGTAAGAGGTTTTCTTTAGGAACTTTTACATTATCAAAAATTAGTTCTCCGGTTGATGATGCACGAAGCGACCATTTATTGTGAGTTTCAGGAGTTGTAAAACCTTCCATGCCGCGTTCTACGATTAATCCGTGAATTCTTCCTGCTTCATCTTTTGCCCACACAATGGCAATATCAGCAAATGGAGCATTTGAGATCCACATCTTGGCACCATTTAAAAGATAATGATCGCCTTTGTCTTTAAAATTCGTAATCATGCTTCCCGGATCAGAACCATGATCAGGCTCTGTCAACCCAAAACAGCCCATGAATTCTCCTGTTGCCAGTTTTGGTAGATACTTCATACGTTGTTCTTCGTTTCCGTATTTCCAGATAGGATACATTACTAATGAAGACTGAACAGATGAGGTCGATCTTACACCAGAATCACCTCGTTCAATTTCCTGCATGATCAAACCATAAGAAATTTGGTCTAATCCTGCACCACCATATTCGACAGGTATATAGGGGCCAAACCCACCAATTTCTCCAAGTCCTTTTATAATTTGCTTGGGAAATTCTGCTTTTTGAGCATATTCTTCTATAATAGGAGAAACTTCTCTTTTGACCCAGGCACGAGCTGATTCTCGAACTAATTTATGTTCGTCTGTCAATAAATCATCCAGGTTATAATAATCTGGAGCTTGAAATAAATCTGGTTTCATTTTTGATAATTTTACTAAAACAAATCTACGCAATAAAAATATAACAAAACAATGTTAAAATGTTATATTTTTACAATTGTTAAAGAAGAAATTTATTATAAACCTAAATTTATTTTAGTTTATTGAAAATTTATAAGCTATTTTTGAGATTCCAAAAAACAAAATTAATGAGGCTGATCATCTCTTTTTTACTTTTTTTTGTCCTGAATACTGCAATTTCTCAACAGAAAAATGCTTTGACAGAACAAGAGTACTTAGTATTGCAAAATAAAATTAGGCTAAATATTAATGTAAATGTTGATAGTGCCTTTGTATATGCTAATAGAATGGCAAGTTCTAATGACAGTAAATATTTAGCTTTTGCTAATGGTGCCTTATCTTATTTGTTTCAATTACAGGGAAATACTACAAAATCAAAAGAGAAATATCAATTAGCATTAAAATATTTAGATAAAGTTCCTGAGTCGAGAGACAAAATACAACTTAAGGCCTACCTATATAATTATGCAGGATTATCAGAATGGAAAAGAGCTAATTTTAGTAAAGCTCTCGAAAATTATCAGGAAGGAATAAAACTTTCTATTCAGATTCGAGATATTGTACAAATTGTAAAATTTAAAAACAACATTGCTTCAATAAATGATGCGGTAGGTAATTATCGTCTGGCTATTAAAGACCTGAGAGAACTTAATAATTTTGTAGATAAAAATGAAGGTGTCTATAACAGAGAGCAATTTTTAAATAATAAAAGCAATATCAACCTTGCTTTGGCAGGTTCATATGAAAATTATTATATGAAAAATTTAAGCCAGGCTATCTTGCTTGATTCGGCAAAATATTTTTATAAAAAAACGGTTAGTTATTCTAAGAATTTCCCGGATAATAAGATTGTAGCAAAATTAAGTTTAGGTAATATTTATAGCTTGCAGAAAGATTATGCAAATGCTGAAAAAACATACTACGATATTCTTTTTTTAGCACATCAAAATAAAATGCCAGAGATGATATGCTCGGCAAATTATAACTTAGGCGATATATATTATACGACAAAAAAATACGATAAAGCTTTAGTTTTTTTTAAAAAAACAGACTCAATTGCCGCTCTTACAAAGACAAATCAGATAGATTATCTGAAGTCAAATTATTATCAGGCAAAAATTTACAACATTCTTAAAGAACCCGAGCTAGCTTATAAACATTCGAAAATTTATTTGGACAATTATGAAAAATCCGAGTCGAAACTGAATGAAGAAATCCTGGAGGTAAATTATAAATTAGGTGTTGGAGATTTGACAACTGAAATGCTCACCATTCAGGAAAAATACAAATATGATGTTTTTCTAAATAAAGGATTAAAAGTTTTTTATGTCATTTTATTTGTTGCCATTGTTTTTTTATTAATTAAAAATATAAGGGATAAAAACAAGGCACATAAAAAAATGAATGATCTGATTGAGGAATTTAAAGCCAATTTAGAAAAGAAAACAAATTCGCCTGTACCTGAAGAAGTAGTTTTTGAGCAAGAAGAGATTTTGCTTAAGAAAGAAAATGCGAATTTGAGCATAGATGAAGCCAAAGAAAATAAAATAGTAGAAAAACTACTTGCTCTTGAAAGCAAATTAGAGTATCTCAATGCTGACTTTACTTTGCCTTATGTTGCCAAAAAAATAAAAACGAATACAACCTATTTATCTTATGTGGTAAACAAACGATTTGGTAAATCTTTTGGGGAATACTCTAACGAACTAAAAATTAATTATGTTATTAATGAGATGATTACCAATCATATGTATCGAAAATATTCTACTCAGGCTATTGCAGAAAGCGTTGGGTTTAAAAATGCAGTTTCATTTGCAAAATCATTTCGCAAAAGAACTGGAGTATCTCCAGCTCAATTTGCGAATAATATTTAATTTAAAATCTACTTTAGTCTTGGCGTGTGGTCGCTGCTTTGCGATTTCCTTTACTTAGATCGACATTTGCGCCGCCTCCTTAAAATAGTTTTTTGTTGATTTCCGGATAATTTTTCGATTTCGAAATATTAACCATTTCCTTTTCCTGTACCTTTACTTGGATCTACAGGTTCATCACCACCACCACCTTGAATGGTTTTTTGCTGATTTTTAGATATTTTTTGAGATTCAAAATCTTCGAATTTTATTTTATTATTTTTCATAACGTTATATTTTACGGTTTTTATATTAATTTTTTGAGATACAATTTGTTATATCAGATTAACCATTTCCTTTTCCTGTACCTTTACTTGGATCTACAGGTTCATCACCACCACCACCTTGAATGGTTTTTTGTTGGTTTTTAGATATTTTTTGAGATTCAAAATCTTCGAATTTTATTTTATTATTTTTCATAACACTATATTTTACGGTTTTAATATTAATTTTTTTTGAGATACAATTTTGTTATTGAGATCACCCATTTCCTTTTCCTGTTCCTTTACTTGGATCTACAGGTTCTCCGCCCTGGATGGTTTTTTGTTGATTTTTTGACATTTTTTGAGATTCAAAATCTTCGAATTTTGCGTTACTATTTTTCATGATATTTGTTTTTATTTTATATTAATTTTTAATTTTTTGAGATTTATTTTGAATACTACAGCGAATTTATAGCTGTGATTTTTTTAATTATTATTTGAATAATTACCCTTTTTTAATGTTTTCGAATTAGGCATTTCCTTTTCCAGTTCCTTTACTTGGATCGACATTTCCGTCGCCTCCATGAATAGTTTTTTGTTGATTTTTAGATAATTTTTCTTTCTCAAAATCTGCGAATTTTAATGCTTGATTTGTCATGTGTTTGTGTGTTAGGGTTTGTGATTTATCAAAACTAGACAAAAAGCAAAACGCTTAGTCGAGATTCGCGTTTTGGAGGTTTTGTATGAATTATATGTTGCGTAAAATACTGTATATCAACATTTTGAATGATTCATTCAGGCTGCTATAATTTATAAATTGTATGTAGTATAATTGATAAAATGTGTGCCGTCGACGTTTTTTTATGAATAAAAACAGCAATATTTGTACTGTAATTATGATTTTAAAGATTCGAAAAAGATGTTAAAACTTGTCCAAAAATTTCTACAAATAAACAGATACTCGGAAATTAAAAATGAGTTTAAAGATTTGTTTCTTTCTCATCCAAATTATCCAAGTTTATTTGCAATAACAGATTCTCTGGATTTGTTGTCTGTAGAGAATGCAGCAGTAAGAGTTTCGAAAGAACAAATCGTTGATCTGCCATCTAATTTTTTGGCATATTTTAAAGAGGAACTTATATTAGTTGAAAAGGCTAAAAACTTTGTGCGTATTAATACCATAAAAAAAGGAAGCCTAAAACTGTCTTACGAGAAATTCCTTTTGGATTGGAATGGAGTAATAGTTGCTATAGAACCTAATAATGTTATTGCGAGAGAAAACCTAAAAGTTGAGTTCAGCTGGTTAAAATATACTTTGCCGCTTTTCCTTTTAGTTGGATTGTCTTTTTTCTATAATACTTATAATCTTTTTAGTATTGTTTTTTTAATAACATCTATATTAGGATTTATAGTAAGTGTTTTTATAGTTCAGGAAAAATTGGGTTTTAAAAATAGTATTATTTCAAAGTTTTGTAATCTTAGTTCAAATTCTTCTTGTAATTCGGTTATCAATGCCAGAGATGTTGAAAATAAATGGATTAATTTTTCAGACTTGCCACTTATTTTCTTTGGGTCAAGCATAATTGCTGTTTTGGTTCAGCCATTAGCATCATCAATTTTTATAGGATTTTTAAGTTTACTGGCTATTCCTGTCATTGTATCTTCAATTTGGATTCAAAAGTTTGAGATTCAAAAGTGGTGTGTAATGTGTTTGGCAGTTTCAGCTTTAATATTTGTTCAAAGCGTAATATGGTTTGCGTCAGATTTGTTTACGTTAACTTTTAGTTTTAAGGATGTTTTTCCTTTTGTCTTTTCTGTTGTTCTTCTTATTCCGATTTGGTCAGTTTTAAAAACAATTTTTAAAAGCATTTTAAGCAATGAGAATTCTCTTAAAGAAATGAAAAAGTTCAAAAGAAATTATTCTCTGTTAAATTTTTTATCAAAAAAAGTACCATATACAAGTGGTTTCGATGACTTAAGAGGATTGCATTTTGGAAACAGAAATGCAGCGGTAAAACTCTCTATAATTATAAGTCCAAGCTGTGGGCATTGTCATAAAACGTTCCAGGAAGCATTTGATTTGGTATTGCGATTTCCTGATAGAATATTCCTGAATGTATTATTCAATATCAATCCGGAAAACGCAGAAAATCCGTATAAATCAGTCGTAGAAAGACTTCTGACCATAAATAGGGTAACCCCCGGAAAAACGGTTGAAGCAATATCCGATTGGCATATTAAAAAAATAGGCCTTAAAAAATGGTTAAAAAAATGGCATGTTGATTCTGTTAGTATGATCATCAGTCAGGAAATACAAAAACAATATGAGTGGTGTTCTAAAAATAATTTTAATTATACACCGGTAAAAATTGTAAACGAAAGAGTTTTTCCTGTCGAATATGAATTAAGTGAGTTAAAATATTTCTTAAATGACTTTATTGAAGAAGCAGATAATGAGGTTCTTGAAAAAAAGATAGCATAGCTAAATATTTTATATAGAAAGAGACAGAAGCTTCAAATGTCTTTAAATGATTGAAGTGTAACTCACAAACAAATAATCAAGTTATGTTAGAAAAATTTTTAGATCAAGAAGGGACTCAAAGACTAACTGAGGCAGAGAAGAAAAATATTCAGGGAGCAAATTATCCTCCGGGATTGTGTTTTGATTATCAATTAGGTAAAGAAGTAAAGTGCTAATAAAGCAATTGAAAGAATAAGATAAGGGGTAATAAAAAAGCTTCTCTTTAATTAACTAAAAACAAAAAAACTCATGTTAAAGAATATTTTGAATCTTGAAAAAGTAGAAGAACTGAGTGCAAATGAACAAAAAATGATAGCTGGAGGTAATGCTCCGGTTTGTAATCCCGGTTCATTTGCTAAAAGATGTAATGAATTTGGAACTGTGCCTTATTATTGGGACTGTGTGCCTGATGGGACAAAGTCTTGCTAATTAAAGTGTAGTCAAACAAAATTCATTGTAATTGCTAACAAAAAACAAAAAACAGAGTTATGTTAAAAAATATTTTAAATCTTGAAGGAGCTCAACAGTTAAGCGCTAATGAGCAAAAAGTGATCCAGGGAGGAGGGCCAATTAATCCTCCGTCTAATTGTCGTTGTTTTTGCAGTACAGGTGGAGCATCTTGTTTTACTTACTGTCCAGACGGAACAATTCCGGGATTAAGTGAAGGAAGTACAGGCAATTGTAAATTTCCATTTGAATAATTTTTTGAATTGGATAAAATAAGGCCCGAAAAAAACAAAAAACAGAGTTATGATAAAAAACATTTTAAACCTTGAAGGCACATATTCTCTAACTGAAAATGAGCAAAAAAGTATCAACGGAGGAAGTATTCCGCCAGATGGTGAGTGTGGTGAGTTTGTAGTGTTTTATGCTACACAGGAACAATGTTTGGCATATCCACGCAATTTACGTCCTGCTTATTTGGGATCAAATCAGTGTTCGATATTAATGGCTCCGTGTTAATTACTAAAATGTCTTATTTGATTTTTGAATAACAATATTTACATAAGATGTTAAAGAAAATTTTGAATTTAGAAAATGCACAGCATATAAGTAAGACTGAACAAAAAACAATAAAGGGAGGAATTCCTGAATGTTGGGTTCATGCAATCGAAGCTGGATGCATTTTAATACCAGTAGGCGGAACCTGTCCTGTAAATACATCAGCAGGTATATGCGAAACAAGCCGTCTCTGCTGTTAATAGTTTAATTTTTAAATAAATGAAAATATAGCCTTTTTTAAAATTTAGTCATGTTTTTTTTAATTTGTAAGGCGCTCGATCGTGGAACATTGAGCAAATATCCCAATATTGATGATTGGTATTGGGATTCTCAGGAAAATTGGTCACTGAATTAGTTTTATTTGGTTAGGGCTAATCAGTGCCAGCTCCTAGAGAAAATTTATTTTTAATTAATATTTTTTTTAAATACCTGATAGAGAAGATTATAGTCTTCTCTTTTTTTATGTTAAATAAGGAAATTTTATCTTAAATTGCTTCAGAATAAATAATTTTAAATTGAAAAAATTCACCAATTACAAGCAGGCTGATTATAAGGATTGCGGCCCTACATGTTTAAAAATAGTAGCTAAACATTACGGAAAAACAATCAACATTCAGGAGTTGAGAGACATTAGCGAAACAACTCGTGAAGGAAGCAATTTGCTTTTTTTAAGTGATGCGGCCGAAAAAATTGGTTTTAGATCCTTAGGTGTAAAATTAAATCTTGAGAGATTACATGAAGCTCCCTTGCCTTGTATTTTGCATTGGAATAAAAACCATTATGTAGTTCTTTATAAAATTAAAAAAGAGATTTATTATATTTCAGATCCGGCTTTTGGTTTAATCGAATATAATAAACAGGATTTTATTAAATTCTGGATAGGAAACAATGCAGACGAATCTACTCAGGAAGGAGTTGCGTTGCTTATGGAAGCTGCACCAAAGTTTTTTCAGTCTGAATTTGATAAGGAAGAAAATAAAGGGTTAGGTTTTTCATTATTATCGCAATATGTGTTGCGATACAAATCATTTTTAATACAGCTTAGTATAGGGTTGATGGCGAGTAGTTTGCTGCAGCTAATTTTTCCCTTTTTAACCCAAAGTATTGTCGATGTAGGGATACAAAACCAGAATATTCATTTTATTTATTTAATTCTTTTTGCACAATTGTTTCTATTTGCGGGAAGAACAGGTCTGGAACTCATCCGGAGCTGGATATTATTGCATCTCTCTACCCGTATCAATATTTCGCTGATTTCAGATTTTTTTATTAAGCTGATGAATCTTCCTATTTCGTTCTTTGATGTACGAATGACCGGAGATATTATGCAGCGTATCAATGATCACCGAAGAATCGAAAAAATCCTTACTACATCATCCTTAAATGTTTTATTCTCGGTAATCAATATGTTTGTGCTGGGTGGAGTATTGGCGTATTTTAATCTTCAGATATTTTTCGTGTTTTTTGTTGGAAGTATTCTCTATTTTGGATGGATCACCTTATTCCTGAAACGAAGAGAAGTCTTGGATTATAAACGATTTGCCGAGGTTTCGAACGAACAAAACAAAGTAATGGAACTGATTAACGGTATGCAGGAAATAAAACTGCATAATGCCGAAAAGCAAAAACGATGGGGTTGGGAATATATTCAGGCAAGATTGTTTAGAGTTTCGATAAAAGGACTGGTTTTAGAGCAAACACAAACCATAGGCTCTTCTGTTATCAATGAATTAAAGAATATATTTATCATTTTTCTTTCTGCTAAATTAGTAATTGACGGTTCTATAACGTTGGGAATGATGCTGGCAATAAGTTCGATTGTAGGGAGTTTAAACGGACCTATAACACAACTGATAGAATTTGTCAGAGAGCTTCAGGATGCTAAGATTTCATTGGCGAGATTGTCTGAAATTCACGAGAAAGAAGATGAAACACAACAAGAAGTTCATCAGACAAGCGATGTACCGTTTGATTCTGATATCGAGATAAAAAATCTTTCGTACCGTTATCTGGGATCAGATGTTCCGGTTTTAGATGATTTAACTCTAAAGATTCCTGCGAATAAAGTAACTGCAATAGTAGGCGTTAGCGGAAGCGGAAAAACAACTTTAATGAAATTGCTCCTGAAGTTTTATGAACCTGAGAAAGGAGAAATCACTATTGGCAATACACAGTTTAAAAACATTTCGCAAAAAGCATGGCGATCCAATATTGGGGCGGTAATGCAGGAAGGTTTTATTTTTAGTGATACCATTGCAAATAATATTGCTTTTGGCGTGGATAAGGTCGATAAAGAACGTTTGGTTTATGCTGCTGATGTGGCCAACATAAAAGAATATGTAAGTGGTTTGCCTCTTGGTTACAATACAAAGATTGGTGCTGAAGGAACAGGAATGAGTACAGGACAAAAGCAGCGTATGCAAATAGCAAGGGCGGTTTATAAAAATCCCGAGATATTGTTTTTTGATGAAGCAACATCGGCTTTAGATGCTAATAATGAGAAAGAAATTATGCGCAAACTGGATATTTTCTTTAAAGATAAAACCGTAGTGGTTATTGCACACCGATTAAGTACGGTAATGAACGCAGATCAGATCGTAGTTTTAGACAAAGGAAAAATTATCGAGATTGGCAATCATTCTGCATTGGTAGAACAAAAAGGAAATTATTTTGAACTGGTTAAAAATCAATTACAATTAGGAAATTAATCATGGCTGAAGATACTACATTCGAATTAAGAAGTGAGGAGGTCCAGGACATCCTTACCAAAGTGCCTCACTGGATGATACGTTGGGGAACAGTTTTGATATTTGCCATTATTTTTATGTTGTTTTTTGTATCCTGGTTCATCAAATATCCGGATGTGGTAAATACCGAAATTGTCATTACAACCAATATCCCGCCAGAAAAAATAGTTTCGAAATCGTCAGGACGTATTGAGGCGATTTTGGTAAAAAATAAAGCAATAGTTTCAAAAAACAGTACACTTGCCATTATTGAAAACACAGCCAATTACAAAGATGTTTTTTTGCTAAAAAAAATAGTCGATGAATATAACATCAATACCCGTCAAAAAGCTTTTCCTTTTGCTTTGCTAAAAAATACACAATTGGGTGAGATTGAAAGTGCTTTTGCTGTTTTTCAAAAAGATTATCAGGCAGAAGAATTAAATAAAGATTTGCAGCCTTTTCAGGTCGAGAACAGGGCTCAGGTTTCGGAAAAAGTTCAAATCAAAGAAAGATTAGAAATTCTGCAGCAGCAAAAAATAATTAATGAAAGCGAATTGCAGCTTCAGAAGAACGAAATCGCCCGTTTTGAAACGCTATTCAATAAAGGAATTATTTCAGCCCAGGAAATGGAAGCTAAGAAGCTGGGGTATCTTCAGGCTCAAAAGAGTTATAAAAGCCTTTTAACGTCTATTTCTCAATTAAGGTCCTCTTTGATTGATAATTCAAAATTAAGTCAGAATTCGCAAATAAGCGGCACTAAAGAGGAAGTTACGTTAGGAAGAAACATGGCGCAATCATTTTATCAGCTTAAAAAAGTAATAAAAGACTGGGAGCTGGCTTATACGTTAAAATCATCAGTAAGCGGAGTAGTTACATTTTTGCAGGTCTGGACAGAAAACCAAACCATAAATGTGGGTGATAATGTGTTTTCTATTATTCCGGATACTAAGAATGGTTTCGTAGGCAAAGTAAAAGCGCCGGCCCTGAATTCAGGAAAAGTAAAAATTGGTCAGGTTGTTAATATCCGATTAGCAAATTTTCCTGATCGGGAGTTCGGTGTCCTAAAAGGTAAAATTCAGAATATTTCTCTGGTTCCGGATAAAGATGGCAATATATTAATGGATGTTGCGCTTCCTAACGGATTGCAGACTTCTTATCAAAAACAAATTGTGTTTCAGCAGGAAATGAAAGGAAATGCTGAAATTGTAACCGAAGATTTGCGTTTAATAGAAAGGATTTTATATCAGTTTAAAAGTGTTTTTGAGCAGGTTTAAAATTTAAGGTAAAAATCTTTAGTGAGCTCAATATATTCCGGAGTATAAACGTGTCTGTCAATTTCGATCGTTAATTCATCGATTTCGGCTATTGAATTTTCATTTCGGCTAAAAGCCAATAGACTACGTTTTATTGCCGAAGTCGGAGTTCCTTTTACGCGCGTAATTTTGGTTGGATATAATTCTGATTCCTTTGCTAAAGCAATAAAATTAGTTTCTTCTTTAAATGGAAGAATTACGGCAAATACTCCGTTTTCTGAAAGTAATAGATCTGCAGCTTCAATAAGTTCTTCAAAAGGCATTGCATCCTGAAAACGGGCTAAATCGCGTTGTTCATTTTCAGTTTTGTAATCTTCAGCATAAAAAGGAGGGTTTGAAACGATCAGATCATATTCGTCTTCCGGTTCTTCAATAAATTCATCTAAACCAGCATGAAAACAAAATAAGCGATCGCCCCAGGGAGAATTCTCAAAATTATCAACCGCTTGTTCGTATGCATCCTCATCAATTTCTAGAGCATCAATTTGTTCAGCATAAGTGCGCTGAGCAAGCATCAACGCAATAATTCCTGTACCTGCACCAATATCCAGTACACTAAACGGATTATGAGTTACAGGAGCCCAAGAGCCCAATAAAACGCCATCTGTGCCGACTTTCATGGCAGTTTTGTCTTGTTTTACAGAGAATTGTTTGAACTGGAACATTTTAATTTTTAATTAAATAGGTATATAATTGGATTTTTTAGAGATTAAATATAATCTAAAAATCCAACAATCTAAGAAGTCTAAAGCTCTAATTAAAGGTACATCTCTACCAATCCTTCTGGCAGATTCATGATCACTTTTTTATTCTCACGGTCAATTTTTACAAGGAAATGATCGATCATTGGGATCAGCATTTCTACCTCACCATTTAAAACTTCAAAAAGAGGTTGTGCAGTAGTATCATTTACGGCAACGATTTTGCCAAAAACACCCAAGCGTTGATCTTCGATTTCGAAACCGATAACTTCGTGGAAATAAAATTTGTTACCGGTAAGTTTTGGCAACATATTCAAAGGAAGGTAAATAGCATTGCCTATAATAGCATCTGCATCTTCTTCTGTATTCATATCTTCAAAACGAATTCTAAGAAAATCGTTTTTGTGCAACGAACTTTTTTCAATAAAAAAAGGAACCAGGTGTTTGTTGCATTCAACAAACACCGATTCCAGATTTTCGTATAACTCAGGTTCGTCTGTGTCTAAATAAGCCAGGACTTCACCTTTGAAACTAAATTTTTTAGCGATTTTACCTAAATAAAAACAATCTTCTTTACGCATTCTCGCTAAATATAATTATGCTTCAGTTGTTTCGTTATTTTCTTCAGCAGCAGGAGTTTCTTCAGTTGATTCAACTTCAGCAACTTCTTCTTCAACTGCAGGAGTTGCAGCAGCGATAGCATCAGCTTCAGCCTGAGCTGCAGCAGCTAAACGTTTAGCATTAACTTCTTGTTCTGCTTTAAAAGCTTTAGCTTTAGCATCAGCTTGCGCTTTTGTTAAACCTTCTTTTTTAGCATCAACTTTTCCAGCTTTAGCATCTAACCAGGCAGCTAATTTTGCATCAGCTTGCTCTTGAGTTAAAGCACCTTTACGAATACCTCCATCAAGGTGGTGTTTCAATAAAGCACCTTTGTAAGAAAGAATTGCTCTTGCAGTATCAGTTGGTTGTGCACCATTGTGTAACCATTTAACTGCACTATCAAGGTTTAAGTCGATAGTTGCTGGGTTAGTGTTTGGATTGTAAGTACCGATTTTCTCTAAGTATTTACCATCTCTTTTTGAGCGTGCATCTGCAGCTACAACCCAGTAAAAAGGTTTTCCTTTTTTACCGTGTCTTTGTAATCTAATTTTTACTGACATAATCTTATGATTAAATTTTGAGGTACTCGACCTCTGTTAATTAAGGGCGCAAAGATATAATTTTTTTATGAATTATACGTTCCAAACTTTATTAAATAAATTCGAGACAGTTTTTGGCTTCTTTTTAAGCTTCAGGGTTTTTATTTATTTAATTCAAATGTGGTACTTTTGCCTTAAAATCATGACTCTATGAAAAAATATATCTACTTGTTTGTTACTGTTTTTATGTTTGTATCCTGCACAGAAGATGTAAGATTTAATACTCCTGCTTTTCAGGGATTAAAAGATAATGTCTTTTGGAGATCCCAAAACTATACTGCTTATACAAAACAAAATGGAGTTTTAGTTATCGAAGGAGGTTTGGGAGCCGAGAAAGTAACTTTGAATCTGCCTTCTCCAATCCCTCAGACTTTTACTTTAGGTGTTGATGACGTAACAACAGCTTCATATTCGAATGTTTTCCCTAGCGAAACGCCTCAGTTTACGACAGGTACAGATCTGGGCAGCGGACAGGTGATAATTACGGAATTTGATGTTGCAAACAATACTATTTCAGGAACATTTAGGTTTACAGCAGTAAATGTTAATGCAGTAAATGAAGAAAAACCGGAGATTCATTTTACAGAAGGTGTTTTTTATAAGATTCCATATACACCTAAGGTTAACTTCTAAAAATTAAGTTTTTCATTTGCGATTGTTTGGTTTTAGCGAATTCTATTTTTTTAAATCAAAATAAAAACATAAATAAACTAATATATAGTAGATTACAGAAAAATAAGACTACATTTGCTACATTATTATAAATAAGTACATATGAACATTTTTGTTGGAAGCCTTCCATTCAGTATTGAGGAAGCAGATTTAAGAGAGTCTTTCGAGGCTTACGGAGCAGTAGATTCAGTTAAAATCATTACTGATAAATTTACAGGAAGAAGCAAAGGTTTTGGTTTCGTAGAGATGCCAAACGATGCAGAAGCTCAAAAAGCAATTGATGAATTGAACGGAGCTACTGTTCAAGGTCGTGCAATTGTGGTTAATAAATCTGAACCGAAACCAGAAGGCGAAAGAAGAAGCTTCAACAATAACAGTCGTGGTGGAGATTCACGCGGTGGTTATGGTGGAGGAAACAGCCGTGGTGGAAATGACCGTGGTGGTAACAGAGGAGGATATTAATATTTTTTTCTAAATATATAAAAGGGATCAACGTAAGTTGATCCCTTTTTTTTTGTGTGGTAAAATTTTGTTTTGTAGAGATGCACAGCAGTGCATCTAACTTATACAAAGACGCACTGCTGTGCGCCTCTACGTGAAACAAAATAAACCTGAAACGAATAAAACTATAGATTCGCTACAAGCCAGTCTCCGACTTCGCTTGTTTTGTATGCTTTTGATCCTTTTGCTGCTAAATCTTCAGTAACAACTCCTTGTTCTAATGATTTGTTTACAACGGCTCTAATTGCTTCGGCTTCATCTTTAAGTCCAAATGCATCTTCAAACATCATTGCAGCAGATAAAATAGTAGCCAATGGATTAGCAATGTTTAATCCTGTTGCCTGAGGATACGATCCGTGAATTGGTTCGTATAAAGAAGTATGCTCTCCAACAGAAGCAGAAGGCATTAATCCCATAGAACCTGAAATTACCGAAGCTTCATCAGTTAAAATATCTCCAAATAAATTTTCAGTAATCAAAACATCATAAGAGTTTGGCCATTGTACCAATCGCATCGCCACGGCATCAACAAATTCGTAAGAAACGGTAACTTCAGGATAATCTTTTTCCATTGCCTGAACCGTTTCTCTCCATAAACGTGAAGTTTCCAAAACGTTTGCTTTATCAACGCAACAAAGTTTTTTAGAACGAGTCATAGCCAGTTCAAAACCTTTTTTAGCCAAACGCTGCACTTCAGCTCTTGTGTAAACACAATTGTCAAAAGCAGTTTCTCCGTCGTCTCTTCTTCCTTTTTCTCCAAAATAGATTCCTCCGGTTAATTCTCTTAAGAAAACCAAATCAGTTCCTTCGATTCTTTCTCTTTTTAAAGGAGAGTTGTCAATCAAAGAAGGAAAAGTAAATGTTGGACGCACGTTTGCGAACAACCCTAATTTTTTGCGCATTAATAATAATCCCTGTTCCGGACGAACTGGTGCGCTAGGATCGTTATCGTATTTTGGGTGACCAATTGCTCCAAACAAAACAGCATCAGCTTTCATACAAACTTCATGTGTTTCGTCAGGGTAAGGAACTCCAACTGCATCAATTGCAGCAGCTCCGGTAAGAGCTGGTGTCCAGGTTATTTCGTGATTGAATTTTTTTGCAATTGCATCAGATACTTTTACTGCTTCATTAATTACCTCAGGACCAATTCCGTCTCCTGCTAAAAGGGCTATGTTAAATTTCATTTTTTAAATATTTATAATTTTTAAGGTTCTAAGATTCTGAGTTACTAAGTTTTTTATTCTTATTGGCTTAGTTTTATTTTTTAGAGGTACTGAGCTGCTAAGATGCTAAGCTCAAAGAAAAAATCTTAGTAACTTAGAGTCTTAGTGCCTTAGCGCCTTAGGCTATTACATTCAACATCTTTTGAGTTGCAATAATAGCTGCAACTGTCTGATCTGAATCTAATCCTCTTGTTTTAAATTCTTTTCCGTTATTTACCCAGGTGATGATCGTTTCGCATAAAGCGTCGGAACTACTTCCTGGAGGAATTCTTACGGCGTAATCAATTAATTTAGGAAGCGATAGTTTTTTGCTTTTGTAAATTTTAGATAAAGCATTCATAAAAGCATCAAACTGGCCATCTCCCTGAGCGCTTTCTTCGATAATTTCATCGTCAATTTTTAAAAGCAAAGTAGTCGACGGACGCATTCCTTTTGAATGCATTAACACGTACGACTCTATGGTAATTTTATCCTGGTAAGTATGACTGTCCAAAACATCCGAAATGATGTAAGGAAGGTCTTCCTTGGTAACGGTTTCTTTTTTATCTCCCAGCTCAATAATTCTTTGGGTTACCAATTTCAAATCTTCCTGATTTAATTTCAAACCTAATTCCTGAAGATTTTTTTCGATATTGGCTTTTCCAGATGTTTTGCCTAAGGCGTATTTTCTTTTTCTCCCGAAGCGTTCCGGAAGTAAATCATTAAAATATAAATTGTTTTTATTGTCTCCGTCGGCGTGGATTCCGGCAGTTTGAGTGAAAACATTATCACCAACAATTGGTTTGTTGGCAGGAATTCTGTATCCTGTAAAAGTTTCCACAAGCTTGCTTACGGTATATAACGAAGTTTCTTTGATGTTGATGCTAACTTCCGGCAAGTAATCGTTTATAACGGCAACGGTGCTTTCCAGCGGTGCATTTCCTGCTCGTTCTCCCATTCCGTTTACCGTAACGTGAAGTCCGTTTATGCCGGCTTTTACCGCTTCCATAACATTGGCAATGCTTAAATCGTAATCATTATGGGCATGAAAATCAAAATGAATCTGTGGATATTTTGCTCTGATTTTTGAGATGAAGTCAAAAGTCAAAGACGGAATCAGTACGCCTAAAGTATCAGGAAGTAAAATTCTTTTGATGGGTTGAGTAGATAAAAAATCCAGAAACTGAAAAACATATTCTGGTGAATTTCTCATTCCGTTGCTCCAATCTTCCAGATAGACATTGGTGTCAATATTGTTTTCTTTGGCTAAAGCGATGATTTGAGCAATTTCAGAAAAGTGTTGTTCGGGAGTTTTCTTTAATTGATGTGTCAGGTGATTCATTGAGCCTTTGGTCAATAAATTCTGCACTTTAGCCCCGGCTTTTTTCATCCATTCGATCGAAACTCCGCCGTCTACAAACGAAAGAACTTCGATACGATTACTATATCCTTTTTCGGCTGCCCAGGATGTAATGCCTTTTACCGCCTGAAATTCTCCTTCGCTGACGCGAGCCGATGCAATTTCGATTCTATCAATATTTAATTCCTCCAACAACAATTGTGCAATGGTTAGTTTTTCTGCAGCAGAAAATGATACTCCCGAGGTTTGTTCACCATCACGAAGTGTCGTATCCATTATTTCAATTTTTCTTTTTTCCATATTGATTTTCTATATTTCTAATGGCTGGATAGTATTGATCCATATTTTAATTTTGACGCTGATTTTATGGATTCGCTTTTGCGAAGACGCAGATTATCAAGGATTTATACTTTAGCTAAAAGACAATCTGTTTTTATCCGCGTTTTTGCGACAGTTAATCTGTTTTATCCACGTTCTATATTTTCTCATTTAATTTAGAAAGACCCGACAAGTTTCGAAAACCTGTCGGGTCTGATAGATCGAACGAGATTTTATTAATACGGAAGTTTATCGGCGAAAGCCACAATATCTTCTTTAATATTTTGCAAATAATCAATGTCATCAAAGCCATTAATCATGTTGTTCTTTTTGTAACCGTTAATTGCAAAAGACTCTTGTTGTCCTGTGGTCAATAACGTAATTGTTTGTGCCGGAAGATTGATTTCTAATTGCGTATTAGGATCAGCTTCGATTGCCTTGAAGATAGTGTCTGCAAATTCTGGGCTTACCTGAACTGGTAAAACACCAATATTCAAACAGTTTCCTTTGAAGATGTCTGCAAAGAAACTAGAAACTACAGCTCTAAAACCGTAATCGTAAACTGCCCACGCAGCGTGTTCTCTTGAAGATCCTGAACCAAAGTTTTTTCCTCCAACAAGGATTTTTCCGCTATAAGTAGAATCGTTTAAAACGAAGTCAGCTTTTGGGGTATCGTCTCCGTTGTATCTCCAGTCTCTAAAAAGATTGTCTCCAAAACCTTCACGTTTGGTAGCTTTCAGGAAACGAGCCGGGATGATTTGATCTGTATCTACGTTCTCAATTGGCAGTGGCACTGCACTGCTGGTAAGTATATTAAATTTATCGTATGCCATTTTTTTGGAATTTTAGATTTTAGGATTTTAGATTTTAGATTTTTCTCACTGGGATGTATTTCTAAACTCTAAAATTTTTGTATTAATAATGTAAATGAATTTTATATGAAGGTTTATATTTTAAAGTGTCATAAGCTATTCGCAAAGTGAAAATCTAAAATCTAAACTCTCCAATCTAAAATAACTCCCTCGGGTCTGTTAGTTTTCCGGTAACAGCAGCAGCGGCAGCCATAATAGGACTTGCTAATAAAGTTCTGGAACCAGGGCCCTGACGGCCTTCAAAGTTTCGGTTTGAAGTACTTACCGCATATTTTCCGGCAGGAACTTTATCATCGTTCATAGCTAAACATGCTGAACATCCCGGCTGACGTAATACAAAACCAGCTTCGGTCAAAATATCTAAAATACCTTCTTCTTTAATTTGAGCTTCAACAACGTGAGAACCCGGAACTAACCAAGCGGTAACATTATCTGCTTTTTTTCTTCCTTTTACAATTTCGGCGAAAGCCCTGAAATCTTCAATACGTCCGTTTGTACAGCTTCCTAAGAAAACATAATCAATTGGTTTTCCAATCATCACATCATCTTCGTTGAAGCCCATGTAAGCAAGGGATTTTTTGTAAGTTTCCTCACCACCTTCAACCTGGTTGGCGTTCGGAATATGTTTAGAGATACCAATTCCCATTCCAGGATTAGTACCATAAGTAATCATTGGTTCAATGTCTGAAGCATTGATGTTTAATTCAGCATCAAAAACGGCATCAGCATCTGTTTTTAAAGTTTTCCAGTATTCTACAGCTTTTGTCCATGCCTCACCTTTTGGAGCAAACAATCTTCCTTCAAGGAAATCAAAAGTAGTCTGGTCAGGAGCGATCATACCACCACGGGCCCCCATTTCGATACTAAGGTTACAAACCGTCATACGACCTTCCATAGTCATATTTTCGAAAACATCTCCGGCATATTCAACAAAATAACCTGTTCCTCCAGAAGTGGTTAACTGAGCAATAATATAAAGTGCAACGTCTTTTGGTCCTACGCCTTTGCTTAATTGACCATTTACGTTGATACGCATTTTCTTTGGTTTGGGCTGCATAATACACTGAGTAGAAAGTACCATTTCAACCTCAGAAGTTCCGATACCAAAAGCAATAGCTCCAAAAGCACCGTGAGTAGACGTGTGAGAATCACCGCAAACAATAGTAGCACCTGGCAAAGTAATTCCGTTTTCAGGACCCACTACGTGTACAATTCCGTTTTTTATATGACCTAATCCCCAGTGCGAAATTCCGTATTCGTTGGCATTATCTTCAAGAGCTTTAAGCTGATTGGCAGATAAGGCATCCTGAACTGGTAAATGTTGGTTTATGGTTGGTGTATTGTGATCTGCAGTTGCAAAAGTACGTTCCGGGTATAAAACCTTAACGCCTCTGGCTTTTAATCCTAAAAAAGCAACAGGACTCGTAACCTCATGTATAAAATGACGGTCAATAAAAAACACATCTGGTCCATCTTCAATTTTACGCACTACATGTGAATCCCATACTTTGTCAAATAATGTCTTACTCATTTTTTATTTTTTTTAATTGTAATTTCTAACCACAGCAATTTCCTGCTCATTATAATAGGAAAACAAAATTAGAAAAAGATATAAGGTCGTCAATTGCAATATTTCATTATATACGATACCCAAACTGAAATACAAATTAGTATTCGGTTTTCTGCTATTAGATTTGATTGTAGAATGAATATAAATTGGTTTTGCTTTTCCTTTTCAGATTGATTTTGATTTGATTGCTTTAATTTTAATAGTTGGCAAATTTATCTCAAAATCATTACAAAATATAGGTTTTAATTGAAAAAAATGTAACAAAATTAATTAAAATAGTAATAATTGATAGGTTTGGTTTGTTTTTCAATCTTTGTTTTTTCGTGTTCTAATGGCTTTAAATGCTATTTTTGAAGTTTTTTAATCTTCTAAACTCCATCAAAAATACTACGACATCCAAGAGGTGTATTTTTGTGAAATTTTGTATTTTTTGAAATGAAAAATAGCTTAATATTGAAATTTCTTGTGAAGTTTTTTTTTACTTAAGAACATAAAAAAAGAGGATAAAAATAATCGTTAGATTATCTTATCCTCTTGAATTTTAAAATAAAGTATGTTTATATTTTCTTAAAGTTTAGATTAGAATCTATTGCTCCAAGTACTGCTTTGTTTAGTGAATAGTTTTGATAAGATGATCCGTATGCAGCGGCAAAATAAATTAAATCTCCTTTTTTTACAAAACCGGCATTACCGGATCCGCTATATGTAACAGACTTGATTAATTTACCACTGTTGTCATATTTTTCTAGCTTATAGGAGCTTGATGCAATAAAGCCATTCTCAACTTCTATTAGACCTTGTATAGAACTTCTGCTGTCGCTAAAAGTAAGAATATTTATGTCTTCACCTTGCGCTGTTGTGATTCTTAATTCATTATGACTGTATAATGCTAAGTTTCCATTAGATAATTTTTTTACTGTAAAAGATCCGTTTAGGTTATTCCAGCTTTGTCCAAGATCCTTTAAATAGCCAGTTTCAAATGTTTTTTGGCTTGTTACTTCAAGATTTTCATTAAGAAACAATAATATTGGTTTGTAATTTGTAAATGCATCTGTTGGTGAGGATTCGTATTTGCCTCCAAAAGCAACATATGTATTTCCTGTTTTAATTAAGCTTCCAATAAAAGCATTTTTAATGACGTTTTCATATGTTTTTCTACTAACAAACTGACCATTACTATTTCTGATTTCTATTGATGGATTACTGTTATAAGATCCATAAAAATAGTGTTGATCATTATTTTGTAATGAGCCATAGGTTACTTTGTTGTAACTGTCTTGTTTTATTAAACCCCAATCAGCGTTTAATTCTGCTTCTCTGGATGCAATGTAATTAAGAGACTCAACCATTGTTACAATTTTATTACCATTGTTTAGAAAAGTGGTTTTTGCGTTTCCTGAATTAACAACCTTTTCAGCGATAACTTTTAAAGTGAAAGTTTTAGTTGCTTCATCGTATTCTAAGTGTCTATAATAATGAGGACTTGAAGTTAATACTGATCTAATAGCTTCTGTATAGAATATTTTATTGTCATGAATTCCTATTTCAATAGGATAGGTATCAGAACCTCCAGGATTTTGGTTTTCAACTAAAAAAGAATTTTCATCGCCTACTGTTACTTTAACAGAAGTACTGGCAACATTGCCATTTATATCTTTAATGGTGAGTTTAACATCGAATTCTCCTTGTTGGGAATAATAGAACGTAGGTTCTTTTTCGCTAGAATTTTTGTTGTTTCCAAAGCTGAATGAATAGGAGGCAATTCCGGCACTGGATGTGGATGTGTTTGTTATTTTGATGTCATCACCTACGCTAACTTTTGTTGCTGATAGAGTAAATGATGCTACAAGTTGATTTTCTTCTGAAGTATCACTACTGCAAGAATTAAAAAGATTTAATAAAATAAATGCAATAAAGTAGATTTTTTTCATAAAATTAAATTTGTTTTTTGATTTGAAGTGCCAAAGATATCTTTTTTAATAAGAAAAGAAATTATTTTTTTAACAACTATGTTTTTGGGATTCTTTATTTCTCAAAGCGGAAAAAAAGCGTAAATTTGAACTTCCTCCATTTTATATAAAGCAATTTTTTATAATCCATATAATCAGAGATTTATATTGGAAAAATTGAAGTTTGGAGTTTAATTTTTGTTATTTAAACCTATGTATTTAATATTCGATACCGAAACAACCGGATTACCAAAACGCTGGGATGCTCCCATAACCGATTCTGACAACTGGCCTCGTTGTATTCAGATCGCATGGCAGCTGCACGACGAAATGGGGCAGCTTGTTGAACATCAGGATTATCTGGTAAAACCTGACGGATTTAATATTCCGTATGATGCTGAACGTATTCACGGAATTTCGACTGAATTGGCTGAAGCCGATGGAATTACCCTGGCGGAAGTTTTAGAGAAATTCAATATCGCTTTAAGTAAAACCAAATTTATCGTTGGTCAGAATTTAGGTTTCGACGTTAATATTATGGGAGCCGAATTCCATAGAATGGGTGTAGATTCTCCAATGAGTTCAATGCCTGTTTTAGATACTTGTACCGAGGTTACCGCTTCATTACTAAAACTTCCCGGAGGCCGTGGTGGAAAATTTAAATTACCAACCTTAACAGAGTTACACGAATATCTTTTTAATAAGCCTTTTGCAGAAGCACACAACGCAACTGCAGACGTTGAGGCAACTACGCGTTGTTTCTTAGAATTAATCAGAAGAGAAGTTTTTACCAAAGAAGAACTGGATGTTCCAAAGAATTATTTCAAGGAATTTCAGGATAGAAATCCTCAGGAATTTCCTTTAATTGGTTTAAAACATATCAACTTAAAAGCAGCTTCTGATAAAATCAGAGAGCAACTGAAAGCTTTAGAATCTGTTGGAAAAGAACCTACTGTTTCGCATTCTGACAGAGAAGATTTTAAAGCTGCAAAATACGCGCATTTACACAATCATACCCAATTTTCGGTCTTACAATCGACTATAGGTATTGGTAATATTGTAGCTGCTACAGCTAAAAACGGTATGCCGGCTGTTGCGATGACCGATACCGGAAACATGATGGGGGCTTTTCACTTCGTGAGCGCCGTTATGAACCACAATAAGGCAGCATCTGCAAAAAATAAAGCTTTGGTTGAAGCGGGTGAAGAACCAACAGAAACTGAGATAAAGCCAATCGTGGGTTGTGAGTTTAATATTTGCGACAATCACCTGGATAAAAGCAAAAAAGATAACGGAAATCAGATTGTATTATTAGCCAAAAACAAAAATGGGTATCACAATCTGGCAAAAATGTCTTCGATTGCTTTTACCGACGGATTTTATTATGTTCCTAGAATTGATCGAAAAATTGTCGAACAATATAAAGAAGATATTATGGTTTTGTCCGGGAATTTATACGGAGAGATCCAGAGTAAAATCCTGAACGTTGGTGAAAATCAGGCCGAAGAAGCTTTGATTTGGTGGAAAGAACAATTTGGCGATGATTTTTATCTAGAAGTAATGCGTCATAATCAGGAAGACGAAAATCGTGTAAACAAAACACTGATTGAGTTTTCTCAGAAGCATAACGTCAAATTAATTGCGACAAACAATACCTATTATTTAAATAAAGAAGATGCCAACGCACACGATATTTTATTGTGTGTAAAAGATGGTGAAAAACAAGCAACACCAATTGGCCGTGGCCGTGGGTATCGCTACGGATTGCCTAATCAGGAGTATTATTTTAAATCATCAGAAGAGATGAAAAATCTCTTCGCTGATTTGCCGGAAGCCATTATCAATATTCAGGAAATTGTAGATAAGGTAGAGATTTATTCACTTTATCGTGATGTATTGCTTCCTAAATTTGACATTCCACAGGAGTTTGTAGTTCCGGAAGACGAAGCTGATGGCGGCGTTCGAGGTGAGAATAAGTATTTACGTCACTTAACCATGGTGGGGGCGAAAAAACGATATGGAGAAATAACGGAATCGATTCAGGAACGTCTGGATTTTGAATTACTGACGATTTCGAATTCAGGATATCCGGGTTACTTTTTGATTGTACAGGATTTCATCGCCGAAGCAAGAAACATGGACGTTTCGGTAGGACCCGGACGTGGATCTGCAGCGGGTTCTGCCGTTGCATATTGTTTAGGAATTACCAATATCGACCCTATTAAGTACGATTTGCTTTTTGAGCGTTTCCTGAATCCGGATCGTGTATCCATGCCCGATATTGATATCGACTTTGATGACGAGGGTCGTGGACGTGTAATGGAATATGTAATCAATAAATACGGTAAAAATCAGGTTGCACAAATTATTACTTATGGTAAAATGGCAACCAAATCAGCGATTCGTGATACGGCTCGTGTACTGGATTTACCATTATTTGAAGCCGATAGAATTGCAAAACTGATTCCGGCAATGATGCCTTCAAAATGGAACCTGGCACGTTTTATTTCTGAAAATGAAGAGGAAGTTAAAAAAGCTCTTCGTTCTGATGAATTTGATAATGTAAAAGAATTGATCGCTATTGCCAATGAAGATGATTTGGCCGGAGAAACCATTCAACAGGCCAAAATCCTTGAAGGATCGATGCGAAATACCGGAATTCACGCCTGTGGGGTAATCATTACGCCATCGGATATTACGAATTTCGTTCCCGTTACCACTGCAAAAGATTCGGATTTATATGTAACTCAGTTTGATAACTCGGTTGCTGAAAGTGCAGGATTGCTGAAAATGGACTTCCTGGGTCTGAAGACCCTTACCTTAATAAAAGATACCGTTAAACTGGTAAAATATAGAAACGGAATTGATTTGGATCCGGATACATTCCCGATTGATGATGTTGAGACTTATGCACTTTTCCAGAGAGGAGAAACCGTTGGAATCTTCCAATACGAGTCACCCGGAATGCAGAAATACATGAAAGATCTGAAACCAACGGTTTTTGGAGATTTAATTGCCATGAACGCCTTGTATCGTCCGGGACCTTTGGAGTATATTCCTTCTTTCGTAAGAAGAAAAAATGGCGAAGAGGAAATCAAATACGATTTAGATGCCTGTGAAGAATATTTGGGAGAAACCTATGGAATTACCGTTTACCAGGAACAGGTAATGCTTTTGTCGCAATCGCTGGCTGACTTTACAAAAGGTGAGGCCGACGTTTTGCGTAAAGCGATGGGTAAGAAACAAAAAGACGTACTGGATAAAATGAAACCTAAGTTCGTAGAACAAGCAGCGAAAAAAGGTCATGATGCAAAAGTATTAGAGAAGATCTGGAAAGACTGGGAAGCATTTGCGAGTTACGCCTTCAACAAATCGCACTCGACTTGTTATGCCTGGATTGCGTATCAAACGGCTTACTTAAAAGCACATTATCCGGCAGAATATATGGCGGCGGTACTTTCGAATAATATGAATGATATTAAACAAGTATCCTTTTTCATGGAAGAATGCAAACGAATGGGCTTACAGGTTTTAGGTCCGGATGTCAATGAGTCCTTCTATAAGTTTACTGTAAATGATGAATATGCAGTACGTTTTGGAATGGGAGCGATTAAAGGGGTAGGTTCCGGAGCTGTAGCGACCATTGTAGAAAGCAGAAAAGACGGTAAATACAAATCGATTTTTGATTTGGCGAAACGTATCGATTTGCGTGCAGCCAATAAAAAAGCGATCGAAAACCTGGCTTTAGCAGGTGGTTTTGATTCGTTTGAAGGAACGACCAGAGCGCAATATTTTCATGATGATGGTGACGGAATTACTTTTTATGAAAAAGCAATCCGTTACGGATCAAAGTTTCAGGAAAACGAAAACTCATCGCAGGTAAGTTTGTTTGGAGAAACAAGTGAGGTGCAAATTGATGAACCTGTTGTGCCGCCATGTGAAGACTGGAGCACGATGGAAAAACTGGCCAAAGAGAAAGAAGTAGTAGGAATCTACATTTCAGGACATCCTCTGGACGATTTTAGATTCGAGATGAAATACTTCTGTAATTCGAGATTAGAGTCCCTAAAAAGCATGAATGAATATGTGGGTAAAAATCTAAATTTTGCCGGAATCATTAATAATGTGCAGCATCGTGTAGCGAAAAACGGAAAAGGCTGGGCGGTATTTAATTTAGAAGGATATGATGAAAGTTATGAGTTTAAGATTTTTGGTGAGGAATATTTGAAGTTCCGCCATTTCCTGATTCAGAACAATTTTGCTTTCATTAAAATATTAATAAAAGACGGTTGGGTCAATCATGATACTGGTAAAAAGTCTGATCCGAGAATGCAATTTGTCGAGATTAGACAACTGCAGGATATTTTGGAGGTTTTTGCTAAAAAATTAATTTTATTATTGAATATAAAAGACTTGCAAGCAGAATTTATTCATAAGCTTAGTCATTTATTTAGTGAAAACAAAGGAGATAATTCTGTGACTTTTGAGATTATGGAACTGGAAAATATAAAACGTCTGGTCGAGGTAGAAACACCTACTGATTTTGAGGAAGCTGATGAGGCTGTTTTTGTAGATGAAAATGCAGAAGATGGCGAGACAGCACTTGAAGAAACTAAAATTCAGGAAGTAAATGAGGTAGAGGAAATTAAAGTAGTAACCAAATTATCGATGCCAAGCCGAAGAGTAAAAGTTAAGATTTCGACTGAGTTATTGATAGAATTAGAAAAAATGCAAGTGAATTTTAAGCTGAATTAAAATTTAACAGTTAAAATTTAAAAGAATGCATTTTTTTTAAGTTAAAAATATGCACGCATAATAGTTTTTTATTACTTTAGATTAAAATTACAACGATTTCGTTCCATGTCTAACATTCAAACTGTAGGAATATGTTAAAATAATCTAAGTTTGTAAAAAAATAATTAAAAAACAGAATTATGAAAAAGAACCTATTTTTATTAGGATTATTAGTTTGCTCTATGGCCACAATGGCGCAAACAGAAAAAGCAGATAAACCAGAAAGTTGGTATTTTAAATTAGGAGGATCTTATTTTATTCAGACTGCTGCTACTGAATTTCCAACTGTAGGAGGAAATCTTCCATTGGATAGAACTTTTGTAGGAGGAAAATTAGTTTCTGAAGAAAGTGTTACAGGTTCTTTTGGCGAAGGTTTTAGAACTGGAATAACAGCTGGATATAGATTTAATGCTCGTTTAGGAGTTGAGTTAGGAGTTAATTACTATACTAGTAAAGATAAGACAATGGCACAAACCAGATCAGATGTGCCTATTACTCCAGCTGGTGTGTATGCTTTTAAATCAGTAGGTCAGATCACTGCTTTTGATTTAGCGCCTGCATTGGTTTTATTTTTAGGAGAACACAAAGGTTTTGAGCCTTATACTAAAGTGGGTGTTTTAGTTCCTATTCATGGAGATTTAGAAATCACTTCTGATGCATACGCTCCAATTGCTTTTTCAAATACAGGAGCTCCAATTGCTTTTGGAGATGTTCACAGTGTTGATAAGGTAAAGCCAAATCCAACGGTTGGATTTGTTGCGGCTTTAGGAACATCTTATAAATTAGGAAAAAATATTTCGGTTTTTGGTGAATTGGAATACCGCAACTTTACTGTACACGGAAAAACTAAAGAAACTACTGAATTTAAAGTTAATGGAAATGATGCTCTGGCTTCTAGAAGCACTTCTCAGATACATACAAATTATAGAGATAGATTAGACATTAATTCTAATAATGCTTTAACAAATCCGAATGGTGTTGATAAAACAAAACCAATGGACGAATTAAGTTCTTACGTTGGAATCTCAGGTTTAGGTTTGACTTTAGGACTTAAGTATAGCCTATAATTTTAAGAAATTATATTATAAAAAAGAGGATATTCTAAAATGAATATCCTCTTTTTTTGTGCAATCTTGTCATTATTACTTCAATCCTCTAAACTCTTTCAACACTTCATCAATAACCCAGGTTGTTCTTGATGCAGATGTTCCTTTTGAGGGATTAATATCTTTATTGCCCAGAATTTCGGCAACAACAGTCTCAACGAGAGGCTGCTGGATATGAAGTGGATTTTCGATAAGAATGCTTTCTTTTTCACCATTCGCATATTGAATATGTATAGGATCGTTTCCGAAAGTAGAAAAAGAGATTTTGCCTTTATCACCAACGATATCAGTATTATCATAACGCTCAAAACTGGCAAAATTCCATAAACCTGTTCCGTGAATTCCGTTTTCGAATAAAAAAGACATCGAAACCGAATCTTCGGCCGGATAGGCTTTCAGTTGAGAACTGGCATGACCACGAACTGATTTTATTGGACCTAAAACAAAATCCAGAAAATCTAAAGTATGACAAGCCAAATCTACAAAGATTCCTCCTCCTGAAATATGAGGCAAAACCGTCCAGGGCAAATTGATTTCGTCATCGTATCTCTCTTCAAAAGGATGGTATAAAACACAATTTACATGTCTTACGGCTCCTATCTTATTTTGATCGATTAATTCTTTTATCTTTAAAAAGCGGGGTAAACTTCTTCTGTAATATGCTACAAACAAAGGAACGTTGTGTTCTTTACAAACGCTGATCATTTCATTGCATTCTTCAAATGTCAAAGCCATTGGTTTTTCTACATAAACCGGTTTTCCGGCTTTGGCACATAAAATGGTATATTCTTTATGAGAGGACGGAGGAGTAGCAATATAAACGGCATCGACTTCAGGATCATTAATCAAATCAACAGCATTAGAATACCATTTAGGAACATTATGACGTTTGGCATAATCTTCAGCAAGTGCAGCATCTCTGCGCATTACCGCAACTAAAGCCGAGTTAGGTGCTTTCTGAAATGCCGGGCCGCTTTTTACTTCAGTCACATTACCACAGCCTATAATACCCCATTTTACAATTTTCATTTTTCTGGTTTTTTAGTTCATTCAAATTTAAAAAAGGTTTGGCATGAATTGTACTAATTTTTACGAATTATTTTTTCACGCAGATTCTACAGATTTAAGCAGATGTACACAGATTTTATTTTACCGCAAAGCACGCAAAGTTTTTGTATCAGCTTGGTTTTGTAAAAACACAAAGTTCGCAAAGCTGTTTCAATATAAAGCTTTGCGAACTTTGAATCTTCTAAAGATACTTCTGTATAAAAACTTTGATTTAAATCAATTAGTCTTTGGCAAAATAAACGTACAGATAATAAATAAAAATCTGTGGCAAAATAATGCAAAAAATTAGCCACAAACTCACAAAAAAATTCGTGAATTCGTGGCTAATAAAGATTAAAAGACTAAAATTTTATTTTTTAGGTAAAGCTTTAAATCCCATATTGTAAAGCGTGAACGCCTGAATGTCTACATTTTCCTGAATCGTTGCAGCGACAGATTTTCCTGCTCCGTGACCTGCTTTTACGTCAATACGAATTAAAACCGGGTTAGGGCCTGTTTGTTTTTCTTGTAATTCAGCAGCAAATTTAAAACTGTGTGCAGGAACAACGCGGTCATCATGATCTCCTGTTGTAACCATAGTTGCAGGATACTGAGTGCCTTTTTTTACGTTTTGTACAGGAGAATATCCTTTTAAGTATTCAAACATTTCTTTGTTGTCCTGAGATGTTCCGTAATCGTAAGCCCAACCAGCACCAGCGGTAAAAGTATGATAACGTAACATATCCATTACACCAACTGCCGGCAATGCTACTTTCATTAAGTCCGGACGTTGTGTCATTGTAGCTCCAACCAATAAACCTCCGTTAGAACCTCCGCGAATGGCTAAGAAATCTGATGAAGTATATTTTTGAGCGATTAAATATTCGCCTGCCGCAATAAAATCATCAAATACATTTTGTTTTTGCAATTTAGTTCCGGCATCATGCCATTTTTTACCGTATTCACCACCACCTCTTAAATTGGCAACAGCATAAACTCCGCCATTTTCTAGCCAAACGGCATTTGCAATGCTGAAACTTGGCGTTAAACTAATGTTGAATCCACCGTATCCGTAAAGAATTGTTGGGTTTTTACCGTCTAATTTTGTTCCTTTTTTATAAGTAATGATCATCGGAATTTTTGTTCCGTCTTTTGAAGTATAGAATACTTGTTTTGATTCGTAATCTTCGCTTTTAAAATCAACTTTAGGTTTTTGGTATACTTCAGATTTACCTGATTTTGGTTCAAATGAATAAATAGTTCCCGGAGTTGTATAGTTGGTAAAACTGTAGTATAATATTTTTTCGTCTTTTTTTCCTCCAAATCCACCTGCAGTTCCTACAGCAGGAAGTTTGATTTCGCGCACCAATTTTCCGTTGTAATCGTATTGTTGTACAAATGAAACAGCGTCTTTTGTATAATTAGCGAAGAAAAATCCACCACCAGTTGAAGGTGACAGGATGTTTTGAGTTTCTTTGATAAAATCTTTCCAGTTCTCAGGTTTAGGATTGCTTATATCAACAGTAACAACACGCGTATTTGGCGCATTTAAGTCAGTTTCGATAAACAATTTTGTTCCTTCATTCTCGATAATCTGATTGCTGCTGTTAAAATTGTCTACAATCGTAACAATCGGGCTATTTGCTTTCGTTAAATCTTTGATGTATAATTCGTTTCCGTAAGTAGAATTAGCAGCAGAGATTACCAGATATTTATCGTCTTCAGTAACATACCCACCTACGTATCTGCGCTTTTGATCTGCACCAAAAATAACTTTGTCTTCTTTTTGAGATGTTCCAAGCTTATGGTAGTACAATTTATGCTGATCTGTTTTTGCAGATAATTCACTTCCTTTTGGTTTATCATAACTAGAGTAATAAAACCCTTCATTTTCGTGCCATGCAACACCACTAAATTTTACGTCTACCAAAGTATCTTCGATTGCTTTTTTAGACAAAGCATCAATAATGATTACTTTTCTCCAGTCGCTTCCACCTTCAGAAATTGCATAAGCTGCCTTATTTCCATCTTTAGAAAAATTCAAACCTCCAAGAGAAGTTGTTCCGTCTTTAGAAAAAGTATTTGGATCAAGGAAAACTTCTTCTTTACCATCTTTTCCTTTTCTGTAAATAACTGATTGATTTTGAAGTCCGTTGTTTTTTGAATAATAAGTGAATTTTCCTTCTGTAAAAGGAGCGCTGATTTTCTCATAATTCCAAAGTTTTTCCATTCGTTTTTTAAGTTCTTCACGAAATGGAATTTTATCTAAATAGCCATAAGTAACTTCATTTTGAGCTTTTACCCAGGCACCGGTCTCAGCAGATTTGTCATCTTCAAGCCAACGATAGGGATCACTTACTTTTGTATCAAAATAGACGTCAACTGTTTCGCCTTTTCTGGTTTGGGGATATTGAATTTTATTTTGCGCAAATGAAATTCCTGCAGTTGTAATTGCCATTATAAGAAATGTTTTTTTCATAGTTTATGTTTAACAGTTGTCACAAAAATAGCGTTTTTTGTTAGATCAATAAAAATTTAACCGCAAAGAACGCAAAGATTTTATTTGATGATGTTTTAAAAAAAACACAAAGTTCCCAAAGCTAAATCTGCACATCCCGAAGCTTCGGGATTGCGAACTTTGTGTTTTATAAAACCAAGGATAGTAAAAAAACTTTGCGTTCTTTGCGGTAAAATTTTTTCTCATTTCGACCTGAAAAATAATAAATAAACCACGTAAGAAATATAAGTTCAACCAAAAACAAAATAAACATATATCAGGCTTACATGGTTTAATTTAAAAAGTTTAGATATTAAAATTAACTCCCAGAACAATATTTCTTCCAATATTTGGAATACCATCAGTTTTTAATCTTGAAAGGTGGGCTATGTATTTTTTATCGAATAAATTGTTACCGTTCAGGTTCACATCAAAGGCGTGCTTGCCCAGTTTTACCGTTCCTCCAAAACCAAGATTTACTAACGTATATCCGTCTGAAGCTGTTTCAAAACCACTCACATTTTTCTGGGCGAAAGTTGATGAAACGTTTAGAGATGCATATCCTTCTTCGAACCAGTTGTTGATTTTAAATTCAGTTCTTAAAGTATTATTCCAGTTATTGGCAGGAATCAAAGGCAAATAATCGTTGTTTTGTTTTTTACCGGTAACAGTTTCAAAACTGGTTTCAAAGTGCAACCAATCCAATGGATGAGGATGAAAGTGCAAACCAACTTCACCACCATATAATTTGGCATTGTCCTGAACATAAGCAAAAACATCGTTGTCGTCGCGAACTTCTCCGGTTGGTGAAGTGAAGATGTAATTGTTTACGTGATTATAAAATCCGTTAATGAAAAACTCAAAATGCGTGTTTTTATATTCTAAATTCAAATCGGTCTGCACGTTTTGTTCTGTCTTCAGATTAGCATTTCCAATTTCATATCGGTTTGTTCCTTCGTGAACTCCGTTTGAGGTTAACTCTGCTAAATTTGGAGCTCTAAATCCCGTTGCGACATTCAATCGAAGGGTTAAAGGTTCTGCCAGTTTTGTTTTATATCCTAAAGAAGCATTAAAACTGTCAAAAGACCGGTCAAGAGGCAAGAAGTAACCTTCTTCGCCTTCAGTACCGTGGGCTATTGAGGTAATGTTTCGGTTATCAAAACGTAATCCAGCCTGTACAACACTGTTGTCCCATTCGTAATTGGCAGTTCCAAAAACACCAATATCGTTTGTAGTAGCATCCGGAATCAGATATTCTTCTCCTGAATTTTTGTTGGTTTGATGCATTCCCTGAACTCCAATAATGGTTTCAATTTTGCCCAATTTAGGAAAATGATACTTCGCGTTGTAATTAAAAGTATTCAGTTTCATGTGAAGAGACGCTTCGTTGCTGTCTTCAAATTCGCTTCTGTCATTGGTGATATAGCCTAAATCAACGTCTAATTTAGAATTCTCAAAAAAGATAACGTTGTTTAAACTCAACAAATGATTAAAAATTCCTTGTCTCGGGAACTCTGTATTTTTACTTGTAGATTGTTCTCCAATTCCGTTATCGGGCATTCCAAGATCCAATTTATTGTAGTTGTATCTTAAAACACTTGAAAAACTAGAGTTGCTGTAGCCAATTCCGGTTTTAAAATCAGTTTCGTTATAACGAGTGTTTGTTACGCGTTCGCCATCGGCAATTTTATAATCAGAATGGGTGTTGAAACTTCCGCGAACCAAAAACTTCCAGTTATCAGTCGAAGTTTTTAATCCAATAGAAGAATTGCTTCCTTGTGTATTGGTAAAATATTTTTGACTAAAATTTGCCTTGAAAGTATTTGCATCGGCAAATTTTTCAGGATTAAAATACAAAACTCCACCAAGTGCATCAGAACCATATAATAAAGATGCAGGTCCTTTGATTACCTCGACACTTTCGATTCCGGCATCATTTAGACCTAAACCATGTTCGTCACCAAATTGTTGGTTTTCGATACGAACACCCTGAGAATATACTAAAACACGATTTCCGCTCAATCCGCGAATGACCGGTTTCCCAATAGAAGTTCCGGTAGAAATCTGAGAAACTCCCGGAATTGTTGCCAGACCTTCAATCAAAGTTGAAGTTCCTTTTTGCTGCAAGGTCTTAATACTTTCATGTTCAACCTTCATTACGTTTTGCGACTGCAATTTGTTGAAAGGTGTAGAAACTACCACTTCGTCCATTTCAAAAACAGATTCTGTAAGCGTTATATCAATAGTGTTTTCTTTTAATAATTTAGAGATTGATTTACTCTGAGTGGTGAATCCAACCAGCATAAAGGCAAGACGGAAACTTCCGTTAGGGAGATTTTTAAATTCATATCGCCCGTTTTCATCGGTAGTGGTTCCTTTATGCAATTCGGGTGCATAAACAGAAACGTTTGATAATGGTTTGTTTTCAAGATTTGTTACCGTTCCTGAAACTGAATTTTGAGCAGAAAGAATGCCCGTAAACCCTAAAATAAGGGCTAATATTATTTTTTTCATTTGAAAATGATGCTATAGTTAATGGATTTGTACTTTTTTAAAAATAAAAACTAAAAAGAATAGTAAAATTTGCCGGTCCTGACATTTTCAGGATGGGGAAATCTTCTAATTTTTTTGAATTAGATTAAAAAAAAGTTTAATTTATTCGAGTATTTCGAAAATTAAGAAACTATAGCTGAAGGGGGACCTCGTAATTGATACGGGTTTTCTGAAAATGAATATATTTTTTCTGAAAGGGCGAAAAAATAAGGAATTTCGTGGGTAAAAGTGTGAAACTGAAAAGCAAATTTTTCCGGTACAATATAACTTCCAAAAACAAAATGACACACAAAACATACATCATAATCATGGTGCTGATGCGTTATCTCACCATTAGGATCATTATAATTATGATGGCATTGTTTTTCTGAAAGCTGTTTTACAATATGCTCATAACTGTGTATCGACTGAAACAATATTGAGAACAATACTGTCAGAGCCAAAGAAACACTTAATATGAGTTGTTTTCTTTTCATTTCCCGACAAAGGTATAAAAGATCAAAGTAAAATCGATTTATTTTTTGAATTCTGTTCCTTATTTGATGAAAAAAGTGCAACAAATGATTTTATTATCCTTGAAAAAGAGAATAATTACGATCTAATTGCGTCCTGAACTAGCATTATATTATATTTGTAAGTAAAATAAATCTACTCTAAAAAACGTTTACTTGAAAAACTCTTTAAAACCAAAATACGATATGCGATTACTTTTCAGTTGTTTGTTTTTAGTATCGTTTTTCAATTCATTTGCACAAGATGTTAAGCCTGAGATAAAGCCTATTGTAAAAATTGATTCTTTGTATCGTGAGGATCAGTTTTACTTTTCGGTTACTTATAATCTTTTGGTTCAGGGACCTTCAGGTTTAAAACAAGATAAATTCTCTGCCGGGCTTTCTGCCGGTTTTTTGCGCGATATGCCTATTAATAAAACAAGGACTATTGCAATTGCAGCCGGTTTGGGATTGAGTTATCAGAATTTTTACCAGAATTTAACCATTTCAAAAAGCGAGGATGGAGAACAAATATATGGGGTAAATGGCTATGGCGAATTTGTAACCAACAGATACAAACAGTACTCAGTAGATCTTCCTATTGAGTTTAGATGGCGAAATTCAACCTACGAAAGCTACAAGTTCTGGAGGATTTATAGTGGTGTAAAGTTAAGTTATATTTTCTCAGACAAATCGATTTTGAAAGATGGAGAAACAACGTATAAAATCTCTAATAATAAAGATGTTAATCAATTTCAATACGGCGTTTATGTTTCGGCAGGTTATAACACCTGGAATGTGTATTGTTATTACGGATTAAATGGTTTGTTCGATAAATCGGTCAAAACCCTTTCAGGTGAAAGTATCAATATGAAAGCGATGAATATTGGTCTGATTTTTTATATTTTATAGCCACAAATACAAAAACAGCAATTGCGGAACGATTCCTATAAATGTTCCAATTAGCAATTCATTTGGCGAATGGGCCTCCATTTCTAATCGTGAGGAAGCTACAACGCCAGTCATTAAAATCAAAAAAGCAGCCCAATACGGATTGTGCATTTGAAGATGCATATTCAGCCCGATAGCAAAAATCGTAAATCCGCTAATGGCAATCATATGCAGACTCGCTTTGATCTTAAATAAAGAGCATACCAATGCCAAAATAGTACTGAACAAAGCCCCGAGAAAAAAGAAATGCAATTCCGGATAACGCGAAATAACAATGCTTCTTTTTACCAATAAAATATACAGAAAACACTGCAGAATAAGTGGAATTTTGCGTTGTGAAGTTTCATGAACCATGACTGAACTGACATGTCCGGTAGACCGGAGCAACAAGAAAAACAATACAGGAACCAAAATAGTAATAATCAGAATTTGAAATAAAACATAATATTTTTCCTGATTGGCAAAGGCATCATGCTTGCAAAAAAGATAAAATAAAGTAGCGTACATCGAGATAAAAATCGGATGTAATATATACGAAAATAGAGGAAGAATTCTTTTCAAAACGTTGTATTTAGTGGCGTTAAACAAATATAAACAAATAATGTTTTTTGCCTTATTTTTTTGCCCAGATTAATAGGATTAGAATGATTTCTAGCCTGTTTCGGTTCTTTTGTCACGAATTTCACGAATGAGCACGAATTTTAATGGATGTAAATTTGTGGAATTGCTTCGCCTGTTTGCTATCGCTCGGGTCGTGGCAACTTTTTTATCTGCGGGAAGAAAAATAATCCCAAATAATTAGTGAAAATTTGTGAACTCCGTGGCAATCGTTTTTTTAAATTTGACAAAAATAATTTCTAAATGGGCATAAATTTAAAAAGCCTTATCCCGGTTCTTAATGCCGAATGGATTGGTGCAAACAATGATATTTTTATCAATCATATTTCAATCGACAGCCGTTCTTTACAAAACGGGTCCGAAACTTTGTTTATTGCCTTATCCGGTATAAATAATGATGCTCATTTGTATATTTTGGAGTTGATTGACAAAGGTGTCCAAAATTTTGTCGTACAGTATATTCCTGAAAATTGTGCAGGAAAAGCCAATTTTCTGATAGTTAAAAATACCCTAAAGGCATTGCAGGAATTAGCAGGGTATTATCGTAATCTTTTCGATTTCCCTATTATCGGATTAACCGGAAGCAACGGCAAAACGATAGTAAAAGAATGGCTTAATTTCCTGTTAAGCCCTGATTTTAATATTATCAGAAGTCCAAAAAGCTACAATTCCCAGGTAGGGGTTCCCTTATCTGTATTGGCCATCAATGAGAAACACAATTTAGGAATTTTCGAAGCCGGAATTTCGACAGTGAATGAAATGATTAAACTCGAAAAAATCATTCAGCCTACAATTGGAGTTTTAACCAATATAGGTTCTGCACACGATGAAGGTTTTGAAAGTTTACAACAAAAAATCAACGAGAAATTACTGTTGTTTAAAGCCTCAAAAGTTATAATTTATCAAAAGAATGCACTTGTAGATCAGTGTATCAGTTCGTTTTCTGCTGAATATCAGTTAGAAGAAAGAAAACTTTTTTCATGGAGTTTTACAGATGTTTCTGCTGATGTTTTTATTCTGAAAAAAGAAAATAAAAGTGATTCAACACATATTAAATACCAATATAAAGAAGAAGTTTTCAATTTAGAAATTCCTTTTAGCGATTCTGCTTCTATAGAAAATGCCATTTCATGTTTATTGGTTTTGCTTTATTTTAAATACGATTCCGAAACGATTCAAAATAGATTTGAGCTTTTATATCCTGTACATATGCGTCTGGAAGTTAAAAACGGAATCAATAATTGCAGTATTATTGATGATAGTTACAGTTCAGATTTTGAGTCTCTTACAATTGCCCTGGATTTTTTAGAAAGCCAGAAGAAAAAGAATGCTTCAAAAACGATTATTCTGTCTGATATTGTTCAAAGCGGATTTTCTAACGAAGAATTGTATACTAAAGTAGGACAATTAGTGGCTGATAATAAAATTAATAGAGTAATAGGAATTGGCGCTACGATTTCGGCTTTCAAATCTAAATTTTCAAATGTTGTTACTTTTCAAAACACGGCCGAATTTATTGCTCAGATCGAAAACCTGAATTTTGAAAATGAAACTATTTTAATAAAAGGTGCCAGATCATTTCAGTTTGAAGAAATTGTCTCGCTGCTCGAAGAGAAAACGCACGAAACAGTACTCGAAATCAATCTGAACTCCATTAGTTATAACCTTAATTATTATAAATCAAAATTAGGCAATGATGTCAAATTGATGGTGATGGTGAAAGCATTTGGGTATGGCAACGGAGGATTGGAAATTGCAAAACTACTCGAGCATCATAAAGTGGATTATTTAGGTGTGGCTTTCGCCGATGAAGGAATCTCACTTAAAAATGGCGGAATAAAACTGCCAATTATGGTTTTGAATCCTGAATCGACCAGTTTTCCTTCGATTATTCAGTACAATCTCGAGCCCGAGATTTATAGTGTAAAAGGGTTGAAGGCTTTTTTGAAAATTGCCCGCGAAAAGAATTTAAAAGATTTTCCTATTCATATCAAATTAGATACAGGAATGCATCGTTTGGGATTTGAAGAAAATACACTGGAAGAACTCATTCAAACCTTAAAAGGAAACTCAGCCGTAAAAGTCAAAAGTGTTTTGTCGCATCTTGCCACAAGTGACGAACTACAGCATTATGATTTTGTGATTTCTCAAATTAATTTATTCGAAAAATTATCTTCCAGATTAATTACAGAACTAAATATAAATCCAATTCGTCATATTCTAAATACATCCGGAATTAGCAATTTTCCAAGTGCGCAATACAATATGGTGCGTTTAGGAATTGGCTTGTACGGAGTTTCTAATGATCCGGCAGAACAAAAATACCTGGAGAATGTAGGAACATTAAAATCAATTATTTCTCAGGTTCGTACCATTCCTGCGGGAGACAGCGTGGGTTACGGACGTCGTTTTATGGCCGAAAAAGAAACTAAAATTGCTACAATACCAATAGGTTATGCCGACGGGATTTCTCGTTTATGGGGAAACCAGGTGGGGTATGTGGTTATTAAAAACCAGAAGGCATCAATTGTGGGCAATGTTTGTATGGATATGCTAATGGTCGATGTAAGTAATATTGATTGTAAAGAAGGAGATTCTGTCATTATTTTTGGAGAAAGTCCAACGGTTATGGAAATGGCCGCAGCGCTAAAAACCATTCCGTATGAGATTATGACCAGTATTTCTCAACGTGTAAAAAGAGTATTTTTTAGATAGATTTTGAAACTTTGCAGAAAATTCCGTATTTTCGATATGAATTAATTTATAAACTAAAAGAACAATTATGGGGATGTTTTCAGAATTTAAGGAATTTGCAATGAAAGGCAACGTAGTCGATTTGGCTGTCGGTGTTATAATTGGAGCTGCTTTTGGCAAAATTGTGAGCTCATTAATTGAAAATGTAATTACGCCATTAATACTAAAACCGGCATTAGATGCAGCGCATTTATCGACTATAGAAGAGCTAACAGCTTTTGGAGGTGTCAAATACGGTTTGTTTCTTTCGGCAGTAATTAACTTTCTAATTGTTGCTTTTGTTTTATTCTTAATTATTAAAGGAATAAACCATGCAAAAAAGAAAGAAGTTCCGCCACCGGCTGCACCTGCTGCACCAACACAGGAAGAATTGCTTATTCAGATTAGGGATTTATTAAAAAATAAACAATAATATAATATACCGCTACACTAAGTCTAACTTAACCGCCTCTTGATTGAGGCGGTTTTTTTTGTTTTTGTTTGTTTTGTAACATTTTGTTATTTTTTGTGAAGCGCCTTGTTTTGATTTTTATTATGTATACTTTTGCAGAGTAAATTAGATTAATTCATACTAAAAATATAAAAATGAGAATAGCCGTTGTAGGTGCCACTGGTATGGTTGGCGAAATAATGCTTAAAGTTTTAGCAGAAAGAAATTTTCCTGTTACAGAATTAATTCCAGTGGCTTCTGAGAAGTCAGTAGGAAAAGAAATTGAATATAAAGGTCAAAAATATAAAGTAGTAGGATTGCAAACGGCTGTTGATATGAAAGCTGATATTGCTCTTTTTTCTGCAGGAGGAGATACTTCATTAGAGTGGGCGCCAAAATTTGCAGCTGCGGGAACAACTGTTATTGATAACTCTTCGGCATGGAGAATGGATCCGACAAAAAAACTGATCGTTCCGGAAATCAATGCTGAAACTTTAACCAAAGAAGATAAAATTATTGCAAATCCAAACTGTTCTACTATTCAAATGGTATTGACTTTGGCTCCGTTGCACAGAAAATATAACATCAAAAGAATCATTGTTTCTACCTACCAATCGATCACCGGAACTGGCGTAAAAGCGGTTAGACAATTAGAAAACGAGTACGCAGGAGTTCAGGGAGAAATGGCTTATAAATATCCAATTCACAGAAATGCGATTCCACATTGCGATAGTTTTGAAGAGAACGGATATACTAAAGAAGAAATGAAATTAGTTCGTGAAACTCAAAAAATCCTTGGTGACAATACCATCAGAGTTACAGCTACTGCAGTTCGTGTGCCTGTTGTGGGCGGACATAGCGAAGCAGTAAATGTTGAGTTTACAAATGATTTTGATGTAAACGAAGTACGTGAAATTTTACACCATACAGATGGAGTAGTGGTGCAGGATAATTTAGATACTTTTACTTACCCAATGCCATTATATGCTGAAGGTAAAAATGATGTTTTTGTTGGAAGAATCCGTCGTGACGAAAGCCAGGAAAATACATTAAATATGTGGATTGTTGCTGATAACCTAAGAAAAGGAGCTGCAACAAACACGATCCAGATTGCTGAATATTTAATTCAGGCAGGTTTGGTTTAATCAGAGATTAAAGAAAATTGTTATAAAGGAAAAACCGTAATTGCAGTAATGCAATTGCGGTTTTTTTGTTGGGAAAAGTTTTTAATAATTCTGATGAAGAAGTAATATTTTTGTTTTGATAATAATTAATTAAATAATGAGAACAGAGATTAGTCATTTTTGGTTGGGAAAATTCAAATCAGAAGAGGAGTATTTAGATTTTGTGGGCGAAAATAGCACTTATTACGAAGAAGATGATATAAAGGAGAAATACATATCTGAGTTTGCAAAATCACAAAACGAACATTTTTTAGATCACGATTTTATGGAAAGCGGATTTGAAAATGAAGCCATTTCATTCGAAGAAAAATTCCTGAATTATTCTTATGCTGAGCAATGGATTGCTGAAGTGAAAAACAGATTAAAAGATCTAAATCAAAATCCTGACGGGATGAATGCGCTTGTTTTTATTTCGAAAGATCAAATTGAAAAGCCTGTTGCGGTAACCAACTCAGAATTTGATTTAGTTTATATTGGAGAAATCGAATATGAAATTTGATTGTAAAGTTTTTAAGAAAATAACGAAAAGCGTATCTTAGCTATTATAAACAGAATAAAATGAACTTCGATAATTATAAAATAATTCCAAATTACAAGACCAATACAACAGATTTATTTCTGGCTGAAAACGAAGAGATTCTGGCTTGTGAAAAAACGTTGAATATTGCTTTTGATGAAGATTATAAAGAATATGTTTCGACTTACGGAAGCGGAATTCTTGGCGGAACTTATGTGCGCATATATCTTCCTGAAACCATTATACTAACTATGGATGAATGGAGAAACCGCATTACCGAATATTGGTTTTGGGATGAAGGAAAAGAGGTGCTGTCGAAAGAAGAAGTGCTGAGCTCAGTGAGAATTGGAGATACTTATGATGGCGATGAAATTATCCTTTTCAAAAATGAATATTTTATTTTGCCAAGACATAACGAAATGATTTACAAAGCAGGAAATACACTCGAGGAAACTATCAACTGGTTATGTTCGTCAGGAATCCTGACCGAAGGATTTCCTGAAAGGGAATTTGAACCTTTTGATCCGGGTGATTTAGATAACAATTAAAAGAAATCCCAAATAAAAAATTCCAAATTCCAATAACAGCAACTGCTCTATCGGAATTTGGAATTTTTAAAAATTGTAATTTATTTTTTAGTATTCAGGTGCTAATTCTAATTCTAATCCTTCTAGTTCTGTAGTAATTGGAATCTGGCAGCCTAAACGGCTATTTGATTTAACGTAAAATGCTTCCGACAGCATGGCTTCTTCTTCATCTCCCATTTCAGGTAATGCAACATCATTAAGAACATAACACTGACAAGAAGCGCACATGGCCATTCCGCCGCAGGTTCCTTCAACAGGTAGTTCGTATGCTTTGCATAACTCCATTATATTCATTGCCATATCAGTTGGAGCTTGTAACTCGTGTATAACTCCTTCTCGATCTTTAATCTTTATTAATACATCCATTTTAATTATTTGGAATTTTACTGGTTAGGATTTTATAACGTGAAAAAATCCCTAATTACGTTAACTATTTTTTATACTAAATGCGTATTCTTTTTTACTTCCTTCTTTAGGGCGCATTTTTACACCAAGGATATTTCCGTTTTTTTCTAAAATAGTAACAAAAGCAATTACAGAATAATAATCTTTATCTGACTGAAAGATCAGAGTACCTTCGTAAGTAGAATTCATTACTCCTTGTTTGTCTGTTGTTACAGATACTTTTCTAGGATGTGCAAATTGCGCTGCACTGTAAGTGGCTTTGTTTGCAAACTTAGCTTTACCATTACAGAAATCATATAAGAAATCATAATTTCCAATTCTAAGGCTGCCTTCCTCTTCATTTGCATTTGTCGAAAATACAATCTGACCTGAGTATCTAAAGTCTGACCATTCTTCTGATTCGTTTAACCAGGCCTTGTCAACAATTAGTGTCTGCGTAGTTTGCTGTGCATAATTTACAGAAACAAAAAATAGCAATAAAAATAAAGCGTAATAGTTCTTCATAAAATTAAGATTTTGGGGTTATGTGACAAATTTAAGTTAAATATGTAACAATTCCTTAACTAAAACTCTTAAATCTTTACGTTGTTTTTTGCTAAATCCGCAATAAGAGGCTTTGATTCTATTGTATTTTTTAAAAATCGTAAATCAAAGCGCTTAAAGAACTATTATTCTTGTTAATTGGCCGAATCTAAAAAAGCAGAAAAAATAGCGTTTTTTATTACATTATATTTACCACAGTTTCTATTTGCGGGGCATATTTTTTTATTGTTGTTTCAACTCCTGCTTTTAGCGTCATTTGGTTTACACTACAGCTAATACATGCTCCTTCAAGACGAACTTTGACATGTTTGTCATCATCTATAGAAATTAGCGTAATGTCTCCTCCGTCAGAATTTAAAAAAGGTCTGATCTCGTCCAGAGCTAATAATACGTTGTTTGTTAATTCTTCTGTTGTCATAATATTTAATGTGTCAATTAGATAATGTGCCCATTAGAGAATTATTCAATCAAATAATTTTTAAATTACCCGATTTTAAATTATCTAAATTTTCTCATTATCTTAATTATCTAATTATTTTTTTACTGCTGAACAGCCTGCCATAGTAGTAATTTTGATGGCTTCTGTTGCAGGCAAATTATCATTTCTGTTTACTACTTCCTGTACAACATTTCTGGTAATTTCTTCGAAAACAGTTTCAATTACAGAGGCTGTTTGCATTGCTGCAGGACGACCGTAATCTCCGGCTTCACGAATAGATTGTACAATTGGTACTTCACCTAAAAACGGAACATCTAAATCTTCGGCCAGGTTTTTTGCACCTTCTTGTCCAAAAATATAGTATTTATTGTCAGGCAATTCTTCTGGTGTAAAGTACGCCATATTTTCGATAATTCCCAAAACAGGAACATTGATGTTGTCCTGCATAAACATAGCAACACCTTTTTTAGCATCAGCAAGAGCCACAGCCTGAGGAGTACTTACAACAACAGCACCGGTAATTGGCAATGATTGCATGATCGAAAGATGAATATCTCCTGTTCCCGGAGGTAAGTCGATTAACATAAAATCCAATTCTCCCCAATCAGCATCAAAAATCATTTGGTTCAATGCTTTTGCAGCCATTGGACCTCTCCAGATTACAGCCTGACTTGGAGCTGTAAAGAAACCAATAGAAAGTATTTTGATATCGTAACTTTCAACAGGTTTCATTTTTGATTTCCCGTCAACGTTAATCGAAATTGGTTTTTCGTTTTCAACATCAAACATAATTGGCATAGATGGCCCGTAAATATCGGCATCAAGAATACCAACATTAAAACCCATTTTTGCAAGCGTTACAGCAAGATTTGCAGTAACAGTCGATTTTCCAACTCCGCCTTTACCAGAAGCAACGGCAATAATATTTTTGATTCCCGGAATAGCCTTTCCTTTTATTTCATTAGGATTTTCCTTCGCTTCAACTTTAATGTTTACTTTAATTTTTGCTTCAGGAGATACCAATTCAAGAATTGTTTTTTTGATATCGTCTTCGGCTCTTTTTTTAATATGCATTGCCGGGGTGTGTAAAAGTAAATCTACAACAACTTCATCACCAAAAGTAATTACATTGGCAACAGCACCACTTTCAACCATATTTTTTCCTTCTCCGGCTATAGTGATTGTCTCTAGAGCTTTAAGAATTTCTTTTCTATCTAATTTCATCTTAATCTACTGTTTTCTATTGATAGAAATCAATTTGCGTATTGTGTTTATTTAAACTGATTTCAGACTACAAAGATAACAGATTATGTTCGGATTCAAACCCTTTTAAATCGTATTTATTGATATAGAGATTAGTCAAAACGATTCTCATGGTTTGTATTTGCTTTCTTACAACAAAATTGAAACAGTATTTTTATTCGAAATGGGGTTGTTAAGAATGCTTTTTTAGTAAAAACAGATGAATTCTATGATGAATTTTAAAATGAAGATGGATAAAATGTCAATAATCTTAGCTATATTTGAGTACCCAAATTTATGATTTCCAATGTTTGAAAAGTATAAATACCTCATTTTTGGACAAATTATGGGTCTTCGTATTTTTTGAATAGAATTTCTTTCAAATTTAAATCTAAAAATATGCGAAATTTTACTTTCTTATCTGTAATTATTACCGTTAGTTTTTTGATGTCTTCTTTTGAATCTTCTGCCAAAGAGACTTTTGTAAAAAATAAAAAGGCGGAGTATGAACATCTTTCCGGATCCGGAAAATATCTTGCAAAAGCTACTGTAGATGCTGCATCAATCACTCAATTCTACAAAAAATATCCAAAATTAAAAAAATACCAAAATGATGTTTTGGATCTTTATAAAAAGAAAGAGTACAATTTGATTTGGTATGATGATAAAAGTGTTAGTGAATTTGGCTCACTTTTATACCACAAAGTCCGACTGCTAAACGATCAGGGCGTTAAGGCGACAATGCCCTATATGGATTTAGTTGATGAGGTTTTTAATGAAAATGTATCGAATAAATTACCTCAAATTGATACGGAACTATTGCTGTCGAATATGTATGTATTTTATGCCAGTAATGTCTATTCTGGTGTAGATCCGGCAACCCTAAAAAAAATTGGATGGTTTTTGCCGGCCAAGAGTATTTCATATTCGAAGATATTAGATTCGTTAATGGTCGATCCTGACCGTTTAAATAAAGATGAAAATCTCTTATTCGGACAATATTATAAACTGAAAGCAATGTTGAAAAAATATCGAACCATTGAAAAAAATAATCAATGGAAAAAGATAGATGTCGACAGTGCAAATTATAAAGATTTAAAACCTTTTGATAGCGGTGTTGCTATAAAGCAAATCAGGGAACGTTTGTTTGTTGTGGGAGACTTGGCTCAGGATTCAAAAAGAGATGTCTATGACGAAGAGATGATGGCGGGCGTTTTAAAGTATAAAAAAAGATACGGACTTAAACTAAATTATACGCTTACGCTTGAGCATATTAACCAGATGAATGAGCCAATTGGTAATCGTATTAAGACTATAATGTTAAACATGGAACGTTGTAGATGGATACCAGCACACTTGGCGCAGGCGAGCGAATATATAATGGTTAATATTCCTTCGTTTAAGTTAGTGTATGTAAAAAACGGAAAATACGAACTGGTCTCTGATGTTTTTGTAGGTACGAGAATGACCGAAACTGTAATTTTTAGCGGAATGATGGACAGGATCGTGTTTAGTCCGTATTGGTATGTTCCGCAGAGTATCATTAAAAATGAATTAAAACTGAAAATGGCAGAAGACAAGAACTATCTGGCAGATCATAACATGGAGTGGAATGGGGGAAATGTAAGACAAAAGCCCGGGCCGAAAAACTCTTTAGGACTGGTTAAATTTATGTTTCCAAACCCCAATGATATTTACCTGCATGATACTCCTGCCAAGAGTTTATTTGAGTTCGAGAAACGTATCTTTAGTCACGGATGTATTAATGTAAAAGAGGCGAAGCAATTGGCCCTGGATATTTTAAAAGATAACCCGGATTGGCCAGTAGATAAAATAGATCAGGCGATGAGCGGCGAAAAAGAAACAACTTGTATGCTAAAAAATAAAATTCCAATTTATATTGGCTATTTTACAGCCTGGGTAAGTGAAGACGGAGAAATTGGTTTTTATCCGGATGTATACGACAGAGATCCGCAATTGGATAAATTACTGTATTCTGACTCTGTAGCGGCAAGATAAAAAAATCCTAAATTAACTCCGACAGGTTTTGCATTTTAATAAATCAAAGAAACCCGCCAAATTGCTAAAATCTGGCGGGTTTCTTAAAAAAAATGGTCTACAAGCTTATTCGTATTTTAAATATTTGAGGATATCGATTTTGGTTACCTGATAGGCTTTTGCCAAAACAATAATCAAGGTTAATACCAGTAAAGAAATCAAAGCAACACTAAATGGGATAGCCGAAATGTTGATTCTATAGGCAAAATTTTCAAGCCATTTTTGCAATAAAATGTAAGCTGGTATAATGCCAATTACAAATCCTATCAAACAAAAAACAACATATTGTTTTGAAAGCTCTTTCAATAAAATATCTGTTTCTGCACCCAGTGTTTTTCTGATCGCGATTTCTTTTAGTCTTCTTTCCATAGAAAAAGAAGCAAGAGCAAATAATCCAAAAACGGCAATAATAATTACTACAAGATTCAGGATAAAAAATAATTTTTTTTGTTTTACTTGTTCCTGATAGGTTTTAGCAAATCCTTTGTTTACAAATTCATACTGAAAAGGATAATCCTGATTGATGTTTTTTTCCCAATATGTTTTTAGTTTATCCAAAGTTCCTGATAAATTATTTGGAGAAACTTTTACATACATATTATCAAAATTATTCCATTTTAAAGTTTTAATACTTATAAAGACCATTGGCGGAACTTTATTTTGAAGCCCTGTAATATGAAAGTCTTTAACAACACCTACAATTTTAAACTTCAAATTACCTTTTTCATTTCCCCAGCCAGAACTTATTATCGTATTTATTGGGTTTTTAAGTCCTAGTTTTTTGGCGAGTGTCTCATTTATTAGCCAGTTACTAATAGTGTCAGAAGCATATTTTGGAGACAAATCACGTCCTTTTACAACCTTAATTTTCATCATATCAAGAAAACCAAAATCCATATCGACATTTCGCGGCTGTACAAAAATACCATTGTATGTAAATCCGGAGCTTGAATTGGTACTGCTGCCAAAAGAACCTGCGAAAGTAGAAACATCCTGAACACCTGATAATTTTAGGATTTCTTGTTTTGCAGTGAGATAATTTTCTAATTTTTTATCGCGATCGGCAGATTTAAATGGAATTTTGATTACCTGATCACCGTTAAAACCAAGATCTTTATTTGCCATGTAATTTACTTGTGAGTTTACAATCAAAGCGCCAATGATAAAAAAGGCCGCAATACCAAATTGAAAAATCAGCATTGAATTTCGAATCCAGATACCACTTTTGCTTCTGGAGAAGTTTCCTTTTAATACTTTTAATGTTTCAAAATTTGAGATATAAACAGCAGGAAATATACCCGCAAGAAGGATTACTAATCCAAATATAAAAATAACTTGCAGGTAAAATTCACTACCATTCATAGTCAAAGATTTCCTAAGGAAGTTGTTGTAGTATGGTAAAGAAAGTTCTACTATCGCCAGAGCAAAAAGAATGGCTAAAACTACAATGATAGCGGTTTCAAATATAAATTGGGTTGTAATTTGCGTTTTGCTTGCTCCTACAATTTTACGCACGCCAACTTCTTTAGCGCGTTTAACAGCAGAAGCGGTTGCTAAATTGATGTAATTTACAAGGGATAAGATCAGGATCAATACAGATAGACCTACCATGATATAAAGCAGTTGTAAATTTCCTCTTCCTTCAGGAAAATTATAGCTGGCAGCAGATTTTGTGCCGTACAGTCGCGATTTATCCAATTGATCAAGAATAACCTTAACCTCGCCATTTTCTTTTATATATTCTTCAGGTGTCTGGCCATTTGCTTTGGCATCTTTCATTGTTCTGTTAACAAAATTTACATTTTGCATTTTCTTTAAAAGTACGTTCCCAGGAGTGCCTTTTTTTGCTTTAACCATTAGGGTATAATTGAAATTCCCCCAAATGTTAGGATCTTCACCTTCTAGCAAACCTCCAAAGACATAATTTGGTTCAACAGAAGATGGACTCATAATTTTATAAACCGATTTTATTACATAAGGTTTATTATCGTTTATAAGAATTTTACCAATAGGATCTTCGCTTTTGAAGATTCTTTTTGCCTCACCTTCTGAAATGGCAACGCTATTTTTTTCTTTAAGAATGTCTTTTTTTACTCCTTTAATGATTGGAAACGGAAAAATGTCAAAAAAGTCATAATCAGCGACTATTATTTTTTTACCCATCCATTTTTGATTTTGGTATTTGATTACCTCTTCATAATACCAGCTGTCAAAAAAGCAAATAGATTCAATTTCTGGAATTGTTGCTTTACAAGTTAAGCCAAATGGAATTGAACTTGAGGCCCAGATATCTCCCGTTGCTCCAATTTTATTTAGAACCTGATATACATTTTTTTTCTCAGGATTCCATTGGTCATAGGCGTTTTCGTTGTTCCAATATAAAATGGCGAAAATGACACCGGCGATTCCAATGCTTAATCCCAGGACATTTAAAAACGAAAACAATTTGTTTTGCTTTAAATGATATATAAATATTTTAAACCAGTTAAAAATCATGATAGTTTTTTTATAGTTATTACAGTTGCTTTTTAATGTAACCTAACAGGCTTTTAAGTCTGTCAGGTTTATATCATTGCCAATACTTTGCAAACAAATCCCACCAGGATTAAGATTGCGGTTACAATAAATTTGATCATTTTTTTAATTATTTAGCGTCCATAAAAACATCAACATTTCTCTGATTTAATCTTTCAGAAAATATAACACCATCTTTCATATGAATCGTTTTTTGCGAGAACGAAGCATCATAATCAGAGTGCGTCACCATCAAAATTGTAGCTCCTTTAGCGTGTAGATCGGTTAAAAGTTCCATTACTTCGTTACCATTTTTACTATCTAAATTTCCGGTTGGTTCATCGGCGAGAATAATTTTAGGATCATTTACCAAAGCTCTTGCAACGGCAACCCTTTGCTGCTGTCCTCCCGAAAGCTGCTGCGGATAATGTTTTAATCGGTGTGAAATATTTAGTTTTTCGGCAATAGCTTCGATTTTTTGCTTTCTGTCTGATGCTTTTACATTATTATAAAGCAAAGGCAATTCGATATTATCATAAACCGAAAGTTCATCGATTAAGTTGAAGTTTTGAAAAATAAAACCAATATTTTCTTTACGAACAACAGCTCTTCCTTTTTCTTTTAAGCCTACCATTTCCTGATCCAGTAACTTGTAACTTCCGCTGTCGGCGCTGTCTAAAAGACCAATTATATTGAGTAAAGTCGATTTTCCACAACCGGAAGGACCCATGATAGTCAGGAAATCTCCTTTTTTTATTTCTAAAGAAATTCCGCTTAAAGCTGAAGTTTCTACTTCTTCTGTTCTAAAAACTTTGGTTAAATTTTGGATTGTTATCATAGTTTTAAAATTTTAGTTGTTATTGATTGTTTTTTGATTGATGATTGAAACTTTATTGATTGTAAAATGTAAAATGTAAAATGTAAACTGTAAGCTGAGACTGAGAACTGCGACTGCGACTGAGAACCATCACTGAGAACTAATTGCCAGCTCCTCGATATCTTTATAATCAGAATAAGATGAGGTAATGACAGATTCACCTTCTTTTAGACCTTCCAGCACTTCATAATACGAAGGATTTTCTCTTCCTAATTTTATATTTCTTCTTACCGCTTTATTTCCTTTTACGACAAAGATCCATTTTCCTGCGGTTTCCTGATTAAAACTTCCTTTTTGAATTACGAGAGTTTTGTTTTTCTCTGATAAAATTAGTTTTACACCAAAACTAAGCCCGTCTTGTAATACGATATCTTCTTTAGAGGTAAAAGCAAGTTCTACAATAAAATGTCCGCCTTTTACTTCCGGAATTACTTTGGTCACTAAAACTTCCAGATTTTTTCCTTTAAATTCGACCTGACCTTTCAAACCTTCGCGTATTTTTTCAAGATAAAATTCATCTACATCTGCTGTCAGTTTGTAACCTTGTTTAGAGTCTATTTTTCCGATGCTTTCGCCTGCCTGAAAAGTTTTTCCTAAAACAGGCTGAAACGAAGTCAGTCTGCCGGATTCCGGAGCTGTAATCAGGAAATTCTTTTTATTGTTTCTCAAAATATCCAAACTTTTTTCCATAGTCTGAATCGAATGATTGATTTGCGAAATCTGAATCTGATTCGTTTGTTTTTCTTTTTGGATACTTTGCTGAATCGTTTTTTTTCGTTCTTCCTGAAAACGAAGACTTTCCTTAAAAGTATTCCAGTCATTTCTTGAAATCACCTCTTTATCGTATAATTTGGCATTCATATCATAAAGCCTTTTGGCATCATTATAATCATGCTCGATTAAAACCAAATCTTTGTTCAGGTTTAATTCCTGATTTCTAATATTGAGTTTTCCTGTATTCAAATTGTTGATTTGCTCGATAATAGCTGTTTCCTGAGTCAGGTAATTCAATTCAGTATTTGGGTTGTACAAACGGGCCAGCGATTGACCTTTGGTTACCATAGCACCATTTTCGACAAAAATCTCTTTTACAGATCCTCCTTCTGTCACGTTTACCAGCATTACGTTCAAAGGTTCTACTTTGGCCTGAAAAACTACGAAATCTTCAAAAAAGGCTTTTTCAACTTTCTGAACAGAGAGTTCTTCTGCTTTTACATTTAAACTTCTTTTAGTGTTAAACGAAAAAAAGACGATTGTTGCCAAAACTAAAAAAACTCCAATTGCTATTGTGAGATATCTAAATTTTCTATTTTTACGAGGAATTACTTTGTCCATTTCTTTAATAATTTACTGATAGTCAATAGGTAAATACTGTGCCATAAAAAGTATTATTTGTAAAGTGTTGATTTTAAAGAAGCTTTGAAAACCATTCAAAAAAGAAGTGTTCAATAATGAACAGTTGACCGTTCGTTATCGAACAAAAAAAGATATCATGAGAAGAAAACTAGCCCAAATATTAATCGTTGACGATCAGGAAGAAATTCTTTTTTCGGCAAAAATGATTCTCAAAAAACATTTTGAAACCATTTTTACGACCAATAATCCTAAAAAAATCATTTCAATTTTAAGTGAAAATGAAATAAATGTGGTTTTATTAGACATGAATTACCGAATTGGTTTCGAAGATGGACGCGAAGGAATTCATTGGCTCAAAGAAATTAAAACACTTTCGCCACAAACCGTTGTAATTTTAATGACAGCTTTTGGCAAGATCGATACCGCTGTTGAAGGAATAAAAATGGGTGCTTTTGATTATGTTTTAAAACCCTGGAACAACGAAAAATTGCTTGAAATAATTGATAAGGCTGTAGCCGAAAGCCGAAAACACAGCAAAAAAATAATAGAAGAAAAACCAGCAAAAAGCTATTTTGTTGGAAATTCGCTGAAAATAAAACAAGCTTATTCTATTGCCGAAAGAGTAGCCAGAACAGATGCAAATGTTTTGATATTGGGCGAAAACGGAACCGGGAAGTATGTTTTTGCAGAGTATATTCACCTGAATTCAGAGCGAAAAAGCCAGCCTTTTGTACATGTCGATTTAGGATCTTTGAGTGATAATTTATTCGAAAGTGAACTTTTTGGTTATGCCAAAGGTGCTTTTACAGATGCCAAAACAGATACGGCAGGAAGATTTGAAATAGCTTCCGGCGGTACTATTTTTCTGGATGAGATAGGAAATATTCCGCTGCATTTGCAATCAAAATTATTACACGTTTTGCAAACCAAAACCGTTACGCGTTTGGGCGAAAGTAAGTCAAGGCCTTTGAACGTTCGCGTAATTGCAGCCACAAACAGTGATATCAAAGCTGAGGTTAAGAATAAAACGTTCCGCGAAGATTTGTTGTACCGTATCAATACAATGGAAATTCATTTGCCTTCACTGCGAGAACGAAAAGATGATATCGTGCCAATGGCGCATTTTATTCTGGATAAAATTGCCGAAAAATACAATCAGGGTCCCGAAGCTTCGGGATGGCACTTTGAAGATAATGTAGCGCCGTATTTAGAAAAATATCCCTGGAAAGGAAACATCCGTGAACTGGAAAATAAAATAGAACGCGCTTTGATTCTGGCCGACAATAATACCATTTCGGTAAAGAATCTGGATATTTTAGATTTCGAAGAAATTCAGGAAAACGATGAAAACCCTTTATCTGAAATGGAAAAAAGTGCTATCGAAAAAACACTTTTTAAATACAACGGAAACATTAGTAAAACAGCCGAGGAGCTTGGTTTGTCAAGAGCTGCATTATACAGAAGAATTGAGAAATACGATTTAAAGAATTAATAAATTGAAAAATAGTTTTGCCACAGATTAAGTGATTAAAAGGATTTCTTTTAATCTATATTTTATCTGCTTCAATCTTTTTAAAATCTGCGTGAAACAAATTTTAAGAATCATTTCTAATCCTTTAATCTGTGGCAATAAAAAATATAATATGAAAAACTGGAAATTTTATAACGCTTTGTTCATAAGGGTTCTCTTTATGATGATACCCTTTTTCTTTTGCGTTTTTCTGATTTATAAAACGCTTTATTACAATGCTATTCTGGTTGGTTTTTTTATATTCTTACTGTTGTTTGAGATGTATTTTTATATTAAAAATCATGCTTTGTTTTATGATAAAATATTGCTTTCGATCTTGCAGAAAGACTTTTCGGCCAATTTTCCGGAAGAATATAAAGAGAATAAATTTAGCAACTTATATCTTTTATACAACACTTTAAAATACCAGCAGCAAGATCATACTTCAAAAGAGCTTATTTATAAATCGATATTAAATAATATAGATACAGCGACTTTAATTCTCGAAAAAGAAAACGAAGACTGGAATGTTTTTTTAATGAACGATTGTTTCTCCCGTTTATTTAAAGTGCCAAAAGTAAGTCATTGGAAATATCTGAAAAATTATTTGCCATCGCTTTGTAATGAAATAGAAAAAACAGGTTTTAACGAGTTAAAATCGGCAATTTCGATTAAGATAGAAGAACAGGATTTACAGACTTTTATGCTCCAAACGTCTTATACAAAAACGTATGAAAAAGAATATTTCATTATTTTATTGGATAGTATTCAGCGCGTTATTGAGAAAAAAGAAAAAGAAGCCTGGATTAACCTGATGAAAATTATTTCGCATGAATTAATGAATTCATTAACGCCAATTCGTGCGCTTTCGCAGAATTTACTCCAGATTGTCGATCAGGAAAAACTCGAAGAAGATGATTTTGATGATATCAAAAGCAGCATTTCGACCATCATTAATCGGAGTGATCACTTGCAGGTATTTGTAGAAAATTATCGAAAACTGGCCATGCTTCCGACTCCAACGAAACAAATGACACCCATAAATTTACTTTTAGAGGATTGCATACGTATTATGAGTCCGATCTTAAAAGCGGAAAATATCGAATTGGTAAACGAAATCAGCAGCCCAAGATCTATTTTGATCGATAAAAGTCAGATAGAACAAGTGATAATTAATTTAATAACAAATAGTGTCTATGCCCTGAAAGAAAAGGCCGAAAAGAAAGTATTTCTATCCAGTTATACGGAGAACAATCGTTTTTTTATCACCATTTCAGACAACGGAAAAGGAATCGACCATGAGATTAGGGATAAAGTATTTCTGCCTTTTTTCACGACCAGAAAAGACGGCGCCGGAATTGGATTAACACTTTCTAAAAACATCATCGAAGCACATGGCGGATATTTAAGCTACCAGACTGATGAAGATAAAACGAGTTTTGTGATTTGTTTGATATAGGTTTTTTGAACCATATAAGTTCATATTAAGCATTGCGTAAAAATCTCTCGCAAAGTTCACGAAGTTATTTTTATTAATCGCGTAAAGTCGCAGAGTTTTCTTTTTTTTATTTCTTACGCATTTTTGTCATCCCGAGGAACGAGGGATCTCTACAAGTAGCTCTACAAAGATTGGGGACATAGTTTACGGTTAGGATTCTATCTCCGGCGTCCAAAAGTGTTTCTCTAAATCTATAATTTGATTGTTTTCTACCACAATGCCTTCGCTTTCGAGAAGCTGCTGCATTAAATTGGTTCCGTCAAAATGGTGTTTTCCGGTCAAAAGACCTTTTCTGTTTACAACCCTGTGAGCCGGAACATCTTCCATATTATGGCAGGCGTTCATGGCCCAGCCTACCATTCGGGCAGAACGGGCGGTTCCTAAAGCTTTTGCAATAGCGCCATAAGAAGTTACTTTTCCGTACGGAATTTTTCTGGCGATGGCATAAACTCTTTCAAAAAAATTATCTTCGGCCATAAAATTGATTTTTATTTTGAAGTACTCATTTATAAATTTTCACGCAGATTTAAATAGATTTAAGCAGATCCAAAAGGATTTTTTTAAAATTTTTTAATCTGCAAAATCTGCGTGAAACTAATTTAAGATTTTTTTAATTCTTGATAATTATTAGGACGGATATATTTTACCCAAAATAGTAATTCAGAATATTAAAAAGCGTTGCAATGGCGATTAATCCTGTGATGCTTCCTATTATGGTATTCATATTTCGCATGATATAATCGGTTTTCTTTTCAATTCTTCCAAAGAAACCAATGTAGCTGTACAAAGCCGCAAACGAACCCAAAACAGACCCGAATACAAAAGTAAAAATAATGTTGTTTTCGAATGCAAAAAGATGATACGAAGCCAGCGTAACGCTCACCACAACATAATACGGAATCGGGAAGAAGTTCAGACCTGAAAGCAACATTCCTAAAAAGAACCGGCTTTTCTTGCTACTCTTTTTAATCTTCGATTTTTTTGCTTTTGGTTCTTTTGCGATAAACAAAAAGTAAATCGTAAGAATCGAGAAAATAGCAAAACCAACCTCACGTAATAAAGTAACAACATCAGGTCGATTATCAATTACCTGTGCGAATAAAACAGCAAGGGAAACCTGAAAAAAGATGACTAAAGTCGCACCGGCAACAAACCAAAGAGCGTTCTTTTTCCCCTCTTTCATGTTCACTTTAGCGGCTGTCATATTGATTAGTCCGGGCGGAATAATCCCAATGAAAGCGGCAATAAAACCTGAAAGTAATGGGGTAAGTAATGCCATTCAGTTATTTAATGGGTTGAAAAAACGTTCTTAAAATTAAATTAGTCTTTAATTTTAAAGCGAATATACGTAATTGCCTTGTTAATTTCTAAATATTGTTTCTCGTAAAAAGTCTGAAAAGCAGTAACTTCCTCAGGACTTCCTTCGTTTTTATACACATTATGATTTGCATATAAAACCTCATGTCCTTCACCGTGAAGCAATCCTAGAGTATAACCGTGCATGAATTCGCTATCGGTTTTAAGATTTACAACACCGTCTTTTTTAAGGATTTTTTTATACAATTTCAAAAACTCAGAGTTGGTCATTCTGTGTTTGGTTCTTTTGTACTTGATTTGCGGATCCGGAAAAGTAATCCAGATTTCATCCACTTCATTTTCATTAAAAAGATGGTCGATCAATTCGATTTGAGTTCGAACAAAAGCAACATTATGAAGTCCGTTTTCTACAGCAGTTTTAGCACCTCTCCAGAAACGCGCTCCTTTGATATCTATTCCGATAAAATTTTTGTCAGGATATCTTTCTGCTAATCCAACAGAATATTCCCCTTTTCCACATCCTAATTCTAAAACTAAAGGATTATCATTTTTAAAGAAATCAGAGTTCCATTTTCCTTTTAAAGGCATTAAATCGCCTACAACTTCTTCTCTGGTTGGTTGAAAAACGTTTTGAAATGTTTCGTTTTCCCTGAATCTTTTTAGTTTATTTTTACTTCCCACTTTTACAAAAATTTTCAGCAAAATTAAGGAATATAAACGAATGAAAATAGCGCAACGATGTTTAAAGTTTTTTGCCGTGGATTTTAATTGAGGATATTTTTTTTAAACCACAAATTACACAAATTGGAACTAATTTTTTTGCCACAGATTATAGAGATTAAAAAGATTTTTTAAAATACTCTTTTTAATACTCCGTTAGGAGTTAAATATCGGTAGAAAATTAGATTAGTGCTTCCAATAAAAATGTCCTGTAAGGACTGCACCGGTTAAGTTTTCCGCCACGAATTCACGAATTAAGTTAACCTTATAATCGAAAAAAAATTAGTCAAAATTGGTAAAATTCGTGGCAAACTATTTTTTGGCACAGTTTAGAAAAATAATCATTTTAATCATTTTAATCTGTGGCAAAAAAATTACCCGTAATGCGCCTCAGTAATCGGTTTTAATTTTGGATCCAGCGTTTCATCATGTTGCGATAAATCAAGTCCTATATGTTCGTTTTCTTCAGAAACACGAAGCGGAATAATAAAATTGGTTACTTTGAATAAGAAATAAGCTCCGAAGAAAGTAAAGATCGAAACCAAAACCAACGCCATCATATGGTGACCAAAAACATTCCATCCTCCGTGAAGTAAACTGGCATCTTCGCCATGAGCAAAGATCGCAGTCAGGATCATTCCCATAATTCCACCCACACCGTGACAGGCAAAAACGTCAAGCGTATCATCAAATCTTTTCGAGAAACGACAGTTTACCACTGAATTGGAAACCAAAGCCGTGATAAACCCAAAAAACATACTTTCAGGAACCGATACAAATCCTGCGGCCGGTGTTATGGCAACCAAACCTACAACAGCCCCAATACAAGCACCAAGAGCTGAAACTTTTCTTCCGTTCATACGGTCAAAGAAAACCCAGGTTAACATCGCAGCGGCAGATGAAGTGGTGGTTGTGGCAAAAGCCATTGCAGCAGTTCCGTTGGCAGCAAGGGCAGAACCAGCGTTGAAACCAAACCATCCAAACCATAACATTCCTGTTCCTAATAATACAAACGGAATATTGGTGGGAATATGGTCGCTGTTTTTTCTTTTTCCTAAAACCAAAACTCCTGCAAGCGCAGCAAATCCTGAACTCATATGTACTACAGTTCCTCCGGCGAAATCTTTTACGCCAAAATAACTTCCTAAAACACCCGTAGGATACCAAACCGAATGGCACAAAGGCGCATAAATAAAAATGGTAAACAAGCTGATGAACAATAAATACGATATAAAACGCACTCGTTCAGCAAAAGAACCCGTAATAATTGCCGGAGCAATAATCGCAAACTTCATCTGGAACAAAGCAAATAACATAAACGGAATCGTGCTTGCCAATTGTTTATGAGGCAAAACACCCACATAATCCATAAAAGCAAAAGTCGTTGGGTTTCCAAAAAAACTATAAAAATGTTCTCCTGAGCCAAATCCTACCGGATCGCCAAAAGCCAGGCTAAAACCTACTACAACCCATAAAAGCGTTACGACACCCAGACAAATAAAACTTTGCAACATGGTCGAGATCACATTTTTTCTACCCACCATTCCGCCGTAGAAGAAGGACAATCCCGGCGTCATGATCAAAACCAGACAACAGGAGGTTAACATCCAGGCGACATCGGCAGGAACAATATGATCGGTTGTTCCAAATTCAGATAATACGTAACTATTTTCAGTAACAGTTGGCCAGAATGCACCGGTAATACAAACAATACTTATAATAATAAAGGAAATGATCCAGCGTTTTTCTATTTTCATTTTTCAAATACTTTATTGAACCCTATTTTTTTTGGGGTCAAAGTTAAAAAAAAATAAAGATTTTGATTTTAAGGGCTGTTAAAATAGAGGTAGTGCTTTTATTTTAGTTAATTTTGTAAAATTCGAACCGTTTTTTTGAGACAATCTTATTTTGAACTTCTAATTTACGGATAAAATTGCCAATTGTATTATAATTAAATTGCTATTTGCGCTTGTAATGCGTTAGAAAAGTTAGGATTATAAGAACAAAGTTCAAAAATGTTTATTTTTTCTGAAGCTTCGCAATCAAAACGTCTTCGATAGGGGCTTTTATCTTCGTAACGGCATCTACCTCGTCATTCGGGATGGTCATTGATAAAACATAATGCTGAATTTTCCATTCTTTACCCACTTTTACCAAAACACCGGAACCGCGGCAAATTTTCATCTGCGTGTTGAGCAATTCATCAAACCACGCAATTTTCCCCGATTTATCAAAAAAAATATGACGTTCAAGAGCCGTAAAATTCCAGGTAGTTCCTTTGTCAAAAAATGGTTTTGCCCAAACTTTAAAGTCTTTTTTGGTCCAGTTTTCGGTAGCATCAGTTCCTATGAAAATTCCGTCTTCGGCAATTAAATCAAAGTAAGCGTCAAATTTTACCTCACCAGCCGCTTTGTGCCAGGCATCCAGAGTTTGATTGACTTTGTCTTTTTCAGCAGTTTGTGCATTTGCAAAAGTCGCAACGAATAATAAAAGGAGAATTGATTTTTTCATAGTTTATCTTGTATTTAGATTTTAAAGTTAATAATGATTTTTAAAGGATGGAAAGTTTCACGCAGATTTTACAGATTTAAGCAGATAAATTGCAGATAAAATTTATAATCCTCTGCGTCCCTCTGCCTAAATCTTTTTAAAATCTGCGTGAAACAAAAAACTTAGCGCATTTGCGGGATGATATTACAAAGCAGTGCAAATCTTAAATTATCTTACATCACTTATATGGTATAATATGATTTAGTATATTTGAGTGCTCTAAAAATCATACATCATGAATTCAAAAATACTTATCACCTCAATATTTGTTACTTCCTTAGTATTTACCTCTTGTAAGAAAGAACTGGAACCACAGGAAAACACCCCAACATCTGAACTGGTCAAACTAGGACTGGCAAAAGACACCACAAAAACACAATCGGTAGTTCAAAATCCGGCGACGAATCCTAACACCGTAATGGGTGCAACGCAAGGTATAAATCCTGCACACGGACAACCCGGACATCGTTGCGATATTGCCGTTGGTGCGCCTTTAAATTCCGCTCCAACACAAGGACAAGCGACAACTACCCAACAACCGCAAATGGTACAAGTAAATGGAGGTCAGCAACAGGTGGTTACTACAACAACTGCTCCGGCAAAAGTAGCCAAAGGAATGAATCCTGCACACGGACAGCCCGGCCACAGATGCGATATTCCGGTGGGCGCCCCTTTAAATTCTCCAGCAGCAAAACAACCTGTTGCCAATACAGATCAAAGCGGAAGCACATCGCAAAACTTTACCGTTACACCACCACCTGCAAATAACGTAGTTCCGGCCTTATTAAGTACCGAAGAAACAGCAGTAGCAGACGGAATGAATCCTGCGCACGGAAAACCCGGCCACAGATGCGATATTGCAGTTGGAGCTCCGTTGCCAAAATCATAATATTTACGTCAATAATCTGGGCGTGCCACCAATAAAAAAAGGGGCCCACTATGCAAATCGCTTAGTCGGCCCCTTTTTTATTGCTGTCGGGCTATCCGCGCTACTGCGGTAGCCAGCTTCTATCCCTCACGCGAAACAGTTTTCAGTCTCAGTTTTCAGTGTACTTTTGTCATCTGAGCGAAGTCGAAATGTTATTTTAATATAATATACGCTCCAATTTTTCGTAGAGACGCACAGCAGTGCGTCTACCATTTTTAAACACAATCCTTTTGCGATCTTAAAGCAAAGCGTTATTCATAAAAACTTTGCGATCTTTGCGTAATCCTTTGCGACCTTTGCGGTAAAATCTTTTCTTATTCAATTTCAAAAATCGCCTGAATTTCTACAGCCGAATTAATCGGTAACGAAGCTGCACCAATGGTTGCTCTCGCATGTTTTCCTTTTTCTCCAAAAACCAAAGCCGTCAAATTCGAAGCCGAATTCATAAGACCTGCATGTTGCGTATATTCCGGAGTGGTATTAAAATATCCTGTAAGCTGCACACATTGTTTTACTTTGTTCAAATCGCCTCCGCAAGCTTCTTTCAAAACAGCAATAACATTCAGCATCGTTTGATAAGTGGCTTCTTTCGCCTGATCTTCTGTAACCGTTGCGCCAATTTTTCCCGGATTTAAAATCTTTCCGTTTTTCAACGCCACCTGATTGATGTATACTTTATGATCTGAAATCGTAAACGGAACATAATTCCCAACCGGTTTCGGCGCTTCAGGAAGTACAATATTATTGTCTTTTAATGTTTTGTTGATATCGCTTTTAGCTTCAGCCGAAGTCGTTTTTACAGACTTTATATTCTCAGTATTTTTCAATCCAGAAGCGACTCTTGCCAAAGCTTTTCCTTGTTCTTTAGCCAGATTCAATTCACTTTGCGACGGACGAGTTCCAGTAGATCCCGCCAATGAAGTTGCTCCAAAAGGCGTATTTCCCTGAGGAACCGTTTTGTCTAAAGTAGCCATTCCCATAATTCCGGTTGGTACAATCACCATTCCGTGCGAGGCAAGGATATTCGAGAAAGATAAAATCGAAGCTTCTTTTCCTGCTCCGGATCCTGCCGACATAAATACAGTTGCTGGTTTCCCCTCCAGAGTTCTCGCAGTCCAAAGCGGAATACTCTGACTGAAAAAGTAATTCATATCAGCGCTAATATTCGCAAAATGCACCGGACTTCCAAACGCGATTCCGTCATAATTTGCCAATTCTTCGATCGTTGCAACAGGTAATTTCTCTACATCAGCATTTAGTTTCTCTTTTGTGTTTATCGAAGGAACACGTTTTAAAGTCGCTTTTGTATTGGGATATTCCTGAACTCCTTCGGCAATTGCTTTCGCCATTTTGTAAGTTCCGCCGTTTTGAGAATAGATCAAAATCAGCACGTTGGTTTCAGGTGATTTTGTTTGCGCATTGGCACCAAAACCTATAAATACCGCGATTAATAATACAAGTAGTTGCTTTTTCATGAAGATATTTTTTAATAATTTGTAATGGATAATCTCAATTAAGAACTTGTTTTATTTCAAAAATCAGGTTCTTTTTTGGGACTGCAAAATTACTTCTTACAATACCAAAAAGCGTTATTATTATCTTAATTGTCCAATGAAGCATAGTTAATTTTAGTCCCATCGGGATGACATATTTATAGAAAACAATGGGACGATAGATTTTATAGTTCCATCAGAGCGACATGTCTATAGAAAACAGAGTGATGATATATTAGGGTGGCGACAATTTATTAGCTCCGGAGGAGCGAAATATTTATAGAACATTAAAAATAACACCCATCAGAACGCCATCGGGGTGACATATTGAATCTTTCTAAAAGCATATGTCGCTCCTCCGGAGCTGATATTAGTGACGCATAATAAAATTAGCTATAAATATTTCGCTCCTCGGGAGCTGTAAATTAAAAATTAGAGGTTTGTTTTCTGCCAATACCAAGCAACAGCGAACGGGCGAAGCAGTTCACGAATAATTGTTTTTATAAAAATTCGCGAATTCGTGGCGACATTTTTTTATTCATTAACCTCTAAAATCTGCGTAAAAAAAATAAAACATAGAAAAGAGATTAATCATTTTAATCCTTTAATCTGTGGCAAATAATTTTCAAAATCGATGTCTCTATTTGTTTAAAAAGATAACCGCATATAAATAGATCAGAAAAAAATCTGCTCAATCTGCGCGACAAAAAAATATTAATCATTCTAATCTCTGAAATCTGTGGCAAAATTTCTAACTTCGAGGAAACAAATCGCCTTATTATGAAAAAAGCAATTGTATACGGAGCAAGCGGGTTAGTTGGATCTTATATTCTCGAAGCGTTGTTGAATAATACCAATTACGAACAAGTAACAATCGTGGTCAGGGCAGCGCTTGACATTCAGCATCCAAAGCTAAAAACGTTGATAGGTGATTTTAATTCATTGCCCGAAATGGTAAAAGGGATCGAAGCAGATGAAGTTTTTATCGCACTTGGAACCACACAAAAGAAAACACCCGATAAAAAACTATACTATCAAATCGATCATGATTATCCGGTATTGGCAGCAAAACTGGCCAAAGAAAACGGAGCCAAAGCAGTTTTTCTCGTTTCGGCCATTGGAGCAAATGCAAAGTCGTCGATTTTTTATACGAAGATGAAAGGCGAAACCGAACAGGATATTATTCATCTGAATTTAGATCATACCTATATCTTTCGTCCGTCGATGATTTTAGGTGACCGAAAAGAAAACCGGCCTCTGGAAAAAATATTCATCGGGATATTCAAATTCATCAATCCGTTGTTTGTGGGAGGAATGAATAAATACAAAGGAATAGAGGCGAGCGATATCGCAAAAGCAATGGTCAATAGTGCGAACCAACTCAACGAAAAAGTCAAAATATTGCAGTGGGAAGAAATGACCAGTTTGCTGAAATAAAAAATGGCATTATCCTGATTAGAGATAATGCCATTTGCATTTGCTATATATAAATTAAAACGATTTCTGTTTTTCGAAAGTCGTAGTAAGTGATTTTTTTGCTTTGGCAAGAGCACCGCTAAACGCTTTTTCAAGAGTATCGGCGTGGTCTGTTACGGTTAAGGGCTGTAAATTGGCTACACGAACTTCAATCACACATTTTTTATCGTTTACGCTGAATTTTTCTCCGTTTTCATCTCCAAAATGTACTTCAATGCGGGTTATTTTTTCTTCAAAACGAGCTAAACCTTTTTCTAATTCTTCAGAAAAATAAGTTGCTAATCTTTCGTGTCCTTCGATGTTCTTGTCGGTATTGATTTGAATTTTCATATCGGTTTATATTTAATGATTATTCTCAAAGCTATCTTTTTTAGAATGAAAAGCCAAGTGAGTTAATAAAACATTATGAAAAAATGTTAGAAAATTTAAAGGCCGTTTTTCTATTAGGCCTGGCGATTCTGAAATGTTATTATCTAACGCGGATTTAACGGATTCACTTCGTGAAAACGCGGATAAAAACAGATTTTTTTATTGTATTTTTTGTTAGGCTAATCGAAGTCGATATGTCAGGCTAATCGCCCCGATCCTGAAATTTCGGTACGGGAGAAGCCCCCACGCACCAACCCACTAAATTCAAAAATCTTTTAGATTCATAAAGAAAAACCATACAAATCATAAGCCTTTTTGGTATCTTCGCAGTCCTAAATGCAAGAACTTATGATCTCAGAAAAACTTTGTGCCCGTGTGGTATGGTGGCGGTATTGGAAACAACTGCAACGCTCTTGCAGCGTAGGACACCTAACCTACGCGGGTTTTATATTTCCTAAAATGCAAGATTATGAGTACAAACACCCTTTCAAAAGAAACCGAATTGAGGTTAACCGATTTCTTCAACAATTCGATTGATCCTGAACTAATGGCTAAAACCATCAGAAAACTAAATTATATCCTCGCCTTAAGCATACTGCGGGATTGCGAAACCCTCGAAACCGAAAAAACAAACCTCGAACAAGGTTTTTATTGGTTGAATGAATTAGCAGAAATTCTAAATCCTTATCTGGATGCTGAATAAGTAAAAAGGAGAAAAGCCACTGTGAATAGTGGCTTTTTTTTATTTTGTGGTTTCTCTTTCGTTTATTGCGTTTTGAATTTCCAGAATACACGAATCCAAATTCTTTTTGATATCATTACTCCAGAAACGCAAAATCTTCCAATTTTGAGATTCTAAATACGCATTGACTTCTATATCTCGTTGCATATTTCGTTCGATTTTTTTAATCCAGAATTCAGGATTGGTTTGCGGTTTTTTTCGGGTTTCCCAATCTTTTCCGTGAAAGAATTCTGAATCTACGAAAATGGCAATTTTTAATTTTTTAAAAGTAAAATCGGGTTTGCCAAAAACTGTTTTATTGTTTTTTCGATATCTGTAACCTAGATTCCATAATGCTTTTGCCAACGTTACTTCGGCTTTTGTTGCTGTGCTTTTAATGGCACGCATGTTTTTGGAGCGTTGTTCTGGATTATGGACATCCATGTAAATTATATTTAAAGCTTTTTAAAAATTATGATCTGGATTACATTATAAAAGATTACTTATTAATGAATATTGTTTATTGTTGAAACATAATATGATGCATAATATATTTGTTTAGTAGTTGGCGAAAAACCATCATTTAGAGTTTTTCCTATTTCATTAAAAACAGAATCATACTTTGCTCCTTTATGCTTGGCAATCACTCCTACTTTTTCAAATGTGGTAAGAATATTTTCAGATTTGTCTACAGATGAATTATATTTTTTCACAACATAATTAAATGTTTCTTCTAGCAATTTATTTGTTTCATAATTTATTTGATCAAATATTTCAGGTTGATTAATTCTTATTTTTTGAATTAAATTTTCTTCAAAAGAGATCAAATCAATAGTCAAATTATCTCGCTGCTGAATTAATGCATTTATATTTGATAGTTTAGCTCTTTCATTATCTGTTAGCTCTTCCCACAGCAAGGAATTTATTTTTTTATAAAATTCAGATGTTTTACAATGGATTGTTATATTATCTTTTAAAAATTTAAAATTGACTTCCTTATTTTTTGAATTTGGTTTTAGCTTTTTCTCTAATTCTTTTTTTGAAATAGAATATTTTTCAAAAATTAATTTAGAATCTTCTGTGATTAGAAATGCTGTAATTTCCTTTGATGTAGATATGTCATCCCATAATTCTTTCTTTTTACTGTATTCCCCTAAGTCATCGCTTTGCGAATATTTTTTAATTAACTCATTAGTTAGCCGCATCAGATTAGTCATGTACTGGCTTAAATCATTGTCTAAGCCCTCTGAGTTCCAGATTTTGTATAAATCAAATGCTTTATCTCCTTTACTGCCATCGAATTGATTATATAAAATTGATATTGAATAGGGTATTACAGCCGATCTGATTTGTCCCATTGAGTTTTTACCTTGCCCATAAATTTTTTCTAAATCTCTAAACAATATTATTTTAGCCACTAGAGTTTCGAAAAAATTCCTGTTAATATCAACTGGTTTTTTATCATTTCCTTCTCCTCCAAGTTCTTCAATAAAATGTCTAAATACTTTTTCACCTCCTTTTTTTACTATATATGGATGATCTCCCCAAGCAGTGAAATATTTGCCTAATTCTTCTTTAGAGAATCTGTTTTGTTTAGGAAACTCTTTTTCTATTCTGGATTTAGCAGAACCTGCAATTCTCAATTTAGTATTAAAATCTCCTTTTGATTTTTCGAAAAACCATTTACGACCTGTTGGTGTAATGATACTTTCAGAAAGTATTTTAAGTTTTGTTAATTGTGGATTTCGTGAGCGCAAATCTACATTTGAAACCTTTGATTGAGAATTTGAATATTGACTTATTTTAGAAATTAAATCATCAAGATTTTCTTCACTAACATTTTTTGCCACATTGATTTTTGCCATAACCTTGACTTTATCAATATTAAAACCATCCTTATTAGTAAAATATATACTTGCTGTCGTTTGTCCTCCATTAACAATCTGAAAATCGGTAAGAGATTTTAGATAAATTTTTCCATTTAATTCGTCTATTTCCTTTCCGGTAGATGTAATTGTTATTCCGTTATTGTAAGCAATAAATTTTTCTGGATTAACACGTATGGTTTCTCTTATTCCTTGGTTTACGCCTCTAAATTGCAAAAAAGATCTTACGTTTTTTTCAAGCAAACGGGAGCTGTGTTTCTTATATAGATCTGAAAGAACTTTGGCTGGTAAAACACAAAGATATGATTCAAAGTTTTCTTCATCAGCAGCCTTAATTAACTCAATTTTTTCTGTAAAATTGTTTTTAAAATCAATTGTTAATGGTTCTCTGTTTCCTTGAGAAATAAGGACACTGTATAGAAAGTTTAAATCAATTAATCTTTTTATAATAAGTATTTCTTTTTGAATTTGTTCATTGTTTTTAGTGAATGAAATTTTTAAAACATCATCATCAAATTCTAAGCGTTTTGGCTGAGAAATATTCGCTCTTGTACTTACAGTTGCAGTTGCAGAAATCAAAAATATTTCTACAACATCAAATTGATCAATGCCGTGTGAAGAAGATATTTGAGAAACTAAAGCTTTAACAGGACTAGAATCTTGAATTTCATCATCAAAATGACGTTTAATTGCTTTGTTCAAAAATTTTGTTGCTCTGTTAAATTGACTATCATAATAGCTTTTCTGGCTAATTTTTAAATCCTTATCAGTTTGTGTAATATTAATAGAATCTTCATTTAATATAAATAATTGTAGTCTCTCTCCAGATTCATTAACTAAATATCCATTTATTTTAATTTTTTCAGAATCATATTTGTAATAAGAATCATTACAATCTTCGGAATCAATTAATTTTGCCTCAAGCATTGATGGTAATACCAAACTGATAAATGATGGCTCTGAAGTAAAGCCATCTTCATCTTTTGATTCTTCTAGTAAATCTTTCCTGTATTTTAGATATTCTGAAACTTCCATATTAAAAGTATAATTCTGAGATTACGAAATTATTTAATGCACTGATTCTTAAATTATATTTTACTTTAATTATTTCTTTTGAGAGGTTCGATCTTACAATCTTTGGAAAATCTAAACTTGTACAATTATAAGTAATTTGGCTAATTGGTTTAAATAAATAGTTATTATAAAGACCTGCATTTTTTAAATCAATACCTTTAAGATTCAATGCTTTTAATAATAACGTATAATCACCTGATTTAATTTGGATCTTCTTTTTGATTTCTTTTATGAGAAATTGCAAAGAATGTCCCTCATTTTCAATTACAGAAATTACGACTAAGTTTAATTGTTTATCTAAATTTGTTTCGAGTTGATATTCGCTTGATATGGTAATATCTAATTTAGATTCAGTTTTCGTCTTAACTTCAATATCTTTTTGATCGAAAGTAAAATCATGTCTTTTATCAAAAGGGCCGGTCCAACTATTTAAAATGGCATTTACATTAGGCAACTCCATATTATCAATATAAAATTGTAACAAAAATAACTCGCCAAATAGGCCTTTTATATTTTCGGAAGAAAGTAGAAATGAATTAGGGTCATTAAAAAACTCACTCCATTGGTAAAAAGTTTGAATGAATTCTTTCGAATAATCATTTACATCTAATAAATCTTTAATTCGGTTATACATTGATATAATCAAATCGTCAAAAAGTTCATAAAAACTATTATCAATTAATTTTAGAACAATATAATTAGTTTCAGCAAAAAATTCTATCGATAAATTTTCTTTTATCGTTGCTTTAAAATTTACATTATGCTTTTTAGGCAATGCTAAAATCAGACACCTATTTGCATCCTTATTTATTCCTAAATATAAATTTGATTTACATTCTGGAGTCAATATTACTGATTTATAACCTCTAGTTATTTCTTTATTGGTAATGATGTCCCACTGTGATTGTAGATTTTTAATATCCATTATTATTCGTTATTATCATCTGGTATAGCAGAATCAGATTCATCAATGTCACTTTCTTCATCCTCAATATTGTAATCACCTTTTACATATATTCCGCCCGGATCCGGTTCAATTGGAGGAAAACCTAACGCATAACCAACTAACGGAATTTTTGGATCATAATCATTGACAATAAACATTTGTTTTAATTTTTCATCTTGGCCAATATCATTAGCACGAAATACTTCTGCTATATCAAACAAATAAATTACTAATAAACCTTGTTGATCAGACATCCTTTCTCTATAAACTCGCTCTGGAATAGTTTTCTTTTTAGCTAATTCCATTGCCTCATCGTCAGACAAATTTGGGTTCTTTTTTAGAATTAAATTTTTCTGATCATTTTTAAAATCATTTTCTGCCTGAGCAATTTGAGATTCAGATAGTAAAAGAGAAAAGTCCCTACCTCCAGAGATGATATTTGCAGACTTTCCAGAAGCTTTAAATTTTTGGCTACTTACTAGATAATCAATCTCATTATCATTTGTCGGGCCTCTTCTTACAGAAAGATCTATTTTATGAGATTCGTTTATCGTAAAATTCTTATAACCTCTTCCGTTAACTTTAAGGGCAACAGTCCAATTGCTTAGTAAATTCTTATCTCTACACAATTCAATAAACTTAATCATGCTGTCTTTTGAATCTTTATCAAAATTATTTTCTGATGAGAGTATATTTATAATTCCTTGAATGTCTGTTTTATATTTGATAAATCCTGAATCGCTAGATTCAGAGAATTTATGTGCTATATTGTTTTTAAAGTTGCTCCAAACATTGTTTATTTTTTCCTTTTCTAGATTAAATACAGTGGTTTGCTCTAACTCATCCTGATAAGACCACTTAACTTCATTGACCATTTTTAAAATTGATGGGCGAGTTATTTTTAAAGTTCCAGGATGCTTTCTAACTCTTAGCACAAAATTTTGCGGAGTCTTATTTTTAGCTTCCATTTTTCTAAATTCAATTTCTAATTCCTCGATTGTTCGAGTTGTTGAATCAAACTTATCTTTAGAATCTTGTGTTGTAAAAAGCTTACAACAATCTAAATAACCTGGTCTATACCCAAACCATCTTCCCATTTGTAACAAAGTATCTGAATAATCTGTTGATCTAATAAAATAATTAATAGTTAAACCTTCTAATGTAAAACCGCGAGATAATCTATTTCCACCAACAGCAATAACTTTTTTTGGAGAACTTTTAGGATATTCTAAGCTGTCTTTTGTTATACTATTAATTGCTTTTACTTCAATATTATTAATAGCTTCTGGTAAATAACTTTTTAAAGATTCGAAAGTTATAGGAATCAAAAATTCATCATGGTAACCTTTTGGTAAATAAGATTCTATTGATTCAATTATATGTGAATAATATTTATACCAAACGTTTTCTAAAACTCCATAAATGGATTCTGGAGATGTAATTGTTTCATTTTCAATTTTACTTTGTAAATCTGTTACATATTCTCTTAATAAGTCTCTAGTGGTATTTTGCCATAATGAAAATCTTGAAATATGAATAAGCATTGTATGATGTGGCATAAATGAAGCTGAATAAATCATTTTTTGTTTTCTGCTTTCACGAATGGCTATTGATAAGACAAAACACATTGTGCTGTCTATTAGTGATTTAGGTAGGTTTTTTGGAAAGTGATCTCCTGTCTTAGTTGCTCTTGTAGAACTAATATAGTCTTTGTAGCTATCATAATTAAGGTATCCTCCATTTTCATCAAATTCATCTTTTGTTCGAAAACTTTGCACTCCTATTAATGTTTCTTTGTCAATTCTAGAAGGGAACTCAGAAACGGTATCATTAACAATTTCTACTAAAGGAATTTTAATTCCTATTTTGTTTTCAATAGGTTCAAAAGTTTCGAATATTTGTTTAGCTCCAATATAGTTAGATGGAGGATTAAGTAAAACTATAAAATCGTCTGGGAAAATGTTATCAACTTGTGTAAGATGTTTTTCTTCGTTTTCGCCTTTTAATTTATAGCTAACTTTCCATTTGTCTTCAGGTACTTCATTTCTGTCTTGAAGTACATTCGCAAAAGGCGTTGCAGTATATCCTAAATAAGTTTTCCTGGTAAATAAATCTAAAAGAGCTCTAATATGTCCATTTGTTTTTGAAGCATATTCCCTTCCTTTTGCACCTTCGTTATTAAGGGAAGCATTATCAGCTTCGTCATCTAAAATCAGTAATGGAATATTATGTCTGTCCTTATTTTCTTCTAAATAATCATGAAGCCATACTATTAAATTTCTTAATACACTTACATTCTTTTTGCATACGAGAACATTGGTATTGTCAATGCTAAAATCTGCATCAACTAGTGATTTATTAAAATCAGATTTATATGAAGTTATTGAAACAACTTGATTTACTCCGTTATCACCTAAATTCCCAAAACGAGCAATTTTTCCTACTCCTTTTACACCTTTTGTTTCTGAAGTTATATCAATAATTCCACTGCCTATAACATCGCTTTCTATTCTTAACTGTGTCTGACTTCTAAGATCTTCCATGATTCCAGAAAGGACAATTACTAAACGGTATCCTGAATCAATTGCTCTGTTTATTACAGCATTAAAATTGCCAGTTTTACCTGACTGTACACTTCCAACAACTAACCCCTTAACATAAAAGGGTGTATCCGATTTAGGATCGCCCATTTTCTCTAATATTTCATAACTTGAATTTATTGTCTCTGTTACTACTTTTTCAGAACGGCCAGAATTTTCTAGTAGAGTAAAATAACGTTTGCTATAATTCCACGTTATGTTTTCTTTTCGATCAGAAGTCAACCAAGTTTTAAATCCTTCCTTAGTTAGCGAGTTACTAGGGTCTATGTCGATTGGATTGTTCGAAAGATATTCTTTTACTGCAATATCATAGTAGTTTTTTAAGGTAACCTCATTCACTTCTGGATATTGAAACATATTACAAACTAAAATTATATTGTCTTTTATTTGGATAAATAAATCATCGAAGTATACAGGACTTAAAATGTTTTCTGTAGAATAATCTAAAGCCTTTCCAGCTATTATTTTTTTTACTACTTCTATATATTTATTATTATCCATATTTTTTATTTTAATAATTGTTTGATTGCTTCGGGAAGTGATGATTCTTCAAAACCTAATCCAGGCAAAATATCTTTTTTTATTTGTTCAGATGAAAAACCATTTTGTAGAAGTGTTGTTAGCGATATAATTATATCATTTAATGAGAGGCCATCTATCTCTTCAATATTTAGAAAAGCTGTTTCTTCATGAATATGTCTAATTTTATTTATTGAGGTATTTATCATTCGTAATACAAGATTAAACTTAGCAGATTGTTCTTTTGATAAGTCTTTTCTGACTTCCTTTAATAAAGGAAATTCACTATTCAATTCAAGCAGCACACCTTTGTTAGAAGCTTTTCTTTCAAATAAATTTTCTTTGTTTTGTTGTTTACTATTCGAAAAATCTCTAATTCCTCGGTTAAAAAATTCTTTCTCCGCTTCTATCTTGAGTTCTTCAATATATCTTTCAAATGCTTTTTTTAAATCATGTGGTATTACAATCTGAGATTTTGCGACATTTAAATGAAGAAGGTGATCAACACTATTTCCAATTTCAACTCTTAGCCTCGCAAGTTGTAATCTTGGAGCCTTTTTAATAAGTCCATTCCAACCACCAAATAGTATAATTCTGTCTGACCTATAAATGTAAATGCCTTCCATATCCATCAATCCACGATTTTTAGTCGTCCAATTAGTAATTCCTTTTCTTGATTCATCGATACTTCTTGATGGTAAAACAAAGCCTTCCATTTTTATAGTATCGGTGCTAAAATGTCTTTGTTTGTATGCAATAGGGCGGAAATCAGTTTCGTGGACAGGAAAAGGGTTGAATGGAATTAAAATTTTATTATTGATACGGATATTAATTGGAAACTTCTCACGTTCCATAAATTTGTGAAATACGAGAGATAAATAATCAGACGTAATTTCAGTTATTTCCTTTTTTAAAGCATTTTGTCTGTTGGTTTCTTCTAAGTAATTTTCAAATTTGTAAAGCCCGCTCCATATAACAATTGTATTTGCTTCAAAAGATTCGAATTGGCCTAAAAATGATTTAGTTAATTCAGAATAATCAAAAACTAATTTTTTAATTTCTTCTGATGAATTTACAATAAGTCTCCATTTCTTTTCTTTTTTTAAATATTCAACATCCCATGTTCTCCCCGAATATTTTTGTTCTCCTTTTTTTCGGGACAAAACTGTGAAACATCTTGTTTGAGAAAATGATGCTGTTTTCATTCCTAGACCAAACCTTCCTAAGTCTGATCCTCCTCTAATATATTCCGGAGAATTACTTGGAAATTGCATGCTCGCCTTCAAGGTGTCTTCGTCCATACCTTCTCCATTATCAGCAAGAAAAAGTTTAAAAGGTTCTTCATCCATTTTAATTAGAACCTCAATTTTATCAGCGTTAGCAGAAATAGAATTATCCATTAAGTCAGCCAAAGAAGTTTCAAGACTATAACCTTGTTCAGCGATTGACTTAATTAAATATTCTGGATTTGGATTTGCCTCTTCAAAATTTGAATTTATTTCACTCATGTCTTTTTCTTTTCATAATATAAATTTTATGAATTTCTCAAATCTTTTACACTAACACTCCAATTGATCTGAATCGTTGTGAATATATTTTTTTTTGGATTTAATTCTTTAGCTGGATTATTAATTATTTTAATTTGTGGCACATCGTTTAAATTAGAAACTATAATTAAAAAATATTTTTCCTTTTTTGTTTTTGCAATCAACCATTCCTTACTCGTAAAAACTATACCACCAGACGCATCATTTATTCCTTTAATTTCCACGAAATATGTTTGAGTATTTTTTATTTCAAAATCATAACCACACCCTTTTTCTCGAGTGTCTATTAGTATACCTTCTATTGGTAAACCATTTTCTTTATGATATTGAATAAAGTATTCTTCTGCTTTTTTGCCTGTTGGTCCTCTTAGAATAAATCTTCCACTACCATCATATTGTTTGTCTGAGATTACTGTATTTATAATTTCTAAATTTTCATCTTCTTTAAAAATGTTTTTATTTAAAATATCAAGGACTATTTCTTTTAAATCTTCTTCACTCATGCCTTCAAATGCATTTACAACATTTACCCGGCTTGGACTCATTGGTCGTTGGTACCATCCAACTCTATGACCGTGTATTGGATCAAATTCGTCTCTCCAATTTTTTACAGAACTTTTTTTAACATTCAATTTTACAGAAATATCTCTAAAGGCTTCGTCCCAAGTTGTATAGCCTAAATTTCTAAATCCAATATCGTTAAATCGAGATAGATAATAACTAATTATAAGCGCTAATTTGTGATTAGTTTCCATTTATCTCTACTATTTCGGGTTGTATATTTTCATTTTCAGGTATTGGATTCAAGACATTATGAACTATTTCTGCAATTTGATATGCTAGATATGGTGGTACCGCATTTCCAACCTGATGAAATTGATTAGTACGTTCTCCGCAGAAATAATAGTTATCTGGAAATGTTTGAATTCTCGCTGCTTCTCTTACTGTTAAACTCCTACATTGAAAAGGATCATAATGAATAAAGTAATGACCATCTTTTGAAATATGGCTAGTAACAGTTGTTGCTGGAATATTTGGCAATTGTACTCTAAATCTGTCTGTGAATTTTCCTGATTCTACGTTTTCATGATCTGGTAGTAGATCACTTCCCGCTTGCTTGTAGTCTTCTAATCGAGGAAAATTTTTATTTAATTTAGTGTATCGTGCAGCAAATAAATATCTTTTTAAATCTTGTAGTAGATGTTTTCTTGACATATGATGAAGAACACCTCCTAAGCGATTATCATTGTACCATGAAAATAATGGATGTGTTTCATCTATATTATTTTTCGAAGTTTTAATGAAAGACGCACCAAGATTTGTTGGGAGTTGTTTTTTAACTACACTATTATCCTGAGGAATAATTTCGTCTATAACTCTGTTAAATTCTGCAATATGATCTTGCCAGTTTTTTGGTGAATCTTCTAATTTTTCGTAAAAACGCTTCTTTTTTATTTTTCCATCTTTATCATACACAGTTCCACTGTGAGTGAATGTTCTGGTAACGCCACTTCTAAGTATTGGTAACTTTTCTATAATGGATTCTAGTGTTACCTGATTTTTGTTTTGAAGTATGTTAATTGGGCCATTTACATCTTCTCTAATACCTAATAAAATAACTCGATGTCTTTTTTGAGGTATGCCATAATCTTCTGCTTTAATTATGTAATCTCTTGGTTCAAATATTGGATTTCCATTGTTGTCAAAACCTCTTGGTGCAACAGTTAATGAATAAATGCGATATTGAACTTTTTGTTCATTATCAATAAATGTTCCTTCAGAGATACAAGCATCGAGTGGATTTTTTAAATCACTCAATATTTTATTGAAAACATTAGTTTTTTCTGTTTCCGCGGATAATATACCTTTAACGTTTTCCATAACAAAAACTGCAGGATTATGTCTTGCAAGTATCCTTAGGTATTCTTTATAAAGACCAACTCTTTTATCCGTTTCTTCGTTAAGAATTATTTCCTGACGTCTGGCACGTCCAACTAATGAATAAGCCTGACAAGGCGGGCCACCTATTAGTACCCAGTTTTGGTTTCCATTTAATGCTCGTTCAATTCTTTCATCAACTTCATCATCACTTACACCATTTAAATCATTTTTATCTGGTGCTCCCAGTGTTCCACACCAAGCTTCTTCATCTGCCTGATCTGCTTCGATCGGATGATTATTGTAAAGTTGATCTATTGTGATCTCTCCTTTAACGAAATTGTAATAATCGCCAGGTATTTGCCCAATTGGGAATTGTCGGTAAAAACTTCGTAGTTTAAGTGTTTTGTGAGCGTGTTCGTCTTTTTCGATTGATAAGGAAATTTTGAAAATTCGATTTCCGTTGTCATTCGTTAAAGATGAAAATCCTTCTGCTAAACCTCCTGGACCTGCGAAGATATCTATAATTGGTATTTCATCCATTTGGATTACTTAATTTATAAATTAATTTTGGCTTAAATAAGGACAAATACTTTCCTTTTTCTCCATAATTAATAATTGTTTGAATTTTTACTTTGAATGCTTTTGCAAGCTTCTATAATTATTAGTAAATCGCTTCTGTTTTGCCCTCATAATTTTATAAAAAACTTATTTTAGACTATAAATAATAGTCAAATATTCATAAAAATAGAGTTGCTTTTATCGTATAGCGTTAGCTAAAATGAAATTATTATTTAAAAACAAATATACCTTATTAAATAATTAGATTTATTATGGAAAACCGTAATACAATGAAAAAAATATTTAGCAAGTATACCAATAAATAAAGGGGTATATTAGAGTATATATACGTGTTTTTAGGATAATTCAATAAACTACTTCCCCTTCTTCCCCCATTTAATTTTCATTTTTCCTTCGTCGTCCAGCGCAATTAAATACAGGACGATTCCGCGGTCGCGGACGGCATCGCGTTCGGCTTTGGTGGCGAGTTTGATGTCGTTTTTGGAGTTTCGGAGTGGGATGGTGAGGGCGAGATTGGTGCCTCGGCCAAAGGAATAAATGCCTTCGGCATCGAGGTTTAAGACGCTGGAACTAATGGTGAAATTATTGACATCGATTTGCTCTCCGCGCAATTTGAGATTGCCGGATAAATCGCTAAACGTAATATTCTCGACATCGCGGAATGGAAAAGCAAACTTGCCAATTTTTACGATAGGCTCAAAGTTTAACAAAGCGCCCTGATTGACATTGAATGTGAGATTGCCATGCATAGAATTGGTGATCAGCACCCCATTGCTGTTGATAAATCCGGTTACATTGGCCTTACTGCTCAATCTGCCTTTGATGTTGCCGGGATGAAATGAGGTAACGCCAAAGTTGTTGAACGACTTTAAGAAACTCGCAATATCAACACGGTTTACCTGCGCGTTGGAGCTAAAGGCAAAGTTTTTTCCGCTTGGTTTTACCTCGCTGTTAAACGTGATGCTTCCGCCGGAAGTTTGCAGCGAACCGTTTTTTATGACCAATCTCGAATCGATCATCTGCACGGTTGCGGTGGTATTGGTCGCCGTTAGTTTGTTATAATTGATTTTATCAGCTTTGATGTCGATGACTACGGAGCATTTGTCGATTGCAGTTCGTATCTGGTTCGAAATGGTGGTTCTTTTGGTGTTTTTTGCTGTGGCTTTCGTTTTTTGAGAAGTGGCCAAAACGCCCAAAAACTGTTTTATATCAATATTGGGGCAATAGATTTTCCAGTTTACAATCATTTTTTCGGGCGCATCATAATACAGGTTCAGGAAATTATCGATTTTTCCTTCGATGAAAATCGTATTCTTATTGTGTTTATAAGCAATTTGTTTGATGAGCAACGCTTTCTCGGTAAAATCAAGGTGAATGTTGGTTTTTACAGCATGAACATTCTTTGGGATATAATGAAAAGAGGCATCATCGACATCGACTTTACCAATAAAACGGGGTTTGGTGATGTACAAATCGACTATATCAAACTGAAATTTCAGGTTGGCTTTTGCGTGACCGGCCGTAAACTGAATCCATTTGTCGTTGCTGATTTCGTTGAGTCTTTCGACATCAAAATCTGAACTTACGTTTCCGGTTGCCAATGGTTTTTCGAGATTATTAATGGCCAATTGCGGAATCGTAAGCGGAATATTCTCGTATTCGCCCGTAAATCGCGTTAATATAATAGCCGAATTGGCATCGTTGTAACCGTTATTTGGTTTGAAATTATTGGTGAAGATTCCTTTAAAATTACATTTTTTGATTAATCCGTCGGGAATACTCAATTCGTTGTCTTTTATGATCGCCTGAACGACAATTCTGGGGTCTCCTTCGGCATTAAAATCTCCTTTGATGTCGCAATTGACATCGATGGGTTTATTTAAATTGAATCGGTTTAATTTCGAACTGATATTGGCAGACAGTACATTCGAGGCATTTTGCCATAAAATAGAAGTCCCAATATTGATTCCGAAAAGGGCATTTCCTTTGGCAAGATTAAAAAAAGCGGTAATGTCAAAAGAGTCTGTTCCTATTTTTAGATTGCGGGTTACAACATCTATTTTTTCTTTTTCGGCGGAATACGAAACATTAAAAGTTCCTTTGAGTTCTTTTTCTTTGGCGAAACTTCCGTGTACGGTATTAAACGCTAAACTTTTTATCTGCGTATCCAGAAAAACATCGGTTTGCCAGTCGCTGCCGTCATAATCTACTTTGGTTTTTAGACTCGCCACATCAAAATCAAACAATTTATGCCCAAGGCGATTGTCCAGAATAAAATGAACATTGTTGAGGTCGATTTGGTCAACGGTAGTTTCTCTGTCAGATTTATTTTCGGGCGATTTTTTCTTTTTTGGTTTAAAGATATCCGCGTTCGAATAGCCATTTTCGGCTTTATAAACATAGATATTAGCGTCGTTGATGAGGATTTTATGTATGTTGATTTCGTTTTGCAGTAAACTCCAAACGTTCAGACGCGCTTCGACTTCGGTAGCTTTCAGTAAAGTATGTTGGTGTTTTGCCCATTGATTGTCTTTGAGTTCGACATCTTTTAAGGCCAAAGTAAAATTAGGGAAACCGGTTAGAAACTTATAATGAAAATCGCCAATATGAAACTGTCCGTTAATATTTTCGTTGATTTTGGAATTGATCTTAGCGATGATTTCGGTTTTATTTCGATTAAAATAAATGGATAATCCGCCGCAAACAATTAATAACAACCCAATGAGTCCTAAAACAAAAAAGCCAAAACGTTTGGCATATTTTTTAAATTGAACCGATTGAAAGAAGTTTTTTATATGAAGTAAAGTTGCTGACATCTCGAAGAATTTTCTGGATGATTAAAGATAAGCTAAAAAATTGACGTTATTTTAAAAAGATAGCCCTCAATATGTGTAAGTTATAACTTATTTTTTAAAAACATGGGAATCGTATAATAAATGACAATGCATTTATAATTAAAACTAATTTAAGAATGGTGTATGATTAGTATTTAATTTTTAAATTTGTACTCTAGTTTGAAACGAAACAATTCAGACAATAATTTTAAAAGAAAAGAAATTATGGCATTAGCAATAACAGATGCTACTTTTGATGAAGTAGTTTTGAAATCAGATAAACCAGTAATGGTAGATTTTTGGGCAGCATGGTGCGGTCCTTGTAGAATGGTTGGTCCAATCATTGACCAAATCAGCGAAGAATACGCAGGTAAAGTAGTTGTTGGTAAAGTCGATGTAGATGCTAACCAGGAATTCGCTGCAAAATATGGTGTGCGTAACATACCTACCGTTTTGGTTTTTCATAACGGTGAAGTAGTAGGTAAACAAGTAGGAGTTGCTCCGAAACAAACCTACGCAGATAGTTTAGACGCTTTGTTGTAATCGTAAGATTATGATTTATATAAATGAGGTTTGGCGAAAGTCAAACCTTTTTTATGTTTAAAGGTTTTTTTTGCCACAAATTTCACAAATTTCCGCGAATTATTTATTTTGATATTGCTCAAAAAAGTTAGCCACAGATTAAAAGATTTTCACAGATTATAAAATCATTTTAATCTGTGTTAATCTGTGGCAAAAAAACAGACTGAATTTTAATTCGTGAAATTAGTGGCAAACTAAATGTGGGTTAATTTTTGACCGCAAATTTCACGAATTTCCGCGAATTATTTATTTTGATATTGCTCAAAAAAGTTAGCCACAGATTAAAAGATTTTTACAGATTATAAAATCATTTTCATCTGTGTTAATCTGTGGCAAAAACAACTGAATTTTAATTCGTGTTAATTTGTGAAATTAGTGGCAAACTAAATGTGGGTTAATTTTTGACCGCAAATTGCACAAATTTTTGCGAATTATTTATTTTGATATCGCTCAAAAAAGTTAGCCACAGATTAAAAGATTTTTACAGATTATAAAATCATTTTAATCTGTGTTAATCTGTGGCAAAAAAAAGACTGAATTTTAATTCGTGCTAATACGTGAAATTAGTGGCAAACTTTAATAGTAAATGTAGTTCCTGAATCTGGTTTTGAATCCACTTCGATTTTGCAATTGATGGCGGTGGCGAGATCTCTTATTAGATGCAATCCTAATCCTGATTTGATGCCTATAACTTCTGAGTCGTCGTACAAAGCTTTGAATTGTTCCTTCGTGCCGCCGGGACCGTTATCTGTAATGGAGAGATATTGAACTTCGTTTTCCTGCCAGGCTTTCCAGATTATTTTTCCGTTTGTCGTTTTGTCCAAGGCTTTTATGGCATTTCCGGTCAGGTTTCGAATGATGGTTTTAAGGTAATTTTCATCGGTATTTAGGATGATGTTTTCCGGATCTTCAAATGAAATCTGAATATTTTCTATACCTGAAAAATGTTTTTGGGTTTCTTCGAATAAAACTGCGATCGGAATTTCTTTAAAATGAGGTTTAAAGTTTTCCATTTGACCTTTGCTCCATAATAGAATATCTTCCATAGAGGATAATAGATTTTCTGCTCCGGTAATGACCTTAGTTTGCATTCGTGCAGCCATTTCTTCATCAATGAGTTCAGGATTTTCTTTTTGAAGATGCAAAAAGTGAATTAAATTCGAAACCGGACTTCGTAGATCATGGTTCAGAATACTAAAGAAACGCGCTTTTATTTTATTGGCTTCGTCCAGTTCCTGATTCAAAAGCTGTAATTTCTCATTCGTTTTCTTACGGTTTTGGTTTTGTTTGAACAATAACAACCCAATAATACCAACAAGAATTAATCCCGAAATTAGAAAGATCCGTTGTTTCTTGGCTTCGTCGATCTGAATGTTTTTAAGTGTATTTTGAGTCGAAAGATTCTTGATTTCCTGTCCTTTGGTTTTGTTTTGGTAACGCGCTTCGGCATTGGCGATATTCTGCTTCGCCGATTCCTGCATCATTTCGTCATTCGACTTGCTATAGATTTCGTTATAATGAAAAGCCTCTTTCCAAAGTCCTAACGCGGCATAACTTTGCGATAGTTTTTTATTGATATTGACAAAGGATTCTTTATCGTAAGTCAGCGCATTTTTCGAGGCTTTTTTTAAGGTTTCGATGGCCTTTTTATAGTCTCCTTTTTCATATAAAATTCTTCCCATTACGGCGTTTGCTTCCATGATTATATCCTGGTCATTGGATTTTTTACCTAATAAAACCGCTTTTTTGGCATAATCAAAGGCCGTGTTGATCTGGCTTTCGTTGGCATAATATTCAGATACGCTTCTGTTGGCAAAACTTAAATTAAGAAATAAAGAATCTTTTACAGAAGGGTACGTGTAAATGAGTTTATAATATTTTTGAATGCTGTCGAGGTTTTTTAAAGGCACAAAACATTGTAGATAATAGTTGCACGAAAAAGCACTGATATAAGGAGACGTTTTTATATAGGGCTGAGCATAATTGAGATATTCAATGGCTTTATTATATTGTTTCATTTTAGTGTAAGCCGCTGCAATCTGGCTGTAAGAGACACCAATTGTTTCGTCGTTGGCTACGGTTTTTTTTAGCAGTTTTTTGTAATTAATGGCTTGTAACTGATAACTAATAAAGGTTTCGTATTGGGCATTATCGAGATAATATTCGCCAAGACTTCCGTAAAGAACAGATTTTGTATATGTGCTTTTTGTAGTGTCAAGAACTTGTTTGATGTAGGCTACTAATTTTTTTCTTTTCGAAGTTTCATTCAGCGCATAATAGGCATAATTAAGGCGCATCAAAGTCGATGTTTCGTTTTTAAGATGTCTCGCTTTTTGCGCATATTTTAAAGCAAGTTCATAATTGACCGATGCTTCTTTGGTCTGGTTATTATTGAATTCGTAGGCGTTTCCTTTTAAAAAATAAAACCTTGATTTGTAGGCAAGCTGCTCTTTAGAAAGTTCAATTCCTTTTTGTGCGGCGATGATTAGTTTTGGATAATCTTCGGCATCTAAAACTTCATTGGTGTATTTTAGCCAGGCTTTTAGTTTTTCCTGTTGCGTTTTATACTTAGCCAAAACAGGTTCCTGCTGTGCCAAAACAGTTAGGCTGATGAAAAACAGAAACAAGAACCCCGTTTTTTTCATGAGAACAGGTTTAGGTTTTCTTTATAACTTCTTCCTATAGGAATGGCTACGTTGTTATTTAAGATAATTTCGCTTGAATTGATCTTCTGGATAAACTGTTTCTGAACCGCAAAACTTCTGTGAATCCTGATGAAAGACTGAAAATGATCTTCTTTCAAAAGATTGCCAATGCTGGATAAAACACAATGTCTTTTTTTATCGGTGATAACAAGCGTATAATCTTTTAAGGCTTCGAGGTAAAGAATCTCATGCAGTTTTACTTTCGTTTGTTCGTGGCCTTCTTTTATATAAATTGTATCACCGCCAATACTGGCTTCAAAAAGAGACGCTTTGAGTTTGATTTCCATAAATTCCTCAATCCTGCTTATGGTTTGCGCAAAGCGATCCAGTTTTAATGGTTTTACGATAAAATCCAAAGTTTCGATTTCAAAACTTTCTACGGCATGTTCAGGATGTGCGGTTATAAAAATACAAACGGGAATTTCCAACGCTTTTTTTCTGAATTCAATTCCGTTTAAGCCCGGCATATCAATATCGAGAAATAAGATATCGACTTTTTGTTCGTCGATAAATGGAAGCGCCTCTTCTGCCGACTCAAAAACACCCAGAATATCCAGAACAGGAAATTTTTTGGCAAACGATAACACCGTAAGTCTGTCTATTTCGTCATCGTCAACAATAATACAAGTGTATTTTTTGGTCATTTGATTCGGTTTTATGTCGTCTGTCTATTTAAAATGCTGTTTGTCTATTAGTAGTTTTTCGCCCCGTTTTAATCCTGCAAATTTGTCTTGTAATTCAGTCATCAGATAAAAAGAAACGTTCTTTTACTATCATTTGATTATTGCAAAAATAATGTTATTGAATTAAATACGAATCATTTAGCCAAATTTAAAACCAAAATTATTATGAAATTTTCAAAAACCATTTTTACCATTTTATTAGTTGCTATTTCTACAATTTCATGCAGCAGCGATGACGGAACCGACGGTGTAAACGGAGTTGACGGACAAGCCGGCGAAAAAGGTGCAACCGGAACAGCAAATGTTATTTATAGCGCCTGGTTAACCGCGCCAACAGCGGTTGCAGAAACTATAGATGGTACTGCGGGAATGTCGACCAGTATTAATGCGCCTGAACTATCAGAAGATATTTTGGCAAAAGGAACCATATTAGTTTATGTGTCTTTTGGATCAGGTACTTATACGCTGCCTTATACATCAACAGCCGGAGGATTTGCTAATACTATTACTGCTATTTCTACGGCAAAGAAAATCAAACTCTTTAGATTTAGACATGACGGCGGAGGAACTGTGAATTTGCCAACTACGCTTAACTGGCGTTATATTTTGATTCCCGGAGGAGTTGCTGCTGCGACATCAAAAACTGCAAAACCGGATTATGCTAAAATGAGTTACGAAGAAGTTTGTGCACATTTTAATATTCAGCAATAATTTTAGAAGAATACAAAATAATCTATTGATCGAAAAAAGAACCCAATAAATTACATTATTATGAAAACTTTAAAAACCATTTTTACCATTTTATCAGTTGCATTATTAACCATTTCCTGCAGCAGCGATGATGATAATAAAGAAGAGGCAGTGAAATACAACGAAGAAAATCCTCTTGATGCGTATATGGCAGGTTCAGGATTTAGCCAAAAAGCAGTCGATGTAAAAAATTCAGGAATTTATGAATACGGTTTTAGCTTTAAACCAACAGTGACAGGAAAAATAAATTCTTTAATTGTAAAAATTCCAGATGTGAATTCGGCTTTAAGAATCACATTATGGGATGCAGCAACCAAAACGGTTATTAAATCTGAAACGATAAATGTGCCAACTGCAAATGTTACGGTAGAAAAAACAATCACCCCGATTGCGCTTACCAAAGACAAAGAATATTTTTTCACCGTAAACAGCGACGACTGGATCAACAGAACAAAAACCGACGGATCTGCAGCAACTTATCCTATTGTAGCCGGAAATATTACCATTACAGGATATGCCTATATTTCAAGCACGGCCGCAGAAACTATTTTCCCAACCAATGCGCGTAATACCTATTATGCGGGAGATATTAGTTTTAAATTTCAGCAAACTCAATAATTTTATTTTTGGATAGTTAGAATTAGTATGTTTGGAAAAGGTCTGGCAATCGTCAGACTTTTTTTTGCTTTTTTTTGCCACAAATTGCACGAATTATTTATTTGTGTGTTGCTTCAAATTGTACCACTTCCTATAGCTTCGGAAGAAATGATTTTCCCGGATTAAAAAAAACATTTTAATCTGTGATCCCCATAGCTATCGGGAGTGGCAAAAAGAATTTTAATTCGTGCTAATTCGTGAAATACGTGGCAAACTTTTTTTATTTTTACAGATCTAACATTCCTTTTAAAAATGAAAATTTTCTACAGCTTTCTTTATGTTCTTGTATTTACTGCCATTGGTTTTTCTCAAACGAAACAAAAAGAAAATCTTCTTTTAGAAAATGGAGTTTCAGAGCAATTGGCTATTTTTCGAAAAAAACAGATTTCAGACGTTCGATATGATTTGGGTTTTGAAATTCCGCAGCAAAAACAACAGGAAATCAATTCAAATTTGACTTTGAATTTAACAATATCAGACTTACACGAACCTTTATATTTAGATTTTAAAGAGAAGACATCCAATATAAAATCAATTGAAGTAAACGGAAAAAATACTGGTATTGTTCACGAAAAAGGACATATTGTTATTGCTCCCAAAAGTTTGGTTTTAGGAAAAAATACAGTTGTTATTTCGTTTATAGCAGGAAATTTATCTCTAAACCGGAATGATGATTTCTTGTATACTTTATTAGTTCCGGATCGTGCGAGCACTTTATTCCCGTGTTTTGATCAGCCAAACATTAAAGCGACTTATAAATTGAGTTTGTCGGTTCCTAAAGATTGGACAGTTTTGGCTGGAGCCGATGTAAAAGAGAAAGTAGAAAAAGGAGATTTTACAAGTTATAGTTTTGGAGAATCGGATAAAATGAGCACGTATTTGTTTTCATTTGTTGCCGGAAAATTCAAAAACGTAACGAAGAAACCGGGAAACCGTGAAATGACGATGTTATATCGTGAAAACAATCCGGAAAAATTTCGCGTAAGCGTTGATACTATTTTTAATTTGCACCAGCAATCCCTGGACTTTTTAGAAAAATATACCCATTATCCGTTTCCTTTTCAGAAGTTGGATTTTGCTTCAATTCCGGTTTTTCAATATGGCGGAATGGAACATGTAGGCGCGATTCAGTATAGAGAATCGACCTTGTTTTTGGATAACAGTTCAACTGACAGTGAGAAATTAGACCGGGCAAAACTCATTGCACATGAAACGTCGCATATGTGGTTTGGCGATTTGGTTACCATGAAATGGTTTGATGATGTCTGGATGAAAGAAGTTTTTGCCAATTTTATGGCAGACAAAATCATGAACCCAATTTTCCCGAAAGTCAATCATAATCTACAGTTTTTAACGGCGCATTATCCTAACGCTTACGCGGAAGATCGCTCGTTAGGCACGCATCCTATAAAACAGCATTTGGCGAATTTGAAAGATGCAGGTTCGCTTTATGGAGCCATTATTTACAACAAAGCACCCATTATGATGCGTCAGTTAGAAGCTTCGATGGGGGCGGAAGCTTTTCAGAAGGGAATCGAAAAATACATTCAAAAATACGCCAACGACAATGCCGACTGGAACAATCTGGTCGAAATCCTGGATGCCGAAACACCGCTGGATATGCAAAAATGGAGCGAAGTCTGGGTCAATAAATCCGGAAGAGCGATTTTTGCCAATAAAATAGAATACGATGCCAAAAACCGTATTAAGGCTTTTGAAATTAGTCAGCAAGCCGAAGATCAATCGGATAATGTGTGGCCTCAGATCTTTGATATTGGTCTGGTTTATAAGGATCAGGTGAAAGTGATTAATGTTAATATAAAAGATAAGAATCTGTTGTTGCAGGAAGCAATTGGACTTGAAAAACCGCTTAGTATCATTTATAATTATAATGGTTTTGGTTACGGCGTTTTTCCGCTTGACGGGAATATAACATCTGTTTTGAGTTTGAAAGATGAGGTGGCGAGAGCTTCAACATACATTAATATTTATGAAAATACCTTAACGGGAAATGTTGCGCCAAATAAAGCTTTTGATTGTTTTATAAAAGGAATTCAGCAGGAAGAAAACGAATTGGTGCTGAAAATAATTACCAGTCAAACGAGCAATATCTTTTGGAAATTCTTAACCCAAAAACAACAAAACAAAGCGCAGAAACAATTAGAGAATGTTTTGTACGAACGTTTACAAGCCAATTTGTCAAGTAATATCAAGAAGACTTTGTTTAATTTATTCAGTTCGATTGCGTATTCCAATTCGGCGAAAGCCAAATTATATTCGTTATGGAGTAAAGAAAAAGTGATTCAGAGCCTGAAATTAAACGAAGACGATTATACCAATATGGCAATGAATCTGGCGATATTTAAACATGCAAAAGCTGATGAAATCCTGAATAAAGCCAAAACAGCCATCACAAATCCGGACAAACTAAAGCGATTTGAGTTTTTGCTCCCTTCTTTATCAAAAGACGAATTGGTTCGTGATGCTTTTGTAAAATCATTAAAAGACGATGAAAACAGGGAAAAAGAATCTTGGGTTGGGGTAGGTTTAGCGAATATCAACCATCCGTTGCGTCAGGAAAGTGCACAAAAGTATATCCGTTTTTCATTAGATTTGGTGGAGGAAATTCAGCGTACGGGAGATATTTTCTTCCCGAAAGACTGGCTCAATAATACGATTGGAAAATATTCGTCGAAATATGCTTTTGATGAAGTGCAGCGATTCTTAAAAGAAAACCCTAATTTTAGTCCGATATTAAAACGAAAACTGTTGCAGGCGACAGACGGTTTGTACCGCGCACAAAATATTAAAAAAGAAACCGAATGAAAATCGAATCGGAAATAGAGAAGGTATCCAGTTTTCAGCATCTCGAAATGCTGGCCAATCAGGTGGTAGAAGGTTTTATATCCGGAATGCACAAAAGTCCGTTTCATGGATTTTCGGCTGAATTTGCCGAGCATAAAGTCTACAATGCAGGGGAAAGTACCAAGCATATCGACTGGAAATTGTTTGCCAAAACCGATCGTTTGTATACCAAACGTTTTGAGGAAGAAACCAATTTACGCTGTCATCTTATAGTAGATAATTCGTCATCGATGCATTATCCGGAACTAAAATCAGGTCAGCCTTTTTATGAAAAGAAGATTGGTTTTGCTGTTTTGGCTTCTGCAGTTTTAATGAATATTTTAAAGAAACAACGTGATGCTGTGGGCTTGAGTGTTTTCTCCGACAGTTACGAATATTATGCTCCTGAAAAAGGAAGCGATCGCCATCATAGAATGCTGCTCAATAAATTGGAGCAATTATTAGAGCAGCCAAAAGTCAAAAAAACGACCGATACAATTACGTATCTGCATCAGATTGCAGAGAAAATGCATCGCCGTTCGATGATCATTATATTTACAGATATGTTTCAGTCTGAAGATGATGAGAAGCTGTTTAACGCTTTGCAGCATCTTAAACACAACAAACATAAAGTTGTTTTATTTCATGTCGTAGATAATGAAACAGAGTTGAAATTTGACTTTGATAACACACCAAGAAAGTTTATCGACCTGGAATCAGGTGAAGAAGTATCGATTTTTGCCGATAATGTAAAAGCTGAATATGAAAAAAGGGCAGAGGAGTACTTTAAGAAACTATCGTTAACCTGTGCAAAGAACCATATTAAGTATGTTCCGGTGAATGTTGGCGATAATTTTGAAAAAATATTGACTACATATTTAGTTGAAAAACAAAACTTTGGCTAAGAATTTTAAAATATATTTAATTTTTTTTAGCAAAATGCTTGCAGAAATGAAATTCTGTACTATCTTTGCAACCGCAATAACGCAGAGGTTTGGTAGTTCAGTTGGTTAGAATACATGCCTGTCACGCATGGGGTCGCGGGTTCGAGTCCCGTCCAGACCGCAATATTGGGGAAAGCCTTTCTTAACGGAAAGGCTTTTTTGCCCAAATACGGTATCTAAGATTAGTTGTGTTGTTTTGCTACGACTTTGTAACTCGTAGCTGGTTTAGTAGTTAGACCAATGAAAAGCTTTCCACTTTTGTGGATGGCTTTTTTGATTTAGGACACTTTTGATTTAACCGCAAGGAGCACAATCCCGAAGCCTCGGGATACGCAAAGTCCGCAAAGTTTTTTTAAGCTTTGCGGATTTTTTGGTTTTACTTATATTTTTTAAGCGCAAAGTTTACAAAGTTGATTCAAGACATTCCGAAGCTTCGGGATTGCGAACTTTGCGTTTTTATAGACTAATAATGATAAAAGCTTTGCGCACTTTGCGGTTAAATCTTAGCTTTTTTGCTTGCTGAATTTGAAATTTGGAATTTTAATGGTTTGGAATTTATTTAAAATCAGTTCATTAAAAATATTTCAATTTTAATTCATAAAAACCCTTGTATAATCCAAGTTCTATTGTATTTTTGCACTCACAATAACGCAGTTGGTTTGGTAGTTCAGTTGGTTAGAATACATGCCTGTCACGCATGGGGTCGCGGGTTCGAGTCCCGTCCAGACCGCAAATATTGGGAGAAGCCTTTCTTAACGGAAAGGCTTTTTTGTTTTTTATAGCTATTTGAAGTTTAACCGCAAAGAGCGCTATGATTTACGCAAGGTTCGCAAAGTTTTTTTTATACTTTGCGAACCTTGCGTTTTTACCCTGCGAACTTAGCGGTTAAATCTGCACAATCCGGCTTTGGAATTTTTTAAAATTTTGGAATTTAAATTTCCCTACATTTATATATCAAAAGATATTCAATTACTGCAATGGAACATTCCGGTCAGAAACTAGATAAATACTATATCAGAAAAGTAGATGCCGATAAAAAAAGCATTTATTGTCACCACGATCTGATGGGCGAATTGTTTGTGCCCACACATAAACACGACAAAGCACAATTGTTGTATGCCGAGGGCGATGTGGTTTTTGTAACCACAGAAACCAAAACCTATTTTTTGCCTGCAAGACATTTTATATGGATTCCGAGCGGTGTTGCGCATAGTATTGAACCAAAATCTGAGAGCGTAACGATGCGGAATTTATATTTTCCGGTTGAAAAAGACGAAGATGTTTTTTATAAAAGTGAAGGCATTTATCCGGTGAATAATTTGCTGCTTCAAATGATGCTTTTTACAAATCGTTGGAATGGTGATCTTAAAAAAGGAAGCCCGAATTTTGCCATTGCCAAAGCGATCAAAGCAATATTGCCTCAAATTTGCCTGACCAATTTACCTTTAGAATTGCCACAGCCAAAAGATCCGCGTTTGAGTAAAATTCTGCGACATATAGAGAATAATCTGGGAGAAACGATTCTGTTTGCTGAGGTTGCACACGAATTTGGGTATAGCGAACGCTCTTTGTATCGCTTGTTTCAAAAAGACCTTAATATGTCATTCATTCAATATTATACTATTAGAAGGATTCTAAAAGCGATCGAACTTTTGCTTGACAGAAAACTTTCGGTTAAAGAAGTGGCTTTGGAAGTAGGTTATAGTAGTGTACCGACATTTAGTAATACTTTCTTTAAATTCCTCGGACAAAGGCCTTCAGATTACTTAAATGGAGAAGATATCCTGAGGATAAAATAGGAGGTTATTTTATTAAGCTAAAAATATTTCACGCAGATTTGGCAAATTTTAGCAGATTAGCGCAGATTTATTTGAAAAATATCTTCTAAATTTCTCTTAAAATAAATAATCCGCGTATATCTGCTTAAATCTTTTTATCCCGATAGCGATCGGGAGCGTGAAACCCTAATTTATATATTTTTACGCAACGTATTGTTTTTCAATATTTTAATATAACGTTTTCGGGAATTAAAATTTTAACATTTGTCCGAAATGAATATGTTATTGACTTTTTAGAATTATCAGTCACCAAAAAAATGCAGGAACTTTGCAGTATTAAAATCTTAAAATATTCATGTTCCTTAAAACAACAAATTCTACAGACGATTGTTTTCTTAAAATCGTGTTGATATTTCTAATTGTATTAACATTCAGTAATTTGCAAGCACAGGAAATTCACTCGGTTTCGTTAAGCGAAGCGGTGAAACTGGCGAAAGAAAACAACAAAAAAATCCTTAGATCTCAATTAGAGACAACGCTCTCAGAGCAAAACATCAAAGAAAGAAAAGAACTCCGTTTACCGGATATCGAATTAAACGGTGTGTATTCGAGAATTACCAATATCACGGAATTCAAAGGAAGCGGTTTCCTGAAAGACAAAGAAGTGACCAAGGCGATTCCTGAAATTTATGAGGTGAATTCAACCTTTAAAATGCCAATTTATGCGGGTAATAAGATCAATAACGCTATTAAAATTGCCAATCAGGAAAACGAAATTGCCAAAATAAAAACCGAAAAGACTGAAAATGATATCGAGCTCGAAGTAGTGGCTAATTATCTGGCAATTTATAAGATGATGGAACTTCAGAAGATTTTTGAAGAAAACATCAAAGAAGAAAAAAGCCGATTGAAAGAAGTGCAGTCTTTGCAGAAACACGGAACAGTAACTAAAAATGAAGTTATCAGGGCCGAATTGCAACTTTCGGACAGAGAATTGAGCTCACTGACAAATTCTAAAAATATAAAAATTGCACTGCACGATTTAAAGACGTTGATTCAGCTTCCGGAAAACGAAGAAATAGCCATTGATACTACAGCTGCTATTGATAATCTGAATGGTTTAGATCCCTATGATTTTTATTTAGAGAAAGCTTTTCAGAATGAAGAAATGCGAATGGCGAGCCAGGAATTAAATATCAAAAAAACAGAATTAAAACTGGTTAAAGGAAATTATCTGCCAACGGTAAATTTCTTCGGGAATTATGGTTTTTACTATCCTAACTATAAATTCTTCCCGCCAAATCCTTACTTGTACACTCTGGGACAAATTGGTATCGAGGCACATTTTGATATTTCGGCTTTGTATAAAAACAAAACCAAAGTAGAACAGGCTACGACACAAATCGAATGGCAGAAAATGCAGACCGAAATTATAAAAGATGAAATTCAGGATAAGCTGTTTAAAGAGCATACACAATATCAGGAAATCCTTGAAAAATTTGTGGTGGTAGATAAAGCTTTGGATTTGGCCAATGAAAATTACCGAATCGTAAAACTAAAATACCTCAATCAACTGGTGTTGATAACCGAAATGGTCGATGCCGATAATGCATTATTACAGGCAAAATACAACAAGATTTCTACCCGATTAGACGCCGTTCTAAAACATTACGAATTGCTTCATACTGCGGGGATAATGCCAAACGAGATTTAAGTTAGAAGAAAGAGAGTAGAGGCAAGAAGAAAGATAATAGAGCAAAGAGTTTAGAAAATAGAAATAAAGAATATAAAGTAACATGGTTAAGATAAAAAATGAAACTAAGAGAAACAGAACGTTTCATATATTAATAACAATTATTGCCTGCGTATTGGTGGCAAGCGGAATCATTTTAGGAATTTGGTTTTATGTATTCAACAGAAACCACGAAGAAACCAATGATGCTCAGGTCGAGCAATATGTAACACCAATTATGTCCAGAATTACGGGATATGTTCAGGAAGTTCGTTTTGATGAAAATCAGTTTGTACATAAAGGAGATACTTTGGTTATCATAGACAACAGAGAATACAAATCGAAACTAAATGTGGCTCTGGCCGATGTTCAAAGCGCGAAACAAAGCAGTGTTGTGGCCGAGAAAAATGTGGCAACAACAGCCAGTTCAACCGTAATTGGAGAATCGCAATTGGCGGCTGCCAAAACCAATCTTTGGAAAACAAAACTAGAATACGAACGTTACCAGGCTTTGGTAAAAGACGAAGCTGCCACTTCGCAACAATTAGAAAAAGTAAAAGCAGATTACGAATCGGCGCAAGCCCATTTTCAGGAAATGCGAGACAGAATTCAGTCTTCGAATTTAAGTACTTCTCAGGCGCAGGCCAATGTTCCTGCCATGCAAACCAATATTGCTTCGAAACAAGCGGTGGCAGATAATGCGGCATTGTTTCTTTCGTACACCATAATTACTGCACCTTATGACGGTTGGGTAGGAAAAAGAACTTTGCAGCCGGGACAATTGGTTAAGGAAGGTCAGTCGTTGCTTTCTATAGTAAGTAAAGAAAAATGGATTACGGCCAATTTTAAAGAAACACAATTGCAGTATTTAACCGTGGGTCAGGAAGTGAGAATTCAGGCCGATGCAATTGATGGAAAAGAATTTACAGGAATAATAACTTCGCTATCGCCTGCAAGTGGTGCGAGATTCTCGTTATTGCCTCCGGACAATGCAACAGGAAACTTCGTAAAAATCGAACAAAGAATTCCGGTTCGTATTAAATTGAAAGAAACGGATAAACACGCTGATTTTTTAAGAGCGGGAATGAATATCACCGTTATTGCGGAACACAACTAAAATGGAAGATAAAAGTATTTTTAAATCCTGGGTTCCCAAATGGGCAATCATTATTATTTTGTTTGTCTGTTTGCTGCATTCCATGATTTTATTGGGAGTTTATACTTCAAACGTAACGTACGCGGCAAGTTTTCTGGACATTGAGCCGGAAGATTTGCAGTTTGCAATGTGCGTTACGTACGGAACTTTACTGGCTACGATTTTGATCGAAAGTAGGTTTTCGAGTTTTTTTCCGGCAAAAAATTACCTGATGGCGGTGTATTCTTTAATAGGAATTACAATTATTTCATCAGCCTATATTACCAATTTTTATCTGTTTTTATTGTTGAGAGTGGCCGAGGGAATCTTAATGGCGCTTCCGGTAATCACGATCAGACAATTATTGATCGAGCAGTTTCATTCTAAAAATGCCATTATAATAGGGTTCTCCTTTTATTACGGTTCGCTGTTATTGTCAACGCCGTTTATTATGAATATTGCCGTTTGGTTCCTGGATCATTACGATTGGAAATACATGCTGTATGTTTCGGGCGGACTTCAGGTTTTGAATGTCTTTTTGATTCTGGTAACTTTTCGCGGGCACAGAATCACCAAGAAAATCCCGTTGTATCAAATCGACTGGATCAGTTATATCTTGGTTTTAACGGCGATTCTCTGCGGAGCGTACTTTTTTGTTTATGCCGAAAAAAAATACTGGTTTGAGTCTTCGCACATGGTTGTAATGTTGATAATCGCTTTGATAACAGGAGGATTATTCATCTTTAAAGAACTTTTGGTAAAAAGACCCACTTTTGATTTTGAGGTTTTTAAATATGCCAATCTTCGAATTGGGTTTTTGTTGTTCTTCCTGTTTTACATTAGCAGGGCAACATTAAGTCTTTGTCACTCGGCGATGTTCTCGATCTGGAATTGGGATCCCTCCCGGGTTGCCGGCGTGCAATACATAAACGGACTAGGAAACGTAATAGGACTTATTTTAGCGGCTTATTTCCTGATGAAATCCGTTTCGACCAAACTTATTTTTATAATAGGATTTTCGCTTATTGCCTTGTTTCATTTTTGGTTTACGTTTCTTTTTGTGCCCGATGTGGCGCTGTCCGATATTATTATTCCGTATATTTTGCAAGGCATTGGAGTCGGTTTTTTATTCGTTCCGTTAATATTGTTTACCACATCATCTGTTCCGGCAAAAATGGCGGTTTCTTCGGGAATTGTTGGGGTTTCAGGACGTTTCTGGGGAAGCACGATTGGATTTTGTGTCATGCAGAATGCAATGGTATTTTTAAACAAAAAACACTTTCTCAAACTAAGCCAATTCGTAACCGGAGATAACCCGCAAGCTCAGGAAACGATTACCAAAACAGCACAGAGTTTTGCTGCAAAAGGATATTCGCTTGATGAGTCGAATGCGCTTGCCTTAAAAAAAGTATTCGGAACCATCACCAAACAATCGACTTTACTGGCCGATATGGAAATTTATACCATTGTAGGTTATGGCTTGGTAGTTTTGATTATTCTTATTGCGTGCAATCAGCATTTAAGACAAACGATGACTTTGGTGAAAAGTAAAGTTTGGATTGGGTAAAGGTTTTTGTTTCAGGTTTTGCTCATTTTTGTCATTTCGACGAAGGAGAAATCTTCGCAAGTAACTCCGCAACGAGAGTCCAATCTTTGTAGAGCTTCTCGTGGAGATTTCTCCTTCGTCGAAATGACAAACAGTACGCTTAATTGTTGTTGTTAACAGCACTTATGAGTATCTTGCAACCGTTAAAAAAACAAAATATACAATGAAACAGCAATGTGTAATTTTTGATATGGATGGCGTGATTTGTCACACCAATCCGCATCATGCAAAAGCTTTCGAGGCATTTTTCGATAAATATCAAATTCCGCACTCAGAACAAGAGTTTGAAGAGCATATGTACGGAAAACATAACGGTTATATCATGACGCATTTCTTCAAACGCCCAATTGCCGGAGAAGAGCTCATAAAACTAGAAGACGAAAAAGAAGGAATGTTTCGTGAGATTTATAAAGACAAAGTCGAAACGATCCCGCATTATTTAGATTTTTTAGCTGAACTGAAATCCCGTGGTTTTAAAACTGCTGTGGCTACATCGGCGCCGCGCGCGAATCTTGATTTGATTATGGGAGCCTTAAAATTCGAAGACCAAATGGATTCGATAATGTCAAGCGAAGACGTAACGTTTCATAAACCCAATCCCGAAGTATATTTAGAATCGGCAAAACGTGTTGGCGTTGCGCCGTCTGATTGTATTGTTTTCGAAGATTCGTTCTCGGGCGTTACAGCCGGACTAAATGCAGGAATGAAAGTTGTTGGTGTTTTGAGTACGCATACAAAAGAACAGCTTCCACCATGTAGTTTTTATATTAATGATTATAGTGAAGTGAATGTGGATAAGATTCTGGAGCTTTTGAGTGAAAAGTAATTTGTAAAAAGTGAATTGTGAAGATTTGAACCATATAAGTTATATAAGTTCATTTAAATAAGAGAGACCTTTGTCAAAGTTTAAAACTTTGATAAAGGTTTTTTTGTGAAATTTTGTAACCACAAAGTTTGTCATTTCGATACCGAATCTTCGGGAAAAGGCTTTAGCCGAAAATTAATTATTATCTCATCCATCCTTCAATTTTATAATTTTTAGTAAATAATTTTCGTTCTTTTTTGCCATTATCCGGTTTAAACCAAACTTCAAATCTTGCCGCATATGGCTGTCCCCAATCTCCCTCATAAATTGTAAAATCGTCTTTTGAACTAAATTTCTTTACACTGTCTGAAAGGTTAAATACTTTGATTGAACTTTTTCGTATTATTTCTTTACTCGAAAGTTGTTCGTTTTGAGTAATCTCAAAAGCTTTTAAATAGAGAGTGCCGCTTTCAATTTTTCCTGTCCAAAAATCAAATTCATAAAGTCCGGGTTGAAACGAGTTGTAAAGTTGAAATTCTGTCTTTTCTACAATTTTATTAGTTATACTGTCTGGTTTTTTAGCATTAAAATTACTATCAAAATCCATATTAATAGGATTGTCAATTTTAATATTTTTTGGAATTGTTAAGTTCACAGCAAACGTATCTGGTGTAATTTGATCAATGAAAAAGGAAATTAAAATGTAAAATATAAATGAAAATATTGATCCTGCAAGCAGACTGAAAATCATCAGGCTTTTAAACCATTTTCTTTGTGATACTTGATAGATTCCTGAAACTAATAAAATGAATAGTCCTAATACAAATAAGGAAAGACTAATGTTTTGAAAGATTGAACTTTTTGAGAAATTTGAGAGAATTAAAAGCAAAATCGTTAAAAACCAAAAGTATATTGGCTTTTTCCAATCTTCAAAGAAACCAGAAAAAACATTTAGCATGATTTTAATCTCTATTTAATTGAAAAATCAAACAATTCTTTAGGTTCAACATCTAAAGCATTGGCAATTTTTACAAGAGTTTTTACGGTCGTATTTATTTCAGCTCTCTCAATTCTGCCAACTTGATTTTGGGTAATACCGCAATCGTCACCTAGGTCTTGTTGAGACATACCTTTCTTTTCTCGTAATTGTCTAATGTGAATTCCGAGGTTTGCAATAAAAGTTTCTTCTGAAATATTCATATTTCAAAAGTGATAAGATTTATTTTTCAATTACACCCATGTATGGGTGTAATTTACTATATTTGACTAATCAAAAAAATAAGACAATGACTACAGATAGCTTTTCAAAAGAAGTTGAAACAAGACTAAAAGATTTTTTTGTTGATGTTATGGATCCCGAAGAAATGGCAAAAATAATTCGACAAATAAATTATGCTCTTTCTTTATGTGTAATGCGAGGATGCGAAACAGTAGAATCTGAAGTAAAAAATATGGAAGATAATTTCTATTGGCTCAATAGATTGGCAGAAGCTTTAGATCCGTATTTAGATGTTGATTAACCACACAGTTTGTTATTTCGACCGAAGGGAGAAATCACACTCGTAATTGACGACGATTGGTGAGTTTCTTTGCGGAGTTTCTAGTGCGATTTCTCTCCCGAAGCTTCGGGATCGAAATGACAAGATTGGGGTTGCTTTGTATTTCAAGGGATTGATCCCGATAGCTATTGGGACTTGCTACAAAATAAATCATTCCTCCGGAATTTTATAAAGAGTTCCGTAGGAACGGAACATATTGTAGGGATGTCCCGAAGCGTCGGGATTAATCCATTCTAAAAACAAAAAAGCTTCTGATTTCTCAGAAGCTTTTTTTCAGTGCGGATAATAGGACTCGAACCTACACGCCTTGCGGCACCAGATCCTAAGTCTGGCATGTCTACCAATTTCACCATATCCGCTCAATTGTGGGTGCAAAGATAAACATAACTTCTATATTTCAAAGCATTTTTTGAAAAAAAATATTAATTCTCTTTTTTGTATTTTTGAAATTCTATAAAAATTATTTCAATGGAAAATATTAAGTCCTACGTTCAACAACATAAAGATCGCTTTATCAATGAGTTGATCGAATTATTAAAAATTCCGTCGGTAAGTGCCGACACTGCATATTCGCAAGATGTTATCGATACTGCAGAGGCAGTAAAGGAAAGTTTAACAAAAGCAGGCTGCGATTTAGTCGAAATTTGCGATACTCCGGGGTATCCAATTATATATGGAGAGAAAATAATCGACCCAAATTTACCAACAGTTCTAGTTTACGGACATTATGATGTTCAGCCACCAGATCCAATCGAATTATGGACATCGCCACCATTCGAACCCGTAATCAAAAAGACTGAAATTCATCCCGAAGGCGCAATCTTCGCTCGTGGAGCCTGCGATGACAAAGGACAAATGTACATGCACGTAAAAGCCTTAGAGCTTATGGTGCAAACCAATACTTTGCCTTGTAACGTAAAATTCATGATCGAAGGCGAAGAAGAAGTAGGTTCAGCAAGTTTGGCCTGGTTTGTAGAACGCAATCAGGAAAAACTAAAAAACGATGTAATCCTTATTTCAGATACCGGAATGATCTCGAACCAACAACCGTCGATCACGACAGGTTTACGTGGTTTAAGTTATGTAGAGGTTGAGGTTACAGGTCCAAACCGCGATTTGCATTCAGGTTTATACGGCGGAGCAGTGGCGAACCCAATTAATATTCTGGCCAAAATGATCGCTTCTTTGCATGACGAAGACAATCATATTACCATTCCGGGTTTCTACGATAAAGTTCAGGAATTATCTGCAGAGGAAAGAGCCGAAATGGCAAAAGCACCTTTTAGCTTAGAAAAATATAAAAAAGCCTTAGACCTAAACGATGTTTACGGCGAAAAAGGATATGTAACCAACGAACGCAACTCAATTCGTCCAACATTAGACGTAAACGGAATCTGGGGCGGATACCAAGGCGAGGGAGCAAAAACGGTAATTGCGAGCAAAGCATTTGCTAAAATCTCGATGCGTTTGGTTCCAAATCAGGATTGGCACGAAATTACAGAATTGTTTACTAAACATTTCCTAAGCATTGCACCGGCCGGAGTTACCGTAAAAGTAACGCCACATCACGGTGGGCAAGGTTATGTAACGCCAATTGACAGTGTTGGATACAAAGCGGCAAACAAAGCCTATACCGAAACTTTTGGAGTTCCTGCAATTCCCGTTCGTTCAGGAGGAAGTATTCCAATTGTGGCTTTATTCGAAAAAGAACTAAAAAGCAAAACCATTCTTATGGGCTTCGGTTTAGATTCTGATGCGATTCACTCACCAAACGAACACTTCGGAATCTTCAATTTCTTGAAAGGCATTGAGACTATTCCGTTGTTTTACAAATATTTTGTAGAGCTTTCTAAATAGTTTAACCGCAAGGTCGCTAAGGTTTCGCAAAGCACGTAAAGTTTATTTTCCTAACAGGTTTTCAAAACCTGTTAGGTATCACAATACAATCCGTTTATTCTTTAAGAGTAAGCGGATTTTTTATGGGCGTTTCCCTCCGGGCCGGGCTTTCGGCTATATTCCCGATTAACAAAAACTACGGCAAAAATGCCTTGTTTTTGTTAATCGGGAGATACCGCCTCTATCCCTAACGCGAAAGAAAAGTTGAAGGTTTAAAAAAGGCTCAAAGTGGCAAAGGAACAAAGTGGCAAAGGTTTTCCTCATTAGAATTGAATAGGCTCCAGCTTTAGCTGGAGTTTTTGGTTTTAGAAAGAATTGGTTTTAGATGAAATATTTTTAGCAGCAGAATTGAATAGCCCCTAGCTTTAGCTAGGGATTTTTAGATAAAAGCAATTGGCTTTAGCCAAAATATTTTGATTGCATTAGGATTTATTCGGCTAAAGCCATTTTCTCTATATTCATTCTAAACCCCAGCTAAAGCTGGGCGCTATTCAATGTTCAGCAAACCTGAAACTTGAAACCTGAAACAAAAAAAACTCTTTTTTCTTGCACATTAAAAATTAATCTCTACATTTGTAGAGCAATATCTATAATTGTAGAATTAAACTAGAAATATGAAAAACCTTCTTTTACTATTTTTTTGCGCAATGATGCTTTTTAGCTGTAAAAGCAAACCCATCAATCAGAAAATTGATAAAAAGAAAGAAGGTCTTTGGGTCGATAATTATGAACAAGATAGTACGACCTATAAATCGTTGGAATATTATAAGAATGATCAACCGGTAAAAAAGTGGAAATCCTATATCAACGGAAAAATCTACAAAACCGAGAGATACAAAAAAGGAATCTGTACCGTCAAATATTATTATGAAAACGGAAAACTACAATCAAAAGGAAAAACAAAAATCGAAGCCGATGCAGTCGAAACACATTGGTTTTATTTTGGCGACTGGAAATTCTACTCAGATAAAGGAAAACTAACAGAAATTAAAAAGTATAATAATGGCGATTTGATTTCGGAACAAATAATAAAATAGTCCACGGGTTTGACAGATTAAACGGATTGACGCGGATTTTTTGTTAGAATATAGATTGATCTTAATCATCAAAAAAAATCATTTTAATCTGTGAAATCAGTGGAAAAAAAATTAGAGAAAATTCGAGTAATTGCTTCGCCTGTTCGCTATCGATCGGATCGTGGCAAAAAAAACTCAGCAACTTAGCACCTTAAAAAAAATGCAACTATCAAACTCAGAAGAACAATTAATGGAACATCTTTGGAAGCTTGAAAAAGCTTTTATGAAAGATTTACTCGAAGCGTATCCGGAACCAAAACCGGCAACAACAACCGTTGCAACGCTTTTGAAACGAATGATCGATAAGAAATTCGTAGCCTATAATGAATTCGGAAATTCTCGGGAATATTATCCTTTGGTCGAAAAGACTGTTTATTTCTCGAAACACGTCAACGGATTAATCAGTAGCTTTTTTAATAATTCGGCATCGCAATTTGCTTCTTTTTTTACGAAAGAAACCAACCTTTCAACTTCGGAATTAGAAGAACTTAGAAAAATAATCGATTCAGAAATTCAAAAAAAGAAAAAATGACAGACTTTTTATATAAATCATCTTTAGCCTTATTTGTCTTATTGGCCGTTTATCATTTAGTATTAGAAAAACAAAAAATGCACCAGTTCAATCGGTTTTATTTGTTGTTTGCTGTTGTTTTTTCTTTGATTTTGCCATTTATAACCATTCAGGTTGCAACAGAAACTGTCATTCCGGTGCAACAAACGTATAAATATGTATTAGGAGATGTATCCATACAAAATCCTAAGGCTATAGAACAACAGTTTCAGGATTATACCTCGCTTATACTTTGGTGTGTGTATGGTTTGATTACTTCTGTATTGCTATTTCGTTACGTGCGAAATGTGTTCAATATTATTTCGATTATAAAGACTAATCCTGTTATTGACGATAAAAAGGCGCATTATGTTTTAGTCGCAGAATCAATTTTGCCGCATACCTTTTTGAATTACATTTTTTTCAATAACGACGATTATCAAAATCAAAAAATAGAGAAAGAATTATTTCGTCACGAAATGGTTCATGTCACTCAAAAACATACTTTGGATATTTTGTTGATTGAAACTTTGAAGACCCTGTTTTGGTTTAATCCACTTTTTATATTCTATAAAAAAGCAATTCAGCTAAATCACGAATTCTTAGCAGATGAAAACGTTGTGAATTCATTTAAAGATGTTTCGTTTTATCAGAACTTATTGCTTGCCTACAACGACACAAATTCTGCATCAGGATTAACCAGTAATTTAAATTATTCGATAACTAAAAAAAGATTTATTATGATGACAAAAACGGTTTCCAAAAAAAGAGTACTGATCTCCAAATTCGCTCTTTTGCCTGTATTTACAGGACTTATTTTTTTTGCTTGTGTAGAAGGTGTCGCACAAATTAAAAGAACTACAGATTCACAAAATGATGAATTTGCAGAAAATAATGTTTCATCTAACGGAGAAAAGAATACTGTAGGAAAAAAAGAGGATAATAGACCACAAATATTAATGCAGTATTCTTTCCGCGAAAAGAAATTGAAAGTAACTGAAGGGAATGTGCAGTTGTTAATGAATGAATTAGGAAGTTATATCGCGGGTATTTATAAAACTCCAAAAGGAATTAAATGGCAGGATGAGTCAGCTCACATCAAATTTTTTCTAAAAAAGGATGGAACTATTACAGATGTTAAATTAATTGATGAAAGCGGAAATAAAACGGAGGAAGAACTTTTTCGCATTATAAAATCAAGCCCTAAACTTACTCCGGTAAAAAATCAAGGAGAAGATAATTGGGCTCAAATTGTAATAACAATGGATTTCTGGCCTAAGAATTATGAAGATCAATCGGATAAGGATGTGCCAATGCGAGTTTTTTACGGAATTTTTAGTTTGCCCGGAACCTATACTTTAGAAGATGTAGACACTCAGCCAGAATTTATTGGAAATGTAAGAGAATTAAATAGAAGTATTTCAGGTAATTATAAAGGAAATGCTGCAGATTTGCCTAAAGGTAAATTTAGTATTGGCTTTATTGTAGAAACGGATGGTTCTCTTTCAAATTTTACTTATATCACTGATGCCAAAGTTGAAGATTATAACGAAGTGGTTCGTATAATAAAAGATACGAAATGGAAATCGGGAGAAAAAGACGGAAAAGCAGTTAGAACTTCTTATGTTCTTGAGGTACCAATTTTGGCAAATAAAAAGTCTGAGAAATAGTTTTTTTAAGGTTCAAAGAAGCAGAGACGCAAAGAGTTAAAGGTTTCTTTTAGATATGAATAGGCTCCAGCTTTAGCTGGAGTTTTTGTTTTTAGAAAAGAATTGGCTTCAGCCGAAATCTTTAATCCTAGTTAAAATGTATTTTTTTTAGCTATAGCCAATTCAAAAATCTTTGTGTCTTAGCGCCTTTGTGGCTAGAAAAAACTTAGGCCGAAAAAAAAATCCGCCTCTAAAACAGAAGCGGATAAAATTAAAAACTAAAAAAAAATTCTAAAAAAAACCAACAAAACCAGACTTAAAATAAATCCGGATTATATCCAAAATAGGGCATGTTTTGTTCATTAAAAACAACCCCATATTCTTCTAACTCTTTTAAAATAGGCTGATATACTTCTTTCTTAATCGGAAGCTGTACACCGGGAGTTGTAATTTTTCCGTTCAAGATCAATAATGTTGCCATTGCAACCGGTAATCCAACTGTTTTTGCCATTGCGGTATACGTCTGATCGTCGCCAATACAAACCATTTTCGAATCGATTTGTTGTTTTTTGCCATTTAGGATGTAGCCAAATTTATGGTACATGACAATCATATCCTTGTCGTTGGGTTCTAGAGTCCAGCTGTCTGAGAGTATTTTTTCTAATATTTGAGCAGGAGTAGCGTTAGGTAGATTCACTTTCTTGTCGGGATTAAATAAATCCAGTTCCAGAAGTTTATCCCACATAATATCGTCTTGATCGATTTTTAAAATCAATCGCGTTTTTATTTCTACAGAATCGGTTGGGTGATACGGCAAGAATGAATTCACGAATTGGCGATAACTCATGTTTTCAGAATCTTCCATGATATAACTATCATCGGTCATGCCTAATTGTACAAACATATTCCAGGCTTTCGAATATCCTACTCTTCTAATCGTTCCGCGATATAAAGTCAGGATGTCATCTAAACCATAAATTGATCTGTATTTTAGCGAATCCCGATTCGAATACGCCTCGAATTTCCCGTAACCTTCCACTTCCAGAAATTCGGTTCTGCGAAACACCGTTCCGTAAGGGATATATTTATAAGTACCTTCCTGAATAAATTTTGCAGCACCTCCTTGTCCTGCCAAAACAACATTTCTTGGTGCCCAGGTAAATTTGTAATTCCATAAATTATTATCGCATTCCGGAGCTACCAATCCGCCGCAGAAAGATTCAAAAAGAAGCATATTGCCGCCTTTCGATCGAATTTCATCAATAACTTTCATGGCACTCATATGGTCAATTCCGGGATCAAGACCAATTTCGTTCATGAAAATCAAATTGTTTTTCTTTGCTTCTTCATCAAGTTCCTGCATCGCATCACTTATATAAGAAGCCGTAACAAGATGTTTTTTGAATTCGATACAATCTTTGGCAATTTCGATATGCAAATGGGCAGGCAACATCGAGATTACAATAGATGCATTTTGTATGGCTGCTTTTCTTTCTTCGGTTTCAAAAATATTTAAAGCAATTGGAGTAGCGTTAGGATGATTCTGAGTCTTTTTTTCGGCCAAAGCCAAAGACAAGTCAGCTACAATAAGATGTAGGTTTTCACTTGCTGATTTTGCTAGTAAATAACGAATCAGTGACGATGCAGATCTTCCTGCTCCAAAGATTAAAATACTTCTCATTGTTTAAATTTGTAACACAAATATATTAAAATGTTAAATATATAACAATTTTAATTTTCTAAAAATGTATTATTTTTTATTTTCAAGCCAAATTGTAGTGAATTTCTTTTTCCGGAAAAGATTTTTGAAAACTAAAATGCTTTTTAAATTGTATTGAAGTATTTTTGCTGAAGAATAAAAAAGTATAGAAAATATGAAAAGAAGAATTGTGTTAGCAGCAGCTTTTATGGGAATGTTATCGATTATCTTGGGTGCTTTTGGAGCCCACTTATTGAAAAAATATTTATCTATAGAAGAGTTAAATACTTTTGAAGTTGGGGTTCGTTATCAAATGTACCATGCCTTGTTTTTACTTTTTCTTTCGACCAGAAAAGATATCGCTGAAAAAACCATAAAAACAATCTACAATCTGGTTGTGGCAGGTGTTCTTCTTTTTAGTGGTTCGATCTATTTATTAGCGACAAAAAGTCTTACAGTTTTCGATTTTAAAATTATCGTATTCGCAACTCCTTTAGGTGGTTTTTTGTTAATTATTGCTTGGGCGGTGTTATTTATTACGATTTTGAAGAGAAAATCATAAAATCCCGAATAAAAAATTCTATCTAAAAATTAATCTTTAATTTTGTCTCATAAATAACATATAATCTTATTTATGTGAATTTTTATTGTTTTTTACTTTAATACGTAAATAATATAACAAATTCATTTAGTGGATTATAAGAAAACAAATTTGAAGCCGTTATTTTTTTGTTTTACTGATTTTAAAGATCAAATTTTACTTTATTGATATAAATAAAAGTAAAATTTAATTTTTTTTAAAGGATTAATAATAAATCTGTAATTTTGCTTCCTACTAAATATCACACACAACTTAAAATTTATGGACAGTCACACAGTTTTCTCGCAATCGATTTCGTTAAATGACTTAGGAATTGAAAATGCAAAAGTTCGTTACCAATTATCTGCTGATGAATTGCATGCGATCACTTTGCAAACAGGCCAGGGTGTTGAGAATTCTACAGGCGCATTGGCAATTAATACAGGTGAATTTACGGGGCGTTCCCCTCAGGATCGTTTTATTGTAAAAGATAGTATTACAGAAGATAAAGTTTGGTGGGGGAATGTAAATATTCCTTTTGATCCGGCTGCTTTTGAAAAATTGTATAATAAGGTAACTCAGTATTTATCAAACAAAGAAATTTTCGTTCGTGATTCTTATGTTTGTTCTGATCCTAATTACAGATTAAATGTTCGTGTTGTTACAGAAACGGCCTGGTCGAACTTGTTTTGCTACAATATGTTTTTAAGACCGGAAGATTCAGAATTAGCCAGTTTTACTCCGGAGTGGACGGTGGTTTGCGCGCCGGGTTTTATGGCAGATCCTGCTGTAGACGGAACACGCCAGTCTAATTTTGCAATCTTGGATTTTACTAAAAAAATTGCCCTTATTGGCGGAACAGGTTATACAGGAGAAATGAAAAAAGGAATTTTTTCTGCTTTAAATTTCATCTTGCCGGTTTTCGAAAATACATTACCAATGCATTGTAGTGCCAATGTGGGTGAAGCCGGAGATACTGCTATTTTCTTTGGATTATCCGGAACCGGAAAAACCACTTTATCAGCAGATCCTGCACGTAAATTAATTGGAGATGATGAACACGGATGGACGGCAGAAAATACGGTTTTTAACTTCGAAGGCGGCTGCTACGCAAAAGTGATCAATTTAACTGAAGAGAACGAACCGGACATTTTTAGAGCGATCAAAAAAGGAGCGCTTTTAGAAAATGTGGTTTTTAAACCGGGAACAAACGAGGTTGATTATGATGATGTTTCGATCACTCAAAATACACGTGTAAGTTACCCAATAACACATATCGATAATATTCAGCCTGGTTCTATCGGGCACAATCCTAAAAATATATTTTTCTTAACGGCAGATTCTTTCGGAATTTTGCCTCCAATTTCAAAATTAACTCCGGGTCAGGCAGCGTACCATTTTATTTCAGGATATACAGCTAAAGTTGCAGGAACTGAAGCAGGAGTTACAGAACCGCAACCTAATTTCTCAGCTTGTTTTGGAGCGCCATTTATGCCATTGCACCCAACACGTTATGCTGAAATGCTGACCAAAAAAATGAAAGACGCCGATGTAAAAGTTTGGTTGATCAATACTGGCTGGACAGGCGGAGCATACGGAACCGGAACTCGTATGAAATTAAAATATACTCGTGCCATGATTACCGCCGCATTAAACGGAGAATTGGACAATGTAGAATATAAAAATCATGCAGTATTTGGAATCGCAAAACCACAATCTTGTCCAAATGTTCCAAGTGAAATTTTAAATCCTGAAAATACTTGGGAAGATCCTGAGTTATATGATAAAAAAGCAATTGAATTGGCTCAGAAATTCAAAGCGAATTTCGCCAAATTTGAAGAGTTTGCCAATGCTGAAATTTTAGCCGGCGCACCGATTACAGAATAAGGAAGATTACTAATTCAAACTAAAAAAAGCTGTTCAGTGATGAACAGCTTTTTTGTTATGTCTTCAGTCTCAGTCTCAGTCTCAGTCTCAGTCTTCAGTCACAGTTAAGAAACTGAAAACTGCGACTGCGACTGAAAACTTTCCTCAGAACTGCGACTGTAAACTATTTTTTAGATTCGTCGATACGTTTCTGGATCAAATCCCAGGCATAATAATGAAACGTCATTCCGTTGCTCATAGCTACTAAAAGACCGTTTTTGAAATTTCCTCCTAAATTTATGCTGGTAGCATCCGCTCCATCACATTCAATAGTGGATGTTGGAATTTCTGCCAACAAAGGATAATCGTTTGGATTGCCTTTTGCACCTTCTCTTGGATACACCATAAAAGTATTCGCTTGCTGGTTGGATACTAAAATATATCCGGTAGAATCTGTTTTTTTGTAAATCGCAATTCCTTCATTATCGGCTTTGAAGCCTGTTTTTCCAAAAAGAGCTATTTCTTTATTATCGTTTAAAGCAGGATCGGCTTTGTATTTTCTGATTCCGTATTGTTCGTCGCAATATAAAACGGTTCCTAATTCGTTATCTACGGCAATGGCTTCGATTTCTTTTTTTCCGCTATAAACGCCAAATTTTCTAACGACTTTTGCTGTAGCGAATTTTCCGTTTCCTGAAAGTTCATATTGCCATAAATAGCTTCCTGAAGGTCCTGATTTTCTGCCCACAATAGCAAAGATTTTACCATCGCTTTTTCTGGTATATAAAGCAATCCCCATTGGATCACGCAGTTCTTCTCCGTCAAAAACAGAAATTCCGCCATTATCAATTGCCTTTAAATCAGGCAAACTAAAAACTCTTATCTTGTTTGATTCGCGTTCTGTGGTTACGACAACATCAACTTTTTTTCCATCGATTACTAATCCGTAAGCAATGTCAACATTATTCGGGCGTTTTAAAACCTCTGATTTTGCAACAATTTTTCCTTTCAAATCAAAAGCATACAAACCGCCATCTGTATCTTTATCTGTTCCTACGATAATACTTTTTGAAGCATCTGTTGGATGAATCCAGATCGATGGATCATCTGTATCGTGAGGTAAAGCTTCTGTAACAATAGTTGGTTTTACCGCATTTGCAGCAACAGGAGCAAGTTTATCGTCTTTACAAGAGATGAATAAGGTAGTTAAAAGTAAAAATGCTAGTATAGATTTATTTTTCATTATGGATTTCATTTGAATAAATTAGACAGAACTGCTAAGTCCTGCCTAATGTAAGAATTTTATAAATTGATTATTACAAGTCAAGTTTCAAACCAAAATTATATCTGGCCTGATAGTACTCTGCTTGTTTGGTATGCGCCTCAACTCCCTGGTAGTAACGTAAAGGCTGGTTAGTTAAATTGTTAGCTTCGGCAAAAAGACGAAGTTTTGGTGTAATCTTGAAAGAAGCATTGGCATCTAAGAAAAATTGTTTGTCGTAATAACTGTCTTTGTAAGATTCTGAGCCTAATTCATCTAAATAATCTGAAGTAAAGTTGGTTGAAACTCTGGCAGAAAAACGTTTGTTTTCCCAAGACAAAGATCCGTTGAACATATGCGGCGTTGTTCCCGGAAGGCTGATATTGTTTCTTTCGTTTCCGTCTTCATCGGCAATTCCTTTTGCTTTCGATTTTGTGTAAGTGTAGTTTAAATAAATACCAAATCCTTTAAGGAATTTCCCCGGAAGGAAATCTAACTGACGCTGAAACGCCACTTCAAAACCATATACGTCAACCGTGTCTCCGTTTCTTGATTGTAAGAATGACCAGTTTTCACCTGCCGGAATTGGATTGGTCTGATTTGGGAAATCAGCAGCAAATTTTGCAGCATCGTACTGATTGTCGCTATAATTGTAAATGAAATTGTCTAATTTTTTATAGAAAACACCTCCTGAAATTAAACCCACAGATTTGAAATAATTCTCGGCCATGAAATCATAATTGTATGAGTATGTAGCCTCAAGATCCGGATTTCCGGCTGTAATTTCTTTATCAGCCGCAATATTGTTTACATAAGGAGCCAGTGCATAATAGTTTGGTCTTGCCAAAGCGGTTGTAACAGCAGCTCTTAAAACTAAATCTTTGGTAGCATTATATTGTAAAGAGATACTTGGCAATAAATTAGTATATGAATTTTTAGTGTTGATTTGGCTCTCTAATTCTTCTTCATCTAAAACGCGGTTTCCGGTATAATCGATGTGAGTATTTTCAACTCTGAAACCTAAAACCATAGATAGTTTATCATTAAAATCCTGATCCCATCTTACGTAAGCAGCATAAATACTTTCTTTGGCATTATAATTTACCGCTAAAAATTCTGCGGGATCGGCTGATTTATCAAATAATGTTGAATTATTCAAATCTAAACTCCCTAAGAAATTAGCCGAAGCAAAACTTCCCGGAACATATTTACTTCCCGGATTAAAGTTTTTTCCGTCGTAATAACTTGTTGGAACTTGCGATAATAACGCCATGTTATCATTGATAGGTTCGTAAGCATAGAAATTGTTGTCTCTTTCTTTTTCTTTCAATCGAAGTCTAAGTCCGGTTCTCAATCTTCCTTTTTCAGAAGGAATAATGGTAAAAGGAAAACGAATGTTGATTTTAGCTCCAAATTCGCTTTCGCTTGTGTCATCTGTATTTTCTGTAACCGTTTGAAATTTGAATTTATCTAATGATTCTCCAGTTGTTGTAATCAAAGGAAATCGGATGTCTGATAAATCCTGAGTCATATCCAGTCCTTTCTGGCGATACTCAATATAACGTTCTCCCGGACGATATTCTCTCGCTTTAGCATAGTTCGCAGACCAGTCTAAATCTAGTTTTGAGTTGATTAAATGTTCTCCGCGAATCGAATAATTCTGAACGCGCTGATCTTCTAATCTTCTGTTTTTATCACGATCATTGTCAATTCCACCTTTTGTCTGACGTTTTACACGACCTTCAAAACCTGTAATTTGTTCGCCGTTATAAATAGGTTCGATATCATCGTAAGTAGTTCTGAAACGGTTTTCTCTGTCATCTCTCCAGTTATAAATAGCATTGGCAAAAATGGTATTGTTTTCGTCAAATTTATAATCTAGCGCTACAGACCCGCTGCGGCGAATACGCTGTACATCATATTTTCTAATTTCTGAAGCTTGCAGATATTCATTTCCAAATTCATCTTTTACCCATTCGTTTTCGATGTTATCAGATCCGTAGTTGACGTTATTATATGATCCGCTAAAAACAGCCCCTAATTTATTATCGAAAAAACGATTTCCGTACACTAAACCTGCTATATAAGTAGCGTGTTCACGAATTGGCATATAACCTCCGGCAAGCGTTGCTGAGATTCTTTCGCCATTTGGAGTCGCTCTTGTTACAAGATTTACAGAACCTCCAATTGCATCAGCATCCATGTCTGAAGTTAGTGTTTTATTAACTTCAATAGTCGAAATCATATCAGAGGGAATCAAATCCATTTGAACGTTTCTGTTGTCTCCTTCAGCAGACGGAATTCTGTCACCATTTAAAGTTACCGAGTTCAAGGACGGAGCCAAACCTCTAATAATAATGTTACGCGCTTCACCCTGATCATTTTGCATGGTGATACCAGGAACACGTTTTAAAGCGTCCCCAACATTGGCATCGGGAAAACGTCCCATTTGATCAGAAGAAATGATATTTCCGATATTTTTACTGTTTTTTTGTTGGTTCAAAGCTTTGGCCTGACCTTTTAAGATGTCTCCAACAACTACCTCGTTCAACTCGGTTCCCGAAGTTTTAAGTTCAAAATCGATTACGTTGTTTTTGCCTTGTTCTACTGTTATTTCGTGAGTTACAGCAGTGTATCCTATATATTTTACTTCTACCTTATAAGTTCCCACATTGATGTTCAATAATTCAAAACGACCATTGTAATCTGAAACGGTGTATTTGTTTTCACCAACAATTTGAATCATTGCTCCAGGTAAAGGAAGTTTGTCGTCGATATCTAACACTTTTCCTGAGATTATGGCTTTTTGGGCATAACCTGAAAACGCTAATAGCATGAATGTTACTACTAAATAAATTTTTTTCATTGTGTTTTAGTTTGTTTTGTTGCGAAACTAGAACCTTAATGTTATTAAAGGCGTTCAAAAAAATTAACATAGTGTTATGATTCCCTTCTAACATTAGAAATAGATTAATGTTAAAATAACATTTATTAGAAAAGGAATTTTATAGACGCAACAGAAAACAAATCAACTATTTAACTGAGAATTAAATTTTTGGCGCTAAATTTGCCCTATCAATTACAATCAAAAATCATCAATCATGCTGAAACAATTTTTTATCCTATGTTCTGGGGCTGACCGAGACTTACTCGAAGGCTGCTCAGAAGGCGAACAAACCAAATATGTTGGTATTGGCGCGACCGTTTTCTTTACCGCAGTTATGGCTTTTCTGGCCAGTGCTTATGCGCTTTTTACTGTTTTTGACTCTATTTATCCGGCTTTGGCTTTTGGATTTGTATGGAGTTTACTTATTTTTAATTTAGACCGGTTTATCGTTTCTACCATTAAAAAAAGGGATCGTTTTTTTGATGAATTTCTACAAGCGACACCACGAATCATGTTGGCCGTTATTATTGCCATTGTAATTTCGAAACCTTTGGAAATTAAAATTTTCGAAAAAGAAATCAATACCGTTTTATTGAAGGAAAAAAATGAAATGGAATTGGCCAATAAAAAACAGGTTGGGAATTATTTCAAATCAGATTTAGATAAAAACAAGGCGGAAATTGCGGCTTTGAAAACAGATATTCTGAATAAAGAAAAAGAAGTAAACGCACTTTATTCTACTTATATCACAGAAGCCGAAGGAACTACCGGAACTAAAAAACTCGGAAAAGGCCCTGTTTATAAAGAAAAGCGAGAAAAACACGATGCGGCATTAAAGGAATTTGAAACTCTAAAAGCAACTAATGAAGCTAAAATTGCCGAGAAAGAAAAAACAGGCAAACAATTACAAGCTGATTTAGATAAAAAAGTATCACAAACGCAACCCATTATTGAAGGTTTTGACGGGTTAATGGCGCGTATAAATGCATTGGATAAATTGCCCTGGCTGCCTTCGTTTTTTATTATGCTATTGTTTCTGGCGATAGAAACGTCTCCAATTATTGCAAAATTATTAGCTCCAAAAGGTGAATTCGATTTCAAGCAGGAAGAAGCCGAAACAGCGATGAAAGCGACTTTGGCACAAAATAAATACCAACGTGATTTATTAGTAAAAACCAGTGCTCAAATGCACGATAAAGTTTATGCGGATATTGCCGAAGATAAAAATCTATACGATCTACAGCGTAAAAATGCAAAGGAATTATTAGAACTGCAATCCAATAGTTTTGTAGAAAAGCAGAAAGCTACTTTGTAAAATGTAGCTTGTAAAATGTAAAATGTTCATTCTAAAAACAAGTCATAAAAAAAGTCTTAAGTTCAATTAGAGCTTAAGACTTTTTGTATTTTACAAATTACATTTTTACATATAACTCAATATTTCTTTTTTGTAAGCGTCATATTCACCTTGCATGATTAATCCGTTATCAAGCAATTTTTTATAATTCTGTAATTTATCAAAAAGTTCTTCTTTTGATAAATCACTTAATTTGCGATCTCCTGTTGCAGGCTGAGCTGGCTGAATTGGCTCATAAGTTTCTGTATAAGATGGAGTAGTTGCTGGCATGATTTCAGCATAATTCGTTACTTCTTCTGTTTCAACTTCTTCTACTTCATCTTCAAGATCGTCTTCTTCTTCAATAACTTGTGCAGTTTCTACGATAGGAGTTTCAGGAACAATTGGATTTTTTATTAAATCTAATTGCTCTTTTGCATAAGTATATATTTTTCTCGCCTGAATTTTCGGAATATAATCAATCGAAATTGATAAATCAGTATTGGTATTAAATGAGAATTCAGAACCTAAAATGTTTTCTTTTACAAAAGCACCCGCAACATTATCCCAGGTATAATCTGTAAAATCCATTGAAAGGCCTAAGTTTTTAGGCTGACAAATAATGATTCGTTTGTTTGTTAATACAATACTATCAGGAAAAACAGTAATTGCCGGTTTTTTTTGAACGGCAATATATCCAACTTCTTCACCTTTCATCAATAAATCATGGAGTTTCGAAGTGATTTTTTCAATTGCTTTTGGATCTTGTTCTTCGTTCAGAAATTTTTTAAATTGTTCTTTCATAGTTGTATAAAGTTGCTGAGTTACTAAGTAACTGAGTTGCTAAGTTTTTTGACTGACATTGCAAATGTAATGCCTAATTTTCTAATTCAATAATTTCATTCTGAATTTTCTTTGTCAAACTTTTGAAAACCAATTCATACGAATGATCGATTAATTCTTTGACCAAAGTATTCGATAAATTTCCGTTTAAGGCAATCGTATTCCAATGTACTTTGCTCATATGAAAGCCCGGTTTTATCTCGTCATATTCGGCTCTTAGTTCCTGAGCCCTTTCAGGATCACACTTTAAATTCACCGAAGGTTCATTTTTTTCCCACTGAGACAAGGAAGATAAAGCAAACATTTTGCCGCCCACTTTAAAAACCAAAGTATCTTCATCAAAAGGAAAATGTTCGCTGACGCCTTTTTTCGAAAGGCAATATTCGTAATACGTTTCCAGATTCATATCATTTTTTATTTACCAATTTCACCTAAATGAGTGTATTTAAAACCTTTTTCATATTTTAAACCATAACCAAAAATGCGGTCCATTGCTGAATGTGAAAATAAAATAATTCCGGCTAATTGAATACTTTCAATACTTAAATAAAATCCTAAACCATAAATTAAAAGTGCGATTCCTTTATGATGAAAGATATTATATAAAAATGCGCCGGTTTTATTTCCAAACAAATAACCCAACATAGACAAATCCGGAGCTAAAATTAAAACTAAAAACCACCACCATTCAAAAGTTAGGCGATTGAACAAAAAGATTCCGAGGATAAATAAAGCCGCTTCTTCGATTTTGATTATTGTTTTCATAATTTTTTCTCCATCAATTTTTCGGGATGTTCTAATGGTGTAAAACCAAATTTGCGATATAAAAAGTGTGCATCAGTGGTTGCTAATCTCCAGATTTTAATGTCTTTAAGAATTGGTTCGTTCATCATAGCCTTAATTAAAATAGACGAATATCCTTTGCCACGATGTTCTTCGGTAATAAAAACATCCATTACATATCCAAAAACCACATAATCAGTAATTACTCTGGCAAAGCCAATTTGCTTGTCGTTTAAGTAAATTCCAAAACAAACCGAAGCATCGATTGTTGTCTGAACTTCCTCAATAGTTCTTCCCGCAGCCCAGTAAATGTCCTTTAAAAAATTTTGTATAAACGGTACGTCAAGTTTAGTTTTATCTGTTGAAACGCTAATCATATTGGTTTGTTTTTTGCCACGAATTTCGCGAATTTGCACTAATTTATTCTTTTATTCTGCCACAGATTAAGGGATTAAAATGATTAAATCTGTGTAAATCTTCTAAATCTGTGGCAAAAAATGCACAAGCATAATTCGTCAAATTTTTTGCGCTATTTTAAATCTTATATAAAATTGGTTTTGATGGACTTGCGTCATTTTCAAACGAAGCGATTTGCAAATTTAGGATGTAATTTCCATCTTCAATTTCGTCCGGAACAAAAATCATTTCGGTAATAGTTGCATTCAATCTCGCATCAGGGTTTAAGTGTAAAGTATCTTTTACATTCCAAAATGCTTTATGTGCCAATAATTTGCCTTCGTCATGTTCTTTGTCAACGCTTGGTAAATCGATTAGCAAATGTTGAATTTCGCTTTCGCGGATGAAAATCGCAGCCTCTTCAGACAAATATGGTGGATTGGTATTCGAATATTTTCTTGATTTTTTTTCTTTTTGATTTGGAATTGTTCTGATAATTAAAGCCTCAGTTGGCATACTGAACGATCCCGAGGTTTCGGGAGAAGTGCGCATTGCTTTTTCAGCCTGGGCTTTCGTAATCACTAAATCATCTCCAATTTTTTCCGGCTTAACCGTAATCAGTTTCGCAAAAAAGAAGAATTGTTTCAAACTTTGATTGATGCTGTAAAAATCATTCGTAATATGTCCTAAACATTCCGTGTGTGTTCCATGTCCATGCGGATTGAAGAAAATATTATTGAAATTCGTCGATGATTTTCCTTCAGAAACTTTTCCGATCCAATCTCCAAAAACAACAGGTTCAATCACTGGTTTTTCAATATACCAGGCAATCGGGTTTTCGTCTGTATTCGTTAACGGAATCGAGATGTCAATGGGTTTTGATAAGTCTATCTCGAAGTTATTGATTTTAGCTAACACAAATTAGGGTTTTATGCCGCAAAGTCACAAAGTCACAAAGTTTAAATAATTTGTGCCTTCGAGCCTTCGTGGCTAATTTTATTCTTCCAAATTTAGATAAAATAAATCTGAAGCAATTCCATCTGTCAAAAATTTTCCTTTTGCGGTTGGTTTTAGAGTGTTATTTTCAATTGAAAGCAATTCATCATTTAAGAATTTCTGGCTTTGATTTTTTAGGTAATTCAAATATTCCAAACCAAATTCAGTTTCAATTCTTTCTAAAGAAACGCCCCAAATTGTTCTCAAACCGGTCATAATATATTCGTTATAACGATCAGAAATGGTGAGGGTTTCAGTTTCGATTGGAAGTTCATCGTTCTGAATTGATTTTAAATAAAGTGAATTATTGGCAATATTCCAGCCTCTTTTTTCGCCATCGTAACTATGTGCCGAAGGACCAATTCCGATATATTTTTTTCCCAGCCAATACGCCGAATTGTTTTTGGAGAAATAGCCCTCTTTCCCGAAATTGGACAATTCATAATGAATAAAACCATTTTTTTGAAGCGTTTCGACCAAAATGATAAAGTGATTCGATGCTGCTTCGTCTTGAGGTTCAGCAATTTTTCCGGTATCGATAAGTTTTCTTAAAGCCGTTTTGGGTTCAACAGTCAAAGCATAACTTGAAATATGTGAAATACCAAAACTCAATGCCGTTTCGATATTTTTTCGCCACATTTCATCGGTTAATCCGGGAATCCCGTAAATTAAATCAAGCGAAATATTATCAAAGTATTTAGTCGCTTCTGTCAGGCAATTTATGGCTTCCGCCGAATTATGAGCGCGATTCATCATTTTTAAATCTTCTTCATAAAAAGACTGAATCCCAATGCTTAAACGATTTATAGGACTTTTTGATAGTTCAAAAATTCGTTCTGTAGACAAATCATCCGGATTGGCTTCAAGTGTAATCTCAGGATTCTGTACAACTTTATAATTTTTGTAAACTTCTGAAATTAGAAAGTTAATTTCGTCATTACTCAAAACCGACGGAGTTCCTCCGCCAAAATATATCGTTTCTACAGCTTCATTCGAAAACTCATTTTTACGCATGACAATTTCTTTGGCTAAAGCCAAAACCATGTCATCTTTCTTTTTCATAGAAGTCGAAAAATGAAAGTCGCAATAGTGGCAAGCCTGTTTGCAAAAAGGAATGTGAATGTAGATACCGCTCATTTTATAGTGTTCAGCTTTCAGTCTCAGTTTTCAGTCTCAGTTTTCTGTAAACTGCCACTGCGACTGAAAACTATTTTCTAATTTTGTCTTCGTTTTGTTTTACAAAAGCATCCCAACCCGTATAGCTTTTTCCGGCAACGATTTTTCCTGAATTAAAGAAATGGCAAACCGCCGCCGCCAAACCATCTGTTGAATCGAGGTTTTTAGGTAATTCTTTTAAACCTAAAAGCTGTTGAAGCATTTTGGCCACTTGTTCTTTGCTGGCATTTCCGTTTCCGGTAATCGCCATTTTGATCTTTTTTGGTTCGTATTCCGTAATTGGGATATCTCTGGAAAGTCCTGCCGCCATTGCCACGCCTTGTGCACGCCCTAACTTTAGCATCGATTGTACGTTTTTACCAAAGAAAGGGGCTTCAATGGCAATTTCGTCAGGATTGTGCGTTTCGATTAATTCGATGGTACGCTCAAAAATGATTTTTAGTTTTTGGTAATGATTGTCGTATTTGGAAAGCTGCAACTCGTTCAATTGCAAAAACTCCATTTTTTTATTGATGACTTTTATCAGTCCAAAACCCATGATGGTGGTTCCCGGGTCAATACCTAATATGATGCGTTCTTTTGTCATTTTTTGTTTTAGTTACACAAAGTCTCACTAAGGTAACACAGATATTCACAAAGTTTTTTTGATTCTCTTTGTGTTACTTTACAGTTGCTTTGTGAATCTTTGTGAAATAGCTTTTTTGCAATAGTTTCCTTTACTTTGCGGCATGATTTCAATTCCTCACAAAGCTAAACAATTCCTTGTTCTTCTGGTCAAACTTTTGATTGTAGGTGGTGCTTTTTATTTTATTTATAATCAGTTGGCGAATAACGATAAGCTCGACTGGGAAAAGTTCATTACGTTGTTTCGTAAAAACCAGTCGGTTTTAGGGATTGGGTTTATATTACTTTTGAGTGTTTTGAATCGTTATTTCGAGATTTTGAAATGGCAGAACCTGGCCAAAGTAATTCACGAAATTTCTTTAGGAGAGGCAACAAAACAAGTTTTGGCAGCACTTACAGCAGGAATTTTTACGCCAAACGGGGTAGGAGAGTATGCAGGAAAAGTATTGTTCTATCCAAAATCTGAAGCTAAAAATGTAGTTTTCCTGAATTTGATTTGCAACGGAATCCAGATGGTTCTAACCGTAATTTTTGGGATTTTCGGATTATTGTATTTCAATACTAAATATGAAGTGATAACCACTCAAACAATTGCCATTTTATTTGGAGGTTTTGTCGTGCTTTTTGTGGTTTTGTTTTCGGTGAAGAAAATAAAAATCAAAGGATATTCGATCGAAAAGTTGTTGCATAAAATCAATGAAATTCCAAAACCTATTCATCGTAAAAACATTCTTTTGGGAGTTTTGCGTTATTTGGTTTTCTCACATCAATATTACTTTTTGTTTCTCGCTTTTGATGTCGATTTGCCTTATTTTACGCTCATTGCTACAATTGCTGTAGTGTACTTTTTAGCTTCGTCATTGCCTACTTTTCAGTTTCTGGATTTTGCAGTAAAAGGAAGTGTTGCTATTTATTTCTTCGGAATATTAGGTGTCAACGAATGGATTGTAGTTTTTATCAGTACTTTGATGTGGTTTCTTAATGTGGTTTTGCCGGTTATTATTGGAGCTTATTATGTATTGAATTTTAAAACAAAAGCCGTAGAATGATTTTGATCTTATTTTCCATATTAAGTATTTATGTAATCACGATAGCATTACTCATTTATGGTTTTAATAAAATAAAAAATTATCAAAAAGAAGATTTAAAACCAAAAACAAGTTTTACGATTATAGTTCCGTTTCGGGATGAAGAAGAGAATTTGCCTAATCTTTTGGAAAGTTTTTCTAAATTAAATTATCCAAATGATTTGTTTGAAGTGATTTTAGTAGATGACAATTCTAAAGACAAGTTTCAAGTCTCACATTTCGCATTTCACATTTTACAAATAGACAATATTCGGGTTTCAAATTCTCCTAAAAAAGATGCTATTTCGACAGCAATGCAACATGTAAAAACCAATTGGGTTATTACTACAGATGCTGATTGTTTAGTTCCTGAAAATTGGCTGTTGAACTTCGATCATTATATTCAGCAAGATGATGTTGAGATGCTTGCGGGCGCAGTTACATATAATTGTGAGAATTCATTTCTGGATCATTTTCAGCAATTGGATTTAACGAGTTTGCAAGGCGCAACAATAGGAAGTTTTGGGCTTGGTAAAGCTTTTATGTGCAATGGAGCGAACTTTGCTTACACAAAATCCTTGTTCGAAAAATTAAACGGATTTGACGGAAACAACAAAATTGCCAGTGGCGATGATGTTTTTTTATTGCAAAAAGCAGCCAATTTATTTCCGGATAAAGTTCATTATCTAAAAGCGAACGACGCCATTGTAATTACAAAACCAACCGAAAACTGGAAATCTTTATTTTACCAAAGAGTCCGCTGGGCAGCAAAAACAAGTTCATACCAAAGTACGTTTGGAAAGGTTTTGGGATTGATCGTTTTCTTTGGAAATCTAAGTTTTGTTATTGGATTTTTCTTTTTTGCTTTTGGAATTTGGCCCTATCCATTTTTTGTTTTGTTCGCTTTTTTAAAGTTCATAATCGATTTTTCACTGCTTTACAAAACGAATCAATTCTTGACTAAAACCAAAATAAAAAGCCTGCTATTGAGTAGTTTATTGTATCCTTTTTTTAGTACAACTGTAGCTTTGTATAGTTTATTTGGGACATATGAATGGAAGGGAAGAAGATTTAAAAATTAAAATTCCAATTTTATAAATTGCTTCGCCAGTTCGCTTTCGCTTGTGTCCAAATTCCAATGCTGGACACATAATTGCACACGGATGACACGTCCCGAGGCTTCGGGAGCTATCGCGAAAGCACGAATTTGAGCAGATTTTTTTATTTTATTGTTTTATTTTGAAAATCTTTTATTCTCAATTTTTCGATTGCGTGATTCTTTATTTCAAGGATAACAAAAGAAAAAACAAAAAGAAAAAGAAACCTGCGTAAATCTGTTTAAACCCGTAAAATCTGCGGGCCATAAATTCCAGATGAAGAAAAAATTATTCTTTAGCTTTAAGAATAACAGGTAAAATAAATTGTGTTTTTACCGGAACTCCGCGTTTTAAGGCAGGATTTATTTTTGGAAAATCGACTAAACGGGCATGCAGAATACTATCGATTTTGATCGTGTCATAGGCAACCGAATCTTTAGGGAATTGCGGTTCGAATTTCATGGTTGAGTTAGGGAAAACCGTTACTTTTACCTGAATGGTATCGAGTTCAGGATATAGTATAGAAAGTGTATCGATGTCCAGTTTTTGCTGAATAAGTTGCGCCATTACCTGAAAAAAACATTGCTGGCGTAGCTTTTTGTCAGCAACTTTTTCGCAATTTGCTACAGATGGATATTCGTCGACTTCTTTCCAGTTAATCGATTTTAATTCTTTTTGAAGTAACTCTTTTTCAGACGGAATCTGCTTCTCAAAATATTGACAAGAATTAAAAGATAAGATAACTAAAAAAAGGAAAAACTGCTTCAAGATTTTGGTATTGAATTGAATAAACTGATTATGGTATAAAAATACGATTATTTTTTTTGAGAAGCTTTGTATTGTAGATAATCTTCATAGCTTTCTGAGAGCCATTGCTCTTTGTTTTGCGCCGCAACTTCTTTTTGATCAGGATATAAAGAAGATAATCGATCTGAAAAAGTAGCAATTTGAACCGTATAGTTGTAAAAATCTTTTCTTGTTAAAACAACATTTGGATCATTTTTACGATTAAAGTATTCAAAGAAAAGGACATCAAATTCTTTCATCGAAAAATTGAGAACTTTTTTCTTATTACTTTTATAAATGCTATCCTGAAGTAATTGATCGTCGACAGACAGTTTTTTAGCTTGCGCATAAGTAGTATCATTGATTAAAATAATCAAAGAAATAAATAATACGATTTGTAAAAGTCTGTGCATTTACGGGCTTTACTAAAGGGTTTGTAGGTGCAAAATTACAAAAAAATATATGGATTTACTATTGTTGTTACTCGGTTTTATATGCATGATTGTGGGTGTTTTAGGTAGTTTTTTGCCTGTATTGCCCGGTTTGTCCATTTGTTGGGTAGGATTATTATTGCTGTACATGACAAAAGCGGTCGAGAATAATTACTGGGTCCTGGGTATTACACTTGTTATCACGATAATTATTACGATTCTGGATTATGTAATTCCGGCAAAGGGAACGAAGAAATTTGGAGGAAGTTCATACGGAATTTGGGGAACCAATATTGGATTAATTGTGGGTATTCTGGCTCCTATTCCGTTTGGAGTTATCATTGGTCCTTTTGTGGGGGCTTTTGTGGGCGAGATAATTTATGATTCTAAAAATCACAAACGAGCACTAAAAGCTGCAACAGGATCTTTACTAGGATTTTTGGCTTCGAGTTTTATCAATTTTATGTTTTGTATTATTTTTCTAGGCATATTTTTGAGTGTGACATGGGAATATCGAAACTTTTTGTTTTAATTATGTAACAATTATTTAGCTTTTTTCTTATTTTTTGATTTTTTATATAAATTTTACAAAAAAATAATTATAATTTGATTTGATAACGAAAGGGTTATGTTTGCTGACTCGAGCAGTTTTTTTTGTTAAACAACTGTTAATCGGACACTAATGTATTTAACTTATTTTTTGGAAATGTTAAAATATTTTATATTTTTATCCTGATAAACGATAAAAAGCCTCACTTTATCGGTTATTTTGAATAGATTTAAATAACATTTTAAACCATTTAAGTATGACTCCAAACCTACAAATTGAACTTAGACGTTTTATTTCTTCTAATGTTGTTTCAAAGTTGAACAAGTTTTATTTTGAAAATGATGCACTTTTAATAAAGGGAATTGATGTTTCGATAGGTACAGTTTTAATGGGGTTGTATAATAGGGCCGAGGAATCGGGTTTTTACAAAGAAGTCGTCTCGCAAATACAGGAAGATTCTACCTTTTATCAGGAAGTCGATTTTACATCCGGTCGAATTTTATCAGTAGATGATTGTTATCGTTTAGAAGGAAACGCTTTACTGAAAGAAATTTTTACCAATAAAAAAGGAAGAATTTCTGAAATGATTTCCAACGAAGTCGGCATCAAAAGCGAGACAGCCAGAGAAATCCTAAACTTTTCAGCCTTATTAGTCGCTTCTTATCTTAAAAACAATCTTCAGTTACTAGAGAGTCTAAAATTACTTCTGGACGATCAAAAAAGAGATATCTTAAATAGTATTCCTCCCGGAATCAAAATTATCCTTGGTTTTTCATGTTACGAATCAGTTGAAGAAAAAAACCAATCCATCGGAAGATCCATTTTTACCCTATTCGGTCACAATTTTTTCAGTTTCTAAAAATAAAAAATCCCATCTTACAAAAGTAAAACAGGATTCATTTAAATTAATTTGATACGTTTTTTATTAAACGTTTTTCAAATTGATAACTTCTTGGTCTGTCAAAAAGCGCCAGTTACCTCTCGGTAAATTCTTTTTGGTCAAACCGGCAAAAGAAACACGATCAATACGTAAAACATCATAGTCAAAGTGTTCGAAAATTGCACGAACCACTTTTACATTTGATGAACGCAGTTTAAGACCTACTTCACTTTTTGCTTCTTTCTCTATATAACTTACTTCTTCAACAAACACGCGGTGTCCGTCAAGAACTAAACCTTTGCTTATTTTTTCTAAATCTTCAAATTTCAGGTTTTTATCTAGAGAAACCTGATAAATTTTAGATGATTTCTGATTTGGTAAAGTAAATTTACGAATCATATCAGTATCATTCGTAAACAACAACAAACCAGTTGTGTTTTTGTCCATTCTTCCAATCGGAGCAATTTTTGCCGTTGTAGAACCACGAACAAGTTCCAGAACGTTACGGTATTCCTGACCTTCGTCAAGTGCTGTTGTAAAGTTTTTAGGTTTGTTCAACAAGATGTATTCTTTCTTTTCAGGAGTCAAAACAACACCATCAAAATTAATGACATCATTCAATTTTACTAAATAACCCATTTCAGTTACCGGTACGCCATTTACTTTAACATTTCCGGACTGAATGTATATATCAGCATCACGACGCGAACAAACACCAGAATTAGAGATGTATTTGTTCAAACGAATTTCGTCTGCAGCTTTTTGTCTTTTTGGAGCCTGATTCTGTTTTTTAAGTTTTTGTGCCGCTTCTTCTTCCGCAGCCTTAACAGCAGGTTTCACTTTTTTCGGCCCTTGGGCGCGCTTCGCCATAGGAGGTTTTGGCTTGTTAGAGTTTGGCCTAGAGCTATTTGGTCTGGAACCTCCTCTTTTATTATTGCCTTCCTTATTGTTCATAAATTCTGTAATTTGTGCAAAGATAGTTTATTCTTGCTAAATAATCCTAAGTTCATTGTTCTTAGATTAATAGCCTTTATTTTTTGAAGTTGCAGGAGCAGCACAATTGGCTTTTTTTCAGACCTATTCTCCCGCTTTTCGTTTCAATCTTTTATTTTTTTAAAGGAAAAAAACAAAAGGATTTCCACTGCAATCGGGGCTAGTTTCAGACAATTCGCTTCTTTTCAGACATTTTGAGAGGAGGTTTTACCACAGAGAAAACACAAAGTTGGAAATGAAAAATCTGTGCAAATCTGCCTAGATCCGCGTCATCTGCGTGCCATCTTTTAGCATAAGCCATTATCCAAGCTAGGGATGCAAAAGTAAATTCTTCCCGTGCCATAAAACACTAGGATTAATCAAAACAATACAACAAACGCCCGAAACAATCAGGAATTTCAGTACGTTATGTAAAAGCAGAAACTGTTCTTTAGAATTAGATCTCCATAAATAAAGCAGGAAAAAAAGCAAAACAGCAAAACATACGTAAAAGTAAATGTCCATATAACCCACATCATAAATGTTGATCAGGATATAAACTGGAATCACCGTTAGAAATGTTAGAACTGTAATGATTTGTTTAGAAACCGTTTCGTTATAAATGATCGGAATTGTTCTGTAATTGTTGACCAAATCTCCTTTTAAATTTTCAAGATCCTTAATCATTTCCCGAATCAGTAATAACAAAAACAGGAAAACCGCATGCGCTGAAATTACCATAAAATGGCTCATATGATCTTCGATTTCCTCAAACGAAACCTTGTTGTAGAAATATAGCAGAATCGCAAAAAAAGGTAAAACAGCCATAAAAGCAGCAGTCAGATTACCAACAATTGGATATTTTTTTATTTTGTGAGAGTAAAACCAAATCAGGAATATATAAGCCGAAAAGAACAAAAATGCCCGCCAGGAAACAATCAAAGCCATCAAAGCTGCAAGGAAATTGAGCGTAAAATAAACCGATAGTTTCGTCTTTTGGCTTACTAATCTATCCAGCATCGATTTGTTGGGCCTGTTGATTAAATCTTTCTGACTGTCATAAAAGTTATTAATAATATATCCTGAAGCAATTGTAATGGCCGAAGCAAAAACAATCAGAAATAAATTGAAATCGAGTAAAATATCCAGTGCCCTTTTTTCAGGAGCCAATATAAAAATAGCAGATAAATATTGCGCTAAAACAATAATAGGAATGTTGTAACCTCTCACCACCGAGAACAAACTAACGATTTTCATTACTAAAAGTTTATGCTGTCTGCTTAACATTTTTTAAAGTTAGTTTGGGATTTAATTTAGAGCTTGTTTTTGTTTAGGAGCAAGGGTAGAAAATATTAAAGCTTATCCTTTAATAATGTTTTCGAACCAAAACCTAATTTCCGAATGCAAGCTAAGGCTTCTTTTTGAGAAATGTCGACTTCTTTGATGTCTTTTTTTTCTACAAAACAAACAGAACCACTCCAGGGGTTTGGTGCTGCAGGAACAAATACTGTAAAATTGTTTTCGTTTATTTGTTCTATCAAAAAAGCAAATTGCGTTCCTGCATCTGTAGGAACCAAAACGACTTTTAAATTTTCATTAGATTCAAAACCCATGATATTTTCATTCGTTTTCTTGATGAATGAATAACCGGGAATAAAACTTAAGATTCCGTTTTCCAGTCTTTGAATCAATTTCTTTGCATAAGCTGTTCTGGCAATTAAACCTGCAGTAATACAAATAATGAAGATGATTAATATAGCGACTATTTCCTCAATTGCCAGACCCGAAATTTTCACTTTAGGAAAGTGACTTATTATCGGAATCGTAATTTTCCGGATAATATGATATCCTTTTTCCAGAATAATCAATAACAAAACAAGTGGTGCCAGGAACAGAATTCCACCTAAAAAAGTTGCTTTGATAATCTGTAAAATACTCTTCATATTAAATAACTTTTAGGGTGATAATTTCTACGAAAGCATATTCAATAGGCGAAATTTTTTAAATAAACTTAAATTTAGAATTGGTAAACAACTTCTAATTTATAGTCTTTTAAGGATACTTTTGCACGCTCTAAATCCTCAGTAAATCCAAGAATATAACCACCTCCGCCAGAACCACAAAGTTTTAAGTAATAATCATTTGTATCGATTCCGTTTTGCCAGATTCCGTGAAATTGTTCCGGGATCATGGGCTTAAAGTTGTTTAAAACGACTTTTGATAACTTTTTAGTATTCGTAAACAACGATTTCATGTCGCCATGCAAAAAGTTTTCTACGCAGGCATCTGTATATTTTACAAATTGGTTTTTAAGCATCGCACGGAAACCTTTGTCTTTCAGGTTTTCCATAAAAATGTTTACCATAGGAGCAGTTTCACCAACAATTCCTGAATCTAATAAAAAGACAGCACCTTTTCCGTCAAAACTTTGAGTCGGAATACCGGTTGCTTCAATATTGTCTTTAGAATTAATTAAAATCGGAATGCTTAAATAACTGTTTAAAGGATCTAAACCAGAACTTTTTCCGTGGAAAAAACTCTCCATTTGAGCAAATATATTTTTTAATTGTAACAGTTTCTCACGAGTTAAATTCTCTAAAACCGTTATTTTGTTTGTAGCATATTTGTCATAAATAGCAGCTACAAGCGCGCCACTGCTGCCAACTCCATATCCCTGCGGAATACTTGAATCAAAATACATTCCGGTTTCGACATCATTTTTTAAACTTGCCAAATCAAAAGCCACCAATTCAGGTTGTTCGGTTTGTAAAGTTTCAAGGTAAGTTGCAAAACGCTGTAAACTTGCGTTGGATGCGATTGCTTCTGCCGAAGGATCTTCGGATTTTTTCAATGCACCATTATAAAAATTATAAGGAATAGAAAGTCCTTTAGAGTCGCGGATGATTCCGTATTCTCCAAAGAGTAATATTTTTGAGTAAAATAATGGTCCTTTCATGTTTATTTTATGTCTTTCTTTATTTTATTTGGTGTAGAAGATTTTTTATTTAATCCCTTCTCAAGAATCTCTCTAACTTTTCTTATGATTATAGGATTGTTGCATTCCATAATCAATTTCATTACTTTGATTTTTTCTGCTTTGATGCCCATCAATCAAAAATTTAATTAAAGATACGGAAAATTATAATGCAATTGCACCCTCTCCAATTTGGTCGCAAATGTACTGACGATTCTGACAAAATACAACTAATTCGTCCTTAATAAATTGTAACACTTTATCGCTAGCGTTTTCGGGGTACAAAACGTGCACATTTGCCCCGGCATCTAGTGTAAAACAAACCGGAATTTGCGTTTCATTTCTAAATTTCCAAATTGCATTGATAATCTGTAACGTATTTGGTTTCATTAAAATAAAATAGGGCATAGAAGTCATCATCATGGCATGCAAAGTCAAAGCTTCACTTTCGACTACCTTGATGAATTCGTCTAAATTTCCGCTTTCGAAAATGGCAATTAGCTGATCCAGATTTTCATGCGCCTGAGCAAAACGTCTTTCGGCATAAGGATGATTGTGCATCAAATCATGACCAACGGTACTCGAAACTTGTTTTTCGCCTTTATCAACCAATAAAATGGTATCCTGATAATTCTTGAAATTTTCATGAATAGTATACGGAAATTCAACTCCGTACAAATCAGAACTTCCTTCGATATTCGCCTGATTTCCCCAAGCTACAACATTTCCTTTTACGCTTCGGCAAGCACTTCCGGAACCTAAACGGGCCAAAAATGATGCTTTTTGATAAAAGTATTCATCTGTCATTTCAGGATTCAGTACTTTCTCTAAACTCATAAAATTCATTGCCAAAGCTGCCATTCCCGAAGCCGAAGAAGCAATTCCGGAACTGTGCGGAAATGTATTTTGGGTATCAATCGTAAAATGATACTCTTTCAAAAAAGGCAAATAAACTTCAATTCGTTCTAAAAACTTCTGAATTTTTGGTTTGAAATCTTCTTTTGGTTTTCCCTCAAATAATAAATCGAACGAAAAACCATTATTGGTCGAAATGTCTCTTTTTTCAAAACCCAATTTGGTAATCGTTTTGCAATTATTTAGCGTAAAACTCACCGAAGGATTTGCCGGAATTTGATTGTCTTTTTTTCCCCAATATTTCACTAATGCAATATTGCTGGGAGCACTCCATTCAAAATTTCCGTTTTCGATGGTCGAAGTATATTTTTTAGGAATAAAATCAGTTGCTGTAAACATGAATTATAAAATTTTGGCAAAGATAGTTTTTATACTATTTCACCCTATAAGTTATATAAGAAAATGTAAGTTTGAGTTCAACTAAAATGAACTTATGTCACTTATATGGTTTAACCTTTCTTTTTAACTATTTTTGAATAAAAATTGAATAGAATGAACAAGATAGTCAAAATCGTCATCGCACTCTTTATTTGTTTAATGGTAGGATATTCAGCAAGTGTCGTAACAAGGCCAAGTGTTGAAACCTGGTATCCAACAATTATAAAACCAAGTTTTAATCCGCCCAATTGGATTTTTATGCCGGTCTGGACATTGCTTTATATTTTAATGGCGGTTGCAGCGGGATTGGTTTGGGATCAAATAAAGGAAAAAAACGAAGAGGTAAAAAAAGCTCTGGGTTTCTTTTTGATTCAATTGACATTGAATGCTATTTGGTCGTATATCTTCTTCGGGTTAAAAAATCCAATGTTGGCTTTAATCGAAATTGCATTATTATGGTTAATGATTTATGAAACTTATTTAAAGTTTACCAAAATCAACAAAACTGCAGGTTATTTATTAATTCCTTATATGGCCTGGGTTGCTTTTGCGGGGATTTTGAATGCTAGTATCTGGTGGTTGAATAAATAAAGTTTCAGGTTTTTTTGGTTTCAGGTTAGCTTCCTCAATTTGGCTAAAGCATCGCGTCAGTTTTAATAAATACGTTTTACTTTATGAATAAATTCAAGGTTTTTGTTGTTATATTATTTTTAATTTCATTTAAAACTTTTGCTTGTTTGAATGGAGAAACTAAGACATTGAAAAATGGCGTAATGGTTTATGTAGATTTTCAAGGACTTGTTCCTCATGGGCATAGATTTTATATAGAAAATTTTCCAAAATTGATTTCGGAGCTTGATAGCTTGTATAAAAAAACAAATAATATAGAATACTTGTCTGATAAGGGATATGTTTTAATTGTTCAGAAAAAATATGATGAAGCTTTAAAGTTGTATCTGAATATTGAAAAAATTAAGCCTAATCGATATTCGACGGCATCTAATATTGGAACTCTTTATGAGTTGATAGGAGAAAATCAAAAAGCATACAATTGGATTAAAAAATCAATTGAGATTAATCCGGAATCTCATAATGGTTCCGAATGGTTGCATTTGAAAATATTAGAAGCTAAGATCAAGAATATCAAAGACGTTTCAGGTCAGTTTTTAATAAATACAAGTTTTGGCAATACAGGAGTTCCTAAGACTAAATTATCTAAAAATGAAGTGGATGAATTAGCAAAGACAGTGTATTATCAGGTAAATGAGCGAATGTCATTTATAGAACCAAAAGATAAGATTATCTCTATTTTGCTTTTTGAATTGGGAAATCTTGTAGAATTAAAAGGTGAACATGAGAATGCACTTCGAATTTATAGAACAGCAAGAACGTATGGTTATGAAGGTGATTTAATAGTAGCCAGAATGATTAACAGTACAGAAAGTAAGATTAATTATTTGGAAAAAAAGACTTGGGATTTAACGGAGAAAATGAATTCTTTGAGAAAAAGTAAAGATGGAGTAGATTTAGATTATGTAAATCAAATCGAAACCAGTTTGATTGTCGTTTCTATAATTGGTTTACTTTTATTGATTGGTCTTTTAATTCTTTATTTTAAATGGAAAAAACTAAAAGATTATATCATTTTACACGATTTTACTAATTAAAATTGTTTAATTCGACTGCTTCATTTTTCTAAACTCCAAAGGATTAATGCCTTCGTGCCTGCTAAAAAATCTCGAAAGGTTTTTGATGTCTGTATATCCGCAAAAATCTGAAATTTCAGTAATGGATAAATCTGTTTCAATCAAAAGCTGTTTGACTTGTTTGATGCGTAAAGTGTTTATTTCGTCGAGTATACTTCGTTTTAAAACCAATTGAAATCTTTTTTCTAAAACTCTTCTGGATAATGCTGTTGAATTCACTACATCATCCACAGATATTCTTTCTTTATAATTGTAGTAGATAAAATGCAATGCTTTGCTTATTTCCTTGTCGTTTACAGCCAGGAAATCAGTTGATCTTCGGGTGATGATTTGCAAAGGCTCTACATAAATATCGTCGTAAGTAGCTTCTTTGTTTGTCATCATTTTGCTGAGAAGCTGCGCAGTTTCGAAACCACCTTTTTCAGTATTTAAAGAAATACTGGATAAAGGAGGGTCAGATAAGTTACAAATGCTCAAATCGTTGTCTACGCCAAGAACAGAAACTTGTTCAGGCACATTTATGCCAACAGCTTTGCAGGCTTCAGTAACGTGTTGCCCCTGATTGTCATCGCAGGTCATAATGGCTATAGGCTTTGGTAAAGCTTTGAGCCAATCGGATAACCTTGATTCTTTATAGCTCCATAACGGAGGAGTTTCTTCTTTTTGATGCTGATAGATATGAACCTTAAAACCTGATTCTTCTACTTTTTTGCAAAAACCTTCACATCTTTCGCGGGACCAGACAATATCATCGAAACCGTAAAAAGCAAAGTTTTTAAAGCCTTTTTCGATAAAATAAGAAGCGGCCAGTTGTCCTGTTTCTTTATAAAGCCCGGTGATATTAGGAATAGCTGTAAAACGTTCGTTAGTATCTTGTGCAATTATGGGGATATTCAATGAAAGTAGTTTTTCATAAACCTGTTCATTTTCAATCTGGGCAATTATTCCGTTAGCTCCCCAGGTTTTAGCCCACGAAATAGCGCTTTTTAATTCCTTCTTATTTCCATTTACAATAGGTATACGGCAAAAGTTAAACGGGCCAAATAGGCGTGAATATTTTGCAATTCCGTTTAGAAGCCCTCGTCCGTATTCTTCAGAAAAGTTAACCAACAACAATACTTTTGGAATCATTTTTTATTAAATATTAATTGATATTGAATGCATTATCATAAGGTAAAGTTTGAAGTCCTAACGAATTTAATACGTTGAATACTGGTAACTGTAAATATTCGCAAAATGAAGATTAATTATCGCAAATATACCATTATCAATTAAATTACAAGTATACTTTTGTTTCGTTGTTTTTAATGAATTATATAAAATAGCTTAAAATGTGAAATTTTTTAATGTTTTTTTAATGTATTTGATTTTTTTTAATGCAATTAACAATAAATAATATTTTGTAAGTTTTTGCAGTAAAAATGATGAATTAAGATGCTTAAATTAATGATTCTGAAACCCTGAAGTTGTTAACCCAATATTAATCCCTTTAATAATCTAAAGAAAAATAGATCTTAGAAACTTAAAAATTATGAAGAATATAAAATATAGTAATAGCACATTTGTCTTGTTTCTTTTATATGTAATGTGCAGCATAATTACTGTAAATGCTCAAAACTCAAAATTTGAGCATCAATTAAAAGACGGATGGACTATCGAATCATCGACTAAAATTAATAGTACTGGAGATAAAATTTCCGAGGCTGGTTTTAATGTTTCAAAATGGTACAAAACTACAGTTCCGGCTACTGTTATGGCGGCATTAATTGCCAATAAAGAGTACGCTGATATTTTTATGGGAGAAAATATCAATAAAGTAGATACAACACGATTTAGAGTTCCGTGGTGGTACAGAAACGAATTTGTTATCGAAGATGCTTCAAAAAATACAGAATTGGTGTTTGAAGGAATCAACTACAGAGCAAATATCTGGCTAAATGGTAAAAAAGTGGCTGCAGCAGATAGTTTATTTGGAGGTTTTAGAATCTTCACTTTAAACATTTCTAAAAACATTAAAAAAGGAAAAAATGTTTTGGCGGTTGAAGTTTTCCATCAACATAAAAACGAACCTTCGATTGGGTTTGTCGATTGGGCCCCTATGGCCCCGGATCGCGAATTGGGACTTTGGAGGCCTGTAAAGCTTAAGATTTCGGACAAAACAAGTCTGAACAATATTTTTGTAACCTCTAAAATAGATAAAAAAGAATATAAAAATGCTGAGTTAACAGTTTCTGCTGAAGTGGTAAATAACACTAATGAAGCTATAGAAACTGTTGTAAAAGGAAAAATCGAAAACATCATTTTCGAAAAGAAAGTTAAACTTGAGCCTTTAGAAAAACAATTGATTGTTTTTAAACCTTTGGAGTTCAACCAGCTTAAAATTAAAAATCCACGTTTATGGTGGACGTATGAATTAGGAAAACCTAATTTGTATAATCTCACAATGTCTGTTGAAACCAATAATAAAGTATCATATTCAAAATCGACTGCATTTGGAATACGCGAAGTCGAAGATTATTTAACCGCAAAAGGCTACAGAGGTTATAAATTAAACGGAGTGGAAGTTTTAATAAAAGGCGGTGGCTGGGTTGATGGTATGTTCTTAAATGATACTGATGAAAAAGTAAAAGCACAATTAGAATATGTAAAACAAACCAATATGAATACCGTTCGTATGGAAGGTTTTTGGGGAAATAGTGAAAGAATCTATGAAATGTGCGATGAAATGGGACTTTTGATGATGGTAGGATGGAGCTGCCAATGGGAATGGGCAGCTTATCTAGATAAACCGGAAGATGATTTTATGTCGATCAAAACGCCGGAAGACATGAAGCTGATCATTGATTATACCCGAGATCATGTGAATTGGTTAAGAAATCACCCGAGTATTTTTGTCTGGGTTATGGGAAGCGATAAATTACCGCGCCCGGAATTAGAAGAGAAATATAATGTTCTTTTTAAAGATATTGACCCATCAAGGCCTCTTTTAATGTCCTGTAAAGGAATGGACAGTAAAATTTCCGGAAAAACAGGGGTAAAAATGAATGGACCTTATGAATATGTAGCGCCTAACTATTGGTTTGTAGATACAGAAAATGGCGGTGCATTTGGTTTTAATACCGAAACAGGGCCCGGACCACAAGTTCCTCCGCTTGAAGTGGTAAAAAGTATGATTCCGGAAGATAAATTGTGGCCTATAAATGAAACATGGGATTTTCACTGCGGAAGAAATGAATTTCAAACACTGGAACGTTTTACCTCAGCATTTAATATTCGATACGGAACACAAGATAATGTAGAAGATTTTACGTTTAAAAGTCAGGCATCAAATTTAGAATCGATGCGTTCTATGTTCGAAGCTTTTGCCATCAACAGAAGCAACACGACAGGAATCATCCAATGGATGTTTAACTCTCCGTGGCCAAAATTAATCTGGCAATTCTGGGATTATAATTTATTGCCAAATGCTGCTTTTTATGGGGCAAGATTAGGCGCGCGTCCCGTAAATATTGCTTATAATTATAAAGATAATGCGGTGTATGTGAGCAATCTTAATCCGCAGAAAACTAAAAATCTAAAAGCTCATGTGAGTATATATGATTTTAACGGAAAAATAATTTTCAAAAAAGAAGTAACTGTTTCTGTAAACGGAAATGCATCTTTTAAAGCAATAGCATTACCGGATGACAAAGACTATTCGAAAGTATACTTTGTAAAAATGAATTTGACAGACGATAGCGGAAAATCAATTGCAGACAATTTTTATTGGTTATCGGCTAAAAAAGATGTTTTCGATTTCAAAAAATCAGACTGGATTCATACGCCATTAATGGAACATGCAGACTTTACCGATTTAGAAAAATTACCAAAGGTAAAAATCGAAACGCAGCATACGATTAAGAAAGAAAACGATCAATATGAAGTTACGGTAAAATTACATAATCCGTCAGAAAGTGTTGCTTTTTTAATTGAATTGAGCATTTTGGGTGATCGTTCAGGAAAATCGATAGTTCCGGTTCTTTGGGATGATAATTATGTTTCGTTGGTTCCAAAAGAAAGCAGGACAATTAAGGTTACTTTTCCGGTTTCAGCCTTAAACGGAGAGAAGCCCGTTTTTAAATACAAAGGCTGGAATGTAGAATAAACAAAGAACATTGAATGGCTAAATAATGTGAGCTGCATTATTTAAAAATGATGCGAAGAAGGAATCGAAAAAAGGATTTTTTCTTCACACAGGAAAACTCATGCCTAAATCTAAATTTTTAAAAAATAAACAAACAAATGAAAACAAGTAAGTTAACCGTGGGATTGGTGTTTCTGACCTTTTTTGTTATCTCTTTTTTGACTAACATTATGGGGCCATTGATTCCGGATATTATAAATAGTTACCATTTGTCGCTTGGTATGGTTGGCTTTCTTCCGTTTTCTTTTTTTGCGGCTTATGGTGTCATGTCAACCTCAGCGGGAGTTTTGCTCGAAAAATACAGAGAGAAAAAAGTAATGGCTTTCTCCTTTCTGATAGCGGCATTAGGTTCTTTATTATTTGGGTTGTTTCCGTACTATTCTATGGCGCTTGTTTCTCTATTTTTAATAGGAATTGGAATGGCTGCTTTGCAAGTTGCCATAAATCCGTTGTTGAGAGTTTCAGGCGGCGAAGAACATTTTGCATTCAATTCGGTAATGGCACAATTGTTTTTTGGTTTAGCCTCTTTCCTGAGTCCGTTGGTGTACAGTTATTTGGTTACGAATATTAAACACGATAGTACAAACTCAAACTCATTTTTAGAAATTCTGTCCAAACTTGTTCCTGCAAATCTGAATTGGGTTTCCCTGTATTGGATTTTTGCCATAACGGCATTTGCCATGGTACTTATCATTCTGTTCTTTAAATTTCCAAAATTTGAATTAGAAGAAACAGAAAAAGCAGGAACCTGGAGCGTTTATAAAGATTTACTAAAAGATAAAACGGTGCTTTTGTTCTTCTTTGGAACTTTTGCCTACGTAGGTACGGAGCAGGGAATCGCTAACTGGATGTCAAAATTTTTAAGCGATTATCACGGTTATGCTCCACAAACTATAGGGGCCGAAGCTGTGGCGTATTTTTGGGGGCTATTAACTGCCGGATGTATACTTGGTTTAGTGCTGCTTAAATTTCTGGACAGCCGTAAAGTACTTGTTTTGTTTGCTGCCGGAGCCATTATACTGCTCACTATTGCACTGTTTGGTACGGCAAAAATGTCTCTTTATGCATTTCCGCTTTTAGGTTTTGCACTTTCAGTTATGTGGTCGGTCATTTTTTCATTGGCCTTAAATTCTCTCAAAAGTAATCATGGTGCCTTTTCGGGTATTTTATGTACCGGAATTGTGGGCGGAGCAGTTATGTCTTTAATTATCGGCAAACTGGGCGACATCATTGGCTTGCGTGATGCCATGGCTACATTATACATTACCCTCGGGTATATCTTAAGTATTGGTTTTTGGGCTAAACCCTTAGTCAATAACGCTACAATTCATTTAAACAAAACAAAACAAAAGAAAATCAATAATTATATAAAGTTATAAAAATGTCGGAAAGAAAGATCATAGGCGTTGACATGGGAGGGACAAAAATCCACACTAGCCTTATTTTAGGAAACGAGATAATTTCCGAATGTATATTAGACACACCTGCCAAAGAATCTGAAAAAGTAGTTTTAGACCGGTTGATCAGAACCATAGAACAAGTGTATCAACCCGGATGTGAGGGTATTGGTATTGGCGTACCAAGCGTAGTCGACTGGAAAGAAGGAATCGTTTACGATGTGGTTGCCATACCATCATGGAAAGAAGTTCATGTAAAAGAAATAGTAGAGAATCATTTTAAAATACCGGTTTATGTCAATAATGATTCGAATTGTTTTGCCTTAGGCGAAAAATTCTTTGGAAAAGGAATAGACTCGGCAAATTTTGTTGGTGTAACAATAGGAACCGGATTGGGCAGCGGAATCATTATCGAAAATAAATTGTACCAGGGTGTAAATACAGGAGCAGGAGAAATAGGAAGTATATCTTATAAAAATGGAATTATAGAGCAATACTGTGCCAGCGAATTTTTTGCTTCTCAAGGTTTAGATGGCGAAAAGCTTTATCTCGAGGCTAAAAACGGAGATCAAAAAGCATTAGAAATTTTTAATCAGTACGGAAAAAATCTTTCTGAAATGGTAAAAATAGTTCTTTATGCTTACGATCCTGAAAAAATCATTCTTGGAGGCTCGATAAGTAATGCGTATGAGTTTTTTATTGATGCTGTCTGGAAAGGACTGGATGATTTTATGTTTCCCGTTGAATTAAAAAAACTCAAAATCGAAAAATCTGAACTTAAAAACAGTGCTGTTTTAGGAGCTGCAGCATTAGTTTACAATTATAACCTACAAACCGTTTAGTTCCTGCCAAAAATATTGAAGCACATTTTAAAACAAAATCTACAATAAAAACAACTTAAAACAGAAACCAAAATTATTAACCAAAAAAATTATTACGATGAAAAATAGTCTACTAAAGGGCTTAATGGTTTTTATAACCATGTTATGTTCTGGCCTGGCGTATTCGCAAGATGTGTCAGGATTAGTTTCAGATGCCAGTGGTCCACTCCCGGGCGTTTCTATATCAGTAAAGGGAGAAAAAAATGAAACTCAAACTGATTTCGACGGAAGGTTTACGATTAAAAACGCAGGTAAAAATGCAATCTTAATTTTTAGTTACATAGGTCTTAAAAACCAGGAAGTGTCTGTAAACGGCCAAACGAAGTTAAACGTAGTGATGGCTCAGGACCGCAGTGAATTAAATGAAGTGGTGGTAGTTGGTTACGGAACTTCAAAAAAGAAAGATTTAACGGGAGCTGTTGATGTGCTTTCGTCTAAAGATTTTGATGGCGTTTCTAATACTTCTCCTGCTTTATTGCTAAGGGGAAAAGTGGCGGGAGTTCAAATTACACAATCCAGCGGAGAACCAGGTTCTGCAGTTACCATTCGGGTTCGCGGTTCTTCGTCTGTTCGTTCAGGTAATGGTCCGTTGATTGTGGTTGACGGTGTTCCGTTAAGTGGAGGAGATGTATCAGCAGAAGGAGCAGATTTATTGGGTGCATCTACGGCAAAAAATCCTTTAAACTTTATCAACGAGGCCGATATCGAATCTATTTCGGTGCTAAAAGATGCTTCATCGACGGCTATTTATGGTGCACGTGGAGCCAATGGAGTCATTGTTATTACGACCAAAAAAGGAAAATCTAACGTTCCTGAATTCAACTTTAGTACTTCAACACAATTTAGTACAAAAGCAGGCAATTTTGGTGTAATGAATCCGGATCAGTTTGTTGCTGCCAGTAAAGCTGCCGGTGTACCTTCTATTCCGGCCGATCCTATTGCAGGAACTCCGGAAATTAACAATCAGGATTACGGAGGAAGAAATTATAATTGGGAAGATGCTGTAATGCAGCGCGGAGTTGCTATAAACAATAATTTATCTTTTAATTCGTCTAACGAAAATTCGAGTACAAGAGTTTCTTTTTCTGCCAGTAATAACAAAGGAATTGTCAAAAATACAGGATTAGACAAATACACGGTTTCATTTTACAACTCAAATAATTTTTTTGATAAAATCTTAAAAGTAGATACAAAATTGCTTTATGCGAGTTTAAATGACGAAACGACATTAATCACCAATAATGCCAGTTATATAGGAAACGTTATAGGATCCGCCTTATATTGGAATCCGACCAGACCCATTTATAACGCTGATGGTCATTATAATGTGGTAAGCGAAACGTATTTAAATCCGGTACAGCTCTTAGATTCTTATAAAGATTATACCAATACAAGTAAATTGTTAGGAAGCATTAATGCGGTATTAAATTTAGGAAGCCACTTTAAATACAATTTCTTATTTGGCGTAGAAACTTCCAATTCTACAAGAAAAAGCCAAATTTTGCCAACGATGCAAATACAAGGAGAAGCTTTTTTTGGTACAGTTCCGGGATCTGATCCTGTAGTCACAAAATACGGTACAGCTTCGATTCAGGGGCTGAGCAATTTTAATAAAACCTTTGAGAATAATTTAAGCTATACCAATAAATTTGGAGAGAATCTTAATATAAATGCCCTGGCAGGATATTCGTATTACTACTACATGGCCAATGGTTTTGTAACTTCGGGTAAAGGATATGATTTGGCTCAGACTAATTTAATAGATAATATTCAGGGTGGACTTCAAAATGAATTTAGATCTTCTTCTTTTAAAAATGTATCCGAATTGCAATCTTTTTATGCCAGAGCAGATGTTACTTTCTTTAAGCAATATGTAATTACTGCAACTGTTCGTACAGACGGATCTACAAAACTGGGAGCCAATAACAAATACGGCACATTTCCGTCTATAGGCTTTGCTGATAATTTATTTCAGGATAAAGAAGGAATTCTTAATAATCTAAAAATTCGTGCCAACTGGGGTATTACAGGAAATCAGGAATTTGCACCAAATTCAGCGATAGGCAGAGCGAGTTACGGAAATAACGGAACTCTGAATATCGATACCAATGCCAATGATAATCTGAAATGGGAAACTACGGAATCATGGGGAATTGGAACTGATTTTACGTTATTCAAATACAGGTTAACCGGTACTGTAGATTATTTTTACAGAAATACTTCAGACCTGATTTTTCCTGTTCCTCAGGCTTCAACGCAACCGGGACCTAATACGCCACGTAATAAAAATTTACCAGGAAACTTAATCAATCAGGGACTGGAAGTTAGTCTTGATTATAAAATAATCGATAATGAAAACTTTTCCTGGGATATTGCTGCGAATGCTTCATTCTTAAAAAATGAAATGAAAAATTTTAGCGGAACTGTTGGTACGGGAGGCCTAAACGGGCAGGGATTAGACGGCGCCTACACACAAGTAATCACCAATAATAAACCGCTTTATTCGTATTATTTGTATGATTTTAAAGGATATGATGCTGATGGTAATTCTATTTATACTAATGCCGCCGGAGAACCTGCCGGACTGGGTGATGCCTCTAAGCAATTGCTGGATAAACAACCCTTGCCAAAAATAAATTACGGTTTTTCATCATCTTTTAAATACAAAGGATTTGATGCGGTAGTTTCATTCTATGGTGTTGCAGGAAATTATATTTATGATAATACACAAAATGCCTATTTCTTTAAAGGGGCTTTTTTAGGAGGAAGAAATGTTACTGAAAAAGCGGCTTATTCTGAGCAGGCACAAGGAGATCCAAATTCGCCTTCAACAAAATTTTTGCAAAAAGGAGATTTTTTAAGAATGGGTGAATTGACGTTTGGATACACCTTTACAGGTGGTTTGATAGACAGAATGAAATGTAAAAATGCACGTATTTATGTAAACGGTTCCAACTTATTGTTATTTACAAATTACACCGGATTTGATCCTGAAGTAGATACTAACAAACAAGTTAACGGAGTGCCCTCTGCAGGTATGGATTATCTGGCTTACCCAAGATCAAAAGGTGTCGCTTTTGGACTTAATGTAACATTTTAATTTTAGAAATTATGAAAAGTATCAATATTATAAAAAGCATCTTTTTTGCAAGTACATTAATCCTGAGTGTTAGCTGTACCAATTTAGATGAAGAAGTTTTAGACGGAGTACCAACCGGAGGAGCAAACGATCCTGTAAATACTGCCGCTTTATTAAAAACAGCTTATCAGGGTTTACGAAATTTTCAGGTTCAGGAGCAGGTGCATACCCTGAGTGAGATGTCTACAGATGCATTAGTTTGCCCTACCCGCGGAGGAGATTGGGATGATAACGGTACATGGAGACAATTTCATACCCTTACCTGGACGCCGGATAACGTAGAAATAAAAAATGCCTGGAACAGTTTACTGGCAAGTGTATACGATTGTAATACGATTGTCGAAAATTCTAAAGATGCCTCAGAAATTGTTCAGGCGCGTTTTTTAAGGGCTTTCTATTATTATTACGTTGTGGATTTATACGGACAAACACCTTATAGGGAACCGGGAACTCCGTTGACAAATGATCCTAAAGTATGGACAAGAGCGCAGGCTACAGATTTTATAATTAACGAATTAGAGGCTATTTTACCCAATTTACCGGCACGTGTGGCAGGAGATGCAAGTATTGTTAATGCAGATGCAGGTCATTTTTTACTGGCTAAAATTTATTTGAACCTCGGGGTGTTCAAAGCAGCAAATCCTGCCGGACCTTATACTTTTGAAGCAGTCAATATGAACAAAGTTATTGCGCATGTTGAAGCTATAAAAAGCAGTTTATCCGATTCGTATTGGGATAATTTTGCACCGGACAATAACAATTCACCAGAGATTTTATTTTCGTCTAAAAACGTGCTTGGAGACGGAGGGGCCGTGGGTGACTATTGGCGATACGGAATGCATTATAATCAAACTCCTGACGGGTATAATGGTTTTTGTACTGTAGGCGAATATTATGATCATTTTGATGCTGCAGATGAACGTCGTCAACATTCGACGCCTGAAATCATAGCACATTTTGGGAATCCGATAGGTTTTCAATACGGACAAATGTATGCTCCGGAAACAACAGATGAGGTTACGGGCGAAATTATACCGGGAGGAACAATTCCTTTAAAAGACCGAAACGGAAATCCGTTATTTTTTACCAAAGAAGTTAAAATGATCGTTACCGGACCCACTATTGAAACGGCAGGAATAAGAACCCAAAAATACCAGCCGGATGTTAATAATTTAGATCATCCTGAAAATGACTTTGTTCTAATGCGTTATGCCGATGCTTTGTTAATGGAAGCCGAAGCAATTCTGAGAGGCGGAGCTGCATCAGGAAATGGTTCTGCTCAGGATATTATGGATAAAATTGCAGACAGAACAGGAGTTCATGCCCCAACTGCAACTTTAGAAAATTTATATGCTGAAAGAGGAAGAGAATTATGGTGGGAAGGATGGAGAAGAAACGATATGATTCGTTTTGGAAAATTTCTTGCTCCAAGAGAATTGAAAAAGAATACTTCTCCGGAAAAATATCTGCTTTACTGTCTTCCATCAGATGCTTTGTTTAATTTAAATTTAAAACAAAATCCAGGATACTAAATAAAATTTCATGTTTATTTAAAATTCGATATGTGAATACCTAAGTTAAATTAGGCTTTTTGCATATCGAATTTGCATTTATAAAATATGAAGTGGTATGAATTAATTTTTAGGTTCCTTTTTTATTTTTTTGAACATCTCATTTTTAGCGTACAAAAAATCCATTGTAGTTAGTACATTATTGTTTTCTAAAAGGTTTTTAGATCTGGGATCAGCATCGCAAAAATCCAGAAAAAGTTCAACTTCTTCAGGAGGCAATTTTAAATCCTTGGTAAAAAAAGTGTTCGGAATTGATGCCGCTACAAGTTTTCTGAAAACAGTTTCCTCCGTTTTCTTTTCCAGTTCTTCTTTTTTGTTATTTTTAAATAGATTGAAAACCCCTTTTCCCATACGGCCAAAGTCCATACCATTGGGGATAGTTCCGTCATAAACACCGGTATATTTTTGCAAAGAAGCGGCATCTTTTTCGAATTTCACTTTATCGAGATCTTGCTGAGAAATTTTAAACGGCTCAAGTTTCATGTTAGTTACTATAACTTCATCTAATTCTTCAGGTCTTGCAATCATGTTGACAATAATATTGTTTTTATCAATATTTTCCTGGGATATTTTTAATCTTGTAAAAAAGTGATTTTTATGAAAGAAAAGCAAACTATCTTTCGCTTTTACCAAAATTGTAAACTCTCCTAAATAATCGGTTGTTGTGCTGGTTTGTGCTGTTTTATTAATGACCTCTACTTTTTTAAGAGGAAAATTGTTTGATAAGACTTTTCCGTGAATTAGCTTTTCGGTTTGGGAAATCGAAAGCTGATATGTTAAAAAAGAAATTGTGGTAAGGAGTTTTACTTTCATTTAATGGTATTTAGCTGAGCGTAAAATTATTAGAATTGTCTTAACGAAAACTTATCGAATCTGTAAATTCTTGTTAATTCGGAATAGGGTAGTTTTCAGTCTCAGTCTCAGTTTTCAAACTGTGACTGAAAACTGCGATTGTATACTTTTATAATATCTCAAGTAAACCTGAAGGACTGGTAATTACTAATTTTGCTCCGCTTTCAAAAAGTTCTTTTTCTGTTCGATATCCCCACGAAACGCCAACAGGAAACATATTGGCATTTTGCGCGGTTTGCATATCAATATCAGAATCGCCAACAAAGAGTATTTCTTCTGGTTTTAAATTCCATTTTTTACTGATTTCTAAAGCTTCAAACGGATTTGGTTTTTTAAGTTCTTCGGTACTCAAACCAATGGCAGCATCAAAATGATTTGGAAATATTTCCGAAGCGATCTTTTTGGTAAGCTCATCGGCTTTGTTGGAGAAAACAGCTAGTTTGATGTTTTTTGAAGTCAGGTTTTTCAACAACTCGACGATTCCTTCGTATGGTTTTGTTTTCAGGGTACAAATTTCACGATATTCAGTAATCATACAGTCAAAACAGGTTTCAATTTGTTCCTCAGAATTGTTTGATGCAGGCAAAGCTTTGCTGACCAAATTGCGCAAACCGCTCCCGATAAAATATTGATAAGTATCGTAAGTATGAGTAGGGTAGTTTAAACCAGTAAGTACTGCATTCATCGCATCTGAGATGTCTTCTAATGAGTTTACTAGCGTTCCGTCTAAATCAAAAATAATTCCTTTAAATTTCATTGTATTATATATTATGGGCTAAAATAAATCCGCTCGTCCAGGCATTCTGAAAATTAAAACCACCTGTTATGGCATCGATATTCACGATTTCTCCTGCAAAATAAAGATTTTGATGCAATTTGCTTTCCATGGTTTTAAAGTTGATTTCTTTTAAATCGATTCCGCCTGCAGTTACAAACTCTTCTTTAAAAGTGCTTTTTCCGTTTACTTTAAATTCGGCTTTTGTGAGTTGTAAAGCCAAGTTTTGTAGTTGAATTTTAGATAAATCGGCCCATTTCGTTTCTGCCTCAATTCCCGAAGCTAAAACCAGACTTTCCCACAAACGATTTGGGAAATCGAAAGGTGATTTTTTTGAAACGGCTTTTTTGGCGTGTTCTTGTTTTAAGTCTTTCAGGATTTTCTCCGCATCTTCGGTATCAACATCATTTAGCCAATTGACATAAATGGTAAACTGATAATTTTTATCGAACAAAATACGTGCGCCCCAAGCCGAAAGTTTTAAAATAGCCGGACCGCTCATTCCCCAATGCGTGATCAACAAAGGTCCCGTAGATTCGAGCTTGGTATCTTTTACGTTTACGGTAACTTGTGCCGCAACTCCGGGCAATTCTTTTATGCGGGAATCTTTAATATTGAATGTAAACAGGGAAGGAACGGGGCTCACAATCGCGTGGCCTTGCGTTTGTAACATTTCCCATATTTTAGGATTGCTCCCTGTGGCTAAAACTAATTTTTCGGTGGCATAGTTTTCATCCTGAGTATCAATTTTCCAATGATTTTCGGCTTTAAAAATAGATTGTACACTTTGTCCGGTTAAGACTTTAATACCTAATTTTCCGGTTGCTTCTAAGAAACAATCAATGATAGTTTGCGATGAATTTGAGACAGGAAACATTCTCCCGTCGTCTTCTATCTTAAGTTCGACACCATGTTTTTCGAACCATTCGATCGTATCTCCGGAGCAAAATTGGTGGAAAGGTCCACGAAGTTCTTTCTCGCCACGCGGATAAAATTTCACTAATTCGTTAGGCTCAAAACAAGCGTGTGTTACGTTGCATCTTCCGCCGCCGGAAACACGAACTTTAGATAGTACTTCTTTTCCTCTTTCTAAAATGGCAATTTTTAGTTTCGGATTTTTTTCTGCAATATTAATCGCTGTAAAAAAACCGGCAGCGCCTCCGCCAACAATGATTATGTCGAAATTTTTGATCATATTTTATTTTTTTGCCACAACTCGAGCCATAGCGAACAGCGAAGCAATTACACGAATTGGCACGAATTTTATTTTTGTTTGTATTTTTTTTGCCACTACCGATAGCTATCGGGATCACAGATTAAAAGGATTTTAAAAATCTGTGTAAATCCTTTAATTTGTGACTAAAAATTTAACCTTTATAGTTTATCCGGAAAATCACTGATAATTCCGTCTACGTTATAGCTTTTTATTTTTTGAATATCTTCTTCTTTGTCCACGGTCCATGGTAAAACAAGGAACCCTTTTTCTTGTATCTCTTTGACGTTTTCAGCATTCAATAACTGATAATCGGGATGAATGGCATGTGCTTGTATCAATTCGGCGAAAGCCAGAGCTTTATCCAGATCTTCTTCGGTTAAAACTCCAATGAGAATATTTGAATTTAGATTTGATGTTTCTTGTAATAAATCCCAATCGAAACTTGAAACAATAAAATCTTCGTAATTCCAGTTTTTCTCGGTAATATATTCTTCAATTAAAGCAACCACTTTATCCGCAGTTCCTAAACCTTTTAGTTCGATATTGATCAGGCATTTTTTATCCACCAGATCAAATACTTCTCTTAAAGTTGGGATTTGATATTTACCATCAATCAAAAACGTCTTTAATTCAGCTAAAGAAAAAGTGCTTACTAAACCTTTTTCGTTGGTCGTTCTGTCGATCGTTTCGTCATGAATTACTATAATATGCGCGTCAGAGCTAAGGTGAACATCCAGTTCGATTCCGTCAGCATTTAAGTCTAAAGCTTTTTGAAAGGATTTTAGTGTATTCTCAGGTTCGTATCCTTTGGCACCACGATGAGCTATTTTTAGCATGTATTGAGAGTTTAACCGCAAAGGTCGCAAAGTTTTACGCAAAGTGCGCTAAGGATTAGATAAAAGTTAGCCACAGATTATGGGATTAACATGATTTTGTTTCACGCAGATTTTAAAAAGATTTGAGCAAATTTAAATTATAAAGATTATCTGCGTGAAACAAACTTTGTGACTATCTATTATGCAAGTTCCAATAAAACAAGTCCAAATTCAGAATGTACAAAAGCTTTTCCGTCCTGAACTTCTGTTTCTTCACCAGAAAAAGTATCTCTTAGTTTTGTTCCATCTGTAAAAACAGATGCTACAGGAAGTTCTTTTAAACCAACTCCAAGATCTAAACCAATTATAACTTCATCTGTATAATTTCCATTGGTATAACTTCTGGAAAAAATATATGGTTTTTGCGAAATCATAGTATGTATACCTGCACCAACTGCTGGATGATTTCTGCGAAATTGCCCTAATTTTTGCCAATGCCAGAGTATTCTTTGTGTTTCGGGATTGTTTTGAATATCATCCCAATTCATGAAAGATCGTAAAGTTGCATCGCCTTCTGTACCTTCAATAACAAGGGAACGACCGGATTCGTCGCCATAATACACCTGAGACATTCCGGGCGAAAGCAATAATTTGGTTCCTGATTCGTACGTTCTATTGCGATGCGCATCAAAAGGATCGGGATCATCGTGCGAGGATACATAATTAAGAACGCTATAGCCTTTTAATTCATTTTGAAGTTTAGCTGAATATTTCGAGAATATAACTTCATAATCGTTTTGAGCATCCAGTTTGAACTCAAAATTGATCATGGAGTTAAAACCGTGTTGAAAATAATTTACTTTTCGATCTCCAAAATCATAATCCTGTCCACTGCTGATTTCATAGCCGTAGACTTCTGCAATAGTATAAAATGGGGCTTGATCTAAAACCTGTAAAGGATGATGTTTTTTCCAGGTTTCAAAAGCATATTCGCATTCTTTTTTAAAATCGACCCAGACAATTTCTTCGGTATGTTTTACGGTATCGGCCCTGTAACCGTCAATTCCAAATTCCAGAATATAATCGGTCAGCCATTTTATGATGTAATATTTGGGCGTTCTGGGATAACCGGTTCTTTTGAAGAACTCATTAATTGAAGCAATTTCTTTTTCATATCGGCCTTCTTTGTTCCATTTTTCGATTAGAAAAAAGGGTATTGCTACTTCCTGATTACTTTCGGTTCTTACATCCGGAAGATTATCAACCAAAGTACACATTGTCGTATTTTCGAATGATTTGTAATCGCAGACAACGCCGGTCCTTACCCAGTCTTCCGGCCACATAGGGTCTTCGGGAGTTACCGGGCCTGTATGATTGATCACTCCGTCGAGCATGATTCGGATGCCTTTTTCGTGCGCTTTTTTGACCAGAATGGCAAGATCTTCTTTGGTTCCGAAGTTGGGATCTAAAGAAGTCCAGTCTCTTGCCCAGTAACCGTGATAGCCATAACTAAGTCCGGTTCCTTCGTCAACAGCATCATGAATTTGCTCTACAATCGGCGTAAGCCAAATAACATTTATTCCTAATTTATCAAAGTATCCTTCGTCGATTTTCTTTATAATTCCGATAAGATCTCCGCCCTCAAAACCACGTAATTTTCCGGGAGTTTTGGTTCGGTTGAAATTTAAATCATTGGATGGATTTCCGTTATAAAAGCGATCTGTAAGTAAAAAATAAACATTTGCCCCTTCCCAAACGAAAGGTGTTTTCGAAGTATTATCGTTATTCATTGTAACTGATTTAAGCCAGAATATTAAAGATAAAAAAAGGAAAGTTTATTTTCTTAATTATTTCAAATTTAACATGTATTTGTAATTTACAGGAAAAATAATAGCCACAGATTAAAAGATTAAAATGATTTTTTTAAATCGGTGTTAATCTTTTAATCTGTGGCTAAAATATTTGTTCTTAGTATCTTATTCTAATTCTAAAACAATTGCTGATTTTGGATCTAAACTAATTTCAGACGACAAATCGAATGTTTTTCCGGTAAGAACATCTTTTCCCGATTTAAAGTTTTTGATGTTTTCTTTGAAACGGTTTGTTTTAATAGTTTGCGCTGTAGCATTATTATTGAAAACTACCATTACCGTTTTAGCGTCAGTATATCTAAAATAAACGTAAGTGTTATTTTCCGGGATATAATGTGTCATTTTTCCGAAATGAACTGCTTCGTTTGTTTTTCTCCAGTTGAATAATTTTGAAGTAAAATCAAAGTATTTAGCTTGTTCAGGCGTTCTTCCTGCTGCAGTTAAAGCGTTGTTTTTGTCGCCAGCCCATCCACCAGGGAAATCCTGACGAATATCGGCATCGCCTTTACTTTTGTCACCACCCATTCCAATTTCAGAACCATAATATAATTGTGGAATTCCGCGAACTGTAGCCAATAAAGTCATAGCCAGTTTGTATTTTGGAAGATCATATTTAAACTTATCATTGATACGGTCTGTGTCATGATTTTCGGCAAAAACCAAAATATTATTCGTATTTGGATATAAATAATCCATTGCAAAATTGTTATAGAATTTAATCAATCCGTTGTCCCAGCTTGCTTCGTCTTCGTTGAAAGCAGAAGTAATCTGACTTTGAAGCGTAAAGTCCATTACACTTGGCAAATTCGAATTGTAGTTTTCGATTGCACCAATTTTACTGTCTTTTTGCCAATAGGCTAAATTTGCCTGATTGTGCATCCAGATTTCCCCAACGATATTAAAGTTTGGATATTCATTGGTAATTGATTTTGCCCAATTTGCCATTGCAGCAGGATCAGAATAATTATAAGTGTCTACTCTAAATCCGTCAAGGTCTGCATATTCGATCCACCAAATGGCATTTTGAGTTAAGTATTTTGCTACCAGAGGATTTCTCAGGTTCAAGTCTGGCATAGAAGGTACAAACCATCCATCAATACAAACTTCTTTATCTAATTTTGAGGCGTGAATATCTGTAATTACTTCACGACGGTGATGTGTTTGTGTAAAAGTTTCGAATTGATTGAACCATGTTTTAGTGGGCATATCTTTGATCATCCAGTGCGTGATTCCCCAGTGATTGGTCACATAATCCATTACCAGTTTCATGTCTTTTTTATGCATTTCTGCCGCAAGGCGAACGTAATCTTCATTAGTTCCGTAGCGAGGATCTATTTTATAAACATCGGATTGTCCGTAAGTATGATACGAATGCTGTTTGTCATTGTCTTCTAATAGAGGCGTATTCCAGATGGTTGTTGCCCCTAAAGAGGAGATATAATCTAAGTTCTTGATAATTCCTTCGATATCTCCGCCATGACGGCCGCTTGGATCCTGGCGATTTCCTTTTTCTGTTAAAGAGGCGTTACTATCGTTTTTCGGATTTCCGTTAGCAAAACGATCCGGCATAATCAAATACATCATATCTGATGCATCATAACTTTTTCTGTTTGCCGAATTTGCTCTTCTTTCTTTTAGGGAATATTTTTGTGTAAAAGCGACTTTATTTTTGGTTTTGAAAGAGAAAACAAATTCAGAAGCTTTTAGGTTTTGTGTATCTATGGTAACAAAAAGATAGTTTGGATTTTCTGTTTTTTCTACGTTTTTAATCACCACGTTATTAGAAACCGAAGTTTCATATTGGGCAATGTTTTTTCCGTAAAACATAATCTGTAGTTCCGGATTTTTCATTCCTGCGTACCAAAATGGTGGTTCGACTTTCTGGATTTGCGCTTTCGCGGAAGCGGAAAACAATAAAACAAATAAGATTATTGTATAGAATGAATGGTGGAGGTTTAGTGTTATTTTTTGGATATTCATAGTAAAGAAGAATTTAAACCATATAAGAAATGTAAGAACAATTAAGATAAAACGACAAAGGTTTCTAATTAAATGAACTTACATTTCGTATAGGGTTAATTAAATTATTTATTTGGTTTCGATAATGCTAATGGCATAACCTCCGCCAGGAACAGATAACTGTGATAATTTTGATTTGTTTGTTACAGCAATTTTCTTGATAGTATAAGCTTGCGGATTTGTTTTGTAATGCGCATCTTTTGCATCAGCATAAATTGTAGCGGTATATTTTTTACCTTTTTCAAGGAAGCTAAAATCGATGTTTGATGTGCGGGCAGTTTCACCGTTTACATTTCCTACGAACCAATTGTTTGTTCCTTTTGCTTTACGGGCAACAGTGATAAAATCACCTGGCTCAGCCTCAATATATTTACTTTCTGACCAGTCTACAGCCACATCTTTAATAAATTGGAAGGCATCCGGGAAACGGTTGTAATTCTCGGGAGTGTCAGCTGCCATTTGCAATGGGCTGTACATCGTAACATATAATGCCAATTGATTTGCAATGGTACTGTTTACATGAGATTTGTTATCAGGGTTCATTTTGCTGATATCCATTTCGAATATTCCAGGAGTATAATCCATTGGTCCGCCAATTAAACGTGTAAATGGTAAAACCGTTACGTGATTTGGTTTAGAACCTCCAAAAGCTTGGTATTCTGTTCCTCTTGCAGATTCGTTTCCAATTAAGTTAGGATATGTTCTTGCAATTCCTGTAGGGCGAACTGCTTCGTGAGCATTTACCATAATTTTATAATCTGCTGCTTTTTCAATAGCATATTGATAATGGTTTACAATCCATTGGTTGTAATGATTTTCACCGCGAGGTAAAATATCACCTACGTATCCGCTTTTTACAGCATCGTATCCGTTGTCTTTCATGAATTGGTATGCCTTGTCCATGTGACGCTCGTAGTTGCGAACAGAACCTGAAGTTTCATGGTGCATGATGATTTTTACACCCTTAGACTTTGCGTATTCATGTAAACCTTTTACGTCAAAATCAGGATAAGGCGTTACGAAATCAAAAACATAATCTTTAGAGTGTCCAAACCAGTCTTCCCAACCTTCGTTCCAACCTTCAACTAAAACAGCGTCGAAACCATTTGCAGCAGCAAAATCTATGTATTTTTTTACGTTAGCATTGTTTGCTCCGTGCGTTCCATTTGGTTTTGCTTTTGAGAAATCAGAAACACCCAATTGTACTGTTGGGAAATCGTTTGTGTATGACCAGGAGCTTTTTCCTGTAATCATTTCCCACCAGACACCAATGTATTTTACCGGTTTAATCCATGAAGTATTCTCTATTTTTGAAGGATCGTTTAAGTTATAAGTCATTTTTGAAGCTAAGATTTCTCTAGCGTCATCGCTCACCATAATCGTTCTCCAAGGAGAGTGGCTTGGTGCCTGCATATAACCTTTATCACCTTTTGCATCCGGTGTTAACCAGGATTCGAAAATCATGTTTTTGTCATCAAGATTCAGGTGCATACAAGAATAGTTGATCAAAGCCGCTTCGTGTAAATTGATGTATAAACCATCTTTTGTTTTTAACATCAACGCAGTCTGAACTCCTGTTGGTGAAAAAGATTTTTGCGAAACGTTTGCTGTATATGCTTTTTCAGATAAACCTCTGATTTCAGATAATTTTGATTTTGTATAATCGTATTCCTGTGTATCATAATCTCCCGGAATCCAGAAAGCAGTGTGGTCGCCCGTCATTGCAAATTGTGATCTTTCTTCTTTGATTACGAAATAAGTAAGGTTCTTTTGTGTTGGAAATTCATATCTAAATCCTAAACCGTCATCGAATAAACGAAAACGAATTACGATTTGTCTGTCTGTTCCTTTTTGATTTAAAGTAACAGCCAATTCATTATAATGATTTCTGATTTTGTCTACTTCGCCCCAAACCGGTTTCCAGGTTTCATCAAAAGTGGAAGTTTTTGAGTCAACAACTGTAAAATCATTCAATAAAGATTTTTTGTCATCTTTAAGTTCAAGACCTAATTTACTGGTTTTGATAACCTCTTTATTCTTGTATTTCAGATTATAAGTTGGAGTTCCGTCGTTTTGAAGCGAAAATTCCATTACGAACTTGCCTTCGGGTGATTTTAATTGTTGTGCTTCAGCAATTGAGCTAAAAGCAAACAGGATTAAACTTGCGAAAAATAAGTTTTTCATGTTTTTTAGGTTTTAGAGTATTGTAATTTAATTAATTTGTACAAATTTACTTGCAATTTCAGGATTTCCGTTCACTACAATTGTTAAATCTTGATCGCCGTCTACGGTAAAAGTGGTTGCGTTGTGATTTACAGACACTTTAAGAATTTGATTTCTAAAGTTTATTTTAAAAGAGTAGCCTTTCCATTCTTTTGGAATTTTTGGGGCAAAATGTAATTGATCATTTTTAACACGCATTCCGCCAAAACCTTCAACGATACTCATCCATGTTCCGGCCATTGATGTGATGTGACAGCCTTCTTCAACTTCTTTGTTGTAATCATCAAGATCAAGACGGGAAGTTCTTAAATAAAAGGTATAGGCCATATCCATTTTATCTAAATGAGCAGCCTGAATTGAATGTACACAAGGCGAAAGCGAACTTTCATGAACCGTAAAGGATTCATAAAATTCGAAATTGCGTTTTAATTCTTCTTTAGAAAAATGATCTTCGAAGAAATAAAAACACTGTAAAACATCGGCTTGTTTAATATATGGCGAACGTAAAACGCGGTCCCATGACCATTTTTGGTTGATTGGGCGTTGTGATTTATCCAGATCTTTTACCGGAACCAAATCTTTGTCTAGGAAACCATCTTGCTGTAAATAAATGCCTAATTCCTCTGATTTTGGAAAGTACATATTATCAGCTACTTTTTTCCATTCCTTGATTTCAGCTGTTGCAAGATTTACTTTTTCTATAATTCGTTTATGATCTGCAGGATATTCAGCAGCTACTTTTTTAATTTGTTCTTCAGCATAATCAATACACCATTTTGCAATATAATTGGTGTAGAAATTATTGTTGATGTTATTTTCGTATTCATTCGGGCCGGTAACTCCCAGAATAACATATTGATTTTTCTCTTTAGAGAAAGAAGCTCTCTGGTGCCAGAAACGGGCAATACCAATTAAAACTTCTAAACCTTTTTCAGGAATATAAGAGTAATCTCCCGTAAAACGATTGTAGTTGAAAATGGCAAAAGCAATCGCACCATTTCTGTGAATTTCTTCGTGTGTGATTTCCCATTCGTTATGACATTCTTCACCATTCATGGTTACCATTGGGTATAATGCCGCTCCGTCTTTAAAACCTAAATTATCTTTTGCATTTTCAATCGCTTTATCCAATTGATTGAAACGATAGGTCAATAAATTTCTCGCAACTTGCTGATCTTTGGTCGCCATGTAAAACGGAATACAATACGCCTCAGTGTCCCAATAAGTAGATCCTCCGTATTTTTCTCCGGTAAAGCCTTTTGGTCCAATATTCAAACGGCTGTCTTTTCCTAAATAGGTTTGGTTTAATTGAAAGATATTGAAACGAATACCTTGTTGTGCTTTTACATCGCCATCAATGGTAATATCCGACATTTCCCAGATTTTTGCCCAGGCAGCAATTTGGTTTTGAAGCAAAGTATCGTATCCTAAATTTACAGCAGATTTAATTACTTTTTCGGCTGCAGCCAAAGTATTATCGTGGTTCAAAGAAACGGTATATCCACCAATTTTCTGTATAGATGAGGTTTGTCCTTTTGCGATAATAGTGCCGTAAGTAAACTGGACTTTATCAGCAGTTGAATCGATTGTAGAAGGAGAAACATGAATGTTTTCGCCGTTTGCCAGAATCGTATTGTGCATAAAAGTAGTTACTTTAAAATGCGTTTTAAAAGTCTGTGCCGTTACAAAAGCTTCGTTTGTTCCTTTTTTTACTTCAAGAGGTTCCCAGAATTTTTCTTCCCAGTTAGCATCTTCATTGGTTACACCAGCATCTACGTATGGTTTGTAAACAATCTTTGCATCTTTATTTAATGGAGTAATATCAAATTTGATCATTCCCACTTCATCCAAATCTAATGAAAGAAAACGACGAATGTTTACCGCAATTTCAGTTCCGTTTTTCAAAGTTGCTTCAAAAGAACGATTGTACCATCCCTCTTTCATATTCAGTTCTCTGCGAAAGTTTCTAACCTCTGTACAAGTGTTTAAATCAAGATTTTCTTCGTTGATTTCAACATCAATACCAATCCAGTTTGGAGCGTTTAATACTTTTGCAAAATATTTTGGATAGCCGTTTTTCCACCAGCCCACTTTGGTTTTGTCGGGATAATAAATTCCGGCAATATAGCTTCCCTGAAAAGTTTTTCCGGAATAGGTTTCTTCAAAATTCGCACGTTGTCCCATAGCACCGTTCCCGATGCTGAAAAGACTTTCAGACGACTTTACTCTTTCTGCATCAAATCCTTCTTCAATGATGGACCAGTTGTCTGGTTTTATATAATCTTGATTCATTTTTTTCTTTAATTAGAGAATTGGGCAATTAGAATTAGAAAATGTGTCAATTTGATAATTATTTTGTTGACGTTTCTAATTTTATTTTTCTAATTGCTGATTGTTTTACTGTTTTGATTGATGATTTAACTGTTTGTGAGTTTGTTTCAATTGGATAATTCAGTTTTAGTAAATTATCTCATTTCCTAATTGACACATTTTCTAATTGATTAATTTGTCGATAAAGCTTTCGTCTATCACCGTAAAATCTTTAAAAATGTATTGGGCTTCATGTAGAATTATTTCCTCACCAATTCCCACACTTACCATTCCGCCAATATTTGCCGCCTGGATTCCTGCGACAGAATCTTCGAATACAATGGCATCTTTTGGATCAATGTTTAATAATTGAGCCGCTTTCAGGAAAACTTCCGGATCTGGTTTGGCATTGGTAACGTCGTTTCCGTCAACAATAACATCGAAATACGAAAGGATTCCGGTTTTTTCAAGGATTGGTCTGGCATTTTTACTCGCTGAACCTAACGCAATTCCCTGATTTTTTTCTTTTAATAGTTGCAGCGTTTTAAATACGCCCGGAAGAATCTCACTTTCATCCATATCAACTAAATAAGATAAGTAATCTTCGTTTTTTTGAATCAGCCATTTGTCTTTGTCTTCCTGAGAAGCCTTAACATTTCCTAATTCAAGAATGATGTCTAACGAACGTACACGGCTTACGCCTTTTAATAATTCGTTATTTTCATGTGTGAAATTTATATTTAATGATTGGGCGATTTTCTGCCACGCCAAAAAGTGGTATTTAGCGGTATCGACGATTACGCCGTCAAGGTCGAATATGAATGCTTTTTTGTTCATTATATGAGAAATTCTTCTTTATGATTTTTGAATAGTGTCGTCTACATCTTTTACTTTGTAAACTAAAAGAGCAGCGATTAAAAAACTAACTCCGCTTGTAATTAAGGCGTAAATAGCATCGCCATTGTAAAGGTATTTTACAATTGGGCCTCCAATAAGAGCATTTACAATTTGAGGAATAACAACAAAGAAGTTAAAGATTCCCATGTAAACCCCCATTTTTTTAGGTGCAATTGATCCTGCAAGAATAGCATAAGGCATCGCCAGAATACTTGCCCAGGCAACTCCAACCAGAATCATTGGCAAAACCACCCAGTCTTCATTTGGCATAAAATAGATCGAAATTAATCCGATTCCCCCAATGATTAGTGAGACTGCGTGAGTTGATTTTCGTCCGATTTTTTTAGCGATGTAAGGCAGGAAAAATAATGCAATAATAGCAGAAACCAGATTGTAAACTCCAAATAGAATTCCAACCCAATCCCCTGCATCCTGATATTGCTGACTTGAAGTGTCGCTTAACGGCAATCCGTAAATGTGATGTGCGATGGCCGGAGTTGTAAAAACCCACATGCCAAATAAACCAAACCAGGAGAAAAATTGTACCCAACTTAGCTGACGCATTGTAGTTGGCATTTTTGCAAAGTCGGTAAAAATGTCTGTAAGTTTTGATTTTTCTTCAGAGGGAACATCGACTTCACTTTGAGGATCTTCAAAATTGGATAATTCTTCAGGAGAGTATTCTTTTGTTGTAAAAAGGGTAACTAAAATAGAACCTATTAAAACGGCTGCTCCAATGATGAAAGAAAGTGTCAGATTTAATGGCACACTTCCCGGAACGGTACTGTTTGAAACGTGAAAATACTTTGTTAAAATATAAGGTAATGCTGAACCAATTACAGCTCCAAAGCCAATTAATGAAGTTTGTATACTAAAGCCTGCAGTACGCTGATCTGTTCTTAAATTATCACCAACCAAAGCACGAAAAGGTTCCATTGCGATGTTGAAAGAGGCATCCATAATCATTAACATTCCGGCTCCAACCCATAAGGCTGGCAATACTGAAATGAAAATATTAGCCTGAGGCATTAAAATTAATCCTACCGAAGCTAAAATTGCACCTACAAGAAAAAATGGCTTTCGTCTCCCGAATCGTCCCCAGGTTTTATCGCTATAGTGACCAATAACAGGCTGCACTATTAATCCCATAAGGGGAGCAATAATCCAAAACCATGAAAGTTCATGTACGTCGGCACCAAAAATTTGAAGAATTCTGCTGGCATTTGCATTCTGAAGTGCAAACCCCATTTGTATTCCCAGGAATCCGAAACTCATGTTCCAAATTTCCCAGAAACTTAATTTACGCTTTTCCATTATCGTAATTAAAAAATTAATTAGACGATAAGCGCTTTGCTTATCAAAACTTACTTATGGTTTCGAAGTAAAAGTAAAAGCTTTGAGCAGGCGTAAAAGTATTAATTATTTTTTTAATTCAAAGCATAAAAAAACCATAAATAACATTTATGGTTTTAGAATAGGTTGATTTTAAGAAAATTAGTCAGTAGATTCTCTTTCTATCAGATGTGTTTCGATAACTTCGGTAGTGTAGTTTTCGTTTTCTTCATCGTCGTCATCATGTTCAGCTTCCAGTCTTTCGATCAGCATTTTAGCTGCTTTATTTCCCATTTTTTCACCACTCTGGCTTACGGTTGTAATGGTAGGAGTAGAATATTTAGAAATAATTCCGTCGGTAAAAGCGATTACAGCAAGATCTTCAGGAACTTTAAGTCCCATTTTGTTGGCTGTTTTGATAATTGTTACGGCAAAAAGCTCATTTACGGCAAAAACAGCATCAAAAGCCCGGTCGTGTAAAAGCTGGCTGATTGTGATTTCGCAAGTATCTACATCTTCGATTTTTATGATTAAATCTTCATTAAATGGTAATCCATTGTCCAAAAGTGCTTTTTCGTAACCATCGGTTCTTAATTTTCCAACGCTTACATAATCTACAGTTGTTACGAGAGCTATTTTTTTCCGGCCATTATCGATCAAACTCTGAACAGCTTCATAGGCAGCTGCTTTATCGTCAATAATTACTTTATCGCATAAAATATCATTCGTCACACGATCAAACATAACAACGGGCATTCCCTGATTGATAACTTCTGTAATGTGGTGAAAGTCGCCTTTGAATTGGGTTTCTTTAGAAAGTGACATGATAAAACCATCAATACTTCCGTTGGCCAGCATTTCCATATTTAAGACTTCTTTATCAAAAGAATCATCAGATAAACAAATCACAACACTGTATCCATTTTCGTTCGCAACCTGTTCAATTCCGTTGATTACAGTAGAGAAAAAATAATGTACAATTTCCGGAATGATAATGCCAATACTTTTGGTTTTTCGGTTTTTTAAACTAAGGGCAATATTGTTGGGTTTATAGTTATAAAACTTTGCAAAAGCCTGTACTTTAAGACGTGTTTCTTCTCCTATTTCTAAGCTGTTTCTGAGTGATTTTGAGACAGTTGAAATAGAAACATCAAGTTCCTTTGCAATCTGTTTTAGGGTAATTTTACGTTTCATAGGATTTGTTCGAAAAAATCTAATTGATAATAAAGGTATCTTATATTTTTATAATTGACAATTTTAACGCTAAAAGATTACAAAAAATAGAAAGTTTTCAACACTACCACGTTTTCGTAACTCAATATAAATTGTCTCTGGTCGAGCACGTTAATAAATTCATAATTTTGAGATTCGAAGTAAAATTAAAAACTTAAACTAACAATCAAAAACTCAAACTAATTTAAACAAAAAGTATGAAAACAATTTACAAAAAGTTGTTATTTTTATTCCTATTGTTGCCGTTTAGTGTACTCGCTCAAAGTACCTTAACAGGAACAGTTGCCGATCTGGCAACGGGACAACCAATCCCGGGAGTAAACGTAAATGTACAAGGTGCTCCAGGTGGATCATCAACAGATTTTGACGGTAAATTTCAGTTATCTAATTTAAAAAATGGAGACAAAATTCTGGTTTCATTTATTGGATATAAAACGTCAACTGTAGTTTTTAATGGTCAAAAAACTATATCGATTTCTTTAGAAGAAGATACCAACCAACTTAAAGAAGTTGTGGTACAGGTAGGTTATGGTACTGTTAAGAAAAAAGATGCAACAGGTGCGGTAACTGTTTTGTCTGCAAATCAGCTTAACAAAGGACCTGTTGGTTCTGCAGATCAGCTGCTTGTAGGTAGAGCTTCCGGGGTTAGAATTACTACAGATGGTGGTATGCCGGATGCAAACCCAAATATTAGAATTAGAGGTGGAAGTTCATTATCAGGTAATAACAATCCGTTGATTATTATTGATGGTGTGCCAATTGATAATACAAACCCGGCAGGAATCTCTAATCCTTTAACATTGATAAATCCTAACGATATCGATTCGTTTACTATATTAAAAGATGCATCTGCTACAGCTATTTATGGTTCAAGAGCATCAAATGGTGTTATCATTGTTACGACTAAAAAAGGTGTTAGTGGTGCTCCAAAATTTACTTTTTCATCTAATGTAACAATAGGAAAAGTTAATAATCCTGTTGATATGATGACAGGAACTCAATTTACCTCTTTTATGCAAAAGTATCATCCTGATTACACTAATTTATTAGGTGTGCCTGATGGAAGCGGTGCAATTGATAATCCTGCAACTCCTCAAATAGAAGGAAGAAAGTTGTATAATACAGACTGGCAGGATTTAATTTACAGAACCTCTTTCTCTAGTGATAATAATTTTAGTGCGCGCGCAAATTTATTTGGTAAAATTCCTTTTAGAGCTTCTGTTGGTTATGCTAAAAATGAAGGTGTTGTAAGAACAAATGATCTTGAAAGATATACAGGATCTATTAAGGTTTCGCCGGTTTTATTAGATAATCACTTAAAAATTGATGTTAATGCTAAAGGTATCTCTGTTAAAAAGAATGCTATAGATGCTGATGCTGTTATTGGTAGTGCTTTAGGAATGGATCCTACTAAACCAGCCTATGCTGATCCTAATTCACCAAATAATATCTTTGGAGGATATTATCAGTTGCTTAATGCTAATAAATCTATCAATGGAGCACAAAATCCATTAGCAATTTTGAATCAGAGATCCCGTCCGGAGGAAGTTCAGAAATTATTAGGAAACATTGAATTAGATTATAAAATGCCATTTTTCGAAGCATTAAGAGCTGTTGTTAATGGTGGTATTGAAGCATCTAAATCAAAAATTAGAGAAACATACACGGATAATGCTCTTCAGACCTATCAGATAGACAACTCTGCTGCAACAACTCCTCCTACTTATGTATTTAATCCAGGTTTAAATTATGCAGAAAATCAAACAGTTACGAATAAAACGTTGGATGCTTATTTTGTATACAATAAAAGTCTGACCGGATTTGTAACCAGAGTAGATGCTCAGGCAGGTTATTCTTATCAGAACTTTAAGACTGATGGAAACAAGGAAATTTACAGATATAGTACTGATAATGGATTAAGAGAGCCAACTCCAAATCCTTCTAATGCAAATAACAGATACTATAACGAGAGAAACTTACAGTCATTTTTTGGAAGAGCTAATTTTGATTTAGTAGATAAATATTTATTTACGTTTACATTAAGAGCAGATGGATCGTCTTTGTTTAAAGAAGATAAAAGATGGGGTTACTTTCCTGCTGCGGGTGTTGCGTGGAGAATTAAAGATGAATCATTCTTAAAAGATTCACAAACGTTTAAAGACCTGAAATTAAGACTAGGTTACGGTATTACAGGACAACAGGATATAACTGGTGTTGCTGGTTCTTATCCTTACAGTGCTTTATTTGCTCCAACAAGTAATTCAAGTACTTATATTCCGGGAGTAAACGGATATTATGCCAAGCCATATAACGAAGATTTAACATGGGAAAAAACAACTACCTATAACGTAGGAATTGATTTTGATCTTTTTGAAAAAAGTATCGTTACAGGTAGTATTGATGCGTACCAAAAATATACAAAAGATTTACTTTCTGTAGTTTCAGCCGCTCCTGGACAAGCTTTAACAAATGAATTTGTTTCTAATGTGGGAAGCATGAAAAATAAAGGTATCGAAGGAAACTTAAATGTAAAAGTGATCAATAGTGATGATTTCAATTTATCTCTAAATGGAAATATTGCTTATAATATTGGTGAAATTACAGATTTGAATAACAGAACGACAAACGTAGATAATGCATCAAACATTCCGGTAGGAACAGGACAAAAGATTGCTTACAATACTGTTGGGCAACAACCTTATTCGGCTTGGGTATTTCAACAAGTTTATGATTCAAACAACAAACCGGTTGAAAATGCTTTTGTAGATAAAAATGGAGATGGCGTTATCGATGACAGTGATAGATATTATGTGGCTTTAAGACCAAACTGGACATATGGTTTAGGGCTAACGGCTTCGTATAAACAGTTTGATTTATCAACGACTTTCAATGGTCAAATAGGAGGAAAAGTGTACAATGCAAGAAAACTTCAGTCTGGATTTATTGATAAGGCATTACCTGCGAATTCAACAAGTTTAACGAATGTTTTAAATACTGAATTTGATTTTAAAACCATAAACGGAAATGTTCCATTTTCTGATTATTACTTAGAAGATGCAAGCTTTTTACGTTGCCAGAACATAACTCTTGGGTATAATTTTGACAAAGCCATTAAAGGTGCTGTTTTAAGATTATATGCTTCAGCTAACAATGTATTTATTGTAACAAATTATACAGGAGTAGATCCGGAGAATTTCAATGCAATTGATAATAATTTCTATCCAAGATCAAGAACTTTCAGTTTTGGTCTGAATTTAGACTTTTAATAAAAAAATATAAAGATGAATCAATTTAAATTTAAGATTATAGGAGCTGCTTTTGTTCTTTTCTTATTCACTGCTTGTGTAGATGACTTAAATACAGAACCAAAAGTAGAATTGACACTGGATAAGCTTTTAGAGCAGGATCCAAATGCTGTAGATGGATTAGTTTCTAAAATTTACGGAACTTTCGCTCTTTCAGGTCCTGATGGCCCAAGTTCTAGTGATGTTACTACAAAAGATGCTGGAGAAGCTGCTTTCTTAAGAAGTATCATCAATTTGCAGGATTTTTCTGCCGACGGTATGAAAAATCGCTGGGGAGATGATGGTTTAGATCAGTTAACAACAACAACTGGGTGGAATGCGAACAATAAATTTTTTAGATATTTATACGATAGAGCTTATTATACGATATCTCAATCAAGTAATTTGATTCAGATTTTAAAAACGTCGAAAGCAAATATTCCAAGCAGAGAAAACCATATTGCAGAACTACGTTTTTTAAGAGCATTATCTTATTATTATCTTATAGATTGTTTTGGTAAAGGAGCTATTACGACTGAAGATGATATTAATACGTCAACTCCAAAAAAAGAATCAACAAGAAAAGAACTTTTTGCTTTTGTTGAGTCGGAATTGAAAGAAGTTGAAGGTGTTATTACAGCAACAAAGTCATACGGTAAAGCAGATAAGAATGTAGTAAGAATGCTGTTGGCAAAATTATATCTAAATGCAGAAGTGTATACAGGAACTCAAAGATATGACGATGCTTTATTGTATTCTAAAAAAGTAATTGATGAAGGTGGTTATACTCTTGCTCCAAGTTTTGCAAGTGTGTTTTCAGGAGATAATAATAATTCTCCGGAAATTATCTACTTTTTAATTGCAGACGCTGTAGTGAGTCAGGGTTATGGTAACACAACTTATATCATCAATGGAAATTTAAGTACAGAAACAATGAATCCTAATAACTATGGTGCAACTGATGGTTGGACAGGTCATAGAGCTACTAAAGCTTGGTACGGATTGTTTAGTAACGGAGATCTGGTTGATTCTCCAGATGACAGAGCAAAATTATTCTTTACTACCGGACATTCTTATGAAATGAATGATTATAAAAAATGGACAGATGGTTATCCTAGTGTAAAATTTACAAACAAAAACTTTGTAGGGGCTACAAATGCCACAAGTTTTGCAAACACAGATTTTCCTTTGTTCAGATTATCCGATGCTTACTTAATGTATGCTGAATGTGTTTTAAGAGGAGCAAGTGGAGGTTCTGCAGGATTAGCTTTAGAATATGTTAATAAAGTAAGAACCAGATCACATGCGGGAGAAATAAATGCGGGAGAATTAAACCTTGATTTTATTTTGAAAGAAAGAGCGAGAGAATTAAACCTTGAAGGACACAGAAGACAGGATTTAATTCGATTTGGAAAATTTACCGGAGGATCTTACCTATGGCCTTGGAAAGGTGGAGTAAAAGATGGAGTTGCAATTCCTGAAACTTACAACTTATACCCAATACCTACAAGTGCGTTACAGGCGAATCCACAGTTAACTCAAAATCCAGGCTATTCATCTTAATACGAGAAATATGAAAAATATATTAAAACTAAGTGTATTTGCACTGTTATTTATATCAGCTACAGCTTGTGATTCAGATGATGATCATGCCATAGTAATAGGATCAAAAGCGGCTGTATTAGCAGTTCCTGCTGAAGGATCAGTTTATGTTCTTGATAAAACAAAACCTAATGAAGTAGCTGCGACTTTTACATGGGATGCTGCGCAATATGAAGGTCAGCCAACCAATGTGAGCTATGCAGTTGAAATGGCAAAGTCAGGAACAAATTTTAAAGATGTAATTGTGATTTCTGTAACAACAACGAATAAGGTAGCTGTAACAAGTGGAGAGCTTAATGCAGCAGCGCTTAACGCTGGATTGACACCTTTTGAATCTCAAGATGCTGATATTCGTATTAAATCATATGTTGGTGCACGAGGGATTGTTCAGTATTCAAATGTTATTAAAATAGCTGTTACTTCATATTCTGCCTGGGACAATTGGGGGATAATTGGTTCTGCAACTCCTAATGGATGGGATGATCCGGATACTAATTTAGAGTATGATTTATCAACTAAAAAATACTCATACTCAGGACCATTAAAAGTTGGAGATTACAAATTCAGACTTGATGATAAATGGGATACTAATTATGGTGATGATGGTAATGATTTATCATTAGAACCGGGAGGTGCTAATATTCCAATTACTGTTGCAGGAGATTATACAATCATTGTTGATTTTATTGCAAAAAAATACACCATTACAAAAAACTAAATGTTTTTTGATAATTAAAAGAAAGGGCTATCTCTTTGAGATGGCCCTTTTTAAAATATACTTGCTAAGTAAAAATTTTGGTTTGGTTAGTAATGCAAAAGGGCTGTCTATTTTATATAGAACAGCCCTTTTCTCATGTAATGGTAGTATTAGTTCTGCTTGCTATTGTATTCTCCAATTACAGCAAAATAACCAAAAGTTCCCAATCCTAAAACAATAAGTGGAGTAAGAATAAAAAGGATGATGATTCCAAACACTAAATCGTCTTGTTGGTCTGAAAGGAGTTTGGGTAATCCGAATTCGAATATGCAAAAATATGCCGCTGCAACTGCAAGAATAATCCACAAAACACCTAAAATTTGTTTGATCGCATTCATAGTTTATAATATTAAAGGTGATTATTTTTATTTTTATTATCGATATAAATCATTCCAATTACAAAGCAAACAGAAGCTATTATAATGGGGTACCAAAGTCCGTCGAGATAAAAATCCGGTTTTCCGGCCTGTTTGGCATGTGTGACGAAATAAGTCGAAATAGCCGGAAGTAAACCTCCAAAAATACCATTTCCAACATGATAAGGCAGTGACATCGAAGTGTATCTGATCTTAGTTGGAAACATTTCGACTAAAAATGCTGCAATAGGTCCATAGACCATAGTAACAAATAAAACCTGAATAAAAACCAGGAAGATTAGAGTCCACTCATCACTTGAATTGATATTGATTGAAGTATTTGTCTGCATTTCTTTTTTATCTGAAAAATGAGTTTTTTTCTGTAAAAAAGTAGTTCCATCGCTGTATTCCTTGTGTGTCGTATAAATAGAATCCTTGTTTGTATTGACCTCTATTGTTTCTTTTGTTGCTTGAGTGATTTCTGTTTTATAGCTTACATCTGTGGTGTTGTACATCATTTTATAGATAGGTCTGTAGAATAAAATAGCCAATAGCATTCCGCTCATCATGATGTATTTTCGGCCTATTTTATCACTTAGCCATCCAAAGAAAATAAAAAATGGAGTACCTATTAAGAGTGCGATTCCTAATAATCCATCCACTTGCGAGGAATCGATATTCATTACCGTTTTCATAAAACTCATGGCATAAAACTGTCCGGTATACCAGACAACGCCTTGTCCCATTGTGGCGCCAAATAAGGCGAGTAACACAAATTTCAGGTTATATCGGTTTCCGAAACTTTCTTTCAACGGATTTGTACTGGTTGTACCCTCTTTTTTAGCTTTGGCAAAAACCGGAGATTCATCCATGTTTTTACGAATTAAATAAGATACACCAACCATTACAATAGAAACCCAAAACGGAACACGCCATCCCCACGAATCAAAATCTTCAGGAGAAAGTACATTTTTGGTGGCCAGGATAACCATTAAAGAAATGAATAAACCAACTGTTGCCGTGGTTTGAATCCAGGAAGTCCAATATCCCTTTTGTCCCACAGGTGAGTGTTCAGCAACATAAGTGGCTGCTCCTCCATATTCCCCGCCAAGTGCAAGTCCTTGCAATAACCGAAGAATTAAGACTAATAAAGGCGCCATAAACCCGATGGTCTCATAACTCGGAATACAGCCTATTAAAAAAGTAGATCCTCCCATTAATAACAAAGTAGCCATAAAAGTATATTTTCTTCCTATGATGTCTCCAAGCCTTCCAAAGAATAAAGCCCCAAAAGGTCTTACAACAAATCCGGCAGCAAAAGTGGCTAAAGTCGATAAAAATGCTGCAGTAGGGTTGTCACTGGGGAAGAATTTAGTCGAAATTACCACGGCTAAACTCCCAAAAATATAGAAATCATACCATTCAATCATAGTACCCATTGATGAGGCCGAAATTACTTTCCAGATGCCTTTTGTAGATTCTTTACTCATAAACTAATTTTATATACTTGATAATAAATAAAAGTGTTAAATATTTTTTAACGAATATAAAAGATAATTTTTTATTTATTTGATACTTTTTTAACAAATGGTAGTTATTTGTTGATTTAACATTTATTCTTTAATTTGAAGCTTGAAAATTCAAAATAAATTAGCGTTGGCAAATATGTTGAGTACCTTTAAAATAAAGAACTGTTGCTTTATTGAGAAAGAAAACACTAATTTTGCAGCTCAAATTTTTAAAATAGAAAATGGTTGTCATATTGATACAATATTGACATTAAAAGGGAATTTGGTGTAAATCCAAAACTGTCCCGCAGCTGTAAGCTCATTAACTGAAACCCTTTATATGTCACTTTTCATTTTTGAAAGGGAAGGCTGGGTGTAGGGAGCAAGTCAGAAGACCTGCCATTTTTATAGTAATAAATAGCTTTCGGGGATTGAAGCTTGAATTAAGAACAATACTTTTCACCTTGTGTGATAATGTACTGTTTCGCTATTCTATTCTCGTAAGCCAAAAATAGAGTTTATGAGATTTTTTTTCTGCAAATACGATAGTGTAAAACTAATCTTCTGTTGGAAGTTTTTCTTTTCAGTATTTTCTTTTTCCCGGCTAAAAAAATCATTAAAACGTATCGCTGTACAATAATACTGTGCTTTTGCAACGGTCAATTGTATTTCGATTTAAACATTTAAGTAATATAATTTTTTAAATATTTAATAATGAAAAACCAATTTTTTTCCAGGCCATTAATTGCAATTGCCTCTTTGATGCTGCTGACAGTTTCATGTAATAATGATGATGATTTTACAGCACCTCCTGTAATAAAAGGAGAACAGCAATTAAAGGACACTTTAACCATTGGAAAAACACTACAATTAAACTCTAAATTAGCAGATAGAAAAAATGTTTCCTTTGAATGGGCCGTAGACGGTAAAGTGGTAGGATCTGATTCTGTCTATATTTTTAAACCAGAAACCAGAGGTGATTTTAAAATTACAATGACGGCTAAAAATGATGGAGGCAAAGTGTCTCTTACTTACGATATTCATGCGTGGGGAGCGTATGAAAACGGTTTCTTTATGATCAACGAAGGATGGTTTGGTCACGGAACGGGAACAGTAGGGTTTTATAGATATGATACAAAAGCAGTAGAAGACAGTGTTTTTGTAAAAGTAAATCCGGATAAAGATCTAAAACCGGCAACCTCTACATTAGAATTCGGAACCATCATTAATAAAAAACTATTTTTAGTTTCTAAAGTTGGAGGGCCAGTTGTAGTTGCTGATGCTTATTCATTAAAAGAAGAAAAGAGAATTGCTGCCAAAGGAGGAAACGACTGGCGTGCCGTAGTAGGTATTGATGAGAATCAGGCTCTTTTGAGTGCAAGTAAAGGAATTTTTAAACTGGATCTTAATACGATGGAGGTAAGTGGTCAAATAGAAGGCGTTACGGGTCAGGTAGGAGATATTGTTAAGGCTAACGGTCATATTTTTGCATTGTCTGCTTCAAAAGGTGTTCTTGTTATAAATGCTTCAACATTGACAGTCGAAAAAACTATTCCGGGTATGGTTTTAGGTTTTGCTGTTACCGATGATAAAAAAGTATGGGCAGCAGGAGGTAAAAATCTAATAAGTATAGATTCGAATACGCTTGAAGTAAAAGAAATTCCATTAGGTTTTCAGGCTTACGGAAGCTGGGGAGCATGGCATCCGGGATCTATTACGGCGGCTAAAAATGATGTCTTTATTGCTAAAAACGGAAGTTTTAGCGGCGGTAAAGAAGTTTATAAATACACTGGCACTCCAGAATCATTGACAGCGCCTTTTATTACATTAACAAATTCAAATATCTTATACGGTGCAGGAATTGGTTATGATAGAAAGAAAAACACTTTGGTGGTAAATACACTAAATGAAGGTTTTGGTGTCAATTTCTCTATTAATAATCTTTATTTGTTCAATGCCGATTCAGGAGTTAAAACAGCATCAGTAAATTATTCAGGATATTATTTCCCTGCGGTTTCTGTATTTCATTAATAGTTTTTTGGAACCAGATTTAAGAGAAAAAATTAACCGCAAAGAACGCTAAGATTTACGCAAAGGTTCGCAAAGTTTATTAAGCTTTGCGAACTTTTGTTTTTAAGGTATTCAGGGTTTTGCATTCGGACGCAATGTTATAATCTTTGTTTTTTACTGAAAACATAGCGAACGGTTTCAGTCGTTTGGATCTAATATTGTGATGATTTTTTGGATTTTCTGTTGAAATATAGCAAACGGTTTCAACCGTTTCGAGAAAATATGCTGATTGATGTTCAGTTTTTTATTGAAAACATAGCAAACGGTTTCAACCGTTTGGACGGAATATTATAAAAAAAACCATGAGACTGTTTACGTAATGATTCGTAGTGTATTATTACAAAGCTTTGCGAACTTTTGTATTTTTTTCAGATTCTTGGCTAAAAAAAAATCTTAGCGGACTTTGCGGTAAAAACTTTGGGATTTTTAAAATTTTAGAATTTACCAAAAGATCATAAAACAAAAAACCCGAATATTGCTATTCGGGTTTTGGTGGTACCTCCAGTCCCGAAGCTTCGGGAGAACCAGGGACAAATTATGATTTTCTTTTAGAAAGGATATCTTTTAAAATAGAAGGGTCGTTAATTATTT